>OLID01000001.1_pt1 | contig 613551 bp, 577 predicted proteins | sample 1609361 | NCBI WGS metagenome assembly OLID01 (sample SAMN05416778, study PRJEB24817) | seawater metagenome | isolation source: Sea water | place: Canada:Atlantic | collected 2013-07
TCGGGACAATTGCGAGTGGCAATATTAATCAGGTTGACGCCACAGTCGCTTGTTATGCGCCTTACTAGTCATATGGGTATATGTTCAACTCATCAATGAGTTCAAGTTCCTGAATGTTAAAAGGTGGGGTCAGCTCAACCCGATATACTTTATTATCCAGATACAGTTGCGGAACTTCCAATGTTTCGGACTCCGTATTATAGATAGCTTCACTTTTCGGCACACATGTTGGAATACTTGATGGTGAGGCACTGCCCGCGGAGACAAGGAAATCGTGCTCTGCGATCTTCACTCCTTTTATTTCATTCAGCACTCTTACCCAGCGTTCAGCTTCTCTGCACGGAACTACAATTAGACCGCCATGAATAAATTCCCAATATGACGCAACAATGAGTCCGAACGAAGTTAACTTCAATTCCATTTCTTCTCGAGAGTAATCAGGCTGATATTGGACTATTACATTGTCAGCGTATGCTGCGCCGCAGGAAAATATGATCAGTGAGTAGATTATGCTTCGCATTCTGGGTCTCAATTAAGATATTGGCGCATAACGCCCTTGTTTATGGGCAAACTGCGCAGCAGTTTGTCCTTTATAGAACTGATTGTTAGGTGGGATTAATTTGTACCCATTAGCCACAGTGTAGCTCCATTGTTTCGATGCTTTGAGTTTGTCTCACCGTCCTAGTAAAAAATGAGTGTGAGATGTTTCCGCTGAAGTCACTTACCTCCGCATCGATATAAGATTCGAGCAGGCCCCATGAGCTTGCTAGTAGCCTCGACTCTAGCCTTTCGAGTAATTCTTCAATCCTAACTCTTGTAAAATCACGGTATCCGGCGTCAGTTTCTCGTTCGTACGCCAGTAATGCTGCGTCAATTCTGTCTGAGCCTGTGTAGGTGGTATTGGTCCAAACTTCACACATCCTGGCGATTCGGTTGTCATCATTATTATTCGGGGACTCTAGCCACTCTGTTACAGTCTGGTGAATTGTCTCAATCTCTGAAACTGGTAGATTCAATTGAGCTTGGACTATCTCCGGCCGTCGTTCATAAAAATTCTTTATCCTAACCAGGATTGCGCTGGTTCGATCTATGTCTGTAGCCCTTGTGAATTCATTATCTAATAATTGATCTAGTTCTGTACGGATTTGCTCTATAGATAGCTGTTCGATCTCAGGAGGCTGGCCGAAGGCAGGAACCAAAATCGAGATCATCAGAAAGAATCCAACTAACTTTAATCTTTGCACGGTCTACTCCACCTAACATTTGTATAGGGAGCACGCCCCCTTTGATTTTGTGGGTTCGCTTAGTCTAGTAGCTAGGTATATGAATTGGAAGTGGTTTTTGAGGAATGCCCAAAAGGTCTTTTGTGCAAAGGGGGAAATCCGCTCATATCGTTCGCGCGGGGTCCTCGTATTTTGGATAGTGGGTTTCCCTATATTGAGGCAATGGGTTCTGGAACTGCTTGAATTGTCGAGGGTTATCTATTCCAGATTGGAATTAGTGAGCATCAGCGTCTGTGTGAAATTGGCTCGAATACCGCAATCTTCTGACTTTGCTCTACTGTATTGGCATAACTAACTAATGCTAATAGTCAAGGATTGACTATGCCGAGCCAGTTTTTGAACGATGTTCGAGCAGCTATGCGTATGCGCGGGTACAGTCTCAGAACCGAGAAAACCTATCTGTTATGGATTAAGCGTTTCATCTTTTTTACCGGTCGGCGACATCCGGCTGATGTGCCGGTGGAGGAAATTACCCGCTATCTGACGTATCTGGCTGTCGAGCTTCATGTGACGGTGAATACTCAAAAGGTGGCGTTGAATGCGTTGGTCTTTCTTTTTGAAAAACACCTCAAGCGCGAAGTGGGGGATTTGGGCTTCAAGCTGGCCAGTAAACAGCGCAGCCTGCCCACTGTGCTGACCCAACAAGAGGTCGTGGCAATCCTTGGTCAGCTATCGGGGCGCAATAAACTTATCATTCAACTTATGTATGGTAGCGGCCTGCGGGTCAGTGAGACTCTTGGATTGCGCTTGCAAGATATTGATCTTGAGCGCCTGGCGCTGACGATTTTTGATGGCAAAGGGCGAAAGGATCGGCAAACCCTATTGAGCAGGCATCTCATACTGCCCTTGCAGGATCAGATCGAGCTGGCGAAGGCCGTGCAAGCCAAAGATGTTGAGGGTGGGATTGCGCCTTCAATGACACCCGCTCAAGCACGCAAGTATCCAGCTGCGCACAGTTCTCCGTCGTGGGCTTATTTGTTTCCGTCCAGCAGGCATTGTCCGCATCCGCTAACTGGTGAGATCTGTCGTCATCATTTACATCCCACAGTGGTGCGCAAGTTTTTGCGGGTGGCTGTGTTGCAAGCGGGCATTGAAGACAAGCGCGTAATCTGTCACACCTTTCGACATTCATTTGCCACACACATGCTGGAAGGTGGGGCGGATATTCGCACGGTTCAGGAGTTGCTTGGCCACAATGACGTGAGTACGACGCAGATCTACACTCACGTCATTGGCCAACACTACGCCGGCGCCAACAGCCCTTTGGACACATTGTGAACAGGCGCTTGGCACTGTCGGTTTGCTGCGGGCGGTGTATCAGGTTCCTTGCCTAGAATGAATGATGCAAACTGAACTGCAATTGCCCTTTGTCCACCGGGTCTGTGTTCTGGTACATGTAACCAAACTGCAAGCGCATATTGTTTTGCAGGGTGTAGCCCAGGCCCGTGTAGAAGCGGTTGCGGTCTAATGTGTCAACACGGCGGCCATTGCCGATGTCTTTTTCGCCGTTGAGGAACACTTCATTGTAGAGCGCGGCGTACCAGGTGCCCGGGCCAATGTCAGTGGTGTTTAACGGAATGTCGGCAAACAGGGCGTAGCGGAAGCGTGTGCGGAAATCCTGGTTGTCGACCCAGCGTTGTTCGGTGCGAAAACGATGGCGCACATAGATCCAGTCCATGAGGCGGTGGGGCACGAGCGCTTCCTGATACAAGCGGTTTTCATTGCTGGTGTCGTCGTTGTCGCCGAAGGCGCCAGAGGTAATATTGGCCACGCCAAGTGTGAATGTGGCATTGAAGGATTCCGGGCGGTAGGTGAGTCCGCCGCGCACCAGAAGCTGTTCGAGGTCGCCGATGGTATCCCAGTTACGGTGCTGGACATCGCCTTGTAATCCCCAGCGGCTGTCTTCGAATTGCGTATTCCAAAAATACATGTACCAGGCGCCAAGTTGATCTTCGTCGACCTGTGCCGAGGCAGGGGTGGCGGTAAAGAGAAATAATAGTGTTGCTAAACCGGAGATTGATAATGCGCGGTTGGACATGGGTGTGACTTCCTTTGCTTCGCTACAGACATGGTCCATTTGGGTTTGATCAGCGCAGGGGGTGTGTGCCCTGACACTGACATTGCGAGACCTACCATACGTTATTGGCAGCAATTTTGAAGGAAGTCGGTCGTGCCTCGATAGCAACAGGTCGCAAGAGATGTGCGGCTATGGTTTGGTGCAGCGCTGGCGTCTGCGCTGCGGTTGAGTCCTACACAATATGCCCGATCCAGCGGCCGGCCAGCATGACCCCGCACCACAGTACCAGAGAGCTGGCGCCAATGAGTTTGAGCTGGCGCGGTGTAGCGGGTATCTCGTCCCATTGCTCCATTGTGCGGGCCACCCGAAAATGGAAGTAAGCCATATTCAGCCCGGCGAGAAGCAGCAAGACCAGCTTCCAGCGCATAGCCGGATTGTCGATGTGTGCCGAGGCGCGAGTGATGAACATGGCCAGGCCGGTGAGGGCGGCAACGACGAAAGCGCCCCAGGTCCAGGGAATCATTTCCCGGTTCATTGTGCTGATTGGGCGCTGGCGGTTGGCCAGTCCCAGCAAACGCAGATCCACCCAGAGTATGGTGCCCACGACGAGCGTAATCGCGATGACGTGAATCGCTTCGATCAGGGGGAACCAGTTGGTGGCGGCGATGACTTGCGACAGTGGCCAGTTCTCAATGCTTAGCCAGACAGTGGGTTGTGGGCCGGCATCATAGGCTTCCATGCTCCACAGTGGGTATTGCAGGTATTCCAGATAGGCAATCCAGCGGCCGGCCATAATGACCATGATCCACAAACCAATTGAGACCAGGGCGATGCCGCGGCGGTGCCACAATTGTGTTGCCTGATCCCAAAAGTCTGTGTGATTCCGGTGGCGCCAAAACACATAGGCGGCCAGCGCTAGAGCGGCGGCTAAAAACCCCATTTTCCAGACGAATACCGGGTTGTTGAAATAGCGGTTGGGCCGGGCCAATACAAAAAATGCCCCGGAGATAACGTTGCTGACGATCGCCAGCCAGAACCACGATTGAATGAGCGACGTGAACTGGCTAATGCTCTGGCTGGAACGTGCCAGCCCCAGTAAGCGCAGGTTTAAAAAAACGATTGAGCCCATCACCACGGCAATGCCAAGAATGTGGACAGTTTGAATAATCGGCGGGAAGCCGGGCACGGTGTTCAGTGTCCACAGTGCGGCTTGTTGCAGCGGACTATCGCTAATGAGATTAATCAGGGCCTGCATGAGCGCCTCTTGTTATTGTTTTATGCGGCGCCAAAGCGCGCCGGGCTGAGAAAATCGAACCACACCCTTGTTTTCGGCGTGTGGTTCGGTTTCCTGCAGGATTTAGCAGTGCAACTTTCTAGCTGGCTTTCTAACTAGCTATCTATCTAACCGTTGATCTATCTAGCCCAGATACTTGTCGGTTACAGCGCCTTCCGAAGCCGAGGCCACGGTGGCGATATACTTGGCCAGTACACCACGCTTGTAACGCGGCTCGGGCTTTTGCCATTTCTCCAGGCGAGCAGCGATTTCTGCGTCGCTTAATTCCAGGCTGACAGTGTTGCTTTCGGCATCGATGGAGATGCGGTCGCCGTTCTGGACGATGGCAATCGGGCCGCCGTCGTAGGCTTCGGGCGTTACATGGCCGACTACAAAACCATGGGAACCTCCTGAAAACCTGCCATCCGTGATGAGGGCAACGCTTTCGCCGAGGCCAGCTCCCATGATTGCCGCAGTAGGCGAGAGCATCTCGCGCATGCCTGGCGCGCCTTTCGGGCCTTCGTAGCGAATCACCAGCACGTCATCTTTGACGACAGTGCCGTCGAGAATGCCTTTCATGCAATCTTCTTCAGATTCGAACACGCGGGCGTTGCCGGTAAACGACAGGCCTTCCTTGCCAGTGATCTTGGCCACCGAGCCAGTCGGGGCCAGATTGCCGCGTAGCACGCGCAAGTGGCTGTCTTTCTTGATCGGGTTATCCAGCGGGCGAATGATGTCCTGGCCGTCAGGGTAAGGCGCCACGTTGGCCAGATTCTCGGCCATGGTTTTGCCCGTGACAGTCATGCAGGAGCCGTCCAGCATGCCGGCATCCAGCATCATCTTCATCAGGGGCTGAATACCGCCGATCTTGATCAGCTCCGACATCAGGTATTTGCCGCTGGGCTTGAGGTCAGCCAGCATCGGAATTGATCTGCCGAGCTCGGTGAAATCATCGAGGCTCAGTTCCACGCCGATAGTGTGTGCCATGGCTAACAGGTGTAACACGGCGTTGGTTGAGCCGCCCAGGGCAATAGTGACCTTTATGGCGTTCTCGAAGGCGGCACGGGTCATGATGTCGGACGGCTTAATGTCGTGTTCGACCAGATGCATGATGGCTTCGCCGGCGCTCAGGCAGTCGTTCTCTTTCTCTGGCGAGATGGCGTCCTGAGCCGACGAGTTCGGCAGGCTCATGCCCATGGCTTCAATCGCCGAGGCCATGGTGTTGGCAGTGTACATGCCACCACAGGAGCCAGGGCCGGGGATAGCGGTGTCTTCGATTTCCTTCAATTCGATATCGGAAACCTTGCCGGCGGCGTGGCCACCCACGGCCTCAAAGACGGAGACCACATTGGTGTGGTTCGGGCCGGGCTGAATGGTGCCGCCATAGATAAAGATAGAAGGGCGGTTCAGGCGCGCCATGCCCATGAGCAGGCCCGGCATGTTCTTGTCGCAGCCGCCGATGGTGATGATGGCGTCGTGGCCCATGCAGCCGGAAACAGTTTCCACGCTGTCGGCGATGACCTCGCGGGAGACCAGCGAATATTTCATGCCCTCGGTGCCCATGGAGATGCCATCGGAGATGGTAATGACGTTGTAGATAATGCCCTTGCCGCCGGCATTGTCGGTGCCCTTGTTCACGTCTTCGGCGAGCTTGTTAATGTGCATATTGCACGGCGTCACCATGGACCAGGTAGAGGCAATGCCGATTTGTGGCTTCTTGAAATCGGCATCCTCAAAACCCACAGCCCGCAACATGGCCCGGCTCGGGGCTTGTTCCACGCCATCAACAACTATCTTTGAATATTTTCGTAAGTCTTTGTCTGCCATTGTATTTCCAATAAAACCTGAGAATTTACTTTAACTTTGAATTGCCTGATTTCGCGGGCGATTGGGGCCATTCACAGTGTTGAATCCGGGTGCGTCCGGGGCCGCGCTCGGGCACGAGCGCCGGGTAATATACCGCACTGAGCGCATTATCGCATTTCTCTTATATGTGTGTTTGATCTGCGCTATATTGACCCGCGAGCAGTTGCAAGGAGTTGCGATTGCCTAGCCGTTAGCCCAATGCAAACTTACCCGGTCAGCACGAGCAGTTTTGCGCTGTTGAGTGGAGTCTGGTGGATCGTCTGGTGGAAACCCTGGTAGATAGTCAGGTAGATAGTCAGGTAGATAGTCAGGAAGACCGAAAGGTGGATTGACAGGTAGATAGCTACCCAAGACTTGCAGAACGGGAAGCGCGACTCAGGTCGGGATAATGACGAGGCCAATTGCCGCAGCTTGCGCAATCGACAATCTCTGTAACCGGGTTAGTGAAAGCGCTCAAAACAATACTAACCGCAACCAGGAATTGTGCGTTGTTATGGGGGAACGAGGCGTCATGTTTGGTGTTTTACCTGCGCTGCGCTATCCGATTACTTGCCCTCTGATTCTATGCCCACTAATTTTTCGCCCACCAAGAATTTGCTCACCATAGGAAGTTTTGCATGAACCGATTCACTTCTGCGTTGTTGTCATCTCATTCACATCTCGCCCGCACGGTTTTCAGGCTAAGCAGTCTGGCAGTGGCTGGCCTGTTTGTGTTCGCTGCAGCCGGTGCTGTGGCGCAGTCCGATGGCGAAGCGTTATATGTGCAGTACTGCGCCGCCTGTCATGACAATCCGACAGATCGAGCGCCCAGCCGTGAGGCACTTGGCGACTACAATCCCAATGCCATTTTTCACGCCCTCAATGCCGGCATTATGCGCACCCAGGCGGCAAGTCTGAGCGAAGACCAGCGCATCATGCTCGCCGAGCATCTGACCGGCGGCACTTATAATCGTGATCGTGTCGAGCGCTTCAGCGTTTGTAGCAACCGTATTGCCGAGTTGGATCTGGCCAAGCCCACTAACTGGAATGGCTGGGGAACTAACCTTGGCGGGCAGCGCTATCAATCAGCCAGCGCGAGCAACATCAATGCCTCTAACATCGATTCTCTGGAAGTGGCGTGGTCTCTGGGTGTGGAAGGAGCCTCGTCAGCGCGTGGCAACCCGACGATTATTGAAGACGTGATGATCTTTGGCTCGCCATCAGGGCAGGTCTATGCGCTCGATCTGACCAGTGGCTGCCATTACTGGACTTATGCGGCCATTGCTGAGGTGCGGGCGGCACCGGTGGTCACGGAATTCGCCAGTGGCGAGCAAGTGGTTATCGTGGCTGATCAGTCCAATCGCGTGTATGCGCTGGATATTCGTACTGGTCTGCCATATTGGCACAGCGACGTCGACAGCAATCCCTGGGCGGTCAGCACTGGCGCGCCGGCGGTGTGGGATAACAAAGTCTTCGTGCCAGTGTCTTCCATGGAAGTGGCCGGAGCGGGCAATCCACAACACGTGTGTTGTACGTTTCGCGGCAATGTCGCGGCGCTGGACCTGAATACTGGTGAGAAACTCTGGCATACCTACATCATGGATGAGCCCAAAGAAGTCGGCACCAATAGCGCCGGTAATCCCATCCTGGCGCCATCCGGTGCGCCAATTTGGGGTTCGGCGACAGTCGACCCTGAGCGCAATCGGGTTTATGTGGGCTCCGGGCAAAACTACTCGCGGCCAGCCAGCCTTACCTCCGATGCCGTGCTGGCTTTTGATGCCAGCACCGGCAATCTGGATTGGTCGAATCAAACCACAGCCAACGATGCCTTTACCATGGCCTGTACCCTGTCGGCGTCTCATCCCAATTGCGCCGATCCTGGCCCTGACGTGGATATTGGCGCGGCAATCCTGACGACCACGCTCTCCAACGGGCAGGACATTCTGATTGCTGGCACCAAGGGCGCCATGGTGTTTGGTCTGGACCCGGAAGGTGGTGAGACCCTCTGGTCGACCCGGGTAGGTCGCGGCAGCATGCTTGGCGGTGTGCACTGGGGCATGACCTATGTGGGCGATACCGTTTATGTGCCGGTTTCTGATCGTATCCCCGTTGGCAGCAGTGAACCCAAGCCGGGTCTGCATGCGCTGGATATGAAAACCGGCGAAAGCTTGTGGTACGCACCAGCCCCGGAGCGTTGCGAGGGTGTCGGCGGCGGGTGTTCCGATGGCTATTCCGGCCCGGTCACAGCCACTGATGACTTGTTGCTCACCGGCGCGCTCAATGGCTATTTGTTCGCTCACGACATCGACACGGGGGAGCTGCTGTGGGAGCTGGATACCCGCATCAGCTACCCAACGGTGAACAATGTTGAGGCCATGGGCGGCGCCATCGATGCCACTGGCCCGGTGCTGAGTGGTGACTATATGGTGGTCAATTCCGGCTATGCGACCTTTGGTCAGATTGGCGGTAATGCCATGGTGGTTTATAAACTGCCTTGAAAAAGAGGTGTTAAACAGGCTGTTATCGCGTCTATTATACATAAAGAATGTACGCTAACTAATTGATATTATTAATTTTAAATTAATTCTGCGCCTGGTTAGTGATGTGTTCGGAGAAAGTGGCTATGTTGCTTACTCATTAATTCGGTCGTTATGAACTCAAGGGAGACTGCGTGCAAACTGGAAAAGTTGCGATAGTCACAGGTAGTGGCAGAGGAATAGGCGCCGCAACTGCGAAACTTCTTGCTGCAAACGGATACGCTGTTTGTATTAGTTACAAAGCAAATGAAGAATCAGCGGTTTCTGTTGAGCATAGCATTCGACAGATGGGTGGCCGCTGCATATCAGTCAAGGCTGATGTCTCCTCGGAAAATGAAGTTCGCGAACTGTTTGAGCGTGTCGATGAAGAATTGGGTGCGCTGTCGTGCCTGGTCAACAATGTTGGTATTTTGGCGAAACAATGCCGCCTTGAGGATATGTCGACAGCGAGAATCGAAAAAATCTTTAAAACAAATGTAACGAGTTATTTTATGTGCTCGCAGCAAGCTTTGAAGAGAATGTCTAAACAAAGAGGCGGAAGTGGTGGCGCTATCATCAATGTGTCTTCACTGGCATCAATAACCGGGTCGCCAAATGAATACATTGACTATGCTTCTTCGAAAGGAGCCATAGACACGTTTACGAGAGGATTGGCCGTAGAAGTTGCTGCCGAAGGTGTCAGGGTGAACTGTGTTCGGCCCGGCCTGATTTATACAGATATTCATTCTGACGGCGGGGAGCCGGGAAGGGTTGAGAGACTAAAAACCAAAATTCCTATGCAAAGAGGCGGAAAACCAGAAGAAGTCGCCGAAGCTGTTTTATGGCTCGCATCTGAAAAATCATCGTTCGTGACTGGCGCCTTTATTGATTTGTCCGGGGGCCTTTAGTGGATAACAATCAGTTAAATCTCTTGCGGGCGTGCGAAATAGGGCGCTTTTCGGGCGCTGTTTGTCTGTATCAGATCTGTCTGTCGCCGCCATTTCGTGCTCGTGTCGCCGCCGTTTCGTGGTGCTGGCAACGGCAATAGCGGATGCTCAGGGCACCTCAACACCACACAGGTAAACCCATGTTAGTCCGTAAGCTCCGATTGCAACGCGGTTGGTCGCAAAGTCAGCTCGCTGAAATGGCTGGTGTCACCACGCGCACGATTCAGCGGATCGAGCAGGGCAACAAGCCGAGCCTGGAAACCAGCAAGGCGCTGGCGGCGGTTTTTGAGGTGGAGTTTTCACTCTTCCAACCTGAGGAACCTGTTATGCACAGTGAAATCGAAGTTACTGAAGACGAAACAGCAGCGCTGCGCTATGCCAAGCGCATGAAAGAGTTTTACGAGGCGCTGCTCACCTATATTGTTCTGGCCGCGGTCTTTCTGGTCGTATTCCGCGCCGAGCCACTCGTCTATCTGATCTTTGCCGGATTGGGCCTGGGCCTGATCGTGCAGGGATTGATAGCGTTCGAAAAGGTCAGCTTTCTGTCCCCCAACTGGGAGCGCAAGCTGGCCGAGAAGCACTTGGGCCGCAAGCTATAACGCGGGCTTCAAGCAGCTGCGGAACTATCTGCCGGGCGCTAAGCCGGGTTCTATGCGGGGTTAAATTGGGCTTTAGAGCGGGTTTTATAGTGGGTTTTATAGGGGGTTTATAGGGGGTTTATAGGAGGCATAAAGAGTCTGGCCGATTTCGATGACAGCGTCCGAAAATGGCCAGTTTGATCACTTAAAAAGAGTATGATGTCGGCATTGCTGTTTAATAAACAGAACGGATAGAAATGACGCCAGCTCATGCTACTTGACCCCGATGAATATGAAGCCGCCCGCCAGTGCCGCGACCCGCGTTTCGATGGTCGCTTCTTCGTCGGCGTGCTCACTACCGGCATTTACTGCCGGCCTGTGTGTCCGGTGCGTATTCCCAAAAAAGAAAACATCCAGCTCTATGAGTCAGCCGCTGCGGCGGCCGCCGCCGGGTTTCGGCCCTGCCTGCGCTGCCGGCCCGAGTCGTCGCCGGGGACCCCGGCCTGGACCGGATCGTCCTGGAAAGTCTCGCGGGCGCTGCAACTGATCGATCAGGGCTTTCTGGATACTGGCAGTGTGGACGAGCTGGCAGCCCAACTCGAGGTCGGAGTGCGGCAATTGCATCGCCTGTTCAGCAAGCATCTGGGTGCGTCACCGATCGAAGTCGCACAGACGCGCCGCCTGCATTTTGGCAAGAAACTCATCGATGAGACCCGTCTGCCATTGTCGGAGGTCTGCTTTGCCGCCGGTTTCGGTAGCCTGCGCCGTTTCAATGCGGTGTTTCAGGATACTTATGGGCGCTCACCGCGCGAATTGCGCAAGCGCAAACAATCCGCACTGACGGCAGGCAAAGAGCTGATAACGCTGACACTTGATTACCGGCCTCCGCTGGACTGGCGCGCCATGCTCGGGTTTCTGGCCTACCGCGCCATTCCCGGCGTGGAAGTGGTGGGGGAGTCTACTTATGCGCGTACATTTCGTCTCGACGATTGTGTCGGCGACTTCAAGGCCAATTTCGATACGGGCAAGCACACCGTAGATGTGGCCATTCGGCTGCCTAACACGCGTTACCTGTTTCAGATTGTTGATCGCATTCGCAATCTGTTTGATCTGCGCGCCGACAGCGATCATATCGATGATTTTTTTGCCAAGGATAAGGTGTTAGGCAATGCGGTGCGTCACTTCCCCGGCACGCGTGTACCCGGTTGCTGGGATGGCCTTGAAGTCGCGGTGCGGGCAATTCTTGGTCAGCAGGTAACCGTGCGAGCGGCGACGACCCTGGTGGCTCGTGTCGTGGAGCGGTTTGGCTCGCCATATGAAGCCGGTCGCAGCGGTTGTAAAGCGGATAGTGAAGAGGGCATTAGCGAAGGTGACGGCGATAATGCAGAGCTAAGCCATGTGTTTCCCGATGCCGCCACACTGGTCGCCGCTGATTTGCAAGGGCTGGGCATTGTCGGGCAACGCATCGCCGCGATACAGGCCATGGCGGAGCAAGTTGCCAATGGTGAGTTACGCATAGATTGCACAGTGCCAACCGCGGACTTCGTGGCGCAGGTTTGTCAGATCAAAGGCATTGGTGACTGGACGGCACACTACATTGCCATGCGCGCACTGAACGATCCAAACGCCTTTCCTTATAGCGATTTGATATTGCGCCGCGCGGCCGCACCACCTGATACAACGCTGACGCCTAAACAGCTGCTGGAGTTATCGCAACAGTGGCTACCGTGGCGGGCCTACGCAGTTATCTTGCTGTGGCGGCTCTATGGTTTACAAAATCAAGAGCCGGTCACCGCGCAGGAACCGGGCCAGACCAAGTAAAGGAGCAAAGACAGTGATTACCTACTATTGTTATCAATCCAGCCCCATTGGCGAGCTGCTCTTGGCTGGTGATGGCGAGCAATTGCAGCTGTTGGGCTTTCCATCAGGCTCCATGGCGCGCAAGCATGAGGCAGGCTGGCGAAAGGACGCCGCGCCGTTTCGGGAGGTCAGCCAACAACTGGCAAGCTATTTCGCGGGGGAGTTGCAGCAATTCGATTTGTCGCTGGCACCGCAAGGCACCGACTTTCAAAAACAGGTGTGGGCCGAACTGCAAGCCATTCCCTACGCCGAGACGCGTAGTTATGGAGAACTGGCTGCCCGCATCGGCAAGCCCAAGGCATCCCGCGCGGTCGGCGCCGCCAATGGCGTGAATCCCATACCGATTATTATTCCCTGCCACCGGGTCATTGGCGCCAATGGCAAACTCACTGGCTTTGGTGGCGGCTTACCCACCAAAGAGTATTTGCTACGCCTGGAGTCGGAGCGCATTCAGCCCAGATTTGAGTTGGGCTAACACCGCCAACGTGGAACTCGCAGGGCATTCAGTTGTCGAATTATAAACGACTGAACTGACTGATATGCACGCGGCCGAACTCGACAAGCCGGGTAGCCGGCATGCCGGCGACTCGCATTTTCTGAAACTCGCCATCGCCTTGAGCCTGGTGTTGCACCTTGGGCTGGCGGTGCTACTTGTCATGCGTGCCAAAACCGGGTCGGTCGCGGCGGTCAATCCGGAACAGATTCGCATTAATTTTGTACCGGTCAATCCCCAGCGCAGCCAGCCATTGGATGCACCATCTGCGCCGGTTGCAGAAGACAATGCCGTGCTAGAGGCTGCGCCCGAATCTGTCGAGACGGCAAGCACTGAGAGTAGTGCGTTAGCAGGCAGCGAACCTGTTAGCAGGGATGCTGTTGCGCCAGCGACTTCTGAAGCTGTTAGCAACCCTGAACAAGACCCAATCGTTAGCCAAGCTGTTGTTCCTGAGTCCGTTCCGGTGGCTCCTGCTATCACAGCGCCTAATGCTGTTGCGATTCAACAGTCTGTGAACTCAGTACGGCAATCAGATGGCGTGCGTTTTTATCAATACGATTGTGATGAACGCCAGGAACGTTCGGATCTGCTTGATTGTGGTGAACAGACCACGACCGGGAACTTTGCCGAAGCAACACGCAATGCCACCTATGAAGCGCTCAACCCAGTGCGTACACGCACGCGCAGTCAGCGCACGGTCAGCACGGTAGCCAGCAATGCGGATGAGCTGGCGGCGCAGTTGCGTGCCAGTGGTGTTAGTGGTGATCTGGAACAATACTTACTGAACGAAATGCAAATCGGTATAAGTGAAAACAGCAATAGCCGGTTTTCCGGGCCGGCCCTCATCGAACGTATGACAGACCGCAGCGATGCCGCCGAACAGGCGCGGCGTGTTCTTGGCGATGGCTGGGTTGAACAACAAACCGAAGTGCTACGTGAACGACGCGTGGCAATAGACCGATAGTATTTTGTGCGCACACAGCCTCGGGTTTCAGCGATAAGGTTTCTTGTGAAGTGATTGCTGTCACACCTGCTTTAATTAATCGCCAGCGCTACTGGTGGAAAGTGACTAAATGGTTTTATAATGCGCCATCTCAATTCAAGAGGATATGCAGATGAAGTTTTTCGATAAATCCCGACGCATCGGGTTATCCGGAGCTTTGGCCTGAGCCGCAGCCGTTTTCGCGCATAGCAGACTCTGTAATTCCTGCCTTACTACTCTCTGCGATTTTCAAACAGTCCAAACATTCCAGCTCAACATGGTTTGCGCTTGTGTCTGCTGACACTGCCGCGTAAATGCATTGTGATTGGCCTGAATGTGTTTGTGAATTTTCCAGAGTATCGACGCAAAGCAGTCTCGCTCGTCAACTGTCGTCTGACCAGTCAGTTCAGGCCATTCAAACTCCAGTTTTACACGCAATGACATCGCGTTGTTGCGCTCGTACCTGTTTCTATTTGGATGTTAAGAATGACTACACTAAAAATGAAAAACGCCTGGCAACTTTTCAAAGAAGCCATGAAGGGCGATACAGAAATCAATTACACCGAAGGTTCTATTGGCAGAGTCACTCTGCTCCTGGCAATCCCGATGATCCTGGAAATGTCCATGGAGTCGGTGTTTGCTATCGTGGATATTTTCTTTGTCGCCGGTCTGGGGACAGAAGCAGTTGCCACTGTCGGTCTGACCGAAGCCATGATCACCTTGCTCTACGCCGTGGCGATAGGCTTGAGCATGGGCACGACGGCCATGGTGGCGAGGCGTATTGGCGAGAAGAATCGTGGTGCTGCCTCATTGGCTGCCGGTCAAGCAATCTGGCTCGGCGTATTCGTCTCAATCATTGTGGCCGTGATTGGCATGTTCTTCGCCCGTGACTTGTTAATGCTCATGGGTGCTGATGCCGCTGTGATCGATACCGGCGAAGTCTATACCCGGATCATGTTCATGGGCGGCTTCAGTATTGTCTTTTTGTTCCTGATCAACTCCATCTTCCGTGGCGCAGGCGATGCCAATCTTGCTATGCGAGCGCTCATGCTTGCCAACGCTATCAATATCTTCCTCGATCCGGCGTTGATCTATGGCTGGGGGCCGTTCCCGGCGATGGGGGTGGCGGGTGCGGCCGTGGCGACCAATATTGGACGTACGATCGGCGTGCTTTATGGGCTGTATTACTTGTGCGGCGGTGGTGGGCGTATTCGCCTGCACTTGCGAGATATGGGGCTGAAGCTTGGTCTGATCTGGGCCCTGTTGCGTATATCGGCTGGCGGTATTGCCCAGTTCTTTGTAGCGACCGCCAGTTGGGTGTTTCTGATGCAGATTGTGGCCGGCTTTGGCAGCGCGGCAGTGGCGGGTTACACCATTGCCGTGCGTATCGTGATGTTCTCCATCCTGCCAGCCTGGGGGTTGAGTAATGCCTCGGCGACGTTGGTTGGCCAGAATCTCGGCGCCGGCCTGAAAGACCGGGCCGAGCGTACCGTATGGCATATCGCTCGCTACAATTCCTGTTACATGGGAATTGCCGCGCTGTTGATGCTGCTGTTCACGCGGCCCATTGCTGAGTTCTTCACTGACGAGCCCGAAGCATTGGGCTACGCGATTCAGTGCCTGCGTATCTTTGCCTATGGCTATGTGTTCTGGGGCTTTGGCATGGCCATTATTCAGGCCTTCAATGGCGCCGGTGACACCATGACGCCCACCTGGATCAATGTGTTTTGTTTCTGGGTCGTGCAGGTGCCATTAGCGTATGTGTTGGCGCTGACGCTGGGCATCGGGCCGGTGGGTGTTTTCTGGGCTGTGTTTGTTTCCGATGCCCTCACTGGTATAGTAGGCCTCGCATTTTTCATGCGTGGTAATTGGAAGGAACGCGAGGTTTGATTCCGCTCTATGCTCAGTAGTCAACAGCAAATCATCAGCTTCACTCAATCCTGGCTGGCAGCCGGGAAGTCGGTGTGGTTGTGCACCATTCTCAAGACCTGGGGCTCATCACCCCGTCCAATCGGCGCCATGATGGCCTGCACAATGGACGGGGAACTGGTGGGTTCCATTTCCGGCGGTTGCATCGAAGAGGATTTCCTGGAGCAACTGCGCGATGGCAGCCTCAAGTCGCGCTTTGTGGAAGAGGGCAACAAGCCGTTCAAGGTACGCTATGGCATGACCGAAGAAGAGCAGGCGCGCCTGCGCTTGCCCTGCGGTGGCCAGTTGCATGTGCTGCTGGAGTTTATCGACCCGACTGAAGCCAATTGTTCTGTCTTCACACGTTTGCGCAGTGATCTGGAAAATCATACCAGTACCTCGCGCATTGTTAATCTGGACACAGGCGAGATTACCGCCAGTGATGCCAGTAGTGAAGAAGCGGTGATAATTCAGGAAGGTGTCATGACGCACAGTCTGTCACCCATGTACCGGCTCTTGCTGTTGGGCGCAGGGGATGTGGCGAAGTATGTGGCGGAAATGGCGTTGGCGTTGGAATACGATGTCACGTTGTGCGACCCGCGCCCCAAGTATCTCGACAACTGGCATGTCGATGGTGTGGAAACCACGTCACGTCTGCCGGACGATGTGGTGCGTGAGCGTTTCAGCAATCCCTATAGCGGTATTATCGCGCTGGCCCATGACCCGCGTGTGGATGACATGGCGCTTATGGAAGCACTAAAGACTGATGCCTTTTATGTTGGGGCAATGGGTTCTGAGCGAACCTCTGCAGCGCGCCGGGAGCGTTTGCCTGAACTGGGGCTCACCAAAGATGAGATCGACGAACTCTATGCGCCAATCGGTTTTCAGATCGACAGCAAGACGCCAGCGGAAATTGCTATTGCCATCATGGCTGAAGTGACTGCAGTACGGCACGGGCAGGCCACGCGATAATCTTCTTTTTGCAACGCAACATTTTCCTCCTTTAAGAATGTAGGTAGTTCGTACAGGCGTGCTGGCAATTTCAGGCTGGCTGCTAACAGTTTGGCAGTTTGTTTCCTGCGTTCGCCATTTTTTCACTTTGCTGGCTTTACTCTCAATACCTCCAATACCTCCAATACCTCCAATACCCTCAATTCCTTCCATACCCTTCATTCCTTCCATTCCCACCAATCCCTGCATTGCCAAATTACTTGTTTTCATTTCGTCATCATTTCGCAATATTGCCAGTCTATAGTGACGCAGTTTTTGGTTAGGCAAATTGCGAGGATTGAGATGACGTTGCGTAGAACTAGTGTAGTAATGGGCTTGGTTGCTTTGTTAGTGAGTTGTGCCAGTGAACAACCTGCACCACCACCGCCCAATGCAGTGTCTGTTTATGCGTCCCATGAAACCGACCCAGTCAATAGTTCCGGCGATGCCGCCGATGACCCTGCCATCTGGGTGCATGCAAGCCGGCCAGAGTTAAGCCGCGTTATCGGCACTGATAAGGATTTTGGTGTCGAAGTCTATGACCTTGCCGGTAAGCGCCTGCAAGTCATTGCGGCGGGCCTGACCAATAATATTGATCTGCGTTATTTGTCTGCACATCCGCGTTGGTCTGCGCTTGCCGCAGCCAGCAACCGTAGCAACAACACGATCAGCCTGTTTCTTGTCGATCACAATGGCGAGCTTACCTGGTTGGTGGATAGTGAAATTAGCACTGGCCTCACCGAACCCTATGGCCTGTGTATGTTTCGTAATGACTATGGCTTGCAAGTGTTCGTTAACGATACCGATGGTCGTTATCAACAGTGGGGATTAACGCTCAATACCTCTGCAGCTGTGCCTGTTGTAGCCGCTGAGTTATTGCGTGAGTTTGCAGTATCCAGCCAGCCAGAAGGCTGTGTTGCTGATGACAGCAATGAGCGCCTGTTTCTTGGTGTCGAAGCTGAAGGCGTAAGAACAGTTGCGGCCAATCATCAGCAGCCGGCTGATTTGACCAACATAGCCGAAATAGACGGCAGCATATTAGTGGCTGATGTCGAGGGTATGAGTCTCTATCTCGATGGCGACGTGGGTTTTCTGGTGGTGTCCAGTCAGGGCAACTATAGCTATGCCGTTTATGATCGCCTGCCGCCGCATGGCTATCGCGGCAGCTTCGTCGTGAGCGGTCTGGCAGATGGTTCTCTTGATGGATCTGGGGAGACCGACGGGCTGGATGTGACCAGTGTGAATCTCGGCGGAGACTTTAGCAGCGGCATGTTGGTTGTGCAGGATGGTATTAATACATTGCCGGCTGCGCCGCAGAACTTTAAATACATTCCCTGGCAGCGAGTTGCGACTGCGCTTGGGCTGTGATGTGTCAGTCATAAGTCAATCCATTCCGTAAGCCGTCATCAAAATGAAATAGTGGCGTCATATTAAGAGAGATATGGCGCCATTTGTCATAATCGTCATCATTTCGTAGCGACACTGTCATCGTTTAGTCACGCTTCTCCATTAGTTTATGCCTCGATTAAAAATACTCTTGGGGAACCAATAATGAAAAAGCATTTCGTACAGAATTCGTTAACCGTTGCGGTTGGCATGGCACTGGCTGTGCCTGCAATAGCTCAGCAAAGCGTGGAAGAGATCACGGTTGTTGGTAGCCGCGCCAGTCTGCAGAGCGCGATTCAAAAGCAGCGTAACTCTGACAAAGTGATCGGGGTTATCGATTCTGATGCGCTGGGCAATTTTGCCGACATCAATGTGGCCGAGTCACTGCGTCGCATCTCTGGCATCATGGTAGAAAACGATCAGGGTGAAGGCCGCTACGTATCGGTACGTGGCATGAATACCGACCTTAACGCCATGACTATTAATGGTGTCAGCACGGCAGCACCAGAAGACCGTCGCGGCATTATTCTCGATGGTGTGCCCTCCGACTTGCTAGACAGCATGACAGTGTACAAAACCCTGACTCCGAATCTGGATGCCGACACTATCGGTGGTGCCATCGATCTGGAAACCATTACTGCTTTTTCCTACGACGATACTTTTATACGCCTCAAAGCCGAAAGCTCGTATAACGAGCTCACCAGCGACGCCAATAATCCAAAATTGTCAGCCACCTTCACTAACCGCTGGGATGTCAGTGGTGGTGAGTTTGGTGTTGCGGTTGTACTGAGCGATCAGTCGCGCCGCATCGTGGCTCATAACAACGAAGCAGGCGGTTGGGGTACAGACTTCCCGAACGATGACTATGAAGCCCGCTTCTATGATCTGACGCGTGAGCGACAGGGTGCGGTGCTGGCATTGGACTATCGGACTGATTCCGGCAACAGCTTCTTTGCGAATGTGTTCCACAATGAATATTCTGATCAGGAATGGCGCGCCAAGTGGGAAACCCGCGATGGCCTGGAAGACAATGATCCGGTTGTGAATGGTTCGGTCTATTCTTATGCCAATAGCAAAGTCGATACAGAAGGACGCAATCGTACCGAGATTCGCGAAATTACCTCACTGCGTCTTGGTGCCAGTCTGCAATTGAATAACAAGAACAGAATGGATGTTGAGTTTTTCTCTTCCCATGCAGAGCAGGATGATGGTGACCGACAGGCGGTGATTTTCCGCAGCGATACAGTTGATGAGCCGGTGACTTACGACAATTCAGATCCACAAAAGCCTGTCGTCACTTTTGCCAATGCGTTCTACGATCCAGCTAATTTCAATCTGAATGCGCTGGAGCGCGAGTTCACGTTGAATACCGATGAAGATATCGGCGCACGCCTGGATATGTATTATGACTACAGCAACAATACCCAGGTGCAGTACGGTCTCAAGCTGCGTCAGCGCGAAAAGGTGAATGACTACAATTTTTGCGCTTACGAGCCTCTCAATGATATTGCCTTGAGTAGCGTCGCCAATACGCGTGCGCCTGCTTATTTCAATACCCTCACTGGTCCAACTCCGACCTTTGATCAGGTCAAAGGCTTTACCGGTGGTCTCGGCACGTCGCAGTTTATGCTATCTGATGGTACAACATGTCTGGGTGCTGGCACTGCGTTTGCACTGAGTGGCGACGAGGAAGAAGAGAGCATTCCAGCGGACTGGGTGACTGAAGAAGATGTGATGTCTGCTTATTTAATGGCCACTACTTCAATGGGCGATACCACGTGGATCTATGGTCTGCGTTATGAAGACACTGACACGACTTATCGCGGCAAAGCGTATGACGACGGCTTTGCTGGCTTCACCTCTTTCTCCAATGACTATGGATTTCTGGCGCCGTCCTTGAACGTGAAACTGGATCTGGCTGAGGACAAGGTTGTTCGCGCTGGTGTGTTCCGTTCACTGGTTCGCCCTGGCTTTCAGGAGTCCAATGCCGGAGCCGTGGTTGATACCGAAGACAATGAGATCGAAGGCGGTAACCCGAATCTCGAGCCAACCACCGCGTGGAACTTCGATCTGACCTTTGAGTACTACCTGAGCGACCTGACCTTTTTTGGCGCCGGTCTGTTCTTCAAGTCTATCGACGATGCCATTGTCGAAGTTGAAGCGACTGACTCGGTATTCCGCGGGCAGCTTTATGACGTAGCGGGTACGTTCATCAATACTGATAACGCCGAAATCAAAGGCATGGAGCTGACTTATCAGACTGCCTGGACCAATGGCTTCCTGTTCGTTGCCAACTACACTTTGTCCGATGGCGAGACAGACTTGCCAGCGGATTCGGTCTACGGCGCGCGTAGCGTACCGTTCTTCAAGCAAGCCAAGCATACGGGTAACTTGTCAGTTGGCTACAACAGAGAGTCCTGGGACATTCGTCTGGCCGCCAACTACCGCAGCAGCTATCTGGACGAGATTGGTGATGAGCCACTGGCCGATCGCTACACTGATGATTTCGTACAGGTGGATCTGACGGCTCGCTACTCGGTGAATGACAACCTGATTGTCACTGCCGAGGCGATGAATCTGAATGATCAGCCGGAGTATTACTATTTCGGCAATACCTCACGTCTGTCGCAATACGATGAATACGGCACGACTTACGGCTTCGGTCTGCGCTGGACTTTCTAGTCAAGCGCTAAGCAGGCACTAGTCACAGCGTTTGCCAGTGTCACAACGAAAAAGAGAGGCCTTGGCCTCTCTTTTTTTTGCTTGTTGTTTATGATCTGGAGTCAGGCTTGGGCTATTGCTCGATCTCCCGTTCGATACCCAACTCTTCCATCACTTCCAGGCGGCGGGCACCGGCCAGGATGCCGATAATGCCATAGTTGCCTTCATGGCAGGCGTATTCATAGACCGGCTCATCCATGCGCGTAATGGGCATTTCGCCGCTCCACCGCGCCGAATACACTGTCGGGTCATTCACAGTGAATCCATAGACCAGTTTGTTGTCTTCTTCAAAGCGGAAGGTCTCGATCACGGTCAGATTCGTGGTGTCGGCGCCGCGATAGGATTGCTGCGGGTTATAATTCTTGGTCTCAACGACGAGCGTATCGCCTTCCCAACGGCCGATGGAATCACCCAGCCATTTTTGCTGGCTGGCTGATACATGCGCATCGCGATCGTCGGCAATGCGGATGATCCGGGCGTCGTGAATCATCTCGATATTGATGACGACATAGCCGGGTGATTGGGCGATCTGGAAGTGGCTGTTATACATCACAGGTGTCATGACCGGGCCAGAGGCATTGCCGAACGACAGCAGGCAGCGCTCGCCAAGGCTGCGGCCTTCGGGGCCATCATTGCTGCGATTGTAAGTAGGCTGAAAGTCTACCACTCGCTCCGGAATACGACCGTTAGGCGGGTCAATAATCGCAGAAGTGCGGTATTCGCCATCAATAGTGGGCAGGAACATGCCGCGATCAGTCCAGAACAGGTCATAGTTGCCAACCGGGGGCAGGGCTTCAGCTTCGGGGGCCGGACGATTGGGGTCCAGAGGCTCGTTATCCTGTTCTACCGCTTCCTGGGCCGCTTGCTCCAGACGGCGTGCTTCGTCCTCTGTGTAGGCTTGCTGTGTGCCCAGTTCGCTGGCGCGCTGAAAAGGCATGACCGTGTTATTGCGCCAGTAACCCTGAAAGTCGGGCACACCCCAGGAGGTGCGTGGAATGGCGGTGTCCTGGGCGCTGGCAGCGCTGGCAGACAGGGCGCAAAGCAGGCAAGCGGAGAGGCGGGTTTTCATGCAGAATCTCCCTAAGATTAATATTGTACCTTGTTGAATTTAAAGTATTTTAATTATAGATATTGCTGTTATTTTCAGCCATGAATTGCTGGTACGGGCAGGTATCAGCTGGTAGTGAATCGTGGCCTACCAGGGTGGCTGTGGCCTCAGTGACCAACGCCGGTGTTGACGACTGGCAGTCTGCTACAGCGCGAGAGACAGCTGTCAGTCACATCAGGCCGGGCGAGTCGTCGTCCTTGCCGACCAGACTAAGTCCGCCTGGCTCACCATCAGAATCCAGATCCTCATCATCGTCATCCCTGTCTTCGGAAAGCTGAATACGCAGGCGCAGATTATTCTTCGAGTCGGCGTTCTTGAGGGCTTCTTCGTAGCTGATCTTGCCTGCCTTGTAGAGGTCGAACAGAGCCGAATCGAACGTCTTCATACCCTGTTGCTCGGATTTCTCCATGACTTCCTTGATCTCGGTGACCTTGCCTTGCTTGATCAAATCACAGACGCGCGGGGTGCCAATCAATATCTCGATGGCCGCGGCGCGTTTGCCATCCGGCGTCGGAATCAGCCGCTGCGAAACAAAAGCCACCAGGTTCAGTGACAGATCGAGAAACAGTTGCTTGTGGCGCTCATCAGGGAAGAAGTTGATGATGCGGTCCAGGGCCTGGTTGGCGTTGTTGGCGTGCAGGGTGGACAGACACAGGTGGCCGGTTTCAGCAAAGGCCAGTGCGTGCTCCATGGTTTCCTGCGAGCGAATCTCACCGATAAGAATGACATCAGGCGCTTGCCGCAGGGTGTTTTTCAGGGCTTCTTCGTAGCTGTTGGTGTCGACGCCCACTTCGCGCTGGTTAACGATACAACCCTGGTGGGGATGGATGAATTCCACCGGATCTTCGATAGTGATGATGTGGCCATCGGAATTCTTGTTGCGGTGGTCGATCAGGGCCGCCAAAGACGTTGATTTACCGGAACCGGTACCACCCACAAACAGGATGATGCCGTTTTTATTCATGATCAGATCTTTAAGAACGGGAGGTAGCCCCAGTGAATCGGCATTGGGAATCTCGGTCTTGATGTTACGGGCGACAATGCCGACTTCATTGCGCTGTTGGAAGATATTGACGCGGAAGCGGCCAATGTCGTCATCGGCAAAGGCCAGGTTCATTTCCGGGTTTTTTTCGAATTCGGCAATCTGCTCCTCATTCATTATCTGGTAGGCCATCTTCTTGACCAGACCTTCAGGGAGCTTTTTATTGATCAGTGGCACCAATTTACCGTGGGCTTTCATGCTCGGCGGTGCGCCGGTGGTCAAAAACAGGTCGGAGCCGTCTTTTTCGATCATCATGCGGAGAAAATCTTTAAAGCCCATACGCTTTAGTCCTTCTTAATTCGTACGCCATTGCCGGTAACGATGATTGCCAACGAGTGAGACAGCTATTCAAAGCGCCCTTCGGTGTACCAATTGACCTTGGAGCTACTGTCATCAATTTGTTCAGTGACATCCAGTATAAGCGCGAATAGAGCCATGCGCACCAGCACACCGTTGTCAGTCTGGCGGAAAATCGCCAAATTGGGATGTTGGTTCAGATCATTATCCAATTCGTTGGCATCTGCACGGGAATCCCGGGGCAGGGGATGCATGATCACTGTGTTGGGCTGGCAGTTGCGTGTGTAAATAGCCTGATTCAAGCGAAAGCGACCGCGATAGATGTCGGCCTCCAGCTTGGTAGTAAAGCGCTCTTCCTGAATACGGGTCAGATAGACCGTGTCGTTGTCGGACAGGCCTTTCTCCATATCCTCGGTCTCGATCACCTGATTGCCCGCGTTGCGCAGATTGCTGACGATATCCTCCGGCATACGCAGTTCTTTGGGGGAGATCAAGGTGAACTTGATGTTCTTGTACAGCATGAGCAGTTGCGACAGGGAGTGCACGGTCCGCCCGTGCTTCAAATCGCCCACCATGGCGATGTGCATGTCGTCGATGCCGCGGCCCTTGGAGTGTAGTTCCTTGCGAATGGTGTAGAGGTCCAGTAGCGCCTGGGAAGGGTGCTCGTTGGAGCCGTCACCGCCATTAATAACCGGCACGCGGCTGGCCTTGGCGAACTCAGCAACCGCACCGACTTGGGGGTGGCGCATGACAATGGCGTCGCTGTAACCGCTGATTACCCGTGCCGTGTCGTAGAGTGACTCGCCCTTGGAGATCGACGAGGCCTTGACGTCGGTGGTTTCGCGCACTTCACCGCCGAGCAGGTTAAAGGCGCAGCCAAAGCTGACCCGGGTCCGGGTGCTGGGCTCGAAAAACATATTGCCGAGGATGGCGCCATCGAGCACCTTGGTCATGCGTAACCGGTGCGCATAGGGTTCCATGCTATCGGCTACAGAAAAGATGGTATCGACATCTTCCCGATTGAATTGTTGGACAGAGAGAATGTGGGCGCCGCGAAATTCCATAAAAGCGAGTACTCAGCTGGCCTGGCACACTGGCAGGGCCTGTTATGAAGACAAATTCATCGGATACTACTACAAATGGCTGGGCAGAGAAATTATCGCCCGGTTAGATTGGCTCTGGGTGAGACAATGATCGAAGCGTCGCGGCAGATCGGGTAGACTGGCGGGCTCAGGTTTGCTGCACGGCTGGCCGCAAGCAACAATTGCCGATGCCGTAGTCAAAAGGCTTGCCGTAAGCCGGAATTAGTCAGCTTTTACGCAAAATCGTTAAAAGCAAGATCAGCAATCGCTCAGCCAAAAAGCCAGTTGCCCTGTGAGTCAACAACGCACGCAGCAGGATGCTAACGTCGGGCAATACAGCAGGGGAAAGCAGTGCCATCATCAACAATCTACTGGTATGACTTCGAGACCTTCGGAGTCGATCCGCGTCGCGCTCGCGCCGCCCAGTTCGCGGGTGTGCGAACCGATGAAAACCTGAACATCATTGGCGAACCACTGGTCATTTTCTGCCGGCCGGCGCCCGATTTCCTGCCCAGCCCCATGGCAAGCCTGATTACCGGTATTACCCCGCAACAAGCCAGCGATAACGGGCTCACCGAAGCCGAGTTTATTGCCCAGATACATGCCGAGTTTAGCCAGCCGGGCACCTGCGTGGCGGGCTATAACAGTATTCGTTTTGATGATGAAGTGACCCGGCAATTGCTGTATCGCAATTTTTACGATCCCTACGAACGGGAATGGAAAAATGGCAATTCGCGCTGGGATATTATCGATATGGTGCGGCTGTGTGCCGCCACGCGACCGTTGGGGATTGAATGGCCCAAGCGTGTGGACAGCTCAATCAGCTTTCGACTGGAAGAGCTGACTGCTGCCAACGGAATTGAGCATTCCCAGGCTCATGACGCGCTCTCCGATGTCTATGCCACGATCGATATGGCAAAGCTGATTCGCGAGCATCAGCCGAAGTTGTATGACTACGCCTACAAGCTGCGCAACAAACGTCAGGTACAGGCGGCGATCGATATGTCGACCCGTAAGCCGGTCCTGCATATCTCGGGGATGTATCCGGCGCATCAGGGTTGTCTGGCGCTGGTGATGCCGCTGTGTGCGCATCCGACCAATAACAACGGTATTGTGGTCTATGATTTGCGTCATGACCCGGATACCTGGATGGACTTGTCCGCCGAGGAGATTCGCGCGCGGTTGTATACGCCCAATGCGGAATTGCCAGAAGGGCAGGAGCGTATACCGCTCAAGACTATTCACACTAACAAGTGTCCTATCGTCGCGTCGGCCTCGGTGCTGACTGAATCTGCCGAGCGTCGGGCTGAGATTGATATGGATGAGTGTCGGGCGAATTGGGACAAGCTTGCCAACAACGGCGAACTGGTCGCCAAGCTCGCCGAGGTTTTCAGTCAGGAACCGCAGTTTGCGGAAACAGATCCGGACTACATGATTTACAGCGGTGGCTTCTTCTCCGATGCCGACCGTAGTCTGATGCAGACCGTGCGCGCGACCCCGGCGGCCGATCTGGGCAGATTGGACTTGCCGTTCCGGGATGGTCGATTAAAGGAAATGCTGTTCCGTTACCGCGCACGGAATTACCCGGAAACACTCAGCAGCGACGAAGCCTCGCGCTGGCAGGAATTTCGCCTCGGCAGGCTGCAGGATGCCGAAGCACAGAAGCTGTACGACGCTGAGCTGGATGAGGCCCGTGAGCGTGCTGACAGCACGCAGCAAGAATTGCTCGATAAAGTCGAAGAGTACGTGGCGGCAATTCTCCAATCCGGGTAGGGCAGTTGCTAACCCCACTATAAGTAGATGCCAAGGTCCGGTTTTCGGTGCATGCATTCTCTGTTCTTGCTTGTGTGGTTTCAGATTGCCGGTTTGTGCGGTCTTTCTCTTCTGCCTGTTATTTACTTTGGCTCTTTGTGCCTCTCTGTACTCTCTATAACTCTCTATACTCTCTAAAACTCCCTATACCTCCCTTCTCTCTCTCTTTGTATATGTGGCTGTGTGTGTGAGCTGGCACTTTAATAAAGCGGGCCAGTTAATCGCAATATGACAGGCCGGCGACGGGGTTGCGTCAATTCTGCAACATTTTGATGGCACGGCTGCAAAGGTGGCCAGATAAAAGTCAGCTGTCAAAAAAGCTACACAAAATATTCACGTTTTTGTCACGCAGCTTCTATAAAGTTCGACTAGCTATCGTGTTGCCAATGCTGACATTGGATTGTCAGCTAATGGCAGCGCTGTAGTGAACTACTATCTTGCTAACTGCCCACACGGATATTCACGTCGGCAAGTCATCAAATCCCAGGAGAGATCAATGAACAGTAAATTCAAGCAGCTGTGGCCGGTATTCGTACCTGTCATTTGTCTGGCATCACCCGCTGTAGTAGCTCAGCAGACAGGCCAGGATAATGGCGATGAGATTCAGGAAATTGTCGTTAGTGGCGCAGCCCGCACTTATTCTGCACTGACGACGACTCAGTCAATGCAAGATCAACAAAATCCTATCAGCTCGGTGCTGTCGACAATCGATAATCTGCCAGGTGTTAATGTTACTGAAGGGGATACCTTCGGCTTTGATGATTGGTCAACAACTGTGAATCTGCGTGGTTACCAGACCAGCTTGTCTGATCAGCAGGTCGGTACCACAATTGATGGCTTTCCCAATGGTGATTCTAACTATGGTGGTGGCGCCAAAGCCAACCGTTATATAGACAGCATGAACTCTGGTGGCGTGGAAGTTAACCAGGGTATTGCTGCTATTGATACGCGAACAACCGAGTCTCTTGGCGGTACGCTTAACTTCACGACCGACGATCCTGTGGAAGAAGAACGCGTCCGCGTGCAACTTTCCCAAGGCGATTTCAACTCGCGGCGTTACTACGGACGTTACGATACCGGCCGCATGCTTTCTGATACGACACGTGCATGGGTGTCTTTTAATCACAACGAAGCTACAGACTGGGTGGAAGGTTCTGCTGAAAATGAGCGCGACCATTTCGCTGGCAAATTCATCTCGGAACTGGGCAGCTACACGCTGACTGGTTACTACGTGTGGGACGATATTCACGAAGACAACTATCAGCGTTTGTTCTCGGCCGCTGAATTTACTTCAGATCCGGATTCAGACCGGTTGATTGGTGACTGGACCGATATTGCCTATGTAAATCAGCTGTATCGACGTGGCTGGTCAACCATCCGCGAAAATAACTTTGGCTATCTGCAGCTGGAAGGTGAATTGACCGCTGGTTTGTCTGGCAGTGTGGGTCTGTACCGCCATGAAATGGACGGTCGTGGTGACTGGATTCCTCCTTACATCGCTGATGTCGTTGACGACAATGGTGGCGCTGAAGTGGAGTTGGCGGGCAATTTGCCAATACTGGCCGCCGGTAATATCGGTGCTATCTACTTTGTCGATGCCAACAACGTCGCATTAAGCCCAACTCCGGGATGTGAATCATCGATCACTTTTCCTTATGGTGGTGCAGGACCCGAGTTTGATCCGGCTTGCTATCCGCGCAATGCGATCCCGGTACAGTCCTATCGCCACACACACTATGCACGTGAGCGTGATGGTTTAACCGCCGATTTCGATTGGGAAATGGCGCTTGGCGATATGACTAACACGCTAAGTGGCGGTATCTGGTATGAAGACTCAGAGCGATCAGAATGGCGTGACTGGCATCGACTGACTGATGCCCGCGTTGGTATCGATTTCGATGAGAATGCCTATTGGCGGCAGTATGATCGTATCTTCCCGCGCGAAACCACGATGTGGTATTTGCAGGATCAGATTGCAATCGATGCCTTGACGATCAATGTGGGTATACGCAAATTCGATGTGGACAATTCCCGTCAGGACTTGTTCGATGCCAGTAACAACATTGGTTTCACTTCTAAATCAGATACTTTGGTCAGCGGTGGTGCGACGTTTGCCACGCCTGTTGATGGTCTGGAAGTGTTCGTTGGTTACTCTGAAAATGTCAAACCGACTCTGGACCTGGTGCTTGAGCGCGAGATCAACGATGTCATCGAGCCTGAGGCTGCCGAGAATCTCGAGTTGGGATTACGCTATGTCAGCCCGAGAATGACTTTCAGCGCCGTGACCTTCGACAACGAGTTCAACAACCGTTTGGAATTTTTCGACAGTCAGGCAGCAGGTAGCGGTATCCCCAACTACACGATTGGTACTTCGGGTCGTTACGATAACGTCGGCGGTATCGAGTCAAAGGGTTATGAGCTGGCTGGTAATCTGACTCTCACTGATAACTGGTCAGTCTATGCTTCCTTCACAGATACCGATGCCGTTTACATCGGTACCGGACTTGGGCCAGCCGCTGATACTGCACTGGGTGTATTCCCTGATAACGAAGTTGTTAACACGCCAGAATCGATGTGGGTTGTATCGCTGGACTGGAATCGTGGGCACTATTTTGCCGGACTGTCGACAAAGTATGTCGGTGATCGCTACGTTGATCGCGGTAACTCATGGAAGGCGGAGGCCTACACAGTGGCTGATCTCTACATGAACGTCCGTGGTGATGTTGTTGCCGATTTTCTGCAAGGCTTCGACTTCGGGTTTGTCGTCAACAATGTGTTTGATGAGTCTTACCTCGGTGGTATTTCTGGTGGTGGTGCGTGGATAGGTTCACCCCGTACTGCGGCGTTTACTGCGACTGTGGATTTTTAAGAAATTTCTAGCTGGATAAAAGGCGGCGCTCAGGCGCCGCTTTTTTTTGGCCATATGAGATTTAATCGCTAATGCAAAGGAGAACAGTATGCTGGTACGAGCGATAGGGTTTTTGGGGTTTTTGGCAGCAACTGCTGGCAATGCCGCGGACAACGTCGTGTTGATTACTTTCGACGGGCTGCGATGGCAGGAAGTATTCACTGGTCTGGATCACCGGCTCGCGACGAATGACACATACAGTGCTCGCAGTTCTGAGTTGCTGGAGCAATTCTGGGCCGAGACTCCGCAAGAACGTGCGCAGCTTTTGTTGCCGTTTTTGCATTCCACCATAATGTCCCAGGGCAGTGTCGCCGGCGATCGAACTACAGGTTCTTGTGCGCGTGTCATGAATCCCTGGTATTTCTCTTACCCGGGTTATTCGGAAATATTGACTGGTGTAGTGAATCCAGACATCGATTCGAACAGCAAGATACCGAATCCCGAGCTCACGATTCATGAAATGCTGGAAACCCAACCAGCCTGGCGTGGTCGTACAGCGGCGTTTGCCTCCTGGGATGTTTTCCCGTACATCTTCAATACGCAACGTAGTGGCATTCATTTGAATGCCTACGCAGCCAGTGAGCCTGCGCAGGGCGATTATGAACAGTTTCTGGATGGGCTGGCAGCGGACATTCCGACACCGTGGCCGACAGTACGCCACGATGCATTGACCCATCACTACGCGCGGGAATGGCTACAGCGCCAGCGACCCCGATTACTTTATATTAGCTACGGTGAGACTGATGATTTTGCTCATGATGGGCGTTATGACGAATATATTTTTGCGGCCCATCGCACAGATCGCTTCATCGCCGAACTGTGGGGCTGGATACAGAGTAGCGAAGAGTATGCCGATAACACTGTGCTGTTTCTCGCCGTGGATCACGGGCGTGGTGCGGAACCCATTGAGACATGGCAGCATCATGCCAGTCAGCGCAGTCTGGACGGCTATATGAATTCTTTGGCCCAGTACGAGCAGGGGATAGTTGGTTCTGAAGCCACATGGATGGCTGCGATCGGCCCCGGTATAGCTGCCAATGGGCTGGTAGACACGGACTCAAATTGTCTGGGTAACGATCAGATCGCGGCGACTGTGCTGCAGCTGTTGGGCGAGGACTATCGCGAGTTTAACCCTGAGATGGCAGCTCCGTTAGTCGAGCTGATGGAGTAGCACCTGATTTGACTGCGGCCATCCCGACAGGCGCGCAAAGTTTGCAGCAAGTCGGGATTGTTGGTGCTCTGTGGTTCCCCGGCTCACTAGCTCTCTCGGGCAGGTTCCGGTTCGTCGAGGGAGTTGGCAGAGCCAAATGCTTGCTTCTGCTGAGCCGCGGAGCCATCCAGTATGTTGGCATAAAATGCAGCCAGTTTTTCGGCGAGAAAGGTCGAGTCCCATTTGGCCGCGCTTGCTTTGCAGGCCAGTTTTAACTGCTGATCATCACTGCGTAACAGGGCTATTACGGTGCGGGCAAACTGCTCGGCGTCGTTGTCCACGATCTGCGCCGCAGCGCAGTCTTCCAAGATGTCTTTGGTGCCCATGGCGGCAACTGAGACTACCGGTGTGCCTGCTGCCATTGCTTCCAGCAATACCAGACCTTGCGTTTCAGTGACCGACGAAAAAACAAAATAATCGGCGCTACTGTAGCAGTCGATCAAGGCTGAACTTCGATCCAGATAACCGACGAAGCGGATGTGCCCGTCCAGGCCGAGTTGAGCAGCCTGCTTGATATAACTTTTCTTGGCCGGGCCTTCGCCGGCAATGACCAGACACACTTCAGGCACTTCCTGTCGGACTTTGTTGACCATCTCCAGTAGCAAGCCGATATTCTTCTCAAAGGCAACACGGCTGACATTTAAAAGTACCTTGCGATCATCATCGATATTGAATTGTTGGCGGAAGCGCTGCCCATCACCGTGTTGAAAGCGCTCGCAACGTATGCCGGTTGGCACGATTTCGATAGGCTGACTCACGCCATACTTTTGCAAGACATCGACTATTATTGTCGAAGGCGCAACAATCGCTGCGGCGTCATTACATTGTGTGCGCGAAAAGTATCTGGCAACGCCTTTTAGCAGGGTGCGCGGCAAGAACGGGATGTAGTGATAGAAGTATTCTTCAAACAGGGTGTGGTAAGTCAGGGCTAACGGTAAGTCCAGTGCGCGTGCCAACTTGCGGCCGGCATAGTGGGCAACAAATGGGGTGTGAACATGAATGAGGTCAAACTGTTCGGCTCGCAAGACTTCCGTTAGCGCGAGAATATCTTTCATGCGCATCATGCGATCTTCCGGGTCGAAAATAACCTGACGCGACGGTATGCGAAAAATGCTCGGATCCGGATCGCTATCTTGCGGTATTTGCGGATACTCTGGTGCAATCAAGACAACATGGTGGCCCAGACTCTCCAATTCTTCCTTGAAAGTTTGGATGGAGGTCGATACACCGTTTATACGTGGAAAATACACATCAGAAATCATCAGGATGCGCATGCTTGGGTTCTCCGGTCGGGCCAGGTCAGGCTAAGCTGAGTCAGGCGGCTTTGCGGCTGGATTCTTTCGAATCGGTTTCGCTGCTGGCCATTAACAATAACGGCTGCTCAGATTCATTGGGTGTCCAGTGAATCAACTCGAGCCGGCCATCTTCATGCTCGAACATCGCTGAACAACTTTCGACCCAATCGCCATCGTTGCAATAAAGAATGTCATCGATCTTGCGGATTTCGGCATGGTGAATGTGGCCGCAGACCACGCCATCGACACCGCGTTCTTCAGCGAAATGCGCCAGCGCATCCTCGAAACTGCTGATGTAACTTACCGCGTTTTTCACTTTGTGCTTGAGAAAGGCGGCCAATGACCAGTAAGAGAGATTGAACAGATTGCGTAGTTTGTTGACGAGATGATTCATGCTAAGCAGCTTTTCGTAGGCCCAACTGCCCAGATTAGCCAACAGCTTGCTGTGTTTGACGATCACGTCGAATTCATCACCATGCATTACCAACAGTTTCTTGCCATCGGCCGTGGTGTGCACATAGTCCAGATGAATTTCCAGATTGCCAAACTTGTGCCCGACGCAATCGCGTAGCTGTGCATCGTGATTACCGGGTATGTAAATGACCTTGGTATTGTGTTTCGCCTTGCCAAGAATAGAGCGAATGACGTTGGTGTGGGTCTGGGGCCAAAACGGCGTTTTCTTGAGGCTCCAGAAATCAACGATATCGCCAACGAGAAAGAGATAGTCAGTTTCGACCGAATGGAGAAAGTCGAGGAGGGCTTCAGCCTGACAACCTTTGAAGCCCAGATGCACATCCGAAATCCAGACACTGCGTACACGTATTGGTTTTTTCTTAGCCATAATCAACATCGAATATTGTTTGGAGTTACTGTTCTATTCGGCGCAGACTAATCGATATTTATTACCGATCGGTTAAATTTACGTGAACAATTTATGACACGCCCTTGGCCTGCCTGAAAATGCCAATCGGAAGCTCTGAGTACAGCAATCCAGTGCCGTACTTTACAAGCCTTACAGGGGATTTCGTGGTCCGGAACAGTAGTACACAATTGCTGTCTAAGAGGATAGAATGCCCAGCCTCAAAGCCAGCCATGTGTTCGGTGACCTTATCTAACTTACTGAAAACTAAGAATATAGAGACTATTTGTGGATAAGTATAAGGATATCAGGCCCTACAGTGATGAAGAAATCCGGCCGGTGCTCGACCAGCTGATAACCAATCCTGAGTTTCTGCAAAGCATTGCCAGCTTTTACTATCCGCGATTGACCCGTTGGTTTCCGGGGTTGATGCGCAAATCAGCGCAGGGCAAATTGCGTGGTCAGGTTCAAGGCGTTCACGACGTCGCTTCCATGCAGGATGTCATCGCCGGTTACATGGACAAGATGATCCATGACACCACGACGGAATTGACCAAGTCCGGACTGGAGAATCTGCAGCCGGGCCGTAACTATCTCTTTATCAGTAATCACCGCGACATCGCCATGGACCCGGCGTTTGTTAACTACATGCTGTATCACAGTGGTTATCCAACCTTGCAGATCGCCATTGGTGATAATTTGCTCAAGAAGCCTTTTGTCACTGACCTGATGCGCCTCAATAAGAGTTTTATTGTGCGGCGTTCATTGAAAGGGCGCGAGCTGCTGCAAGCGCTGAGTTTATTGTCCCAGTATATCCACCACTGTATCCAGAGTACGCACAATGTGTGGATCGCCCAGCGTGAAGGCCGTGCCAAGAACGGCATCGACAAGACTGATCCAGCCTTGTTGAAAATGCTGGCCATGGGCCGCCGCGATCTGCCGCTGAGTGAATCACTGAACGAATTACATATCGTACCTGTGTCTATCTCTTACGAGTTCGACCCCTGTGATGTGCTCAAGGCAGAGGAGCTCTATGCGAAAGAGCACACCGGGCATTTCGAGAAAACCGAAGACAGTGATATCCAGTCCATCGTCAAAGGCATGATTGGCTACAAAGGCGCAGTGCATGTGGCATTTGGTCAGGAAATTGGTGTGGTGCTGGATGAGGCTGACAGAGTAGCGGCGCAAATCGATGAGCAGATCATCAATAACTACAAGCTGCGCGATATCAATTTTCAGGCATTGGAACTATTGAAGCAGGATGGCATGCTGCCGTTGCATCGTCTGAATGATATTGAAATTCCGGAAGAGTTTAGTCAGGCGGCGCGGGATAAATTTGCTGAGCGGTTGCAAGCGGTTGAGCCCCACTTGATGAAACATTTCCTGTTCAGTTACGCCAACCCCATTCTCAACAAGTACGGCGTTTAGAGCAGGGCTGATCTAGGCAAGTTTTTGGATTGCCTTGGTTAATCTGGCTGTTAGTTGTTCGCGGGTAGTGTCGTCTAGCGGGCCAAAACAGCTTGCCTTGATGCCCGATTCGACGGCGAATTTTTGCAATTCCTTACGCGTTGGCTTTTGCTGACCAAAGCCTTCCTGAAGCTGTGCCAGCTGCATTTGCATGCGCTGTTGTTGATCTTCAGCAGGCGTATCCGCTTCGGCTTTGATTTCAGCCTGTATACATAATTCACGGAAACCCTGTGCGGCCTTGCTTTGAAGATCGTCAAGTTGCGCCTTACTTTGCAGCCCGAGCAAGCTGTCACAACGTTGGTCTAATAACTTGTCAAACTCGGCTTCGCTGCTGGTCGGCAGTGCCTGCCATTGTGCTTTGTCAAAATTGGCCAGCGCCGACGCCAACGCCGCGTCGCTGCCAGCAGCTAGCAAGTCGGCTTCCAATGCTTCAAGCACTGTGGTGCGGCCACCAATCGCCGCCTGCATGGCTTGTTGTTTTTTATCGGGCAAGGCCTGATAACGTGCGTCGATTTGTCGTTTGACGTCATTGACCTGATCCAGCCAGCGGGCCTTGGACTTGCGCAGTTTCGGATTCAGCGCCGCGGAAAACTGTTGTATCAAGCCCTGATAGCTACTGCGTGCTTGTCGAAATTCGTCATCCGGTAATTTTGCCAGTGCGCCGAGCTTGTCAATGACTTGTTGCAACTCAGTTTCGGCAGCCTTTAACTGGGCCTGAAGATCACTGGATTCCTGCTTGCGCTTATCGAAAATCTGATCGCAGGCGCCGCGGAATTCATCCCAGAGTTTTTTATCTTCTTTAAACGTAGTAGGGCCGAGTTGTTTCCAGTCCTGTTGCAGCTGTTTGGCTTTAGTCATGGCCTCGCGGCGATCTTCGAGTTTGATCAATGCCTGGGCCTGGGTGATCAAGGCTTGCTTGCCGGCTGAATTTTCGCGAATCAGTTTTTTGCGTAATTTGCGAATGCGGTTGAGCAAGCTGTAATAGCGTTTCTGTAGTGGCTTGATTTTATTCTGTTCGACGGGGGCGTACTGCTTCCAGTCTTTGTCAGCCTGATTCAGCAATTGGCTCAGCTCAGCGACTTTAACTGTCTCCGCATCAATCCCGTCCAATGACTTTTCCAACTCGGCGCAAATCGTTTTACGCTGCTTGAGATTGGTCGCCATGAGCTGCTTGCGTTGCTTGAAATATTCCTTGCAGGGCTCGTAGGCTTTGTCAGAGTGCGTCTTGAATTCTTTCCACAATGCCTCGTTGTCATTGGAGCGCCCCAGCGCTTTCCATTCGGCGTGCATTTTGCTGATTTTCTTGCTTAAGGCGGCCGGTTCCAGAGCGGCGTCGCCTTTGGCTTCAGCCAATGCCTGCATCTCAGTGATAAGCGTTTTCTTTTTCTCGGTAGCGGCAAAAATTTTCCAGTCGCGCAGTTCAGTGATTTGCGCTTTGAATGCGTTGGCGCTTTCTTGCAAGGTATTGCGTATTTGCCCGGAGGTATTGCTGATGTTGCCCTGGATTTTATCCCAGGTGGGCAGAGCCTTTTCCGACTGACCGGTGGCCAAGGCTTCTTGCAGGGCAGTGAGCAAGCTGGTGGTTTTTTCCTGCAACTGTTCCTGATGTTGACGGTTTTTCTCAAACGCTGAATCAAAGATGTCCTGCAACTGCCCGGCTTTTTCCAGCAGTACAGTTTCAGCATCGGGAATGTGTTGTTTTATACGGGCGAGTGATTTGCGAGCAGTACTGAGATTGCCGGTATTCTTGAAACCGATTTGCGCCGATTGTTCCAGCAGGTCAGCCAATGACTTGGCGGCGCTGATCGGGTCAAAGGGCGGTGGCGTTTTGGCTTTGGCAGACTCTTTATCGGACTCTTTATTGGTCTCTTTATTGCTCTCTTTGTCGGACTGTTTATCGGGCTCTTTATCGGGCTCACTATCAGGCGCTTTATTAGCAGTCTTATCAGTAGTCTTGTCAGCAGTCTGATCAGAGTCATTGTCGGACTTCTTGTCTGTCTTGCCCGCTTCTTTGGTCGAATCTGCAGCTGGCGCTTTTTCCGGTTTTGCACCAGGCTCTTTATCCGGATCTTTACCCGGCTCTTCAGTAGGCTTTGCAGCTGGCTTTTGGGTTTGTGTAGATTCGCCAGCCGTTTTGCCTGTGTCAGCTTGTGCTGGCTCGGGTGTCTCACTGGTCTTTGCGGCGCTGGACACCGGCTCGGCTGCAGAATCGCTTGCTGGCTCGGGCGCGCGGCTGTCAGTTGCGGTTTGCTTGCTATCCGATTGCTCCGCCGGGTTATTGGCTGGCGCGTCAATGGTGGCTTCTGGCGCCATTTCAGAACTATCCGCTGAACTAGCTGATTGCTCAGTCGCTACGCTGGACTGCTCAGATTGCGCATCGGTTGCTGACTGCTCTGCTGTGGTTTTCACGGCAGCATCATCTGATTCTGCGGGTTTTTTGTCAGGAGTTGACGACATTCACTACACTGCCAGGCGGGATACGAATTCACGGAATAAGAATGCAGTGTACCAGAACTTCTTTCCAACGAGATAGCCATTGCCAGATAGCCATTTTCAAGCCCAACAAATGCTACAATATACTCCTTCCTCGCAGTCGGTCGCAGCCATGGTTGGCGGCCCTATTAATAGAGCTCCAGTAAGCAGGGGGCCGGTTATCAGAGGTCCAGTAAGCAAGGGGCCAGTTATCAGAGGCCCGGTAATAAAGGGCCCAGTAAGGTCAACCCAAGGCAGTATGCTACCCAACTCACTCAAAGACACGATTCAGTCCCACTACCGGGAATTACTGGAATCCCGCAAACTCACGCCGCGCTATGGTCAGCGTCTGATGATCGCCGAAATTGCCCGTACTCTGGGTGTTTTGTGTGATGACGAGCGTGCTGAAGACGAACCCGCTCCGATCTGTGTGATCGAAGCAGGGACAGGTACCGGTAAAACACTGGCGTATCTGCTTGCTACCTTGCCGATTGCCCAGGAACTGGGCCTGAAAGTCATCGTCTCCACAGCGACCATCGCGTTGCAGGAACAGGTATTACTCAAAGACATCCCGGAACTTCAGCGTGGGGCCGATCTACAGTTCAGTGTCGCCTTGGCCAAAGGTCGGGGACGTTATTTGTGCCTGTCGCGTCTGGATTCACTGATGCAAGGTAGTGACAGTGCCCAGGCCATGATGGATCTGTACGGCGAAGACCTGGATGATTCCGGTGCTGGTAACCCGGCACTCTACGACAAGATGCTCAAGGCACTGGCAGCGGGCGATTGGCAGGGTGATCGTGATGAATGGCCAGAGCCATTGAGTGAATCGGACTGGCGCCCACTGACCGTGGACAATGCCCAGTGCAGTGGTGCCAAGTGCAGTCACTTCCGCAATTGCTATTTCTATCAGGCCAGAGACTCGCTGGCCAAGGCGGACTGCATAGTGACCAACCATGATCTGGTGTTGTCCGATCTGGCGTTAGGCGGCGGCGTTATCCTGCCGAGCCCGGAAGACAGCATTTACGTGTTTGACGAAGCGCATCACCTACCGCTCAAGAGTAATAACCACTTCTCAGCCTTTACGCGCCTGCGTGCTTCTATCCGCTGGCTGGAGCGTTGTGATCTGATCATGCAGCGCTTGCATGATGATGAGCTCATCGATGCCACCGAGCGTGATCGTGTACTCAAGCTGCAATTACAGCTGCGTGATGATCTTGCGCATACCCTGACTACCATCGAGCAAATAATCGAGGCGCTGGAGAGTCCGGACAGTTATGACAGCCGCGTCCAGCACACTTTTACCGGTGGTGTTATTCCCGAAGCGTTGCAAGTGCAAGCCATGGAACTGGCGCAGCGCTTCATGCGCCTGACGGCGCAACTGGAGCTGATTACCGATGGTGTCAAGGCCGAGCTGGATGAAGCACGCGACAGTACTCGACAACAGGAAATTGAGCAATGGGTTGCGCTGCTGGGCAGCGTCAACAAGCGTGCAGGTGGCAATCAGCAACTGTGGTCGACCTTTGCCGCCAGTGACATGCAGGACAAGGCGCCGATGGCGCGCTGGCTTTCTTACAATGAAGAAGACACGTCCCAGGATGTCGCGCTGGCGGCCAGCCCGGTGCTGGCAGCGGAGAGTCTACAAAGCCATCTTTGGCAGACTTGCGCTGGCGCGGTACTGACCTCGGCAACTCTGTCAGCCCTTGGGCGCTTCGATATGTTGACCATGCGCGCGGGATTGCCCCAGCAGACGCATTATATAGCCATACCAAGCCCATTTGATTTTGCCAAGGCAGCAAAACTGGTGATCCCCAAATTGCATTGTGAACCGAGCAACAGTGCCGAGCATACAGCGGCAATGATCAGGGCCGTGCCTAGAATGCTCGCCAAGGACAGCGCCGCCTTGATGCTGTTCTCCAGCCGTCGCCAGATGCAGGATGTGTTGGAAGGATTGACCGATGAATGGCGCGATCTGGTGTTGTGTCAGGATGATTATCAAAAAGCCCAGCTATTGAAGTTTCACCGTCAGCGGGTTGATCGTGGTGAGGGGAGTATTATTTTCGGTTTGGCGAGTCTGGCCGAGGGTATCGACTTGCCGGGCAAGTATTGCACTCATGTACTGATTGCCAAGATACCGTTTGCGGTTCCCAATGACCCGATCGAAATGACATTGGCGAACTGGATTGAGCAGCAAGGGCAAAACGCGTTTATGACACTGGCGGTGCCCGATGCCGCGTTCAGGCTGGTACAGGCCAGCGGTCGATTACTTCGCAATGAGAAAGATACCGGGCAGATTACCCTGTTTGATGAGCGCATTGTCAGCAAACGCTACGGCAAGCAGATACTCGATTCACTGCCGCCATATACCCGCGAAGTGTTTACCGTGGATATGAGCAAATAAGCCTGACGGAATAGTCTGATTCGCAAGCGCAGTTAATGCCGCTTGTTGGTGGCTTTTTGATTAATAAAGTAGGCCGCGATGGCGCCGGCAATACCGCCGACGATCATGGTTACTACGACATTGTCCATTGCGGGGCCGAGCCCCAGGCCAAGAATTAATCCGGCGGTGATACACAGGGCGTAGGTGCCTTGCTGGCGCGACTTCTCTTTTTTCTTCTTAGACATCACGACTCTCCAATGCCTGTACGGGTTAGTTGAAAAGACTGTTGTGCGGGTTGTGAAAACCGGTTTCTAAAGCGTTTTTTAAAACCCCTGATTGGGGGTTGATGGTGGCGCAGAAGAAGCTGTCTGATTGACCTGCTCGAACGAATAAATCACCGAGCTGTTTCTGGAAAACTGTTGTGCTTCTATTGGCACTGAACCAATCTGGTCAACAACTTCCATGCCTTCGACGACCTGACCGATCACGGTGTACTTGCCAGTCAGGCTGGGTAAGTCGGCTAGTGCGACAAAGAACTCGGGGCCATTGGTGTTTGGGCCGCGATTGGCCATGGCAACGATACCGCGGGTAATCGGCCGGGTAGTGAGCGAGTCATCATAGTCGTAGCCTTGCAGTTCGTAGACATCCTGAATACTGAGTGACTTTAAGCGCTCCAGGACATTGAATTGTTGTTGCTCCAACTCGTCGACAGAATCAATGCCCATGGAGGCATAGAGCGGATTGAGCACGGCATCACCAAACTCTTCATGGTCCGTAATCTGCAATAGTTCATTCACACTGCCATCAATATTGAGTAAGGGTTCTTGATCCAGTTGGAGAGTCGCGGCACTGATCTCATCATCCAATACGGCTTCGGGTGCGCCGAGTGAATGATAGGCGGGAGAACCGGTCTGAATGACGAAACCCGGAATCACACGATGGAAACGCATGCCATCGTAGTAACGCGGTTGAAAAGTAAAGTCGTTGGCTTCGTCGGTCAGTTCGATCTCGCCCTGCGCGAGCGCCATGACATTAGCGGTGTTGGCTGGCGCTTCCTCGGGCAGCATCTCGATATAGATGTTGCCGCGTGAAGTGGATAGCAGGAACAGGGGATTGTCTGGATTTTCCATGGCAGCGGTGGCGGAGATTTCGTCGGCCGTGGCTGCGCTCGCAAAAACCATTATCAACACGCACGCGGTTAGGCCATGCAAGCGAGAGGGGAAGGTGTGAGTCGGCCTTGCTGCTGCGGTATTACTGCAATAGTTCATGATCTTCCGGTAGATTCTTGGAAATCCATAGCGCCAACTTGTGGCGCATACTGGGCAAGTCTTCATCTTTGGCTGCCAGTGGTTGAATGACCTTGTCTTTGACCAGCAACAGGTAAATAGCTCGCACTTTTAAATCCGCGTGATCAGTCGCTTCAAACTTGCCAGCGCCACGCTTTTCAAAATAACGGGTTCCGACGCGAATAGCTTCTTTTAACAGTGGCCCTTCGTTTTTGAGCTTTTTCATGCTTTCCCGGTTTCACACTAGGTGAATTGGTGAGTTCGCTTGGATTGTAGGGAATTATACCGTGATCTGGCAAATAGCTGCGCTGCTACCTCAATCGCTCTGTAGCTTCTGCAGGTCTTCTGGGGTGTCGATGTCCTGTAGTATGGCGGCATCTGCTACGTTGATGCGCTGGACTGCCTTGGGATGTTGCTTGATCACAGACTTGCCGCCAGTATCACCATCCAGTTGCATGAGTTCAGTAAAGAACTGCTGGCCGAAGCCGCACGGGTTGCCCACATGGCCATCATGGACGGGCAGGATGATGTTATCCGGCGTGCAGTGTGCGGCAAGTTGGGAATAGGTTTGTGGCTGGATAAACGGCATGTCGGCCAGACAAATCAGACAGGCATTCTTATCCTGCATGAGTCCGACACCATAGGCCAGTGTAGCGCCCATGCCTTGATCCGCACCATCGAACACTTGCAGACTCGCGCAGTCCATAATCAGACCTTCGACAAGATCGGGGCGGGTGACTACGACTATATCAGGTATTGCCGCTTGCAGATTCACGAGCGTTTGCGCAAACACAGTTCGACCATTAGCCAGTTCGGTCGTTAATTTACTGCCGCCGAAACGTCTGCTGAAACCCGCTGCCAGTAACAGCGCGCCGACTTTATGGCTCATGGCTGTCTCCGGGGCTCATGGCTGTTTCCAGAGCTCATGGCTGTCTCCAGTGTTCAGGGTAATTCTGTGTATTGGTTGTCATGATGAGCTATTTGAACACTGATCCAGTGCGGCATAAATCACTAATCGAACTTGCTGCCAGGACGTTGTCTGGCTCAAGTGTGGATAGTAGATAAGGAAGGGCGAGCCGCCGCCACGGCACTGGCGGCGACTCGGATGGGAAGTGATTAATGCAGAACTTTGTCAGAGCTGCTATCGGGTTCTAGTTCTTGTTGCCTGATTTCGACAACAAAGCTTTCGCGTTTCTCGCTCTTTTGCACAGCCGACTCAGAACTAACGGGCTGCACAGGTTCAGCAGCGGGCGTCACTTCGGTTGGCAATTTAGCGACCGGGTCTTTGCTACTCGCCTTGAGTTGTTCACTCAGGTGCTGACGAAGCCGGTTCACTACATTGGTCATTACTTCGATAGTCTGACTCAACTGTTCGAGAGTAATTAACGTGCGCTCCGGATCTTTATCGTCTGCGTCGTCTGGGTATTTGTCTTCACTCATTCCCTGTTACCTCGCCAAGAATGGCCATTGAATGTCGCAAGTTGGTCTCGGGATTAATCCCAGGACAATGCGCCGCCTGTTTGATACTCAATAACTCGGGTTTCGAAGAAGTTCTTCTCTTTGCGTAAATCCATGATTTCCGACATCCATGGGAACGGGTTGGACACGCCCTGGAATTGCTCTGGCAGACCAATCTGAACCAGACGGCGATTGGCGATAAACTGCAAATACTCTTCCATCATGGCAGCATTCATGCCCAGTACGCCGCGTGGCATAGTGTCCCGGGCGTATTCAATTTCCAGCTGCGTCGCCTGCAGAATCATCTGCGTGGCTTCTTCTTTCATGGCGGCATCCCACAGGTGTGGGTTTTCCAGCTTGATCTGGTTAATCATGTCGATGCCGAAGTTCAGGTGCATCGATTCATCACGCAGGATGTACTGGAACTGCTCGGAGGTGCCGGTCATCTTGTTACGGCGGCCCATGGACAGAATCTGGGTAAAACCGCAGTAGAAGAAAATACCTTCCAGACAGCAGTAGAACGCGATCAGGTTTTTCAGCAAATCCTTGTCGGTCTCGGGCGTGCCGGTATTGAATTTCGGATCACTCAATGACTGGGTGTACTTCAGGCCCCAGGACGCTTTCTTCGCGACTGACGGAATCTCGTGATACATGTTGAAGATTTCACCTTCGTCCATGCCCAGTGATTCGATGCAATATTGGTAGGCATGGGTGTGGATCGCTTCTTCAAAAGCCTGACGCAAGATGTACTGGCGACATTCCGGGTTGGTGATCAAACGATAGATCGCCAGCACAAGATTGTTAGCCACCAATGAATCTGCCGTTGAGAAGAAACCCAGATTACGCTGGACAATAAGACGCTCGTCTTCAGTCAGCCCGTTGGGGTTTTTCCACAAAGCGATATCAGCATTCATGTTTACTTCTTGTGGCATCCAGTGGTTGGCACAACCGTCCAGATATTTTTGCCAGGCCCAATCGTATTTGAAAGGTACCAGCTGATTCAGGTCAGCGCGGCAGTTGATCATGCGCTTGTCATCGACAGCCACGCGTTCAGCCGAACCTTCCAGCTCTTCCAGGCCGGCGGAAATATCCAGCTCCTGCAAATCATCAATGGCTTTTTGCAATGCCTCGGCGTTGTTCTTTTCGTCCTCGGCTTCCAGATTCGATTCGAAGTTGCTTGCTGCAGCGGCCGGAGCTGGTGCAGGTGCCTGAACCTGTTGTGCGGCAGGTTTTGCAACCGCCGCTACTGGAGCGGGTTCGGCTTTCGGTTCTGACTCTCGTTCAGTCCTCGGTTGGGCGACAGGAGCGGGTTTTTCTTCCTGATGAAATTCGTCCCATGACAACATAGTGTTACCTCAAATTTGGTTCTTTAATGACTGACTAGTACTCTCATTATTAGGCGGGCGGCCAGCTTACTGGCACGCCTCGCAATCCGGATCATCCAGTGAGCAGGCCTGCGGTACGTCGGCGGCGCCGGCTGATGACACACGATTGAGTTTGTTGTCATCCACAGTGGATTTTTCCGTCGTAGTGGCGGCGAGTGCGCGTAAGTAATAGGTCGTCTTCAGACCACGCAACCAGGCCATGCGATACATGATGTCCAGCTTCTTGCCGCTGGCACCGGCCACATACAGGTTGAGCGATTGCGCCTGATCGATCCATTTCTGTCGGCGACTGGCCGCATCGACCAACCAGCGCGGTTCAACTTCAAACGCAGTGGCGTAGACGTCCTTGATTTCTTGCGGGACGCGGTCGATCTTCTGCACGCTGCCTTCGTAATATTTCAGGTCGTTAACCATCACGCTGTCCCAAAGGTTACGCGCTTTCAGGTCACGCACCAGATAGGGGTTCACGACAGTGAACTCACCGGACAGGTTCGATTTCACGTACAGGTTTTGATAAGTCGGTTCGATGGACTGCGACACGCCGCTGATATTGGCGATAGTTGCCGTCGGCGCAATCGCCAGCACATTGGAGTTGCGCATGCCATGAGTCTGAATGCGTTGGCGCAGGCTGTCCCAGTCGAGACGCTTGTCCATGTTCACATCCAGATAATCGGCGCCGCGTACTTCCTGCAGCTTGGCCAGGGAATCGATTGGCAAAATGCCCTGATCCCAGAGCGAGCCTGGATAGGATTCGTATTTGCCGCGCTCTTCGGCCAACTGTGAAGAGGCTTCAAGGGCGTGATAGCTGATGATTTCCATCGACAGATCGGCAAACTCGACGGCCTTGTCTGAGGCGTAAGAGATGCGCTGTTTGTACAGTGCATCCTGGAAGCCCATGATGCCCATGCCGATCGGGCGGTGCTTCATGTTGGAATTCTTGGCGGTATCGACAGAGTAGTAGTTAATGTCGATGACGTTATCCAGCATGCGCACAGCGGTTTTAATGGTTTTCTTGAGCTTGGCCTGATCCAGGCCATTCTCATCAACGTGATTCACCAGATTCACTGAACCCAGGTTACAGACTGCAATTTCGTCCTTGCTGGTATTGAGAGTGATCTCGGTACACAGGTTGGAAGAATGGATTGTGCCCACGTGTTGCTGAGGTGAGCGCACATTACAGCTGTCCTTGAAAGTGATCCATGGATGACCGGTTTCGAACAACATGGAAATCATCTTGCGCCACAGGCTGCTGGCCTTGAGAGTCTTGGTTGGCGTGATCAGACCGGCTTTGGCTTGTTCTTCATACTTCACATAGGCTTCTTCAAAAGCGATGCCATGCAGGTCGTGCAAATCTGGCACTGTGTTGGGTGAGAACAGCGTCCAGTCTTCATCGTTGAAGACACGCTTCATGAACAGGTCGGGAATCCAGTTAGCGGTATTCATGTCGTGCGCGCGGCGACGGTCATCACCAGTGTTCTTGCGCAGCTCCAGAAATTCCTCGATATCGAGGTGCCAGGTCTCCAGATAGGAACACACGGCGCCTTTACGCTTGCCGCCCTGATTCACGGCTACGGCAGTGTCATTGACGACTTTAAGGAAGGGCACAATGCCCTGTGACTTGCCGTTGGTGCCAGTAATGTGCGCACCCAATGCACGCACTGGTGTCCAGTCGTTGCCCAGACCTCCAGCCCATTTTGACAGCATGGCGTTATCGCGAATGGCTGAGTAAATGCCGAACAAGTCATCCGGTACTGTCGTCAAAAAGCAGGAAGACAGTTGTGGACGCAGCGTGCCGGAGTTAAACAGCTGTGGCGTGGAAGTCATGTAATCGAAACTGGAGATCAGGTTGTAAAATTCGATGGCACGCTCTTCGCGGTTTTCTTCATTAGACGCCAGACCCATGGCAACGCGCATGAAGAAGACCTGTGGCAATTCAAAGCGAACGCCTTCGCTGTGAATGAAGTAGCGGTCATACAATGTTTGCAGACCTAAATAGGTGAATTGCTGGTCGCGTTCGGCTTTCATCGCTTCGCCAAGAATGCCCAGATCAAATTCAAGCAGGTGCGGGGAGAGCAGACCCAGTTCCACACCTTTCTCTATATAAGGCTTCAGTGTTGCCGCGTAGCGGTAATGCATCTCGGACTGCGTCGCCGCATCGGTAATGCCGAGAAAGCTCAGGGCTTCGGAACGCAGTGTGTCCATTAACAGACGGGCAGTGACGTAGGAGTAGTTCGGGTCCTTTTCAACCATGGTGCGCGCGGTCATCACCAGTGAGGTACGAACGTCTTCCATCTTCACGCCCGGATACAGGTTCTTCAGGGTCTCGGAGTAAATGGCTTCAGCCGAAACATCTTCCAGACCTTCACAGGCTTCGTTGATCACGGTGCGCAGACGCTCAGTGTCCAAGGGACCCTGTTGGCCGTCATCAAGTGTCACCAGAATTTCTGGCTGGTTGGACTGTTGATTGGCGGTGGGGGCTTCCTGCTTTTGCTCACGCAGGCGCGCATGCTCGGCGCGGTAGATCACGTAGCTACGGGCAATCTTGTGCTCGCCGGTACGCATCAGGGCCAGTTCGACCTGATCCTGAATGTCTTCGATATGAATTGTGCCGCCTGATGGCATGCGCCGCTTGAAGATCTCGCTGATCTGGCGCGCGAGTTGGGCGACTGATTCATGGATACGCGATGATGCGGCGGCATTGCCACCTTCAACAGCCAGGTAGGCTTTGGTGATCGCGACTGAAATTTTTGATTCGTCGTAGGAAACGACAGCGCCGTTGCGCTTGATGACTCTGATTTGGCCAGGCGCGGTAGCGCTTACTGAAGATGAATCTTCCCCTCTGGCGGAACTGGTGCGCGGAGAGTCTCCTGTTGGTTGTACGTCGGTCTGCATTGTTGACTCCAAATTATGTGATCCAGCTTGCGTGTGCTGGTACTGCAATATTTTTATAGGCCCGTTGTTACTGTGCTTGCGGCGATCTTTGCTGTCTTTTTATAAGTTCAAGTTATAAGTTCAAGTTATAAGTTCAAGTTATTAATTCAAATAGTTGGTTCAAGTTATTAGTTCAATCCTGATTGTTCGATCTGTCTGTCGTACTTACGTCTGCGTAGTTGCTTCTGTGCTTTGACGCGGTGGTCAGGCGGTCACACGGGCGGCCAGCTTCACTGGCGAACATCAAATCAATCCTGCGCACAGAAGCCAAAAGGGCCGCTGCGAGTGATTGGGTTGAATGTGGTTTTTCACCCTAGCCTTGGTTTTGCCTTGGCTCGTTCTCTTTGTCTTTTATTGTTGTTGTAATTACTGCTTTTCTTGTTGTCCCTGAACGTGACTGACACTGGGTCGGTACGCTCAATGCGAGCTCTCCTGTCGGCCAGATGGGCGTGCTGGCTGACTGCTTGAGTGAGGGGCTTGTCAATTCCCCTTACTCACTGGCACTTGGGCCAGGGTCTTGCTGATTTTCTTGCCAGCTACGCACTCTATTCAGAGCGGTTGCTTGGTCTTTCCAGAGACCTGGCGTGGCTTGCGCGGCGTGGTCTGACATTCACCGGGAATGGGACACTTTATCGTGCGCTTTATGGCTCTCTTCTATGGCCGCATTACTGCATAGCCGTAGTGCCACTTCACGTCACTTCACGCTACTACCTCGTCATCCCACTACCACCTCAGCTCACTAGCACGTCACTACCACTTCACCACCACGCCACCACAGGACTGCCGTTGTGAGGCTGGTGTTCGGTCTGCAAGCTTCATGAGCGCAATATCATGTACCGGATATTGTGCGCAGCCTCCAGGCAACGTTGAGGTCATATACTATATATTGTGTTTTTGCCGCAGGACTTTAATGTTTTTTTATGACAGAAGAGAATTTCTTTGGTTCCCCACTAAAAAAACTGAAAATCGACTTCCCCAAGTCACTTTCCAGCGAGCATATAACGACCCTTCGAAGCCGAGCTGTCGTTATAACTGCTCGAAATCGCTCCGGTTTCTTGCTCCAGGCAGGTCTTGGCAAAGTCGTATTTCGGTGCCGCGAATACAATATATAGACAAGCCGTAAATCCACAGCACAAGATAAAGCGCTATATAGGTGAATGCAAGAGATTTTTCTGTGTGTAGGGTGTGAGCAAAATGTGCATAAATTGCCAGACCCTGAGGATAAGATTTCCAGCGCGAAATAGCGCCGGACAAGCGCTATCGCAGAGGCTAAATTAGCGAATTTTTACCACTGCGTAAAGGCTGACACAGAGTTATTTTGCGGGAAACCGTAAACACTATATATTGTGTTTCACGGCTTGGCGGGTAAAAGTGAAAAAGGGCCGAGATATCAGCCCTCTAGCAGGTACTCCAAAAGTGCTTTCTGGGAATGCATGCGATTTTCCGCTTCATCCCAGACGACTGAGTCAGCATGATCCATGACCTCGGCACTGACTTCCTCGCCGCGGTGGGCGGGCAAGCAGTGCATGAATAGGGCATCGCTGTTGGCCTTGCTCATCATCTCGGCATTCACCTGATAGTCGACGAAGCTATGCATGCGATCAGCCTGTTCGGCTTCCTGACCCATAGAGGCCCAGACATCCGTGACCACCAAATCAACAGAGCTGGCCGCCTGCATGGCATCGGTCATGACCTGAACGCGGTCACTATTCTTGGCAACCAGTTCGGCATTAGGCGTGAACCCGGGCGGGCAGGCGATACTCAGTTCGAAATCAAATACCTTGGCGGCATTGATATAGGAATGGCACATGTTATTGCCATCACCAATCCAGGCCACCCGTTTACCGCTGATGTCGCCGCGATGCTCAAAGAAAGTTTGCATATCCGCGAGTAGTTGGCAGGGATGGTAGTCATCGCTCAGGGCATTAATGACCGGCACCCGGGAATGTTTGGCAAAATTTTCCAGTTTGCTGTGCTCAAAGGTACGTATGGCCACGATATCCACCATGCGGGAGAGTACCCGAGCCATGTCATCAATAGGTTCCCCCCGGCCCAGTTGCGAATCGCCGGTAGTGAGGAAGATCGAATATCCATCCATTTGTGCCATGCCGACTTCGAACGCCACGCGTGTGCGGGTGGAAGACTTTTCGAAGATCAGGCCGAGTGTCTTACGGCGTTGCGAAGTGGCTTCAGACGGGGCTTTTTTCAGCTCGCTGGCGCGCCTGACAATGGCTTTAACGTCATCAGCTGGCAGGTCCAACAGGGTCAGAAAGTGTTTTGGTCTCATAGCGATTGCGTTCCGTGCAAGGCGGAAATGGATAGAATGATGCGAAAGTGTTGCTCTAAAAACAAAATGGGTAGCTCTCGCTACCCATTTGCCCGGTATTTTAGCCAGTTATTCACAGGGGGGCAATTGTCTTACGGACAGGGCTGAATTAGGCTAGCCGCGCGTGATCAAATTCAGGAGACAGGCTTGAATGCCATCGAGTTAAAGCTGTTTGCCAGTCGGGTCAGTGCCATCTGCGATGAGATGGGGCTGGTGCTGCGGCGCGCGGCATTCTCACCCAATATCAAAGACCGGCTGGACTTCTCCTGTGCGTTATTCGGCCCGCAGGGCGAGTTGTTTGCGCAAGCGGCCCATATCCCGGTACATCTGGGTAGTATGGCCTATGCCATGGGTGATCTGGTTGGCCAGCAGCACTGGCAGCCCGGCGACATGCTGGTCGTGAATGATCCCTATCTGGGCGGTACCCACTTACCCGACGTGACAGTCATCGCGCCTGTGTTCGCAGGCGCTTCGCTGGCCGGCTTCGTGGCCAATAGAGCTCATCATGCCAACATCGGCTGTACCACGCCAGGCTCGATGCCTGTCTCGAAGACGCTGGAGGAAGAGGGGGAGATCATCCCGCCAAGCTGGTTACTGCGCGGCGGCAAACTCCAAGTCGGTTTGCCGAACCTGCCCGGTCTGCAAGGCGAGGCACTCAGTGGCGATTTCGCTGCGCAGGCCGGTGCCAATCAAGTAGGTTGCGAACGCTTGCAGGCACTGATCGCTGCTATGGGGCTGCAGGAATACCGCGACGGCATGACGCAGTTAAATGACTATGCCGAGCGTCTGGCGAAGCGTACTTTGGCATCCCTGACCCCCGGTCGTTACTCCTTCACGGATTATCTGGATGATGATGGTCAGGGCAACTCACGTATTCGCCTGAATTTGCATTTACAGATTAACAGCGCTGGCGTGCAACTGGATCTGCGTGACTGTGCCCCGATGGTGCCGGGTAACCTTAATTGCCCGGAATCGGTCGCCGCCGCCGCGGCTTACTATTGTTTTCGCTGTCTGATGCCAGCCGAAGCGCCAGCTTGTGCGGGCTTGTTTCGGCACATTGAATTGCTGACCACGTTGGGAACAGTAGTCAATGCCGAACGGCCGGCAGCCGTGGCTGCAGGCAATGTGGAAACCTCGACACGGTTAGTCGATCTGATTTTTGGCGCATTGGCCCAGGCGATGCCAGAGCGCATCCCGGCAGCGAGTCAGGGCACCATGAACAATATCGCCATGGGCAGTGCCGCCACAGCAACGGGTGAGCGTTGGGACTACTATGAAACCCTGGCAGGCGGTTTGGGCGCTGGCCCGCGCTGGCCGGGTTTACATGCGGTGCACAGTCACATGACCAATACGTTGAACACACCCATTGAAAGTCTGGAGATGCACTACCCGTTGCGCATTCGGCGCTATAGCCGGCGCAGGGGCAGTGGTGGTGCCGGTCAACATGCCGGTGGCGATGGTGTGGTCCGGGAATATGAATTTCTGGCTGCTACAGATTTGACGCTGTTGACTGAGCGGCGGGAATTGGCACCCTGGGGCTTGCAAGGTGGTCAGGACGGTGTTTCTGGCAGCAACCGTTTGAATGGTGACGCACTGCCGGGCAAATTCAATCGCCTGGTGCAGGCCGGCGACAGGTTGGTGGTGGAAACCCCAGGCGGGGGTGGCTGGGGGCACGCCAACGCCGACTCGGACGCCGCTGGCTGACAACTGACCGCCCGACAGTGTAAAATAGCGCCACTTACGCGTTAGTTGCTCGCGGCAATCACGTGGCTGGTTCAAATTATAGCCAAGTGAATAGCTTCGCGACTCGTCGCACCACAGTTAATTTATTGAGGCCCGTCCATGAGCATTGAAGAAACCATCAAAGAGCAAATCGATTCCAACAGCATCCTGCTGTACATGAAAGGGAGTCCTGAGCAGCCTCAGTGCGGTTTTTCAGCGCAGGCAACTCAGATGCTGATGGCTTGCGGCAAGCGTTTTGCGTTCGTCGACATTCTGAGTAACCCGGAAATTCGCTCTACATTACCGAAAGTCTCCAACTGGCCCACGTTCCCGCAGCTTTTCATCGACGGCGAACTGGTCGGCGGTTGCGATATTATTACCGAGATGTACGAAAGTGGTGAACTGCACCCGATGATTGAGAAGGCTGGCGGTGAGGCCGAGCAAGCGGCTGAATCCTGATACTCCAGGCAGTGTTGCGATAACGTAGCGATGCTGTCAGTTGCAAAAAAGTTGCTTTAGCTTGTTATAAAAAGTATCAGGTCAAACACTTTACGGCTCGCCGCTGAAAGGCGAGCCGGTTCACTAAAGCTTCAGTCGTTGCAATTTCTGATCGCCCGATCAACGCAGCGGCCAGCCTCCCAAATCTTTCCAGCGATTAACGATCTTGCAAAACAATTCTGCTGTTTTGTTGGCATCGTAGCGCGCGGAATGCGCCTCGTTTTCATCAAATTCAATCCCAGCGGCTGCGCAAGCGCGCGACAGCACAGTCTGGCCGTAAGCCAGTCCGCTTAAGGTTGCCGTATCAAATCCCGAGAAAGGATGGAAAGGGTTGCGCTTCAAGTTGTGACGCTCACTGGCAGCGTTAATAAACCCCTGATCGAAATGGGCATTGTGGCCGACCAGTATGGCGCGCTTGCAGCCATTGGCTTTGACCGCATCGCGAACCATTTTGAACATGGACTGAAAGACGTCTTTTTCCGGGCGCGCAATACGCAACGGATGATACGGGTCGATGCCGGTAAATTTGAGCGCGGCATCTTCGATGTTGGCACCCTCGAAAGGCACAATGCGCTGAAAGAATGACTGCTCGATACCAAGATAACCCGCATCGTCCATTTCCAGTACCACAGCACCGATTTCAAGCACGGCGTCAGTTTGTGAGTTGAAGCCGCCAGTTTCGACATCGACCACAACCGGAAGGAACGTACGGAAGCGCTCCGCCAGTAATCCATTGTTTTCTGGCGTCTCTTCGGAATAATCGGTCATTTAATAGTGGCCTGCGTTGCTGATTGAATGCGCCAGCGAACAGTTTCGCCAGCTCGGATTGGGACGACCGCTTCATCGTGAAAAGGAAATTGCTCAGGCATGGTCCATTCCTGCGCTAGTAACGTGATCTGCTCGGAATTGCGTGGCAATCGATAGAAATCGGCGCCATTGAAGCTGGCGAAATCTTCCAGCTTGTCGAGTGCATTGCGTTCGGCAAATACTTCGGCGTACAACTCTATCGCCGCTGGTGCCGAGTAAATACCTGCACAGCCGCAGCTGGTTTCTTTGCCGCTACGGACATGTGGCGCTGAGTCGGTGCCCAGGAAGAACTTTTTATCACCACTGGTGGCGGCTTCGATCAATGCCTGCTGGTGTGTGTCACGCTTGAGAATTGGCAAACAATAAAAATGCGGGCGTACACTGCCGGCCAATAAATGATTACGGTTATACAGTAAATGGTGCACGGTAATTGTGGCGCCGACATTCGGCCCCTGGGCGCGGACAAAGTCAACGGCCTCGCGAGTTGTGATGTGTTCGAGCACAATTCGTAAGTCGGGGAACTGTGTAACCAATGGTTGCAGCACGGTCTCGATAAAGCGTGGCTCGCGATCAAAGATATCAATATCGGATTGCGTAACTTCACCATGAATTAACAGCGGGAGGTTGTGCTCTTCCATGGCTGCCAGTGCCGGATAGACTTTGTCGATTGCGGTGACGCCGCTGTCGGAATTGGTGGTGGCGCCGGCCGGATAGTATTTGATGGCTTGCACAAAGTCATCGCTGGCAGCGTGGCCAACTTCGTCTGCGGTCAACCCGTCAGTCAGATAGAGCGTCATTAATGGCTCGAATGACAGCCCGGCAGGGACAGCGTCGAGAATCCGTTGCCGATAGGCGAGCGCGCTGGCCACACTGGTCACTGGTGGTTTCAGATTAGGCATGACAATGGCGCGGGCAAACTGGCTGGCGCTGTGTGGCACGGTGGTTTGCAGGGCAGCATCATCGCGCAGGTGCAAGTGCCAGTCATCAGGGCGGGTGAGGGTCAGTGTATCGGTGGTCATAGGCAGGAATCAGTCAGTCGGCTCGGGCGTTCAAAGTAGCGCCATTGTAGCGGAATAGGCCGGTTAGCTGAACGAGAGATTGCCCTGACAGTGGCAGATAGCGGATTTGGAGGCAGCGGCTGTGCAGGGGCAGCGATAATGCTAGAATACGCGTCCTTTTGATCGCGGACCGGTCTTGTGACCGCCGTAACGATGACTCTCCAGCCCGGTTGCCGGGGCATCCACTCGGAAGCGGAGTTGTCTTTAGTGAATTTTGGAGTGAAACGCATGGCAGGGATTAACAAGGTAGTGCTGGCCTATTCAGGCGGACTCGACACATCAGTGATCGCCAAGTGGTTGCAGCAGACCTATGACTGTGAAGTGGTGACATTTACCGCAGATATTGGCCAGGGCGAAGAAGTTGAGCCAGCCCGCGCCAAGGCGGAGGCCATGGGCATTAAAGAAATCTACATCGAAGATCTCAAGGAAGATTTCGTGCGCGATTATGTCTACCCGATGTTCCGTGCCAATGCGCTTTATGAAGGCGAGTACTTGTTGGGGACGTCTATTGCTCGCCCGCTGATCGCCAAGCGTTTAGTGGAAATCGCCGCCGAGACCGGCGCCGATGCTATCTCGCACGGCGCGACTGGTAAGGGCAATGATCAGGTACGCTTCGAGCTGGGTGCCTACGCGCTTAGCCCCGGCATTCAAGTGATTGCGCCCTGGCGTGAATGGGATTTAAATTCCCGGGACAAATTGCTGGCCTACTGTGCCGAGCACAATATTTCCGTCGAGAAAAAGCGTGGCAGCAAATCACCTTATTCCATGGATGCCAACCTGCTGCATATCTCCTATGAAGGCGACGTTCTCGAAGACCCGGCTGCGGCTCCCGAAGAAGACATGTGGCTGTGGTCAGTCTCACCTGAGAATGCACCAGATGAAGCAACCATCATCGAGCTGGATTACGTCAAAGGCGACATCGTCGCTATCGATGGCCAGCCGATGTCGCCAGCGGCTGTGTTAGCACACTTGAACAAGGTAGCCGGGGCCAATGGCATTGGCCGCGTCGATATTGTTGAAAATCGCTTTGTTGGCATGAAGTCGCGTGGCTGCTATGAAACGCCGGGCGGCACGTTAATGTTGAAAGCGCATCGTGCCATTGAATCCATCACTATGGATCGTGAACTGGCACATTTGAAGGATGACTTGATGCCACGCTACGCCTCGCTGGTTTATAACGGCTATTGGTGGGCACCGGAACGACACGCCTTGCAATCGTTAATCGATTATTCGCAGTTGTATGTGAACGGCAAAGTGCGATTGAAGCTCTACAAAGGTAACGTGATGATCATCGGCCGCGAATCAGACGACAGCCTGTTCGATGAAAACATCGCCACGTTTGAAGATGATGCCGGTGCCTATGATCAGGCGGATGCCGGTGGCTTTATCAAGCTTAACGCGCTGCGCTTGCGCATTGCGGCATTGAAAGGCCGTAAGTAAATTGTGCGGGCTGCCCGAAACCAGGTTTCGGGCAGCCTTTCCCATTTGCCAATGTAATTTACTCTTCAACCTTCTTTTTGTATTCGCACAGATCGTAGATCGTGCAGGCCCCGCAGCGGGGTTTGCGGGCCAGACAGACATAGCGGCCATGCAGAATCAGCCAGTGATGGGCGTCCAGTAAAAATTCTTCCGGCACCAGCCTGATCAGGCGCTTCTCCACCTCCAGAACATTCTTGCCCGGTGCGATACCCGTGCGGTTGGAAACGCGAAAAATATGCGTATCCACTGCCATGGCGATCTGCCGAAAAGCGGTATTCAATACGACATTTGCGGTCTTGCGACCGACCCCGGGCAGGGCCTCCAGTGCTTCGCGATTATCCGGTACCTGCGAATCGTGCTGCTCCACCAGAATGCGGCAAGTTTTGATGACATTCTCTGCCTTGGTGTTAAACAGCCCGATCGTCTTGATGTGATTTTTAACTTTGGCAACGCCGAGGTTTAACATCGCTTCGGGTGTTGGTGCCACTTCGAATAGTTTTTTGGTGGCTTTGTTGACACTGACATCAGTAGCTTGTGCCGATAACAGCACAGCAATAAGCAATTCGAAACTGTTACGAAATTCCAATTCGGTCGTTGGGTTTGGGTTGGCAGCGCGCAGGCGATTGAAAATCTCCGTGCGTTTAATCTTGTTCACGGTGGGTGGATTCCTCTGTTGCGATCGCGTCGGTCTCGCTAGTGGCTTGCTTGTGAAGTTTACCCGTCACACGTGCTCGTTGGACTGTTGGGGCTTTTGGTTTTAGCGTTTCAGACAACTCAGACACCGCTGCGCGGCGGTCGACAAATTGCTGCACAACATTGCCTAATGCCAGCAACAATCCCAGTAGAATTAATGCGAATGGCAGGGTCTTGCCCGGCGCTTGGTCGAGAGTAACCGGCATCGAGTAGATTAGCTCATAGCTGGAACTGTCTGGTAGCAAGATGCGCCAGTCTCTGAATAGCTGACCTGTGAAAATGATTTCTCGCAGTGCACCGAACAAGACACAGGCCAGTAAATAGCCGCCACTCAAGCGTAGCCCTCGAGCCAGCGCCGATTGTGGGGACGTAGCATTGCTAAACTCAGCAAAACTCAGCAGTACAATAAAATTGCTGCACAATAATACGATATAGATATTCAGTGCCGCGTAAATGCCGGTGAAGAAGTGGATGGTGAGCCACTCGAGCCCGGTGGTTACAGTAGCGGCAATGAGCAGGAATACAATATGGCGCCAGGGCTTGTCATTGCCCAGCTTCAGGAGACTGCAAGCCATAGCGCTGATGCATAGTGTGACCAGCGTAAGAACGCCGAGCGCCAAACCAGTCGCAGCGCTGTCGGCTACTGCGAGCAACGGCGAAAGACCAAACAGATGCACCAGTGCCGGGTTGCCTCGCCACAATGAGTTGCTGAGCTGAATGCGTGTTTGTAATTCGCTCATGTGTCCTCCGCCGCGGCCTGTGCTGCTGCGGTAGCTGAAGCAACACGTGATCTGTGATCCAGTAACGGGGCAGCAAGATTGGCAATGATGATGGCGCTGGCCAGGCCGTCGGGGACGGCACCGGACTGACGAATAAAATACACAACACAGCCAAAGATGACGCCAAACAGCAAGCGGCCGCGCGCAGTTTTGGCAGAGCTACTCAACTCAGTAGTTACCCAGAATGTGACCAGCAACAAATGGCCGGCAAACAAGTGCAAGCCGAGCAATTCCCCAGGCAGACTCAGGAAGCCGGTGCTGAGCAGGCAACAGAATAAGATCGAGGCAAGTGCCGCTACCGGTGCTTGCCAGGCAATGGCGCGTGTGTAGCACAAGTATAAGCCGCCACTGAGAAAACCAAGATTGATCAGTAGCATCGGCAGGCCAGCAGCAGTATAGAAAGTGCCGGTAGCGGTATTGAGATTGCCGGTAGCGGTATTGAGATTGCTGGTAGCGGCCAGCAGATCTTGCGGGGCGCTGGAATCAAGCTGTGCCTGCAAATCCAGCAGTGGGGTCGCCTGACTCAAGCCATCTACTAACGGCACCGGGTTCGGCAAGAGTACCTTGTTTGCCAGAGTAGACCAGTCAAACTGCAGTAGCCCATTCGCTTCTGGCCAGGCTAGCATCTGATCGCTAAACAACAATAGCAGGGCAAGATAGGCCACCATCGCAGGATGGAATGGGTACTGACCCGTGCCGCCCCAGAGTTGCTTGCCTAGCGCGACCATAACAACTGTGCCGACGACAGGGATAAGTATTGATGCACCAGGTGGAATTGCCAGCCCCAACACAATGGCCATGATAATCAAGTTAGTGTCAGCCCCTTTGCTGGTTTGCCGGGCCATGCCATTGAGCGCCCTGGCAGTCAGTAATCCAAGTACGACTGTTATAGCAATATTGATGGCAACGCCCGGGCCGAAAAACCACAGACTCAACAGTGCGCCTGGGAGGAGGGCTACCATTTGTTGCTGCGACCAGCGCTCACTGTTGTAACCACTGTGAAGAAACGGCGAATGTGTCACGCGGCTGGACTCGGCGTTGGCAGTGTTGGCATCAATCATGCTCACTGCTCCTCACCAGAGTGGCCAGATTTGCCAGTGCCTGTCGCGGCTTTGTCGCTTGCCAAGCGACGTGCCTTGACGCGGGCCACAGCATCGGCAATCTCGGACCGGGCCTGTTGGCGTGAAAAACCCGGCTCTGCCTTGGCGTTAGCTTGTTCCTTGCGCAGTCGCTGGGCTTCCAGTTGCTGCGTTTTTTCCTGGGCCTCGCGTGTTTGGTGAGCGTTGAAACGCTGCTGCCAATAATTGCTGCGCTGCATGCCGTGCTGGCGTAGCTGAAGCTCCTCGCGGCCCGCCCGGAAGGTCTGTAGCAGGGGCAGGTGACTGGGGCAGACATACGCACAAGCACCACATTCGATGCAGTCAGCCAATCCGGATTGCTGCAGTTGCTGCCAATCGCGCTTGATCGTCAGAGCGAGTAATTGATTGGGCTGCAGTGGTCGTGGGCAGACAGTAATGCAATGACCGCACTGGATGCAGGGTTCCGGTTCCTGGGGATTGGCCAGTTCGTCTTCAGCGCTGGCGATAAATCCAGCATGCCATTGCGCGATGGGTTCGTCCAGAGATTGCATGGCATAGCCATTGAGGGCGCTTTGGCTAACAACCGTTGTTGCCGCAATATCCCTGGCACCACACAGAGCTAGCAAGTGCTTGACTGGTGTGCCCAATGGCACACAGAAATTCTTGGGCGTCTGAGTTGCCATACCGGTGATTGTGGTGATGCGTGAGGTACACGGCTTGCCATTGCTGATTCGCTCACTGGCGGCCAGCGCGGTGTGCATCGCCAACCCGAGTACGCCTTGATTGACTCCATGATTGACAGTTGCTGGCGTTGAGCGGGTCAGCCCGCCGATAACCAGCCCCAAATCGTGTGCGGGGTACTGGTCGGGGGCTGCTATTAATTCGATGGAGCTGCCTGACAAGGCGCTTTGCAGTGCCGCGCGGCTTTCCTGTTGGTTGGCACTGATGGCAATGGCGCAGCGTGTTGCGCCAGTGGCTACTTGCAAAATGGCCGCGCCCTGGATGACCGCCTCTGCGTATTCCCGTGCAATAGCCGCCTCACTACTCATGTAAGGATCACTTTCAATGCCATTGATGACCAGTAACTCGACGTTGGTCTTTCTTGCTTCGGTGAGCAAAGTGGCAAGTGATTGAGTGTCTTTGCTTGCTGTCTCGGTATCAATGATGCCTGCTGAAGCAAGCAGGCTGCAGAGATCTTCCGGTGACAGTTGCCGATAATCATGGCCGCTCAAAGCCAGTGACTCATCACCGCCAGTATCGGTTTGCAGCACAAGACATTCGATACTTGCCTGTCGATTTGCTGCCACCGTGATGTGCTGCTGGTGCAATGCAATAACGGTACCGGAGGCCGGCGCGAAAACGGGAACGACGGCATCTGATTCAGACCCCGCCAGCAGGGCATACTTGCGCACGGTATCACCGACAGCGACCACTGGAATTGCTGAATCAGCCCCGACTTGTTGTAAGGGAATGATCAACTGTGCAGGTAAAGGCGTCGGCATGATCCGTGAGCGTAGAGACAATTCCTTGCGCGAGGGAATCTGGATGCCGCCAGTAACTTTGCTGAGCCGCAATTTGTTGGGAATGCTGTGACGCCTGCCAAACAGCATCAGCATATTTCCTGAAGAAGTCGTGGATGAGGTTCGGCTTCAGGTAAGGGCCAGGTGGCACTGTTATTGCTCACAACCACCATATCGATGCAGTCGACAGGGCAGGGCTCAACACACAAATCACAGCCGGTACATTCAGAAGCAATTACCGTATGCATGACTTTACCAGCGCCCAGAATGGCGTCGACCGGACAGGCCTTGATGCATTTCGTGCAACCAATACATTCATCTTCACGGATTACCGCAACGCGTTCCTCTTCATGGCTGCCGTGTGCCGGGTCGAGCGGTTGCGGCAAGTCGGCTAGCAGTTGTGCCAGGGCGTTAATAGTTTGGGGTCCGCCGGGTGGGCAGTGATTGATTGGCTCGCCTGCGGCGATTGCTTTGGCATAAGGCAGGCAGCCCGGGTGGCCGCATTTGCCGCATTGGGTTTGCGGCAGTAGTGCATTGATTTGCTCGACAAGGATTGTGGTTGAGTTGGCACTTGCGCGTTGCTGCGCGCTGCTGCGCAAGAGTGTGGCCACAAGCCAGGCCATTGCCATAAGCAAGCTGGGCCAGAGTAACAGGTGCAGCGCGATGTGTTCGGAGGGCAGTAGCGTTGGCATCATCAAATTCCGCTAAAACCCAGCAGGGCCATTGCTACAATACCGGCGCTGATCAGATAGCTTGGTGCACCTTGCAAGGCGGCAGGCAGTTGCGTCGCATCCAGTCTTTGTCGCAGGCCAGCAAATAGAAGTATTAATACTGACACCCCGAGTGCGCCACCCAATGCAGCGGCAACAATGTTCGAAGCTGAGAGTTCCATCAACCCCGTGCCCGGCAGCGTGATTAAAACGGCTAAACCCAGGGCGGCTCCATTGCCACTCAGAGTTAGCAGGGTCAGCGCCTGACGCTGTGTGGTCACTGGGAAATATCGGGTAAGCAGTTTCATTAACAAGAAGGTGAGCGAAGCGCTGATCAATACGAACGCCACGATGCGCAGCGAGACTAAATTCAGAGGTAATAAAACAGAGTAATAGAGGAACGCATTCAACAGTGCCGAGCTGAACAGTACTACGAAACTCGTCAATGCCAGAGCGATGCCGGTGCGCAACGAATGACTATAGGCGAACAGCGAGGACAGGCCAAGGCAATGCACCAATAACAAATTGTTACTGAGGGCAGAGCTTGCCATGATCGCAAAAAATGTAGCCAAGAGTTTGCCGCCTGAAATGCTTGCTTGGGAATATGGCCGCGACAGGGCAACACTGTGCTGACTGCGCGAGGCAACATGTTAACACGCAGTCGTTGCGGTAAAGAACCGGGAGCTGGCTTTGGCAGGCGAGTCGCCAGTGGCTTGTAGCTTGACACTGGAAAAAGTGAGTTCCAAGCCGCCTGCGAAGTAACTGCTATTCACAGCCGGCTGCCTCAGATTATTCCGGAAACAGACCCGGCGAATGGGCCGAAGGAATACGATAGCGTTCGAGAATCTCCTGCTGGGACTCCATGGCATCGGCATGATTGATGACCATCTGATAGCCGTTTTCGTTTTCCAGTACGACATTGTCTTCATCGTTATTGCGCAGCAGAGTTGCGAACTGATCGAAGTCACGAATGGGCTTGCCATTGATGTAATTGACGATCCAGTTGCGCCAGTCGTGGTAACCCAGGTTCACATCCGCAGCCAGCACTTGCAGCGCAACGACTAATTGTCGGCGTTCAGGCGAGCTCCATTCATTGCGTGCCTGTAGCAAACTGACTGGCGCGGTTCGGCTCCAGTCATTACCCCAACGTTTGATCAGATTCATATTCAATGGTACGAACAATACGCCTCCGTAAATATAGTATTCGGGTATTTCGTCGTACTGTTCGCTTGCCACCAGAGAGTAACTTTGTAGCGCCGGTTGTGCAGGCAGATCGATCTCTCGTTCCCGGCCGTCTCTGGAAAATGTCACGCGCACATCCTCGCCGATATGATGCATATCGATGGCATGTTTGAAATCCGTGAGCACGTCGTCGCTTAATTCGATAGTGCCGTCATCGGCAATGGCGAAGTCATCAATTGCCAGAATGACATCGTTCTCTTGCAGCAGTCCCTCGGCAGGCGAATCATCGAAGACCTGAATCACTAACACGCCGTTTTGGTGCTCGCTCAATCCGTAGGCTGCTTTGGCGGCTGGGCTGTCCAGGTTCTGAGTGCGAAAGCCCAGATCGGGAAAGCCGCCCAGTTGTCCATCTTCACTGTCTGTGAGGACATGCTGAATAATGCTTGGCGGCACAAAGTAGCCGAGATTTTCTGCCCGGCCCCCGGCGTTGGCCTGCATGACCACGCCCACAATTTGTTCATCGACGATGACCGGGCCACCGCTGTTACCAGGATTGATGGCCGCGTCGATCTGACCAGCAAGCAGGAAACTGCCAGCATGGGCATATACCTGTTGTTCCACTCGGGAGAGTATGCCTTTGGTAATACTCAAGGACTTGCCGCCAATGGGATAACCATAGACCGAGACTTCCTGCAGTGGTGCGGGCAGGTCGCCGATGGCCAGGGCTTCCAGATCAGCGAAGAACCCGGGTTCCTCGACGGTAATCAGGGCCAGATCGGCTTCGTGGGAGACAAACAGGACACGCGCCAGATAGCGACGCGGGTCATTGTGTTTTTGCGCCTGCACATAGCTGGCATTGGCGACAACGTGAGCATTGGTGAGTATACGATTGCCACTGATGACAGCACCAGAACCGCTGCTTTGCCGCGGCGTGAGTAAGCGCCATGGTGTGAAATAGTCAGGTTCGGCCTGGGTGGTATAGATCTTGATGACAGAATCCTGAATGGCACGGATTTCTGCGGTTTGCGCCTGAGCAGTGTTGCCCAGCAGCAAGCCAAACAACGGCAGGCAAATGCTGAACAGGAGATTTAGCGAGAAGCCGCGCGAGTGACGGTGTCGTGGCTGGCCTGACGAGCAGGTGCGAAGGGCGTGCTGTGGCGACGCGTTCGATGCGACGGTTTCTGTCAAACTCGGCATGAAGACTCCTGATGCTGTGCAGTTTACCGCCGCAAGCTTATAACGAACGCCGGGCCCAGACCAGTGGGCTCGTCGCATGTCTGCGCCGGACTGGGCGGTCAGGAAAGGCGGATTGTACTGCGAGCGGTGATCAGGAAGGTGCCGAGAGCGGCGGCCATTTAAGTGATGCGCATGCCCGGTTCGGCACCGCTGTCAGGTTGTAACAACCAGATGTCTTTGCCGCCAGGACCAGCAGCGAGAATCATGCCTTCCGAAGTGCCAAATTTCATTTTGCGAGGCTGCAGATTGGCGACCAGCACAGTCAGTCGGCCGATCAACGCCTTCGGTTGATACGCTGACTTGATACCCGACAAGACAGTCCGGGTCATCGGATTGCCGGCTTTGTCCTTGCCAATATCCAGTGTGATGCGCAAAAGCTTGTCAGCGCCTTCCACTTGTTCGGCATTAGTAATCAGCGCCACGCGCAGATCGACCTTGATAAAATCATCGAAACCAATTTCCGGTTCCAGACCTGTCTCAGCAGTTTCGCTGGCAGTATCAGCAGCAGGCTGATCTGCTGGCTTGTCGGCATAGGACTGTTGCGTGGTTTCAATCATGGCTTTGACCTTGTCGGCTTCAACGCGCGTGAGCAGCGGTTTGAATTTGCTGATCTGATGGTTGGTTAGTAATTCGCCGCTGTCGCGCCATTGTAGAGGCGCAATGGCGAGAAAGTCCTCGGCCTTGGCTGCCATAGCCGGCAACACAGGCTTGAGGTAGCACATCAACAAGCGGAACGCATTGATGCCCGTGCTGCAGATAGCCTGTAATTGTGGCGAGGTTTTGTCGGTCTTGGCAATGACCCAGGGTTCTTTGTCGTTGATGTACTGATTGGCTTTGTCGGCAAGTGCCATAATCAGACGCACTGCTTTACTGTATTCGCGTGCTTCATAGTGCCTGGCAATATCTTCACTGGCGGCCTGAATTTCCTTGAGCAAGGCCAGATTATCAGGCGTCTCGGACAGCATGCCATCGAAACCCTTGCTGATAAAACCGGCGCAGCGGCTGGCAATATTGACGACCTTGCCGACCAGATCAGAATTTACGCGCTGGACAAAATCTTCCAGATTCAAATCCAGATCATCGATACCGGACGACAACTTGGCGGCCAGGTAGTAACGTAAATACTCCGGGTCAAGTTGCTCGAGATATGTGCGGGCGTTGACGAAGGTGCCGCGCGACTTTGACATCTTGGTGCCGTCGACAGTCAAGAAGCCATGGACATAGACCGCTGTCGGTGTGCGATAACCGGTGCTGGTCAGCATGGCAGGCCAGAACAGCGTGTGGAAATTGATGATGTCTTTGCCGATGAAGTGGTAGACCTCGGCAGTGCTGTCTTTGTGCCAGTAATCGTCAAACTTGTAGTCGGTGCGGTCACACAAATTCTGCAAGCTGGCCATATAACCGATGGGGGCATCCAGCCAGACATAAAAATACTTGCCGGGGGCGCCGGGGATTTCGAAACCGAAATAGGGCGCATCGCGGCTGATGTCCCATTCCTGCAATTCTTCATCAAGCCACTCGCTGAGCTTGTTAGCGACCTGATCCTGTAGCGTGCCGCTGCGCGTCCAGGTTTTCAGCATGTCGCTAAATTCAGGTAAGCGGAAGAAGAAGTGCTCAGACTCTTTTTCAATTGGCGTGGCGCCAGAGATCACCGAACGCGGATCGATTAACTCAGCCGGGCTGTAAGTTGAACCACAGGCTTCGCAGTTGTCACCGTACTGCCCGGCAGTTTTACACTTCGGGCAGGTGCCGGTGATGTAACGATCGGCCAGAAAGAGTTTTTTCTCAGGGTCGAAGAGCTGTTTGATAGAGCGTCGTGCAATATGGCCATTGGCTTCCAGTGCCTTGTAAATGCTGGCTGATAACGCACGGTTCTCTTCTGTGTGTGTGGAATGGTAGTTATCAAAGCCAATGTGAAAATCTGCAAAATCCTGCATGTGCTGCTGTTTGACTTCGTCGATCAACTGCTCCGAAGTAATACCGCGCTTTTCGGCGCTGAGCATGATGGCAGTTCCGTGCGCATCATCTGCACACACGTACAGGCAATCGTGGCCACGCATTTTTTGCAGCCGAACCCAGATATCGGTCTGGATTGTTTCCATCAGGTGTCCCAGATGAATAGCGCCATTGGCATAAGGCAGGGCGCTGGTGACTAGGATCTTGCGTTGTTCCACGATGATGTCCTGAAGTTATTGATGTAGAGTCACAGTAGTTGGATTGCAGGTGCAGAGATGACAGCCCTGACGGCTTACATTTCCACCATTTCGAAGTCTTCTTTGCCGACACCGCATTCGGGGCACATCCAGTCGTCAGGGATGTCTTCCCATCGCGTTCCTGGCGAGATGCCATCTTCCGGAAGGCCAAGCTCCTCGTCGTAAATGAACCCACATACCAAGCATTGCCATTTTTTCACCCTGAACTCCTCTTTGAGATTCGAACTAGCCGGCGAGCCAACGGTGGATGGCTCAATGCTGTAGCTAGTCGGTGATCGTTTTTAAAAGACTCGTATTGCTCATGACGATAAGCAATTTCATCGCACGCGCCTGACCGGGTGGTGCGAGAAATACGAGCTGGATGGCTGCGCATCATACTGGAAGATGGCCCCGAATTCAGCCACTTTTGCCGCTGATTTTGGCCTGTACGGCACCTTGAGCCCGCCAAAATAATAGATGAATCACCAGATGATAAACATTATCATGCGCCTTTCTTTATTCACATTTTCGGGCAGACAGGGCGTTAATCAGTATGACAATCAAATCGGATCGCTGGATACGGCAAATGGCAGAGTCAGAGGGAATGATCGAGCCGTTCGAGCCGGGTCAGGTACGCACCGTGAATGGCGAAAAAGTGATCTCCTTTGGTACTTCCAGTTACGGCTACGATGTCCGCTGCGCGAGTGAGTTCAAGATTTTCACCAATGTGCACACCACCAATGTAGTTGACCCCAAGAATTTCGACGAGGGCAGTTTTGTTTCCATCGACGAGCCGGTTTGTGTGATCCCGCCCAACTCTTTCGCTCTGGCCCGCACCATCGAATATTTTCGCATCCCGAGTGACGTGCTGACAGTCTGTCTGGGCAAATCCACTTACGCGCGCTGCGGCATTATTGTTAATGTCACGCCACTGGAGCCTGAGTGGGAAGGTCATGTCACGCTGGAATTTTCCAATACCACACCGCTGCCAGCGAAAATCTATGCCAATGAAGGCGTCGCACAAATGCTGTTCTATCAATCTGATGAGCAGTGCGAAGTCACTTACAAGGATCGCGGCGGCAAATACATGGGGCAGCGCGGCGTCACGCCACCCAAAGCGTAACAATCTGTTTTTTCGCAAACCTGAGTTAGGCATCAGCATCGCGCTGCTGCGCTCAGGCGGCTGTATAGTTTAATTTTTATTCGGCGGTTTGAATTGCCTCAATCCCTTCTGCGATTGCCCTCCTGCTTGTCTCATTGCGCTCGACAAAAGCGCCAAATTTCCAGCGCTAAAAAACGCTCACCACTTAAAAACGCCAAATTTCTGGCGCTTTTGAGTGCCAATTCGCCAGGCCCTGGCTGGTAGAGTTTTTCTATAAGGGGGCAGACAGCCCAGTTTGCAGGGGGTGACGACGGTCTCTGGCGAAAAAGAGATGGTTTGGAACAGAACTTGCAATTGATAAAGCTATCCAGCGTCTTAGCACTGCCTCGGCAATGCGGACTTTTGGATAAGGCAGGGTCTGATCGCGCCAGCAACGATTTGTCAGCACGATCAATGCCCAGCCAAGCAGGTAATCGACTGCTCGAGTAGGAAGTTTAGTTTTCGCTGGAAAGTTTCAGGTGTCACGACACTGGGCCGTTACCAAGAGGCCTGAAAAAGAGCCCTGAGACAGCGGTAAACAAGACAAGCTGTAGCCAGCTAACTTGAGTTCGAATTGACTGCCAGGAATTCATAACAATAAACAGCGGACGAGAAACTTAAGACGCTACCGGGGACAACGAGTGATAGCGCCAAGCAGCATTCAGCGAATTGCAGTCGCCATGGGAACGGTTTTACTACCGTTTTCTGTGCAGCGGCACGCTATGCTGCCCTCAAAAATAAGTGTTCTGTTTTCTTCTTCCCTTCATCAAGCCCAACCTTATTTTCAATTGAGTGGTCAGGTAAATCGCTTTGTGTCGTGCATTTCCATCTACTGCACAACTATTGCACAACACCGGCATACCCGACCGATATTCAGAAGTTTGAGAGACAATTGACGGGATAAAAGTGTAATGATTTCAGCGACCGGTGTATCCGCGATCGACAATGCAGACCAGAAAGAGCTGACTGATGCCGATCTCTGCGAAGTCGTAGACCGCTATGCACCTCTGGTGAAGCGCATCGCCCACCACCTTTTACTGCGTATGCCTGCAAGCGTGCAAATCGATGACCTGATTCAGTCAGGCATGATTGGTCTGTTGGAGGCTGCGCGTAAATACGATGTCTCCAAGGGTGCCAGCTTTGAAACCTACGCCGGCATTCGTATCCGCGGCTCTATGCTGGATGAGGTGCGTAAGGGGGATTGGGCGCCACGCTCGGTGCATCGTAAATCCCGCAAAGTTGCCGAGGCGATCAAGGCCATCGAGGCACGCACAGGTAAAGATGCCAAAGATCAGGAAATCGCCAGCGAAATGGAAATCGATCTGAATAGCTACTACGCCATTTTGCAAGATGCCAGTGGCAGTCGCTTGTTCAGTTTTGATGACATCATGGAAGGCGACGATTCGGCTATTGAATTCTCAGCGGGGGAGTTGCCCGGCCCTTGCGACGGGCTGCAACGTGATACGTTCAAAGCGCATCTTGCCACCGCGATCAATGGCTTGCCCGAGCGTGAACGCCTGGTGCTGGCCCTGTACTATGATGAAGAATTGAATTTGAAGGAAATCGGCGAAGTGATCGGGGTGAGTGAATCCCGGGTCAGCCAAATTCATTCTCAGGCCGCTATGCGTCTGCGTTCCCGGTTGTCAGACTGGAACTGAGGTTTTCATCTACTGCCTTTATTTGTGCAAGCCCGCCAGTGAATTGTGGCTGGCTTGCGCATTCCTGAATGGTCAGGGCGCGCGCAAGCCGCTTTAACGCTATAATCCAGCCTCATTCATATTGACGCACTGGTGCTACCCGCCACCATTATCATGAGCCACGCCACGCAAGCATCTGAGTCAACTGACTCTGTTACTCCACCGCCAAATACCGAACTGCTGTTGGCCGCCCGCAACTTGTTCTGTGAGCGCGATGACCGCGTGTTATTCAAGAATCTCGATTTTGCGGTGCGGCCAGGTCAGGTCCTGCAAGTGCGGGGCAGCAACGGCAGCGGCAAGACCACATTGCTGCGCATCGTCTGCGGGCTCAACGACAGTTATGAGGGCGAGCTTAGCTGGTGCGGCGAACCAGTGGCAGACGTTGCTGATGATTTTTATGCCAATTTGCTTTTTTTAGGCCACCGCGTCGGGGTCAGCAAAGCACTCACGCCTCTGGAGAATCTGCGCTGGACCTGCACGCTGAACAGTGCGGTGGACGATGCAGAGCTATTGGCTGCCTTGGCGACTGTTGGTTTGCGAGGTTTCGAAGAATCCCAATGCTTTACCTTGTCTGCTGGCCAACAACAGCGTGTGGCGCTGGCCCGGCTGCTGCTCAGTCCGGCCCGTCTGTGGGTGCTGGATGAACCATTCACAACGCTGGATGTACGTGGTGTTACGCAATTGGAGGCGATGTTGCACAACCATGCTGCTCAGGGTGGGTCCGTGTTGGTCACCACGCATCACCCGCTGAATGTGCCGGATCTGGAGGTGTTGGATCTTGGTTGAACGCATTGACAGCAGGCCTCGCAGCAGTACTACTACTACTGCCTTTGTGGCAACACTGAAGCGCGAGCTGATACTGGCGTATAAAAGGAAGCATGATGTGGTGAATCCATTCATGTTTTTCCTGATTGTTGCCACGCTGTTTCCCATTGGTATTTCGCCGGAGCCGGAGCGACTGAGCCTGATTGCTGCCGGTGCGCTCTGGATCGCTGCGTTGTTGGCGTCACTGCTGGCGATGGATAACTTGTATCGCGCTGATTATGAAGATGGTTCGCTGGAGCAAATGCTGCTCTCACCACAACCGCTGTATTTTATGGTGTTGGCCAAGAACATTGGTCACTGGTTAGTCAGTGGTTTGCCGGTAGTGCTGGTCTCGCCACTAATTGCCTACATGCTCAGCCTGCCAGAAGGCTCGTATATGACGTTATTCCTGACTCTGTTGATGGGCACACCGGTACTGAGTTTGCTGGGCTCGATCGGCGTTGCGCTGACCGTTGGGTTAGGCAGCCGCGGCTTGATTCTGGCGGTGATCACCTTGCCGATGAGTGTGCCGGTTTTGATTGCCGGCACTATGGCGGTAACTGAAACCCAGAACGGCGCTTCGCTGGCTGGCTATCTGGCCATTATGGGGGCGCTTTTACTGGGCACTTTGACGCTGGCACCACTGGCCTCGGCGGCGGCTTTGCGCATCAGTGTCAGCTGATTGCCGGGCTGGGCTGCTATTGGTCTAAATTGTGGATTACCGCGTAATTACAATGAGTTACAATAAGTAACAGGGGCTAAATATGGCGCCATGTTATAGTGCAAAATCCGTGTTTAACTATTTGATAAATGTTGAATTATGTGGACTTGGTTCCATCAATTAGGCTCACCAAAGTGGTTCTATGAGTTAACAGGTCGGTGGCTTCCCTGGTTGGTCGCTGCCATGTCCTTGTTGCTGCTGGTGGGTATTGTCTGGGCATTGCTGTTTGTGCCACCGGATTATCAGCAGGGCAATACCATCCGCATCATGTATATCCATGTGCCCTTTGCCAGTATTTCTCTGGCCTTCTTCCCGTTAATGGCCATAGCCGGTACCGTGACGTTGGTGTGGAAAATCAAGTTGGCCGATATGATAGCCAAGACGGCAGCACCGCTCGGCGCCTGGTTCACGGCATTGGCATTAGCCTCTGGGTCTATCTGGGGTAGTGATATCTGGGGCACCTGGTGGATCTGGGATGGCCGGCTGACGTCTATGTTGCTGCAGCTGTTTTTACTCATCGGCGTTATCTCTCTGCGCTCCGCGTTGGAAGACACTGATGCTGCGGCGAAAGCCTGTGCTGTGCTGTCGATCGTGGGTTGTATTAACGTCTTTGTGATCAAATATTCAGTAGACTGGTGGAACACCTTGCATCAACCTGCCAGTCCGATAACCACCTCTGGTGAGGGCCCGAATGGTCCGGAGATCTGGGTACCGTTGGTTATTATGATTTTTGCAATTTATCTGTTTTTTGCGGTTGCGCTCATACTGTCGACACGCAATGAGATTTTACAACGCGAACGCCGCGCACAATGGGTTCAGGACTTGGTGCGCACAGCGTAGCCACAGGGCAGAGGGATGTTTGAAATACAGTTTGCGAGTCTGGGCGAATTCTTTAGCATGGGGAATTACGCGTTCAACGTCTGGTCCGTGTATGCCTTGTTTGCCCTGTTCTTTGTGATCAATATCTATTTCCCTCTGGTGCGGCGTAAACAAATATTGAAAGAACAAAAGCGTCGTTTGCTGCTCAATGCCGAAGCTGAAGAAAGCCGAACAGGAAGCAGTTAGATAGATAGTCTGAGAGACAGTAAGAGAGACAGTAAAAGAGATAGAAAGAGAGACAGTAAGAGACTAGAAATAACCAAACAATTGAAATAGCTCGCCCAATAACTGTTCTGTGGCCAGGCAAGAAAAAACAGCTGGCCAATAGCACTATCCAGTGAACGCGAGTCGATTAAGTAGCAGGCAGGCCGGAAGGCCTACGAGCAGAATGTGAATCGAATTAAAAAGTAAATAGCAAGCTGGGTAGATAACAACCCGCGATTCACAGTAAAGCCTGCAGCAACGCCCAATAATGGAGAGTACTCATGAAACCACAACGTAAGAAGCGACTCGGGATTATCCTGTTTATCGCTGCCGGTTTGAGTGTTGCCGTCGGCCTGACTTTATTCGCGTTAAGTCAGAACATAGATTTGTTTTATACGCCTACGCAGGTGGCCCAGGGAGAAGTCAATCCGGGGCAGCGCATTCGCATTGGCGGCATGGTCAAGGAAGGCTCGGTCCTGTCAGCCCAGGACAGTCTGCGCGTGGAATTCGCCGCAACTGATTACGCTCATGATGTACCCATCCACTACGAAGGAATCCTGCCGGACTTATTCCGTGAGGGGCAGGGTGTTGTTGTGGAAGGTAGCATCAATTCAGCTGGAGTCTTTCAAGCGTCCCGCGTGCTGGCCAAGCACGATGAAAATTATATGTCACCCGAAGTCAAAGCGGCGCTCGACGCCTCAGGCGCGTCATCGGCCAATCACCAATTGCAGCCGGAGTCTTAAGAGATGATTCCTGAAATTGGCTCGTTCGCACTGATCATCGCGCTTTGTCTCAGTGTCATGCTTGGCACAATACCACTGGTCGGCGCGCAAAGAGGTAATGTCCTGTGGATGAATCTGGCGCGCCCGTTGGCCGCCGGTATTTTTGTTTTTCTCGGTGTGGCGCTGGTCATTTTGGCCTATGCATTCATGACCGATGATTTCTCTGTGCAGTTTGTCGCCAACCACTCCAATACCTTGTTGCCATCACGCTACAAGTTCACGGCAGTGTGGGGCGGCCACGAGGGCTCATTCCTGTTATGGACGTTCATGTTGGCTGGCTGGATGTTGGCTGTGGGTATTTTCAGCAAGAGCATGCCGGTGGATTTTGTGGCACGAGTGCTTGGCGTGCTGGGATTGCTGGCAACTGCCTATATCCTGTTCATGCTGGCGACTTCGAATCCTTTCGACCGCATTGTGCCGCTACCGCCGAGTGATGGCGCCGACCTGAATTCGGCGCTGCAAGACATTGGCTTTATTGTTCATCCGCCGACGCTCTATATGGGCTATGTGGGCTTCTCGGTAGTCTTCGCTTTCGCCATTGCTGCCTTGTTGAGTGGTCGGCTTGATGCGGCATGGGCACGCTGGTCCCGGCCCTGGGCTAATGTAGCCTGGGCTATTCTGACTATTGGTATTGCACTGGGTAGCTGGTGGGCCTATTACGAACTCGGTTGGGGCGGCTGGTGGGCCTGGGATCCGGTTGAGAACCCACCCTTGATTACCTGGTTATTTGGTACGGCTCTGATTCATTCGCTGGCCGTCACAGAGAAGCGTGGTGTCTTCAAGAGTTGGACAGTCATGCTGGCCATTCTTGCCTTTGCTGCCAGCCTGCTGGGTACCTTTATTACCCGGTCTGGTTTGCTGACCTCTGTACATGCATTCGCCAGCGACCCCGATCGTGGCTTTTTCATTCTCGGCATTTTAGGCCTCGCCATTGGCGGTTCGCTGTTGCTATTTGCTTTCCGGGCACCAATGATGAAAGCGGATTTTGGCTTTAGCATGGTCTCGCGCGAGATCGCCTTGCTGATCAATAATGTTGTTCTTGTAGTCGCGGCGGCGTCGGTATTTCTGGGTACCTTGTTCCCGATGGTCTATCAGGCTCTGACTGATGACCTTATCTCGATCGGACCGCCTTACTTCAATGCCATCTTTGTGCCGTTGATGATGTTGTTGCTCGTCGCTCTTGGCATTGGTCCGATTTGTCGCTGGAAACGCACATCAACTGAATACCTGATCAAGCAATTGGGCAAAGTTGCCATTGCGAGTGTCGCCGTGGGTGTCGTGATCCCGTTGGTAGTGCTCCTTGGTATTTCTATCCCGGCCACAATCACCATGATTCTGGCGGCCTGGATAGTGTTGACCATGCTCAAAGATTTGCGTAACAAAGTAGCGAACAAGCCTACATTGGGTGCCGGACTTCGCGCACTTCCCGTGAGCTATTACGGCATGCAGGCTGCACACTTTGGTGTTGTGATATTGATGATCGGCGCGGCATTGACCAGCTACTTCAGTTTCGAGAAAAGTGTCTTGCTCTTTGATGGTGAGTCCACGCAATTAGGCAATTATGAATTTACTCTCGCCGGCAGCGAAGCAGTTAATGGCCCGAACTATGTGGGTGAAGAGGCTGAGATCATTGTTGCGCGCAATAGTGTTGAATTTACCCGACTGTATCCTCAGCGTCGAGTCTATCTGGCCAGCGGAACTCCCTCTACCGAAATGGCCATTGACGCAGGCTTCTTGCGTGATCTTTTTGTCACGTTGGGAGAGCAGAAAGAAAGTGGTGCCTGGTCTATGACACTGTACGTTAAACCGTTTATTCGTTGGGTTTGGCTCGGCGCGATTTTCATGGCATTTGGTGCATCCATTGCTGCCGCCGACAAACGCTATCGCCGGCTGCGTAGCAAGTCCGAAGCCCGCAATAAAACTGCCGATGCGCAAGCCACAACGCTTCAGCCAGCGACGAATGGGTAAGCCAAAATGCAGAGACTGAAATTTTTCATTCCCTTGCTCGCCTTCGTGGCGTTGGCCGGATTACTGTGGCGGGGCCTTTATCTCGATCCGGCGGAGCTGCCGTCCATGTTGATCGACAAGCCGATGCCAACATTCGCCATGACGACTGTCGAAGGTGAGACGATCGACAACGACGACTTGCCAGATGAGATGTTTCTGCTGAATGTATGGGGAAGTTATTGCTTGCCCTGTCTGGTTGAGCATCCCACTTTCATGCGTTTATCCGAAGAGGGCGAAATCCCGGTTGTCGGAGTAAACTATCGAGACCGTAAAAATCTGGCGCAGGATTGGCTGTTGGATAATGGCGATCCTTTCCAATTCAGCATTCTCGATGAATCAGGGCGTTTTGGTATTGATCTTGGCGTCTATGGGGCACCGGAAACCTATTTGGTGGATAAAGATGGCGTCATTCGCTATCGCCATGTCAGCGTCCTTGATGAAAGTGTGTGGCAAGAAGAATTCCTGCCCGCCATCGAGCAGCTTCGTGCAGAGTCTAATTGAGACCAGTAGAGACTAGTAAAGCGCCATGAAGAATCTTTTATTGATGAGTTATCCGCTTGTGCGAACCGTCATGCTCGTACTAGTGTTCAGTGCTGGCGTTTTGATTTTTAACAGTCCGGCGCTGGGGCAGGTAGACACATTTGAGTTCGACACCACCGAACAGCAAGAACGTTTTCGCCAGCTTTCCAACGAGCTGCGTTGTCCCATGTGTCAGAATACGAATTTGAGCGGCTCCACTGGCGGTGTTGCTGAAGATCTGCGCCGCGAAGTGCACCGCATGATTATGGAAGGCATGACTAATGCCGAGATAGAGCAATTCATGTTTGAGCGTTACGGAGATTTCATTTTCTATCGTCCACGCTTGCGGGCAGAAACATTATTACTCTGGTTTGGGCCATTAATATTTCTTATCATCGGCGGGCTAGTGGCCTATTCGATTTCTCGAAGAGCCAAGTCTGTTGATGAAACTGATTCCCATCTCGATTCTTCGCAACAAGAACGCTTGCAAGAGCTTCTTCACAAACGGTCCTGAAACGGGTCGTCTAACTGGTATTACATTTGTTCTGGATAATTACAGCTCTACTTTCTCTCGTCGCACTGCTATTCGTGTTTGTACCCTTGTGGTTGCGCCGCAACGCGCAAGATTTTACTGAGCATGAGCTGCGCAAGGCTGCCAATATTGCGCTGTTTCATGAGCGCAGTAACGAGCTGGAAGCAGAGTTGGCTGCTGGCAATCTTGAGCAGGCGCAATTTGATGCTCTGGTTGCCGAGCTGCAGCAGAAATTGTTGCGCGACGTTCGCGATGACGATTCCGCATCCGCAACAGATTCAGGTTCGAAAAAGCACTATTTGAAAGGCGGTGCTGCCGCCTCCAGCTCTAAAATGAGCTTTGCTATTCCACTGGTAGTTGCCCTGGTTATTCCGTTTGCCGCGTTTGTGCTTTATGAAGAATGGGGTTTTTTAGACGACGTTCAGTTAATGGACCTGTTCCAGCGTACGGTGAATAACAGAGACAATCCGGAAGAGGCGCGCGATCTGATTGTGGCTCTTGGTCAGGCCGTTCAGGAAAACGAAGAACAGCCCTGGGCCTGGTATTTCCTCGGTGAGAATTTTGCCAATATTGGCATGTTCAATGAGGCGCAAATCTCTTATGAGCGTTCCGCAGGCTTGCTGGAGGAAAACGGCGAGAAAGCCATGGTGCTTGGCCGAGTGGCAATGGCGCGTTACATCAATGCTGAATTTGCATTGACCAGTGATGTCGAAGAAGCGATCGAGCAAGCCCGGGCAATCAATCCCAACGAGGCGTCGGTTGTGCAGCTGTTAGCTGCCAACGCTGAGCAGAATCAGGACTATGAGGCTGCAATCCGCTACTGGCGTTTGCTGATACAAAATAATCCCAATTCTCCGCAGGCAGACGCGTTGCGCGCCAATATCGCATCAGCCCAGCAGATACTTGCGCAGGAAAATGGTGAAGCCGCCACAGGACCCAAAGTCCGAGTGCGTCTTTCACTAGCTGAGGGGTTGGAGATTGATCCGGCCACTTCGGTGTTCGTCGCAGCCCGCAATGCGGAGCGCGCAGGCATGCCACCATTGGCTGCAGAGCGACTGACAGTGGCGCAACTACCTGCCACGATCGAGTTGGACAACACTTCGGCAGTCGGTCCGTTCAATCTTGAATCGGCCGACACCATTACTGTTTCCGCGCTAGTATCTTTTGCCGGAACCGCAACTCCCCAAACTGGCGACTATCGAGTGCTTTCTGACAATTTCGCTCACAATGGCCAGAGTGCAGAAATCGAACTCGTCATTAGTGAGCGGGTAGAGTAACTCTTGATATTCTATTCTCAGTTATAAACTCACAAGACGGGCCGGCATGTACTGGAGTGAATTTCTCACAATCGCACTGGCCCACCTGCTTGCAGTGGCTTCACCAGGGCCTGATTTTATTGTTGTAACACGGCAGTCGATGACTGCGGGGACACGCTCAGCGCTTTGGACAAGTCTGGGTGTGGGGTCGGCAATTCTCTTGCATGTGAGCTACTGTGTTTTGGGTGTAGCGATCGTGCTTGCGCAATCGCCGCAATTGTTTCGGATAACCAAGTTCCTTGCAGCTGCTTATCTGGTCTATTTGGGAGTACAGGCACTGCGCAATGCCCGGTTCAGTGCCAGTAGTGTTACGCAAACAGAACCAGTGCGACCAGCAGTATCTGCAAAGCGCGCGTTCGCACTGGGTTTTTTGACCAACGGGCTGAATCCCAAGGCAACGCTTTTTTTCCTAGCCCTGTTCACTGCGGTCATTGATGACAGCACGCCGACCACTATTCAGGTGGCTTACGGCGTGTACATGGCGGTGGCAACATTTGTGTGGTTCGCCGCTTTGTCGTTGCTACTGACGACAGCACGAGTACGTGACTCGCTCATGCGAGCCGGAGTATGGCTCGAGGGCGGTATGGGCGTGGTCTTGATTGTGTTGGCCATTCAGATAGTCGCTACAGGGTGATCGGCAGTGGTCTGGACGGGGTAAATCCTGTGTATCCAAGGGCTTATGTGCGATATAGTCCGGGTTGGAGAGTATGATGACAGTTGAGCAAACACAGTTTCCTGACAAGTTGATTGATCGCTTTGGCCGTGAAATCGACTATATACGCCTGTCGGTCACCGACAGGTGCGATTTCCGTTGTGTCTATTGCATGACCGAAGACATGACTTTTCTGCCGCGCAAGCAAATTTTGTCGCTCGAAGAACTCTATCAAGTCGCCAAGGCCTTTACCGAGTTAGGGGTGAAGAAGATCCGCCTGACTGGCGGTGAACCCATGGTGCGCAGCGATGTGATGACTCTGATCGAACAACTCGGCGCATTGCCGGGTCTTGAAGAGTTGTTGTTGACAACCAATGGTGCTCAGCTTGGTAAATTTGCTGAGCCGCTCAAACAGGCCGGTGTCAATCGCATCAATATCAGTATCGATAGCCTTGATGCCGAGCGTTTCAAGCGTATTTCTCGAGTTGGCAAACTGGACAAGGTTCTGGCCGGCATCGATGCGGCTAATGCGGTAGGGTTTGACCGCATTCGTTTGAATTCGGTAATCATGAAAGGCTATAACGAAGATGAAGTGCTGCCGCTGACTGACTATGCATTGCAGCGCAACATCGATATCGCTTTTATTGAAGAGATGCCGCTGGGCGAAGCCTCGGACCACAATCGTGAAGACACCACTTGTAGCAACGAGTGGGTCAAGCAGGTGATTGCCGAAAACTACGAACTGGTAGAGAGTGCCGAACGCACTGCCGGCCCGTCACGCTATGTTCAGGTTATTGGCCATAACAGTCGTATTGGGTTTATCTCACCTGTGAGTCATAATTTCTGTGCCGACTGTAATCGTGTACGCGTCACTGTGGAAGGCAGACTGTTACTATGTCTGGGTAACGAGCACTCAATTGACTTGCGCGCCATCCTGCGCGATGGCACCAAGACTGAGGCTGATCTGAAACAGGCGATAGTAGACTCGATGGCAATCAAACCCGAACGTCATTATTTTTATGACAAGGATCATGCCCAGCCGGTTCGCTTGATGAACATGACCGGGGGTTAATCCATGAGAGCAGCAACACCACTTTCTATCGCAGTAGTAACTGTCTCTGATACGCGCACACCGGACACTGACAAGTCCGGTGATGTACTGGTCGCCAGTTTGCAGGCAGCTGGTCACACTCTGCATTCGCGGACTATTATTAAAGACGATATCTATCAATTACGAGCCGCAGTGTCGCAATTAATTGCCGATCCTGGGGTACACGCAATTCTGACGACCGGCGGAACCGGTTTCACCCATCGGGATAATACCCAGACTGCACTGCAACTCCTGTTTGATGTGCATATCGAAGGGTTCGGTGAACTATTCCGGCAGTTGTCCTATCAGGAGATTGGTACCTCCACAGTGCAGTCGCGAGCATTTGCCGGCATGGCCAATGGCAGTATTGTTTTTTGCTTGCCGGGCTCTCCTGGCGCCTGCAAGACCGGTTGGGACCAAATCATTGCCGAGCAACTGGATGCTGCGCACCGCCCCTGTAATTTTGTCGATAAACTCAATCTCGACTGAGTAGCTCGCTTCTTTCTCTCTTTTTATTTTGTACGGCCAGCTATTCTGCCGTGAACGGTGCGATTGTGCTGCGTTTTCTTGCGTGGGCAATTAAAACGGATCTGGTAGCAGTCTGTTGACCGCCAAGACAGGAAGAATGCGGTCAAAAACGCCAAGCGAAATGGCTTATAGAAGCGGCGAGAGAAGGGGAGTTGGTCGATCGCACCTGGGCGTGCACAGGGTGCTGCGCGAATCTCTGGTGCTTGGGCGGAAGGCTTGGTGTTGCGAGGTTTCGGGGACTGCGCATAAAGAAACACCAGCGCAATCCTGATTGGACTGACGCTGGTGTCAGGTCGTGCGTTCTACGGAAGGACTCGGCATGGTGCCCCCTTCTAATAGTTGTAGTTAGACAGCGATATAGATGATAGAGGCCGGTACTGCAAGAGCGGCAAGAACCATCACCACGCTTACTACAGTTGCTTCTACGATCGGTCGCGCTTTGATAAGTGCGTTTGTCATTTGTTTCTCCTTAAACGTTGAAAAATGCGTTTTATGTTGTGCCCTTCACAACATGGTGCGCATAGTAACACATAACGTCCGGAATGGTAACGTTTTTGAGTAGTTGGCACCCTGATGTCGCATAAAGTAACAATCTGTTGTCAATCTTGCGCCATTGGAAGGCTTAATCACGCCTTTTCAAGCACTTAAGAGTGCAATCAGGGGTGAGAATGGGTACAAACAGGGCGTTAGTTTGTGACGCTATGTCACGAGAATAGTAAGATAACCCCGATTATTAATAGCGTTTGCCGGGTTTTTACGGGTAACCTTGGTGTTACCTAACGTAACCTTAACTTGGTGGTCACCAGATTTAGGGTATGCTTTTGCACCACAAGACCTCGAGAGGTCGCCACAAAGTCGGCAGTGTGGGATGTACAGCGACACTAAACGGAAATACAGGTCAGCTTTATGTCTGAAAAGCACGCGATAGATTCACCGCTAAAGGCGCGCGTCATCGCTTTGCCTGAAAGTCGGCAGCTTGATGTGCTGGCGGCACTATTCGAGCGTCGTCAGGCCAAAGTCATCCGTGTTCCGCTGGTCAGTATTCTGGATGCGGCCGATCAGGTGGCTATCATTCGCTGGCTACAGTCATTCATCAACAACCCGCCAGATTATTTAATCCTGCTGACCGGAGAGGGGCTGCGACGCCTGCGTAGTACCGCAGAGCGCATGGCTATGCTGGAATCATTCGTACGTGCTTTACAGCAAGTCAAAACCGTATGCCGTGGTCCGAAACCCGGCCGCGCCTTGAATGAATTGGGTTTAAAAGCAAATATCGTGGCAGCCAGCCCAACCACCCCGGGAATTATAGAAACGCTTGGGTCTTTACCAATAAACGGAAAGCGCCTCGCTGTGCAGCTGTATGGCGAAGACCCCAATTTGCCGCTAATGGATTATCTGCAAACCATAAGCCTGGCAGAGTTAACTGTGGTTGCGCCATATCGCTATGGGGACGACAGTGACACCACGGCGGTGATCAAGCTTATTGAATCGCTAGCGGCTAATACTATCGACATGATTGCCTTTACCAGCAAGCCGCAAATCAAACGATTGGTGAAAGTGGCCAGGGACAACGATTTACTGGCAGCACTGCAGGCTGGTCTGGAGCAGATGCTCGTGGCCGCGGTGGGCCCGGTCGTGGCACAGGAATTACAAGCGCACAATCTTCCAGTTGATGTGATGCCAAATCAGTCCTATTTCATGAAGCCATTGGTGCGATCTGCTGAACTGGCTTTTGCTGAAAAAACACGTTCCTAGTCCCCAGCTCCTGCAACCGCTAGAATAGCCCGCTTACTGATTAACTTACTTTGCCAGCGAGCGGTTATTAGCATGCGTATTATGACATTCAACTGCAATGGTATCCGGGCCACTGCCAGAAAAGGGTTTTTCGATTGGCTGGCCACCCGCCAGGATGTGGACATTGTCTGTTTGCAAGAAACCAAGGCGCAGATAGACCAATTGACTGATCCGGTTTTTCATCCCGAAGAATTCGATTGCCACTATTTTGATGCCGAGAAAAAAGGCTATTCCGGCACCGCTATTTATTGTCGTAAAACACCCGACAAGGTTACCCGCGGATTAAACAATGCCATTGCCGATACCGAAGGTCGTTATATTCAAGCGGATTTCCCTGGGCTGAGCGTGGCGTCTTTGTATTTACCATCTGGTTCTTCTGGTGATGAAAAACAAGCGCGCAAAATGCAGTTTCTGGAATTCTATCTGGGTCATTTGCGGAGCCTGCGCCGCAAGCGCAGAGAGTTTATTATTTGTGCAGATTGGAATATCTGCCACAAGCCTATCGATCTCAAGAATTGGAAACCGAATCAGAAAAATTCAGGTTTTCTGCCAGAGGAGCGTGCCTGGTTGGATCAAGTCTATGATGAAGTCGGTTATGCTGATGCCTTTCGCTTGGTGAATAAAGAGGCCGAACAATATTCCTGGTGGTCCAACCGGGGGCAAGCCCGCGCCAAGAACGTGGGCTGGCGTTTGGATTACCATGTCATCACCCCGGGTTTGCAAGATAAAGTGAAGCATGCTGAAATTTATACTGCGGAAAATTTTTCAGACCATGCGCCAGTCATTATCGAATACGATCTTTAATGACTCGCCTGGATTACTTTAGCAAACGCTATTGCCAATCATTGCAACGGGAAACATCTAGCTAACATGAAGAAACCAATTCGCCATTTTCTCGCCTTATGCTTTTGTACTCTGGCACTGTGCGGTTTATCCGGAGCTGTCGCGGCGCAACCACTGGTTGCCATTTTTGATACGTCGGCAGGGGAGATTCGTGCCGAGCTCAATCCGCAAGCTGCGCCGACGACTGTTGCCAATTTTGTCAATCTTGCCAATCGCGGGTTTTATGATGGCCTCACGTTTCACCGCTATGTCCGCAACTTTATGATTCAAGGTGGCGATCCATTGGCGACAGGCACTGGTGGGCCGGGTTATCGATTTCGTGGCGAAATCATTCTCAAACATAATCGGCCTGGCATTCTGTCAATGGCCAATTCAGGCCCGGGCACAGATGGCAGCCAGTTTTTTTTCACACACCTTGCGACGCCACATCTTGATGGCTTGCATTCGGTGTTCGGGCGTGTGACTGCGGGGATGCCTGTAGTGAATCAGTTACGGCAACGTGACGTGATTAACAGTATTCGTATTGAAGGGGATATTGCTGCAGTCTATGCCAGACGCGAAGCGCAACTGGAGGAATGGAACCGCATTCTCGATAGTGAGTTTCCTGACCTGCAGCCAGTGCCGGAGTTTGCTGAGTAGTCGGGGTCGCAACCCGGGTGGTCGATGACGCTGCAGCCAGACCTAGAATACTTTCTTGAAAGGTTTGACGATGACGCTGGCATAGACGCCTGCGGCCATATACGGATCAGCCTCTGCCCATTCTTGGGCAGCTGCCAAAGAAGCAAACTCAGCAACCACCAAGCTGCCAGTAAAACCCGCCGCGCCGGGATCGTCAGTGTCGACAGCCGGGTGAGGGCCGGCAATGAGCAATCGCCCAGCCTCGGACAAGTCTGTCAAACGTTGCAAATGTGCCGGGCGCACTGACTGGCGTTTCGGCAAGCTGTCTTTGACATCTTCACTAATAATCGCGTAGTACATGGCCAATGCCTCCTGGCTAAATGGATTCCTTGGACTCGGTGTCCTGCTCGGCAGCTTCATCGGTTTCAATATACTTGGCGAGCATCGGCATCTGACCGATGACAAAAAGCATGGTGATGATCAGGTTGCCAAACACTTTGAATTGAATCCAGAGCGCTTCACTCAGCAGGAAGGCGACTGCCAAATTGATGATGCCGAGCGCTATAAAGTAAAAAACCCAGACGGTGTTGAGGCGAATCCACAATTCCCGCGGCGCATTGACCGCATGCCCCATCATGTGTTCAATGGCAGGCTTGCTGCCAATGAAACGGGAACCGATAAACACGGCAGCAAATATCCAGTTCACAATAGGCGCTTTCCATTTCAGGAAATCTGTATTGCGGAACAAAATGGTCGGAATACAAAACAGTACGACCGCGACCAGCGTAATCCATTGAAATTTATCCAGACGGCGTTGTGCCAGAAATAGCGACCCATAAGTCAGGATTGACGTGACCAGCAAGAATTCGGCAGCACTGAAAACGCCGCCGAGTTCGTACTCCATGCCGGCCACTGTGACCATTCGTTCATCCAGACTCCAGACGATAAAAAATACGATCAGAGGGATGTAGTCGATGAATTGTTTCATGGGCAAAAACCGCTGTTTGGGGGTTGTCTGACAATGCCGGCATGTTAAACCATTTGGAAATAGGTGTCTGCTTTTCCCGCTCGATGTAATACACTCACGGTCTTTTCAGTGGGGGCGATAACGCCCAGCCGAACGCAGTTGTCATGAGTGATTTTCTTCAGGTCCATCCCGAAAACCCGCAAAGCCGGAACATCCGTCAGGCAGTCAATGTATTGATGGCTGGTGGAGTAATTGTGTACCCGACAGATTCCACTTATGCGCTGGGCTGTCATATCGGCGATAAATCGGCATTGGACCGTATTCGACGCATTCGGCAGCTATCAGATGATCACAATTTTACACTGGTGTGCAGCGATCTTTCTTCGCTGAGCACCTACGCCGTAGTGAACAATAGTGCCTATCGAATTCTCAAGGCGTACACGCCAGGCCCATACACATTCATTCTCAAGGCCTCGCCTGAAGTACCGCGCCGCCTCAAGCATCCCAAGCGCAAGACTATCGGTCTGCGCGTACCGGACCATGCCATTACCCAAGCCATCCTGCAGATGCACGGTGAACCCATCATGAGTACGAGCCTCATCCTGCCGGGTGAAGACGAGCAGTTACTGGATGCCTATGAAATGCGCTTGAAGCTGGGCAATCTGGTGGATCTCATCATCGACGGGGGAGCCTGCGGGTTAGAGCCTACGACCATGATCGATCTGGTCGAAGGGGTGCCGAGTATCATGCGTGTGGGCAAGGGAAATACGGAACCTTTCGAATAATCATCTCGAGTAATCATCTCGACTGATCATCTGTATAATGACCGGCCAGACGGGCTGACCGAAGTAAAATGACAGCGACGGCCGGTATCAGGCGCGTTGCGCTAGCGAAATTTATAGGGAGTAACAGTTGAGTTCTGCAGTATCACAACGCCGAGTATTGTCCGGGATGCGCCCCACAGGACGATTGCATCTGGGGCACTATCATGGAGTGCTGAAAAACTGGATCAAACTGCAGCACGAATTCGAGTGTTTCTTCTTTGTTGCCGACTGGCATGCACTGACCACCCATTACGGTGAAGTGGAAATCTTTGAAAATCACGTGCTGGACATGGTGATTGACTGGTTGGCGGTTGGGGTCAATCCGGGCTCAGCCTCATTATTCGTGCAATCGAAAATCCCTGAACATGCCGAATTACACTTGCTTCTGTCCATGACCACGCCGCTGGGTCGGCTGGAGCGCGTGCCAAGCTATAAAGATCAGCAGGAAAAGCTCAAGGAGCGAGATCTGGGTACCTATGGTTTTCTGGGATATCCACTCCTGCAGGCCGCTGATATCCTGATTTATCGCGCTGGATTCGTGCCAGTTGGTGCTGATCAGGTCGCTCATGTGGAATTAACCCGCGAAGTGGCCCGTCGTTTCAATCACGTTTACGGTCGCGAACCCCGTTTCGAGGAAAACGCCGAAGCGGCAGTGAAGAAAATGGGCAAGAAGGCTGCCAAGATGTACACCCAGCTACGGACCGCTTTTCAGGAACAGGGCGACCATGAAGCATTGGGCAAGGCCCAGGCTTTGCTGGCTGAACAGCAAAATATCTCCCTGGGTGACAAGGAGCGGCTATTCGGGTATCTCGAAGGTAGCGGCAAGATGATTCTGGCGGAGCCGCAATCCCTCTTGACTCCGGCCTCCAAGATGCCCGGGCTGGATGGTCAAAAAATGTCCAAATCCTATAACAACACAATCTCACTGCGTGAACCGCTCGAGGATGTGGAGAAGAAGATCAGGACCATGCCGACGGATCCGGCCCGGGTTCGTTTGACTGACCCCGGGGACCCGGAAAAATGCCCTGTCTGGCAGTTACACCAGGCTTATTCCAGCGACGACACCCGCAAATGGGTGCAGGAAGGCTGTAAGAGTGCCGGAATTGGCTGTCTGGAATGCAAGAAGCCGGTGATCGATTCTGTCATCGCAGAATTGGAGCCAATTCAGAAGGAAGCTGAACAATACGAGAAAGATCCGACTATTGTGAAGTCTATTCTGGCGGAAGGCTGCGAAACGGCCCGGGAAGCGGCCAAGGAAACCATGGCCGAAGTCCGCTCGGCGATGGGACTGGGTAGTTGGTAAAGACGACGCTAAGCGTTGGTCAAGAGACCGCTATATCAGTTAAAATCCATGCTTAAATTACCCCTGTGTAGAATCACAATTTGACTGTCACCGCTATTGAAGAAGAAACCGAGCATCCTGAAGAGGGTGGGCCGCAAGAGCCCACCATGACAGGCGAAGACTCTGACTCCCCGCAACAGGAACTCCCATTTGCCATCGTCGGCGGTGAAGCGGTTACCGAGCTTCCCCAGGACCTCTACATCCCGCCTGATGCGCTGGAAATTTTCCTGGAAGCCTTCGAAGGCCCGCTGGATTTTCTGCTCTATCTGATCAAGCGCCAGAATATCGATATTCTCGATATCAATGTGGCAGACATTACCGACCAATACATGTCCTTCGTGGATTTGATGCACGCCAACCAATTTGAGTTGGCGGCAGAGTATTTGGTCATGGCGGCGACGCTGGCTGAGATCAAATCTCGCTTGCTGTTGCCACGTCAGGAAGAAGAGGAAGTCGAAGAAGACGATCCGCGCATGCAGCTCATTCGCCGTTTGCAGGAATACGAACGCTTCAAACAGGCGGCCGAAGATATTGATGAGCTGCCACGTCTCGACCGCGATGTTTATTTGGCAGCGGCGGCTTTACCGGTCATTGAGCGCATTGCGCCCGACCCCGAAGTTGATCTTGATGAAGTGCTGCGTTCTCTGGCCAAGGTGCTCAAACGCGCAGATATGTTTGAGCATCACCACATCTCTCGCGAGACCTTGTCGACGCGTGAGAAAATGTCGGAAATTTTAGTGCGCATCTCGGAACACAAGTTTGTTCCGCTGGTGAGCTTGTTAGTAAAGGAAGAAGGGCGGCTGGGTGTCGTAGTGACATTTTTGGCCATCATGGAATTGCTCAAGGATTCGCTAATCGAAATCGTACAGTCAGAATCCTTTGGCCCTATCCATGTGAAATCAAGATCATGATTGTTGGTTGTGAATAAGCGTTATGAGTGAAGTGGATAACAAGGTCAAGATGATCGTGGAAGGTTTGTTGTTGGCAGCAGGTCGCCCTCTGAGTCTTGATAACATTTCCCAGGTGTTCAGCGATGAAGATGAGCCTCCTGAAAAGAAAGAACTGCGCACCGTCCTGGAGGCAATCGCTGAAAGTTGCGACGATCGCGGTTTCGAATTGATCGAGGTATCGTCTGGCTATCGCTTTCAGGTCAAGCAAGAGCTTGGCGACTGGGTCGCCAAGCTATGGGATGAAAAGCCACCGCGTTATACCCGTGCCCTGCTGGAGACACTGGCGTTGATTGCTTACCGGCAACCCATTACGCGTGGTGATATTGAAGAGATTCGAGGTGTTGGCGTGAGCGCCAATATTATCCGCACACTACTCGACCGTGAGTGGGTGCGAGTGGTTGGCCACCGCGATGTTCCTGGTCGCCCGGCCATGTTTGCCACAACCAAACAGTTCCTCGATTATTTCAACCTCAAGAATCTGGATGAATTGCCGCCGCTGGCAGATGTTAAAGAACTCGACAAGGTTGATGAGTCGCTCAAGAATAATGAGGACATGGCCAGTAATCAGCGCGTGATCGATTTGCCTGAAGAGGCGATGGATGAGGCCAGCTATGAACCGACTGAGGCAGAGAAAGCCGAAATGCTGGCCGAAGAAGAGGCCATTGAGCTTTCCAAAAAGCCGCTGGATGAAATCCTGAATCTGCCGACTGCGGAAGCAGCAGAGCTGGATGAGAGCGAGTTCGATGATGATCTGGCGTCTGACTCAGACGACGGGCTTGATGTAAGTCAGTTGGCCGATGCCGCCGATGCGTTTTCCGAGCATGCTACTGACAGTGACAGCGACAGTGACAGTGACAGCGCAGCACAGTCAGTCGACGAATCTGAACCCGAATCTGAATCAGAGACTGCGACAGAGGCACAGCTGGCCGAAGTCATTCCGATCACTACGCAGATCAACGCGGACGATACTGCGCAAGAATCAGATGCCGACTTTGGCGGTGAGTCAGAAGACGAACTAGTTGAAAAACCAAATGCAGAACCGGATTACAATGAAGCTGAAGAAGAGGATGAGCTGGCGGCGACAGATGCTGGCTATTCAGACTCAGAATCAGACTCAGACTCAGAATCAGAATCAGACCCAGACCCGGATTCTCAGGAACAGGATAGTGCAGAGTTTGAGAGCGCTGTAGACTCCGGTGATAGTGAGTTTAGCGACGAAGATGGACAGTCACTGGCTGACGACTTCGACGCAACTGAAGACGACGACCGAGAGTCCGAGCGCTAACACGCAAATTCAGGCATAGTACATGCCCCCAGCAATAATTCGGTAGCAGTGAGCTGCCTAACGCCTAAGTCCCATGCCAGAGCCTATGACAGAGAAACTCCAGAAAGTGTTAGCTCGCGCCGGTTTCGGTTCGCGCCGTGAAGTCGAGTCCTGGATTGCCGATGGGCGTATCAAGGTGAATGGCAAAGTCGCGCAGATCGGTGAGCGTGTCTCAGACGAAGATACGATTCTGGTGAATGGCAAAAAGCTGGCGCCGCAGCACAAGATCAAGGAAGAGCGCCGGGTCTTGCTCTACAACAAGCCGGAAGATGAAATCTGCACGCGTGATGACCCGGAGGGTCGACCGACAGTGTTCGCCAAACTACCGCCCATTAAACATGGTCGCTGGGTTTCGATTGGCCGACTTGATATCAATACCACCGGATTACTGTTGTTTACCACAGATGGTGAGCTGGCCAACAAACTGACCCATCCAAGCTCTGGCATCGACCGGGAGTACGCGGTCCGCGTCATGGGTGATGTGACACCGGAGATGGTGCAGAACATGCACAAAGGGGTGATGATTGATGGCCATCTTTGTCGCTTTACTGATATCCAGTTCTACGCTGGTGAAGGTCTGAATCAGTGGTACCACGTCGTGCTCATGGAAGGGCGTAATCGTGAAGTTCGCAAACTCTGGGAATCGCAGGGTTTGAAAGTCAGTCGTCTGAAACGGGTCAGATTCGGCCCCATTTTTATTCCCAGTACTGTGAGACGCGGTACGTTCAAGGAACTCTCCGCCAGAGAAATCGACAAGCTCGTCAAGCTCGTCGAAATGTAATAGCTGGCGTGGATTCCCGGTTGCGCTCGTGCGATTGCAATGAGTTCAATCGCCCCCTTTTAGTCAATTCCCGGTTTTTCAGGTACGCCAATTCGCTACACTATACTTGTAGCCGTGGTAGGTGTTTACTGTCTGGGTAACTTACTTTGCTTGGAATTCAGATGGATCGAAATCTCGTGCATTCAAGGCCTGGCCGTGAATATGACCACCTTGTGCGGAGAATAAATAGTGGTAAACCGGCATCAGCTCGTCGGCCGCAGGTTGGGTCGAAGGATCTTCGGCTGGGTAGGCGGCGCGCCGCATTGCCGTGCGGGTACCGCCAGGATTAAGGCTGTTGATCTTGATACTTGTAGTATTGCAAACTTCATCGGCGAGCGTCTGCATCAACCCCTCAAGAGCGAATTTCGATACCGCATAGCCACCCCAGTGCGCACGACCCTGCCTGCCCACACTGGACGAAATAAAAAGCACTCGCGCATCGTCTGAGCGAGTCAGTGCGGGCAGTAACACTTTGGTGAGGTAAAACGGCGCATTGACATTGACTTGCATCAAGCGATCCCATTCCTGTTCGGGATAGAACTCAATCGGCGTGCGAGCGCCGAGCAAGGCGGCGTTGTGAATCAAACCATCAAGTTGCGGAAAATGCTCATCCAGTGAACTGGCCAGTGTTTTATAGTCTTCGAAACTGGCATTGGCGAAATCCATTGGGTGGATAACTGCTTTACCAGGACTTATCGCTTCGATCTCGTCGTAGACACCTTCGAGTTTTTCCTGATCCCGCCCTAGCAAAATCAGATTCGCGCCAAACCTGGCAAGCGTTAATGCAGTAGTTTTACCAATGCCATCACTGGCGCCGGTAATCAGAATGGTTTTGTTATCGAGGTAGTTTTCAGCTGGAGTAAAAGTAAACATAGTTTAGGCAAACTGTAGCAAATTGAGGAGGTCGATGATGTTTTCCGGGTCTTTCAATATAAAGTCGGCGTACCAGTCTTCAGCCTTGGCATCAGGGCCGAGATAGCCGTAGCTCGCCGCGATGGCGATGACATCGGCGGATTTGGCAGCTTGCATGTCGCGTTGATGATCGCCGATGTAGACGGTGCGTTCAGTATTGCAAGCAACCTGCTGGCAAGCCATGAAAATTGGTTCCGGATGCGGTTTGCGAAATTCCACCTGCTCCGGGCAAATTAGTGTGCGGCAGCGCGACAACAAGGCCATGTTGGAAAGCAATATCCGGGTGTACTTTTCCGGCTTGTTGGTCACGATGCCCCAGGCAATATTTTGCTTGTCGCATTCGTCCAGCAGCATGGCCATGCCGGGGTACAAAGTCGCTTCCGTATTGGCCAGCTGTTCTTCATACAAATCCAGCAAGCGCTCACGCAGAGCAGGGAATTCATCTTCCCCTTCCTTGACAGCAAATGCCAATTCCACCAGTGCGCGGGCACCATCGGATACTGTTTGATAAATCTGTCTGTCCGTAGGCGCGTCGGTTTTTTGTTCGGCGCACAAGCGCTGCATGACCTTGATAAAGTCAGGCGCAGTGTCGATCAGCGTGCCATCCAGATCGAACAGGACGCATTCAATAGAGGTTTTTAGAGCCATGGTCAGAGCGCCGGACGCGAATACAAGGCAAGATAATTCACATCAACGTTTGTATGCAGGGAATAACGTTTATTGAGTGGATTATAGCCCATGCCAATCTGCTTGTTCAGATCCAGACCGGCGCCGCGTGCCCAGGCTGCCAACTCCGATGGCTTGATGAAACGCGCATACTCATGGGTGCCTCGGGGCAGTAATTGCAGAATATATTCGGCACCGAGAATGGCGAAGACATAGGATTTGGGGTTGCGGTTAATAGTCGAGAACACGACCGTACCGCCAGGTTTAACGAGGTTATGGCAGGCGCGCACAACGGACTCTGGCGAGGGCACATGTTCGAGCATCTCAAGACAAGTGACCACATCGAACTTCTGTGGTGCTTCCTCGGCCAATGCTTCGGCTGAGATCTTGCGATAGTCAATGTCGAGGCCGCTTTCCAGTTGGTGTAATTTGGCGACGGACAACGAGGCATCAGCCATATCGATGGCTGTTACCTTGGCGCCATGATGGGCCATTGCTTCGGCTAAAATACCGCCGCCGCAGCCAACATCCAGCACCGCTTTTTCCGCCAGATTGACATGCTGGCTAATGAAGTTAAGGCGCAGCGGATTAATCTCATGCAAAGGCCTGAATTCGCTGTTGGGGTCCCACCAGCGTGCAGCCAGTGCTTCGAATTTGCGGATTTCCAATTCGTCTACATTTTCCATGGTGGCACTAGGCTCCTGCCATTTTCTTAAGCCATTGGCTGGCTTGTTGTTTGATCGCTATCACGTCGAGGGTTTGCAGTTCGCCGTCCTGATAAAGCAGGCGGCCGCCACACCAGACATGGCTGACTTGTGAGGCTTTGCAAGCGTAGACAAGGTGTGACAGCGGGTTGTGCATAGGCAATGTATTCAGCGCATCCATATCAACGGCGGTGATGTCGGCAAACTTGTCGACCTCAAGGCTGCCGATAAAGCTGTCCATGCCCATGGCACGCGCACCATTGATAGTAGCCATTTCCAAGGCCTCGTGAGCGGGCAGGGCGCTGGCATCTTCGGCTACCGCTTTGGCCAGCATGGCAGCGGTCTGCATTTCACCAAACATGTCCAGATCATTGTTGCTGGCGCCACCATCAGTCCCCAGAGCCGTATTCACTCCATGCTGTTTTAGCTTGGCCGTCTCGCAGAAGCCGCTGGCGAGCTTGAGATTGGATTCCGGGCAATGCACAACATTAGCGCCGAGTTCGGCGAGCAATTCCATCTCAGTCTTTACCAGTTGAGTAGCATGTACGCACACCATTCTTGGTGAGATCAATCCCAGCTCATGCAGGCGCTTGATGGGGCGGCGCCCATCGCTGGCAACGGCGTCGCTTACTTCCTTGGCGTTTTCGTGCACATGCATGTGAATGGGGATATCGAGTTCATCGGCCAGTACGACAATCTTTTCCAGCGGCCCATCCGAGACCGTGTAAGGGGCATGGGGGCCGAATGCCGTGTAGACAAAATCGCTGGTGCGGAAATCATCATGCAGCTGGGTGGCCTTGCGAATGTATTCATCCGCATCCTGTGCCCAGGCGGTCGGGAAATCCAGAACCGGGCAGGCGAGTTGCACTCGCATTTGCGTGTGCTGGGCCACCTTGGCGACTTCGTCGGGAAAGAAGTAGTTGTCAGCAAACGTTGTGGTCCCGGAAGCAATCATCTCGGCCATGGCTAATGACGTGCCTTGCTGGACAAACTCGCGGCTGACAAATTTGCCTTCCAATGGCCAAATGCGCTGCTCGAGCCACTCCTGAAGTGGGACATCGTCAGCGATGCCGCGTAGCAAGACCATGGGCGAGTGTCCGTGGGTGTTAACGAGCCCGGGAATCACGGCATGCGTATCGAGGGCAAACTCTTGCTCGGCGGTATAGCGCTCATTGGCGTTAGCGGTTGGGCATAGCGCGATGATTTTCTTGTTGTGGATGGCAATGCTGTGCTGTTCAAGGACAGCGCCAGATGGCACAACAGGAATTACCCAGCGGGCATGGATCAGAGTATCAATTGCTTGCTTGCTGACAGAGTTCACTTCGGCCTCGTTTGCAGGTGATTCGGGCACGATATGCCACGCATTGGAAGGCCGCGATTATACCCATATTGGAAATAAAGTGCGCCCCTTGTAAAGGTTTTCCACAGCATGCCGAACTTGTTGAAAACAAACAGGTTTTTTAACGCTGAAAATGCCCTGACGGGTGTCATTTGGCGGCTGGGCTATGCTATAATTTCTCCCTTGTGACAGGGGTAATTGAAAGCGTTAACAAGACGCGATTTTTTACTCCGCAGCAGGCTGCTTATCAGTCAATTTCAGTATTTATGCGAAGTTCAAATCCATCGCCAACAACACCAACAAACGCCGCGAATCGAGTTCGTTCTCTACCGTCGTATCCCCAGGAATAAGCTAGTTTATGTCTGAATTTGCCAAGCAGGTTCTGCCTGTCGCACTAGAAGGTGAAATGCGTGAGTCCTATTTGGCTTACGCGATGAGTGTCATTGTCGGCCGAGCCTTGCCGGATGTGCGCGATGGCCTGAAGCCGGTGCACCGCCGTGTACTGTTCGCCATGAACGTGCTGTCCAACGATTACAACAAGCCGTACAAGAAGTCGGCGCGTGTGGTCGGTGATGTGATTGGTAAATATCACCCACACGGTGACTCGGCGGTATACGACACGATTGTGCGTATGGCGCAGAGTTTTTCCCTGCGTTACCCGTTGGTCGATGGTCAGGGTAACTTCGGATCAATCGATGGTGATGCCGCTGCGGCCATGCGTTACACCGAAATCCGCATGTCCAAAATCGCGCATGATTTGCTGGCCGATCTTGAGAAAGAAACTGTCAATTTCTCTGACAACTACGACGGCACCGAACGTATTCCCGATGTCTTGCCAACTCAAGTGCCCAATCTATTGGTCAATGGTTCCTCAGGTATCGCCGTTGGTATGGCGACCAATATCCCGCCGCACAATCTCAATGAAATCATTAATGGTTGTATCGCAGTGCTGGATGATCCGGACATCGATGTCGATGGCTTGATGGAACATATTCAGGGTCCGGACTTTCCAACCGCTGGTATTATTAACGGCAAAGCCGGCATTGTGCAGGCTTACAAGACCGGACGGGGTCGCATCTATGTGCGTGCTCGCGCTGAAGTAATTGAAGATGAAAAGACCCATCGCCAAACCATCATTGTTACCGAGATTCCTTATCAGCTGAACAAGGCGCGACTCATCGAGAAAATCGCCGAGTTGGTCAAAGAGAAAAAACTCGAAGGTATTTCTGAACTACGTGATGAATCCGACAAAGACGGATTGCGTATTGTCATCGAATTACGCAAAGGCGAAATGGGTGACGTGGTACTGAACAATCTGTATGCGCAAACAGCGATGCAGTCGGTGTTCGGCATCAATATGGTGGCACTGGTTGATGGTCAACCCAAGCTGCTAAATCTTAAAGAAATTCTTGAAGCGTTTATTCGTCATCGTCGTGAAGTAGTCTCACGGCGTACCACCTTCCTGCTGCGCAAGGCACGCGAACGCGGCCATGTTCTGGAAGGGTTGGCAGTAGCGCTGGCCAATATCGATGCCGTCATTGAATTGATCAAGTCTTCGCCAAGTGCGGCAGAAGCCAAAGAAAAGCTGCTTGCCCGGTCCTGGAAGTCGGACAGTGTATTGAGGATGTTAGGTGAGGTAGGCGCTGATGCTTGCCGTCCTGACGGTCTGGAAGCCAAGTACGGTCTGAAGGGTGGGGAATACTTCCTGTCACCTGATCAGGCGCAAGCTATTCTCGATCTGCGTTTGCACCGCCTTACTGGCATGGAAACCGACAAGCTCATCAGCGACTATCAAGAGCTGTTAAAACAGATTGCTGACTATCTCGATATTCTGGAAAACAAAGAACGGTTGCTTGGCGTTGTACGTGATGAAATGCTCGCCATACTGGACGAATACGGTGACGAACGCCGTACCGAAATTGTCGGTTCACAGCTTGATCTTACCATGGAAGACCTCATCACCGAAGAAGATCGCGTGGTGACAATTTCCAAGACTGGCTATGCCAAGACCCAGCCGCTTTCCGATTATTCCGCGCAGCGGCGTGGCGGTATGGGGCGCGCGGCAGCGAGCGTGAAAGATGAAGATGTTGTTGAGCACCTTTTGGTTGCCAGTACTCATGACACGCTACTGTGTTTTACCAGTGCCGGCAAAGTGTTCTGGCTCAAAGTGTTTATGATTCCAATCGCCTCGCGCACTTCGCGTGGTAAACCGATTGTGAATATATTGCCGCTGGAAGAGGGCGAGCACATTACCAGCATGCTGCCAGTGACAGAATATACAGATAATCATTTTGTCTTCATGGCCACCGCTAACGGTACCGTGAAGAAAACCGCACTGACCAATTTTGCGCGTCAGCGCAGCGTTGGTCTGCGCGCTATTGAACTGGATGAGGGCGATAGTCTGGTGGGCACTGCAATTACCGATGGCGAGCAAGATGTCATGCTGGTGAGCAGTAGTGGCAAAACAATTCGTTTTAGCGAAACCGATGTGCGCCCCATGGGGCGAACAGCGCGCGGTGTTCGCGGTATCAAGCTGGCTGGTGATGCACGCATGATTTCGCTGATTTTGCCGGATGCCGACAAGCAGATTCTGACGGTAAGTGAAAACGGTTACGGCAAACGTACTCAGAGCGTTGATTTTCCTGTGTACGGCCGTGGTGGTCAGGGCGTGATTGGTATGCAAACCAGCGATCGCAATGGTGCAGTAGTTGGCGCGGTTCAGGTTTATGACAACGATGAGATCATGCTCATTTCCAACAAGGGCACAATGGTACGCACACGTGTCGACGAAGTCTCCGTGCAGGGCCGTAATACGCAAGGCGTGCGACTGATCCGGCTCAAGGAAGGCGAGAAGATGGTCGGTCTGGAACGTGTCGACGAACCGGAAGAAGTCGAAGAGGATTTGACCGCAGATGCAGCAACCGCCGATCAAACCGCTGCAGATACTGCTGAGTCGCCCGACAATGCCGCCGATGCGACTCCGGATACGGATAGCGACGACGAATAATCCCGGCAAGCACCAGCTTGCCATTCAACAGCCAGACATTCCGCAAAGGCATTCACAGTGTCAGACACATTGACGGTGGCCTATCTGGGCCCGGCCGGTACTTACTCGCAAGCCGCTGTACTTGAGCACTTCGGTGCTCAATGCCAGCAGCTGGCTGTGCCTTCGATTGATGAAGCCTTCGTCGCCGTGCAAAACCATTCGGCAGATGCGGCGGTTGTGCCTATCGAAAATTCCACCGAAGGAATCGTCAATAACACACAGGACTGCCTGGTGGATGCAGCGGCCAGCATCATCGGCGAAGTGATTCTGCCGATTGAGCACCATTTATTGCTGGGTGAACAAACCAGCGAGGGTGAAATCACGACTATCGTGTCGCATCCGCAATCGCTGGCGCAATGTCGCCGGTGGCTCAAGATCAATATGCCCAATGTCGTTACGCGCGAAGCGGTTAGCAATGCTGATGCCGCTCAGCAAGCATTGAATACGCAAGGCGTCGCTGCTATTGCCGGCAGTCTTGCCGCGCAAACCTATGGGCTGCAGATTGCTCGCAAGGCGATACAGGATCAAGCCCACAACAAGACCCGGTTTATAGTCCTGGGTGAGGGTGATACTCAACCCACTGGTAGAGACAAGACATCCATTCTGGTTTATGCGGCCAACAAACCTGGCGCGCTGTTTCACGTACTTGAACCGTTTGAGAATTTGCAAATCAGCTTGACGAAAATTGATTCCCGCCCGGCGAAGAAAGCAGCCTGGGAGTATGTGTTTTTTATTGATTTCGAAGGGCACCGTGATGATGAGCCGGTGCAGGAACTGTTTCGCCGTCTGGATGGTTGTACCGAAGAAATCAAATTGCTGGGTTCCTATCCTGCTTGCGATAACAAAGCCTGAGACATAATTGAACTTGAAGATGTTGGCGCAATCACGAATTCTCATAGTTGGGCTAGGGCTAATCGGCGGCAGTATCGCGCTTGCGCTGCGTAAAACTGACCCATCTATCAAGCTGCTGGCGGTGGACAGTGCGCAAGATTCTCTGCATGCGGCGCTGGCAAGCAATGTGATTGATGAGGCGGGCACACTGGAAGAGCTCGTGCCGAGCGCCGATATAGTGATTGTTGCGCTACCGTCGTTGACGATTGCTACAGTAATTCCCGAGATTGCAAAATATCAGCGCGATGACACTGTCGTCACTGATGTTGGAAGCGTCAAGTCGCACATTATAGAAGTCGTTAATCAGCAAAAGCCTGATTTTATCGCTAATTTTGTGCCCGGACATCCAATTGCCGGTTCTGAGCAGAGCGGTTTTCAAGCGGCAATCGACAATTTGTTTGACGGCCGCAACGTGATTTTGACCCCGCAGCAATTAACCAGCGCACGAGCCATCGGCACTATCAATGCGCTATGGCGGGCATTAGGGGCTGATGTTCTGGGTATGTCGGTAGCCCGGCATGATGCGGTGCTTGCCGCGACCAGCCACTTGCCGCATCTGCTGGCCTTTGCTGTTGTCGACACCTTGGTCTCCCATGCCCAGAGTGAAGATATTTTCCGCTACGCAGCGGGTGGTTTTGCCGACTTTAGCCGCCTGGCATCCAGCGATGCGGACATGTGGTCAGATATTTTTGTGGCTAATGCGTCTGCCACAGAAGCCATGCTGGATGCATATATCGATAACCTGCAGGCTCTAAAATCTTTGCTGAAGTCACATGACCGCTCAGCGATGCGCCAGATATTCAAGCGCGCCAAATTCTCACGCGACGAATTTATCGCGCGTCACTTTAGTCATAAAAAGCCAAGTCTCATGCCAGAAAACAAGATCAGTTTTATTAGTAATCCGGGTACCGTATTGTCAGGCAGCATTCGTGTGCCGGGTGATAAATCAATCTCGCACCGTTCTGTTATTTTCGGCGCGCTGGCCGACGGTGTGACCGAAGTGAGCGGCTTCTTGCAGGGCGAAGATGCACTCAATACCGTGGCTGCATTTCGCGAAATGGGGGTCACGATTGTTGGCCCTGAAGATGGCAAGATGACCATTTACGGGGTTGGCCTGCATGGCTTGCAAGCGCCGCGTAAACCTCTCTACATGGGGAACTCCGGCACGGCGATGCGCTTGCTGGCAGGCTTACTGGCCGCGCAAACCTTTACCAGTGAGCTGACTGGCGATGAGTCGTTGACCCGTCGCCCTATGGCGCGCGTGGCGGATCCATTGCGTAGTATGGGGGCACAGATTGCGACCGCCGAGAAGGGCACTCCACCATTGCAGATTAGCGGTACAGCTCTCAAGGGTGTGCACTACGATATGCCAGTGGCCAGCGCTCAGGTGAAATCCTGTTTATTATTGGCCGGGCTCTATGCCGATGGGCAGACTTCGGTGTCAGAGCCGGCGCCGTCACGCGATCATACCGAGCGAATGCTGCAAGGTTTTGGTTACCCAGTTAACCGTGAGGAAGCCACTGCCACAGTGTCGGTCAGTGGTGGTCAAGCAATGACGGCGACAGCGATCGATGTCCCTGCGGACATTTCGTCGGCGGCGTTTTTTCTGGTGGCGGCCAGCATCAGTCCCGGCTCGGATCTGACACTACAGCATGTGGGTATCAATCCCACCCGGATTGGTGTGATCAACATCCTCAAAGCCATGGGCGCAGATATTACCCTCGCCAACGAACGCAACATTGGCGGCGAACCGGTGGCCGATTTGCGGGTTCGTGGCAGTGCATTGCAAGGCATTAGCATCGCTCAAGACCAGATTCCCCTGGCCATCGATGAATTCCCGGTACTGTTCGTGGCCGCAGCTTGTGCCAATGGCATTACTGAATTGCGCGGGGCTGAGGAGCTGCGCGTCAAGGAAAGTGATCGACTGGAAGCGATGGCGGTTGGCTTGCGTAGCCTGGGTATCTCGGTCGAGACGTTCGCTGACGGCATTCGTATCGAGGGCGGCACACTGACTGGCGGTACTGTGGACAGTTTTACCGATCACCGCATTGCCATGGCCTTTGCGGTGGCCGGCTTACGTGCGCAAGGCGCGGTCACAATCAAGGACTGCGCCAATGTGGCCACTTCTTTCCCGGGTTTCGTCGCTCTGGCGAATCAGGTCGGATTGCAGCTGACGGAGCAAGAAGGGTAACAACATGGCCAGCGCCCCGGTTATCACCATTGATGGTCCCTCAGGGTCAGGCAAGGGAGCTGTCTGCGCCGTGATTGCCGAGCGTCTGGGTTTTGCCTTGCTGGACAGCGGCGCACTTTATCGGGTTTTGGGTATTGCCGTGCACAAGGCCGGAGTCGATTTGGCGAATCATCAGGCAGTGGCCAAGCTAGCCGGTGAGATGGCGATTGAATTCGGCCGCAACGGTCCGGATTCTGTGCAACTCAATGGCGAAGATGTTTCGCTGGCTATTCGCACCGATCTGGGCAGTGATATGGCCTCCAGGGTCGGTGCTATTCCGGCGGCGCGGCAGGCTCTGCATGAGCGCCAGCTGGCATTCCGCCAGCCCCCGGGATTGGTGGCCGATGGCCGCGATATGGGCACCGTCGTATTCCCTGATGCCCAGCTGAAAATCTACCTCACGGCCAGTGTGGAAGCACGCGCGCAAAGGCGATATAAGCAGTTGATTGGTAAGGGTATTGATGCTATTCTGCCCGACCTTTTGCGAGACCTAAAAGAGCGGGATGCACGCGACAGCCAACGTCCAGTCTCTCCTCTCAAGCCCGCTGAGGACGCCATCTTGCTCGATACCACCGACATGACTTTGGAAAACGTCATCGCTCGGGTCATGGAATTCGTGCAGCAGCGTCTCCCGCAGGTCGCTTCGCAGTAAAGGATTAACCGTCGGGGCCTGAGAACAATCACCAGCTCGAGCAGTCCACCGACAAACATGAATAACCCCGTGATAGCTGGATCGCGGCAGTTGCAATGAACTTCAACTAACTTTAAAAGTTCGCTGTAACTATCTGAATATTGGACTATTTAATGAGTGAGAATTTCGCAGATCTGTTTGAACAAAGTCTGAATGAAATAGACATGACCCCAGGTGCAATCGTGATCGGCACCGTGATTGACATCGACGCGGACTGGGTCACCGTGCACGCCGGCCTCAAATCTGAAGGCGTAATCCCCCGAAATCAATTCCTCGACGAGCAGGGTAACCTCGCTCTCGAAGTCGGTGATGAAGTCAAAGTGGCACTGGAAACTGTTGAAGACGGTTTCGGTGAAACACGACTCTCCCGCGAAAAAGCCAAGCGTGCGGAATCCTGGATGGAACTGGAAGCCGCTTACGAGAAGAACGATATTGTCACCGGTATTATCAACGGCAAGGTCAAAGGCGGTTTCACTGTCGATCTGAACAATATCCGTGCCTTCCTGCCGGGCTCTCTGGTTGATGTCCGTCCTGTGCGCGATACGATGCACCTGGAAGGTCAGGAGCTGGAATTCAAACTGATCAAACTGGATCGCAAGCGCAACAACGTCGTGGTTTCACGCCGTGCTGTTCTTGAATCTGTCAGCAGCGAAGAGCGCGATGCATTGCTGGAGAAACTCCAGGAAGGCATGAGCGTCAAAGGTATCGTCAAGAACCTGACCGATTACGGTGCTTTCGTTGATCTGGGCGGTGTTGATGGTCTGTTGCACATCACTGACATGTCCTGGAAGCGCATCAAGCATCCAAGCGAAATCGTCAATGTGGGCGACGAGATTGAAGTTAAAGTCCTCAAGTATGACCGCGAACGTAACCGCGTTTCTCTGGGTCTCAAGCAGCTGGGTGAAGATCCATGGGTCAACATCAAGTCGCGTTATCCGGAAAATACCCGCGTTAAGGCCACTGTGACCAATCTGACAGACTACGGTTGTTTCGCCGAGCTGGAAGAAGGTGTGGAAGGTCTGGTACACGTGTCGGAAATGGACTGGACGAACAAAAACATTCACCCATCCAAAGTTGTACAGCTGGGTGATGAAGTCGACGTCATGATTCTCGATATCGATGAAGAGCGTCGTCGTATTTCACTGGGTATCAAGCAATGCTTCCAGAACCCATGGGATGGCTTCGCTGAGAACTTCAAGAAAGGCGATCGCATTTCCGGCAGCATCAAGTCCATTACCGATTTCGGTATCTTTATTGGCCTGGAAGGCAATATCGACGGTCTTGTGCATTTGTCTGACATCTCTTGGGATGAAGCTGGTGAAGAAGCCGTACGCGAGTACAAGAAAGGCGACGAAATCGAGACAGTTATTCTGTCTATCGACCCTGAGCGTGAGCGCATTTCACTAGGCATCAAGCAATTGGAAGATGATCCATTCATGAACTACGTGTCAGAAAATGACAAAGGTAGTATTGTGAAAGGGACGATTACTGAGATTGACGCCAAATCTGCTACGATTACTCTGCAAGAGGGCGTAGAAGGTGTTTTGCGAGCGTCTGAAATCAGCCGTGATAAAGTCGAAGATGCACGCAATGTATTGAAGGAAGGTGAAGAAATTGAGGCGAAGGTGGTCAGTGTTGATCGCAAGAGTCGTGTTCTTAGCCTGTCAATCAAAGCGATGGAAATCGATGACGATAAAGCTGCTATCGAACAGCACAAGACCAAGGAAGCTGTCGACACATCACCGGGCACTATCGGTGATCTGATTAAAGCGGAAATGAATAAGGAATAAGGAAACGCCAATTCTCGGTTTCTGAATTTCTGACAAGTGGTTGCAGTCCGGCCGAAATGGCCGGACTGATTATTCGGGTACGTAGGGAGATGTGCGCAGGGGAGGATTATGACCAAGTCTGAATTGATAGATCGCATCGCAGGCAAGCAAACCCAGCTGTCTTCCAAGGATGTGGAACTCGCCGTCAAAGCGATCATAGAGTACATGTCGCAAGTACTGTCTGAAGGTGGACGAATCGAGATTCGTGGCTTTGGCAGTTTCTCGCTCCATTACCGCGTCCCTCGTATCGGCCGCAATCCGAAAACTGGCACTCCTGTCGCTCTTAGTGGCAAGTATGTACCGCATTTCAAGCCAGGCAAGGAATTGCGGGATCGTGTTAATAACAGCATGCTGACGGACCAGCAGCTCTAGTTAAGTTTCACGAACATCCCAATAAATAGAAACGGCATGGCCTTTCCGGTGGTGCCGTTTTTTCTTATGCTTCATAAAACACTCAATTCACTGGCGATAAGCCACAGTTCCAAAGTAGCTCATGCGTAAGCTCAATCGATGGCTTTCGGGAATCATATTGGTACTGGTATTTATAGCCGGCATCATTTTTTCCTATTTCAATACCGAACAAGTGGCAATTGCTTTTGGCAATTGGCATTCCTCGGTTCGCCCGCTATCGGTATGGATTATCGGGGCTTTTGTCACAGGCGGCGTACTCGGGCTTTTGTTTGGCCTTGGCGTTTTCCGCCACTTTAAATCCCGCTCGGAAATTCGCCGTCTCAATAAAGAATTGGCCTTGGCTAAAAAAGAGGTCAGGCAGCTTCGCGCTATGTCGCTGAAGGATCTGGATTGATGATGGAAGAGATTGGGTTATATCTGGTTTTAATTCTGGCGATCGTCGCTGGCTGGCTATTAGGCAAATTCGGTCCTGGAAAAAACAAGGGCGCGAGTGAACTCACTCGTGAGATTTTTGATGAGTATTTTGTCGGCCTTAACTATCTGCTCAATGACGAGCCAGATGAGGCGATCGACACCTTTATCAAAGCGCTTGAGGTGAATAGCGAAACCGTCGAAACCCATCTGGCTCTTGGCGCGCTTTTGCGCCGACGTGGCAAAGTTGATAAGGCAATCAAGGTGCACCAGGCGCTGCTGGCTCGGCCCGGATTGAATCAAAGTTTTACCGATTCAACGCGAATCCAGTTGGCGATCGACTATATCGCGGCCGGGTTGCTTGATCGCGCCGAGCGCTTGTTGAATGAAATTCTGGAAGAAGATGCGCCGGCGAAATGGGATGCCTTGTTGCATCTGATGACCATTTATCAAACCGAGAAAGAGTGGAGCGAGGCTATCGAATGTGCTCGCCAATTGCTTACCAATCAGGCCATGCGCCGTGATCAGTCCCTGCGCACGGCTGGCGCCAATTTTTGCTGTGAGTTGGCCGAGCTGACGCTGCAGACTGGCAATGCAATTGATGCGCGACGACAGGCCCGGCGCGCGTTCGATTTCGACCGCTGGTCTGTTCGGGCGTCATTGCTTTTGGCGCGCATCGAGCAACGCCTGGGTAATCCGCAGGCGGTGATAAAAGAATTGCAGCGCGTGCGCCAACTCAGTCCTGAATTCACCGATGAATTACTCCCGGCGCTGTCACAAAGCTATGCGGAAATCGACAAGCTGGACGACTACGAAGCAATGTTGCGTCATGGCCTGAGCGAACGGCCTACAGCTGGCACAGTGTTAGCGATGGCGCGCCTGATACGTGATCGCGACGGGGACGAAGCGGCGATCGAGTTTGTCAGTGGCTTGATGCAGGCGCATCCGTCATTGCCGGGATTGGCTGAATTGCTCGGCATGCAAATTCCCCGGGCAAGTGATGATGTTGCCATCAGTATGCAATTGCTCAAAGCCGCCATTGAGCGCTTGATGCTCAAACAGCCTGCCTATCGCTGTAATCATTGTGGCTTCGAAGCGAAAAGCCTGTACTGGCTGTGCCCGAGCTGCCAAAAATGGGATCAGATTCGCCCCCTTGAAATGGCCAAAGAGATTAACTAGTTCGCTGCTTTAAAGGTAAAATCGTTCAGCTTGATGTCACTCGGCAGAAACTGGCTTTTACGAGCAGTCGACGGACCAACCCAAGACCAATATGGATATGGCACTGCCCAGATCACACCCCAGCAAGGAACCGGACACTATGGATAAGCCCATCATCATCGCACTTGACTTCAATTCACCGGAGCAAGCGCTGAGTCTGCTTGCGCAGCTCGATCCGGGGCAGTGCCGCGTCAAGATAGGTAAGGAGCTGTTCACGACAGCAGGGCCAGACCTGGTTCGTAAAACTGTCGATCTTGGCTTTGATGTCTTCCTTGATTTGAAGTATCACGATATCCCCAACACCGTGGCGAAATCGGTCAGTGCTGCAGCCAATCTTGGCGTATGGATGGTGAATGTCCATGCCTCAGGTGGGGCGGTAATGATGGAAGCGGCGCGAGAAGCGTTGGAGGGTGTTAATGGCAAGCGTCCATTGCTGATTGCGGTGACTGTGTTGACCAGTCTTGCCAAGGAAGACCTCGAACAGGTCGGCATCGCGGCGAACCCGGAAGAACAGGTCAGCAAACTGGCTTTTCTGGCACAACGCTCAGGGTTGGATGGCGTGGTATGCTCTGCGGCGGAGACAAGACTGCTACGTTCGCAGTTGTCGTCAGACTTCTGTCTGGTCACGCCAGGTATACGCCGCCCTGAGGACGCGACTGACGACCAGAAGCGTGTAGTTGGTCCTGTGCAAGCTATTGAGAATGGCAGTAATTATCTGGTCGTCGGCCGACCAATCACCCAGGCCGATTCCCCCGCACAGGCGCTGGACGCATTTAATTCGGCGCTGGCTGGCCTTTAAGCAATCCTTATCTACACTCTGGATCGTAGCGTCGCTTCCGGTTCCGTTAGCTTGCTTTTCGTAGTGGCATTGCAGTTTTAAATTGCAGCTATAAAAAGGTAGTAGTCTGACAAGGAAGTGGAGCGGCTTGTATCCATTTCTAGCGATAAGGAAATCACTATGTTCAGAATGCGACTTTTCCATGTGTTGTTGTTCAGTCTCGCCACTTGCCTGGCGCCAATCTCGTTTGCTGCACCAGCCCCTCAAGAAACGACAGAACAAGTTAACCAGTTGGACATCAATCATGCTGATGCCGCTGCTATTGCAGCTGCCTTGGAAGGTGTCGGCACCGTCAAGGCAGAAGAAATTGTTGCCTACCGCGAAATGTTTGGCAGTTTTACCAGCGTCGATGAATTGCTGGAGGTCAGTGGTATTGGTGCAGCCACACTGGAGCGTAACCGGGATCGCATTGTGATCGTCCAGAACTGATCATTCGATCCTCGCTCTTTACCGGGTGGATAAAATCAGGTGCTTTGCGGTCGAAAGCATCTGATTTTCTTACTGAAATTTCACCCCCGAAGGCTATAATTACGTTTGATGGCAAGCAAGTCAGGCGATTAGTTCATGTCCCAATGGGGATTCTTCACCGCAGTTTTTCTGTTAACACTTCTGGGCACCGGATTGTTCCGTCAACTTGCTTTGAAGGTGCAGTTGCTGGATCGGCCCACTAGCCGAAGCGCGCATGTTCAGCCAGTCCCCGTTGGGGGAGGCCTAATTATAGTGCTGTTGTTCGGTGCTGCTGCTGTCTATTTCCATCTCTCCGGCTTACTTGCCTATAACCAGCTTATGATTGCTATGGCGGCACTGTTTATCGGTGGCGTGGGTATGCTCGATGATTTTTGGTCGCTGCATGTGGCGTGGCGCGTCCCGCTGCAAACCCTGGCGGCAGTCTGGGTTGTGGCCTGGCTGGGTGGTGTAGGTCCTATCAATATGGGCGGCGTAATACTCGGTAATCAGCTGATACTGAGTATTCTGGCGGTGTTGGCGCTGTTGTGGCTGCTTAATCTTTACAACTTCATGGACGGCATCGACGGATTGGCGGGCTCTGAGCTGCTGTTTGTCACGTTTTTGTCATTTTCTCTGGTTATAAATAGTGGCGATCAGGTAGTCTCGGCTCTATCGGCGACACTATTCAGTGCCGGTGCCGGCTTTTTGGTCTGGAACTGGCCGCCTGCCAAGCTCTTCATGGGTGATGTGGGTAGCAGTTTTATCGGTTTTAGCCTTGGTATACTGGCCTTGTTTTCCATGCAGACTGGCAGTTTGTCCGTGTGGACATGGGTGATATTGCTGGCGGTATTCATTGCGGATGCCTCAGTAACACTGGCGCGGCGTTATCAGCGTGGCGAAAAGTGGTATGAAGGCCACGCCAGTCATGCGTATCAACATGCTGCAAGACACTACAAGAGTCACCGCAGAGTGACGATAACTATTACAGGCATCAACTGTTTATGGTTAGCGCCATTGGCCTGGTGTTCGGTGAACTGGTCGGAAGCGGCAATGTATATAGCTGTGTTAGCCTTGGCGCCATTGGTTGTTTTGGCGATTAAACTGGGTGCCGGCAAGAATAACTAAGCAGTGGCCGTGCAAATAGTGACGTGCAGTGAATTTTCAAGGCAATTGTCAAAGCAACAACCAAGCCACATAAAATAAGCTTAACTGGGGAATACAACGTCACAGGGTTCGCTATTGTTGATCTGAACTATCTGCAATATCAGAGGCAACAACCCACAGCAATCACTTTTTGGCTGTGCATCTTATTCTTTGAACCTGTGACTGACTAATTATGCTGCTCTATACAATCCCGCTCTCGAGATCTTTAAAACGCCTATTCATGATGCTGGCCGACAGTGTCATGATTCTGTCGGCCTTGCTGTTGTCGTTCATACTGCTTGGGCAGGATTTCTTCGGGCACGAGCAACGCTTCTATTTATACGTCGGGGCGATCACGTTATTGAGCGTGGCAATCTTCGCGCGCATCGGACTTTACCGCGTACTGGTGCTCTATATGGGTGTGCAGTCTGGCCTGGTAATAGTGCAGGGTGTCACGCTGGTGAGCGCTGCCTTGGCCATTGCGTTTTATATGTTGCAGGGCGACAGCATCGACGGTTATTCCGTGCTGCCTATCTTCTGGATTTTATCCCTGTTCTTCGTCGGCGGTAGTCGCTTCGTTGGCAAGCTGATGATGCAGAGTCTGATTCATAATTTTCGCCCCAAAGAACCAGTCATTATCTACGGGGCAGGTAGCTCCGGTATGCAGCTGGTGGTTGCCTTGCAAAACGGCAATCAATATTTGCCAGCTGCCTTTGTCGACGACAGCCTGAATATGATTGGCAGCACAGTGCATGGGATACGCGTTCATAGCCCGAATTCCCTGTTCGAATTAATTGAGACTTATTCGGTGCGCCAGATATTGTTGGCCATACCGTCAGCGACACATGCCGAGCGCAAGGAAATCCTCAACCGCCTGGAGCATTTGCCCGTCCATGTGAAAACAGTGCCAGACCTTTTTGATATGGTGTCAGGCAAAGCCGGTGTAGACCAGATCAGGGATGTGGACATTGAAGATCTGTTAGGGCGCGATATCGTTCCGCCAAATCCGGAACTGCTAGGCGCTTGTATCGAAGGCAAGTCAGTGCTGATTACCGGCGCCGCCGGATCTATCGGTTCGGAGTTGTGCCGTCAGATCGTAACAATCAAGCCCGCCCGGGTGATCTTGCTCGATAGCTCCGAATTTGGCCTCTATGAAATCGAGGGTGAGATACGAGCCAGTTTAAGCGCTATTGAAAATGGCTCCGAGATTGAAGTGATTGCCTTGCTGGGCTCAGTCTGTAATCCAGTGCAAATGGAAAACGCCATCAAGGCATTTGCTGTCGAGACGGTTTATCATGTGGCCGCGTACAAGCAAGTACCAATGGTCGAGAAGAATGTTGTCGAAGGTACACTGAATAACATTTTTGGCACGCTGGTGTCGGCTCAGGCAGCGGCAAAATACAACGTCAAAAATTTTGTCTTTATTTCCACTGACAAGGCAGTTCGCCCAACCAACTTTATGGGCGCGACAAAACGCTTTGCTGAACAAGTATTACAAGCGATGGCCGGGCAGGGCGGAAATACCCGATTTAGCATGGTGCGTTTTGGCAATGTGTTGGGCTCGTCCGGTTCAGTGGTGCCGCTATTCAGAAAACAAATCTCTCTGGGTGGACCAGTCACGGTGACGCACCCGGAAGTGACGCGCTATTTCATGACGGTCGAGGAAGCTGCGCAACTTGTGATTCAGGCTGGTTCAATGGCTTCCGGCGGTGATGTCTTTGTTCTGGATATGAATGAACCCATTCGTATTGTTGACCTGGCCAAGAAGATGGTCCACTTGATGGGCTACGATGTGAAAGATGAAAATTCCTATCGTGGTGATATTGCTATCGAATACACCGGCCTGCGCCCAGGTGAGAAGCTTTATGAAGAATTGCTGATCGGTGAATCTGTTACTGGCACGGTACATCCCAAAATCATGCGCGCCGAAGAAGAATTTCTGGAATGGGATGTGCTGGCGGGCATGTTAAGCCGCCTGGAACGTGCGTGCCACGAAATGAATATTCTCGATATTCGTGCTGTGCTTATGGAAGCCGTGGATGGCTTTGAGCCAAAAGAAGAAGCTTGTGATTTGTTGGGTATCGCCGTGGCGGATACCACGCCTGCGGACGTAGCAGCTGATGAGTCGGGCGCTACTGTATCCAAGGTAACGCCGTTGTTTCAGGGCAAGGCACAAGGCAAAGCACGCAGGGACGACTAAAGAACAGTCGCAAGTTGTCTGAGTTTCACCATCATGCGTCTACTCTTGCACGCGCTTGCCTGTATCTGGACGCGCTTTAGAAGTCTTGCCACCCAATTACTCCTCGACTATCAGTTCTGACTTTCACTTCTAACACTCAGTTCGGCTCCTCCAAACTCGTATTCGGATCTGCTATGCAGGCGGACTAGTGGGTAAGTCGGCAGTCAGGGCGAGAGAACCGTCCAGTCATGGGTCTATGACTGGCAGCGAAAGAAAGACAGAAAGCAGTTGGACTAATAGGGCTAATAGGGCTAATAGGACTAATAGGGCTAATAGATAGATCAGGCCAATAAATCAGATAACAAATAAATCAGATAATCAGATAATTAGATAATTAGATAATTAGATAAATAGGTAAGTAGGTAAATAAGTAAGGCAAACAAAAAAGGCTTTCAGGAATACTCGCGCAATACGGCAGCCTTGAAAGCCCTCAATGTGTATTACCCTGCACCAGTGTTTTTACTCACCGGGAAGCAACAAGCTCTCGCTCAATTGTTAGCAGTATCACCCTGAGCCTGCAGGGAAAATTTCGCTGCAGGCGCATGTGAAGCTGCCCGGTTATTCGCGACGCACAGACTCAATGATGACTGGCTCGGTGGGGACATCGCCGAAGCTGCGCACACGGCCTGTTTCGACCGCAGCAATGGCATCGACTACATCCATACCCTCGATGACTTCACCAAAAACCGCGTAGCCAAAACCGCTGGGGGTTTCATTAGTGTGATTCAGGAAGTCGTTGTCGACCAGATTGATAAAGAACTGGCTAGTGGCGCTATCAACGACCTGCGTGCGAGCCATGGCAAGTGTGCCGCGGTTATTGGGCTTGTCTGCACTGGCTTCGTTGGCGATCGGGTCGTAAGTGGATTTCTGGACCATGTCCGGGCTGAATCCGCCGCCCTGAATCATGAAGCCATTAATGACACGATGAAAAATCAGGCCATCGTAGTACTCGTTGTCGGTATAGCGCAGGAAGTTTTCCGCGCTAACAGGGGCTTTGTCGGCCCACAGTTCAATTCTGATGGTGCCCTTGTTGGTTTCCATGACAACCACAGGGTTGTCCTGGGCGACGACGGTGAATGACAGTGTCATTAGGGCGGCAATAATTAGTGCACGCATGAAGCTTCTCCCACTACTGTGTTAAGACGGATTTAATTTTCGCTAACTATACAATATCCGCCGCGATATTAACCATAAATGAACAATATCTCGGAAGTTAGGCGGGTGCGAGTGCGCTGGGTGTGAGTCAAAAGGCGCGGGGTAATATCTTGAGAAGCGTGTCTTGAGAAGACCGGCGCCTCAGGGATGGTGAGGCTGGAACTTTTTTGGAGTAGGTGTGGTGTGAGGTGTTAGAAAATGGCTGCCCAACCTGGACTCGAACCAGGAACCAAGTGATTAACAGTCACCTACTCTACCATTGAGCTATTGGGCAGCAGAGCTCTCGAGATATTAGTATAGCTCGAAAAGGCGCGTAGTCTAATGACTTATCCAGATGGGGTCAACACCGGGTGCGACTGTTGGGGCAATTTGCGGTACTCTAGCGGGTTTCGACTCGAGCGCAGCGCCTGATTCCATGAGCCAATCCTCCAGCAAACCAGCTAGCCAGGCTACTGGCAAACCTTTCAAAGTCCACTCCAGTTTCAAGCCAGCGGGCGACCAGCCGGCCGCTATCGCTAAATTGGTGGAAGGACTTGAAGACGGTCTCCACGCCCAGACCCTTCTGGGGGTGACCGGTTCCGGTAAAACCTTCACTGTCGCCAATGTGATTGAGCAGGTGCAACGACCCACATTGGTGATGGCGCCGAATAAAACATTGGCGGCGCAACTCTATGGCGAGTTCAAAGAATTCTTCCCTGACAATGCCGTCGAATATTTTGTGTCCTACTACGATTACTATCAGCCCGAGGCTTATGTGCCTTCATCGGACCTGTATATCGAGAAAGATTCCTCAATTAACGATCACATCGAGCAAATGCGCTTGTCTGCCACCAAGGCACTGATGGAGCGTGAAGATGTCATCGTCGTTGCCACCGTATCGGCGATCTATGGTCTGGGTGACCCGGGGCAATACTTGCAGATGGTGGTGCATCTGGACCGCGGCGAGAAAATGGACCAGCGCCAGCTCCTCAAGCGCCTCACTGAATTGCAGTACACCCGCAACGACATGGAATTGCGCCGGGCTACCTATCGTGTGCGCGGCGACGTCATCGATATCTATCCGGCAGAATCCGAGCGCCATGCTATCCGCATCGAGCTGTTCGATGACGAAATCGAGCGGCTTTCCTATTTCGACCCGCTAACAGGCAGTGTGACGCGTGAAGTGCCGCGCCTGACCGTGTTTCCGAAATCGCACTATGTGACGCCGCGCGATACGCTGCTTAACGCTCTGGATCAGATCAAGGAAGAATTGCGCGAGCGGCTCAAACATTTGCAGGACAATCATCGCCTGGTTGAGGCGCAACGTCTGGAACAGCGCACCCGGTTTGATCTGGAGATGATCCAGGAACTGGGTTATTGCACGGGCATTGAAAACTATTCACGTTACTTGTCTGGTCGGGAAGCTGGCCGGCCACCACCGACGTTGTATGACTACCTGCCTGCCAATGCCCTGGTTGTCGCTGATGAGTCCCATGTCTCCATTCCGCAACTGGGCGCTATGTACAAAGGAGACCGGTCGCGCAAGCAGACGCTGGTGGAACATGGTTTTCGACTGCCTTCGGCGCTTGATAACCGGCCCCTGCGCTTTGAGGAGTGGGAAGGTCTGACGCCGCAGATTATTTTCGTATCCGCCACGCCGGGGCCCTATGAGCAGGAGCATCAAGGTCAATTGGTCGAGCAGGTAGTCAGGCCGACGGGGCTGATCGATCCGGTGCTGGAGATTCGCCCGGCTTCGAGCCAGGTGGATGATCTGCTGTCTGAAGTACGTCGGGTCGTCGCGCTGGAAGAGCGCGTGCTGGTGACAGTGCTGACCAAGCGCATGGCAGAGGATCTGACTGACTATTTAGCCGAGCACGATGTCCGCGTGCGCTATTTGCATTCAGACATCGATACCGTGGAGCGCTCGGAGATCATTCGTGATTTGCGCCTGGGTAATTTCGATGTGCTGGTGGGTATTAATCTGCTGCGCGAAGGGTTGGATATACCCGAGGTCTCATTGGTCGCAGTGCTGGATGCCGACAAGGAAGGCTTTCTGCGCTCCGAGCGTTCGTTGATTCAGACCATTGGCCGGGCGGCGCGCAATCTCAATGGCAAGGCCATTCTCTACGCCGACAAAACCACGGGCTCAATGGAAAGAGCAATCAGTGAATCCAATCGCCGCCGCGACGCCCAGCTGGAGTTCAACAAAGCCAATAACATCACCCCTATTGGTGTCCGCAAGCGAGTGCTGGATATCATGGAGGGCGCCTATTCAGCGCCAGGGTCCCGTGCCCAAAAAGGTGGGCGCGGTGCAGCAGAAAAATCCGGGGCCTATGCCAAGCTGGATTTTTCCAACCCCAAGGAAGTGCAACAGCAAATCGATGCGCTGGAGAAGCAAATGTACGAGCAGGCCAAGAATCTCGACTTTGAGGAAGCGGCTGCTACGCGAGACCAGATTGGTCGCCTGAAACAGCAATTGTTAACGCAATGATTTGAATCGTCTTTTTGCTGATAAATTCGTCGACACCGGGGCTGGGTATTCCGTATAATCGCCAGTCTTTTCGAATGGGGCGAATTCGAGCCTGCCCGGCTCGGAATCAGGCAACTCGATAGGCGCGTAGCTCAGTTGGTTAGAGCGCTACCTTGACATGGTAGAGGTCACCAGTTCGAATCTGGTCGTGCCTACCACTTCATTCGGCACTGCAGTATCACCCTGTGCGAAATACTCACGAATCTGCTGCTAAAGGCAGGTTCTCAGTTTGATCGATTGGACCCACAATGCCCAAGATTACACTCCCCGACGGTAGCGTGCGGGAATTTGACAAGCCAGTCTCGGTTGCCGATATCGCCATGGACATCGGTCCTGGTCTGGCCAAAGCAGCACTGGCCGGGCGCGTAGCAGGCGAGCTGGTTGATACTTCCTATGTCGTCAGTGACGATGCGGAAGTAGCACTGGTTACCGAACGCGATGATGATGGTCTGGAAGTCATTCGACATTCCTGTGCGCATCTCATGGCGCAAGCTGTGCAGCGGCTATTCCCGAAAGCCCAAGTGACTATCGGCCCGGTTATCGAAGATGGTTTTTTCTATGACTTCGCCTTCGAGCGTCCTTTTACGCCCGAAGATCTCGAAGCTATCGAAAAGACCATGAAAGACATTGTGAAGGAAGACCTGCAGGTTGAGCGTTCGGTCATGTCCCGCGCTGATGCAGTGGCGCATTTCAAGAGCATCGGTGAAGAGTACAAGGTCGAGATTATCGAAAGTATTCCCGGTGAAGAAGAGCTGTCTTTCTACAAGCAAGGCGATTTCATGGACTTGTGTCGTGGTCCGCACGTGCCCAGCACAGGAAAATTCAAGGCATTTAAGCTGACTTCAGTGGCCGGCGCCTATTGGCGCGGCGATGCCAATAACGCCATGCTGCAGCGGATCTATGGCACTGCCTGGGGCTCCAAAGCGGATCTGAAGCTGTATTTGCAGCGTCTGGAAGAAGCAGAAAAACGCGATCACCGCAAACTCGGCAAGCAGCTGGAACTGTTTCACTTCCAGGAAGAAGCGCCGGGTATGCCATTTTGGCATCCGCGTGGCTGGATCCTGTATCAAGCGATTCAGGACTATATGCAGCAAGTGCAGCGTAAACACGACTACAAAGAGATCAATACACCGCAGCTGGTTGATTACTCGTTGTGGGAAAAGTCCGGGCACGCCGCCAAGTTCGCTGATGAAATGTTTAGCGTGGAATCGGACAATCGCATGTATGCGATCAAGCCCATGAATTGCCCGTGTCATATCCAGGTCTTCAATCAGGGCCTGAAGAGTTATCGTGATTTGCCCTTGCGTCTGGCTGAATTCGGCTCCTGCCATCGCTATGAGCCATCCGGCAGCATGCATGGCCTGATGCGAGTGCGCAGCTTTGTGCAGGACGACGGCCATATTTTCTGTACTGAAGATCAGATCCAGTCCGAAGTGGCCGAATTTATGGATTTGCTGTTCGCCGTCTACCGTGACTTCGGTTTCGACGAGATCCTGTTGCGCCTGTCGACGCGCCCGGAAAAGCGCGTCGGTAGCGATGATTTGTGGGACAAGGCCGAGCAGTCTTTGAAAGATGCGCTGAATGCCACTGGCCTGAAATGGGAGCTGTTACCCGGCGAGGGGGCTTTCTATGGTCCCAAGATTGAATATTCCTTAAAGGATTGTATGGGTCGCATCCAGCAATGCGGTACAATACAGGTCGATTTTTTCTTGCCTGAGCGTCTGGGCGCTCAATATGTGGCCGAAGACAGCTCGCGCAAGACCCCGGTCATGTTGCACCGGGCGATTCTCGGCTCGTTTGAGCGGTTTATTGGCGTTTTGATTGAACATTATGCCGGGGCAATGCCAACCTGGCTGTCGCCGGTTCAGGCTGTTTTGCTGAATATTACCGATAAACAGGCCGATTATGTGCTCAAAACCCAAGAAAACTTGAAAAACCAAGGGTTTAGGGTCGACGCGGACTTGAGAAATGAGAAGGTTGGCTTTAAAATCCGCGAGCACACGTTACAGAAGACCCCTTATATGCTGGTAGTTGGCGATAAGGAGGTGGAATCCGGCACTATTGCTGTCCGCACACGTGGAGGTGAAGACCTGGGAACGATGACAATTGACGAATTCAGTAGTCACTTGCGCCAGGACGTAGCCCAGTTTGGACGTAGTGGCGCACAGCTTGAGTCGGATAAATAGTAGTCAGTTGGAGGAATTGCATCGTAATGAGGTTTAAGCGTTCGCGCATATCATGAGAAGTAGTGCTAAGAAGCCCATAATTAACGAGTTTATTGAGGCTGAACAGGTTCGCCTGGTAGGGGCAGATGGTCAGCAGGTTGGAATCGTTTCAATAGCAGAGGCCAGAGAAGCGGCCGCTGAAGCGAAATTGGATCTGGTGATGATTGCGCCGGATGCCGACCCGCAAGTTTGCAAAATAATGGACTACGGTAAGCATGTCTTCGACCTCAAGAAGGAGAAAGCTGCCAACAAGAAGAAACAACGTCGCACACAGGTTAAAGAAGTAAAGTTTCGACCAGGGACGGAAGAAGGGGATTATCAGGTAAAACTACGCAACCTGACACGTTTCCTTCAGGATGGGGACAAGGCCAAGGTATCACTACGATTCCGCGGCCGGGAAATGGCCCATCAACATCTTGGCATGGAGTTGGTTACACGGATTCGCGAGGATCTGATTGAAATCGGCACTGTGGAGCAGGAACCCAAGATGGAAGGCCGGCAAATTGTCATGGTATTGGCACCGGTCAAAAAGCGCTAATTACTTGCAAGGGTCAGACTCTATTGATCCTGCTGGATCAATAGAGTCTGGCCTTTGTGCGTATTAGGTATTTATTCAAAAATCCCGAAATGGGATAAATGCGGAGTTCGAAAAGTGAGTTTAGGTAAATTAAAAACCCATAGTGGTGCCGCGAAACGGTTCAAAAAGACTGGTTCCGGTTACAAGCGCAAAAGTGCTTACAAGAGTCACATCCTGACCAAGATGACCACCAAGCGAAAGCGTCAGCTGCGCGGAACGAGCTCGGTACACCCGAGTGACGTACCAGCAGTAAAACGCATGCTTCGTGAAACTTAATTCTTAACCAGGAGATTCCCCAATGGCTCGAGTAAAACGAGGCGTTATCGCCAATCGTCGCCACAAGAAAGTACTAAAGAAAGCTAAAGGCTATTACGGTGCGCGCAGTCGCGTCTATCGTGTAGCGACCCAGGCTGTCACCAAAGCTGGCCAATATGCCTACCGTGACCGTCGCAACAAGAAGCGCGTATTCCGCTCACTGTGGATTACCCGTATCAACGCTCAGGCGCGTGAGAATGGTATTACTTATAGCCAACTCATCGCTGGTCTGAAGAAAGCGAATATCGAAATCGATCGTCGCGTACTGGCTGATCTGGCTGTACACGACAAGCAAGCCTTCACAGCCATCGCGGATCAAGCTAAAGCCAATCTGGCTGCCTGACGCTTAGGCACGGATTCGGCACATGGCAGACACCGATTCCCTGGTTTCTGAGGCATTAGCGGCGATAGCAGCATCCAGTGATGAAAAAGCACTGGATGCGCTTCGCGTTAACTACCTCGGCAAAAAGGGCGTACTCACCGCACAACTTAAATCACTCGGGCAATTGCCTCCGGACGAGAGGCCTGCTGCTGGCGAGCGGATTAATGTTGCCAAGCGAGAAGTGCAGCAAGCGATTGAAGCACGCAAACAATCATTGGTAGCGAGCAAGCTGGCGGAAAAACTGGCCGGTGAAACTATCGATGTCACGCTGCCCGGTCGTCGTCAGAACACGGGCGGGCTGCATCCGATTACCATCACCATCGACCGCATCACCAGGATATTCAGCACTGCTGGCTATGATGTTGCCGAAGGGCCGGAAATCGAAGATGAGTATCACAACTTTGAAGCGCTCAATATACCGGAGCATCACCCGGCACGTGCCATGCATGACACATTTTATGTGAGCCCTGGCACTGTTCTTCGCACCCATACTTCACCTGTGCAGGTGCGAGTCATGGAAACTACTGAACCACCCATTCGTATTATTTGCCCTGGCCGCGTTTACCGCTGCGATTCTGATTTGACGCACACGCCAATGTTTCATCAGGTCGAAGGCTTGGTGGTCGACAAAAACATTCGCTTTTCGGATCTAAAAGGCACTGTCGAGGAATTCCTTCAGTCTTATTTTGAAGCTGATCTGCCAGTCCGATTCCGGCCTTCTTATTTCCCGTTTACCGAGCCTTCGGCCGAGATCGACATGGGCTGTGTCAGCTGTGGTGGTAAAGGCTGTCGTATTTGTAGCCACACGGGTTGGTTGGAAGTCGGCGGTTGTGGCATGGTGCATCCGCGCGTGTTTGAAATGTCGGGTATCGACAATGATACGTACACGGGCTTTGCCTTTGGTATGGGTGTCGAGCGTCTGGCCATGCTGCGTTATGGCGTCAGTGATCTTCGCACTTATTTCGAAAACGACATTCGCTTCCTCAAGCAATTTAATTAGTCAGGATTGGCAGAGTAAATGATATTCAGTGACAGTTGGCTGCGCGAGTGGGTGGACCATGAGCTTGACGTCGAACCGCTAGTCGAGGCCTTGACCATGGCCGGCCTGGAGGTCGATGGCACTGCGCCTGTTGCCAATCAATTCAGCGGCATCATTGTGGCCGAAGTTATCTCTGTTGAGCCGCATCCTGATGCTGACAAGCTCAATGTTTGTCAGGTTAACGATGGCAAAAACACCCATCAAGTTGTCTGCGGCGCACCTAACGTTGCAGCTGGAATGAAGGCGCCATTTGCCACAATTGGTGCCGAGATTCGCATGGTCGGTGATGAAGAGAAGCCTTTCAAGATCAAGAAAGCCAAGCTGCGTGGTGTCGAGTCCTGCGGCATGCTGTGCTCAGCCGAAGAGTTGGGCCTGGAAGAAAAGTCGGATGGCTTGCTGGCACTGTTAAGCGATGCGCCAATCGGCACAGACATCCGCGACTATCTGCAATTGAATGATCTGGCCATTGAGCTGGATCTCACGCCAAATCGCGGCGATTGCCTGGGTATCGCAGGCATTGCCAGAGAAGTCGGTGTTATCGCGCGCAAACCGGTGCAAGTGCCGCAAGTCGAACCGGTAGCGGCCAGTATCGACGATGAATTTGCCGTCTCTATTACTGCCGATACAGAGTGCCCGCGTTATCTGGGCCGTATTATTCGCGGCATTAATCTGGGTGCGGCGACCCCTTTGTGGATGAAAGAAAAGCTGCGCCGCTCCGGTGTTCGCTCGATCGACCCTGTTGTTGATGTCACCAATTACGTCTTGCTCGAGTTGGGTCAGCCAATGCACGCCTTCGACCTGGCCAAACTCAAGGGCAATATCAATGTCCGCATGGCCGGCGCTGATGAAGAGCTGACGTTGCTGGACGGCAAGACCGTCAAGCTGACCAGCGACACGCTGGTGATCGCCGATCAGGACAAGGCGGTAGCAATGGCTGGCGTCATGGGCGGTGAGGCTACTGCAGTCAGTGATGCCACCGAAGATGTCTTCCTCGAGTGTGCATTCTTCGCACCCCTGGCCATTGCCGGTAAAGCGCGTAGCTATGGCATGCACACCGATGCCTCCCACCGCTACGAGCGCGGTGTGGATTATGAATTACAGGAACGCGCCATGGAACGGGCGACCCAGCTGTTGCTCGATATCGTCGGCGGTAGCGCTGGCCCTGTGACGACAGCGATCGGCACGCTGCCAGAGGCTGGCCAGATAAATCTGAAATTGAGCAATGTCGAGCGCATTCTCGGTATTTCCATGCCGGCAGAGGAGATTGCCGACATCTTCGAACGTTTGGGCTTCACGCTACTTGCGCAAAGTGCTGAGCAGATTAGCATTCGGGTCCCTTCGTTTCGCTTTGACTTGGCGATAGAAGCCGACCTGATCGAAGAAATTGCCCGCATCTACGGCTACAACAATATTCCCAAGACCAATGGTCTGGACAGTGCCAGCCTCGGCAAGCCCAAAGAAGGGCGTCTGCGTTTGGTGGCGTTGCGCGATGTATTAACGGCACAAGGCTATCAGGAAGCCATCACCTACAGCTTTATTGACCCGCAGCTATGTCAAAAAGTCATGGGCGACGAGCGCGAGACTATCGCCTTGCAAAACCCGATCTCCGAAGAGATGTCAGTGATGCGCCCTAGCATACTGCCGGGCCTGTTGGCGGCCTTACTGCACAACCAGAATCGACAACAGCAGCGCTTGCGACTGTTTGAGACCGGGCTGATCTTTAATAAAGAAGGCGGCAAGACAACTCAGGTAGAACATATCGCCGGCTTGATTTGCGGAACAAGATCACCCTCAAACTGGTTTAATAACAAAGAGATATCTGACTTTTATGATGTAAAAGGTCAGGTAGAAGCGCTGTTGGCCTTGAGCCGTAGCGGTGAGCAATTCAGTTTTCAGCCGGGCCAACACCCAGCCCTGCATCCGGGGCAGTGTGCGCAGATCAACGCCGCTGATGGTGACATTGTCGGTTACCTGGGAGCGCTACATCCTGCAGTACAACAGGCTTTGGGCGTGCATGGCGAGGTTTACTGTTTCGAACTCCAGACTGCCAGCTTGCTGGATAGGCAAGTCCCGGCTGCCCAGCCCCTGTCTAAATTCCCTGAAGTCAGTCGCGATCTGGCCATTGTGGTTGATGAGTCAGTGCCAGCCGGTGAAATTCTGGCCGCTATGCGTGAGCAAGCCGGTGAGTTTTTGACAGATTTACGAATATTTGATGTTTATCAAGGGGATGCGGTCGCAAAAAACAAAAAAAGTCTGGCTTTAGGCTTGACGTGGCAACATCCTTACCGCACTCTTAGCGATGACGAAATAAATGCAATAATTAGTAGCTGCGTCAACGCACTACACGAACTTTTTAATGCAAATTTGCGAGATTAGCCGGGGGATGGAACATGGCAGACGGAGCACTTACCAAGGCTGATATGGCAGAACGGCTCTTCGAAGAGCTCGGCCTGAATAAGCGCGAAGCGAAGGAAGTCGTCGAACAGTTCTTTGAAGAGGTTCGCGTCTCTTTGGAGCGTAACGAGCAAGTGAAGTTGTCCGGCTACGGTAATTTCGATCTCCGTGACAAGAAACAACGCCCCGGTCGTAACCCCAAAACCGGCGAAGAAATCCCCATCAAGGCCCGACGAGTAGTCACCTTCCGGCCAGGTCAGAAGTTAAAGGCAAGAGTAGAAGGCTATGCTGGAACCGAAGAATAACGACGAACTGCCACCAATTCCCCCCAAGCGTTACTTTACGATTGGTGAAGTAGGGGAGCTGTGCGCCGTCAAGCCACACGTACTACGTTACTGGGAAGCGGAATTTCCGCAGCTCAAGCCCGTCAAGCGTCGTGGTAACCGCCGTTACTATCAGCGCCAGGATGTTGTCCTCATCCGCCAGATCAAGAGTCTTCTCTACGAACAAGGCTATACCATCGGCGGTGCCCGTCAGAAGATGACTGAAGATCCGGAAGAGCTTAACAAGACCAACGTCAACGCCAGTGAAATCAAGTCTCTGGTACGAGATTTGGAAGAGGTTATTGGTCGGCTGTAGAGTTTCTGTAGCATTTGCAGACAGGTATTGGCTGACCGCGATATTTAGTGACTATTGTCTGGTCTCAAGCCTTTCAGGCAGGTAAAATTCCCTCCGCTTAAATTACTTGCAGATAATCTGGTTCGCTGAGCAATTTTGAGCGCGGCGCAGTCTGGTAGCGCACTACACTGGGATCTCCCAGCGAAAAGAAGTAAATACCAGAGCAGTTAAATTCATTGAGTTGCCTTAACTCTTTGAAGCGGTTTCAAATCGGGGATCTCCCCTTAAATAAATCGCCAGGCTGGTCGGAAGAATGGTATCCGACTTAGTCCACCAATAAATAGCGCAGTCTGGTAGCGCATTACACTGGGGGATCTCCCAGCGAAAAGAAGTAAATACCAGAACGGTTTAATTCACTGAGTTCCTTAACTCTTTGAACAGGTTTAAATCGGGGCGTAGCGCAGTCTGGTAGCGCACTACACTGGGGGTGTAGTGGTCGTGGGTTCAAATCCCGCCGTCCCGACCAATTTCTTTTTCAGATACAAATGAATCCTCTCTTCGCTCTCTGGCGAGTTGATCCGCTTCGATCACCTCCAGGTGTTCCAGTACCGCCTCCATCACATAGAACTGCCTGGAATACCCTGTTTTTAGTGTCAAAATATCGAGACGATCTTCGATCTCTTGCGGCAAATCCAGTTTGAGCATTGATCAAGCACCTTCAACTAAATCCGGTTTTAATTTAAGTCGGAATACTTCCTTGTATTCCCTGGAGCATCCTTGCTGATTTTTACTGTAGAACAGGAGAGTGAGTACGGAAACTTGACGAGATGTGGACAGCAAATTGACCAGACTTCTTTGATTGATTCAGCTGGCTTCGCAAGTAAGAATTTGCATACTAACTCGTACTCTTGAGAAAGAAGCAGAAGTATTTATCTGGGAATTTGTAGTGTGCGAATAGGTGAATAAGTGACTATGTGAGTAGGTTCGTAGATGAAAAGATTAGTAGATGAAAAGGTTAGAAGATGAAAAGGTGAGTAGTGTTCTATGACGAGACGACTGATGCCGGTTGCTTGACCTGAGCTACTAAGAATTACCCAGATCGTTTGTCTTGGTCGGCGGAGCAATATGCTCAGAGGCAAAGTAATAGAGAGCAAACAACGCCATAAAGGCCGTGAACATTATGGACTCTTTGACTTGAAAGATAAGTCCGAGCTGGCCTAAACATCCTAGAAAAAGTGAAATAGCAAGCAACAAGGACACGACCTTTGCGTCAGATAAACCACGTCGTTGAAGCTTATGGTGTAAATGATCATGGCCAGGATGAAAAGGGGACCGTCCTTGCAATGGTCGTTTGATTAGCAAGTTTACAGTATCCATCAGTGGTACTGCCAAAAACCATAGTGCGTGAACGGGAGCGAAATTAGCAGTATTTCCCTGACTATTTTCAATAAGCAGCCAGGCCAGAATAAAGCCGATTGTGGTGCTACCGGCATCGCCCATGTAAACGAGGGCTTTTTTCTTCCACGGGTAGCGGAAATTCAACACTAAAAAAGCCAAAATAGAGCAAATTAAAATCAAACTGAATATTGATACGTTACCAGGCCACGACGTAGCCAAGGCAATCATACCTAAAGTGATTACAGCAAACCCGCCGGAGAGGCCATCAATACCGTCGCTCATGTTGATAGCGTTAATGACACCTACTGTGGCAAAAACGGTAAGTGGAATTGATAGCACCCCGGTTGTTAAAGAGATTGAAAATATTAAATTGCCGAGGGAGTGTAATTCGACGCCGGCCAAAATTGGCATACAAAGAGCAATTAATCCGTGCCCGGCCATACGCAAATCTGCGGAGAGTTCTTTTGCGTCGTCAATGACACCGACAAATAGCACCAAGGCAGACAAACTGAACAGGGGGGCAAATTGTGTGAGTAGTCCGGGCGTGAATGTGACTGCTAAAAGCGTGCCCAGGAATATGCCAATACCACCCACCATTGGTGTAGCAGTGGTGTGATTTTTTCGTCCACTGGGTAGATCGACTAAAGATACGTGTGCTGCAATGGGGCGTAATGCTTGCAAGCAAAGGCCAGTCACTACAAAGGAAATCGCGAGTGCAACGAGATTCATAATTCTAGTTTTTAAAAGCCGTCATATAGCAAACACAAATATTAAGCTGTTTCACTGAGCCAGAATCAGCTCTGCGAAAAACCATATTGATTTTAAATATTATTAGAAATCAACTTCTTATGAGATCGTGCACTCGGTTGACCTTATTTGCGAAACTGCTAAAGGTGAGGTGCGGTATTTATTATTTCAGCGCCTAATCGCGATCACTATCTAAGATATCACAGTTATTTGAGAGAGTTTGAATGCTCTTTTTGGCTCGAAAAGGGTAGCCCAGCCCGACAGCTGCAAACCCGTATGGGGTTTCCGAAAATGACTCGCACCATCGGTGATGGAATTGCAGAATCTTGCCTTAAAACTGATTCGAATATCGATCTCCGATACGTCTCAAACGAGGCGATACCGAGAGGGCCTGCAGCCCCGAATAGAAGGGATTCCGCCGTTCAACGATCATGACTTGCTCTTGCTGTTTCGCAAAATCAGGCAAGTATTCGGTTTTTCCGTACTGCAATGCCAATCTTCGTCTGCCCGGGTTTGCGCTATCTCCCGCTAGTATTTGATTATTGGCAAGCAAGCTTTTCCGAACATTCAGATAATCAATAGTGTCATTGACAGCCAATCCTGCAATGGTGACTTCGAGTTCATCTTTAGTCGCTGTGAATGTGACCTTTGCCTGAATAGCTTCGCGGATATGACGAGGAGGCGGCCGGGTGATGGTGTTAATGCCGCGCAAATCGCGAACTCAATCAATTACATTCGCCGTTACCAAGGACGATATTCTTGCCGTAAATAGTGCTTTACTGAAGCGTATTGCCTGTTAATCAAACAAGCCGTGTCCATTCTCATTGTCTCGCAGGGTGAGCGGCGAGCTAAACCCAAAAACACAGCCTGCCAACGGTGACATGATTGTCATAAATCAGCTAAACTTCGCGCTTAGGAAAAGCAGTCATAAAGGCTGTCGCAGCATGCTGCGTTAATAACAAATCGTTGTAACATCGCTTGTATTTATTCACCTTTGTGCTTACGCCCGAACCAATCTCTGCTCACAATTTGCGAAGTGGTCAGCCAGCACTTGATTCAGAGTTACCTTCATGCGGCTGAAATGCATCAAGCTTTCGGGCTTTAAGTCCTTTGTAGACCCAACCACCGTCAATTTTCCCTCTGATCTGTGTGCCGTCGTCGGCCCGAACGGCTGTGGCAAATCCAATGTCATCGACGCTGTGCGCTGGGTGATGGGCGAGAGCTCAGCCAAGAATCTGCGCGGCGAAAACATGACCGATGTCATCTTTAATGGCTCTGGCGCCCGCAAACCGGTTGGGCAGGCCAGTGTTGAGCTGGTGTTTGATAATCAGGACCACCGGCTGACTGGCGAATACGCCAACTTTACCGAGGTGTCGATCAAGCGCCGGGTGGACCGGGACGCGCAGTCTTCTTACTTTCTTAATGGCACCAAGTGCCGCCGCAAAGACATTACCGACATTTTCCTCGGTACTGGTCTGGGCGCGCGCAGCTACTCCATCATCGAGCAAGGCATGGTCTCACGCCTGATCGAATCCAAGCCGGAAGAACTGCGGGTCTTTATTGAGGAAGCGGCTGGCATCTCCAAGTACAAGGAGCGCCGCAAAGAGACCGAGAATCGCATCAAGCGCACCATGGAAAATCTGGAGCGCCTCACTGATATCCGCGACGAACTGGAACGGCAGCTGGCACATTTGAAGCGTCAGTCGGTGGCAGCAGAGAAATACGGCGAATTCAAGAAGGAAGAGCGGCAAACCACGGCTAATCTGAATGCGCTGAAGTGGCGCGCGCTGGATACCGAGCTTAAAGCCAATCAGGAAAAGATCCACGAGCTGGAAGTCAAAATCGAATCAACTACCGCTGATCAGCGGGCGCTGGATGCCGAGATCGAGCAGAATCTGGCCGATAATGCCGACCTCAATGATGCCTTGGGTGAAGTGCAAGCGCGTTACTACAGTCTGGGCAACGACATTGCCCGCATCGAGCAATCAATCGAGCACCATGTCGAGCGGGTCGATCAGCTCAAGCTGGACTTGCAGGAAACCGAAGAAGGCTGGGAGCAAACCCGTGAAGAGCTGGATGTGGATCTCAAGCGCATCACTGAGCTGGAAGCGCAGGTTAAGGAACTCACTCCAGCGCTGGATGAAGCCCGTGAGCAAGAGGCCATCTCAACTGAAGAACTGGCAGAGGCTGAGCAGGTCATGCAGCGCTGGCAGCAGGAATGGGATGAATTCAATCAGCGCGCCGAAGAACCGCGCCAGATTGCTGAGGTCGAGCAATCCCGTATTCAGCAGCTCGAGCAAATCGTCGAGCGCGGCCTGACCCGTAAGCAGAAACTGGAAGAAGAGCAGCGGCAGTTCGCCGAGGCGCCGGTAGATGATGAATTACAGTCGATCTCTGAGGATATCTCGGAGCTTGAGCTGGATATTGCCGCCAAGCAGGCCCAGTCCACCGAGCTGGCGGGCCAGATTCAGGATGACCGTCAGGCGCTGAATCAATGCGGTGAGGACCTCGATGCGTCGCGTGAAGAATTACAGACCGCCAAGGGTAAGCAAACGTCTTTGGAGGCTTTGCAGCAGGCTGCACTGGGTCAGGACAATGAAGAACTGAATCGCTGGTTGCAGAACAAGGGGCTGGATAATCAGATTCGTCTGGGCGAGAGCCTGCACATTGAATCCGGCTGGGAGCTGGCAGTTGAAACCGTTCTGGGTGATTCCCTGCGCGCTATCTGTGTCGAGGGGCTGGATGAAGTCGAGCGCATGCTGGCTGATCTGCCTCAGGGCAAGTTGGCTTTCATCGATGTCAATGCCGGCCCGCGCACAGTAGCGCCAGGCCAGGGTCTGACGCCGCTCACCAGCAAGGTGTCCAGTGACTGGGAAATCTCTGAATTACTGTCCGGTATTTATATTGCCAGTAGTCTGGAAGAGGCCACCCGGCTGCGCGCCAGCTTGCGCGAAGGCGAATCTCTGATCACGCCAAATGGTATTTGGCTAGGCAAGACCTGGCTGCAATTGCGTAGTACTAGCACCCAGGAAAGCATCGCTGAGCGACGCAGTGTGATTGGCGACTTATTCAAAAAAATCAAGCAATTAAACGAGAAAGTTGAGAATTTAAATAATCAAAGAACCACGCTGCGTGAGCGCCTTGCCAACGCCGAATCCGAGCGTGAATCACTGCGTAACCAGATCGGTGACAAGACGAATGAATTGGGCGATCTCAAGTCCCGACTCAGCGGCAAGCGCGCCAAGGAAGAAGAGGCCACTCTGCGCAAACAGCGAGTGAGTCAGGAATTGGAAGATCTGGCCGAGCAATTAGCCGTGGAGCAAGAGAACACGGCTGCCGCCCGGGCACGCCTGCAGGAAGCACTGGATAGCATGGAGCAGGATGTGGGTGGCAAAGAGCGTCTGCAAGAAGCGCGCGAAGAGGCGGTGCAAAACCTCACTCGTTGTCGCGACAAGGCCCGATCTGACAAGGATCGCGCTCATGAGCTGGCGCTCAAGCAGCAATCGGTGCAATCCCAGCTGCAATCCACGCGGGAAACCATGGACCGCATGGCCAGCCAGGTACAGCGCTCCAAAGAGCGCATGGAATCGCTGCATCGCCAAATCGAGCAATCTCACGAACCGCTGGAAACCATGCGCCGTGAGCTCGAAACCCTGCTGCAGAAGCGCCTTGAGGTCGAAAAAGAACTCAACGAGGCCAAGGCCAAGGTTGATGCCAACGAGCACAAGATCCGTGAGCTGGAAAAGCAGCGCAATGGCATTCAGGATAAGCTCAACAGTATTCGCGAAGAGTTAATGCAAAACCGTCTGAAAAGCGAAGGCGCCACGGTCAAGCGGGAAGCGCTGCTGGACCAATTGCGCGAAGCCAAGTTTGACCTCGACACGGTATTGGCCAATCTGCCCGAAGAGCTTGATGTGGCGACTTGTGAGGCCGAGCTGGAAAAACTGGGTAATCGTATTCAGCGTCTGGGGCCGATCAATCTGGCTGCCATCGATGAATATCAACAGCAGTCTGAGCGTAAGGTATACCTCGACAAGCAGAACGATGATCTGGAGAAGGCGCTCGAAACCTTGCGTAACGCTATCCGCAAGATCGACAAGGAAACCCGGGCTCGCTTCAAGGAAACCTTCGATATCATCAATAGCGGCCTGCAGGACCTGTTTCCCCGCGTGTTTGGCGGCGGCCACGCCTATCTGGACATGACTGGCGAAGACTTGCTCGATACCGGTATTGCCATCATGGCGCGGCCTCCGGGCAAACGAAACAGCACTATTCACCTGTTGTCTGGTGGTGAAAAAGCCATGACCGCTATTGCGCTGGTGTTCTCTATCTTCCAGCTCAACCCTTCACCTTTCTGTATGCTGGATGAGGTTGACGCACCTCTGGATGACGCCAATGTCGGGCGTTACGCCAATCTTGTCAAAGAGATGTCGAAGAATGTGCAGTTCATTTTCATCACGCACAACAAGATCACGATGGAAATGGCCAATCAATTGTTGGGTGTTACCATGCACGAACCGGGTGTGTCCCGCATCGTTGCCGTGGATATCGACGAGGCTGCTGAACTGGCTGCCATGTAACCGGTTTGCTGTGCGACTTGATTGCCCCAATTTAAAGCTAAAGAAAATTGGGTAACTGCAAGATAACCTTAAAAATTTTCACATAAACGCACGTTTTTCGTGCAACGTTTACCGCGACCCTATGAGTCTTCGCGAATTAATCATTCTGCTTCTCGGATTGGCCATTGTGGCTGTCGTCCTGCGTGGCCTGTATGTCGCCATTCAGGCGCGGCGCGGCCAAATCCGTCTGGCTATCGACAAGAACATCCCCAATGACGTTGATCTTGAAGCGCTCGAGTTGTCTGAGCTGCCCAGTGGTGGCGCCCGGGTTCGGGCGCGCTCGGCTGCTGCTCAGGTTGAAGATCCGGCACTGGTGCGTGCCAAGGCACGCGCCTCGGCCATGGATCTGGGGGATGAGCAGGACGAGCAAATCCCGGTATTGATGGATGCGGTTGATCTGCACGATGCGCAGCAAGAAGAACCTGACGACTCAGGCAGTAATGTCGAACAGGATGAGCTCGCTGATTCTGATGACTGGGGCGAGTCCGACGATAGCCAGTTCGCGCCGCAAACAGCTTCGCCAGTAATAGACCCAGACAGTCGTGCACAAGATTCGGATCACTTAGCGACTGGCGATGAGTTCGCGGATGACTTTGCTGTCGACTCGCGCCACGAGCCTTCCATTTCAGCGCATGATTTTGTCGACGATGAAGTCTTGGCTGAGCCGGTAAATACTGACATAGACGCTCTGGACGACACGGAAGACAGCGATAACTGGGAAGACGCAGACGAAGAGCCGCCAGACGATGTGCTATTTGATTATGGCGATGCAGAGCAGGATGACAATACAGCCATGCAAAACGTCAGGGCTGATACTTCTGCTGGTTTTCATGGTGTAAATAGCGATGATTTAGATGACCATGTATTAGACGATGATGAGTTAGATGACGATCGCGATCAGGAAGATGCTGATCTAGGTGGTGGTTTGTCTGCGATTGCGCCGGACTACAGTGGCGAAGATGACGACGGTGCTGCTGATCCGGTCAGTTATGCTGATAGCGATACAACGGCCCAGAGTGACTACGACTACGAAGATGACCAGGCCCAGGACGACTGGGATGAGTCAGAGGACGTTTACGACGACAGCGACGAAGACGACGAGTATCTCGATGCAGATGAGCAAGCGCGATCGGCGCCAGCACTTGGCAGCACGGCGGCATTCGAAGAGTCGCTTGATGAATTCTCCATGTCCGCCGGTGAACGTATTGGTGGCGATCGACAAGCCGCCAAGCCAGCACGCTCAAGCAAGCTCAGCAAGTTAGACAAGGCAGAGCAAACACAACGCGCGGATTCAGCAGGCGATAACGAGCAGCCAGAATTATTCGACGCGGCGAGCGACGCCAAGCCGGCGGCCCCCAAACGCAGTCTGCGTGCATCCTTGTTCTCAGCCTTCTCTCGGAGTAAGAATGAATCAGAACCTGAATCAGTCAATCAGGAGAAGCCGCGCCAGGGACGTTCTGGAAAAGCATCTACTGGCCAAGCACCTCCTGAAAAGACATCTCCGAAGGCAGAGCCGCGTACCGAGCCACAACCACAACCCTTGTTTGCAGAAGAAAAACCAGTTCTCAGGCCGGTTGAATCTGACACCACTGCGCGCCGCAGACCAGAGCCAGAGTTGGACGACGCGGCGCCGGAATTGGAAGTGGCTGATGAAAGAGGCCGGGTATCACCAGCTGAGCCATCCGAAGTGCTGGTGATGAATGTGATGGCTCGGGAAGGCTATGCATTCAACGGTCATGACCTGCTGGAATCACTCATCACTTCCGGATTGAAGTTTGGCGACATGAACATTTTTCACATGCGCTCTGGACCAGATGGCAAAGGCCCGGCCATTTTCAGCGTCGCCAACATGCTCAATCCCGGCACATTCGATCTCAATGAGATGGAAGATTTTGCCACAGTCGGCATTAGCCTGTTCCTGGCCTTACCGGCACCAACCAACAACCTCGATGCCCTTGAGAAGATGCTTACCTGTGCCCGTCAGGTGCAAGCTGAGTTGGCAGGTGAGTTACGCGATGATAATCGCAATGTAATGACCAAGCAGACCATCGAGCATTATCGTCAGCGTGTGCGTGACTTCGAACTGCGGCGACTCAAGGCCGCTGGCAGTCGCGCTTGATAGGGCGGTAAGCGCTGCATGGCAGTCTCCAAAAAAATTCACGCAGAAGTGCAACAACTTCGCCAGTTAATAGAGCACCATAACCGGCTTTATTACACCTTCGCTGCACCCGAAATTCCCGATGATGACTACGATGCGCTGCTCGCAAGGCTGCAGAGTCTTGAGTCCGACTATGATCTGGTGACACCTGACTCCCCGACCCAGCGCGTCGGATCTGCGCCGCAATCCCAGTTTAGTCAGGTCACGCACGAAAACCCCATGTTGTCTCTGGCCAAGGTGAACAGTGAGGATGAACTGCGCAGTTTCGAGCAGCGACTGCACAAGAGTCTGGAGTCTGATGCAAACCTTGAATACAGCTGTGAACCCAAGATCGATGGCGTAGCAGTCAGTCTGCTCTATGAAGACGGCGTGTTGACGCGTGGAGCAACGCGCGGTGATGGCGTCACGGGGGAAGACATTACCCACAACGTGCGCACCATCAGCAGTATCCCATTACGATTGCAGTGTGACGAACCGCCGGCACGCTTCGAAGTGCGTGGTGAGATATTTCTTGGTAAGCAGGGGTTCGCGCGGATCAACGCCCGAGCGAGCAACGATGGCGGCAAGGTGTTTGTTAATCCACGCAATACGGCGGCCGGGGCAATCCGCCAACTGGATTCGCGCAATACTGCAAAGATGCCTCTACAGATGTATTGCTACAGCGTCGGCATTGCCGACGGCATCAATTTGCCGGATTCGCTCAGTCAGGTGTTTGCCATGCTCAAGGGCTTTGGTTTGCCAATCAACGATGATTTGCTTGTCGCCAAAGGCATAGATGAATGCATTACTTATTGTGAGCAACTGCTTGGCAAACGTAATGATCTTGAGTATGAGATCGATGGCGCGGTAATCAAGGTCAATCGCTTTCGTACCCAGGAAGCGCTGGGCAATACGGCGCGTAGTCCGCGCTGGGCGATTGCTTATAAATTTCCAGCTGAAGAAAAAACAACGACGGTACTTAACGTCGAATTTCAGGTTGGTAGAACTGGTACGATTACGCCTGTGGCCCGTCTTGAGCCGGTTTTTGTCGGTGGTGTGACAGTCAGCAATACCACCTTGCACAACATGGATGAGATCGAGCGTCTGGGATTGCATATTGGTGATACGGTCATTGTGCGCCGCGCTGGTGACGTGATTCCGAAAATCGTCAAGGTGCTGGATTCAGAGTCTGTTAAGAAAGGTAGTGGTAAACGTAAGGCGGTGGTGTTGCCAGACGGTTGCCCGGCCTGCGGCTCGGCTATCGAAAAAGACGGTGAAGTGCTGGTTCGTTGCAGTGCCGGTATTATTTGCCCGGCGCAACGCAAGGAGTCGATCAAACACTTTGCCTCGCGTACGGCGCTTGATATTGAAGGTTTGGGTAACAAGTTGATCGAACAGTTGGTTGATCTGGAGTTGATCAGCAACGTCAGTGATATATTCGCGCTCGACAAGCAGACCTTGGCTGGCATGGAGCGCATGGGTGACAAATCTGCCGACAATTTATTGGCAGCGATTAGCAAAGCCAAGAAGACGACGTTGCCACGCTTCTTGTTTGCACTGGGCATTCGCGAAGTAGGCGAGGCAACAGCGCAAGCACTGGCGAATCATTTTGGTGATTTGCCGGCCATCATCGCGGCCGATGCGGAAGCGCTGGAAGAGGTCGCCGATATCGGGCCAATTGTTGCCCAGCATATCGCCACGTTTTTTCGCAACAAAGACAATCTGGGACTCATTGCGCAATTACAGAAGCAAGGCATCGAATGGCCGGTTATTGAAGTTTCGACAATGGCGAAGCTGCTTGATGGCGAAACCTGGGTACTCACCGGAACTCTTGAACAACTAACTCGCAACGAGGCCAAGGCAAGATTGGTGGCCCTCGGGGCAAAAGTAGCAGGCAGTGTGTCAGCCAAGACTGATTGCGTCGTCGCGGGCCCCGGCGCTGGCTCGAAACTGACCAAAGCCGAGGAATTGCAGATAAAGGTTATTGATGAGGACACTTTTTTACGTCAACTTGAGAAGCTGGAGCAGCAATAACAAGGTCGTTTACCGTTGCGCTTGATAAGCTGCCAGCTACCTAAATCTATTGCCAGCAAAGTAGTCAATGAATTCATTTAACCTCAGACAATTCGAAGCAGTATTGCCGGGGCTTCCTCGTAGTACCGGCTTGCTGTGCAGAACGATTGCGCTAATGGCACTACCTGTGCTCACCGGATGCCTGGCAACTCAGCCGCGAGATATCACCAACGTGTGCACTATCTTCGAGGAGCGCCGCTCATGGTACAAGGCGGCCAAGAGTGCTTCGGAGCGCTGGGGAGTACCGGTAGCAGTCAATATGGCATTTATCTATCAGGAGTCCGGTTTTCGGGCGCGTGCCAAACCTGATCGGACAAAGATACTCTGGATTTTGCCAGGACCGAGACCGTCGTCGGCGTATGGCTATGCGCAAGCACTGGACAGCACCTGGGCAGAGTATAAAGTACGTTCTGGCAATCGCCGCGCATCGCGTGCTGATTTTGACGATGCGGTGGATTTTGTGGCCTGGTATAACGCGGGCTCGACACGGACCAGCGGAATTGCGCGCAACAACGCACAACATTTGTACTATGCGTATCATGAGGGTAATGGCGGTTATCAGCGTGGCACTTACCGGGAAAAGACCTGGTTGCAAAACGCGGCCTCGCAAGTACAGAGCAATGCCGTGCGCTTTGATGTGCAATTAAATTCCTGTCGTGAAGAACTGGAAAAGAACTGGTTTCAGCGACTCTTCTTCTAATCAATTTGTTTAACTTGCACCATGCCATGTAACTGAAGTTACTTAGCAGGTGCGTCAATTTGCGTGAGAAAGTGTATGGCATGGTGGGGCAAAGTAATGGGTGGCGCCTTCGGTTTTCTGATGGCTGGGCCACTTGGCGCATTGATGGGAGCTGCGCTCGGAAATTATTTCGATAACGGGCTTGAGGGCATTGAACAAAATGGTGGGCTGGGCCTGGGTGCCACCGAACGCGTGCAATCGGCCTTTTTTGCCGCCGCCTTTTCGGTCATGGGTTATATCGCCAAAGCCGATGGGCGAGTCAGCAAAGATGAGATTGCCATGGCTGAACGTGTCATGGATCAGATGCAGCTACAGTCGCAGCAGCGTAAAGTTGCCATTAACCTGTTCAACGAAGGCAAGAAAGACAATTTCCCTATTCACGAAGTGCTCAAGCAGTTCAAACGGGAATGTTATCGCCGCCAGAATCTGGTGCAAATGTTTCTGGAAATTATCACTGCCACGGCACTGGCTGACGGCAAACTGGATAGCAAAGAGCAGGGCATTTTAGAGAATATTGCGGCGGATCTTGGCTTTAGTCAGCAGCAATTCCAGGCATTGTTAACGCGATTGACCGGGCAGGCGCATTTCAATGAGCAAGGTTCAATCAGTGATCGCCTGCAGGCAGCCTATGAATTACTAGGCGTTGCCGAGACTGTGAGTGATGCTGATTTAAAGAAAGCCTATCGCCGTCAGATGAATCAGCATCACCCGGACAAACTGGTAGCCAAAGGCTTGCCAGAAGAGATGATCGAAATCGCGACGCAAAAAACCCAGGACATCAAAAACGCCTATGAGCTGATAAAAGAGCAGCGCTAAGGGCGGGGATAAAAGCCAGGGGCCGTGCGTTTACTGCACGGGGAGTGTGAGCTGCGCGTCGTGATGCTTGTGGTAGATGCGCAAGCGTGCGATACAGTTAAGGTCGGTCAACGCTTCAGTGAGTTGCCGTGCAGTTATGCTGGGCAACTCATCAATCTGTAGCATCAAATCCACTTCGATTCCGGTTTCCAGATAGTGTAGCGCCACGCGTTCGATATCCTTGTCGCTCAGAAAATTCTGCCAACGCTCGCGTATGGAATCCAACAACCATTGCCGTTCTGGCAAGTCACTGCGGCCATCACTTTCTGGCGCCGACGGATCGTGATTTTCTGAATCGATGTGGGTCAGGACTTCACTGATATCGCTAAAGCGGCCAATGAGCTTGCGGCGCACCAGTTCACCTAGTTGATGGCCTTCCGAAACAGAGATGCGTGGGCTAACCAGCAAATGTACTTCCAGCATCATTTTACCGCCAGACAAGCGGCTACGCAGTTCAGTGATGCCACGAATACCTTCGACAGAGAGTATACATTCGCGTAGCTGTTGCTGACGCGCGGGCGATACGGCGGTATCGACTAGCTCGCGCAAGCTGTCGGCACACAATTCCCAGCCAACTTTGGCGATTATGAGGGCTACGAAGGCGGCGGCTGCGGTATCCATCCAGGGATAGCCTTGCTGGGCTGCCACAAGCCCCACAAGCACGGCAATCGACGAGATGGCATCAGTGCGGCTGTGCCAGGCATTGGCCTTGAGCAGGCTCGAGTTCAGTTTATTCGCTACCCGCATCGTGTAGTGATAGATCCATTCCTTGCCGGCGATGGAGATCGCCGCTATGGCGGCGCCGGCGAGCTGAGGCGTGGGCAGAGTGGACGGGTCGCGCAGGCGCATCACGCTGTCATAGAGAATAATGCCGGCAGTAATGAAAAAGACGATACCCATGCCGATGGTGCCAAGGGTCTCGAAGCGGCCGTGGCCATAGGGGTGTTCAGCGTCTGGTTCGGCATGAGCAAAACGCGCTACGAGCAAGACGAAGACATCGGTGGCGGCATCGGACAGAGAATGAATGCCGTCGGTGACCAGCGCAAAAGATTGGGTCAGGAGGCCGCCGACTATTTTGCCCAACCCCAGAGCGATGTCCAGAATCATGCCAACGACGGTGACGCGGGTAGCTTCCCGCCGTGCTTTACTCAGTTCCATGATAAGTGGTCACACAATGCGCAAGAATGCGTGAAGGGTCTGGAACTAAAGAACGCGAAAGTCTCGGGCAAGGCATGGCAAACACAGCAACTGGTACGTTTCGGAGATTGGCGGATGAATAAAGCAAACGGATGGGCTAAGTGCTTGGGCTGACTAGGCTGACAAGCAATATAGCTAGGCAAGAAAAAAGCCCAACAACCAAGGCTGTTGGGCTTAAATATACTATCAAGGGAGAGATAAATGAAACAAAACCCACAATTTTGTAAACCATCTACCTACACTTAATCAGACTGCCTTGTATCGGGTAAGTTCCCGAATTCTACAAAAAAATTAAATAATCTTTTCCTTGCATGCAACTTATTGAAAAATCTAGAGATTTATTATCTCGATGCCCGAATCCGTGAGGCCATCCAGCAAATCTTTATTGGTAATCACACCGATACTGGCCTTGTCGGGTGCAAAATAGGCCTCGGCGACCCGGCGCAAGTCCGCCATGTCTGTCTCCAGCACCCGGGCGCGAAACGCCATGCGTTGCTCCAGTGTGCGCCCAGACAAGTGGTTATAAAACGCCTGCTTGGCTTCGCCAGCGGGCGACGTCGATTTATCCATGGCCGCGATGACACCCAGAATGGCTTCTTCGAGTTGGTGTGGTGAGTGCTCATCATTCATGACCCAATCGATGGCACGATCAAAATCGTCTAGAGTCTCTTGTAGTCGCGGGTCACGGTAGGAGAAGAACCGGAACGAGGCTGAGTTGGCATCCTGACCAGCGCCACCGCCGTACGCACCGCCTTGTTCACGAATGGCACGATGCAAAAAGCCATTGCGCATGAAGCCGGCCAGCACATGCAGCACGGCGTTATCAGCATGGGAAGAAGCGACGGTTGGATACGCCTTGGCGCAAAAGCTCACTTGCGTGGCTGTGGTCCAGGCCTGACGTACTTGATTGCGAATACTTGGCAGTTGCAATGGCTGCTCAATGGATGAACTGCTTGCTTGCGGCCAACACTCATTCAGGTCGGCCAGCATGTCATTACGATGGCTGGCTTCACCGATCAGCAGGAACTGCCGTTCGGTGCTGTTGACCAATTCATGCAGTCGTTTGAATTTCTCCAGCAGGGCACTACGTTCGTCTTCGTCAGCGACGCCATCGCGAATGTCTTTCAGCCACTTGATGCCTTGCAGACCGCCGAAGCGATGCGTCAATTGCGCGGTCGGGCTCATCTGACTGGAGGCCAGGTTCATCGCCAGGCTATGGCCTTGACCGGTAATGCTGCTTTCTTTGCGCGCACAAATTTGCTCCACCAGTTCCTGCAGCCGTTGCCCCTCGTCAAAACGCACGTCACTAATCGTGGCCTGTAGCAATTGTGTCAAGGCCGAGTGGTTACGTGTCAATGACTTGGAAGAAAAGCTGATGAGAGCGGAGGTATTCTGCACATCATCGACAGCGCTGCGAATGCTGCTAAAACAGTTAACACCGCCGCTGACCTGGGCTTGCCAGGTTTGCACTTCACTGTAGTCTTTGTCGCCAATACCAAATTCCGGCAAACAACTTGTATAGAGCGGCAAAATATCCAGCAGTTCACTGTCAAGTTCGGGCAAGCGCATGACGATTTGCTGATAGCTCAGGCCATTGGTGCCTTGCGCATAGAAACTGGCTGCTTCGCTGCTCTGCAATTTTAGCGCTTCGCGCTTTGGCTCTTCCAATTGCGCGGGCACATCCTCGAGGCCTACTTTAGGTAACAGGCCGGGATCATCAATCTGCGCCTGACGTTGCTGTAGAGCTTCAGTCGTAGCGGCGATTTCAGTTTTCTGTTCATCGGACAAGGTTGCCTGAATGGCTGCCAGCCGTTGTTTTTCAGCCTCCACCTTGCGGCGGCTGATTTCACTGTCTGGGCGCATGGTCAGCGTGATGCGGTGGGTATTATCCAGTAACAGGCGGCGAATAAGGCTGGGGATATATTGCGGATCTTTGACCTTGCTGCGCAGATCTTCCAATACCGGCTCGATATCGAGCAGCTTGATTGGATCACCACGATGCAAGGCCGTTGACAGACCGGTGAGAATTAACTGCAAACCATAAGGGAAACTGTCGCCGGAAATTTCGCGTTGGCTGAGCTCCAGTTGGTGCAAGGCGGCATCGACCTGATCTTGCGGCACGCCAGTCTCGGCCAGTGCTGCCAGAGTGTCGAGCACCAGCTTCTCAACCTGTTCAGTGGTTTCGCTATCGCAACCTTCCAACCCTGCCATAAAAGTCATTTCGCGGTTGGAGTCTTCCAGACCGCACATGGGGGATGGGGAGGCGCCTAATTCGGTCGTCTCGAGAGCGCGCAGCAGCGGACTGGCGGAATTATCCATCAGCACACCGGTTAGCAATTGCGCTTCGAAAAGCTCCTGCAAATTAGTGCTACGCCCCAACAGCCAGCCAACAACGATGTGCGTGCGACGTGGCTTGATTTCATCAACTGCATAAAATTCTTCTATACGTATAGGGGCCAGGTATCTTTTTTCATCGTCAACGGCAATGTTGACATCAAGCTTGTCGAATTTGCTTAACGCCAGTTCGTCAAATTGCTGCTGATGTTCGATTGCTGGTATATCGCCAAAGGTCATGAAAATCGCATTGCTTGGGTGGTAATGCGTTTTGTAAAAAGCGATGAGTTGATCGTAGCTTAAATCAGGAATTTCATCGGGTTCGCCGCCACTGTTGAAATGATACGTGGTGGTAGGGAACAAGTACTTGCTCATGGTCTGCCACAGGACGCTGTTGGTTGAGCTCATAGCGCCTTTCATTTCATTAAAGACGACGCCTTTGTAGACCAGCTCGCTGTTGGTATCGCTACTGTCACTGAATTCGAGACGATGGCCTTCCTGGGCAAAATCGAGAGGATGCAGGCGCGAGAAGAAGGCGGCATCAAGATAGACATCCAACAAGTTGTTGAAGTCCTTCTTATTCTTGCTGGCGAACGGGTAGGCAGTCCAGTCGCTGCTGGTAAATGCATTCATGAACGTGTTGAGTGAGCGCCGGATCATCATGAAGAACGGATCGCGCACCGGGTAGCGCTGACTGCCACACAGGGCGGTGTGCTCGAGAATATGAGCAACGCCACGAGAGTCCATTGGCATGGTGCGAAAAGCCACGAGAAAGACATTCTCGGCATTATCGCTGTGCAAGTGATAGTGCACGGCCCCGGTCTTGCGGTGCACATATTCTTCCATGGTCACATTCAGGGATTCGATGTGTTCACTGCGGCGCCATTCGAATGAAGAATGTGCGGGTTCAGCGGTCGAGGAGGGGGTGCTTGTGTTGCTGATTGTGCTTACTTCTGCCATGTATGCTGCCAGTTGACTGCTTTCGAAGGCTTATAGAATGAGCCTTGAGGGTGTGTTTAGCGCTCCTCAGGAGCCTGGTGAGGACTTTCAATAGCCTGCTCAGGATTTGCAAATGCCTGATCAGGATTTTCGAAAGAAAGTCTGCCAAGTTTACCTGAGCGTAGCTCATTAAGTAATAACTCTGCGACCTTGTTAAAGTCCGGCCTGCCGCCTCTGGACAGGGCGCCGCGACCGGCAGCAATGCCTTCGAAAACGGCTTCCGCCGAGGTGAGCCCCGCGGGCAGGCCATAACGCTCGCTCAGGCGCTCGGGATACAGGTTCAGTAGCACTTCGGCGGCGTACCAGCCCGCATCTTCGATATCCAGCGCGGTTTGCCGGATAGTGCCTGTCATGGCCAACAAATAAGCCTGATGTTGATCCTCCAGCTTCGGCCAGAGCAGTCCGGGTGTGTCAATCAGGGTCCAGTCATCATCCAGTTTGACGGGTTGCATGGCTTGAGTGACGGCGGGCTCATTGCCAGTTTTGGCCACTTTACGTTGGCAAAGCAGATTGAGCAGCGATGATTTGCCAACATTGGGGATGCCGGCGATAGCCAGCTGTCGACGTTTGCGTCGGTTTGATTCGGCTTTGGGTGTCAGTCTGGTAGCTGCAGCGGCTATTTGCCTGGCCTGCAGATGTGTGTCGCGACCATTGACCAGACAGGCGCAGCGTTCTTGCTGATTTAACAGTTTTTGCCAGCGCTGGGTGATTTCAGCGTCGGCCAGATCGGCTTTATTGAGGATTAGAATCACTGGCTTGGTGTCGCGCAGAAACTGCAGCCGGGGGTTCATGCTGGCTCGCGGCGTGCGCGCATCGAGCACCTCGATGAGGCCATCAATGCGGTCGGCAAGCTTGGCCAGCTCTTTGCTGGCCTTGTGCATATGTCCGGGGTACCAGGATATCGTCATGTCAAAGGCAGATGCAGCGCCAAACCGGTGGGTAAACTCGTTGGCTGCCGAGTCTACAGGCTGTTGGGGTCCGGGGGAATACTGTAAAATCGTGAAGCACAGGTAAAGAGCACAGGTAAAGAGCCTTAAAGCGTAGGTAAAGAATATCTAAGATGCTTTTTTGTCTCAGGTCATAAGGTAAAATTTGCAGAACTGATGCATTCTATTCAGGCTTGGCAATTGCCGATACAACAGTCGGTGCTATGATTATTGCAATGATTATTGCCAAGACGATCACTGCCAAGGCAGGTCGAATCCAGCAGATTTTCACTAACTCAATAAAAGGGGTCGGTTGTAACAGATGACGATGGAAGCAGTAATTCGCGGCAAACTGGAGGCGGCGTTACATCCGTTGCGCCTTGATGTCGTCAATGAAAGTCACAACCATGGTGGCCCGGCGACCGAGTCGCATTTCAAACTGACTGTAGTCGCCGATGCCTTTGCTGAATTGAACAGGGTTAAGCGGCACCAGAAGATCTATCAACTATTGGGTGAGGAATTGCAGGGCAGTGTCCATGCTCTGGCGTTGCATCTTTATGCGCCGTCTGAATGGGTAGAGAGTAGCTCGCAAGCGCCAGACTCACCGGATTGCCGCGGTGGCAGCAAAGCCTGATCGCCCTCAACGGCGTGGGATTTGCTTCTGACAAGCCCGTCAGCACCGGCCCGGATTGACGCTTACCGGGAATCCCAACTGGGTCACGAAAATGCTATCTCGGAGTGGCTAAAATGGCCGATAATGAGTCAGGGATCGCTGAATATCATCGCGGCCTGTTCAACGATGGCTTGCGCAGTCTGGGACAGAGTCGCGAAATACTGCAGATCGAATCATCAATTAATTAATTCAGTTAAATTTAATAAGCAATAAAAACAATAAAAACAGGGAGATAGAAAGCTCCAGACGTTTTTGGCAAGCCCGATCAGTCCACTCAAGGCTAAACGGCTTTAGATTATTGTTAATGAGGTTTATTGCTGTGCAAACCTACGATGCTACACGCAAAGGAGAGCTAGGTGTTGCTGCCCTCACGGGTTTCGGCATGGTTTTGCTTATCGCGTTTGTAACCAGTGTCGGAACCCAATTACATCCCCCAGCTCCCATTTTGCAGCCTATAGCTGTACTTCCCGATTTTGCGGCTATCAATCAGGTCGATGTCAAAAAACAGCAGTTTTTCGATTACCTTGAAGATTATATAGTCGCCGAGAACGAGGCAATTGCGGCAATACGCAGCGAACTTCAGGCCTATGCCGGGGTGGTGGCAAGCGGTGCGGCTTTGAGCCCTCGGGAACGTGACCGGGTAATGGCGCTGGCTGAGTTGTACCGTATTGAGACTGAAGAGCTGAGTGAGCGCGGCATTATGGATGTGTTAATGCGCCGTGTTGATGTCCTGCCCGTCTCGCTTGCTTTAGCTCAGGCGGCAAACGAATCAGCCTGGGGGACCTCGCGCTTTACACTCGAGGGCAACAACCTGTTTGGGCAATGGTGTTATGAAGAGGGCTGCGGCATTATTCCGCGTCGACGCCGCGATGGGGCGACTCATGAAGTGAAAAAATTCAACTCAATTGCGGAGGCGATTGAGGCCTACCTGCTTAATATCAACACCCATCCTTCTTATCGTGAATTGCGCGATATGCGCGAAACCATGCGCCGACGTTCGAATAAGCTGGATCCCGTGCAACTGGCTTTAGGTCTTGCCGAATATTCGGAACGCGGTGAGAACTACGTCGACGAAGTTCAGACCATTATCGAACAAAACAACCTGCAATCCCGGGATCAAAGCGCGTATTACTAGTCGTTCTGGCTACTTGAATAGCTGCCTGATTTTCTCTTTCATTTGCGCTCAAGCTACTCTCAATTACCGCCGACTTGTGGGTTAATCCATTGCACCGAATACCAAAAGTAGCGACCGCTGCCGGGTAGCGGGGCGGTGCAGATATAGCGCCACCGGCGGCCATTGAAGGCTTTTTGCGGCGTAATCTCCAGCAACCCGGCCTCCTGATCCTGCCAGTTCATGGTCACCGCTTCACCGTCGGCAAAACAGCCTATCTGTGCGAAATTGTAGTCGCCGGGTGAAAATTGCAGCGTCGCACTCGGGCTGCTTGAGTTGGTCACCGGGCTATCCGGGCTTAGCTGTCGTACATCGAAGGCCAGTGACTCTAACTTGGTCGTCGCCGTTTCCAGATTGGCGTAGATACTGGCAAGCGGAAAGCGCGGGACGGCGAGAAAATCAGAGTGGAACCCAACGGCGCCGGAGTTTTGTGCCAACCCGACAAACTCTTCTTCAGCCAGCATCGCTTTTAATTCTGCGTTGAATTCACCATAGGGGTAAGCCAGCAGGCGATGACTTTGCCCGGTATGTTCTTCAATGCTGCGTTCGGCCGCGAGAATTTCGCTGCGCCGCCGTTCCAGCCAGTCGGAGTCGCTCTCTCCAGGGTCTCGATCAAGCATGTAGGGATGTTCCACGGTGTGATTGGCGATAATGACACCGGCCTCGGCCATTTCAGTAATCTGCGCCCAGCTCATGTAGTTGGGCTGATTTCGATCAATAGGCCCGGTGCTCAGGAACAGCGTAAATGGAAAGCCAAACTCCTGCAGCATCGGAAACGCTGTCTCATAAATGGAGCTGTAGCCGTCATCGAAGGTGATTGCTACGGCGCGGTCACTGATGGCTTCGCCCGCTTGTAGCTGACTCAGCATTTCATCCAGTGGCATTACGGTGTAATCATTGTCACGCAGGTATTCCAGATGAGCACGAAACTGTTCAGGTGAAATACTCGTAGAAGGGGGAGTATCCGTTGCGACATGATGATAAGCGGTAATAACCCCATGCTCGGCGGCCTCGCTGCTACACGCAGCTAACGTGCCGAGAAGGCTGGCGACGAATATGGTGAAAAATGACCTGATCCCTGGTTGCATGACTAACTCCCACTGCATTGGCTTCAATAGCGTCAATAATAGCGGAATAGGGGTAGGGGTTGTCATCAAGGGCGGGTTCTTAATCAGACGTGGTAACGTTATAATGCGGCCCCCGGAGGGCTAAAGGATAACGCCCGAAACTATTGGAGGCAGTGATGATTTATTCAGGCAAGGCGCTCAGCGTCAAAGAGTTGCCGTCTGGCATTGCGCAACTGACATTCGATCTCGAAGGTTCGTCAGTCAACAAATTCGACCGACAGTCTCTTGAAGAGCTGCGTCAAGCGGTGGAAGTGCTGCAATCAGCCGATGTCAAAGGTGTGATATTCGCGAGTGCCAAACCCGCCTTTATTGTCGGCGCGGATATTACCGAATTCACTGCCATGTTCAGTCAGCCAGAAGAGCAAATACTGGCCTGGCTGGTAGAGGCGAACAAACTATTTACTGCGATTGAAGATCTGCCGATGCCGACAGTGACGGCGATTCAGGGTATGGCGCTGGGCGGCGGTTTCGAGTTGGCCGTGTCCACCGATTATCGTGTGGCGACATCAGATGCAGTTGTCGGTTTTCCGGAAGTGAAGCTGGGTATATTGCCCGGCTTTGGTGGCACAGTACGACTACCGCGTTTGATCGGTGCCGACAATGCCAACCAATGGATCAGTAGCGGCGCACAGATTAAAGCGGATCAGGCGTTCACTGAAGGTGCACTCGATGCAGTGGTAGAGGCAGACAAATTGATCGCTTGCGCCGAAACCATGATCGAACAATGTGTTGCCGGCAAGCTTGATTACAAGGCGATCCGCAAGCAGAAAACTTCTCCCTTGAAGTTGCAGCCGATTGAACTCAACGTCGCCTATGAGACTGCCAAAGGCATGGTGATGTCGAAAGCTGGGCCGCATTATCCGGCTCCTATTACCGCCGTATCGGTGATGCAGGAAGCCGCCAGCAAAGATCGTGAAGGCGCCCTGCAGTTAGAGCATCAGGGTTTTCTCAAGCTGGCGAAAACCGATGTTGCTGCCAATCTTGTTCAGATGTTTCTGAACGATCAGTATCTCGGCGGCAAGGCCAAGAAATACATAGCCAATGCGCAAGAAATCAACAAGGCGGCAGTCCTGGGCGCTGGGATCATGGGCGGCGGCATTGCCTATCAGTCTGCGCTCAAAGGCACACCTATTATCATGAAGGATGTTGCGCAGGAAGGCCTGGATCTTGGTATAGCCGAGGCGAAGAAGCAACTGCAAAAGCAAGTGGAACGCGGCAAGCTGAGCACTGAGAAAATGATAGGCGTATTGACCACTATCGATCCGACGCTTCTCTATCAGGGGTTTTCGGAAGTCGACATTGTTGTTGAGGCAGTTGTTGAGAACCCGGATATCAAGAAGAAAGTATTGGCCGAAGTTGAGCAGCAAGTCGATGCCAATACCATTATCGCCACTAATACCTCGACGATCTCTGTCGATGATCTGGCAACGGCTCTGCAGCATCCGGAGAACTTTTGCGGTATGCATTTTTTCAACCCGGTGCCAGTCATGCCATTGGTCGAAGTGATTCGCGGTGAAAAAACCAGTGAAGCGACTATCGCCACGACAGTGGCTTATGCCAAGAAAATGGGCAAGACGCCTATCGTGGTTAACAATTGCCCTGGCTTCTTAGTGAATCGAATTTTGTTTCCCTACTTCGGCGCCTTTTCTCAGCTGTTACATGATGGCGCTGACTTTGCGCAGATCGATCGTGCCATGGAAAAATTTGGCTGGCCAATGGGCCCGGCATACCTGCTTGATGTAGTGGGTATCGATACGGCCGTGCATGCCCAAAAAGTCATGGCGGCCGGATTCGATCGCATGAAACTGGATTTTACTTCTGCTATCGACAAACTGTTTGAGAAAAAGTGTCTGGGTCAGAAAACTGGCAGTGGTTTCTATCGCTACGAAGCCGACAAGCGTGGCAAGCCGAAGAAACTGCCAAACCCGGATATGGCTGAAGTGCTTGCGTCGGTGCAAGCCGGCCAGCAAACTTTTAGCGACGAGGAAATCGTCAACCGCATGATGACTTCCATGTGTCTGGAGACGGTGCGTTGTCTGGAAGATAACATCGTCAGCAGCGCCATCGAAGCAGACATGGGTTTGATTCTCGGAATTGGCTTTCCAGCATTCCGCGGAGGCGCGCTGCGCTACATCGACAGCCTTGGTCTGGACAAGTTCTGTGCAATGGCAAATGAGCTTGAATCGTTGGGGCCAATGTACGAAGTCACTACTGAATTACAGCGCAAAGCCGATGCCGGCGAACGCTACTACGGTTAACAGGAGAATATGCGATGAGTATGCAAGCCAGAGATGCCGTAATAGTTGATGCAGTGCGCACGCCAATGGCGCGCTCCAAAGCCGGCGCCTTTCGTAATGTGCGAGCTGAAGAGTTATCAGCGTATTTGATCGATGCATTGTTCGAGCGGACGCCAGAACTAAAGCCGGAAGAGACCGAAGACGTAATCTGGGGCTGTGTGAATCAGACCCTGGAGCAGGGCTGGAACATTGCCCGTAATGCAGCATTGTTGACGCGACTACCGCATACAGTCTGTGGTCAAACCGTTAATCGTTTATGCGGTTCATCCATGTCGGCGCTGCACACTGCGGCAACGGCAATCATGTCCGACAACGGCGACCAGTTTATTATTGGCGGTGTCGAGCACATGGGCCATGTCGGCATGACTCAAGGTATCGACCCGAATCCTCGCGCGTCGGTGCACTTTGCCAAGGCGTCGTGGATGATGGGTGTCACCGCCGAAGTGCTGGCCAAGATGCACGGTATTGATCGTGAGACGCAAGATGCATTCGCGGTGCGCTCGCATCAGCTGGCAGACAAGGCGCGTGCCAATGGTGAATTCGCTCGAGAAATCGTCCCTATTGTTGGTCACAATGGCGACGGCTTTAAAGTGCTGATCGAAGACGATGAAACAATTCGTCCTGACACCTCTTTGGAAGGTCTGGGGCAACTGCGGCCAGTCTTTGATCCTGCCAATGGCACGGTGACTGCAGGCACCTCATCACAGATTACCGATGGTGCGTCGGCCATGATGATCATGTCGGCAGAAAAAGCCCAACAGATGGGTTTGCAGATCAGAGCCCGCATCAGATCGATGGCTTACGCTGGCGTGGACCCTTCTATTATGGGTTATGGTCCTGTGCCTGCTACATTGAAAGCGTTGAAGAAAGCCGGCTTGTCGATTGGCGATATTGATTGTGTCGAGCTCAATGAAGCCTTTGCCGCGCAATCATTGCCGGTATTGAAAGACCTCAAATTGCTCGATGATGTGGACACTAAAGTGAATTTGCGCGGCGGCGCGATTGCGCTGGGCCATCCACTGGGTTGCTCCGGTTCACGTATTACCACAACTCTGCTGAATAACATGGAAGACCGGGACGCCACCTTGGGTCTGGCGACCATGTGTATCGGGCTGGGGCAGGGTATCGCCACTATCATCGAGCGCGTCTAGCTTGCGCGCCGGAATTTCTGAGATGACTACAACAGCCAAAGATCAGTTTAAACTGAATCGTTCGCGCAAGAATCTGCGCCGTGATGTGGGCAAGGCTATCGCCGATTTCAATATGATCGAAGATGGCGATCTTGTCATGGTTTGTCTGTCTGGCGGGAAGGATTCCTATACGCTACTGGATATTCTGATCAATCTGCAGAAACACGCTCCGATCGAGTTTCGCTTGCATGCTGTGAATCTCGATCAGAAACAGCCCGACTTTCCCGAGCATGTGCTGCCCGACTATCTTGAGGCGAATAAGGTCGACTACAAGATTCTTGAGCAGGACACCTATTCGATTGTGACTGACAAGGTGCCGGAAGGAAAAACCTATTGCGGGCTTTGTTCACGCCTGCGTCGCGGCATTCTTTACAATTACGCTGACTCTATCGGGGCAAGCAAAATTGCGCTTGGTCACCACCGCGACGATATTGTTGAGACGCTGTTTCTGAATATGTTTTACGGTGGCAAGCTGAAGGCCATGCCGCCAAAATTGCTTAGTGACGACAAGCGCAACGTCGTGATTCGCCCGCTCGCCTACTGCAAGGAAAAAGAAATTGAACGCTATGCGGCGATGATGGATTTTCCAATCATCCCCTGTAATTTGTGTGGCAGTCAGGACAACATGCAGCGCCAGGCGATCAAGTCAATGTTACAGGAGTGGGATCGTCAGCATCCTGGTCGGGTAGAATCGATTTTTCGCAGCATTGCCAATGTGTCGCCTTCGCAGTTGGCTGACAGCAAGCTGTTTCCATTTAGCGAGTTACGCGTGCAACAGCCGTCGTCAGACCGGGTGGAAGTGGTTGAGCTGGTTTAGTGACCGATAGTTGCAATTATATTGACAGTCTTAGTGAGCGTGTTACTGAGAAAGTCACTGAGAGAGTTATTGAGAGAGTTTGAGAGAGTTATTGAGACTCGTTTTGAGAGTTCGGGAGCAATCCCGAAAACGTCAGGTTGCGAAACGTTAAATCAATGCTTGAGAAATACACGAGTACTGTCCCGCTCGCGATTGCCGAGGTAAAGATTGGAAATTTCATATCGCGATTTGTCTGCCGATGCCCTGCGCGGGGTTGTTGAAGAATACATAACGCGTGAAGGGACCGACTACGGCACTCAGGAATACTCATTCACTAGCAAAATTGAACAGGTCATGCGGCAACTTGAGCGTGGCGAAGTAAAGATTCTGTTCGATGCTGAAAGTGAAACCTGTACGCTGGTGTCCGCCCGGGACTAATATCGAAGTCAATGGCGTCTGACTTGTTGTCGAGATGACCATTACAGATAATGCATAGCTATGACTGAAAACGACGATAACAACACAGCAATCGATGCCGACATCACGGCCGTAGCCGAACTGGATGCTTGCGGTTTGTATTGCCCGGAACCAGTCATGATGCTGCACAACAAGATTCGGGAAATCGACGCGGGCGATGTCCTGCGTTTGCTGGCAACTGATCCGTCAACGACGCGGGACGTGCCGAAGTTCTGTCTGTATCTGGGTCACGAGCTAGTGCAAGAGTCGCAGGACGGGGACAAGTATCTCTACCTGATACGTAAAAAGGAATCCTGATGCCCTGTGCCGGCTTGTCGCATGCGCACACAGAGTCGGACTGGTTGCCAGGATACCATCACAGTTGTCTCGGGATTAACGGGGGCAGGGATCAATTGCTAAACTCCGCTAGAGCGTCTCAGCCACTTATTGTGACCTTCAATAAGACTTTCAATAAAACCAGCAATCGGATCCGCAATAAGACTCTCACCAAGAACTATAATAATCCCATGCAAAATCGTGAAGAGCCACACGCGTGACCCAGTCCGAGCAGCAACCTGTTTATCTGATCGACGCCTCGATCTATATCTTCCAGGCGCATTTTTCACCCTATCTTGAGATTCAGGACAATGACGGCGACGATTTGAGCGCACTGGCTGGCTATACCCAGTTTTTATTGCAGTTCCTGCGCCGCAATTCGCCGCAACATATCGGCGTTGCCCATGACGAAAGTTTATTCTGTGGTTTTCGGCACCGCTTGTGTGAGAACTATAAATCCAATCGTGAATTGCCCGATGACAATCTGGCGCGGCAATTGGCCGGTTGTCTGGAGCTGGGTGAAATATTGGGGTTGGCGTCTTTTGCCAGTAAAGAGTTTGAGGCTGACGACATCATCGGTGCGTTATCACACAAAGCCCGGATGAATGAAGATGCGAAACTGGATGTACACATAGTTTCGCGTGACAAGGATCTGGCGCAATTATTGGCCGCCGATCAGGATTGCCTGTGGGACTACAATGCCAATCGTAAACGCTTTCGCGCCGATATCATAAATGAACTGGGAATTCTGCCCGAGCAGATTCCGGATTATCTGGGTTTGATCGGCGATAGCGTGGATTGCATCTCTGGCGTGCCGGGAGTCGGGCCAGTCAAAGCCAAAGCCCTGTTGCAACGTTTTGCCAGCATGGAAAGCATATACGCCAATCTCGACAAGGTGGCTGCCATGGATTTGCGCGGCGCCAGGAAGCTGGCAGAGAATCTCGAGTTACACAAAGAGCTGGCCTATTTGAGTAAAGAACTGGCGACGATAGTATGTGATATTCCTGATGAGCTTGAACGTTTCGGTCATGTGACTTTGCCAGAGCTAAGAAGGCAGACAGTGCAGGTCGACCGTTTCGCTGATTTCCTTTCGCGCTTTGGTTTTGCCAAACCAGAGGCTCGACGCTTACTGGGTAATGCGCGAGTGTTGGCAGAGCGCCTCTGATTCAGCTTGCTGTAGACCGCGACAATACTCCCAGGCCCCATTCACTATTGAAGAGAGCAAGTGTGCAAAAACGATTAACGACATTGCAAGGCAACGATGCGAATAGTTGCTGACAGTCAGCTCGTGGGGGTGGAAACCGAATTCGCCAGTACCGGTGAGTTGGTTTTGTGCAAAGCGCAAGACATCTCGCCTGAATTAGTGAGCCGGGCTGATGCTCTGCTGGTGCGTTCTGTGACGCAAGTGAATGAGGCGCTATTACAGGGTAGCTCAGTACGCTTTGTCGGCACGGCAACCAGCGGCATGGATCATCTGGATCTGGCTTATCTGGACAGTCAAAAAATCAAAGTGGTCCATGCGGCAGGGAGCAATGCCAATGCCGTAGTGGATTATTGTCTGACCGCAATAGCCAGCGCCATAACTGCCGGGTTGCTGGCTGCTAATGATGTTCGCGTTGGCATTGTCGGCGCGGGTCATGTTGGTAGCGCGTTAGCCAGTCGCTTGCAGCGCATGAACATCCCGGTGGTAGTTTATGATCCTCCGCGCGCTAGCAATGAGCCGCTGTTTGTCTCTGCCAGTCTGACAGAGGTCTTGCAGTGTAATGTTATTTCCCTGCATGTGCCGCTTACCCGCAACGGAGAGTATGCAACCCGAAAGCTGTTTGACGCCGCTGTGTTGCAGCAACTTCAGGCAGATACCGTGTTGCTGAATAGTTGCCGCGGTGGTGTTGTGGATGAGTCGGCACTCTTGGCATTGTTATCAGAAGGACGGCGCATTCATTATGTCGCCGATGTCTGGGAGCAGGAGCCGGCTGTCTCGGTTGCGTTGGCGCGGCGCTGTTTCATTGCTACTCCCCATATTGCCGGTTACAGCCAGCGCGCAAAGCGTCAAGCTACCAGGGCGTTGCGGGTGCAATTTGCGCAGTGGGTTGCCGATGCGCCAGTGACGCGAACTGCTGGCCAGGATGAAAAACCTGGTCCGTCAGACTATCTTGTCACTGCGGATGATACTGTCTGGTCGTTGATGACGGCGCATTTGCCACTAGAGAATACCAGCAAGCAGTTTGTTGCGGCGCTAGAGTCGGGCAAGGGGCGGGCGGCTTTCGAATCGATTCGCCAGAACATGTTGCAGCGCAGAGAATTTTGCGAGGTGAGCCTGGCAAAAGACGGGCTGCCTGAAGCGGTTCAACAACAGGCAGCGATGCAAGGGTTTCACTGCCTTTGAATCGGTGTTGGGTACCCTGAGCCTATGACCGTAGTGAAAGACACTGCGAAATCAGCTGCGGTATTGGGCCAGTACGGTACCGATCTTCTTGACGGCAACTTCAAGCTCGTCTTCTCTGGGTAGAAAGACCAGTCGCAGATGCTGGCTATCGGCAATATTAAACGCGCTGCCTTGCACAACCAGTATCTTTTCCTGTTCCAGGATATCCAGTACCAATGCCACGTCTTCCTTGATGGTGTAGACCTTGGGGTCCAGTTTCGGGAAGGCGTAAATGGCGCCGCGTGGTTTAACACAGCTGACACCGGGGATTTTAACCAGTTCCTCCCACATGCGATCGCGCTGATCTTTCAGGCGGCCACCGGGCAGGACCAGATCGTTAATGCTCTGGTAGCCACCTAACGCAGTCTGAATAGCAAATTGTGCCGGGACATTGGCGCACAGGCGCATATTGGTGAGAATATCCAGACCTTCAATGTAGCTGCGGGCGACATGTTTGGCGCCACTGAGCACCATCCAGCCACTACGAAAACCGGCCAGTCGATAAGACTTGGACAGACCGTTAAACGTCACGACCAGTAAATCATCGCACAAGGACGCTAACGGGATGTGTTGCGCATCGTCATAGATGATCTTGCTGTAAATCTCATCGGCAAACAGGATCAGGCTGTGTTGGCGGGCCAGCTCGATCAACTCAAGCAAGACATCCTTGCTGTACACCGCACCCGTTGGATTGTTCGGGTTGATAATGACCAGCGCCTTGGTATGGGGCGTTATCTTGCTGGCAATGTCTTTGACGTCAGGATTCCAGTCAGCTTGTTCATCACAAATATAGTGAATAGGCGTACCGCCACCGAGACTGACCGAAGCAGTCCATAGCGGATAATCGGGAGCCGGGATAAGCACTTCATCACCATCATTGAGCAGCGCTTGCATCGCCATGGTGATCAGTTCGCTGACGCCGTTGCCGAGATAGATATCGTCGATCTCGACATCGGCTATCTGTAAGCGTTGGCATTCCTGCATGATGGCTTTGCGAGCGGAGTAGAGCCCCTTGGAATCACTATAGCCCTGGGCGTTGGCAAGATTGTGAATGACGTCGTAGAGAATCTCGTCAGGTGCGTTAAAGCCAAAAGGCGCCGGGTTGCCTATGTTCAGCTTGAGGATCTGATGGCCTTCTTCTTCAAGACGCTTGGCTTCTTCCAATACCGGGCCGCGAATGTCATAGCAGACATTGCTCAGCTTTTGCGACTGGGCAACCTGTTTGGCTTGAAACTCTTTTATCGATTTAACCTGATCCATTTCTCATTGCCGGTAGTAAATAGGTGACTGAATATGTATAGCTTGTGTCGGCCAATTGGCTTGAAATCCTGAGTGTGAGCCTTATGTTCATAAACATTCAGGTGACTCGGATGTGCTGATTCGTGCTCTGGAGCAAACAGCGCTTGCTGCTCGACAGACTCAACAGCGCCACTGGCGGCCCGACGGGCAGTCATGGCATTCTACAGTAACTTGTAATGGGCAGAAATGCTCAACCCACAAAATTTAAGGCAGTCGTTAGCGGAGTACGACCATGAGTGAACAGACACAGAAAGACAGCGTAGCAGACGCCAAACTCGATAAGTCAGAGGATGAATGGCGCGCGGAGTTAGCGCCGGAGGAATACCATGTACTGCGCGAGAAGGGTACCGAAAGAGCTTTTACCGGCAAGTACTGGGACCTTAAAGATGATGGCATGTATTTGTGTGCCGCCTGTGGTGAACCGTTGTTTAGCTCGGAGACAAAATACGATTCCGGATCGGGCTGGCCGAGTTTCTATCAGCCCGCCGATTCAGACAGCGTCAATGAGCTGGCCGACCACTCACACGGGATGGTACGGACCGAAGTGGTTTGCAAGAAGTGCGAGTCGCATCTGGGGCACGTTTTTCCTGATGGCCCGAAAGAAACTGGTTTACGCTATTGCATTAACTCCGCCTCGCTGGATTTCAAAAAAGCGGATCAGGAGTGAATCAAGCTAACTCTTACCAAGTCTAACGGCGAAAACCATGTGTGACAAAAGGGGCGTATTGCCCCTTTTTTATGTGTTGTATTTTATGGCCGAGGTTTACTTCTCGATGGTGTACAGACCGTTCACTTCATTAAGCGAGTTGATCTGATCAACCATTTCGAATCCGCCGACAAAGGCTTCACCAGTGTCGCCAGTGAAGACACCGCCAAGGTCCGCTTCGATGGCGTTGCTGATGATGCCACCGGGATCGGAGAGTGTGCCACCCAGCGCGTTCAAGTCCACCATGCCGCCAGAAACCGTACCAGCGAAATCCACATTCCAGGCTTGTGAGCCAGCCACTTCGACTTGCAAGGAGCCGTCACTGATAGCGCCACTATTGAAATCCACGTGCATGCCAGCAACCACATCAGTGACAGCGCCAGCACTACCGGTTCCGACAAAGTCAGAGGCGAGGGTAGTGCCATAGTTGGCAGTCCCTTGTAGATTGGCCACCGGCGTTGGATTGACTGTAGCCAGAAAATCAGACGTTTCTACTGTCATGTTGTCTGCGTCACCAGCCTCTACCACGACCCAGTTTTCTTCGATCGGGTTATCCCATTGGCCCCAACTGATGTTATGGGTTTCGGTACTACTCTCAGGTAGAGAGAAGGTGGCAACAGGGGGAGTGACTACTGTGCCATTGCCATTGAGCAAAATTGTTCCGTAGAGCGAGTGATTCTTGCCATCGGGAGTTGTCGTGTTAGCCAGATTGAAACCCAAGGCGATGCCTTGCGCACCAGTACTGCTTGCTGAGCCAGTGAAATAACCCCCAATTTCGCCGCCAATCGCGCCACTGTTAAACAATAAAGTGGCAATATTATTGAAGTCATACAACCTGCCGGCGACATTGCTCATGGTGAGATAGGCGCCATCCAAGGCGCCATCAAAGGTGCCTTTCCAGGCGACGGCGCCACTGGACAGCAGGAATTCGCCGTCGGAGATATCGCCGTTGCTAAAGTCGATATCAAACTGCATGTCGCCGCTGTCGCGGATTGTGGCAAATGTTGGAACTCCTGAACCGTTGCCCGTAGAAGTTGAATAGCTGCCTTGCAACTCGGCGATAGTGCTGTATCGATAAGTGCCGGATGATGGCAGCGTCCCTGACGTCGGGTCAGCAATAAACCAATAGCCTTCGTGTGCGTTGCCATTGTCGGTCGTGTTCACTTCCGAGTTTCCAGACTCCTTATCGTATTTGGTGCGCGGAAACGATGAATTGTTCGGATCGCTGAAGGTTGACCAACTTCCCCAGGTAGTTACACCCAGAGAGCCGGCTTCGGCTGCCTTGTTGGCCGTACCGGGGCGTAACAGACTCTCGGTTTCAAAATCGAAAGTATTCTTGAAAGTAGAGTCATCGAAATCCCGGGCGACAAACACCGGCTCAGCAGTAGTGCCGGTAGTTCTCACCGGGCCGCCAAACAATTCACTGTAGTGGTGATCGGAATTAGCCGGCGAGCCGGAAACCATCACGCCATATTTCGGCGCGCTACGCAGGTCTTTGATCTCCTTGGCGGTAATGAAGTTACTGTCATCCCACAGGAATGTGCCTTGCACCCAGTTTTTGTTGGCTGTGTCATCTTGCAGGCTAAAGCCGCCATTGAAGGCATAATCGCCGGTGCCGGCGTTTATCAGGATGCCGCTCATCTCGCCGCTCACCTTGTCGCCGGTGACGGTGACGCTTTCCTGAATGTTGCTGTCAGTAATAGTGAAATCGCTGAGATAAGTCGCGAGATTAGTTTCGCCAGAGTCTGCCACTGTTGACAGGGAGCCGGTGAAATCCAGCGACCAGACCTTGAGCGGGCTGCCGGATTTGGTCATTTCCAGTCGCAGGTGGCCATCAGAAAGGGCGGCGGTTGCAAAGTCCACATCAAAGCGACCTTTCAATGCAGAGACGCTGTAGCCAGTAAAAGAAGTGGTGGCGTAGTATTCCGAATCATCCGAACTGCCAATGAACGTCGCGGTGCCGGTGGTCTTGGCGGTGTAGTTCGTGGCTTGCACCATGATCAGTTCATCTGACAAAGTAGCAGCACTATAGGAAGCTGGCGTGGCTGCATTCTTGTGAACGGTATGCGTTCCGCTGCTGCCCCAGTAACTCCAGCCAACCAGGCTTGAGGTGCCTTCGCTCTGCGCGGTGCCATCGCTAACCAGGATATAAGTCGGTTTCTCTTTAAACTGGGTTTCGGCAGCTGTGCCGGTGCCATCAAAGCTGATGAGACTATGGGGCGCGGTCGGGTTGTAGTTGCCGGTGATCAACCCGTCTTCAAGGCCGCGGGAGATGGCAATACCAAATTTGGTATGAGTATTTCGATAGGCGCTATTGTAAGTAAACGGCGGCGTAATCGAGCCCTCAAACAAAGTTGCGCCAACAATGTTCTTACGATTATTACTGACTTCGCTGTCACCGTTTTCATTATTAAGATCAAAGCCCAGTACAAAGCCCCATTCGTCATCAGTACCTCGAGTCACGAATCCGGAAATAGTGCCGCTAAACGTATCGTAGTTGGAGTTGCCGACTACCGAGCCGTCTTCGTAGAGGGTGCCTGTCACTGACTGACTACTAATCACACCGTAGCCATCGCTGTCAGACACGGTGCCATTGAAATTATTCAAGCGCCATTCCTGATCGGCGGTACTGCAGGCGGCACTGCCAAAACAGATGCTGAGCGAACTGCTGGTAATCGCGGCGTTTGCCAGATTCATGGTAAAGCCGCCTTCGACTTTCTGAGCATTGCTGCCATCGGAGCGGCGGGCGAAATAACCGCTTACGGTATCAAAGACGACTGAACCTGACAGGTTGCTACCGGTATAGGCAGGGTTGGCTGAAATGAACACAGCGCGATTCGTAGTGTTGATGTTTTCCAGGTGTAGCAGCGAGCCGGCTTTATCGAATACCGTGTATTGATCTTCACCGCCAGAGCCATCCCACAATCCCCAGCTAATACTGTATTTGCTCAAGGCGGTAGTGCCGCCTGGCTCGGTCTGAACTTTGAGGCTGTCCTTGAATTCGAAGCCAACGTCAAACGAATTAGTATCAGTATTGTAATAGTTCTTGCCCAGAGCAAGTTGCGTATGAGCCTCGTTGCGATCGCTGCTGCTCAGTAAGTAGGTCTTGCTGTCATTGCTGCCGGTCCAGCCGAATATCGGGCCGTCCAGAGTACTGTCAGAACGGTTCAGTGTTAACGCATTGTCCATCATAACCAGGCCAAAGCTACTGGCGTTACCAACAGCCTCGCGCTCAGTGGTAGCAATTCGGTCGACGTCGTCGAGCAATACCAGACCGGAAACGAAACGCTCGGTGTGACTGCCACCGTCGCCGCCGAACATGAAGCCGGTAGAAATGTCTTTGGCCTCACTGCCCACAAAGAAGCCGTAAATAGAGCCATTGAAATTTTCGGGTTCTGAAGGATTGGCTTGCTCAGTGACCTGGCCGGAGACATTGAATTTAAAGATGGATCGGTCGGCGGTGATTGATGAGCTAATGCTGTTGGTGACCCACTTTTGATCCCAGTTGCTGGTCGAGCAAGATGAGGCAGAAGCACACCCGTAAACGCTAAAGAAGCCCTCAACGTCATCGTCGCCAAAATCGAATTCCAGAACCGAGTCCACAATGTACTTGTTATAGCTGGAATTGTTGCTCTTGATGTAAGTGGTGTTTTCGCTATCGGAATGCCATCGGAACCATTGTTTGGAGCCTGTCAGGGAGGCTATATGGCTTTCCGGAGTGCCAGTTCCTGTCGCAAACCAGACACCGGCATTCGGCCGCATCTCATTGCTATTGGTAGTTTCATAACTGGCGTTATCTATGAATAATGGTGTGCTGTCAGCAGATGCGGATGATTCCCAGCGCCCCCAGGTCAAACCGGTATGATCTCCGACATCCTTCGATAAGGGGAAATCACTGCTTAACGTCGCATCGTTGCGACGCACCAAAGCGTAGCCGTTGTTGGTGATTAGCGAGCTGTCGAGATGACTGCCACCGCTGTTCTGCACGATAACGGCATTGCCTTCAACACTGCTGGTTGCCGAACCAATTATGCCGCGATATTCAACACTGCCAGTGCCTTTCACAGTCGGGTTCTGCGGAAAGAGAGCGATGCCTTTCTTCGATAAATCGGCGTTTTCGGAGCTGGACACCAAATCGGACTCGCGATACAAGATTGCGCCACTGGTTGAGCCGGACGCCGATGTAGCGCTGAATTGATACCCGGCGACAAAGCCTTCGGCCGAGGTGCCAATAAAGCTGCCTTTGACGGAGCCGGAGAGTGTTTCGGTTGTGCCGCCGTTTTTATAGCTACCAGCCAGGCTGCTAATTAACACAACACCGTCGGTGCCAATACTCAGGTCATCTTTTTCGGTTATTTCCCAGTATTCGGTGGGTGTCGAACTACAGTCAGTGCTGCACACTTTTAGTCGAAAATTGTCGATCTGATTGTTGTCGAGGTCGATATCGAAAAAGCCGGTGGCATCAAAATTGGCTGAGCGGCCTAATATTTCACTGGCTTGAAAACCCACTGAGGCGGCGAGCTTGGAGCGGGCAGCGGGAGTGAAAGAGGCAACGATAATGTTGTCTTCAATAAGGCTGTTTGCGTCATCATCGTAGGCATTGGAGTAATAAGTCGCTGCATTGGTTGATTGCGCATTCCAGACGCCCCAGACGAGCTGTAAGTCAGAAAAGGTTTCTTTATCTGTCAGGTTGGTAGGGTCAGCATCGTTGTTATTCTTCAAAATATTGAAATTGGCTGAACTTAGACCGTCGTCGTAAGTCGAGGTGGTGGACGTGACCATGGCATAAGCAGAGTCTATCGGATAGGCGCCACCGAACAGGAAACCGCCGTCGGTATCGCCTGTCTTGGTGCTCAATGCAAAGCCAAGTTTGGTAAAGTCGTCACGCTGGCTACTAGTGATGACATAGTCGGTTGCGGTGCTGTTAAACAAAATCGAACCATTGATTGACTTGTCTGGCGCCAAGCTCGAATTACCTGTGATTTCCGCAACGCGAGCCGAGGCTGTCTGACTACCGCTGTTCCAGGTAAAACCGGCCGAGCTGAAACTCAGCACAAAGCCTTCTGCGCCACTGCCCAGAAACTGACCGCTTATATCTTCAGTGCGAATAATAAAATTCGTTGTACTTGAGGCGGCATTGGTGACCGAGCCTTCGCGCTCGAAGATCAGGTTATTGTTGTTAGTGAGTGTGAATGTGCCTTCAGCACTGCCGAATGAAGCCAGCGGCCAAAAGTTACTGCCGAAATTGCTGCTGTCACAGGCGCCAGCCCCGGTGCAGAGATACACGTTTGCGGCAGTGATCTGGCCGAGGCCGAGATCAACATAAAAACCGCCATTCACAGAAGTGAGTGAGTCACCGCCGAAACCATTCAGAGTCAGCAGGTAATCGCTGCTGGTGGTGAATTTCTTTTGACCAGTCAGTGACGCGATGCTTTGCGGCATGCCGCTCATGAACACCGCGCTTTGCGTAATCTGTGTGGTCGTTGGTGACGAGTCGCTGCCACTACTGTATTTGTAAACCGTAATTGGGCTGCCTGCAGTGGCGTTCCATAAACCCCAATGCAAATTATAGCCACCGACATTGCTTGCAACATCAGTAGGGGTGAGGCCGCCAAAATCGATGCGCTCTGAGGCATTGCTGGAATTGACGTTGTAGGGGGCTGTCTTGCTGGTGGATACGAAACGTCGAGTGGTAGCGTTGGTGGCATTGGTCGCGCCGCCGTAGAGGGTGCGTCCGCCGTGGGTCAGAATGCCGATATAGTCCAGCTCATCGATCTGTGTTGATGTCAGACCAAAGGTTAACGTGTTTGTGGAACCACCGCCGCCACCACCAGGTTCGGGTTCGGGTTCAGGTTCGGGTTCTGGCTCAGGTTCAGGTTGCGGCTCTGGCTCTGGCTCGGGCTCGGGTTCGGGCTCAGGTTCAGGCTCGGGTTCTGGTTCAGGCTCTGGCTCTGGCTCTGGCTCTGGCTCTGGCTCGGGTTCGGGCTCATCGTCGTCGTCTTCGGGGCGACAGGCCGGGTTAGTCGAATTCAAGGTACAGGCCAGCGTGCCATCACCGCTGGTTTCATTCGGATTAACTTCCACTTCGTTGTTCTGATCAGCTGAATTACTGCCGCCTGTGTCAATGCCCGTGGTAGTTTCAGTGTCATTCGGCGTGAATTGAGGGGCGTTCAGATTGGCAGCACCCGGGTTGTTGTCACCGGCATTTCCGCCACCAGTATCGCCGACACCAGTGTTGCCGCCGTCATTCCCTGCAGCCCCGGCATCGTTGCCTGCACCGGTGTCGTCACCGGCATTGTTATCAGTATCGTTCGCGGCAGGAGTGTCATCGTCGTTGCCAGCAGCATCATCGCCGCTATCGTCGTCATTATCGTCTGGCGTATCGTCGCCACCAGCGTCATCGTCGCCATCGTCATCGCCGGCGCCACTCTCATCGGGATCATCCAGTTCGGCTTCTTCCTCTCCTTCGTCTTCATCTTCTTCGGGTTCGGGAACCGTCAATACCGGGATATTGCCCAATTGTGTTGGTTGCAGGATAAGGCCTTGGGGTGGGGTGTTGTTGTCCAGGGCGCGGCCGAAATCATAGTCAGCGCCAATACCAAGTTCCAGCGTGCCGGCATTGTTGCTCATTTCAGTACCGCCGTCATAAACACCGGCATAGAGCGCATCCGTTATCACCAGCTCGTGGTCAGTACCGCGGATACCAATAGTGGCGAACTCGGTTTCGATTGAATAGGCGTCACGATTAGCCTCACCAATTTGACCAGTGATAGTGCGCAGCCCGCCTTCAATGAGACGCATGGTAGACACATCACTGTCCGGATTGCCTTCATAGGTATAAGCGAGAATTTCAAATCGGCTCAATTCCTTCACACTAATAATGGCTTGGTCATCCATGCGCACTTGCGCGAAAGAGGAAGCCTGAGTCACCACCGTATCGCCAACGTTTAGTTCAGCACCGCGTCGTAGCGCTCGCGTTGCACCTGACGAATCAACAGCCGTAACCTGACCCCGCGTGATCACGACCAGGCCAGCACGGGATTCATCCTGAGCAAGAGAGGCAGGAGAATAGAGCGCCAGGGAAAGCAATAGAAATTGAAAGCAAAAACGCTTGAAGACTGTGGTTAGTTGCGTGGGCATTCTCTCAATACATCTCGACTAAAAAATGAAGTTAAAACTGATACCTGAATCCCGCCTGATACTTAAAGCGTGTGTAATCGAACAGGGGAATATTACTGGTGTTGTTGGTGTAGGCTGTTTCAGCTGTGATCATCAAATTTCTGCGTAGTTGCCAAAACCAGCCTAATGTGACGCTATCAGTATCATCTTGACGAACAGTATTGAAAAACACCGGGTGGGTACTGTCATGCTCAACATCCTGTGTTGAGGCACGCAGAAACGGTGTGTTTTGCGCATTGAGTCGGTACAACACGCTGTATGCCAGCCCTGAGAATTCGCGGCCGTTGTGCGAACCGCCAGTACTGTTTTCCGGACTCTCATCAGCGGTATACAAGTTCAAGGAATGGGTAAACGGGCCAGCGACTTTGGTCATTCCACCAGTAAACAGCACTTGATCGACATCGCGCAGGGAGTTTCGTGTTGTTGCGGTGTCATCGTAACGAATTTGCGAATAAGCCCCAGACAGGTTGTGATACCAACCGTTGCCGTAACTGCGTTGCCAGGAAGAATTCAGGGCCACTGAATCCTGAAAGCCAATACCGTCCAATTGCACAGTTGTCAGCGCGGCACCATGGCGGAAGCGATTGATGTCGTTGCCCCAGCCATAAGTCAAAGAGCCGCGCAGGTTGTCGATATCGAATTGGTCAGTATCGAAATTATCCAGATGTACGAAACTGACGTTTGCGGATAATGACCGGTCGCGAGTGAAAGGATAGACATAGGCCATAGTGAGGGTCGTATTTGAGAAACTGTCCTCAGTTTGCTGACCGTCGGGATTCAGTTCGATTTGTCCGACTAAAGGCGTGTCGATCAAGCCGTTGCTGGTGGCACTATTGATATTGTCATCGGACCCGAGGACTGAGGCTATAGTCCAATTGAAAGTAGGTTCCTGCGAATTCTGACGAGTCTCAATGAGCTGCAAGAAAGCTTCAATATTTTGTCGCACATTGGCTGGCGGATTATTCTCCAATACAACATTGAACAGATTTTCGGCGGCAGTAAGGTTGTTGGTTACAAAATAGGCGCGTGCGAGTTCAAGTCGGGCGCGTTCGCGTAGTACGCCGTTGCCAGCGGTTGCCGCGGCTCGCTCAAGGGCGAACACGGCTTCATTGGCGCTGGAGCCACCGACTTCCAGGCTGGCCAATCCGTAATAGAAGTCAAATTGTGTATCGCCTTCCCACTCCGCCCGATAGGGAGTTGCTTCAGCTACCGCTTCCTGATATCGCTGCGCATTCACCAGACGCTGAAGCTCAGGGACAGGGGATTCACTATCAGCTCCCAGAGCGGCGCCGGCGATTCCCGCGAGCACGGGAGTCAGGACAAGTAGTCGGAGGATATTCATGATGCAGCCCGTTGTAATTTTTCTGATTATGGTCTTGTCTCCACCACGACTCGTATACAGTGCGACAGGGACGCGTGACAGTATTGTCAAACTCATCGATTGTACCAAAATGCTCCCGTCTTTCTCACTTTACGCGCAGTATTTTCCTGATCAAGCGTGATAGATTCAGGCAATGACGGAATTGTGACCTGGGTCCAATTTCGGCGCAATTTTGTCAGAATCGTCCGCATCTTTACGGCATCACGGGTAGTTTCGATAAGATTATTTTGCGGTGGATTCAGGTAGCATTTAGTGACAGGTGCTGCAAACTAGCGCACAGCACAGCCTGAAACGCGGAAAATCAGCCAATATGACGAATGATTTGGCAAGCGACACGAGCTAAAAAGTAAATAGTTAACGTCAAAAGTGAAAAGGAAAAAGAAAGGAGACAGCGGCATCAAGACGGTCCTCAAAGCAGCCGGACAGAACGGCCAGGGTAGCAGCCTGACAAGAGTTTCAAAAACAGTTTTGGCCCCATCATTGGCGCTAACTTTAAGACAAATGGCGCTGACAGCGTTGCTGTTTGGCATTTCCACTCATTTCGCTGTGGCGCAACAAGCTGGCATTGAGCAGGCGCTGAGCATCGGCGGCTATTTCGCCCGTGGTGATTATGGCGAGGCAGTGGATACGGAAATCAAGTATGTGCCCGTGACTTATGAATGGAATGCTGGCGAGTGGGGTTTGCAATTCACGGCACCTTATCTGCAAGTGACCGGATTGGGTAATGTGCTGGTCAATGTCGGCGGTGTTACTCAGGCCGTGGCGGGTGCGGAAGTGACGACCTCGAGTGGTCCAGGAGATGCCATCGCTTCACTTATCTACCGGGTGCCGCCCTGGGCGGAGAGTGTGCCATTCGTAGATCTGCGTCTCGATGTGAAATTGCCTACCGCGGATGAAACCAAGGGCATGGGAACGGGAGAGGTTGATGCCAGCGTGCAGATCGACCTGAGCCAGGACTTTTCCGGAATCGTTGGTTTTGCCACGCTGGGCTACACCTGGCGCGGGGAAACAACCCTGTTTCCCGGCTTGGCAGACGCCGCTTTTGCGCAGGTCGGCCTGGCGCTCCCCATCAACAACCGCGTTAATATTGGCGCCTATTACGACTATCGGGAAGCTGCCAGCGAATTCAGTGCCGAGTCACACGAATTGTTGCCCTATGTGAACTGGCAGCTCAGTGAGCAATGGTCAGTCACAGGCTTGTTATCAACCGGATTTACCCAGGCAAGTGCGGATTTTGGGGCACTGGCCCAACTGCGTTACAGCTGGTAGCCCATGCACAAGCCAATCTATCTGTATTGCGGATTCTCTGGAAGGCAGGACTTTGCCCGTGCCTGAATGGCCAAGCGAGATTTTTATCAGTTGCCTAGAGCTGCAGCGGTTTCACCCGCGGTGGCAAGATAGCCGCGCGCTGGATCGGACGAACACGCTGAACCGGCGGTAGCTCGGGGCGCTGCAGCCGGTCAGGGCGAGCATTTCGGGAATCGGCAGTGGGGTCGCTAGCGTCTTGGTTGGTCTGGCTTGTCGATACTATCTGCGTGTCTACATGCGTGGCCAAATAATCGGCGACACGGTTCCAGGTCACTTGTTGAGTCGATTGCTCAGTATTGGCTTGGTTGTCGCTGGCGTGTGAGGCCACAGTAGCTGACGTATCCTCGGTCAAGGAGGCAAGCTCATTGCCAGGCGCTGCTTCTGCTGATGGCGCAGCAGCTTGTGTCGCCGGTGGAATCGGGGCGCTGCTGGCGATGTCACTCGAACCCTCTGATGCGCCGCCCTTCATGTGTTTATGCAGCTGCTCGAAATAGAGAGAATTAACCTCTATATCTCTTTGAATTTTTTCACTTATATCAATTTCTGAGCGATTGCTGCTTGGGGCCGGATTAAAGGCGACATCCACCAGGGCCGGACGCGCCGGGCGCGCTACACGCTGTTCGGGTTCAGGCATAGGGCCAAGTGCCGCAGTAACGGGTGGCAGTTCGGCGCTAAACTCTGTGTCAGTATTTGCCGATGGTGATGCGAAAACCTCGCCCTGTATCTGCAATTGCGCGTCGCTGTTTAAGCCAAGATAGGGTTTGAATCCTGTGCCGCCCAGACCGCTTTCGCCTCTGGGTACGGCCATGCGTCCGGTACCGCCAATCCCGCTGCCTTCGTCATCGCCGCCGCGGGTGCGCCCGGCACTGGTAAAACTCAGGCTCAATGCGAGCACCAGCAACAAGGCCAATACCGCCAGATTGAAGCGGTTGGAAGAGGGCAAGCTGTTGACTAAAGTTCGCATGGTCAGGCTATTGGCTCATTCAGCTCTCTGGCTGGTCATCATTGTCGCCGGCTAATTCGGCATTGTAATTGAAAATTCCGAAATTGATGCGGTAATTCGCATCCGGCTTACTGCGATCTGCTGCCTGGTGTGCCAGAGCAGCTTTGTTCATGTCGGTAAGTGCCTTCATACCCAGTTCATCGGCAAGTGCGGCCAGTTGCGTCAATGAATCCGCACTCAGGCCATCATAATACACACTCCGATCAAAAAACGCTGGTTTGTTGCCCAGCAAGTTGTGCTCGCCGGCAGCAATGTGGTCTTGCAAGTTCTTGCCGAAAAAGAACGCCTTTTCTTCAAAGCCTTTGTCGGGCGTAAATGCCCCGGTATGCAGGCTAATACGGTTGTCGGCGATGCTGGCGACGCCCAGCCGTAGCCATTCATCAATAATGACACGCGGTCGAATATCACCCTTGCAGACTGATTCGACTAGTTGGTCAAACTCAGACAATGCGGTGGATTCGGGCTTGATGGAGAGGGCGCGTGGCTCGCCATTGGCGTCAAGGTAGTCCGGGTTGCCGAGCCAATGGCCGATAATCTGCGCACCAATAGAGGCTGACTGCGGTGAATTAGGGGATTGCTGTTCTTCAGAGCGCAGGCGTTTAACGTCCTTGCGATGGACGCCGGTTAGCAGATTGATGCGGCTGTCTGACTGGCGTTTGTTTCCTGCTTTGAAATCCTTCTCGGCCACATCGACATAGATCGATTTGAGCATCACGATCAGCTGTGGGTAGGTAATCTGATAGGCGAGCATAAGCCTGATCAGTGGCCGCAACAATTTCTCTATGGCGGCAACTAATCCGGGCGGCGGTGCACCGGGAGGGCTGTTGGATGGTGCGCTCATGATGCTGAGTATACTCGACCCGTTATAAAAGTTTCGGAATTTGACACTATAGTAGCAGGGATTGATTGACGTGGGAATATTTCCCACGTACTATCTTTGTCAATCACTATTCAGGCCTGAATAGCAGTACCCATTTACCGGCGGAGGCGGTGTGCAATGACAAGCTTTTCAACTACTTGTCCAGCAACAGCAGCCATAGATGCAGTGGCAGTTGCCGATTCACTTGGCACGCCAGCTAACCAGCATCCGCGCCCCACAAAACAATCCCGCTCCCGTGCCTGTTCATCGTTTCAGCTAACTGATGAGCGGCAACTGGCATATCAGGAATATGGCTTGGCCAATGGCCGAGCAGTGCTTTACTTTCATGATATCGGCAGTTCACGACTCGAAGGCAGTCTGTTTGATGAAGCTGCCCAAAGCGCAGGGCTACGACTGATTGCCATCGACCGGCCTGGCATAGGCGGCTCCAGTTTCTTCAGCACTTCGCCGCGACAATTCGCCGAGCATGCTGTCGCTCTGGCGGCGTCTTTGGGTATCGAGCGATTTGCTCTGCTGTCGTTAGGCGGCGGAGGCATTTATGCGCTTACCCTGTCGCGTTACTTTCCACAGCACGTGCAAAAGCATGTCAGTCTTGGCGGTGTGCCAGGCAGTGCGTTTAATGAAACACCGGCGAGTGGTTATCTTGCCAATTGCTGGAATGAGTTGACCCCGGTGCTGTTCAAGATGGTGGTGCACGTCAAGCATCAGTTTTTTCCCGATGCTGGTCCACAGGATTCACTCAGTCGGTTGGAAGCGCATCTTTGCTGGCAGGACCGCAAGGTGTTGCAAAAACCAGCTATCAGACGATTGTTGAAACGTGATCAGTTAGAAGCGCTAAGACGTGGTTGTCACGGTGTCGCTCAGGAAGTGTCGGTGTGCTATCGCAAGTTTGATTTCAAGTTGCACGATGTATCGGTACCGACTGTAGTCTGGCAAGGCGAGGCAGATCAGCTGTCGCGCCGCTCTGACTGTGAATATTTGGCGGCCCGCATGCCCGATGCACGCTTGAATCTGGTCTCAGGTGCCGGGCACTTTTTCTTTCTGGAAAAGCTTGGTCAGGTCATGAACAGTTTCGCTGTCGAGGATGCCAGGGTCGCGCGGCTAGCCGCCTGAGTCTACGCTGCCATTCAGTCCGCTTTGTGACTGTGGTCGTGATGATGATCCTGCAAGTCATAGTCGCAAGGATGATGACTGAATGCCTGAAAATCACTGCTCGTAGAATATTCCTTGCCATCAATTACCTTGTAAACCTTGGCGTCGATGAAGACATCGACCAAATCTTCTTCCAATAGACCCTGCTTGGCTTCTTGTACAAGAATATCGATTGCCTGTTCATAGTTCATGGCCGGTTTATACGGGCGGTCAGATGCTGTCAGCGCATCATAAATATCACAGATGGTCATGATCTTGGAGGGCATGGGTATCGCCGCGTCTTCCATGCCGTTAGGGTAGCCAGAGCCGTCCAGTTTTTCGTGATGGGCGCCGGCAATAGTTGGAATATTACGCAGTTCCTTGGTCCAGGGAATATGGTTAAGAAAGTTTTGCGTATGCACGACGTGAGATTCGATTTCTTTGCGCTCGGCGGGAGATAAACTGCCTTTGCTTATTGTCAGTAACTCCATTTCATCGGCATGAAGAATTTCCAGTTCTTCTCCCAGTGCATCCTGGCCTGCGAAGCGGTATTCGTAGATGCGATCGAGGATAATGCGGTTGTCTTCATTGAGCATGGTCGGCTCATTGGCTGTTACGATTGCTGAAAAGAATTCGTTCAGCCGTTCAATGTCCTGCGCCAAAGCGGTATCAATCTGTTTGACTAGTTGTTCATCAACCGCGCCGTTTTGATACATGCCAAGCTGCCTGCGTAAGGCTTGGGTACGCAACCGTTCTTGCGCTAACAGAATGCGGTATTGAATATTCTGCAGGCTGCCGTCGCGTAATTTTTTCTCTTTAACGAGCACTGACTCGCGCACCCCTACTTTGCCAAAATCGTGGAGCAGGGCGGCGTAGCGTAATTCCCGTACTTCGGTTGCGCTAAAACGAGTGTTGCGCAGGCGGCTGACGCTGGATGACGATACTGATTCGGCCAATTCGACACACAAATCGGCTACTCGGAATGAATGGCCGCTAGTTGTTGGGTCGCGTTGTTCGATCGCGGCTACAGAAGCATTCACAAAACCTTCGAACAATGCCTTGATATCGTTTTGTAAAATTGTATTTTCAATGGCAATACCGGCCTGGCTGGCCATGGCCTGCAAAAGAATGTTGATATCGCTATCAAAAGGTAGTGTGTACGCCGACGCTGATTTTTCATCAGTTATTTTCAGAGCCCGGGCTTTTTTGCGATTAATGAACTCGAGCACACCGATGACTGATTTCTGTTTGTTGGTGAGGGGAATGGCAAGAATCGTTTTTGTACGGTACCCGGAGTGCTGATCAAACGATTGATTAAATTGGTAAGGAGCATTTTTCGACAGCTGATAAGTGTCAGGTATATTTAATTCTGAATTAGTGCAGGCGACATAGCCGGCAATTGACGTATTGTCTAGTGGAAAACGGGACTCTTCAAAAGCAAAGTCCATCGAATCGTTCTGTGTCAGTTTAAATACCAACTCTTGTTCTTTGGCTTCGTTTTCGCGAATAAGGAACAGTGACGCGGCATCGCAGCAGGCAATGTTTTGACCTTCAGTCAAAATCTTGCGCAGCAACGTCATCAAGTCGTCCTCTGCAGATAGTGAAATGCTGATGTCTGCGAGTTTATTGAGATAACGTATGCTTGTGTCCTGCATCTTGGCCCGATCATTCTTTTCGGTTTTTACGAGCCATTGATAGCAGGCCATCTCCAACATTTTGCAAGTGGGGCTGTAAGAAAGGCTGTTGGACAGAATCAAATCTGAATCACAATTCATAGACTCGATACTGAGCAAGATCGCGTCGGGAAATTCCTCACGCCATTTATCCAGCGGCATTTCATGCAGCAGATGATTGTCGAGGATGATGAGGGCAGGGTTGTAGCGTTTCGCGGTAGCGTAGGAAACCAACTCGGTCGGAATAAGCAGTTTGGATTTGAGATCTGGCCAGATCTTACTGCTGGCATAGGCAGGTCCATAACCGATGGTAATGGTGCGCTGTGTGTTGGCGATAGAATTCATGCTGCAACTGGTTTGGAAGCCTGTTCCGCCAGTTTAACCCAGCCAAGGAGACGAGTGATAGTTTTCCGGCTGTGAAGGGGGAACCACGCTGCCTGTAGATGTAACCCGGGCAGCGCGGTTGGATCTGAAGCGTTAGCTGTCCTGACCTTGTTGGGAGAGAAAACGTCCCAGGCCAGTTTCCGCTTCCGAACGATATCGGAAAGGGCCGATTTCATCGCCATCGAATGTCTTGAAATACCAAAGGTCGCGATGACTGAAGATCAGGCTATCGGTTTCAGACGTAGAGCGTGAGCGATCGGAATTAAGAAAGTCTTGTTGCATAGACAAAGTCTCATTTCAGGGGGCCAGCGTGCGGCCGATTTATTGTGACTATTGTTACCACTAAATGATTTTGCCAAACCGCCACCGCTGCAAATGCAGCCAGTGTTGGTCTCCGCCAGCCCCCCGCTGCAGCCGATAGCTCGGTCTGAATTGGCAGCGGGAGACTGACGAGTTCGGTAAGTTAACTCCGGTTTTTGCTGCTGGAAAAGGGCGCAATTACTGTGCCATTTAAGTGTTCAGAATTTGAGCACAATGCCGTCACTATCGAGTTAATTCTATATAAATCAATGTGCTGCGATAACTAGTTGAGAGTGAACTATTTTGCTTTTACTTGTCCTGGCAATGACTTAGCGGGCAATGCTGAGAGTTTGATTATGACAAATAACACCCGTAACTGACGGCAGGGAGCAATGCTTATGGGGGCTGGTCAGCAGCAAGTATGAGCGTATCGTGTGATGCGAGATAAACTGCGGGCTAGGAACTGATTGCAGTTAAAAAATCGATATGGGAAAATCGCGCTCCTTGCGAATTCGGCTGTGTAGTTAACTTATTGAATTTGCTACCTATCAGTCTGTACCTAACGTACCCAATCAGTCAGTACCCAGTTCCGGGCTTCTGCCCGTCGGTCAGGACGTACAGCCCTGAGTACACAGGATTTTATAAGAGAGCCATTTGTGGCTCTGTCAGGTTAAAAGAGGTTTGACCATGCAGGTTTCCATCGAGACAACTCAAGGACTTGAGAGAAAAATGACCATCGCCGTGCCCAGCGAACAAGTGGATACGGCCGTCAATGCACGACTGCAGGAAGCAGCCAAGAACATTCGTATGAACGGTTTTCGCAAGGGCAAAGTCCCCTTGAAAGTTGTTAAAGATCGCTACGGCAAAGGTGTGCGCCAGGAAGTGGCAGGCGAATTGATGAGTCAGAGCTATTACGAAGCGCTGAATGAGCAAAGCATCAAGCCAGCCGGTCAGCCTCGCATTGAGGCGACCAAGCTCGAAGAAGGTGAGGATCTGGAATTTACTGCGGTATTTGAGGTCTATCCCGAGATTGAATTGCCCGACTTCAGCAAGATCAAGGCTGAGCAGTTACAGGCTGATGTTGAGGATGCAGACATCGACGAGATGATCGAAACTCTGCGCAAGCAACGCCAGACCTGGAGCGAAGTAGACCGTGCCGCCGCCGACAAGGATATGGTCAATATCGACTATGTGGGTCGTAAAGACGGTGAGGAATTTGACGGTGGCAAGGCTGCCGGTACCAATCTGGTGCTTGGATCCGAGCGCATGATCCCGGGCTTTGAAGACGGCATTATCGGCAAAAAGCCCGGCGAAGAGTTCACGCTGAAGCTGACTTTCCCTGAGGAATATCAGAATGCGGATCTGGCTGGACAGGAAGTTGAATTCGATCTGACTTTGAATACGGTCAGCGAACAAACCCTGCCGGAAGTGAATGAAGAGTTCTATGCCAGCTTTGGTGTGGAAGAAGGCGGTATGGAGGCATTTCGCGAGGAAGTTGCCAATAATATGCGCCGCGAGCTGAAAACCGCGACTCGCAACAAGCTGAAGAACAAAATCATGGACGAGTTGCTGAAACTTGTCGATGTAACAGTGCCGGCGGCCTTGATTGCTGGCGAAGTGGACCAATTACGTAATCAGGCGCTGCAGCAAATGGGCGGTGGCCAGAATATCGACAAGAACATGTTGCCCGATGAGCTCTTCCGCGAGCAAGCCAACCGTCGCGTAGTGCTAGGTTTGGTGCTTGGTGAAGTGATTCAGGATCAGGGTATGAAGGCTGATCCGGACAAGGTCCGCACCGCTGTTGAAGAACTGGCGTCTACGTATGAATCACCGGAAGAGGTAGTCAATTGGTACTACGGCAACGAGGAGCAGCTGTCAGCTGTGGAATCGTCTGTCATGGAAGACCAGGTCTTCGACTACATTATCGAGCAGGCTGCTGTGGCAGAGAAGAAAGTCTCTTATGAGGACGCCATCAAACAGGAGCCTCGCGAACCTGCTGCCGACCAGTCAGATGCTGAGTCGGAAGAGGAAGCGGCCAAGGAGTGATGACTCCGGGCCGATAGCCCAAGGGCATTACTCAATCTCGAAAGTGAAACAAGGATACAAATAATGGTAGCAAACAGCAGTTCGCCGAGCGCCGCATTAGTCCCCATGGTTGTTGAACAAACCGCCCGGGGCGAGCGTTCCTATGATATCTATTCGCGTCTGCTCAAGGATCGCGTGATTTTCATGACTGGCCAGGTCGAAGACTACATGGCCAATCTGATTGTTGCGCAGTTGCTGTTTCTCGAATCCGAGAATCCTGACAAGGATATCCACCTCTACATCAATTCTCCTGGCGGTTCAGTGACAGCCGGACTGTCGATCTACGACACAATGCAGTTCATCAAGCCGGATGTCAGCACCATGTGTATTGGTCAGGCCGCCAGCATGGGTGCCATGTTGTTAGCTGGTGGTACCAAGGGCAAACGCCTTGCGCTACCCCATGCGCGCATGATGATTCATCAGCCCAGTGGCGGTGCCCAAGGTCAGGCTTCGGATATTGAGATTCAGGCCAATGAAATCATCAAGATTCGCAAGCGACTCAATGAACTGATGGCACACCATACAGGGCAGACAGAAGAGACTATTGAGCGTGATACCGAGCGCGACAACTTCATGAGCGCCAGCGAGGCCCTGAAGTATGGTCTGGTTGATAAAGTAATTGAGCAAAGAGTAGATAAAAAGGTGAAGAGCGGGGCGGAATCCGAGTAATTTGCCCGGTATGACTTGCAATTAGTCGATATTGCCTTCATTTTAGTCAGGAAACACCCGCCACCTGACGTATAGTAGGTTGAAGCCCCGGAAAGACTGGGTTGCGGACCTGCTTCCCGAAGCGAATGGGTAACACTGACAGCCATCTGTCACGTATTTTAGGCATCGAATTATCATGTCAGACGATCGATACAATAAAGGAGATGACAACGGCAAGTTGTTGTATTGCTCCTTCTGCGGAAAAAGCCAACACGAAGTGCGCAAACTGATAGCCGGTCCCTCGGTCTTTGTTTGTGACGAGTGTGTGGACTTGTGCAACGACATTATTCGTGAAGAGATTCAAGACAAGGAATCTGAAACCACGACACGCAAGCTGCCTATTCCCGAAGAAATCAAGAACACGCTGGATGAGTACGTTATCGGTCAGGAATCGGCCAAGAAAGTGCTCGCCGTGGCGGTCTACAATCACTACAAGCGGCTCAATTACGACAAAGCTAACGGTGAAGTCGAACTGAGCAAGAGCAACATTCTGATGGTCGGGCCCACGGGCACCGGTAAAACCTTGTTGGCAGAGACTCTGGCGCGCTTGCTGGATGTGCCTTTTACCATCGCAGATGCCACGACACTTACTGAGGCCGGCTATGTTGGTGAAGATGTAGAAAACATCATTCAGAAGCTGTTGCAGAAATGCGATTACGATGTCGAGAAAGCACAAATCGGTATCGTCTACATCGACGAAATCGACAAGATTTCCCGCAAATCCGACAATCCTTCAATCACCCGTGATGTGTCAGGGGAAGGTGTGCAACAAGCATTGCTGAAACTGATTGAAGGTACTGTTGCCTCTGTTCCACCTCAGGGTGGGCGCAAGCATCCACAGCAGGAATTTCTGCAAGTCGACACGGCTAACATCCTGTTTATCTGTGGCGGTGCCTTTGCCGGGCTGGACAAGATTATCAGGGATCGCAGCGCCAAGAGTGGGATCGGCTTTTCTGCCGAGGTGCGATCTAACGAAGATGAGCATCGCGTTGGCGAGACACTGCGTGATGTCGAGCCAGAAGATCTGGTGAAATACGGGCTTATTCCGGAATTTGTTGGTCGCTTGCCAATGATCGCCACACTGGATGAGTTGGATCTGGATGCGTTGGTGCGCATTCTGAAAGAGCCCAAACATTCTCTGACACGACAGTATGCCAAGTTGTTCGAGATGGAAGGGGTGGAAATTCAATTCCGTGACGATGCGTTACGTGCCATAGCTCGCAAGGCGCAGGAACGTAAAACCGGTGCTCGCGGCCTGCGCTCAATTACTGAGGCGGTGCTACTGGACACCATGTACAACATCCCGTCATTGGATAAAGTCAGCAAAGTCATTATCGATGCCGCGGTTATCGAGGGTGAGTCCGAACCCTTGCTGATGTACGAGAATATCGATCAGCCCAGCAAGTCTGCTGTTGACGAATAATCTCGCTGCCTGGGCTTGAAGTTCGCGGTCCAGGCACCATTTCTTTATTACGCGCTATCGGAGTAATACGAGACCATCTATGAGCATGCCTGCGGACGAATCGAACCAGAATACATTTCCTCTTTTGCCATTACGCGATGTAGTGGTTTATCCCCAGATCGTCCAGCCTCTTTTTGTGGGCAGACCTAAATCCATCAAAGCCCTCGAATTGGCAATGGCCAGTGACAAGCAAGTTTTGCTGGTGGCTCAGAAGAATGCCTCCGATGATGAGCCGGCAGCCGATGATCTGTTCTCAATTGGTACTGTCGCCACTATTTTACAGCTGATCCGCCTGCCTGACGGGACTGTCAAAGTTCTGGTGGAAGGCCTGGACCGCGCCAAGATCAAGAATGTCGAATTCTCTGAAGATCACTTTCGTGCTGAAACCAGCTTGTTGCAGCCTGAAGAGGTGCCCGAGAAAGAGTCGGCTCTATTGATTCGCTCCTTGTTGTCGCAATTTGATCAGTACGTACAGCTGAGCAAGAAAATCCCGCCTGAGGTGATGACGTCTATTTCCAGCATCGACGAACCTGGTCGGCTGGTCGACACGATCGCCTCGCATATGTCTCTGCAGCTTCAGGAAAAGCAGAATCTGCTTGAGCTTGCCGGTCTGCAAGCGCGCATCGAGCATTTGATGTCACTTATCGAGTCTGAGATCGACCTGTTTCAGGTGGAGAAGCGAATTCGTGGCCGTGTCAAAAAGCAGATGGAGAAAAGCCAGCGCGAGTACTATCTCAATGAGCAGATGAAAGCCATCCAGAAAGAAATGGGTGAGCTGGATGACGTGCCCAATGAAACTGAAGAACTCAAGCAGAAGATCGAAGACGCGGGCATGCCTAAAGACGCCAAAGAAAAGGCGCAAACCGAATTGAACAAGCTGAAACTGATGTCGCCTATGTCATCAGAGGCGTCCGTCGTGCGCACTTATCTGGATTGGATGATTAGTATTCCCTGGAAGAAGCGCAGCCGTGTTCGTATGGACCTGGCCAAAGCCGAAGAGCAATTGGAATCCGATCACTACGGTTTGAAGGACGTCAAAGAGCGTATTCTCGAGTATCTTGCGGTACAAAAGCGCGTCAAGAAGTTGAAAGGGCCGATTCTGTGTCTGGTAGGTCCTCCTGGTGTAGGTAAGACTTCATTGGGTGAATCAATTGCCAAGGCAACCAATCGTAAATTTGTGCGCATGGCACTGGGTGGTGTGCGTGATGAAGCTGAAATCCGCGGCCACCGCCGGACGTACATCGGCTCATTGCCCGGCAAATTACTGCAAAAACTATCCAAGGTAGGTGTCAAAAACCCGCTATTCTTATTGGATGAGGTTGACAAAATGGGCATGGATCACCGTGGTGATCCGGCTTCAGCTTTGCTCGAAGTGCTTGATCCGGAGCAAAACCACAACTTTAACGATCACTATTTGGAAGTCGACTACGATCTGTCCGAGATTTTGTTCGTTTGTACGTCCAACAGCATGAATATTCCCGAGCCTTTATTGGACCGCATGGAAGTCATTCGAATTCCGGGTTATACGGAAGATGAAAAGGTGAATATTGCGCAGCGCTATCTGATTCCCAAGCAGTTAAAGAACAACGGCATGAAAGAGGGTGAGTTGGTATTCGGTGAACAACCAATTCGCGATCTGGTTCGCTATTACACTCGCGAGGCTGGCGTGCGTGGACTTGAACGAGAGATCGCCAAGGTCTGTCGCAAGGTTGTGAAAGAAAACTCTCTGGATAAAAAAGCCAAAAAAATCGATCTAACATCGGAGCTATTGGAAAACTATTCCGGCGTTAGAAAGTACGATTATGGCAAGGCCGAAGAAGAAAATATGGTTGGTCAGGTTAATGGTCTGGCCTGGACTTCCGTCGGCGGCGAATTGCTCACTATCGAAGCAATTGCCGTTGAAGGTAAGGGCAAAACAACCAAGACTGGCTCGCTCGGCGATGTCATGCAAGAGTCGATTCAAGCTGCTTTTACCGTAGTGCGAAGCCGTGCCAAGGCATTAGGACTGGATCGTAATTTCCATGAGAAATTCGATTTACATATTCACGTTCCAGAAGGGGCGACTCCGAAAGATGGTCCGAGTGCGGGGGTAGGAATGTGTACTGCGTTGGTTTCTGTGCTGACCAATATACCGGTGCGAGCCAATGTTGCCATGACTGGTGAAATCACACTGCGCGGACAAGTCTTGCGTATTGGTGGGCTTAAAGAGAAATTGCTGGCGGCTCATCGCGGCAACATTAAAACCGTTGTGATTCCAGCCGATAACGAAAGAGATTTGGCGGAAATTCCTGACAATATCAAAGCTGATCTGAACATCGTGCCAGTACGCTGGATTGATGAAGTACTGGAACACGCATTGCAATATCAGCCGACCCCGTTGAGTGATGAACAAAAAGCGGAACCCGAGAAGGACGCAAAGCAGGAAGAAAAAGCTCAAAGTGGTGACGAGAAACACATAAAAACCCACTAATGGCGCGTGTTTTCGGTTGACACGGCTTTCCGGCGCTTGGTATAAAGATTCGGTCTTATGCCATAGTAATAATGCCTTCAGGGACTTATTAATTACGAAAACCAGTTAGTCATTTTTAGTCTTCATTCGCTGTTATTTTTTAAAGTTAGTTAGTGGTCGAGCCGAAAGCCAAAACTAACAGGCCGTGAAAAGACAGGTAGTGAAAAAGAGACACGACCTTCACTGAGTTTTTGAAAACAACGTCAAATCAAAAAGGGGAAATTGTGAATAAATCAGAACTTATAGATGCAGTAGCTGCAAGTGCGGACCTTCCTAAAGCGGCTGCCGGTCGTGCCATAGACGCGATGATAGACGCTATCACTGATTCACTGAAAAAAGATGATCCGGTTGTGCTGGTAGGTTTTGGCACTTTTGCAACGAAAAATCGAGCAGCGCGTACTGGGCGTAATCCTCAGACAGGTGCTCCGATTGAAATTAAAGCAGCTCGCGTTCCAAGCTTCAAAGCGGGTAAAGCACTGAAGGATTCAGTAAACGCTTAAGCAATCGATACTGATTAGACTGCCAGTTCAAAAACTCAGAATTGTGAGAATGAGTTGGCAGTATAATCAATTCGAAAGAGTGAACACTTAATTCAAGTTCAATCAGATTTAAGCAGTTTTCTCATAGCAATTTCAGGGCGCATCTTTGATGCGCCTTTTTAGTTTGAGAGTAATCGATAATTCGAGCGCGATTTTCAGTTTAAAAACCAGTTCCAGACCAGACGTTAAATAGATTAATTAGAAAGACAAGTGCGAATAGATCGGTACAGTAGCCCGTTACAATAGTATTTCGGGGCGGCTAGTCGGGAGAGCGCTCACAGGAAAAATTATGCTGCAAGACATTAGAGACAATTCACAAGGCGTCATCGCCAAAATCATTATCGGCCTTATTGTGGCCGTGTTTGCGTTGTTCGGTGTTGAATCCATTATAGGCGGATTCATTACCTCACCTCCTGTGGCTGAGGTCAATGGCGAAGAAATCACCGAGGCCCAGTTACAGTCCGGCACTCAAAGCCTGATGAACTCGCTGGGCGGCACAGCCCAGGGCCTTGATCAGGAGCTTCTGGAGCAAGTAGCCCTCAATCAGCTCATCGAAGAGACTGTTCTGCGTCAACGTGCCCAGTCTGGTGACATGGCAATCTCCAGTGACCGGATAGACCGCGCTATCATTGAGACGCCACAGTTTCAAATCGGCGGGCGATTCGATTCCGATCTGGCGCTGCGTACGATGGCAACACAAGGCTTCACTGCAGGCTTGTATCGCGAGTCCTTGAGTCAGCAAATGCTGCTTGGGCAGTTGGCCAATGCTTTTTCGAGCTCCAATTTTGTCACCGATTCCGAGTTGGAAAGAGTGGCAGAGCTGACTCGTCAGACGCGGGATTTTCGCTATCTGTCAATTCCAATGGGGACCCGGACGCTGGACACACAGATTACTGATGCCCAGATCAGCGAATATTATGAAGCCAATCAGGAAGACTTTCGCGAAGACGCTTCGATTGTAGCCCGCTATGTTGTCCTGGATCAGGCGGAGATTGCCGAAGAAATTGAAGTGCCTGAAGAAGAATTGCGCGCCCAGTATGAAGCTGAGCAGGAAGCGTTTGAAGGCGCATCCGAAAAACGTGCTTCGCATATCCTGTTTGAAGTAGGCGCGAATTTGAGTGAAGACGAAGCTCTTGCTCAAGCCACCCAGGCGAAGGCCCGGCTTGATGCTGGTGAAGATTTTGGCGATCTGGCTCAAGAGCTATCCTCGGATACAATTTCAGCGCGTGATGGCGGTGATATTGGCTATACGGATGGTACAGCGTTCCCTGCTGCAGTAGAGGAAGCACTGGCGTCGCTGTCATTGGATGAAGTATCTGACCCGGCAGTTTCCGAGTTTGGTGTGCATCTGGTCAAACTGACTGAAGACAACGAAAGCACTTTTCAGCCCTATGAAGAAGTCGTGGACCGCATTGAGCGTGAATTGAAGAGTGCGGAGGTTGAACTCCTCTATGCAGAGCGTCTTGAATCACTAAGCAATCTGGCGTTTGAAACCGGTGAGCTGCAAACCATATCAGAACAGTTGGGTTTGGAGGTGCAAACCAGCGCAGCTTTTACCCGTAACGGCGGCGGTGGCTTGTTCAGCAATCAACAACTGGTAACCGCAGCATTTTCCGATTCAGTGTTAATTGACGGCAATAATAGCGATCCTATTGAGTTGGCGGATGGCACTCGTGCAGTGGTACTGCGAGTTGAAGAATACAATGAATCAGCGATACCGCCGCTGGAAGAAGTCGAGCCTCAGATCGCTGTGTTGTTACGTGCCGAAATGGAGCGTGAAGCCGTTCAGGAATTAGGCGGTCGTGTTTTGCAGGCCGTGCAATCCGGTAATGGTCTTGATGAAATCCTGACTGAAAATAATCTCGATTGGGTGGCATTGGATAACGTTAACCGGAATGCCACTACGGCGAATCGGCAGGTTGTAGCCGAGGCATTCTCACTGCCAGCTCCTGAAGGCGGCGAGAGTGAGATGACGACTCTGACGCTAGCCAATGGCACCTATATTCTAATCGAGTTAACTGAGGTGACGCCGGGTTCATTGGCGACATTGAGCGCCGAAGAAGCTCTTGATCTGACAACTCAAATGGCCTCAGACCATGGTAGCAACGACTTCCAAGCTTATCTGAATACACTGCGCGCCAATGCCGACATTCAATCCAGAACAGTCGCGCCAGTTGATGAGTTCTAGTCTACAGGTATTCCGGTCCGCGCCTGACGCTGCAAGAGGTAGCCGATAGCCAGAACAAAGAGATCAAAGAGATCAGAGAGATCAGAGAGTATAGAGAGTATATTGCAAGGTAAGAAAAGGCTGAGTGGTACTGTTTAACAGTAACAACTCAGCCTTTTTTATTTCTGCGCGCATAACCTTCTGAAAGCAGATTTGGTCAACGAGCCGCATTGAGCTTGTGGCTTACTTGCTAGCTTCAGCTGCTTCCAGTGAGCCCATCGCCGTGGAATTGAAACCACCATCCACATAGAGGATTTCGCCAGAAATACCAGAGGCGAGATCCGAGCACATGAAACTGGCGGCGTTGCCGACTTCATCGATCGTGGTATTTCGGCGCATGGGAGTTTGCGCGGCATTGTAGTCGAGCATCTTGCGGAAGCTCTTGATACCGGATGCTGCCAAGGTGCGTATAGGGCCCGCTGAGATGCCGTTGACGCGAGTTCCTTCCGGGCCAAGGCTGGCAGCCAGATAGCGCACATTCGCCTCGAGACTGGCCTTAGCCAGGCCCATGACGTTGTAGTTCGGCAGGGTACGCACAGCGCCCAGATAGCTCAGCGTTAATAGTGACCCCTGGCGGTCCTTCATCATGGGTCTGGCGGCCTTTGCCAGAGCGCCGAAACTGTAGGAGCTGATTTCATGAGCCGTCATAAAGCCCTCGCGTGTCAGCACATCCACATAGTTGCCATCGAGTTCGCCACCCGGCGCAAACGCCAGACAGTGCACCAGGCCATCGAGGCCGTCCCAGGTCTCTGACAGGCTGGAAAAGAGGTCATCAATCTGCTGATCCTTGGTCACGTCGCATGGATAAACACGGTCGGATCCCCATCCCTCGGCGAACTTAAGGACACGATCCTTGAGTTTGTCGTTCTGGTATGTGAAAGCCAGCTCGGCACCTTCACGATGCATGGCCTGAGCAATCCCGGAGGCGATAGACAATTTACTGGCTACGCCGAGAATTAGTATTTTTTTACCTGCTAGATATCCCATTGGTAAACCTGTTGATTCGGTGTTCTTGAGGAGGCGCTAGTTTACTGAAAACCGCGCTATTACGCCAAAACTCGATGGCGTTTTTTACTTGATGCCATGCATGAAATGACGCAGCAACGGCACTACCAGCAAGGCGATTGCACCAGCAGCGATACTGTACCAACCGGCTGTGGTGTAGACGTCTGTGTAGTTGGCCAGAGCCGCGGCAGGGTCGGTGACTTCCCCGGCGATAGTATCGGAGCCTGTCATGGCAGCAATCGTACCTGATACATAATTGCCCGCGGCGGATGCGAGGAACCAGCAGCCCATCATCATGCCGACAACCTTGGGTGCAGACAATTTCGTTGTCATGGACAAGCCAACAGGAGAAATACAAAGTTCGCCAGTGGTGTGGAACAGGTAGAGCAGGACAATCCAGATTACAGCGACTTGAGTCGGATCAGTAGCAATTGAGGCACCATAAACCAGAAACAAAAAGCCCAAGCCAAGCTGGATCAGTGACAGCGCAAACTTGGTCGGCGTGGAAGGTTCCCAGCCGCGCCGCGCCAAACCAATCCACAGCATGCTGAATAGTGGAGCTAATGTGATGATGAAGAAAGCGTTGACTGACTGGAAAGCAGCAGCGGGTATTTCAAAGCCAAAGATCAGGCGGTCCACGTTTCTGTCAGTCATCAGGTTCAAGGAGCTGCCGGTTTGTTCAAACAGCGACCAGAACAGAATCTGATAACTCATTAACACCAGTGCCACTATCATGCGATTGCGATCGTGCGGTTCACATTTGGCAAACGCATAGCTGATCACAATGAAAGTCATGATTATGAGTGAGCCGGCCAGAATGCCGCCGACGATAGCTCGATACTGCATTAGCTGCCAGAAAACCAATACTCCGGCCAGCGTGAGAAGATAAATCCACCATTCGCGGTTGATGCCTGGCAGGACTGGTTGTTTGAGAATTTCCGGATGATTTGGTTTGGTCGCTTCACCGAACAAGTGCTGGCCACGCAAGAAAACCAGCAAGCCAAAGAGCATGCCGACGCCTGCGGCACCAAAGCCCCAGCTGAAACCATAGTACTGCATCAGAAAGCCGCAAATGATAGCCCCGAAAAACGAGCCGGTATTAATGCCCATATAAAACAGCGTAAAGGCACCGTCTCGCCGCGGGTCGCGCCGTTCATACATGGAGCCGACCAGTGTCGAAATATTGGCTTTCAGAAAACCAACTCCCATGATGACAAACGCCAGCGAGAGATAGAATATTTGCAAATAGAAAGGGTCGCGTTCGACAACACTGGTGCCATTGATAATGACTTCGGTGGCTTGCGAGCCTTCGATGGCCATGCCCGAGTGTCCGGCTACCAACAGTAGGGCGCCAAGTATCACTGCTTTGCCAGGGCCAAGATAACGGTCGGCGACTACGCCACCTATAACTGGTGTGATATAGACGAGCGAGATATAAGCGCCATAGATACCGGCTGCGATCTCGTCGGAAAACAGGAAATGCTGAGTAAGATAGAAGATTAGCAGCGCGCGCATGCCGTAGTAGCTGAAGCGTTCCCACATCTCGGTGAAAAAGCAAATGACGAGGCCTTTGGGGTGCCCCAGAAATTCGCCGCCTGGCAAACTTGGTGTGGTTGCGTGCGCTGTTTCTGTCATAGTCAGGGGTTCGCTATAGGCTGGGCAACTCGAAGATTGTCGCCCGGATAGATGATGTCGTTGGCACTAAGATCATTCCAGTTTAGTAGCTCGGCAAGTGGGACGTCGAAACGGCGCGCAATAGTAGCCAGAGTATCACCGCGGCGAATACGGTAAGTTTGGGGGCTATTGCCCGGCGTGGATGCTTGCGCCAATGCGGATCTGGGTGCGTCGTTGGCAAAGCTCAGATCAAGTTCCTGACCAGGCATTAGCAAGGCATCACCGTTCAGGCCATTGTGTCGGGTGATATCCGCGACACTAAGGGCAAAGCGTCGGGCGATTGACCACAAATTATCACCGCGTCTTATAGTATAGGTCGCTGGCGCGGATTCGATGCTTCGCTGCCTGCTCAATTGGGGTGGCGTACCGACGATCTGGCCGCTGCCACCGTCGCGAGGAATGAGTAGCGGGTCTCCTGCGACAATCAACGAGCCGCGTAAATTATTGACCTGACGCAGCACATCTACGGTAGTACTGAATCTGCTGGCGATGGCGCCAAGTGTGTCACCTGACTGGATTTCATAATGATCCCAGGTCATCAGCGAGCTTAGATCGACTTTACTCAGCGCGGCTTGCAGGGTTGCTGCATTGTCAATTGGCAGATAAAGGTGTTGCGGTGTGTCCGGGTGGGTAGCCCACTGCCGGTATCCGGCATTGAGCATACGCAGTGTGTCGATATCTATCTCGGCCAACCGTGCAGCCTCGGCGAGTTCAATCTGGGTGCCCAATTCAATGCGAGCCAGTTGGTTTTCATTAGCAAGTTCTGGCAATTCGACAGCGTATTGTTCGGCGTTGGCGATAATAGCAGCCACTGCCAAAATACGCGGGATATGCACTCGAGTCTCATTGGCTAGAGGCAGTTCCCAAAAATCGATACCCGCTTCGAGGCTCTGTCCGCTGCGACGAATGGCGCGGCGTAAATTTCCGCCGCCAGTGTTGTAGGCGGCCAGGGTCAGCAACCAATCGTTGTCGAATTGATTATGCAACACTTGCAGGAAATCCAGGGCAGCAGTCGTCGACGCCAGCGGGTCGCGGCGACCGTCGTACCACCAATCTTCCTGCAAGCCGTAGCGCTGGCCTGTATTACTGACAATTTGCCACAAGCCGACCGCGCCTTCGCCTGATGCGGCGTTAGGATTAAACGTACTCTCAACCACCGGCAAGAGGGCAATCTCGAGCGGCATCTCCCGCGCTTCCAGCTCTTCGACAATGCTGAACAGGAATGGTTGTGCTCTTGCTGTGACTATTTCAAAAAAGCGTGGGTCGGACAGATAGTTATCGATATGCTCCAGGACGTTGGGATGGTCGTAAAAGTCCTGAAGAGCAAAACCGCTCTGCATTCGGCCCCAGAGATCGACTGGTGCGGTAATGGTCGGGGTAATCAGTTCGGGGCTGCGGAGCGCAACTGCTTGAGTGCGGTTGGCTGATGCGGCTGGACTGTTGCTGGTGCGACGATCGGAGTCAGTAGCGGAATCTGGCGGGACAGTCTGACAAGCGGCAAGAATGAGATTAAGTCCGGTAACAAGGCAGATTCGCCGCAACCGGTGGCGGTAATAGTTTAGAGTTGTCATTTTAAAAATTATCTTTCCAGCGGCGTACGGCCGCGAATACTTCTACTTTAGTATCGACAGCGTGACCGGCATATTGTTCCGCAGCAGCCTTGATTGAAGGTGTTGCGCAACGCATGAATGGGTTGGTGGCAAACTCGAGTGTGAGATTGGAAGGTAGCGTAGGTTTGTCAGCATTGCGCTTTGCCTGCTCAGTTTGTACTCGCACTAACAAATCCTGATTGTCTGGCTCTACTGCGCTGGCAAAACGTAAATTGGCCAGCGTGTATTCATGGGTGCAGTAAACTTGCGTCGCAGCGGGCAGGGCGGCCAATTTCTCCAGCGAAGCGAGCATGGTTTCTGGTGTGCCTTCGAACAGGCGACCACAACCGGCAGCAAAAAGTGTATCGCCGCAAAATAGAATGGGAGTCGTATTCGAGTCGGAAAAATAGGCGATATGGTCGAGAGTGTGACCCGGCACCTCAATGACGGAAAAATCCAGGCCGAACACTTCTATGCGCTGGCCTTCCTGCAAGCGTTGGGTAATGCCCTGAATACGCTCGTTCATCGGTCCGTAGACAGCGGGTGAGTAGCGCTGGGTCAATTCGGCAATGCCGCCAGTATGATCAGGATGATGGTGTGTAATCAGGATGTCGGTCAGGGCCAGATTATTTGCCGTGAGGTAGTCAATCACCGGGGTCGCATCACCCGGATCAACCACGCAAGCACGCTCTTCTGACGCGTCGATTAGCGTCCAGATGTAATTGTCGCTGAAGGCTGGAATTGGATGTATTTTCAACATGATAGATTGTACTGTGCTTGCCTGTCAGATAATGGGGCCAAACCCGACATCATATAGAGAATACTTGCTATTTCAAGCCGTTACGTCGCATTTGGAGGCTTCATCTGGCTTCCAAACCAGTGGGGCGTTACAATCTGCTCATCACTCCAAACGGCCTGCTTTGACACTCCAATGAACCTGTTTTCCAAACATGAGACCCGACGCCGGATTCTGAGAGGTCTGGATGACAGTGACATGTTGCAGATGTTGGTGGGCCAGTGGTTGCAATCGCCCCAGGGAGCCCAGGTGCTGGCGGCGGAGCAGGCGCTGGTGAGCCCCATTGTCAGCCGACTCTTTGGCTATCATATTCTGCAGGTGGGCTGTCATGAGGATTATTCCCTGATTGAAGACAGCCCGGTCGGGCATAAAATCATATTTTCTCCTTCCTGGCGGCCTGGTGAACAACAGGCGGTGGCTGATAACGAAGAACTACCGCTGGCCGCTGATAGCATGGACGTAGTCGTTGTACACCATGCGCTGGATTTTACCGAAGACAGCCACCGATTATTGCGCGAGGTGACTCGGGTCCTGCGTCCGGGCGGCCATATGCTCATTGTCGGCTTTAACCCGCTTAGTACGTGGGGGCTATGGAAGTATTGCAAGCGTCGGGTGAATATTCCCTGGCGGGGGCGCTTTATTTCGCGCGGTCGCCTATCTGATTGGCTGCAACTACTCGACCTGCAAGTTGAAAAATTCAATTATGGCCTACACTTTCCGCCATTGGCTATTGCTCGGTTGCTCAAACATGCCGGGCGTTTCGAAAATCTTGGTACAAGACTAAACAGTCCGTTTGGTGGCGCCTATGTCGTGCAATGCATCAAACAGGTAGCGCCAATCACGCCGATTCGACCTCGCTGGCAGCCGATTCCAGTGCGCCCAGCGGCATTTCCGGCCACCGAAAATGTACGGGCCAAGCGTCTCCACTAGCCAGCAATACAATTACTCACTGTGCTCGACAACAGCACGCAAGGAAGCGGACAGATATCACAATGCGATATACACAAGGAAGGCTCTTCGATTTACTGAATTCGCTCCAGCGACAACCCGGGGGATGGTCTCATGGTTGTTGAGATGTTTACCGATGGGGCTTGTCGCGGTAATCCTGGCAAGGGAGGTTGGGGCGTATTGCTGCGCTATGGCGATGTCGAGAAAACCTTGCATGGCGGAGAGGCCATGACGACAAATAACCGTATGGAATTAAAAGCCGTCATCAAAGGGCTCGAAGCACTGACCAAGCCTTGTGAAGTAAAAGTGACCACCGACTCCAAATATGTGCTGGGCGGGATCACCGAATGGTTACCCAACTGGAAGCGTCGCAATTGGAAAACAGCGAGCAAGAAACCAGTGCAGAATGTTGAACTCTGGAAGGAGCTGGATGCTCTGGTTCAACAACACAAGATCGACTGGAATTGGGTTAAGGGGCACAGTGGTCATCGTGAAAACGAGATTGCTGATGCGTTGGCTAATCAGGGAATTGATGAGCTCGAATAATCATTGTGTTCGTCTATATAAGATAGACCAAACAGGATAGTGAAACAGGCATGCGACAAATAGTACTTGATACAGAAACTACCGGTCTGGATCCGCAGCAAGGTCATCGTGTCATCGAGATTGGCTGTGTTGAAATTGAAAACCGCAAGTTGACCGGAAATCATTATCACTGCTATCTGAACCCTGATCGGGATATAGACGAAGCAGCAGTGGAAGTCCATGGCATTACCAGTCAATTCTTAGCTGACAAGCCACGGTTTAAAAAAGTCGAGCAAGAATTCCTCGATTTTGTAAAAGGCGCAGAATTAGTGATTCACAATGCGCCATTTGATATTGGCTTCCTCAATGCTGAATTAAAACGGGTTAACTCCAAAGTCGAGTCGATGGGCGCGATATGCTCGGTGCTCGATACTTTGCAATTAGCGCGTGAAAAACACCCCGGTCAACGCAACAATCTCGATGCGCTATGCAAGCGTTACGGTATCGATAATACGCAGCGGGATTTGCATGGTGCATTGCTGGATGCGGAAATTCTCGCCGATGTTTATCTGACAATGACCAGTGGTCAATCCAGTTTGTCGTTACGCGAAGAGCCCAGTCACGATTCCGGGGCGAATCAGCAGATACGCGAGATCGACCCTAATCGTCCACCACTGGCAATCCGAACTGCGACGGCAGAGGAATTGAAGCTACACGAACAACGTCTGGCGGCAATCGATTCCAGTAGCGAAAATGGCTGCTTGTGGTTGCAGTTGGATAATGATTCTGACAATGGCGATGCGGCGGCAACTGCCGGTGACTAGCTGTCTGGTCGTAGAGCTTTCATGATGACGCGACGGCATTTCATCCTTAGTCCGGATCATATTCAGTCTGGTGATCAGCTTATATTGATCTATCAGGGCAACCTGCTTACTCGCGGTGATGATTATCTCTGGCAAGCCGCAGATGTGGTTGCGCATTTACAGGTAAATACGCAGTTACATTTGATCGATGAGCAGAACAATAACTTGTTCGCAGCGCACATTGACGAAGACGTCGTTGCAGGGCTTGATGCAGAGCAGCGCAGTTTGCGCGGTTTGGTATTCTCAGGAAACGACACAGCACTGATTGACGCAGGCAAGGCAAATCAGGTGCTTGACTGGTATCGCGCGCATCGCTTCTGCGGTGCTTGTGGTTCTCCAACCGAAGCAGTACTGGCGCAACGGGCAGTATTTTGCTCGCACTGTGAGAAACAGTATTTTCCGCGCATTAACCCCTGCATAATTGTTCTTGTCACCAAAGGGCGTGAAGTTCTATTGGCGCATCATTCACGCTACCAAAGCAAATACTATAGTTGTCTGGCCGGCTTTATTGAGATGGGCGAAACAGCAGAACAAACGGTACAACGAGAAGTAATGGAAGAAGTGAATGTCAGTGTCGACAACATCCGCTATGTGAGTAGTCAGTCCTGGCCATTCCCATCGCAGCTCATGCTGGGATTCTTTGCCGACTATAATGGCGGCGACGTCGTACCGGATGGAGTAGAAATCGAGGATGCCAAATGGTTCGACGTTGCACAGTTGCCGCAACATCCATCAGCCGGGATCAGTGTCGCCGGGCAATTGATTCGCCGGTACGCTGAACTTGTAGCGTCTGGCAAATTTTGAATAACAATGTACAGGCAGGCAAAATGCCTGCTGCTTCGCTGCTCTTATGATTGCGCGAAGCTTGTCTTAACAAGGAGATTTCCAATTGGAATATTTGATTGACTACGGCCTGTTTCTGGCGAAGACCGCGACCATTGTGTTCGCAATCATTCTTATTTTGGGTGCCATTGCATCGGCCGGACAGCGACAACGCAAGGACGGCAAGAAAGGGTCGCTGAAGATAACAGAATTAAACAGTCACTATGAAGATATTCGTGATGATTTGCGCCAAGAGGTGTTGAGTAAGGAAGAATACAAGCAACTGCAAAAACAGGAGAAGAAAGCAGAGAAGGCAGAACGCAAGGCTGAAAAGCAGGCCGTCAAGCAGGCTGATTCTGACGCTGAGTTGGCAGTTGAACGCAAACCGAGAACATATGTATTGAACTTCAAAGGCAACATCGGTGCCGATGCTGTGGCGTCGCTGCGCGAAGAGATTACCGCCGTGCTGTCTTTGGCTGAAATATCCGACTCCGTCATGTTACGACTGGAAAGTCCAGGCGGCATGGTGCATGCCTACGGATTGGCGTCATCACAATTAGTGCGCATCAAGAACCAGCAGATCCCGCTGACGATTTGCGTCGACAAAGTGGCGGCCAGTGGCGGTTATATGATGGCTTGTTTGGCCGACAAATTGGTGGCCGCGCCATTCTCTATTATCGGATCTATCGGTGTGCTGATTCAGATGCCTAATTTTCATCGCATTTTAAAGAAGAATGATGTCGATTTCGAAATGATCAGTGCCGGTGAATACAAACGCACATTGAGTACGTTTGGCGAGGTCACGCAGAAAGGGCGTGATAAAGCTCAGGAAGATGTCGAGTCGATTCATCAAATTTTCAAAACCTGGGTGAAAGACTATCGGCCGAGCATTGATATCGACAAGATTGCTACCGGTGAAACCTGGTTGGGTACACAGGCCAAGGAGCGTTACATGGTTGATGAAATCAAGACCAGTGACGAATGTATTCTCGAGGCTTGCAAAACCAGTGATGTATTCGAAGTAGAGTACGAGTTCAAAAAATCACTGCAAGAGAAACTTGGTAATGCCGCGTCGGCGGTCGTCGATAGCCTTTACAACCGTTTCATAGCAGAACCGAACAACGATAAGTATCAGTAAGACAGAGCTGGATTAATCATAGAATCAGAGTAACAGGGAGAACAGTCTTGAGTATTTATAAGGCCTATCAAGTCGAGGAAATAAGCGAGAAAAACTTCGCAGGAAAAGTTGTGGAGCTTGATACTAATGACTTGCCAGCAGGGGATGTGCTGGTTCGGGTTCAATACTCTTCATTGAATTTCAAGGATGCCCTGTCAGCCAGTGGCAACAAGGGCGTGACACGAAACTTTCCACATACCCCTGGCATTGATGCGGCCGGTATTGTGATTGAGTCGACTTCTGCGGATATAGAGGTAGGCGCCGAGGTCATTATCACTGGTTACGATCTGGGCATGAATACAGCTGGCGGTTTTGGTCAGTTTGTTCGAGTACCTGCAAACTGGATTGTCCACAAGCCGACTGACCTGACGCTTTACGAGTCTATGGTATTGGGTACGGCAGGCTTTACAGCGGCGCTTTGTGTAGACAAGTTGATTGGCGCAGGACTGCATTCTGAGCAGGGTGAGGTATTGGTCACTGGAGCCACCGGTGGCGTCGGCAGCATCGCGATTAGCTTGCTGCACAAGCTTGGCTATAGCGTTACCGCCAGTACCGGCAAGAGCGAAGCAGAAGGCTGGCTAAAAGAGCTGGGTGCCAGCAACGTCATCGCCAGGCAAGAGTTGTCCGAGCCGAGCACGCGGCCGCTTTTAAAAGAGCAGTGGGCGGGTGTTGTTGATTGTGTTGGCGGGCATACACTGTTTAATGCCATCAAGTCTTTGCAATATGGAGCCAGTGCTGCTGCGTGTGGTTTGACCGAGTCGACTGATCTTCCCGCGACGGTCCTTCCCTTCATTCTTCGCGGCGTCAATTTGCTCGGTGTGGATTCAGTCGAGCTCCCTTTGGCGCGCAAGCGATTTGTCTGGGAATTGCTGGGCACATCCTGGAAACTTGAAGGACTCAGTGACGTGGCTGTGGATATCAAGCTTGATGACTTGTCACGCTGCTTGCCAGAATTGCTGCAGGGCAAAGCACGTGGACGTTATGTGTTGAGCCTGGGCGACTAGGTCAACCGCGCACTGACGCGAAGCAGCAACAAGCATGTGGGGAGCAAAAGCAATGTGAGAGTGAGGCGCGAATACTTCGCCAACTAAGCGAAGATCTAGTCGCGCCGCAAGCGGCTATTGGTGGCAATCGGTGTGGGGCAGTACATAACCACGATGTAGGACGACACCAGAAATGTCACGACCGCTGCCGCCTGAATAGTCAGCGATGCTTGTTCACCGATGACATTGGATTGTACAGCGACAAAGGCGATCAATAAGGAAAATTCACTGATCTGTCCCAGTCTTAATCCGGCATCCCAGGCCAGTCTGTTGCGCTCGCTAAACCGCAACAGGAAATACCGGAAAATAAGTGGCTTCAAACTCAGGGCCAGCAGTGCCAATACCATGGCGGGCAAGAATATTTCGCCGAGTAAATTGATATTGAACTGTGCGCCTAACGAGAAGAAGAACAGGATCAGGAAAAAGTCGCGCAGTGGTTTCAGGCTCTGGGAAATAAACAGGGCAATGGGGCTTGTGGCCAGTGAAACGCCTGCAACAAAGGCACCAATTTCGGCAGATAATTCCATCCAGGACGCCAGTGCGCTGACGCCCAGGCACCAACCAATAGCCAGCAGAAAGATATATTCCTTGAAATGATCAAACCTGGCGATCAACGCAACCAGCACATAGCGGGTCGTGAAGTAGGCGAACGCCAGTAGTACCGGAAAGGCCAACAGGACTCGTAAGGCATGGGTTTCTTCAATGCTGCCGCTGTCGAGAAAAGCAATCAGGAATATGGCCAAAAAATCCTGTAACAGGAGGATGCCAACCATCAACTCACCCATATGCTTCTGATGCAATACCGTCGTTGGCAGTAATTTGATGCCGATGATCGTGCTCGAAAACACCATGCTGAAGCCGATAACCAGACTTTCTATGCGCGTGAATGAGAACAAAAGCCCGGTGCTGTAACCCAGCAGGAAAAACGCGACGGCACTGGCCAAGGTCACCAGAAAAGTTTTCTTGAGTGTGACGAAAAGCTTGCTGGGCTGCATGTCCAGGCCTAGCAAGAAGAGCAGGAAGATGATGCCGAACTCGGCAATGTCTGCCAGCAGTGAGGCTTCCGACACATAGCCTAATCCATAAGGCCCCAGCAAGACGCCCAAAAAGATATAGGCAACCAGCAAAGGCTGCTTTAAAAACAGGGCGACAGTGGACAGCAATGCTGCGCCACTGAAGATGAGGAAAAAGGAAAAGAGTAGGGAATCAGGTTCCATAGGCGCCTGTTGTGCAGGTCAAGACCAACTAGCGGCGCCTGAACAAAGGTGTGGGCTCGACGACACTAGCCTGATAACCGGTGTGAAAATCATTGAACGCCTGCAAACACGCTTCCGCATCCTGATCATGGCGCAGAGCAAACGCATCGAAACCGCAGCGTGACATGAAATAAATCTGATCGCGCAGGACATCACCAATGGCGCGAATTTCACCTTGATAGCCGAATTTTTCGCGTAGTTCACGGGCCTTGCTGTAGGCACGGCCATCGGAAAATACCGGGAAATTCAAAGCAATAATCGGCATGTCATTCAACAGATCACCGATATCGTTAACGTCTTCATCGCTATCCAGCCAGAGCGCTTTCTCGCCATAATAGTCTTGTAGCTCGTTGCCGTAGAACTTCCAGAATTTCAAAGGTGCGATGAAGTTTTTACCAGGCACTGTCGTCAGCACTTCCGGCCCGGTGGCTTCTTTCAAGACGGACCAGTGGTCGTCGACAATTTCCCCGTTTCTAATCAGCTTTGGCATAGACCTTCTCCTTGAACGGCTCAATGCCGATGCGCTGATAAGTTGAGAGAAATTCTTCATCGCCATGGCGATTGGCTTTGAAAACTTCAATCAATTTATGCACAACCGCGGGTATTTCCTCTTGCGAGAAAGAAGGGCCGATGATCTTGCCCAGGCTGGCTTCGTGTTGTGACGAGCCGCCCAAGGACACTTGATAGAATTCTTCGCCTTTCTTGTCGACACCAAGAATGCCAATGTTACCAACATGGTGATGGCCGCAGGCATTCATACAGCCGGAAATATTGATACGAATATTGCCAAGCTGTTTAAGTTCATTGATGTCTGGAAATTCACGCTGAATAGATTCAGCGATCGGGATAGATTTGGCATTGGCCAGGGCGCAGTAGTCACCGCCAGGGCAGCAAATCATATCAGTGAGCAGGCCAAGATTGTCACTGGCCAATGATTGCTGATTGAGTTTCTTCCACAAAGTATAAAGCTGGTCCTGACGTACATCAGCCAACACAACATTTTGATGGTGAGTCACGCGCACTTCACCGTAGCTAAATTCCTCTGCCAGATCCGCGATGTGATCCAGTTGCGTGTCGGTCACATCACCCGGAGCTACGCCAGTCTCTTTCAGACAAACTGTGACGATGGCATAACCCGGCTGCTTGTGAGGAGTAACATTCTGATCCACCCAGCTGGCGAATAGTGCATCGCTGCCTAGCGGATCGCTCAGCGCGGCAGGGTTGTCTTCAAGAGCAGCATAGTCAGGTGCTGTGAAAAAGCTCTTGCAGCGATTTATCTCGTCGTCAGTTAATGTTTGCGCGCCATTTTTAACTTGCGCCCATTCATGCATGACTTTCTCGCGGAAGGCTTCTACGCCAGTTTCTTTGACAAGAATTTTGATGCGCGCTTTGTATTTGTTGTCGCGTCGACCTTCACGGTTATAAACGCGCATAATCGCTTCGAGTGCAGTCAGCAAATGTGCTTTTTCGACGAAGTCGAATATCTCGACTCCGATTACCGGCGTACGACCCAGGCCGCCACCGGCAAGAATACGGAACCCAACTTCACCGGCAGCATTTTTGGTGAGATAGATACCAATATCATGCACCTGCGTTGCAGCCTGGTCGATTTTGGTACCGCATACTGCAATTTTAAATTTACGGGGCAGGAAGGCGAACTCCGGATGGAAAGTCGACCACTGGCGTATGATCTCGCAGTAAGGGCGAGCATCTTCCAGTTCATCAACAGCAACACCGGCGAATTGATCGGTTGTCGTGTTGCGAATGCAGTTGCCGCTGGTCTGGATGGCGTGCATTTCGACTTCTGCCAAATGGGCAAGAATGTCTGGCACATCTTCCAGGGCGGGCCAATTGAATTGAATATTCTGGCGGGTCGTGAAATGGCCATAACCTTTGTCAAATTCACGCGCAATCAGGCCCAGCTTGCGTAGCTGTTTGGCTGACAACATGCCATAAGGCACAGCGATGCGCAGCATGGGCGCAAGGCGTTGCACATAGAGGCCATTTTGCAGGCGCAGCGGCAGAAACTCGCTGTCGCTGAGCTTGCCATCCAGAAAGCGATTCGTCTGATCACGGAATTGCGCGACGCGGTCGGCGAGCATTTGGTGATCATATTGGTCGTATACGTACATTTCAGTTCCGTTAGGGTCAATTCAGGCGCAGATTGTAAACAATGCGCGTGTGCTCCACTAGTCGAGATTTGGTGCCAATAACTTGAGCAAGCCGGCGGGTTCTTCACCCTTGCGAGCTGCCAGATCGTTGACCTGATCTTCGGTGATTTTACCCACCGCGAAGTAGCGTGCATCAGGGTGGGAGAAATACAAGCCGCTGACACTGGCTGCCGGTGTCATGGCATAGCTTTCGGTGAGTTTCACGCCGATAGCTGCCTCGGCATCAAGTAATTCGAAGAGCGTTGTTTTCTCGCTGTGATCCGGGCAGGCGGGGTAGCCAGGCGCCGGTCTGATGCCTTGATAACGTTCCTTGATCAGGTCTTCATTACTCAAAGCTTCGTCTGGCTGGTAGCCCCAGAATTCCTTGCGAACACGCTGGTGCAGATGCTCAGCGAAGGCCTCAGCGAGGCGATCAGCCAATGCTTTGACCATGATCGCGGCGTAGTCATTGTTCTCAGCCCGGTATTTTTCAGCTAATTTTTCAGCGCCGAGACCGGTGGTGACCACAAAGCCGCCGATATAATCAGTGCGATCTTCCAGCTCTGGCGCAATGTAATCTGCCAGACTCAAATTGCTGAGATTTTCATCTTTTGGCATTTGCTGGCGCAAGAAATGCAGTTTGGCCAATGGCTTTTTGCTGCCATTGGTCTGATATAGCTCGACATCATTGTCAGAGCTGCGCTGTGCCGGCCAGAATCCGATGACTGCGCTGGCTTCCAGAAGCTTGTCGTCGATGATCTCTTTGAGCATCTTCTGTGCATCGGCATACACATCACGGGCTGCCTGGCCGACCTTGTCGTCTTCCAGAATTGCTGGAAATTTGCCTGCCAATTGCCAGGTGATAAAGAACGGTGTCCAGTCAATGTAGTCCACCAGATCTTCAATTGGGTAATTCTTCAGTACCTTGGTGCCGGTAAAACTTGGCTCAGTTGGCTTGAAGTTCGACCAGTCTGTGCTCGGTGCGTTGGCATTGGCATCGCTATAGCTGATCAAAATACGTTTTTGTTTGCGGTTCGCGGTGCGTTCCCGTACTGCGGCATATTCCTCGCGGATTTTCTGGCAGTAATCAGTCTTGTTCTTGTTGAGCAAATTACTGACCACGGACACGCTGCGTGAGGCATCGGGCACATAGATTGTGCTGTCGTTGGTGTAGTTCTGTTCGATCTTCACCGCCGTATGGGCTTTGGATGTAGTGGCGCCACCGATCAGCAGAGGAATCTTGAAATCAAGACGCTGCATTTCGCTGGCCACGTGAACCATCTCATCCAGTGAAGGGGTAATCAGACCGCTCAGGCCAATCACGTCAACATTTTCGTCCTTGGCGGTCTGCAAGATTTTCTCACAGGACACCATGACGCCGAGATCGATGACATCGTAGTTGTTGCAGCCAAGCACAACCCCGACAATATTTTTGCCGATATCGTGTACGTCGCCCTTAACCGTAGCCATCAGAACCTTACCTTTGCTCTGCACTTCGCCTTCGGTTTTCTCGGCTTCGATATAGGGCAGCAAGTAGGCGACCGCCTGTTTCATCACGCGAGCGCTTTTAACAACCTGCGGTAAAAACATCTTGCCACTACCAAACAAGTCGCCGACTTCATCCATACCACGCATCAGTGGCCCTTCAATGACTTCGATAGGGCGCTCAGCATTTTGGCGCGCTGCCTCAGTATCCTCTTCTATAAAGCGGGTAATGCCTTTGACCAACGCATAAGAGAGCCGGTCTTCGACAGTCTTTTCGCGCCAGGACAGATCTTCCACTTTTTCTTTCTCGGCGCTGCCGCTGAAAGATTGGGCAACTTCCATCAGTTTTTCAGTCGCTTCATCATTGCGGTTCAGCACGACGTCTTCGACTGCTTCTTTCAAGTCTTTTGGGATCTCATCATAGACGGTCAGCTGACCGGCATTGACAATACCCATGCTCAGGCCGGCTTTGATAGCATGGAACAGAAATACCGAGTGAATCGCTTCACGAACTGTATTATTGCCGCGAAATGAGAAAGAGACGTTACTAATACCGCCTGATATTAAAGCGCCAGGTAGATTCTTTTTAATGAATTTGCAGCATTCGATAAAATCGACCGCGTAGTTGTTGTGCTCGTCAATACCGGTAGCAATGGCGAATACGTTCGGGTCGAAAATAATATCGTGGGCCGGGAAGTCCAGTTTCTCGCGCAGTAAATCATAGCTACGCTTGCAGATCTGGTTTTTACGTTCCAGTGTGTCGGCCTGGCCGTCCTCGTCGAAGGCCATGATAATGACCGCCGCACCATATTTCAGGCACAAGTCAGCTCGAGCGAGGAATTCTTCCTCGCCTTCTTTCAGGCTGATTGAGTTAACAACCGCCTTGCCCTGAATATTTTTCAGGCCGTTTTCAATAATCTCCCACTTGGATGAGTCGACCATGATAGGGACGCGACTGATCTCCGGTTCCGAGGCAACCAGCTTGAGGAATTTCTCCATGGCAGCTTCGGAATCCAACATGCCTTCATCCATGTTGATATCGATAATTTGCGCACCGGACTCGACCTGATCGCGGGCAACATCCAAAGCTTCTTCGAAGGCTTCCTCGCGAATCAGGCGTGCAAAGCGGGCCGAACCTGTAACGTTGGTGCGCTCACCGACGTTTACAAACAGGCTGTCCGAGGTGATGTTGAAGGCTTCCAAGCCACTCAAGCGGCAGGCCGGTTTGATTTTGGGCAATTGACGAGGCGCGAGGTCGCTCACGGCATCGGCAATGGCTTTGATGTGCTCCGGGGTAGTACCGCAACAACCGCCGATGATATTGATCCAGCCTTGCTCGGCGAAATCCTTGATGATGACCGCCATTTCTTCAGGCGTTTGATCATAGTCACCGTATTCGTTCGGCAAACCGGCATTGGGGTGCGTGGATACGTAACCGGGAACAATGGCAGAAGCCTCTTCGATATGGGGGCGTAATTGCGCCGCGCCGAGGGCACAGTTGAAGCCGACCGACAGCGGGTTGGCATGGGCAATTGACGTGCAAAAAGCTTCGACTGTTTGGCCGGACAGGGTGCGGCCGCTAGCGTCGGTAATCGTGCCAGAAATCATGATCGGGAGCGATTGTCCCTGTTCTTTAAACACCTTGTTGGCAGCGAAAATGGCTGCCTTGGAATTGAGCGTATCAAATGCAGTTTCGATCAGAATAATATCGGCGCCGCCAGCGATCAGGCCGCGAGTAGAATTGGCATAGTCTTCAACCAGCAGGTCGTAGCTGGTATTGCGAAAAGCAGGATCATTCACATCAGGAGAGATCGACGCTGTCTTGCTTGTTGGCCCAAGCACCCCGGCTACAAAACGGGGTCGGTCAGGTGTTTCAGCTGTGACTTCATCACAAGCCTCACGGGCCAGTCGTGCGGCTTCGGCATTCAGCTCTTCGGTAATGTCTTCCAGGTGATAGTCAGCCTGTGAACTGCGTGTTGCATTAAACGTATTGGTTTCGACGATGTCTGCGCCAGCACGCAAGTATTCAAGGTGAATCGCTTTGATTACCTCGGGCTGGGTGAGGGTCAATAAGTCGTTGTTACCGGACAGATCATGCTCAAAGTCCTTGAATCGGTCTCCGCGGAAATCAGCGTCGGTCAATTTGCGGGACTGAATCATAGTGCCCATCGCACCGTCGAGGACGAGGATGCGTTGGTTAAGTGATTGGCGAAGCAGGTTTTCTGAGTCTTTGATTTTCATAAAGTCCGGTTTCATTTAGTCCTATTGGTGAGTAAGCGCGCAATTCTAACAAATGCAGCGAAACCCGGCATGTATTTATCTGACTATTTTACTCAGGTATTCAAATTGACGCTGGAATACAGTAAAATCGAAGATATACGCTCAATGCACGAGGCTCACATGGTTACTATTACTGAATCCGCACAAGAATACCTGCAGGAACTGCTGAAAAAGCAGAATGTTGAAGGCATAGCCGTGCGAATTTTTATACTGGACGCAGGCACCCCGCGCGCGGAGACCTGCATTTCGTTTTGCCGTCCCGGAGAAGAGAAAAAGGACGACGAAGTGAACGAATATGAAAGCTTCAAAGCCTTCATTGACAAGCCCAGTATACCGTTTCTCGAAGACGCGGTGGTAGATTTTGCCAAAGATTCCATGGGTGGTCAGTTGACTATCAAGGCGCCTAATTCACGCTTGCCGAAAATCTCCGAGGACAGTTCCCTTGAAGAGCGCATCAATTACGTGCTCTACAATGAAGTCAATCCTGGTCTGGCCGCACACGGTGGCATGGTGACGCTCGAAGAGATTTACGAAGAGTCGGTTGCCATTTTACGTTTTGGCGGCGGTTGTCAGGGTTGCGGCATGGTCGATGTAACACTCAAAGACGGCGTGGAAAAGACCTTGCTTGAACAGGTACCGCAATTAACTGCCGTACGCGATGTGACTGACCATAGCAATCGCGAGAACGCCTACTACTAAATTCCACACAGAACGTTCTCCAAATCTCCAAATCTCCAAAAAAGGTCCAACACAGATGGCCGGGTGATTCTCGGCCATCTGTCAATTCAGTATTAGTCAGGTGACCTTCCGGCCGGGCTAGCGCTTAAGAGGGGTAAGCGGCACTTAGGGCGGTATAGATCTGATCCTTGAAGTCAGCCGCTTTGGCATCCAGTTGGTGAATGATATCGACCAGATGCTCGTTATCTTCGCGGCCATGCCAGACTTTATTATAGGCGCCAGTCTTGTAGCCATTATCCTGGCGAAACATATTCAGTACATTCTTGCCCACGTACTGACGAAACAACTCCGTCCAGTCCATGTCACAGTCAGCGATAATTGCAGCAAACACGGCCAGCTCAATCCGCCGGGCTGCCGACAGGGCAATCAATAACTCGAGCTTGCCTAGCAAATCAATTGCGCTCAATTCATAGGGTTGACCATCAAATTGAATGTGCGTTGTGCTCTGGGCTGACTGCAGATCCGCCAGCAGATCAGTCAAGGCATCATTGCCCTCGGATGCGCTGCGCAGCAAGAGTTCAGATAGCAGGAAGTGCCAGATATCGATCAGCTCCATTTGCAGCTGTGGCAAGTCCTTGTCCTGTTTTTTCCACCATTTCCAGCCGTGATGCTCGATTGCTTCAGCGCCTTCGATGGCAACGGCACGCAGGTAGGGGTAGCGTGACTGGACCCAGTCAGGGTCTACTTTACTATTCATGCTCGCTTGCAGGCCGAGCATGGTGGTGGCCTGTTCCTTGGTCAACATAGAATTGGGGGAGGTCCTGCGTAAGGCGAATTATTTGCTGGCTTGCATTTTAGCCTGTTGGGTCAGGGAACTCAGCATTTCTTTTCGGCTACGCAGCATGTCGGAGTAGGATTTCCGCGCTGCTTTCACCTCGACATCTGTGTCGTTGGATTGCTCCAGCTCTTTCAACCAGGCTTCCAGCACATTGATTTCGCTGGTCAGTTGCTCTGTGCCTTCTTCAATAAGCTTCTGGTCGATGCTGATGTCAGGCTGTGCGCTAATGGAGGTTGCTCGATCTTCGCCCATGTTCCATTCCTTTTTATAGGCCGATGCCTGATTCGCCTGCGCCTTCTTAGTGGGCGATTTGAAAAGGTCGAATCAACTTGTTTTTACATTGCTTGGTATCGGCAGCTTTTCAGGATGGCATAGTCAAAATCTTCGGTCAAGAACGGGCCAATGGCGTATTAACCGCGCGTTATCAAGTAGTTGGGCAATTGGCGGCAAGATTTCCGGAGCGCGAGGACGGGCACAGCGCAGAGGAGGTGCACCGGGGCATCGGATTGGCTAGACGATGTGCCGGGTAAACGATTCCCACCAGTCCTGGCAATAGTCGCGAGGCAGGCCGTGCTCATGCACTTTGCCCCATCGGGCTTGCATCAGCTTGATGTCACTCTTACGAATTAGCCGCAAATGCGCATAGCCGATTGCATCGTAGGAGAATTCCAGTTCTTTAAGCGCTGTCAGATCCAGTTCTTTGAGCTGGGTTTGCGTGTAATGTGCAGCTTGTGGCGATTTGTCGTGCAGCAATTCAGCGGTCGCGGCCAGTCGATAAAGGCGGCCGAGAAGGGCGTTCTCATGAGTGCTGTCGGCGGTAGCGTTGCGGATCTGGGTACGCAATATAATGCACGCCTGATTGTAGGCGCCCCAGAGCGGGAATTCGTCTTCACACAAGGCTAGTGCCTGATCCATATCACCGCTCTTCTTCAGGGCAGCGACGCGCTCCAGCCAGTTTTCCGAGCGTGGTTCGGGGGGTGGTTCTGGTTTGCTGGCTGACAATCTGGGCGCCGGCGGCGTTTCGGGTTCTTGCGCTTGCCTTGGCACTTGCTCAGGTGAAACCTGAACAAGTTCATCATCCAGTGGTGGCAAGGGCATGGAGCGGTCGACGGTGTATTCGACTTCCATGGTTTGATAGCGGTGTAAACCGTAGACGGTGATGCCGAGAAGTACGACGGTAATTACAATAGAAAAGAAAGCAATCATTGTTTTCTGGTAGAAGTTACCTGACTCGCTGGTCTTGCGTTAAAAAAACGTAAAGTGTCTGTTGAATCGTTCAGTCAATGTGATGGCAATTGCTACATACTGCGGTAAATCTACCGGCTCGAGGTGCTGAGTCTATCAAATCGTAGCCACAGCGGTCGATTTAGTTCGCTTCTCGGCGCTGATGCGATGCCAAAGATGTGCTGCCGTTCACTCACTACATCAGCTACTACGACAGCGAAAGCGATTTCATTGAAGCAGACTGACATTTAGATGCCGCTTGAGGGGGAATTAGTACAAAATCCGCTTGACTGCATCAGCCAAGCTTCTTAGAATCCCCCGCTCGCTAAAACTGCACCTTTAGCGATACCTCAGTCCCCTTCGTCTAGAGGCCTAGGACACCGGGTTTTCATCCCGGCAACAGGGGTTCGAAACCCCTAGGGGACGCCATATTTAGCAACAAAAAGCCCGGCTGATGCCGGGCTTTTTGTTGTTGTGGCACAATCCCCAAGCGGCAGCACACTCTGTCGTCATTTGCCAAGAGCCTGAGCACAAGACATACTCCGGCCTTTTCCGAACTTCACACTACCTAATCTATGACTATCGCTATATCAATTCGCGATCTGCAAAAGACCTACGCCAACGGCTTCGAGGCGTTGAAAGGCATTTCGCTGGAAGTAGCCCAGGGCGATTTCTTTGCCCTGCTGGGCCCTAACGGTGCTGGTAAATCCACGACGATTGGTGTTATCTCCACGCTGATCAATAAATCCGGCGGCGCCGTCGAAGTATTCGGTCGCAATGTGGACACCCACGTCTTCGAGACCAAATTTGACCTAGGCATCGTGCCTCAAGAGGTGAATTTCAGTCTGTTCGAAAAAGTAGGGGACATAGTCCGTACTCAGGCTGGCTATTACGGAATGCCGCGCCAGCTTGCTGCCGAGCGTACTGAGAAGTATCTGCGCAAACTCGGGCTATGGGATAAACGCGACGAGCGCTCACGCTCGCTATCTGGCGGCATGAAGCGTCGATTGATGATTGCTCGTGCTCTGGTGCACGAGCCCCGCTTGCTGATTCTTGATGAGCCCACTGCCGGTGTAGACATCGAACTACGTCGCTCAATGTGGGAGTTTCTTACCGAGATCAATAACAACGGTACGACGATCATCCTGACCACACATTACCTGGAAGAGGCGGAGCAACTGTGCCGCAATATCGCCATTATCGATGAAGGGCGAATCATCGAAAATACCAGCATGAAGAAGTTGTTGGCGGAGTTGGATTCACAAACATTTATCCTCGACACCATTGATGAGCTGCCAGAGTCGCTGGATTTCACGATTGATTCAACACCTGTGCGACGCATCGATGAGCATAGTCTTGAAGTTACGCTGTCTGCCGGCAAGGACGTCAATGAGATGTTCTCACTACTCGATGCCAAGGGGCTGAAGATTGCCAGCTTGCGTAATAAAACCAACCGGCTTGAGCAGCTGTTCATGTCGCGATTGAACGGAAATTAAATGGGTTTTTCAGCAATGCGCGCAAATCATAAATTTATTGCTTTCGAAACCATTGTTATTAAAGAGATCAGGCGCTTTACGCGCATCTGGTTACAAACACTGGTGCCGCCAGCGATAACAATTGGACTCTATTTCGTCATCTTCGGTAATCTGGTCGGGCGTCGGATCGGTGAGATGGACGGCTTTCAGTACATGGAATTTATTGTGCCGGGCCTGATCATGATGGCAGTCATACAAAATTCCTATTCCAATGTGGTGTCGAGTTTTTTCTCGCAGAAGTTCCAACGCAGCATCGAGGAACTGCTCGTATCACCGGTGCCTAATTACGTCATACTGACCGGCTTCGCTGTTGGAGGCATGGCGCGTGGTCTGTTGGTTGGCTTGGTCGTGACAATTATGGCCATGTTGTTTACTGACTTGCAAATTCAACATCCGTTCATCACGGTCAGCGTGATACTCATGACATCCATGGTGTTCTCACTGGCAGGGTTCATCAATGCGGTATTTGCCAACAGCTTTGATGATATTTCTATCATTCCCACTTTTGTATTGACCCCGCTCATTTATCTTGGTGGTGTGTTTTATTCGGTGCAACTGCTGCCTTCATTTTGGCAAGTCGTGTCCAGCCTAAATCCAATTTTCTACATGGTGAATACGTTCCGCTACGGTATTCTTGGCACTTCTGATGTCGATATTTACTGGGCGTTTTTGATTCTCGGTGTTTTCATTGTTGTGCTCTATGGTTGCTGTATCTGGCTGCTGCGGCACGGTACTGGCATTCGCAACTAGGAACAGGGCATGGCAGGTAATCCTCTCGGCGAAAACGTTCCGTCTCCCAGCAAGTATGATCCTGGCATTCTCTATGCCATTCCGCGCTGGGCCGCACGTTCGCTTCTGGATATCGACAAGAAGATCGCCATGCACGGCATCGATCACTGGCATGCCTATGAACTGTCTTGGCTAACCGACAATGGCAAGCCGCAAGTCGCCGTTGGTGAATTTTATTTCGACGCCGACTCGGAAAATATCGTTGAATCTAAATCCCTGAAGTTGTACCTGAATTCGTTTAATCAAGAGCGCTTTGAAAGCCGCGAAAAACTGGCTGAGATTATTGCTAACGATTTGTCTTCCATTAGCAAGTCGCAGGTACGAGTGGAATTAATCGATGTGGCTCGTCACGGTACCGATCATCAACCACGCCGCATAAAATCCATCGACGATCAGGATATTGAAATCACAATCTTCGAACCGGCACCGGAACTACTCAAGTGTCGGGACAATGCTGTGTTTGATGAAGAGCTGGTATCTGAGCTATTCAAATCCAATTGCCCGGTAACCGGCCAACCAGACTGGGCAAGTGTGGAGATCTGCTATACCGGAGCACAAATAGATGAAGCCAGTTTACTGGCCTATCTGTGCTCTTTTCGTGGTCACCAGGGCTATCACGAAGAATGTGCCGAGCGCATTTACCGCGACATCATGCAGCAATGCGCGCCGACAGAGTTGAGCGTAGTCATGAATTTTCTACGCCGCGGTGGTCTGGATATCAATGTCTACCGCAGCAGCGAGCCCATGGCCTCAGACAGGGTAAATGCGCGCCGCCCACGGCAATAGTAAACTTGTAATCAGCGCCCCCGTGGGCTAGAGTACGCGCGTTTCGTGCCCCGCAGAGCAAAAGGGCCGCAAATTGAAGAGAATACGGTGAGGTGTCCGAGCGGTCGAAGGAGCACCCTGCGGGTATGCAAGCACACACTGGAAAGTGTGTAGTCGGCAACGTATCGAGGGTTCGACCAGCACGTAAGTGCGCAGGACGCGCTGGCAAGCGCGCCCCGCAGGGGTGAGCAATCTGGCTTAGCCAGATAGCGAATCCATCCCGACCTCAGGCTTGCGCAGCAAGCCTAAATCAGCATGCAAAGTGCTGATAGAAAGTAGCAAAGTTGAAGAGAATACGGTGAGGTGTCCGAGCGGTCGAAGGAGCACGCCTGGAAAGTGTGTATACGGCAACGTATCGAGGGTTCGAATCCCTCCCTCACCGCCACTTCAACCCAACTAAGCACCACCCTCCAACCAAACAACTCAATCAAAAGATTCGCAGACCTCGAAGGTGAGGGTGGGTGAGAAGCCTCGCGGTTCGACGAGCGCGCAGCGCGAAGGACGCGCGATAGCGCGCCCGAAGGGTGAACATTCTGGCTTAGCCAGAATGTGAATCAATCCCTCCCTCACCGCCACTTCAATCCCCAAATCCCACAACCCTAATCCAACCTCGAACACAGCCGACAAAATTCACATTTTTGTCCCCTTAATTCCCCTACAGCCCCCACAACCTGTGCTATTATTGCTCTGGTCCTTGTCGGTCCCCGCGCAATGATAGGTTATAAACCCCGCCAGGCCCGGAAGGGAGCAACGGTAGTAGCTGACTCATGTGCCGTGGTGTGGCTGGCAAGGGCTTTTATTTTTGCCTGCCACAGCGACTGCCATCCGGAATTCGGTTACGCTTGAGCAAATTCATCTGGAAGCACTGAACGAGACGCATGAGTTATCAGGTCCTGGCGCGCAAATGGCGACCGAGCAATTTCACGCAAGTTGCCGGGCAGTCCCATGTCCTGAAATCCCTTATCAATGCGTTGGACAATCAGCGCCTGCATCACGCTTATCTCTTCACTGGCACCCGCGGTGTCGGTAAAACCACGCTGGCGCGTATTCTGGCCAAATGCCTGAATTGCGAAGAGGGCATTAGCTCCACTCCCTGCGAAAAATGTGATTCCTGTAACGAGATCAATCAAGGTCGATTTATTGATTTGATCGAAGTGGATGCGGCCTCACGAACCAAGGTCGAGGACACGCGCGAATTGCTCGAAAACGTGCAATACACCCCCACGCGCGGGCGCTACAAGGTGTACCTGATCGATGAAGTACATATGCTGTCCAATCACAGTTTCAATGCCCTGTTAAAGACCCTGGAAGAGCCGCCGCCCCACGTTAAATTCCTGTTTGCCACTACTGATCCACAAAAACTGCCAATCACAATTCTGTCGCGCTGTTTGCAGTTTAATCTCAAGAATTTAAGCCCGGAATTGATCGTCAATTATCTGCAGACAGTTCTGGATAGTGAAGAAATTGCTTATGTCGAAGAGGCGCTGTGGCAAATTGCGGCAGCCGCTGCCGGTAGTATGCGTGATGCCTTGACTCTGGTTGATCAGGCTATTGCCTACTGTCAGGGTGATATCAAGGCGCAGGGCGTGATTGAAATGCTGGGTGTTCCCGAGCAGCGTCAGGTCTATGAACTACTGGAATGTATGGCGCAACGTGATGCGTCGCGGTTGTTGCAGTTGATTACGCAGATGGCCGAGCAAACTCCGGACTATGCCCATACGTTGGATAGCCTGCTAACGACCTTGCACAGGATTGCCCTGGCGCAAGTCGTCAAAGACGCTATCGACAACAGTTACGGTGATAAAGAACAAGTATTGCAACTGGCCGGACAATTCAGCGCCGAGGATATTCAGTTGTATTACCAGATCGGCAACAAAGGTCGAGATGAGCTGCGAATGGCAGCTGACTTGCGCGCCGCATTTGAGATGCTGCTGCTACGCATGCTGCTTTTCTCACCAGACTATGAGTCAGGCAGTGTCGGTGAAACTACTGCCAATAATGACGAGGTAGCACCCGGCGCTGGGATCGCCGAAAAAAAAAAGACTGACGAGCGGCTAGAAGCAACAACCGAGCCGCCGGTTTCGAGTCAAGTAACGCCGGCCAGTGATGCGACTGATCAAGCTCCTCGTGATCAAGAGGCTTCCGAGCAGATTGCTGCCAGTACAATGGCTCACAGCGAATCCCGTTCGGCGCAAACCACAACTAGCCATCTGGCTACGAACGAAGTGGCGAGAGCTGAAGCTAAAGATGAAGCGAAAGATGTGGCGAAAATACAAGCTGCACCCGCTACCGAAGCCACAAACAGCGCAGTGGGTACAGATACCTCTGTTGATACAGTACCCAGTGTTGGCAGCGGCGCGACGCAATCGGCAGCCAGCAATCAAGCAGCGCCAGCTCCTGCGGCAGACGTTGCTAAGAGCGCTCCCGCAATTTCGGAACCGATTACGCTGGCGATGCTGGCGCCAGAAAATTGGGTGTCCCTGTACAGCCAGCTTGAAGTAACCGGAATCGCGGCCAATGTGATTGCCAATACTGAACTACTGCAGGTCGATGGCAGCCAACTGTCACTGCGACTGGATGAAACACAAAGTGCTGTGTACAGCGATGATATAGTGCCGCGAATTAGCCAGGTGCTCGCCGCACATTTTGCCGAACCTGTTGAGTTGTCGATTGAAATTGGGCAAGTCGTCAATGAAACACCAGCGCAGCAGGGGCAACGAATCCGGCAAGAGACCTATGAGCAGATGGTCGACGAATTTGAGCAAGATGAACATGTTCAGGAACTAACCCGGCGCTTTTCTGGCCGAGTCGCGCGAGAGAGCATTGCGCCGTTAGAAGATTGAGGTAAGTAATGACAGATTTGAATGAGTTGATGAAACAGGCCAAGCAGATGCAAGAGCAGATGCAAAAGGCGCAAGAAGAAATGCAAAAGCAGGTCGTCCATGGTGAGTCCGGGGCAGGTCTGGTCAAAGTAAGCATGAATGGCCGTCACGATGTCGTGAAAGTTGTCCTTGGGGATATGCTGTTAAGTGAAGACAAAGAGGTGGTTGAAGATCTGATTGCGGCCGCTATCAACGATGCAGTCCGTAAAGTGGAAGACAAGAACAAAGATGCCATGGGGAACATGGCGGGGGGATTTAAAATGCCAGAAGGGTTCAAGTTTCCTTTCTAGTTTTTAACTCTCAATACCGATGCCGAGAACCTTTGTAATCTGAATAAGCATTAGCTATGAATTCCAGCCCACTAATCGATCAATTAATAGAAGCCTTTCGGTGTTTGCCCGGTGTCGGACCAAAATCGGCGCAACGTATGACTCTGCATTTGCTGGAGCGGAACCGCAACGGCGGGCAGAACCTTAGCAAATCATTGTCGGAAGCATTGGACAAAGTCAGCAACTGCCAACAATGCCGAACACTAACCGAAGAGCCATTCTGTCGTATCTGCAGCAGTCTTTCGCGTAATCGGAAAATTTGCTGTGTAGTGGAGTCACCGGCTGATATTTTTGCGATAGAACAGTCAGGGAGCTACAAAGGTGTCTATTTCGTATTGATGGGCCACCTGTCACCGATCGATGGCATAGGTCCGGATCAGCTTGGCATTCAGCGCCTCGTTGAGCGTGTCGCCGAAGGTGAAATTGAAGAAGTTATCATTGCCTGTAATCCAACAGTGGAGGGCGACGCCACTGCCTATTACATCGCCGAGCAACTGCGTCCGAATGGCATTGTTGTTACCCGCATCGCGCACGGCGTACCCGTGGGTGGCGAACTCGAATATGTGGACGGCGGCACTCTCACTCATGCCTTTACAGGGCGCAAGGTCCTGGAGAATATTTAATTGCTGTTTGATGCCGACGGGATGCCCGTTTACTACATAGATGACGATAGTCAGCTTGCAGAGCTTTGCGGCCGACTGGCAGAAATTTCGGTGATTGCCATGGACACCGAATTTGTTCGCACCAATACGTTCTATTCCCAATTGGGCCTTTTGCAGATCGGAGATGGCGAGGCCTGTTATCTTATTGATCCTCAGGCAATTGCGGACTGGGATCCATTCCGTACGCTGCTCAATGATGCCGACAAATTGTTTGTATTGCATTCATCCAGCGAAGACCTTTCAGTGTTGCTGACACGGCTTGGATGCCTGCCAAAGAATTTGTTCGATACTCAACTGGCCACTGCGTTTCTTGGTGAAGGATTCAGTCTCAGTTATCAGGCGTTGTTGGAGTTGCTGCTGGAAATTACGGTTAGCAAAGAAGAGACGCGCTCGGACTGGTTAAAGCGGCCATTAACCGACACACAACTGCATTATGCCGCACTGGACGTACGTTACTTGCATGCCGTTCATGCCCAGCTAAGCGAGCGTCTGGCTGCGGCCGGTAAACTGGATTGGTTTACCGCAGACTGCACACAGCAAATCCAGAGTGCTTTTCTGCAAGAAGATGAGGCGCAGTGGGATTCACTGTTCGCGGCTATCAGTAATTCGTGGAAGTTGAACGACCAGGGCTTGAGTTATTTACAAGCGCTTACCATCTGGCGAGAAAGAGAGGCGAGGCGCCGTGATCGGCCACGCAGTTGGATCGCCAAGGATAATGAATTGCAAGCGATTGCTTATTGCTTGAGCAAAGGCAAAGTAGACTATTCGCTCAGTGGCCTTAAAGAGATCAATGACGTGCCCGGCAAGTTTATCGATCGCTATGGCCGCGAACTTTTGAATTTGATGAGTACAGCCAGTCAATCTGGCAGTCAGCCAGATCGGATACTGCTCAATCCACCATTAGAGCCAGCCCAACGCAAACAATTGAAAGCCTGTCAGCAAACCGCGCGGGCAATCGCCGAAAAATTGCAAATGGCGCCTGAGTTGCTTGCCAAGAAAAAGTATTTATTAAACCTGTTGCAGCGGGCCGAGTCCGGCGCCGAGCTTTGGTACGGAGAACGCGAAGATTGGCGCAGGGCGTTGCTGGAGTCAGCTATAACCCCCATCCTGATTAGCGATCCTGAACATGAGGCCTAGCGACAACAATAGTGGCGCTGTTCGCGACAAGTTTTGGGAGCTGCCACTGGAACAACTCAATGCGCAGGAGTGGGAGCTTCTTTGCGATGGCTGTGGGCGCTGCTGTTTGAAAAAGCTGCAAGATGAAGAAACTGAAGAGTTAGCCTGGACCCGGATCATTTGCCGCTATTTCGATCAGTCCAGCAGTCGTTGTCAGTGCTACAGCGACCGGACGCGACTAGTGCCAGATTGTCTGGACGTCAGCAAGATGGATATCGCCGCCGCCCAGTGGATGCCAGAAACGTGCGCCTATCGGCTGCGTTTCGAGGAAAAACCGTTATTCTCTTGGCATCCATTACTGGCGGGTTCGCAAGATGCGATGGTAGAGGCCGGGATCAGTGTTGCCGGCCGCGTCCTGAGCGAAGAGAATGTGCATCCTGATGGTTATGAAGAACACATCATTCGTTGGGTACAGAGTTAGGAAAATAACGCATGGAAGCTGAAACCAATTACTGGCTGATCTGGGTAGTTTATCTGGGCGCCAGTGCTGTGTTTTTCCCCATCTACTGGCGACTTACCCGCTTTGGCCGGCTGCGCTGGCTATCCTACTCGGCGCGCGCTCTCATGGCGGCGCTCATCCTCACGCCGTGGTACGCCAATATACAGGGCAATACCATGGCTCCGGCACTGATGGTGATGACGCTGGATGCCATCACTATTGGCACTGAATCCGCCACACGCGCACTGGTTCCGCTGTTATCCGGGATGCTGGTCGCTGAAGTCATCGCGACAGTCTTTTGGATTTCTCGCAGAAAGCGCAAAAGAGCTGGCAAAACAGAAGCATAACGCGCTGATTTAATGCAAAATAGTGCATTGGATTGTCCTGAGGTCAGCTGTCGACTGGCGCTGAATCGGGCCTGTATTTCATAAAAATACTTTACTAAACAAAGAGATAGAACGACGGGGTTTGATATGGGTTACTTTACCTCCTTGATTTTCATCATGATTCTGGTCGGTGCAGCGGGCGGTGTCATTAACTTTTATACCGTAGGCAACCGCCGTCAGGCCGATATCGCAGTATTAATCCGCTACTGTCTGTTAGGCATTTTTGTGACTTTCCTGGTGCCTTTTGTGCTTAATATCTTCGGCAGCACATTGATTGTGGACAGTGAAGGCGACCCGGCCAACATGCTCAATTACGTGGCCATTTGCCTGGCTGTGGCAATTCTCCCGCGCTTTTTCATGACCAATGTGGCCGACAACATCTTGCTTGAGACACGGGCGACCACAGAAAAAGTAGAACTGCTGCAGTATCAACTACGCCAGCTACAAGAAGAGTTATTGCCACTCATCGATACCGAGACTGAAGATGACGCACTTGCCGATACCGTCTCGCCGATCGATGAGCCCAATGCGAACGAATTGGACGCTACTTCATCGGAAGTGCTCAAGACGCTGGGTTGTGGTCGATTTATTTACCGGTCACTGACTGGATTGTGCCGTGAGTCAGAGACCGATGAATCAACCATGGTAAAAACTCTGGGCTTTCTGACATTGAAATCGCTGGCCGGCAAGGTTGGTGGCCGCAAAGGGGTACGTTGGTATATTACCGAGCGCGGCCGGCGGTTGATCGAGCTGAACGCCTGAACTAAACCTTGAGCTGATAGTCCTCATAATCTCCAGCCGGCTGGCCCGCGCGCTTTCCTGCGCGGGGCAACAGGCCATTCGATAGAGCTCGTTTTGGGCTGTTACAATGCCGGCTAAGCTAACCCGGAAGCCATGCGCATGAATTTCACTGGAACCGAGCAATACGTTGCTACCAACGAACTACAAATGGCTGTTAATGCGGCCATTGCCCTGCAAAAACCACTTCTGATCAAAGGCGAACCCGGCACTGGCAAGACCATGTTGGCGGAACAGATCGCCGCTGCTCTCGGGCTCGAGCTGATTCAATGGCACATCAAATCGACTACCAAGGCTCAGCAGGGGCTTTATGAGTACGATGCCGTATCACGTCTGCGCGATTCACAACTGGGTGATGACAAAGTTCATGACATAGCCAATTACATTATCAAAGGTAAAGTCTGGCAGGCGTTTGAATCTGACAAGCAGGCGGTGTTGCTAATCGACGAGATCGACAAGGCTGATATCGAATTCCCTAACGATTTGTTGTTGGAACTGGACAAGATGGAGTTCTATGTTTACGAGACAAAGCAAATTATCAAGGCCAAGCAGCGCCCCATCATTATTATTACCAGTAACAATGAAAAAGAATTACCAGACGCGTTTCTGCGCCGCTGCTTTTTCCACTACATCGAATTTCCCGATGCGCAAACAATGGAGAAAATTGTTCAGGTGCATTATCCGGACATCAAAAAAGAGTTGATCAGCCGGGCGATGGATATCTTTTTCGAAGTCAGAAAAGTACCTAGTTTGAAGAAGAAACCCTCGACATCGGAATTAATCGACTGGCTCAAGCTGTTGATGGCCGACGACATTCCTGTTGATATTCTCAAAGACAAAGATTCACAAAAAGCCATCCCGCCTTTGTACGGTGCCTTGCTCAAGAATGAGCAGGATGTCCATTTACTTGAGAAGCTGGCATTCATGCATCGCGCCAATCGCTAATGCTTATTAATTTTTTCATGACGCTGCGCTCAGAGCGGTTGCCGGTCACGCTGACCGAACTGTTCAGTCTACTGGAGTGTCTGGAGAATAATTTTGCCTTTGGTGATGTGGACGAGTTCTACTATTTGTCGCGCATGTGTCTGGTTAAAGACGAGAAAAACTTCGACAAGTTTGATCGCGCCTTTGCTAAATATTTTGAAAACGTCGAGTTCATTGACCAACTGACGAATGCTGAAATTCCCGACGAATGGTTGCGCAAACAGATCGAAAACATGCTCAGCGAGGAAGAGCGTGCCAAGATCGAAGCCATGGGCGGGCTCGACAAGTTGATGGAAGCGTTTCGACAGCGCATGCAGGAGCAAAAGGAACGGCACGAGGGCGGCAACAAATGGATAGGTACAGGCGGCACCTCACCCTTTGGCGCCTATGGCTACAACCCTGAAGGAATTCGTATCGGGCAGGATGACAGCCGGCATCAGCGAGCAGTGAAGGTCTGGGATCGGCGCAATTTTCGTGATCTGGATGACTCTGTCGAAATAGGCACTCGCAATATCAAAATGGCGCTGCGCCGACTCAGAAAGTTCGCCCGAACTGGCGCGGCCGACGAGCTGGATATGGATGACACCATTTCTTCGACAGCGCGTAATGCCGGGCTACTGGATATCAAATTGGTACCGGAGCGCCACAATGCGGTGAAGGTGCTGCTGTTTTTTGATGTGGGTGGTTCGATGGACCCGCATATTCGGCTATGCGAAGAATTATTCTCTGCCGCGCGATCTGAATTCAAACACCTGAAGTATTTCTATTTTCATAATTGCCTGTATGAATCAGTCTGGACCAAGAGCCGCAGAAGGCACGCCGAAAGCACTTCGACATACGACATTATTAACAAGTACAGCAAGGACTATAAGGTTATCTTCGTAGGCGATGCCACCATGGCGCCCTATGAAATTACCCATGCTGGTGGCAGCATAGAGCATTATAATGAAGAGCCTGGGGCAGCCTGGGTCCAGCGACTGGTTGATGTGTTCGATCATTTCGTCTGGATCAATCCAACTCCAAAAGATTATTGGGAGCACAGCTATTCCGTTCAGATCATGCGCGACCTGATTGATGATCAGATGTTCCCCATGACCGTCAAAGGGCTGGAAGAAGCTATGGTGTCACTCACAAAATAACTCGGTACTGTAAACTCATGGAACAGCTTTCCCCGGAACTACAACACACGCAATTCCAGTCGCTACGCTCAGTATTCAGTCGGATCGTCAGCCAGCATGGTGACTTGCCAGCTTATACCTGCCTGGGTAAGACGCTGAGCTACGCTGAGGTCGATCGTCTTAGTGATGCTTTTGCCACGTGGCTATGTCAGCAGGACAACTTGTCACCGGGTGATCGCATTGCCATTCAATTGCCGAATTTGCTGCAATTTCCAGTCGCCTTGTTCGGCGCACTCAAGGCTGGGCTGGTTGTCGTTAATACCAACCCCTTGTATACAGCACCTGAGATGTGTCACCAATTCAAGGATTCGGGTGCCAAGGCTATCGTCATTCTGAGCAGCATGTGTAGCAAGCTGCAAGAAGTGCTACCTGAAACCGGAATCGAAGTAGTCATTGTGACCCAATTGGGTGACCTGCAAGGCGGGCTTAAGCGCATAGCGTTGAACGCTGTGGCGCGCTACGTTAAAAAGATGGTGCCAGCCTATCAGCTTCCTCAGGCACTGGATTTTGAAACGCTGTTAAATACCCCAGTGAATAAGTCGTTGTATCCTGCCGAAGCCAATCCTGATGATTTGGCGCTGCTGTTATATACCGGGGGAACGACTGGCGTGGCCAAAGGTGCAATGCTGAGCCATCGCAATCTCACGGCCAACATGATGCAGCTGCGCTCGCGCTGTTTGTTGATCATGAAAGACCGTGAGGAAACTATCGCGGCACCACTACCGCTGTATCACAGTTATGCGTTTTTACTGCACTGTCTGGCGATGCCTTTTGCCGGGATTCACAATGTGTTGATTCCTGATCCGCGCAATATCTCTGAGGTATTGCAGCTGTGGAAGAAATATCAGTTTTCCGGTTTTGTAGGTATCAACACCCTCTATTTGGCATTGATGCGCAATAAAGCCTTCGATGAATTGAACTTTAAACCACTGACGTTCTGTGGTGCTGGCGGTATGGCGATGTCGACCTCAGTGCTTAGCGAATGGAAGACGCGCACTGGATGCGAAATCATCGAGGGCTATGGCTTGACCGAATGCTCGCCCGTGGTGTCTGTCAACGTTCCCGGTAAAGTAAAGCCTGGCACAGTCGGGCCTGTTGTACCCGAGACAGAGGTAAAACTTGTCGATGATGAGGGAAAAGATGTTGCGGCCGATGATCGCGGCGAATTGTGGATCAAGGGCCCGCAAGTGATGAAGGGATACTGGCAGCAAGAAGCCGCGAGCGCGGAAGCACTGACAAGTGATGGCTGGTTCAAGTCGGGAGACTACGCAACGATCGACGGCGATGGCTATATCAGCATTGTTGATCGCAAGAAAGATATGATTCTGGTGTCCGGCTTCAATGTGTTTCCGAATGAGGTCGAGGATTGGGTCAACACTCATGATAAAGTGATGGAATGTGCAGCTATCGGTGTTGAGAATGAGCGTACAGGTGAGGCGATTAAGCTATTTGTTGTCGCAAGAGATAAATCTCTGACTGCTGATGAGGTGATTGCCCATAGCAAAGCAGGTTTAACGGCTTACAAGATTCCCCGAGAAATTGTTTTTGTTGAGGATTTGCCCAAATCCAATGTCGGGAAAATTCTACGCCGCGAATTGCGTGATGAGAACTAATGCCATAGCGTGATAGCTGCTAAACTGCTTGCGGCACACACTCGACTACTCTAATGATTGATTCCCTACGCCAACAACTGGCTTCTTGCCAGATCGCTGACGCGCATCGACTCGCGCGTAAACTCAATCAACTGTCGCGCAAGCGCGATCAAGGTAAGTCGGTTGCTGAGGCGCTGCGACATCTGGAGCAAGAAATCACGCGCTCTGTGCAATCGTGCGAGCTTCGCGACAGGCAAATTCCGGCTAAATTAAGTTATCCCGAGCAACTTCCTGTGAGTGGCAAAGCCGATGAGATAGCGGCTCTGCTCAAGGCGAATCAGGTCATTGTCGTCGCTGGCGATACCGGCTCGGGCAAAACAACCCAATTGCCGAAAATCTGTTTGCAGGCGGGGCTGGGGCGAAGGGGGCTGATTGGTCACACCCAACCGCGTCGTCTGGCTGCAGTTTCAGTGGCCAATCGCATTGCTGAAGAGTTGGGCACTGAGATTGGGCAGGGCGTTGGCTATCAGGTTCGCTTTAACGACAAGCAGAGTCAGGGAACCTATTTAAAGGTTATGACTGACGGCATCTTGCTTGCGGAAATAGCCCACGACCGATTTCTCAATCGCTACGACACGATTATTATCGATGAGGCACATGAGCGCTCATTGAACATTGATTTTCTATTGGGTTTTCTCAAACAACTCTTGAGCAAACGCAAAGATCTAAAGCTGGTGATTACCTCGGCGACTATCGATCTGGAAAAGTTCTCCCGGCATTTTGACAACGCACCGATAGTCAAAGTATCAGGCCGCACCTATCCTGTTGAGACGCGTTATGTGCCACTCGATGAGCAGGAGCAAGATGGTGGCGATGTGCAAACTGATGCCATCGTCGAGCAGGTGCGCGGCATTTTGCAAAGCAAGGGCGAAGCGCAGCCAGGCGGTGACGTTTTGGTCTTCTTGAGTGGCGAGCGCGAAATTCGCGAGACAGCGCAGGCATTGCGTAAAGCCAAACTGAGGTCTCTGGAAGTTTTGCCTTTGTATGCTCGCCTCAAACAATCTGAGCAGACGCGCATTTTCCAGCCGCACAAGGGCCGCCGTGTGGTGCTGGCAACCAACGTGGCAGAGACATCGATTACGGTGCCAGGCATCAATTATGTGATCGATACCGGCTTGGCGCGTATTAGTCGATATAGTTTGCAAAGCAAGGTGCAGCGGCTTCCCATTGAAGCAATCTCGCAGGCCAGCGCCAATCAGCGCAAGGGGCGCTGTGGTCGTCTGGCGGGCGGCATTTGTATTCGCCTGTATGACGAACAAGACTTCGAGGCACGTCCGGCTTTTACTGACCCGGAGATACGGCGCACGAATCTGGCTTCTGTGATACTGCGCATGAAGCATCTGCGCCTGGGCGAAGCAGAACAGTTTCCGTTTTTGGAGCCGCCGGAAGGCAATGCCATCAATGAAGGAATAAAACTCCTTCTTGAGCTTAATGCCTTAACTCCCGATCGCGAACTAACCAAAGCCGGTAAACAGATGGCGATGTTACCGGTTGATCCGAAGCTGGCGCGAATGTTGGTCACTGCCAACGATGAAGGTAGCCTGCATGAGTTATTGGTTATCGTGAGCGCTCTGAGTATTCAGGACCCGCGGGAGAGTGGTAATGATTCGCGGCAACAAGCACAAGAGGCCCAGCAACGGTTCCTGCACGAAGAGTCAGATTTTCTGACCTTGTATAACATCTGGGATTTCTATGAGCAGCAACGTCAAAAATTGACTCAATCACAGCTGCGCAAACTCTGTAAATCGCTATTTTTGAATTTCATGCGCATGCGCGAATGGCGAGAAACCCACAGGCAACTGCTATTGGCTTGCCAGCAACAAGGATTAAAAGCCAATACTTCACCAGCCAGTTACGAACAAGTGCATCGCAGCATTATTGCCGGTTCACTTAACCAGATCGCCTGTCAGCAAACCGGCAGGGTGTATCTTAACAATCGCAATCGTAAATTCACGTTGTTCGGTCATTCAGTATTGGCTTACAAGAATGCCAAGTGGATCGTTACCGGAGAGCTTATAGAAACGGCGCAGACGTTTGCGGCGATGGCAGCCAAGATTCAACCGCAATGGGTTGAGCAAATGGCTCTGCATTTGGTGAAGCGGGAATACTTTCAGCCGCATTGGAGTAGCAAGCAACAACAAGTTCTGGCCTATGAAAAAGTGCAGCTATATGGCCTGACCATTCTGGAAAAGTCAGTCGTTCGATATGCGCCGATTGACCCGGTGGCGGCCCGCGAGCTTTTTATCCGAGAAGGCCTGGCCACTGGTGAGGTGCGTACGTCGCAGCCATTTTATTCGGCCAACGCAAAGTTGATTGAGACGCTGGCCAAAGAAGAAGAAAAGATCCGGCGCCCGGAATTTATTGTCTCCGAGCGGGATATCATTCAGTTCTACGAACAAAGAATCCCGGCTGATATTGTTTCAACCAGAGAGCTGGAACACTGGCTGAAGCGCAACAAGAAAGAAGGGCGTGAACAGCTCACCATGACGCGTCAGGCGTTGTTGGGCAAGGACAAGGACGACGCAGCGACCGCCCATTTCCCCGATCAAACCGCGATTCAGAGTAACACGCTGGCGATTGACTACGTCTTTGATCCGGGTAAGGAAGAAGATGGAGCAACAATTACTGTGCCACAAGCCATTCTGCATCAGGTGTCTCAGGGGGATATTGACTGGGCGGTGCCAGGTCAGCTAAGGGACAAATGCATTAACTTGATAAAGGGTTTGCCTAAAAAGCTGCGCAAGAATTTTATTCCCGTAAGCGGGTTTGTTGATGAAATTCTGCCCCAGATGGCCAGTGGTGATGGTGACTTGATTGCGGCGTTGCAAGCGCAGATTCGCCAGCGCAAGCAACTCAATTTGCAGCGCGAAGAATTTGCCAATATCGAAACCCCCGCTTATTTGACAACCAAGATCCGAGTGGTCGATAGCGATGGCGAGGAGATAGCACGTGGCGACAGTTTGCAGGAGTTGCAGGGCCTGCATAAGATCCCCGAAGAAAGCCGCCAGGCCGACAGTGCCGCAGGTCGTTATCAGCATTCGCTCGAGCAGCAAGGATTGAAAGATTTTGACCTGGAGGTGTTTCCAGAAGAAGTTGAAATTAATGAAGGCCTGGTATTGGTACGTTACCCGGCTCTGGTTGACCAGCAAGATTCGGTGGCTGTGCAACTGTTTGCGGAAAAAGTGACTGCAGTCACTGCCACTGAAGGCGGTTTGGTACGATTATATATGCTCCGTAGCCAGCAACAGCGCAACATGCTACGGAAACAGTTTACTCGTCTGGTGAACAAACATGCGTTGATAGTACCGGCGCATCTGCATGACTTGGCAGAAGATGCCGTTGAGGCTTGTTACCGGATTGCCTTTGCGGTCGATACGCAGGTACCACGTAGCCGGGCTGAATTTGATGACAGCCTGAACCGCGGCAAATCACGCTTGCACGCAACAGCCATGCAGTTGGAAGAGTTATTGGATTCGGTGTTGCGTGATTGCTGGGCGATAAGGCTTCAGGTGAAAGAGTTAAAAATTGCTGATCTCAAATACATGGTGGATGATATACTGAGCCAGTTAGAGACGTTGTTGCCGGAGAAATTCCTACTTTCGACGCCAGAGCAATGGTTGCAACAATTTCCCAGGTATCTTGATGCGGTCAAGGTACGTCTGCAGAAAGTCCCGCATATGGGGCCCCGCGATAAACCTAACACCGATGAACTGGCGCGCCTTTGGCGTCGTTATGAAGACAAGGCAAATGGATTTGCAGAGAAGTCACCCGAACAGGTGATTGCGCTGCGCTGGATGTTGGAAGAATATCGTGTCTCACTGTTCGCTCAGCATTTGGGCACAGAAATCCCAGTATCCGCCAAACGATTGGAAAAGCAGTTTGATGACATAGAGCGTTAGCGCTTTATGCCGATAGACAGGCCTGACAAGTGGACTTTCAGGAATAGTGCGACGTTAATACAGTGAAATCACTCATACGCAAAGCAAGGCAAACAAGGATAGCTGCACTGATGCTGCTGGTGGCCTGTATGGTACCAACACAAGCGCTGGCTCAATCCACCACGCCTGTCGACCCCTGGCGCGAAACCAATCAGCGTATCTTTGCCTTCAATGATTTCTTCGACCGCATCCTTGTGCGTCCTATTGCTACTACTTACATGACCTTTGTGCCGCGTGTTGCACGCCAGGGCATTGGTAATTTTTTCAGTAACATCAATGACATCAATGTCTTCGTCAATGACTTGCTGCAGCTCAAATTTGGTGATGCCTTGACCGATTCGGGGCGCTTCGCCATTAATTCGACCCTCGGCGTGGTTGGTATTATTGATGTGGCCAGTAATCTGGGGCTAGAGAAAAACGAGGAAGATTTTGGCCAGACGCTAGGCTATTGGGGCGTTGAAAGTGGGCCTTATGTCGTGCTGCCGGTTTTTGGATCGTCCAATGTGCGTGATTCCTTCGGGCTGGTTCTCGATACCTTGTTCAATCCGATTCAATACCACGATGAAGAGTCTGTGCGTCTGACTTTGTTTGTTGTTGCGGAAACCGATACCCGCGCTTCGCTGCTGTCACTTGATGAGCTGGTGTCAGGCAATCGTTATCTGTTTTTCAGGGAAGCGTATATTCAGCGGCGTGAATATCTGGTCAACGACGGTCAAGTTGAAGATGAGTTTGGCAGTTTCGGCGGGTTCTGACTCAGGTTTTACTGTCTCGTACTTTTAGTTTGGTTTTGATGAAGTCGCTGTGAGTCACATAAATCAGCTCGGCGATTTTACGAATCAAATGATCTTCGTATTTGTCCAATTTATCGTCTGAAAAGGCAATGCGCCACATGTTTTCGATCAACGCGCATTTTTGGGCGTAGTTATAATGATCGTTTATCAGCTTTGTGAATTCGTATAATGAAGTCGCTTGTTCGGCTTCTTCTTCAGCCAGCCCTTTCAGTTCATTCAAGTCAGTGTCATCGATATTCAAGGTCTCTTTCAAGACGCTGATAAATTCCTCGGATTCCCGGTCGTCCAGATCGTGGTCGGATTTCATCACTTCAATCAGTAAAGCCGCCGAAGCGAGATCAACGGCAGGTACGAGACCTTGCTGCTTGTCTTCGTCGGCCACGTCGAGCCGTGTATCAAAAAATGTTTTTATAGCATTGAGCATAGTCGGTGTTTGTCCAGGAATCTTTTTCGATTGCGAATAGTCAGCTTACATAAGCCATGGCATCTTGCAAGACTTCAATGCCGACGTTGGGACGGTGACTGTTTTCGCTGAGATGACGGCGATATTGCCGGCCGCCTTTCTGGCCTTTGAACAACCCCAATACATGCCGTGTCATATGGTTAAGAGGAGTGCCTTTGGCCAGTTCTGATTCTACATAGGGTAGATAGGCTTGCAGATAATGCTGGCGAGAGGAGGCTTGTTCTTGCGCCGAAAATAACAGGCGATCCACATCGGCTAACACGTAAGGGTTTTGATAGGCCTCACGCCCCAGCATGACCCCATCGACTTCTTTTAGCAGTTCCTGACTCTGGGCAAGCGTTGTAATGCCACCATTGATAATGATTTCCAGATCAGGGAAGCGTTGTTTGACTGCAAATACTCGCGAGTAATTCAGCGGCGGAATTTCGCGGTTCTCTTTTGGGCTTAGGCCTTGCAAATGGGCTTTACGGGCATGAATGATGAAGGTCTGGCAGCCCGCATTCGCCACTGTTTCGATAAATCCCATGAGATGTTGTTCAGAGTCCAGGTCATCTATGCCGATTCGGCATTTGACGGTAACCGGAATAGCGATGCGTTGTTGCATCGCGCTTACACAGCTCGCCACCAATTCAGGCTCAGCCATCAAGCAGGCGCCAAAGGCGCCAGATTGCACACGGTCACTCGGACAGCCAACATTGAGATTGACTTCATCGTAACCGGCTTGCGCGCCAAGATCGGCAGCGAAAGCCAGTTGCTGTGGATCGCTGCCGCCTAGCTGAAGCGCCACCGGATGTTCGCTGGGATTGTATTGCAACAGGTAACTGGCATCGCCGTGTTGCAACGCGGCGCTGGTCACCATCTCTGTATAGAGCAGGGCATGACTACTCAGCAGACGCAGGAAAACCCGGTCATGGCGGTCCGTCCAATCCATCATCGGGGCAACACAAAAACGGCGATTTAGCTCAGTCATTCTCTTGGGCACTTTGTCTGATCAGGGCGGGTTTTTAGCCAAATCTGCGTGGCTGGTCAAGCCCGGGCTATTTTAACGCGCCCCGAGCATTGCTGCTTGCTTGATTCACGGAACCCGGACTGAGCGTTAGTCCGTGGGAATCGGCGAGCATTCGCGTATAATCGGCGCCTAACTTTCGTCCAGCTGTATTCGGTAAATTATGACCAACGTTCGCACTCGCATTGCGCCATCACCAACCGGTGACCCCCATGTAGGCACGGCCTACATTGCCTTGTTTAATCGCTGCTTTGCCCGCCAGCATGGCGGTGAATTCATTCTGCGTATAGAAGATACCGATCAGGCGCGCAGCACTGACAAGTCTGAACAAGACATTCTGAATTCTCTACGCTGGCTGGGTCTGGATTGGGATGAAGGGCCGGGCTGCGAAGGCGATTGTGGTCCCTACCGACAAAGTGAGCGCGCCGACATTTACCGCGAGCACATTAAAGTGCTATTGGACAAAGGCCATGCCTTTCCCTGTTTTTGTACCTCCCAGCGTCTTGATGAGCTTCGCGCTGAGCAAATGGCCAACAAACAGCAGCTAGGCTATGACGGCCACTGTACCAATTTGTCCGTGGAAGAGGTGCGCAGTCGTATTGCCGCGGGCGAGGAGCATGTGATTCGCATGCAGGTCCCCGAAACAGGCGAATGTGAATTCGATGACATGCTGCGTGGCAGTGTCAGCATCGCCTGGTCGCAGATCGACATGCAGGTATTGATAAAGTCGGATGGCTTGCCTACTTACCACTTTGCCAATGTGGTCGATGATCACTTGATGGGAATCACCCATGTCATCCGCGGAGAAGAGTGGATCAATTCGGTGCCCAAGCACGTATTGCTGTATCAGTATTTTGACTGGCAAGCACCTGTGTTTTGCCACATGCCGCTGCTACGCAATCCTGACAAGAGTAAGCTCAGCAAGCGCAAAAACCCAACCAGTATCAACTACTACCGGGATATGGGCTACTTGCCGCAAGCATTAACCAATTATCTCGGAATGATGGGCTGGACGATGCCGGACGGCGAAGAGAAGTTTTCTCTGCAGCAAATGCAGGAAGCATTTGATATCACCCGGGTCTCTTTGGGCGGCCCCATTTTCGATATTGAAAAACTGGATTGGCTCAATGGCAAATACATACGCGAAGACCTCAGCGATGAAGAGTTTGTTGCCGAGTTCGCCAAATGGGCGTTTCAGGAACATAAAGTGGCGCGCATCATCCCTTTGCTCAAGCAGCGAGTAGAGCGTTTTAGTGATGTTGCCGAGTTGGCGCAACCTTTTGTGTCGGGTGTCATCCCGCTCAATGCTGAGACTTTTGCGCATAAGAAGCTGGATGCGCCTATGCTGCTGAAGATTTTGCAGTTCAGTCTCTGGCGACTCGAAGAGAGCGCAGGTTTTGGCCGCGACCAGGTCGAAAGTGTGCTTCAGGAACTGGCAACCCAGCTGGATCTGAAGATACGTGATTTCCTGTTTCCGCTCTTTGTGGCAATGAGTGGCAAGGCAGTTGCTGCCTCTGTCATTGAAACCATTAGCGTGTTGGGCTTGGACATCACCAGAGCGCGGCTGCGTAACGCGTTGGATGTGCTTGGGGGCATTTCCAAGAAGCAGGCGAAAAACCTGGAAAAGGAATATCGGCAGTTGAATTGAAGTAGCAATGCCACTTGCGATTGACAGGGTAGGAAGGGGTGCTTAGAATGCGCCTTCTTTTGATCCCGCACCAATTATGGGGCCTTAGCTCAGCTGGGAGAGCGCAACGCTGGCAGCGTTGAGGTCACCGGTTCGATCCCGGTAGGCTCCACCAAATTCTTGATTTTTTCCGCACCAAAAGAAAAAGCCAGACATCTCTGTCTGGCTTTTTGAGTTGGCTCGCATGAAAGCACCTGCCGGGATCGGCAGGCAGCAGATCTATGCTGGATAATCGCGCTTCGGATGCCCTTTATAGAGCTGACGCGGGCGACCAATGCGGTATGAGTCACTGAGCATTTCATGCCAGTGGGCAATCCAGCCTGGCGTGCGACCGGTGGCAAAAATGACGGTAAACAAGCTTGTTGGAATACCAATGGCCTTGAGAATAATGCCGGAGTAGAAGTCCACATTCGGGAACAGCTTGCGCTCGTTGAAGTAGTCGTCTTCCAGCGCAATCTTTTCCAGCTTCTTGGCTATGCGAAACAGCGGGTCGTTCATGCTGCCAAGTTCTTCCAGTACCTCATCACAAATGCCACGAATGACAGTCGCGCGGGGATCGTAGTTCTTGTAAACGCGGTGACCAAAGCCCATTAGTCGGAATGGATCATTCTTGTCTTTGGCGCGGGCAATGAATTCTTCAATGCGAGATTCATCACCAATCTGATTCAGCATGCGCAGTACAGCCTCGTTAGCACCGCCGTGTGCGGGCCCCCAGAGGGCTGCAATACCCGAAGCAATACAGGCGTAAGGATTGGCGCCCGTGGAGCCAGCCAGTCGTACAGTTGATGTGGATGCGTTCTGTTCGTGGTCAGCGTGCAGCAGGAACAGGGTATCCATAGCCTTGGCAAGGGTCGGGCTGACACTGGCTGGTTCGCAAGGCGTACCAAATGTCATGTGCAGGAAGTTTTCCGCCAGTCCCATGCTGTTCTGTGGGTACATAAAAGGCTGGCCGATGCCGTGCTTGTAGCACATAGCAGCCAGTGTCGGCATTTTTGCAATGACACGGTGGGCTGCCAACAGGCGATGTTCCGGGTTATCGATATCCAGCTTGTCGTGATAGAAGGCCGACAATGCTGCAACCGAGCTGCAGAGCATGGCCATCGGGTGCGCATCACGCGGGAAGCCACGGAAGAACTGGGCAATGCCTTCGTCGACCATGGTGTGATAGCGGATGGTGTTTTCAAATTCGGATTTTTCGTCGGAGGAGGGGAGTTCGCCGTTCAGAAGCAGGTAACAGGTTTCGAGAAAGTCAGATTTCTCGGCTAGCTGCTCAATTGGATAGCCGCGATGCAGTAACACGCCGGCTGCGCCATCAATATAGGTAATTTCGGATTCACAGGCTGCCGTGGAAACAAAGCCTGGGTCGTAAGTGAAAACTCCCTTGGATACGAGTCCGCGCACATCCACCACATCGGGACCAGTACTCCCTTTATAGACGGGTAGGTCAATGCTCTCATCGATCCCGTCAATAGATAACTGGGCCTTTTTCTCGCTCATGCCAGACTCCTGCAATTCTTAAGGTAAAAATTAATGTCTTGGATTACAACTGCTTAAGCTTTTTAGGCGCACGGAAACTCAGCCTGGCCAGCGCTCTTACAGGGACGGCAAGCATAGGTAGAAGGTGCTTGTTTTGTCAAATGTTTGTCGGATTGCCATGTGGAGCCTGACCATAGTTCAGTTGTCATAAAATAATGCTACAGTTGTAGCCGCAGCATCCGATAAAAATCCTTCTGTATAGACGCCGAAATCACACTTGGAAGAGTGGGTTTGTTGGCCTCCTTTTGCCCCGCTTTTAGAGGTTGACATAATATTGTCATTAATCCCTCTGGGGCGGGTGGATTTATTGTATTTAGGGGGCTCGGGCCTTATACTGCAAGGCGTTTGAGTCCCCCAATTTGTGTAATTAATTCAATTAGTTTGCAGGCATAACTCGAACTGCAAACCGTGTTGGTTCCCTACCCGGAAGCACACGACTCCAATATCGGAAAACGCATTGTGAAAGACACCAGACCCGTCAATCTTGACCTGACTTCGGTCAAATTTCCGCTTCCGGCTATTACTTCAATTCTGCACCGTATTTCTGGCGTCGCTATTTTCTTTGGCGTTGCCGTACTGCTGTACTTGTTGCAATTGTCGTTGGCATCCGAAGCAGGCTTCGAGCAAGTACAAGAATATTTTACCAATCCGTTAGTTAAGCTTGTCGTCTGGCTATTGCTCTGCGGATTACTCTACCACCTGATAGCGGGTGTTAAGCATTTGATCATGGATTTTGGCATCGGTGAGACCAAGGCGGGTGCCAAAACGGGGGCAATTGTCACAATAGCCCTGTCGGTTGTTGCGTTTGCTGTTGCGGGGGTGTGGATATGGTAACTAACGCTACAAGTTTTAGCCGTTCCGGTCTTACAGATTGGTTGGTGCAACGCCTGAGCGCGGTTGTGCTTGGCGCTTACATGCTTTGCATTCTGGGCTCTTTTGTAGTGCACCCGGATATGGATTATGAGCAATGGCGTGCGTTATTCGCTGCTGACTCAATGCGTATATTCAGTCTCTTGAGCCTCGCGGCTTTGTGCGCCCATGCCTGGATTGGTATGTGGACGGTTGGCACTGACTACTTGACTTCGCTTCAGTTCGGAAAGGGCGCCACGTCTATCCGATTGGCATATCAGGCTATCTGCATCTTGTTGATTGCAGTGTATCTGATCTGGGGCATACGGATTTTTTGGGGAACGTAAATGGCAGCTGGTGTGAGAAGTATTTCGTTTGATGCAGTAATTGTTGGTGGCGGCGGTTCAGGTATGCGCGCTGCGTTGCAGTTGGCGCAGTCCGGTTACAAGACGGCGGTCATTACCAAAGTATTCCCCACGCGTTCGCACACGGTTTCGGCTCAAGGTGGTATTACCTGCGCGATCGCCAGTGATGACCCCAACGATGATTGGCGCTGGCACATGTACGATACGGTGAAAGGCTCGGACTACATTGGTGATCAGGATGCTATCGAATACATGTGCAGCGAGGGGCCCCAGGCCGTATTCGAGCTGGAACACATGGGTTTGCCATTTTCGCGCACCGAGAATGGCCGTATCTATCAGCGCCCCTTTGGCGGGCAGTCCAAGAATTTTGGCAAGGGTGGTCAGGCAGCGCGGACTTGCGCGGCAGCCGACCGTACCGGCCATGCCATGTTGCATACCCTGTATCAGGGCAATTTGCGCAATAACACTGTCTTTTTCAACGAATGGTTTGCCGTCGATCTGGTGAAGAACCAGCAGGGCGCGGTGACGGGTATTATCGCTATCTGCATGGAAACCGGCGAGACAGTTTTCGTGGAAAGCAAAGCCACTGTGCTGGCAACCGGCGGTGCAGGGCGTATTTACGCATCAACTACCAATGCACATATTAACACCGGAGATGGTGTTGGCATGGCTTTGCGAGCGGGCTTCCCGGCGCAAGACATGGAAATGTGGCAGTTCCATCCAACCGGTATTTACGGTGCAGGCACACTGGTTACTGAAGGTTGCCGGGGCGAGGGTGGCTACCTGATCAATAAAGATGGCGAGCGTTTCATGGAGCGCTATGCGCCGAATGCCAAGGATTTGGCTGGCCGCGATGTGGTCGCCCGTTCCATGGTATTGGAAATTCTCGAAGGTCGTGGTTGTGGTGAAAACGGCGATCACGTCAAATTGAAGCTGGATCATCTGGGAGAAGACGTACTCAACGCCAAGCTGCCGGGCATTCTTGAATTGTCCCGCACCTTTGCGCATGTCGATCCTGTGAAAGAGCCAATTCCGGTAGTGCCGACCTGTCACTACATGATGGGTGGCATTCCAACCAATGTGCATGGTCAGGCAATTACCCAGGACGCTAGCGGCACAGACACGATCGTGCCGGGCTTGTTCGCCGTGGGTGAAACAGCCTGTGTGTCTGTCCACGGTGCTAACCGACTGGGCGGTAATTCGCTGCTCGACTTGATTGTCTTTGGTCGTGCCGCAGGCAAATTCCTGGAAGAGCACCTGCGCACGGCGCAGGAAGAAACGCCCGCCAGCGAGAGTGATTTTGAACAGTCCATGTCGCGTTTGAATCGCTTGAATAACTCTGAGTCCGGTGAGCCTGTGCATCTGCTGCGTCAGGAATTGCAAGGCATCATGCAGAATACTTTTGGCGTGTTCCGTACTGGCGACAACATGAAAGAGGGCATCGCCCAGCTTGCGGGGTTACGTGAGCGTGTCGAGAACGTCCGGCTTGAAGACAAAAGCCAGACCTTTAATACCTCACGCATTGAAGCACTGGAACTACAGAATTTGTTCGAAGTGGCTGAATCCACCGCGATTGCCGCCGAGATTCGCACCGAAAGTCGCGGCGCTCATGCGCGCGATGATTATCGTGAGCGAGACGATGAAAACTGGCTTTGCCATTCGATCTACTTTCCGGCGGACAAACGTGTCGGTAAGCGCGATGTGAATTTCAAGCCGAAAACAGTTGATACATTTGAACCTGCAGTTCGCAGCTATTAATTTTGACGCCGAACAGGCAGCAAGGTGAACCGTGTTAGTTAGTATTTATCGCTACAATCCTGAGACAGATGCCAAGCCATCCATGCAGGAGATTGAGGTAGAAATCCCCGCAGATAAGGACTTGATGGTCCTCGACGTGCTGGAACTGGCCAAACAAAAAGATCCGACTATTTCCTATCGTCGCTCTTGCCGTGAAGGCGTGTGTGGCTCCGATGGCATGAATATGAACGGTACCAATGGTCTGGCCTGTATTACGCCGGTGTCAGAAGCGGCAGGGCCAGGCAAGAAACTGGTACTGCGACCATTGCCTGGCTTACCGGTCGTGCGCGACCTGGTTGTCGATATGTCGGTTTTCTATAAGCAGTATGAAAAAATCAAACCCTTCCTGATCAATGACAATCCTGCGCCTGCCATAGAGCGCCTGCAGTCTCCAGAAGATCGGGAAAAGCTGGATGGGCTCTATGAGTGCATCCTGTGTGCGTGCTGTAGCACCAACTGTCCCTCTTATTGGTGGAACCCAGAGAAGTTCATTGGGCCGGCAGGATTACTACAAGCCTACAGATTTCTCGCAGATAGTCGTGATACTGCTACTGCCGAGCGTTTGGCAGAGCTGGACGACCCGTTCAGTGTTTTCCGTTGTCGAGGCATTATGAATTGCGTTGCCGTGTGTCCGAAAGGTCTGAACCCGACCCGGGCTATCGGTCATATTCGCAGCATGTTGCTCGCACAAGGTACATGACACGAGGCTTTTAACCCCTATTTGTAACCTGATGGCCGGGCTGGCATAGCCGGTAGCGCCTTCAGAGGACTGGAATTATGCAAAACAGCATCATGGAATTAATGTGGAGCACTGGACACCTTTCAGGTGGCAATGCTGATTATGTCGAGGAGCTCTATGAGAACTTTCTTGACGATGCTGAATCTGTGCCACAGGAGTGGCGTGATTTCTTTAAATCGCTCCCGGCGGTCAATGGCGGAAACAAGGCCGATGTTTCACACGGCCAAATCGTCAGGCAATTCGAAAAAATCGGCAAAATCAGCCGCTTTTCCCAGGTTCTGACCAATGACGATATCGTCAATTCAGAACACGAACAGAAACAGGTTCAAGTACTTCTTCTAATCAGTTCCTACCGCGTACGTGGTCACCAGAAAGCCTCGCTCGATCCACTCGGTATTATGCATCGTGAACGCGTACCGGATCTGGAATTGGAATTCCACGACCTCTCGCCTATTGATTACAACACCGTGTTTCAGACTGGCTCGCTGTTTATCAGTAAAGAGAAAGCCACTCTGCGTGAGATTGTCGATACACTGGAGCGCATCTACTGTAATTCGGTTGGTTACGAATTCATGCACATCGTTAATCTCGAAGAGAAGCAGTGGATTCAGCAACGCATCGAGTCCAACGATGGCTACCCGGAATTCCCCAATGAAGTGAAGCGCCATTTGCTAGAGCGACTCACAGCAGCAGAAGGCCTGGAAAAGCATCTGGATTCCAAGTATCCAGGGACCAAGCGTTTTGGTCTGGAAGGTGGCGAAAGTCTGATCCCGGCATTGGATGAATTGATTCAGCGCTCTGGCAAATACGGTGCCAAGGAAATTGTGCTTGGCATGGCGCATCGGGGTCGTCTCAACGTACTGGTGAATATTCTCGGCAAAAACCCTGCGGATCTGTTTGACGAGTTTGAGGGTAAGGCCAAATATCAGAGCTCAGGTGATGTGAAATATCACCAGGGGTTTTCATCCAACATCATGACAGCCGGCGGTGAATTGCACATGGCGCTGGCTTTCAATCCTTCGCACCTGGAGATTGTAGCTCCTGTAGTGGAAGGCTCTGTGCGGGCGCGTCAATCACGCCGCAAGGACAAAGACGGTAAGCAGGTTGTGCCAATCATCATTCATGGTGATGCGGCTTTTGCCGGGCAGGGCGTTGTTATGGAAACGTTCCAAATGTCCAACACGCGAGCGTTCTCCACCGGTGGTACTGTCCATATTATTATCAATAATCAGGTAGGTTTTACCACCAGCCGTCAGGATGATGCGCGCTCTACAGAATACTGTACCGATGTGGCCAAAATGGTTCAGGCGCCAATTTTTCATGTCAATGCCGACGATCCTGAAGCGGTGCTGTTTATCACGCAACTGGCGCTCGATTTCCGCTACGAATTCAAGAAAGACGTGGTTATCGACCTGGTGTGTTATCGCCGCCGTGGTCACAATGAAACGGATGAGCCGTCAGCGACTCAGCCGATCATGTACAAGGCCATCAAGCAGCACAAGTCGACTCGTACACTCTATGCTGAGCGTTTGGCTGCAGATGCAATTGTCTCAGCTGAAGATGCTGACACTATTAACAGAAACTACCGCACGGAACTCGATACTGGCGAGCACGTGGTAAAGAGTCTGGTTAAAGAGCCATCTATCGAGTTGTTCGTCGATTGGAGTCCATATCTTGGCCACGATTGGAGTCCTTTCTATAACACTTCAATGCAGCTGGATACTCTAAAAGCATTAGCGAAAAAAATCACTCAGGTGCCCAAAGACTGGAATGTGCAGCGCCAGGTTAAAAAGATACTCGACGACCGTGCTTCAATGGCCGCTGGTGAAATCCCTTGTGACTGGGGCTTTGCTGAAACCCTCTCCTACGCCAGTATCCTGACTAGCGGTAACAAAATTCGCATTACCGGTCAGGATGTGGGACGTGGCACGTTCTCGCACCGCCATGCGGTTATCTACGATCAGAATACCAACGAAGCGTATCTGCCCCTACAACAACTTCGCAAGGATCAAGGTGATTTCACCATCTATGATTCTTTACTGTCTGAAGAAGCTGTGCTGGCATTCGAATACGGCTATTCGACTACAGCGCCCAATGCTCTGGTAATCTGGGAAGCGCAGTTCGGTGATTTCGCCAACTCGGCCCAGGTGGTAATTGATCAGTTTATTACCAGTGGCGAGAACAAGTGGCAGCGTTTGTGTGGCCTGACATTACTGTTACCGCACGGTTATGAAGGTCAGGGTCCGGAGCATTCCTCCGCACGACTTGAACGCTTCCTGCAATTGTGCGCCGAGCACAATATTCAGGTTTGTCTGCCCACCACGTCAGCACAGGTTTTTCACATGTTGCGCAAGCAAGTCTTGTGTCCACTGCGTAAACCGCTGGTGGTGATGTCGCCCAAGAGCTTGCTACGCCACAAAGAAAGCGTTTCCTCACTGGAAGAAATGGCCGAAGGCAGCTTTCAGGTTGTCATCGACGAAACCGATGGGTTGGACAAAGAAAAAGTCCGCCGTGTTGTGATCTGTAGCGGCAAGGTTTACTACGACCTGCGCACTGAACGCCGGGCTCGTAATATTGATGACATTGCCATTATTCGATTGGAACAACTTTATCCGTTCGCGCACGACGAAGTTAAAAACTGTCTGCAACAGTATAGCAATGTTGAGTCAATTGTTTGGTGTCAGGAAGAGCCAATGAATCAGGGTGCCTGGTATGCCAGTCAACACAATATTCGCCGTATATTGCAGGAAAACTTTCCAAACATCTGGCTGGAATATGTCGGACGAGAGGCCTCTGCGGCAGCAGCGGCTGGCTACCCCGCGTTACACTTGAGCCAACAAGAAAAATTTATTGATGAGGCACTGACTTTAGAATCTGATTCTAAATAAAGCCCGGGATACCGTAGGACAAAAACATGAGTATCGAAATTAAAGCACCAACATTACCCGAATCCGTACCAGACGGCACGATTGCAACCTGGTACAAAAATGTCGGTGACAGTGTTGCCCGGGATGAACTCCTGGTTGATATCGAAACAGACAAAGTAGTCATCGAAGTCGTGTCACCGACCGATGGTACTTTGAAAGAAATTCTCAAGGATTCCGGCGAAACTATCGTCTCCAATGAAGCAATTGGCAGTATTGAAGCAGGCGAAGCAGCAGCACCGTCCAAAGCTGAATCAAAGCCAGCATCGGAGCCAGAACCGGAGTCAAAGTCCAAGAGTGAAACTGCTGCCGAAGCGGCGCCAGCTTCTGCAGATGATGCAGACAGCGATGCGCCCATAAGCCCTGCGGCCAAAAAGCTCATGGAAGAAAACAAGCTTGATGCTGACAGTGTCAAAGGCACAGGTAAAGATGGTCGAGTGACCAAAGAAGATGTGCTGAAAGCCATCGAGAGCCCGGCGCCCAAGCAATCGTCTCCGGCGTCATCAGGCGGAACTGCTGACATTCCTAAAGGTCGCGTCGAAGAACGCGTGCCGATGAGCCGCTTGCGCGCCAAGGTTGCTGAGCGTCTGCTGCAAGCAACTCAGACAACGGCCATGTTGACGACCTTTAATGAGGTCAACATGAAGCCGGTCATGGAAATTCGCAACCGCTATAAAGAAGAATTTGAGAAGACTCACGACGGAGTACGTCTTGGCTTCATGTCCTTTTTCGTGCGCGCCTGTATCGAAGCGCTGAAGCGTTACCCTGCTGTCAATGCGTCTATCGACGGTGATGAGATCGTTTATCATGGCTATCAGGACATCGGCGTTGCAGTATCTTCACCGCGTGGCTTGGTTGTACCAGTATTACGCAATGCTGACAGTATGGGTCTGGCGCAGATTGAAAAAGATATTCGTGCGTTCGGTGAGAAAGCTCGTGATGGCAAGCTTGCTATCGAAGAGATGACAGGTGGCACTTTTACGATATCAAATGGTGGCGTATTCGGCTCGCTGTTGTCGACGCCAATTCTGAATCCTCCGCAGACTGCAATCCTTGGCATGCACAAGATCCAGGAGCGTCCAATGGCGGTCGACGGTGAAGTCGTTGTGTTGCCTATGATGTATCTGGCGTTGTCCTACGATCACCGCATGATCGATGGCAAGGAAGCAGTGCAGTTCCTCGTCACAATCAAAGAGTTATTGGAAGATCCGACACGGCTTCTTCTGGAAATTTAAGGAATACCTGAGAGACCAATATGGCTGATCAATATGATGTAGTAGTAATCGGCGCGGGCCCGGCAGGCTATGTAGCTGCCATACGCTGCGCCCAATTGGGTTTCAAGACAGCTTGTGTCGAGAAATGGATTGACGAAGACAACAATCCGGTATTGGGCGGAACTTGCCTCAATACTGGATGTATCCCATCCAAGGCACTGCTTGATACCTCACACAAGTTTGTTGAAGCGCAGCACGATTTTGAAGTGCATGGCATCAAGGCCGGCAAAGTCAGCATTGATGTGCCGGCGATGATCGATCGCAAAAGAAAAGTTGTTAAGCAGCTGACCGGCGGTGTTGCTGGCCTGTTTAAAGGCAATAAGGTTGATGGCGTAAGTGGTGCAGGCAAGGTCGTGGCCAAAGACAAGGTTGAAGTTACCGACCATGAAGGCAAGAAAACCGAGCTGAGTGCCAAGAACATCATTATTGCCGCTGGTTCCGTACCAATCGATATACCGCCGACACCGATTGATCAGGATGTGATCGTCGATTCAACGGGTGCGCTGGAATTTTCCGAAGTACCCAAGAAACTCGGTGTGATCGGTGCTGGAGTAATCGGCCTGGAATTGGGTAGTGTTTGGGCACGTCTGGGAGCTGAAGTCACAGTACTGGAAGCGATGGATGATTTCCTGCCTGCTGCTGACCGACAGATCGCTAAAGAAGCCCTGAAGCTTTTTACCAAACAAGGTCTGGATATCAAGTTGGGTGCCAAAGTTACCGGTAGCAAAATCAGTGGCAAGGGCGCCAAAAAATCAGTCAATGTTGAGTACACGGACTCGGAAGGCGAACAAAAGGCACAGTTCGACAAGCTGATTGTGGCCGTGGGTCGTAAGCCTTATACCGAAGCACTACTGGATTCATCAGTGGGCGTAGAGTTGGATGAGCGCGGCCGCATCAAGGTTGACGATCAATGCGCCACCAACATTCCTGGTATCTATGCCTGTGGTGATGTTGTGCGCGGCCCGATGCTTGCTCACAAGGGCATGGAAGAGGGCGTCATGGTTGCAGAGCGCTTGGCGGACAAGAAGACTCAGGTCAATTACGATCTCGTTCCTTCAGTGATCTACACGCATCCGGAAATTGCCTGGGTGGGTAAGAACGAGGAAGAACTGAAAGAAGCGGGTGTGGACTACAATGTCGGTAATTTCCCGTTTGCTGCCAGTGGCCGAGCTTTAGCAGCGAATGATTCGGACGGCATGGTCAAAATGCTGGCCGATGCCAAAACTGACCGTATTCTTGGCTGCCAGATTATTGGCCCCAGCGCTGCAGATCTGTTGCAGCAAATCGTTATCGCCATGGAATTTAGCGCCAGCGCTGAAGATATCGGTTTGACGATGTTCTCACATCCAGCCCTGTCAGAAGCAGTTCACGAAGCTGCTTTGGCGGTGAATGGTCACGCTATTCATATCGGCAATCGAAAACGCCGCAAGTAACAAGAACGTTCAGCTAACGGAGTTGCAATGAATTTACACGAATATCAGGCAAAGCAGTTATTTGCCGAATATGGCTTGCCTGTATCCAAGGGAATAGCCGTCGACACGCCGGCAGATGCTGCCAAGGCGACAGCGACAATTGGCGGCGACAAATGGGTCGTCAAAGCACAGGTTCATGCCGGTGGCCGCGGTAAAGCGGGTGGCGTGAAGCTGGTCGATAGCGCGGCGGAAGCAGAAGAATTTGCGGCCCAATGGCTCGGCAAGAATCTGGTGACTTATCAAACCGATGCCAAAGGTCAGCCAGTGAGCAAAATACTGGTGGAATCGTGCACGGATATTGCCCAGGAACTTTATCTTGGCGCCGTCGTTGACCGCGGGACACGACGTGTCGTTTTCATGGCATCAACCGAAGGTGGAGTTGAGATTGAAAAGGTTGCCGAAGAGACACCCGAAAAAATCCTTAAGGCGATTGTTGATCCGTTGACTGGCGCACAGCCTTATCAGGGTCGTGATCTGGCTTTCCGTCTTGGTTTGCAAGGCGATCAAATCAAGCAGTTCACCAAACTCTTTCTGGGCCTGGCCAAACTGTTTGAAGAACTGGACCTGGCGCTGCTGGAAATCAATCCATTGGTTATTACAGATGAAGGCAACCTGCATTGTCTGGACGGCAAGATCAATATTGATGGCAATGCCATGTATCGCCAGCCCAAATTGCAAGAGATGCACGACCCATCGCAAGAAGATGAGCGTGAAGCGCATGCTGCCGAGTGGGAACTAAATTATGTCGCTCTGGATGGCAATATTGGCTGCATGGTCAATGGTGCTGGTTTGGCCATGGGCACGATGGATATCGTGCAATTGTTTGGCGGCAAGCCGGCCAACTTTCTGGACGTGGGCGGTGGCGCAACCAAAGAACGTGTTACCGAAGCCTTTAAGATTATTTTGTCCGACGAAAATGTGGCCGCCGTACTGGTTAATATTTTCGGCGGTATTGTGCGCTGCGATTTAATCGCCGAAGGCGTCATAGGCGCGGTTGAAGAAGTGGGTGTTAAAGTCCCGGTTGTTGTCCGACTGGAAGGCAACAACGCCGAGTTGGGCAGGGAAGTACTGCAAAAGAGCGGTTTGAATATTATCGCTGCAACCAGTCTTTCCGATGCAGCCGAAAAAGTCGTTGCTGCAGCTGGAGGTGAAGCATGAGTATCCTGATCGATAAGAACACCAAAGTAATCTGTCAGGGCTTTACTGGCTCACAAGGTACTTTTCATTCCGAGCAAGCCATTGAATACGGCACAAAACTGGTTGGTGGTGTAACGCCGGGCAAGGGTGGTCAGACGCATCTGGACCTGCCGGTCTTTAACACTGTCAAAGAAGCCTATGCAGCGACCGAAGCGGATGCCACGGTGATCTATGTGCCGGCGCCATTCTGCAAAGATTCGATTCTTGAAGCTGCTGATGCCGGTATTAAACTGATCGTTTGTATTACCGAAGGCATTCCAACACTGGATATGCTGATTGCAAAAGAAAAGTGCGACCAGGCTGGTGTGCGTTTGATAGGTCCGAATTGCCCGGGTGTAATTACACCGGGTGAATGCAAGATCGGTATTATGCCAGGGCATATTCACTTGCCGGGTAAAGTAGGTATTGTTTCACGCTCCGGTACCTTGACTTACGAAGCGGTCAAGCAAACAACTGATTTTGGTTTTGGTCAGTCCTCTTGTGTTGGTATTGGCGGTGACCCGATTCCTGGTTCCAACTTCATCGACATTCTTGGTATGTTTGAAGCCGATCCCAAGACTGAAGCCATTGTCATGATTGGTGAAATCGGTGGTACTGCAGAAGAAGAAGCGGCTGCCTTTATCAAGGCTAATGTTTCAAAGCCGGTGGTTGCTTACATTGCTGGAGTTACTGCGCCGCCAGGTAAACGCATGGGCCATGCCGGTGCGATTATTTCCGGCGGCAAAGGTACAGCGGATGATAAATTCGCAGCCTTGCAGGATGCCGGCGTTAAAACGGTACGCAGCCTGGCTGACATCGGTAACGGCCTGGTTGAACTGACCGGTTGGAAATAAGCTAAACAACGCTGTAAAAAAACGCCGCCATTGAGCTAATCATGGCGGCGTTTTTGTTTGTCTGAAATCTCCTCATAGATGATTAAATTTCATTTATGATGCCGCTTGTAACAGGCCTTCTTTTTACCTACCAAAAACCTACCTCTGGCTGTCTCGAGCGCTTGCACTACGGCGCTTTCCGAGGAGTTCGCCGGGGCTTGTCCTGTGCTGAACTTTTGTTAGTTAAAAGGTTCTAAATTCTTTAAGTAGTGTGTTACGCTTACTCGGAAATTCAGCGTTAAAGCGCTGAATTTCAGGGACTAATTGGAGATGTTCAGCAGTGAAAGTCTCCGGGTCGCGCAAAAAGTTACCAACCTTCTCATTTTTTTATGATGTGAGTAGATCGGTAACTTTCGCTCGGCCTTTTTCATGGAAAATTGCCCAATACGAGCGGCTGGAAAAGTCACGGAATGCTCGGGCAATAAGTGGAAGGGAAGTTAAGGACAATACATTTAGTTTTCCGTGTTTGGTTGTCTCGGGTAAGTGTCTCCGCAATCCGAATAACCAAACCTGATTTGTAAACAAAAAATAGGATGGCACATGAAAAACCGTCGAACTACTACGATGAGTATGTCTGCACTGGTACTACTCATTTCTGGCTTTTTGGGATCTGCGCAGGCTGCTGAAATTCTAGTCGACAGCAGTCTTCTCGATGAGGCCATGGATGTGGTCGCTGAGAAATTCAGCGAATCAGCTGAGGCTCAGGAAGAAATCACCAGACTTGCTAATGAAGTCAGCTCAACCTTTGAAGAATTTAAGCGCGCCAATGACAACCTAGAGTCATTGCTGGTTTTGAATGCAGGCTATCGCCAGCAGATTGCAAACCAGGAACAGCAAATTGCAACATTGAATGAATCGATTGAGTCAGTTGAAGAAGTGACTCGTGAAATTCCGCTTCTGATGGAGAAAATGCTGAGCGGACTGGAACAGTTCCTTGCGCTGGACTATCCATTCCACCCGGACGAGCGAGCAGCTCGTCTGCAATTCGCACGAGATGCCATCGACAATCCCGACGTTTCAATCGCAGAGAAATTTCGACAGGTTCTGGTTGCGTACCAAACCGAAACATCATACGGCCGCACGTATGAGACTTACCCCGAGACAATCAACCTGAACGGTAGTGACCGTGATGTCACGATTGCTCGAATTGGTCGCGTAGCTTTGCTGTACCAAACAACTGACCGACTGGAAACAGGTGCCTGGAACAACAACACACGCACGTGGGAGCCTTTGCCCCCGGGTGAGTATCGTCAGGCTGTTCAATCGGCTATCCGTGTAACATCCCAGTTGGATGCACCACGTCTTCTTGAATTACCAGTACTTCCGCCGGAGGCAGCACAGTGAAAGATTTAATTAAAAAGGCCGGAATAGTTGCCTCTACTCTAACTATTGCACTTTCTACTCCACTGTTTGCCCAGCAAGCCAGCTCGCTGGCTGATCTGTTGAACATGGTGGAAAACGACCGTGTAGCGGAATCTGACGCGTACCGTCAGCGTTTGCAGGAGTTCGAACAGAACGCCAATCGTCAGGAAGAAATCCTGACCACGACTAACGAGCGCATCACTGCAGAAGAAGCCACTCAGGCGCAATTGAGTGATCAGTTCCAGGCGAACGAAATCACCATCGCCGACTTGCGCGGTGTACTGCGTGACCGTCGCGGTGACCTCAACGAATTGTTCGGTACCCTGCAGGGTGTTGCCGGCGATTTCCTGAGTAACTTCCAAAACTCATTCGTCAGTGCCCAGTACTCTGGTCGTAGCGACGAACTGGAAAGCATTATTGCTCGTGCAGGTAGTACTGTTGAGCAGTTGAACGTGGCTGAAATGGAACGTTTCTGGTACTTCATGCATCAGGAATTGACTGAATCCGGCCGTGTTGTTCAGTACAACGGCGACGTAGCGCTGCCAAATGGCGATACTGAAAACCGCAACATTGTGCGTATTGGCCTGTTTGGCGCGGTATCAGAAGGTGACTATCTGAACTACAACGGTGACATCGGTCACCTGCAAGTGCTGCCACGTCAGCCAGCTGCAGATATCACAGGTTCTGCACAAGCATTGCAAAATGCGACATCCGGTTTCACCAAGGTCGGTATCGACCCAACTGGTGGTGTCGGTAGTCAGGTATTGGCCAACCTGGTTAACTTCCCGACTGTGGAAGAACAGGTTCGTCAGAACTCTGGTGTGATCGGTTTCATCATTATCGGTGTCGGTATCGTGGGTATTCTGCTCGCGTTCTTCCGCTTGCTGATGCTGACTCTGGTTTCTGTGAAAGTACGGTCGCAGCTGAAGAGCGACAAGCCTGCCAAGAACAACCCACTGGGTCGCGTGTTGATGGTTGCCGAAAACAACCCGAACGCCGATACCGAAACGCTGGAGTTGAAACTGGGCGAGGCAATTTTGCAGGAAACACCCTCTCTGGAATCCATGCTGACGCTGATCAAGATGATCGCGACAATCGCGCCTCTGGGCGGTCTGCTTGGTACGGTGACTGGTATGATCCAGGTGTTCCAGCAAATTACAGTATACGGTGCGGGTGACCCGACTATTATGGCGGGCGGTATCTCCCAGGCATTGATGACAACAGTACTGGGTATTGTTGTAGCGATTCCGACGATCTTCATGCACACAGTAGTGAAGAGCCGTGCGGATAACATCATTCATATTCTGGAAGAGCAGGCAACCGGCATGATTGCGCAGAAAGCAGAGCGCTCAGCCGGCGGTCAGTCCTGATAATCAGGAGTAACGCATGTATTTTGCATTTCTAGATATTATCGATGCAGTAAACACCTTCATGCTGCGCGGTGGTCCAGTTCTCTGGATCATCGCCTGGCTGCTACTGATCAAGTGGTCGCTGGTGTTTGAGCGGGTGTGGTATCTGAACACAACGCACAAAAAGAATGTCAAAAACACCCTGGCAGAATGGAACGCCAGATCTGACAAGTCCTCATGGAGCGCGCACCAAATCCGTACCATGATGATTTCCAAGATCTCGCTGGACGTTCGCAACACGCTGCCGATCATTGAAGTATTGGTCACAATTTGTCCGCTACTTGGTTTGATTGGTACTGTGACCGGCATGATCGAAGTATTCTTCGTGATGGCCGTGAGTGGTGGTGGCGATGCGAAATCCATGGCAGGTGGTGTATCGAAAGCAACGATTCCGACTATGGCCGGAATGGTAGGCGCGATCTCCGGCATTTTTGCTTCCAACTATTTGAAAGCAAAAACTGACCGCGACATCGAGCTGCTTGAAGACCACATGCCTTTGGCGCATTAAGCGCGGGTAACTGACACATAGGTTAATTCATGAAACAAGGATTAATGAAAAAGAAGGCCGAAGAAGAAGCGGGTGAGATTGACCTCACGCCGATGCTCGACGTTGTCTTTATCCTTCTGATCTTTTTTATTGTGACTTCGGTGTTTGTGACCGAAGCCGGCATCGAGGTGACCAAACCGGTTGCCTCAACTGCCGACGACACATCCGGTGACTTGATTTTGATCGCTGTAGGTCCAGGTGGAGACATTTGGATCGACGGTGACCAAATCGATCCCCGATTCATCCGATCTCGCTTTGAACTGCGTCTGGCTGATGCACCGAATTCATCGGTAATCATTCAGGCCGACCGCACTGCCAACAATGAGCAAGTAATGCTTATTTTACGGGCGGCACGGGAAGCGAATATCGCAAACGTTTCAATTTCAGCGGAGGCATAAGCAATGATACTAGTCAGATGGGCCATCTCCATGGCAATGGCTGCCGGTATTACTCTGGGGCTGTTCTATTTCATGCAGTTCCTGATCGCGACCGGTGAAGCTCTTGATGAACGTGTCAACGTCGTCAAGATTGTCGACGCGACCATGCCAGATATTGAATTGGAAGTTATCGAAGAAATCGACCGACCAGAGCCTATTGAGGAAATTCAGCAAGAAACGCCTGATGTTCCTGATAAGCAAGTCAGCCTCGATGCTGGACCTGCGCTGAATATTGAGCGTGGCAGTGTTGATCTGGACAGTGGTTTGGATATTGGCACACAGCAGATCTCCGCGACTGATGGCGATTATCTTCCGTTGGTTGCGATCGCGCCGCAATATCCTACCCGTGCTGCTCAGCGTGGCATTCAGGGTTGGTGTCTGGTGAGTTTTACAGTGGACGGACAAGGCAATGTAATCGAAGACACTATTGAAGTTGTTGATGCAGAACCTGCCAACATTTTTGATCGTTCGTCGATTCGTGCCGCTGCTCGCTTCAAGTTCCAGCCACGAGTACAGAGTGGTCAGGGCGTTGAAGTGCCCGGCGTTCAGTACCTGTTTCGCTATCAGCTCGAGGAGTAATAATGACTGCAGTAAACAAGCTTAAACTTGGCTTTCTGGTCAGTCTGTTAGCGTTTCCGCTGATGCCAACATTGGTATTGGCAGGGGAAGAGCAACGAGCTCCACCAGAAGCCCGTACGGCAGGTACCTTATCGGAACCTGTCATGCGCGCCATCAGTGACATTCAGGAACTGATGAACCCGGAAGATGAAGACGACGAGGCAGATTTGCCTCAGGCCAAGATAGAGTTGGATGAGTTACGTGAACGGCGCTGGGATCGTATGAACGATTTCGAAAAGTCGACCTTGCTTAACTTCTACACTAACTACTATCTAACGGTTGAAGACTTTCCCAATGCTCTGATCACTTTCGAAGAGATTCTTCTCATCGAAGAGCTGCGTGAAGAGACTCGCTTGCGTACTTTACGTTCGCTTGGCCAGTTGTATATGGCAGAAGAGCGCTGGAACGAAGCTATTGACGCGTATCAGCGTTGGCGTGATCGTTCTCCGGAAGAGGACGTAATCGTCTTTCGTGGATTGTCGTATTCCCACTACCAACAAGAAGAATTCACCGAAGCCTTGCCATATTGGCTGGACTACATGAATCTTTCTCTGGATACAGGTGAGGAATTAGGGCGTGACGACTATGCCTACCTGAACGGTATTTACTTCACGCTGGAAGACTTCGAATCAGCGTTGGAACTCACCAAGACCATGATCATGCTCTTTGATGATCGTACGGACTGGATGAACCTCAGTGCTGTTTACGCGAGCCTGGATCAGGAAGAACGACGCGTTCAGTCATTAAATGTTGCCTACTTGAAGGGCTTTGTTGATGATGAGACACGTTACCTCAACCTTGGTCAGTCCATGGGTGGTATGGAACTTCCTTATAGCGGTGCCAGGATCATTCGTGAAGGCATCGATGAAGGTATTGTTGAAGCCAACGAAGATAATCTTACTTCGCTGACCCAGATGCGTTTGATCGCAGCTGACTATGAAGCTGCTCTTGAACCTGCTCGTGAAGTCGCTGAAATGTCAGACAGTGGTGATGGTTACGACAATCTGGGCTATCTGCACTATGTACTTTTTGAGTATGAAGAGGCAGCAGAAGCCTTTCAGATGGCGCTGGACAAAGGCAATCTGAGCAACAGAGCAGATACCTTACTGTTTCTGGCTCGCTCTCTGCTTGAGTTGGATGACTTTGAAGGCGCACTCGCTGCTGCCAGACAGTCTGCTGACGCTGGCGATGAGAATGCCCGTAATTCAGCCAATAGCTACATTACTTTTATCAATGGTGTGCGAGATCGCTATAACATTATCGCTGAGCGTCGTCAGAACGCGATCGATTTTTATCAGCCTTATCCCTCATTGGTACCTGGTTACTAAGCGATTGCCAAGCCGCTACAGCGGTTGAAAAATAACTTGGAAACCCCATATCAAAACCCGATCACTGCGAAGTGGTCGGGTTTTTTTATGCGTTGATTAATCCGAGACAAGGGTGCTGGTATGACCACTGAAACACAACAGGAAACACGGGGATTTGAGACTGAAGCCAAACAGCTTCTGCACCTCATGATCCACTCCCTGTATAGCAATAAGGAGATTTTTCTCCGCGAACTGATTTCCAACGCCTCAGATGCAGCTGACAAGCTGCGTTTTGAGGCTGTATCGCAACCGGAGCTCATGGAGCTGGAATCGGGCCAAATTGAGCCCAGAGTCCAGATTGACTGCGATAGCGAAAAGAAGACCGTGACGATTGCTGATAACGGCATAGGCATGACTCGTGATGAGGTCATTACCAATCTGGGCACAATCGCCAAATCTGGCACCGCACAGTTCATGCAGTCATTAACTGGCGACCAGAAAAAAGATTCGCAATTGATCGGTCAGTTTGGCGTGGGTTTCTACTCTGCCTTTATCGTTGCCTCTGAAGTTGAGGTGTTGACCCGTAAAGCCGGCACAGCAGCCAATGAAGCCACTGTATGGCGCTCCAAAGGCGAAGCCGACTACACCATCGAAGCCGCCGAGAAAGCGGAACCTGGCACAACGATCACGCTGTTCCTGAAAGATGAAGAGACAGAGTTCGCCGAGGCCTTCCGGTTACGTAGTATCGTCAAGAAATACGCAGACCATATCTCAATTCCGGTATTCATGGAGAAGCAGGATTTTGCTGCTGAAGCGGAAGAGGGTGATGACAAGGACAAGCAGGAAGAGAAGGCTACCGAATACGAAGCGGTGAACGAAGCCAAGGCCTTGTGGACCCGCTCACGGACTGACATAAAGGAAGATGAGTACAAGGAATTCTACAAGCACATCAGCCACGATTTTGAAGACCCTTTGCAGTGGAGCCACAATCACGTTGAAGGCAAGCTTGAGTATTCCAGTTTGCTCTATATCCCGTCTCGCGCGCCATTCGATCTGTGGAACCGTGATGGCGCCCGTGGCTTGAAGCTTTACGTGCAGCGCGTTTTTATCATGGACGAAGCAGAGCAGTTCCTACCGCTGTATTTGCGCTTCATGAAGGGTGTGGTCGATTCCAATGACATCTCGTTGAATGTGTCACGAGAAATTCTTCAGAAAGACCCGGTTGTCGATTCCATGCGCAGCGCGTTAACAAAGCGTGCACTGGATATGCTGGAGAAACTCAAGAACAAAGATAAAGAGAAGTACGCCAAGTTCTGGGAAGAATTTGGTCAGGTTCTCAAAGAAGGTCCCGGTGAAGATTTCGCTAACCGCGAGAAGATTGCCAACTTGCTGCAATTCACGACGACCGCGTCGGAAGGCGACAAACAGGATCAGGGTCTCGCTGACTATGTTGAACGCATGCAAGACGGTCAGGAAAAAATCTATTACATCGCTGCTGAGTCTTTGAAAGCAGCGCGCAATAGTCCGCACCTGGAAATTTTCCGCAAGAAAGGGATCGAAGTTATATTGATGCACGATCGCATCGATGAGTGGCTCATGGGTCACATGAATGAATTCGATGGCAAACAGTTACAGGATGTGGCTCGCGGTCAACTTGATCTGGGTAAACTCGATGATCAGGAAGACAAGGAAGAGAAAGAAAAGACTGAGAAGGAACTGGCCGGACTGGTTGAGCGAGCCAAGACGTTCCTTGGTGAGAAGGTCAAGGATGTTCGACTGACCCATCGTTTAACAGATTCGGCTGCCTGTTTGGCGATTGATGACCATGACATGGGCGCGCAAATGCGCAAGATCATGGAGGCCTCTGGTCAGGCGGTGCCTGAAGTGAAGCCTATTCTGGAAATCAATCCGGAACACCCGCTGGTCAAGAAGCTGGACAAGGAGGCTGATGAAGATCGCTTTGGTGATTTGATTTCAGTCTTGTTTGGCCAGGCCAATCTCGCCGACGGCGGTCAGCTGGATGATCCAGGCGATTTTTCAACACGCTTGAACAAGCTGCTTTTGGAAATGACAGATTAGTTATCAAAACAGCTAACAACCGTTGCAAAAGATAAAGCCGCTTATTTCATGTAAGCGGCTTTTTTTATGCTCAAAATTAATCTCTCGAGCGCGTTGCGCAGTGTGTGTTGGTCTACATGCGTTCGAGAGTTTCGATACCGAGCAGATTGAGCCCTTGTTGCAGTGTCTCTGCAGTCAGCGCCGCCAACGCCAAACGTGACTGCTGTACGTCTGGTTCCGCTTTGAGAATTGGGCAGGATTCGTAAAAGCGCATAAATGTGCCGGACAATTCGAACAAATAGTTACACAGCTGATTGGGGAAACAGTCTTCGCCAACGGCTCTGACAATTTCAGCCAGCTGCAGGGTTTTGATTAATAGCTGGCGTTCTTCAGGGGCGTCCAGCGCGACAATACACAAGCTTGTGTGTTCGGCGTTTTGCTTGCGCAAGACGCTCTTAATACGTGCATAGGCATAGAGCAAGTAGGGGGCCGTATTGCCTTCGAAGCTCAACATGGTCGACCAGTCAAAAATGTAGTCGCTAGTGCGGTTCTTCGACAGATCCGCATACTTGACTGCACCGATGCCAACTACCTGGGCAATGCTCTTGCGAGCTTCTTCGTCAAGATCCGGATTCTTTTCTGTCACCAGATCGAATGCGCGACGCACGGCTTCATCAAGCAGCTCGTCGAGTTTAACGGTGTCGCCAGAACGCGTTTTGAATGGACGGCCACTTTTATCCATCATGGTGCCGTAGGCGATGTGTTCCAGTGACAGAGATTCTCTGGCCATCTCGGCAGCCTTGGCAACGGCAAAAACTTGTTGAAAGTGCAGCGACTGTCTGGCGTCAACAACATAGAGGGAACGCTGGGCTGCGAATTGCTCGGATCGCATTTTGATGGCTGCCAGGTCAGTAGTGGCATAAAGATAGCCGCCATCCGATTTTTGGATGATGACTGGCAGAGGCTCGCCTTCCTTGCCAACAAATTCCGGCAAGAACACACACAGCGCGCCTTCGGATTCACTAAGCAGACCTTTGCTGCGCAGTTCATCCACAATAGGTGCCAGGTCGTCGTTGTAACGACTCTCGGCGTCGAGATCGTCTCTGGTCAGAGTGATCTTGAGTTTGTTATAGACAGCTTCACAGTGGCTGAGAGACTCATCGATAAACTGTTCCCAGGCCTTTACGTATTCAGGGTCGCCACTTTGCAGATGTACAACACTCTTGCGCGCGGTGGTAGCGAATTCCGGGTCAGCATCAAAGCGCTCTTTTGCGGCACGATAAAACGTCTCAAGGTCTTTCAATTGCGATGGTTTGTCATCGGCAGAATCGCGCAGTTCACGCATATAGGTAATCAACATGCCGAACTGGGTACCCCAGTCACCGACATGATTTTGGCGAATGATGTTGTGACCGAGCTTTTCAAACACGCGTACCAGGCTGTCGCCGATAATGGTGCCGCGCAAATGTCCGACGTGCATTTCCTTGGCCAGGTTGGGCGAGGAGTAGTCCACCACAATGGTCTGCGGAGTGTCGATCACGCCGATTAACTCATCGGGGTCAGACAAGGCAGTATTAGCCCGTCGCAGCAACGCGCTATTGGCCAGATGGATATTGATAAAACCGGGGCCGGCGATTTCGAATTTGTCGATCAGCTCATGCTGCCTGGCTTGCAATACAGCAACAACTTCCTGGGCGAGTTCCCTTGGATTACGTTTGGCTTGCTTGGCTACTGCCATGACACCATTGGCCTGATAATCGCCAAATTCTGGTCGTGAAGCGGTTATAACGTGTCCCTGCAGGTTGTTCTGCCCGGTGACTTCAGTGAGGCACTGGCTAACCAGTGTGTTCAGTGTCTGCTTTATAGTATCCAAGGTATTTAATATCCGGGGTGTATTCTGTTTGCTCTGATTCGCTGTCTGAAACGGGTTTAAGCCACTTCAGGGGGTGTAAAAAAGGAGGGGATTGTACACCAATAAGGCTTTGGCGTTTGTTGTAGAATGCCGTTTTTTCTGAGGAAATGCTCATCAAGCTCGTAGCTAACAGTGACAAGGTCCAGTTCATCGAAGTAACTGAGCTCCATGACGGCCAGCGTCTGGATAACTACCTGATGCGCTCACTCAAGGGCGTACCGCGTTCGCGCGTCTATCGCCTGATCCGCAAAGGCGAGGTGCGAGTTAATAAAAAGCGCTGTAAGCCTGAGCAGCGCCTCGAACCCGGGGATACTATCCGTATACCGCCTTTTTTTGGTGTTGAACCAGCCGCGCCAGGCATGATCACCGAAGGATTGAAGCAACTCCTGATCAAAAGTGTGATCTGGGAGGAAGAGGGGGCGCTGGCGCTGAACAAGCCCGAAGGGCTGGCAGTGCATGGTGGCACAGGAATCCGTCTTGGCCTGGTGGAGGCACTGCGCCAGATTCGTGCGGAGTGGCAGCATGCCGAGCTGGTACACCGCCTGGACAGGGATACTTCAGGCGTCTTGTTAGTGGCTAAAAACCCTAAATATTTAAAGGACTTACAGGAACAATTTAAAGCTAGAACTGTAAAAAAGCAGTATCTGGCGTTAGTGCATGGCGCCTGGCCTGCAGAGATAACCGAGGTGAATGCACCGCTACGTAAAAATGAAGTCGCCGGTGGTGAGCGAGTGGTGAAGATTGACTCGGATGGCAAGCCCGCCAGAACCCAATTTCAGGTGCTGGAACGTTTTGCCCATGCCAGCCTTATCGCGGCCCACCCGGAAACCGGTCGCACTCATCAGATCCGTGTGCATTGCCTGAGCGCTGGTTGCCCGATTGTCGGGGACCACAAATACATCCATAGTGCGCATGAAGGCAGTGACACTGCGCTCAACAAGGCTAAATCCGTGTGTCTGCACGCGGCCAAACTGGACTTCAGGGCGGGTGAGAATGGCCCTTCAATGAGTCTTGAAGCGCCGTTGGGAGGCCGCTTTTTGAGCCTTCTCGAGCAGTTACGGGGCAATGCCGAAATACCCTAGTTAAGTTGCTGATTTCAGCTGGATTATTGTCACTTAAACTTTGACAGCCGGGGGCTGGACGCCTATTATTGCGCGCCTATGTCAGGCAGCACTGTCCCAGCCTATGTTGACACCCGCAAGGTGTTCCAACAGGACGCTAAAATCAGCGGAAATGTCGCTCTGGATCGATTGCCACGTTTTCGGGATTTACTGGCGGATGAACAGGCTGATATCCAGATTGATCTGGATTTTGTGCTGAACAGTGCTGGTCGAAAATTGATCAGCGGCCATCTCCGAGCTGAAGTCGATGTGCAATGCCAGCGCTGTCTGGAAGCTGTGCGCATCACGCTGGATGATGAGGTCAGACTGGCTCTGGTCAGGGATGAGGCGGAAGCCGGCAGGCTTGAAGAAGACCTGGATCCCTGGTTGAGTGAAGATTACAAGCTGGATTTGGCGCAACTCGTGGAAGAGCAGTTAATACTGTGTATGCCCATTGTGAGTTACCACGCCGACGCCAGTTGTCAGAACGCATTGGGTTATCAAATTCCTGCTGAACCGGTCGATACAGAGCCGGAGGGCGAGGTAGCTGAAAACCCCTTTGCAGTTCTTGAAAAGCTTAAGAAAAAAGATTGAACTAACTGAAATTAAAGAATTTATTTAGTATTGGAGGCCAGTCATGGCAGTTCAAAAAAGTAAAGTATCGCGTTCCAAGCGCAACATGCGTCGCGGTCATGATTCCCTGAGTGGGCCTACTTTGTCAGTTGATAAGACGACTGGTGAGGTTCACCGTCGCCATCACATCACGGCTGACGGCTTCTACAAAGGCAAGAAAGTTCTGGATCTCGGCGAAGACTAAGGTTTGTCGTCTCTCAAGCGCATAGCAATCGATGCTATGGGCGGTGAAGGAGGGGCGGCTTTGACAGTACCTGCAGCCCTGCAGGCGTTGTCGCAAGACCCAAGTCTGTCCCTCACACTGGTTGGCAATCAGCAAGAAATTCAGCCCATGCTGCAAGCGGTGCCCGCAATGGCCTCGCGGTGCAGCATTGTGCATGCGCAAAGCCTGGTAACGGACGCCGATGAGCCTCGCAATGTGTTGCGTGCGGGCCGCGACAGCTCCATGTACAAGGCCGTTGAGCTGGTACAGCAAGGCGAAGTAGAGGCGATGGTCAGTGCGGGCAACACCGGCGCACTGCTCATGATAGGCCGTCACTTGCTGAAGACGATCCCTGGCATTCAAAAGCCCGCGATTGTCGCTACTATCCCGGGAGCGGCTCGACAGAGCTATTTGCTTGATGTTGGTGCAAACCCCGAATGTACGGCACAGCAGTTGTTTGAATTTGCGGTGATGGGCTCGGTATTGGCCGAGTCGCTCAGTGGCAATGCCGCGCGAGTCGGTTTGCTGAACATTGGCTCCGAGCAATACAAAGGCACTGCTGCAGTCCGCGAAACAGCAGCGCGCCTGGAACGCTGCCATAGCATGGATTACATGGGGTTTGTGGAAGCCAACGACCTGTTTGAAGGCGATGTCGATGTCGTGGTCTGTGATGGCTTTGTTGGCAATGTGACTATCAAATCCAGCGCTGGAGTGGCCAATGTGGTTAAGCGACTGCTCGATGAGCAGCTGGCACGCATCCATGCCAGTGGTGATATGGCAATCAGCGTCGAGCTGGTGGATAGCCTGACAGCGCAAATCAATCCGCAACGCTTCAATGGCGCGAGTTTGCTGGGTTTGCAGGGCAGTATTGTCAAGAGTCATGGCAATGCCACCGCTGAAGGCTTTTGTTACGCCATCCGCCAGGCTGTCAAAGAGATCGAGCGGGAAGTCCCGACATTGATTGCCACGAAAGTTGCTGCCATTATGGCGGCAGCCTGACAGCTAACTGATAGCTGATATTAGAAATAAACAATAAAATCAAAATGATAGCGATGCTATCTTATTTAAAATATAAGCACTAACGCAGAGTTTGAGTGAAGTTGAGATAGCCCATGAGTAAATTTGGATTCGTCTTTCCCGGTCAGGGATCACAAAAGCTGGGAATGCTGTCAGAGCTGGCTGGTGAGTACCCAATCGTCGAACAGACCTTTGCCGACGCGTCCGCTGTGCTGGGACAGGATCTGTGGGAAATTGCCCAGCATGACAGCGGTAACATCCTCGATCAGACCCAAATCACCCAACCAGTTCTACTGACAGCGTCCTATGCGATTTGGCAACTATGGCAACAGCTGGGCGGACCGGCACCTGCTTTACTGGCCGGTCATAGTCTTGGCGAGTATTCCGCACTGGTTTGCGCAGGCGCTCTTCAGTTTCAGGATGCCGTACGTATCGTGCATGCCCGCGGTCAATTCATGCAGTCAGCTGTGCCGTCAGGCACAGGCAAAATGGCAGCGATTGTCGGTTTGGAGAATCAACAGATTAATGAAATCTGTGATGAGGCCGAAGAGCAACAGACAGTATCAGCAGCGAATTTCAACTCACCGGGGCAAACAGTCATTGCCGGTAATGCCGAAGCTGTGGACCGGGCTATTGCGCTCTGCAAGGAAGCCGGTGCAAAACGGGCCTTGCCATTGAATGTCAGCGTGCCTTCACATTGTGAGTTGATGCGCCCAGCCGCCAAGCAATTGTCTGACATGCTCGATTCGGTCGCTTTCAATGCGCCACAAATTGGCGTAGTACAGAATGTGAACGCTGAGATAGCTACGGATCCTCAGCAGATCAAAGCGAATTTGATCAAACAGTTATATGCGCCGGTGCTCTGGGTGGATTGTGTGCAAGTCATGCACAAGGCCGGTCTGGACAAGATTGTAGAGTGCGGCCCTGGTCGCGTACTGTGCGGGCTGATCAAGCGCATAGAGTCAGCACTGCAATGCTGCGGTAGCGATGATTTGGGCGCGCTGGAAAGTGCCCGCGCTGAAGTAACCGGTTAAACCGGCAGCAAGTCAAGAATATCAGAGTACAGGTAGAGACAGACATGACGCAGACAAGCAAAATAGCGCTGGTGACAGGTGCCAGTCGCGGCATCGGCCGAGCCATCGCCCTGGCGTTGGGCCAGCAAGGTTTTATCGTGGCCGGCACGGCTACTACTGATGATGGGGCGCAACGAATCAGCGATTATTTGGCTGAGCATAAGATTAGCGGGCAGGGATTTGCGGCAAACGTGAGTGATGATGACTCTGTTGCACAACTTTTAACTGCCGTGAGTGAACAATTGGGCGCGCCGGTTGTCGTAGTGAATAACGCCGGTGTCACCCGCGATAACTTGCTTATGCGCATGAAGTCGGAAGAATGGGATGCGGTGATAAACACCAATCTGACGTCCATATATCGCTTGTGCAAAGGCGCGGTGAAAACCATGACCAAGGCACGCTGGGGCCGCATCATTAACATCAGCTCAGTAGTGGGCTCGTCTGGCAACGCCGGACAGACCAACTACTCGGCATCGAAAGCCGGTATAGAGGGTTTTACCCGCTCACTGGCTCAGGAAATCGGTTCACGCGGCATCACCGTTAATGCAGTGGCGCCCGGTTTTATCGATACTGACATGACCCGGGAGTTGCCAGAAGCGCAAACCCAGGCACTGTTGGCCCAGATCCCTTTGGGGCGTCTGGGGCAGCCAGAAGAAATCGCGTCTGTAGTGGCTTTTCTGGCCTCAGAGCAGGGCGGTTATATCACTGGAGAGACAGTCCACGTAAACGGTGGCATGTACATGGCATAAGCGCGAGTATTGACTTCGCGTCGGCGTCAGCAGCTTGTAAATCAGGAAGCTGACAAACTGGGGTAATTTAAGCATTACAACGTAATCAAATAGAGGTAAACTTGCGTCTCTGAATTACACGGTGGTCTGGCTGCGACGCGACCGTGACAGAGAGGCTCTCTAAAAAGCCTTTAGAAACATAGTACTAGGAGCTAATAACAGATATGAGTAGCATTGAAGAGCGCGTAAAAAAGATCGTTTGCGAACAACTGGGTGTTAAGGAAGACGAGGTCAAACCCTCCGCTTCCTTTGTGGAAGATTTAGGCGCTGATTCTTTAGATACCGTCGAATTGGTCATGGCTTTGGAAGAGGAATTCGAAACTGAAATTCCTGACGAAGAAGCAGAGAAAATTACAACAGTGCAGCTTGCTGTTGATTACATCAACCAAAACCTGTAAATCCCAAATCAATGCTAGGTTCCGAAGCTACTCCAGGTGACTGGAGTAGCTTTTGTTTATATGGCTGACAGCATTTCAGCGGGAGCGTATTTGTGAAAAAGCGTCGAGTAGTCGTCACTGGTTTGGGACTTCTTACTCCGTTAGGCAATGATGTAGCCACTTCGTGGGACGGCCTGAAGAACGGTAAGAGCGGTATTGATACGATCTCCCATTTCGATGTGAGTGAGTTCAGCACCCAATTCGGTGGTTCTTTAAAGAATTTCGATTGTACTGATTACATGGAACGGAAGGATGCCCGCCGCATGGATGTTTTCATGCAGTTGGGAATCGCTGCCGGCGTGCAAGCAGTGCAGGATTCGGGATTGGAAGACAGTACCTTTGATGCCGATCGAGCCGGTGTAGCCATTGGTTCCGGTATTGGTGGTATTACGTCGATTGAAGACACGACACTGCAAATTCGCAAAAGCGGTCCTCGCAAAGTTTCCCCCTTTTTCGTACCCGGTTCGATCATCAATATGATCGCTGGCAACCTGTCGATTCGCTTTGGCCTGAAAGGGCCCAACATAGCAGTCACGACTGCCTGTACAACCGGCACACACAATATTGGCCTGGCCGCGAACATGATCATGAATGATCAAGCCGATGTCATGGTCGCCGGCGGTGCCGAATCTGCCACGTCACCGGTAGGCCTGGGTGGCTTCTGCGCGGCGCGAGCCTTATCTACTCGCAATGATGATCCACAGAAAGCAAGCCGACCCTGGGATCGGGACCGCGACGGTTTTGTGCTGAGCGACGGTGCCGGAATCCTGGTTCTCGAAGAGCTGGAGCATGCCAAGCAACGCGGCGCGACTATTTACGCTGAGTTGGTCGGTTTTGGTATGAGCGGCGATGCGTATCACATGACTTCGCCGCCAGCAGGTGGTGCGGGAGCGGCGCTATGCATGAAGAATGCCTTGCGCAGTGCGCAGATGGACGCCAGTCGGGTCGACTATGTGAATGCTCATGGTACATCGACCAGAGCTGGCGATATTGCCGAAACCGATGCCATCAAGTCGGTCTTTGGCGACCATGCCAAATCATTGTCTGTCAGTTCCAGTAAATCCATGATTGGTCACTTGCTCGGTGCCTCTGGCTCTGTAGAAGCCATAATCTGTGTGCTTACTCTCAAGGATCAGGTTATTACTCCCACGATCAATCTGGATAATCCTGACGAAGGTTGTGATTTGGACTATGTGCCGCACACGGCTCGCGAGCAGGAAATCAACGTCGCGTTGAGCAATTCGTTTGGCTTTGGCGGCACCAACGGCAGTTTGATATTCACGCGCTTTAACTAGTTCACATTCGCCCTACAGACACGTGCAGCTGCTGGCTAAAGTGCTAGAATCCGAGCCACTGGCCGGGCAATCTGCGACCAGCACAGACCGGAGTCAGACAGGGTAGCGATGCAATTTCTGCGCGATTTACTAGCACGACTGAGCTTGCCAGTTCGCCTGATTCTGGGCGCTGCCGTTATCTTCGTCTTGCTCATCATCGCCGCCTTTATCACCCTCCGACCGCTTTACCAGCCCGTGGATTCCCTGCGCACGCCAGTTCGCTATACAGTCACTGCAGGCAGTTCGCTGGTCGCAGTCGCCGATCAGCTCGAACAACAAGACATAATTCCTTCAAGTTTCCTGTTTTCGCTGCTGGCGCGTTGGCAAGGCGTGAGCGCTGCAATCCGCGCCGGCGAATATGAGTTCCTGCCGGGTTACTCACCCAATGACATACTCGCCAAAATGGTCTCCGGGGAGAGTGTTCAATATCGTCTTACCCTGGTAGAGGGTTGGACTTTTCGCGACGCACTGGATGCCATTTGGCGAGCAGAAAAAATCAATGCCACACTGCGCGGACAATCATTAGCCACTATTGCACAAGACATGGCCATTGACCGGGATAATCCCGAGGGGCTGTTGTTTCCTGACACGTATTTTTATACGACCGGCACAACAGATCTGGAAATTCTGCGGCGCGCACATCAGCGGCTGCAATTGGTACTGACTGACAGTTGGGACAAACGACTGGGCGCATTGCCTTACAATGACAGTTATGAAGCACTGATCATGGCTTCTATTATCGAAAAAGAATCTTCAGTGGGCAGCGAGCGCGGACATATTGCTGGCGTATTTATTCGCCGCTTGGAACTTGGCATGCGCTTGCAGTCTGATCCGACGGTTATCTACGGGATGGGCAGTGACTACGATGGCAATATCCGTCGCGCTGACTTGCAGACAACGACACCGTACAATACTTATCGGGTAAACGGTTTGCCGCCTACGCCTATTGCGTTGGCTGGCGAAGAATCGATAAGAGCCGCCGTCAACCCGTTGTCTTCGGACTATTTGTATTTTGTGTCTCGCGGTGATGGCAGTCATTATTTCTCGAGCACACTCGAAGAACACAACGCCGCCGTAAATCGATTTCAACGCCAACAAGAGAGTCAGTAGTGAGCCAGGAAGGACGCGGAAAATTTATTACCATTGAAGGAGTCGAGGGAGTTGGTAAATCGACACAACTTGCTGCGATTCAACGACTGTTGGAAAGTCGGGGTATTGACTATCACCTGACCAGAGAGCCGGGTGGCACACAGATTTCGGAAAGCATTCGCGAATTGATTCTCTCACTGAGCGATGAAGACGTGGATGCCAATTGCGAGCTGTTGCTTATTTTTGCCGCGCGAGCACAGCATATCGCACAAGTCATCGAGCCCCGATTGGCAGCCGGACAATGGGTTTTGTGTGACCGATTCACCGATGCCACCTACGCCTATCAAGGTGGTGGCAGGCAGTTAGGCGTCGAGCGCATTGCTGAGTTGGAAGCTATGGTGCAGGGCGAGCTTCGCCCTGATATCACCGTGCTGCTGGATCTGGAACCGCAGATTGGCTTGGCTCGCGCCGCCCAACGTGGTGCTTTGGATCGTATCGAAAGTGAGCAGGCCGATTTTTTTACTCGCGTGCGTGATACCTACCTTGCCCTGGCGCAACAACACGCAGAACGCTTTCTGGTTATTGATGCCAGTGCAGAACTTGTCGATGTCGAACAGGAGCTGCTTGCTCGACTTACCGACAAATTGGGGTTTACTGACAATGAGTGATCTCGCACCACTCGATCAGGCGACGCTGTTGGCAGCGATCCCGCTGCCGTGGCAGGTCAGTCAGTGGCAACGACTATTGACGCGCTATCATCAGGATCAGCTCGCCCATGCCTATTTGTTCAGTGGTGCCAGCGGCACTGGCAAGACCTTGCTGGCACAGCGCTTTGCCGATTTGTTGCTGTGCATGGCGCCAGAGCAGGACCAACCCTGTGGGCACTGTAAACACTGCCAGGCCGGTGGCAAATCCGGACACCCGGACATCCTGCAGATCGCGCCCGAAGAAGGCAGCCGTGATATCAAAGTCGAACAAATTCGCGCTATTACTGATTTCACCTCAAGGACAAGCTTTGCCGGCAATGCCAAAGTGGTGTTAGTGAAGGCTGCGCATCGCATGAATATCTCGGCCAGCAACGCGTTACTGAAAACACTTGAGGAACCCGGCAAGAAAACCTATCTGATTTTAATTTCCGACCTGCCCGGTTACTTGTCCGCCACCATTCGTAGTCGCTGTCAGCGCGTCCAGTTTGCAGCGCCAGGATTAAGAGAATCGGAAGCCTGGCTGCAAACACAGATTACTGCGGATATTGATGCCGCAGGTTTGCTTGCTGCCACTCACAATCAACCGATGCGGGCGCTTGAGTTGGCGGCCACGGATGCCGTTGCCGATCAGCGCGATTATTGGGAACAGCTCGCACAAGTCATCTCTGGCGCATGCAGCCCGCAGCAACTGGTAAGCCGTGGTTTAAAACTTGGCGAATTGGCTGCGGTTGAGTATTTGATGCTGGCTTCAACTACACTGGTAAAACTTCTGGTGAGTGCGGAGCAATTTGGTCATGCGCAGCAGGGAGTAGGGGAAGGGGAAGGGAAAGAGAAAGGGAAAGGAGATGCAGCGCCACAGACTACGGCGAATGAAGCGGATGGATCAAATGGATCAAACAAAGCGCAGCGGCAAACGCTGGCAAATTCGTTTGGTTCATTGACTCAAGTCGTACCAATCAATAGCGGTAATGTGACATTGACGCGGCAGATCCTGCGTCTGTATCAGGATGGCCTGGCAGCGCGACAGCAATTGCTCAGTGCATCCAACCCCAATCCGCAACTATTGCTGGAATCGCTAGCCTATCGCTGGAGCCAACTACGCTACTGATAGCGCGATCGTTTGCCCGGGCACTTTGCTTGTCCTGAGTATATTTACTTACCTGCGAGCGCATCATACATACAAAACAATGGCGGCATAAAAAGCTTGGCAAGCGTTGCGAGCCAATTGCGCGAAACAGGGTAGAGCTATTGCGATGTGGGATGTGGGGATCAGGGGCTAAGGGAAAAAGGGAAAAAGGGAATAAGGGAATAAGGGAATAAGGGAATAAGGGAATAAGAACATAGGGCTAAAGAAAAGCCGAAAAAACAATAATGAGAGCAGGCTAAATCCAGGGAAGCATTAATGGCCGCATCCAACAAACAGTTAAGTAGCCGTTCGTTATTCAAGCTAACTATTGAAAGTGTGGCGGGGCTGCAATCGAGTTACATGCCCTTTGTAGATAACGGCGGCTTGTTTATGCCGGGTACTGCCAAACAACGCATAGGCGACGAAGTCTTTGTTATGCTGCGCTTGCCAGATTGTCAGGAGTGGTTGCCGTCGCTGGCCCGGGTAGTCTGGAAAACACCCGAAGGTGCGCAAAATGGTTTAGTCGCAGGGATTGGCGTGCAATTTGTGAATCCCGATGACAGTGCATCAGAAAAAATACAGAACATGCTCTCAGGGCTTGGCAGTGATCAGGATCATTGTGACTCAGAGACTGCGCCAAGTCTCACATTATAATGGCTGAACCTGTTGGCAACGCCCCTCAAGCACAACAACTATTCAAGCCGTAAATTTTATAACTGATCAAGCAGTCTTGTAGTTATCAATTCGCCGATCGCCAGACTCGCAGTCAAACCCGGTGACTCGATGCCAAATAACTGCACGAGCTCTGCATCAGTTCTCATTGTGCCGCTATGCTCGTCGGCAGCACAGTCTTGGGAAAACTGAATGACAAAGTCCTGCGCGGGCTCACCGGCAGCGGATAACTTGGGTCTGATACCAGCATAAGAAGGCTGTAGCTGTGCGGCATCTATTGCCGGGAAATAGCGCTTGATGGCTTCTGCATATTGAGTGGCCTTGGCTGCGCTGACATCGTAATTGATTGCATCGACGTACTGGCTGTCCGGGCCAAATCGGCATTGCCCGCCCATATCCAGCGTGGCGTGGATGCCGAGCCCGCGGGTATTTTTCTCTGGCAACGGATAGACGAGATGGGTGAACGGATTGCCCAGATTGTAGTGAAAGTAATCGCCCTTACACAAATACAGCCGTGGCGCTTCGCGTTTGAAATCACACTCAATACGCTCAGCAACATTCATCGCATCCAGTCCTGCACAATTGATCAGCACACGGCACTCAATATCGTAAGAGTCGCTTTGCTGGCCCTGAAGTGTCTGAGTGGTGACTCGAAAACCATTGTTCGCAGAACATGCTTTTTCAATGCGCGTCTTGCGGACGAAGAGGGCACCTGAACTTTCAACTTCATTGAGTAGTGACTGCATGTAGGCATGGCTATCGATAATTCCCGAGGAGGGTGAGAACAACGCAGCGCTGCCCGTGACTTGCGGTTCCATTTGTTGTAATGCGGCGGCATCAATAATTTCTGTATCACTCACACCATTGCGCATTGCTTGCTGTTGCAGTGTTTCCAATGCAGCAATTTCTGCATCCTGAGCAACGACTAGCTTGCCGGTTTTCCGGTGCGGAATGTCATGTTGCGCACAATACTCGTAAAGCAGTTGTTTGCCGCGTACACACAGCCTGGCTTTTAAAGAATTGTCCGGGTAGTACAACCCGGCGTGGATGACTTCGCTATTGCGGCTACTGGTATGCTGGCCAAAACTGGCTTCTTGCTCCAGTACGAGTATTTTGTCCACGGCAATTTTCCCAGATGTGGCTAACTGACGCGCAACAGCTAGCCCAATCACACCCGCGCCAACGACACAGATCTCGAAGCGCTCAGTCATCGGCGGCACGCTCGCCCGGCGCAGATGACGTTTGTTGTGGCGATAGTATCTGACGAAAAGTCAGGTTGATGCGCGGTGCAGATAAGGTTTTGTCTTTGGGGATCTGATGTAACCAATGCTGCTGTACATGTTGATCCATAACCAATACCGAACCATGTTTGAGCAATATCTGACATTGGCTGCGCGGCGTGGCGACTTTGGGCTTTAACTGAAAGCGCCGCTCGGCACCGAGACTAACCGAAGCAATCACCGGAGCCGGGCCTAGTTCAGCTTCATCATCGGCATGCCAGGCAACACTGTCCTGACCATCTCGATACAGATTAAGCAACACGGAGTTGAAGGATTGGCCGGCTAACCGCTCAACCAGTGCACGGATACGCTGTACATCTTCTTGCCAGGGTTCTGGTTCGAGGCGCATGCCGGAATAACCGTACACACTATTGGCATCGCCCATCCAGCACTGCAGGCGTGGTACGGGCAGGGTGCGTCCAGCGATACGCAAGGATTCCTGGCGCCAGGGAATAACCTTCAAGAGTGTAGCGAATAGTTGATCGGCCGTGTTTGCCAGTAATGCAGCCGGATATTCAACAAGACTGCCTGATGGCTCGGCGCGAGCGCTTTGCTCATGAGGGAGCAAATGCTGCAAATCGTGCCGGATGGGCTCACTACCGATTGCTTGTTGGTCAAATAAACTGGCTTGCATAGCGCGGGGGCGGTGTTTAAGCGAGTGGTGCTGGGGCATAATGCCGCTTTGCTGGCTTGCCAGCACCTCATTCAAACCGAAAGGATACAGTAAGTTGCAGGATTTTGATTTCGATTTATTTGTCATTGGCGCCGGCTCCGGCGGCGTCAGAGCCAGTCGTATAGCAGCAAGCCATGGTGCGAAAGTGGCCGTCGCTGAAGAACGCTATTTTGGGGGAACCTGCGTCAATGTGGGTTGTGTGCCGAAAAAGCTGTTCAGTTACGCCGCGCATTTCCACGACGACTTTGCCGACAGCGCCGGGTTTGGCTGGACTGGGGCCACAAAAGCAACTTTTGACTGGCCTACTTTGGTGCGCAATAAAGACATTGAAATCAAGCGATTAAACGGCATTTATAAATCAATACTTGATAATAATGCTGTGACAATCTACGAATCCAGAGCCCGCATTAGTGGCCCGAATAGCGTGGTCGTTGATGGTCAAACCGTGACCGCAAAATACATCATGGTCGCTGTGGGCGGCTGGCCCTGGGTGCCTGAATTCCCTGGCTCTGATTATGCCGTCAGCTCCAACGAAATCTTCGAACTCGAGCAGCTGCCCGAACGCATTGTCGTGCTTGGCGGCGGCTACATAGCCGTAGAATTCGCCAGTATTTTTGCCCGACTGGGTGTTGAAACCCATCTTGTCTACCGTCGTGATCAGCTTCTCAAAGGCTTTGACGACGAAGTTCGCGAGTTCATAACCGCCGAAATGAGCCGTGACATGACTCTGCACATGTCTGACGACATTACGCAAATAGACAAGAATAACAATGAGTTACAGGTAAAGCTTCAAAGCGGCGGCGAAATACGCGCCGATCTGGTGATGGCAGCAACCGGGCGCCGGCCATTGACGTCCGATCTGGGCCTGGACAACGTCAATGTACAGCTTTCCAGCACTGGCGGTATTGAGGTCAACGACGACTATCAGACCAGCGAGCCCAGTATCTACGCAGTCGGTGATGTCATTGAACGCATGGAACTAACGCCTGTAGCGCTCGCCGAGGGCCAATTAGTGGCCAGAAAGCTGTTTGCTGGCGCTAATCAGGCGCTGAGCTACGACAATATTGCCACAGCGGTGTTTTGCCATCCCAATATTTCCACCGTTGGCTTATCCGAGCAACAGGCAGAAAGCGCCGGTTATCAGGTGGATTGCTACGTGAGCCAATTCAGACAGCTAAAGCACACGCTCAGTGGTAATGCCGAGAAGTCTTTTATCAAGCTGGTTGTTGATCAGGAGTCAGACCGGGTACTCGGCGTGCATGTCGTGGCACCCGATGCCGGAGAAGTTGTTCAGGGCTTCGCCGTGGCATTGAACTGTGGAGCGACCAAGGCCGACTTTGACCGCACGATAGGCATTCACCCAACCATGGCCGAAGAGCTGGTGACCATGCGTACGAAGCGTTAGATCTTGATCTGACAAGGAGATATTCGTACGTGCTAACGCAGCAGGAGGAAACAGCAGGAATCGGCCACAAGCCGGATACTGCAAGGCATAGGGCCAAACCCCCCATAATATAGCTATTCCATTATTTCCGGTAATAAAGATTACCGGAAATAAGATATGGCAAGATTACCCCCTCGCCAGTCCTCGCTGGATTCACTCGTTGACCAGGATGCTCTGCGGTTCACTCTCGACCTCAATGACCGTGAATGCCCCTTCGGATGTGAATACCGCACTGCTTGGGATTTGTTCACCAGTGAGTGTGAGTTTGGGTATTGTCAATACGCCCGGCTGCTCAGGCGTCACTGTGTAATGAAACTCATAAACGCCATAACGGATACCTGCTACTGTTTCTTCATATTGCTCAGGCGCAGACCTTTCCGAGACCTCAGCCCCGGCGATATTGAGTAGCGAAAATACCGGGCTGCGGATACAGCAAGTGTCATAGCGGAAACTTACTGTTAGCTCAAATGGCTGGCCAACCCGGATAGCACTGGCATCAACGATGGTGCGCAGCGTGAAATCCGCCGCGTTAACGGGCATAGCAACCAGCAAAAGCAGCAACAATGTGCTGTGCCTGATCATGATATTGACTTGCTCACTGATAATGCCCTCGTTAACTCGACTCTCCGCTTACGATCGAGCCTACCCTTAATTAGGACCAGTTCTCAATTCAGATCAGCTCTAAATTCAGATCAACTCTAAATTCAGATCAACTCTCAATCCAGCCAATTCCCTCACGTCGACCATAGCGCGCTGCTGATGATGTGTTTGCGCAGGCAATATCGTCCAACGATGCGAGTGGTGCCCGGTCTTTCGGATTGAAGAAAGCGCCGCAAGTTTTACTCGCCCTTTGCTGTGCGTATAGATCTCAATTCCCTTACCATTGTGCATATATCTAAGAGTAACTGTGAGGATTACACGCTAAGCTGTTAATTTGTAGGAATATTGCCAGTTACAAGCTCGAATAGTGAGTGTTAGTATCGGCCTCATTACAGGTGTTATGAAAACATTTGACTGTTGTAACTCGAGTAATAAAAGGGGGCTAATTGTGGAATTGCAGACTTACCAGCAACGGAAGGTCATGAGCATGGCGCAAATCTATTCCGAGACTGATAATCAACGTCAGGTGTCCCGGTTTACAGTAGTCGGGGACGTGGTATCAGATGAGATAGCCGAGTATCTGAACAATATGGACTCGGCACGCCTCAAGCAACTGGCAATTTGGGATATGACCAAGGCGCATTGGCATCAGATTTCAACAGCCAAGTTATTGTCCCACGTAGATGCAGCGCGGGCTTTCGACTTCCCTGGCAAGCGTACCGCGTTTGTATTTTCTTCTGACGCTGATTACGGAGTTGGTCGTATGCTCGAAAGCTATGCCTCAGCACGGGATTTTGTCGGTGGGCTACGCTCTTTTCGTGATCTGGCCAGCGCCGAGGCCTGGTTGTTCGGCGGCGATTAATATCTGCGGCTGGCAGCAAATTGCTACTGACTCTGAAAAGCCCGATCATTCAATTGCTTGGCTTAACCTCCACTTGGCCCTCCACTGCGCCGATCGCCACCCATAGAAACATGGCAGTTGGCTGATGCCACAGCATCCGCAGCCGGCAGGCTACCTACTCTATCGTAACGATCGCAGCTGTCCGCCTCTCAAGTTCGCAATCTCTGCACCTCTCAACCACTCAACCTCTCAACCACTCAACCACTCAACCACTTAACCACTCAACCTCCCAAACTCTCACGCTCCCAAACCTACTCCTGCGCCCTGCTGTTTATGTGCGCTGAAAAAATGCCCAGCCCGATAGTAAAGTAAGCGCTACAGATTCCGACATCCTAATAGACAAACAGTGTTAGATCAGGATGTTAGTAGTTGCTTCGTTCAATTCTCCCCTGCCCTGGCTCAATGAATTTCATTAACTAATTGTCTATTAATAATATATAGTTAGGATAAATTACTAAGATAACTAGTTAACTAAGAGCGTGGATTAAATGCAAAGCCCGGTGGCTTTTTTCGATACTTTGGAAGCGATGCCCAATCCTTTCAAGCAACCCGTCACTACCTTGACCCATCTGGTTCAGGAAGCGCCCGAGGATGCCATCAAGGATTACCAGTTTGCCAGTGAATTCATCTTCAGTTATCGCGGCAGTCCTGACACTTTCAGCACATATCGCCGCGAGATCGAGCATTTTCTTCACTGGTGCTGGCTTGTTGCCAAAAAATCGCTCACTGAAATCAATCGTGAAGACATTGAAGCCTATGTCGACTTCGCTCGTCAGCCTCCAGCAACGTGGATCGGGGACAAGAATGTTTCGCGCTTTTTTGACCGTGGTGGTGAGCGTATCCCGAACCCGGAATGGCGCCCGTATGTCACAACCGCCGGTGAATACGTGGCCTCACAGGCCGGATTGCAGTCCCTGTTTAGCGTGCTGAGCAGCTTTTTTAACTTTTTGATCCAGGAATCCTATCTGGCAGCGAATCCGGTTGCGCAAATTCGCCAGAAGAGCAAATTTATCCGTAAGCATCAGGCCCAGGGCCGGATTCGTCGCTTATCCCCGCTGCAATGGGATTATGTCATCGAAGTTGCGGAAACCATGGCCCGGGAAACGCCAGGGGTCCACGAACGCACCTTGTTCATCATGAATGCGCTGTTTGCCATGTACTTGCGAGTTTCTGAATTGGTGGAAACGCCGCGCTGGCAGCCACAGATGGGCCACTTTCAGGCGGATCAGGAAGGCAATTGGTGGTTTATCACCGTTGGTAAGGGCAATAAAGAGCGCGAAATCTCGGTCAGTGACGCCATGTTAGGCGCGCTCAAACGCTATCGTCAGTCACGCGGTCTCCCTACTCTGCCCAGCCCCGGTGAGCCCAGCCCATTAATACACAAAACTCGTGGCAAAGGCGGCATCACCAGTACGCGACAAATTCGTGGCATTGTTCAGCAAGTGTTCAATGTTGCTGCTGATAAAATGCGCCGTGAAGGCTTTGTGGAAGAAGCGGAGCGACTGGGTGATGCCACAGTGCACTGGTTGCGCCACACCGGTATTTCCGAGGATGTGAAGCACCGGCCGAGAGAGCATGTCCGCGATGATGCCGGACACGGATCCAGCGCGATTACTGATCGCTATATCGACGTGGAAAGGGCCGAACGCCATGCCTCAGCACGTAATAAAACGATTCGCTAGTCGCTTCGTCTCATGTGGTACTTGAATATAGGAAAATTGCACAAAATTACTTCTCTAAGGCCGGAATTTGGCTTAGGCTCAGTCACTGCCCTAGCCAGGCGGATTCAGGATAATCCGAAGATTGTAAGAGTAATGCACGTAACGAGTAACACAAGGACCACACTAGGACGCGCAGACACACATACGAACTCACAAGGAATTTGCTAACCCACGAACCCCACATTTCCTGTGACTAAATGATGAATAGAAAAGTTGTGGAGAATTATGATTAACAAGATCAACGCATTTGAGTTATCACGCACCTTCAAAACACTCCTCTTGTTAAGCTGCACAAGTCTGGCTACCGGGGTTTTCGCTCAAGAAGATACCCGTCATCTCAACACAGTCCTCGACATCGATGCGCTTTACTCACCGGTCGAAAGCCGGGAGGTTCATGGTCAAACCGCCATGAGCCTGTTGGAAGAACTGCAAACCAAACACTACGCTGATCTGGAGATCGACGATAATTTCTCATCGCTTGTCTTTGACAGCTTGCTGGACACGCTGGATGGTTCCCATCTGTATTTCCTGAAAGAAGATATCGATCAGCTAAGCGAATACCGCTATGCGTTAGACGATACCTTGCGACTCGGTAGCGTTGAGCCCGGCTACGAAATTTACAACCTTTACTATCGCCGCGTACTTGAGCGTTTGATCTATGCCATCAATCGCGTTGAGAACAATGTCGGAGATATGGATTTTTCCATCGATGAATCCATCACCATCGATCGCGAAGATGCACCTTATGCAACAACCTCTGCCGAGTTGGATGAGATTTGGCGCAAGCGTCTGAAGAACAGTGTGTTGAGCCTGCGAATTGCCGGCGACACCAATGAAGAAGCTGCCGAGAAATTGGCCAAGCGTTATCGCAATCAGCTTAGCCAGGTGCTCAAGACCAATTCCAAAGATATCTTCCAGACTTATCTGTCTACGGTTGCCAAGGCGGTTGATCCGCACACGGATTATTATTCCCCTCGCGATTCAGAAAACTTCAATATGCAGTTGTCGCTATCCTTGCAAGGTATCGGTGCACAACTGACAACGGAAGATGAATACACAAAAATTGTTGAGTTGATTAAAGGTGGTCCGGCCGAGCGTGGTGAAGAGCTGCGCGCTGGCGATCGTATCATCGGTATTGGTCAAGGCCCTGACGGCGATATCCAGGACGTGGTAGGCATGCGTCTTGATGACGTGGTCTCGCAGATTCGCGGTGAAAAAGGCACAGTGGTACGCCTGAACGTGATCCCTGCTGATGCCGTCGGTGAAGCGGCAGCGACTTTGGTCAGCATCACTCGCGATACCGTCAAGCTGGAAGATCAGTCAGCCAAGAAGGAAGTTCTCGAACTGACTTACAACGACAGCGACTACAAAATTGGCGTGATCAATTTGCCGACCTTCTATTTCGATTTCGAATCAGCGCAGGCCGGTGTCGAAGATTATAAGAGCTCGACTCGCGATGTGCGTAATTTGCTGGAAGAGCTGAAAGCGGAAAACGTTGATGCCGTCGTCATGGACTTGCGTAACAACGGCGGTGGCAGCTTGAGCGAAGCCAATCAGTTAGTCGGATTGTTTATTGAAACGGGCCCAACTGTGCAAATTCGTTATTCCGGAATTCGCAATGGCTTTGTACGCTCTTTCGGTGACAACGATCCCGAAGTTGCTTACGCTGGACCACTGGCAGTATTAGTGAATCGAACCAGCGCCTCCGCGTCAGAAATTTTTGCTGGTGCCATTCAGGACTATCAGCGCGGTATCGTGCTCGGTGGTCAGACATTCGGTAAAGGCACTGTGCAAGAAATTATTCCGATGGACTACGGTCAGGTCAAAGTGACGCGCTCGAAGTTCTACCGCATCTCCGGTGCCAGCACTCAGCATCGCGGTGTGATCCCGGATATTACTTTCCCAGATTTGTACGATGCTTATGAAGACATCGGAGAAAGCAATCTGGATGGCGCCCTGCCCTGGGATACGGTTCGCCCTGTTGAATATCGTGCTTACCATTCCATTCAGGCCATGCTGCCGGAGCTGCGCAATCGACATGACGAACGCGCTGAAGACTCACCTGATTTCATCTACATGCTGGATCAAATCGAGCGCACGCGAGAAGCGCGCGAGCGTGAAGTTATTTCTCTGAATGAAGCCACGTTGAAGGCTGAACGTGAAGCTGATCGTCGCGCGGAATTCGATGCTGAGAATATGCGCCGCTTCATGAAAGGCCTGCCTCTGCGTGAATGGGTAGATGCCGATGCTGAAGAAGAGGAAGAAGAAACTCTGGCCAGCAATGACGCAGACGCTCTGCCCGCGGCTGATGATGACTCAGAAGTCGATGCGGAGGATGAAGAGAAAGATCCACTGTTAATGGAAACTGGACGCGTGCTGGCTGATTACATCGGCCTGACTGAGCGCCGCTTGTCCCAGGTTGATAGCCTGCCTAACAACCGTTAACACCAGAACAGACTCCTCACCGCAAAAAAAAGGCCCTCTGGGGAAAGAGGGCCATCAAAGCGGGTCAAGCTCGAGGAGGAATCAATCAATTTGCAGTTGATTGAGTGTTTATTAAAGCAAATGAATCTGACTCCGGGCTTCGCCGAATAAGGCGATCTCGGGGTTAATTGTGTCTGGAATGTGGCTTTTGGGGTTGAGTGGGGTGTGAGGCTGCACTGTGCACGCTATGCTTTTGCTAGGGAGGCCTTATGAAAATTCTGTTGATTATTGCTGCTGCGGGTGCGACTTGGCTTGGCGGCCAGCGAACTCCCCTGTCGCCCTTAGAAGCTGAAGACCTTGGCATTAACATTACGGCAGTAAACCACGAGGAAGAGTCTGATCACCCTTACCCGCAATATGCATTTGTCGTTGAGTTAGGTCAGTTTGATGCCTGCAAGCTTGGCGGCGTGTGGGTAAGTATTCTTAATGACAGCGATCAATTAGTATACAGCGCCAGCATTCAGGGTGAATCCGGTAGATACAGTTTTCAACTGCTCGAGGAATTTTTGGCAACTGCAACTTTGGGAATTATCTGTGATGCCGGGCCGGATGTGTTGGATCCTGGCTATACGATTGAGTTGGGGGGATATTTGACGTCGGGTGTTGGGCAGTAGAGAGCCTTGGTGTTTTGAGGACATCCTATCAGCTGAGACTGCAGGATATTGCGGGCGTTGATGAGCGTGCTTGCTGGTGGGTTGTGGAGAGATAGATTCGCTCTTGAGCTTAGCTCAAGTGCTCACCCCTGCGGGGCCGCGCACTGGCGCGGTCTGCGCCGCTGACGCGGCTTTGACTCGCTTATTGGCTAAGCCAAAATCGTCGCCCATACGAGCCGCTAAGCAGGTTCTAACTTGAAGTTTACTTACGAGTTTGGCTGAAGCGCTTTGGGCCGCGTTCCGCGGTCTGCGCTGCTTCGCAGCTGTCGAACTGCGAGAGTTCTCATTCTCCTCCTCCGGGACTTGCGGCTAAGGAGATCTTTTCGAGGTCGATGCAGCAAGCGGATCTGCACGATAATGCCGAATTGGCGGAGGAGGAGAGATTCGAACTCTCGGAAGGCTTTCACCTTCGCTGGTTTTCAAGACCAGTGCATTCAACCGCTCTGCCACCCCTCCGCAGCAGGGGCAGAATCTTACAACAATCCGGCATTCAGTCCAATCGTCATTTGCCCTGCAGGCAAGGTTTTTTCACGTTCTTTGCCTGATGAAGGTCTGCTGCTGATGGGCCAGGCAAATCAGGCCTGTTTTATGTGGCAAAACCGGGTTTGGGGGCGTAATTGACCCGACAGACGAGCACTGGGGCGATCAGGCTGCTCAGGAGCGGATCTGCGCCCTGCCGCCGCTTGGGAGGATCCTCGGCAAGGCCCGTATTGCGGTCCTCTCCAGCCTGTCTGAAGGGGCCTGAATCGCGCCGAAAAGCATTGATTTTGCCTGCGGGGCAGGTATGATGATTTCAGCTATAGCCGCCCTTCCCGGGCCTTCAAGACATTGAAATTACAGCAATTACCCCAATATTACTATTCGGGTTGCCAGTAACCGCAAGCGTGGCTGAAGCAACATTTTTCAAACTGATTTTTAACTGATAGCTGGAGAGTTTTTGATGAACCAATATGATGTGAGTACTGCTCACCGCCAGGAATCGTCTGTCGCTGTCAATAAAGTGCTGAAAAACACTTATTGGCTGTTGGCCCTGACATTGGCGTTTAGTGCTTTCACTGCAATGCTCAGCATGAATGCGACGGTTCAGATCAGCCCCCTGATCTTTTTGGTAATAGCATATGGTCTGCTATTTGCTACCCACAAACTCGCCAATAGCCCCTGGGGGCTGGCCACGACTTTCGCTTTCACTGGCTTTATGGGTTATGCCATTGGCCCGTTGATGGGCTATCTGATGGCCAGTCAGGGTGGCAGTGAAATCGTCATGACCGCACTTGGCGGCACCGCATTTATCTTCTTCGGTCTGTCCGGCTGGGCGCTGGTATCACGTAAGGATTTTTCATTCCTGAGTGGATTTATTGCGGCTGGTGCGCTGGTGTTGATCGCCGCGATTGTAATCAGCCTGATCTGGCCAATGCCTGCACTGCAACTGGCCATGTCGGTAGGCTTCATGTTCTTCTCGAGCGCAGTAATTCTCTTTCAAACCGGCCAGATAGTGAATGGCGGAGAGCGCAACTACATTCTGGCGACCATCACACTTTACGTGTCGCTTTATAATATTTTCATGAGCTTGATCCACTTGCTCATGGCATTTTCTGGCGACGAATAAGTCGCTGCTGGTCTAAAAAAAGCCCCGGTTCAGCTGGGGCTTTTTTTGTGCCACTTTTTATAAAACCTATTGCGCAATTCTTTTTTAAATTTTTGTAAAGACGGCCAGTAACGAATTATCGTGAAATTTTGCATTGTGGTGTATGCCGCTCCCTACTCTAGCGAAGCGGCTTCCACAGCCCTCCGCTTCACCAAATCCCTGCTGGAAAGTGGGCACGACATCACGCGCGTGTTTTTCTTTTCCGATGGTGTTCATAACGCCAGTAGTCTGGCGATCACGCCTCAGGATGAACCCAGTATACAAATGCAATGGGATAAACTGATCAAACAGTATGATCTGGATGCGGTGGCCTGTGTGTCTTCGGCCATCAAGCGCGGAATTATCAATGCGCAGGAAGCCAACCGCTACGACCTGGAGAGTGTCAGTATTAACGACAGCTCAGAGATTGCCGGTCTGGGCCAGCTGGTTGATGCGGTATTACTCAGTGATCGCACGGTGAATTTTGGATAACACCATGAATCAGGGCGCTATCAAAAAACAATTTACTTTTATCGCACGCTCGGCGCCCTATGGCACGAATCGCCCCCAGCTCTGTCTTGATATGGCGCTGGCAACAGCCGTGTTCGAACAGGAAGTAAACTACCTCTTTATGGGCGATGGTGTGTACCAACTGCTGAGCGGACAAAATGCAGAAGGCATAGCGAGCAAGACATTAGGCAATGCAATGGAGACTCTCGATCTCTATGGCATAGACAATGTCCTGGTTGAACGTGAGGCGCTGTCACAGCGCTCCCTTACTGAAAAGGAATTGCTATTGCCGGTCACGCTAGTAGAGCCTGACGATATTCAAGGGCTTTTGCAGCGCTCTGATTGCGTATTCAACTTGTGAGCCAACTAGCCATATGAGCACCTTACACACAATTAGCAAACCACCAAGTTCCGAGCTGTTAGCGCAGTGTTTGACCGCTGTCAGCGAAGGTGATGCGATCTTGTTTCTGGAAGATGGTGTTTATTATTGCGCAACGGATAATTTGGCATTACCCGCATCGGATATCGCTGTCTTTGGTTTGCGCGAAGATATAACCGCGCGCGGTATCCAGAAACGTGTTTGCAAGAATATCCGGGCAGTGACGATGCGCCACTTCGTCGAGCTATGCTGCACGCACAGTAAAATTATCAATTGGTTTTAGCGCGCAACAGGATGGTCATGTCGCCGAACTCTTTAACACCCATGACGCCAGTGCCAGTCGACAAGGAAGGTTACCTGCGTGACCTGACAGACTGGAGCGAGGCTGTGGCTGTTGACTTGGCAGAGTCAGAAGCGATACGTCTGCTGCCGGCTCACTGGGAAGTTCTGCATCTGCTGCGCGCCTTTTACCAGCGTCACCAACTTTCGCCGGCCAATCGGGCTCTGGTTAGTTTGGTCAAGCGTGAACTGGGGCCTGAAAAAGGCCGCAGTGTGTATCTGATGAAGCTCTTCGGTGGCAGCCCTGCCAAGATGGCCAGCAAGATAGCCGGCTTGCCGAAACCGGATAATTGCCTGTAAGCGTAAACTGAGTCAGTGCGGTTTTTCTTCGTACCAGGAAAGTTCGTCACGCAGCGTAACTACATTGCCGACGATAATAAGAGTTGGCGCCTGTAATTCTTCTTGTTCTGCCAGCAATGGCAAGTCACTCAAAGTACCAGTTACCACTTTTTGATTATCGGTCGTGCCTTGTTGAATTATCGCGGCAGGTGTATCGGCTCTTTTGCCATGAGCGATCAGTTCTTCGCATATTTTTGGCAGACCTACCAGCCCCATGTAAAACACCAGAGTTTGTTGTTCCTGAATCAGACCGTCCCAGGGTAAATCGAGAGTACCGTCCTTAAGATGGCCTGGCAGGAATTGCACCGATTGGGCGTGATCTCTGTGCGTCAGCGGTATACCAGCATAAGCTGCGCACCCGGATGCCGCAGTTATACCTGGCACAACCTGGAAGGGAATCTGGTGCCGTGTCAGTTCCGAGAGCTCCTCACCACCGCGCCCAAAAATAAATGGATCGCCGCCTTTGAGGCGCAATACCCGTTTGCCCTCTTTGGCCAACGCCACCAACATTTCATTGATGCGACTCTGCGGCACAGTATGATTGGCGCGTTGCTTGCCGACATGAATGCGCTCGGCATCAGGACGTACTTTTTGCAAAATAGTCGGGGAGACCAGACGATCATACAAAACTACATCGGCTTTATGCATCAAGCGTAGAGCACGAAGAGTTAACAAGTCAGGATCACCAGGACCAGCACCGACAAGATACACTTCACCAATGGCCTTGCTACTGTCGTTGTTTGCCAGCTTTTCCTGCAACACGGCTTCTGCGCGCCCTGCTTCACCACTGTAAACCAACTCCGGAATCTCACTGTCCAAAATGGCTTCCCAGAAGCGGGCACGGTCAGCAAAGCTGCTAATGGTTTTTTTAACCTGTGGTCTATACCGGCGCAATAAATCACCTAGCTCGGCAATACGGCCAGGTATCATGACTTCGTTCAGTTCTTTAAGTTGGCGAGTTAGTACCGGCGAAGCGCCACCGCTGGATACGGCAACTACAATAGGTGAGCGATCAACTATGGCAGGCACGATAAAACTGCACAGATCCGGCTGATCGACAACATTAACCAGAACACCAGCAGCTTTGGCCAGCTCGCTGACGTTGGCATTGACGTCACGATCGTCGGTAGCAGCAATCACCAATGTAGCGTCTTGCAAGCAGTCTGCGCTAAAGGCTGCCAGAGTGACAACAGCGTTACTGGCCTCACACAGCTGTTGTAATTCAGCAGAAATCTTTTCGCTGACAACGTGAAGTTGCCCGCCAGCTCGGACCAGCAGTGTTGCCTTTCTATGTGCAACTTCCCCTCCCCCGACTATCACACATTTTTTATCTCTGATATCCAGAAACAGGGGTAGAAAATCCATTACTGCAGGTACTCGATTCCATTCATGTAAGGTGCCAGTGCCTTCGGAATTTTAATGCGGCCCTGCTCGTCCTGATTGTTTTCCATGATCGCTACCAATGTGCGGCCAACGGCAAGACCAGAGCCATTCACTGTATGCACCAGCTCAGGTTTGCCGGTTTCCGGATTACGCCAGCGGGCTTGCATGCGGCGGGCCTGGAAATCGGTAAAGCTGCTACAGGAAGAAATTTCCCGGTAGCAGTTCTGGCTAGGTAGCCAGACTTCAAGGTCGTAGGTTTTGTGCGCAGAAAAGCCCAGGTCGCCGCCACACAACAACACTTTGCGATAAGGAAGATCGAGTAATTGGAGTATTTTTTCGGCATGGCCGGTCAGCTCTTCCAGTGCTTGCGCGGAAGTCTCAGGCTTGACGATTTGTACCAGCTCGACTTTTTCGAACTGGTGTTGACGGATCATGCCCTTGGTGTCTTTACCGTAACTGCCCGCTTCTGATCGAAAGCATGGAGTATGGCAAGAGAACTTCAATGGCAATGCGCTTATATCAATAATTTCATCGCGAACCATGTTGGTCACCGGCACTTCAGCGGTCGGTATCAGATAGTAAGGATGATCACCTTCCAGCTTGAACAAGTCTTCGGCAAATTTAGGCAGCTGACCAGTGCCTTGCAAAGACTGGTTGTTGACGATGTAAGGTACATTAATTTCGGTATAGCCGTGATCCTGGGTATGCGTATCCAACATGAATTGAATCAGTGCGCGATGCAGCCGTGCGGTCGCACCCTGCATAACTACAAAACGAGACCCGGTTAGTTTGCTGGCAGCAGCAAAATCCAGCCCGTGCTGCAGCGCTTCGCCAAGCTCAGCGTGATCTTTAACTTCGAAACCGTATTTCGCAGGCGTTCCCCACGTACTGACCACCTGATTGTCCTCTTCACTATCGCCATCGGGCACGGCCTCGTCTGGCACATTGGGTACGCCAAGCATGTACTCGTTCAATTCATCTTGCAGTGCCGAAAGCAGTTCTTTCTTGCTCTCGAGTGCCTCTTTCAAAGAATCCATGGACTTGAGAATATCGCCAATGTCTTTGCCTTCGGCTTTGGCTTTGCCGATTTCTTTGGAGCGGGCGTTGCGTTCGTTCTGCAGTGACTCGGTTTCCAATTGGATCTCGCGTCGTTTGGTATCGAGTTTGGTGATGTGGTCCACATCGAGTGTAAACTTCTTTTTGCGAAGTCGCTGGGCCAGTGCATCAGGTTCAGAACGAATCCATTTCGGGTCAAGCATGTCGAGTTTCCTGCATTTAAATAAGAATCAGTCTGGCGAGTTGCAGACCGGCGAATGCCGCAATCAGACAAACAAACACACTGCTGAGTATGTAAAGAAGCGCGCTATTGTAGTGGCCCTGTTCAAGCAACAAAAGCGCATCGAGTGAGAAAGTTGAAAAGGTGGTCATTGCACCTAGAAAGCCAATGATGACTACTGCGCGCCATTGCTCGGCGATCTGGATTTTCTCCACGAAGACGACGAAGGCAATGCCAATCAGGAAGCTGCCCAGCACGTTTACCACCAGGGTGCCAAGCGGGAAGCCACTGACCGAATAGCGTTGCACAGACGTATGCAGAAAGAAGCGCGTCACGGCGCCCAATGCTCCGCCCAGCGCTATTAGAAGAGTTGTCTGCATATCGGATGTGGGCTACGAAGTCCGGTAGATTGAGTGGTCAGGTTGGCAGTGATCAATTGCTGTAATTGTTCTGAATGATTTCAATGCCGCTCGGCGGATCGAAATTAAACAGCTGGTCGTCGAGTCTATGATTGCGCTCTATTGCACTAAACTGCCATACCGTCTGCTCGCCGTTTTTACTTTCCAGATGAATCATGTCCAGTGTCTGATCATTGAAATGAATGGCGATTTCCGCATAGACATTATCCGAACTCAGCGGCAGCAAATTAAACACAGTCAGTGCTTTGTCTTCACCTGCCCAACTCACCGCATAATCTTCTTGTAATGCAGAAGTGTCGCCACTTAATAACTGTGCTGCCAGTTGCGAACGATCGCTATTCCAGTCTTCGATGACTACTTGTTCCAAATCGGGTTGGTAGTTCCAGAGCGTTTGGCCGTTAGTGACGATCAATTCCGGAAACGGCGTCAGGGTTTCCCAGTAGAAACCGCCGGGCTTTTTCAGATGCATGCGAATACTGCTTTCTTCGAGCACCGCGCCATCGGATTCAAGAATCAATTGCGTCACGTCAGCAGACATGGTTTGTACGCCATTAAGGCGCGCATCAAGGCCAGCTATGGCAGTTTCCTGTCCATGAGTCGCGGTTGCCAATGTGAGCAGCAGCCCTGTGCATAGAGCGGCCGCAGCGTGCTTAATCATCATTAACTCTCAGTGTCAGTCGCGTGGCGGTGGTGGCGCGATCACTTCGCGGGAGCCATTGCTGCCCATCTCGGAAACAACGCCGGCCGCTTCCATGGATTCTATCATACGCGCTGCACGGTTATAGCCGATACGCAATTTGCGCTGTACGGCGGATATGGAGGCCTTGCGCGATTCAGTCACGAAGCGAACCGCCTCGTCGTAAAGCGCATCATCCTCCTCAGCATCGTCTCCCCCGCCGGAACCGGCGAAGTTACCCATGTCGCCATCATCCGCGCCCTGGGTAATGCTGTCGATATACACAGGCTCGCCGCGCTTCTTCCAATCGGCTACCACCCGGTGCACCTCTTCATCACTGACAAAGGCACCATGAACTCGTGTCGGAACACCACCGCCGGGTGGCAGGAACAGCATGTCGCCATGGCCAAGCAATTGTTCGGCACCGCCTTCGCCAAGAATGGTGCGGGAGTCTACCTTCGATTGCACCATGAATGACAAACGCGTTGGTACGTTGGCTTTGATCAGGCCGGTCAGCACGTCGACCGATGGCCGCTGCGTGGCGAGGATCAAGTGAATACCTGCCGCGCGCGCTTTCTGCGCGATGCGGGCAATCAGCTCTTCGACTTTCTTGCCAACCACCATCATCATGTCAGCCAGCTCATCAACGATAACGACGATGTTGGGCAAAGGTTCCAGTTCCGGAGCTGATTGCTCTTCTTCGAGCAACATGGGGTCGGCTTTCCAGATCGGATCGATAATGGGGCTGCCGGCTTTTTTGGCGTCCCCTACTTTCTTGTTAAAGCCAGCCAGATTACGTACGCCAAGCGCTGACATCAATTTGTAGCGCCGCTCCATCTCTGCCACGCTCCAACGCAAGCCATTGGCCGCGTCTTTCATGTCGGTGATGACCGGTGTGAGCAGATGCGGAATCCCGTCATACACGGACAGCTCCAGCATTTTCGGGTCAATCATGATGATGCGCACGTGTTCCGGCGTCGACTTGAACAGCAAGCTGAGAATCATGGCGTTGATACCGACTGACTTGCCCGAGCCGGTCGTACCGGCAACCAGCAAGTGCGGCATCTTGCTCAGATCGACAATCACGGGTTTGCCGACGATATCGTGTCCCAGAGCCATACTCAGCGAAGAGCTGGCGCGGTCGAATTCTGGCGAAGACAGTACCTGGCTCAGATAGATTGTCTCGCGTTTTTCATTGGGAATTTCGATGCCGATGACAGTCTTGCCGGGAATGACTTCCACAACACGCACCGACACCACTGCCAGCGAGCGCGCCAGGTCCTTGGCCAAACCGGTAATGCGGCTGGCTTTTACCCCGGGTGCTGGCTGCACTTCAAAGCGGGTAATTACCGGTCCGGGGTTGACCGCAGTCACTTCGATTTCGATGCCGAAGTCCTTGAGTTTGAGCTCCAGCAGTTTCGACATGGCCTCCAGTGATTCCTTGGAGAAACCGGATTCATTGGTTTCCTGCCAGGCATCGAGCAAGCCAATGGCGGGCAACTCCTTGACCGAGCTGGCTGCGAACAAGGTGCCCTGCCGTTCCTTTTCAACGCGCGGGCTCTTGGGTGGAGCTTTCCGGGGTGGCTCCTGAATTGTCGGTCGCACGCGTTTCTTTTCTTTCTCGATGTGAATGTCGAGCACTTTCTTGCGGCTTTCCAGACGTTCCTTGGCCGCATGAGCTTGTTTGCGCTCTTCCAGCCATTTCTGCGAGCGTGCCATCACGCCGGTATAGAAAGCCAATGTCCAGCCACCAATGCTGTCCACTACGTGCAACCAGGAGATGGTGGCCGTGATCGTCAGGCCAAACAGAAATACCGCCAGCAACAGTAGCGTACTGCCCAAAGTAGCCAATACCGGTACGCATAAATCAGCCACCAGTGACCCGATAACGCCGCCGGCCAAATAGGTCACATTCGCGGGGATTTGAAAATGTAGCGTTGCCAGCCCACATGCCGAAATCATCAGCAGCAGAAATCCCAGCGTCTTGAGCCCGAACAACGGCCACGAGAATGGCTCTTCAAGAGCTTCTTCGCGGAATGAGGTATAGATCTTGTAACCGAGGAAGGCCGGAAAGCCGTAAGCTAGATACCCCAGCAGGTGTAGCAAGATGTCAGCCACCCAGGCGCCATAGACGCCAACCGCGTTTTGCACGGCATCGCTATTGCCTGTCGTGGTGAAGCCCGGGTCATCCGGGGAATAACTGACCAGGGCGATAAGGAGAAACAGGGCCAGCAGGAAATAGACGATAAGCGAACCTTCGCGCACCACCCGTTGCATCAGGGTGCTGACTTCATCTTCTGGTTCGGCTTTGCTCATTTTCGTATTCATTAATAGTTTCAGTGACCTGCGACTATTTTATCTCATCAATTCTAGATTAGTTAGTCGATCTGACAGGTTTTTCAAATGGATTCAAATGCTCGCCTGCGTGGGTCTTTGCTGGCAATAACGCTTACTATCCTAACGTTATCGGGCAATAGACCCAGAGTATTAAGAATCGCCTGAACTTGAGCTGACTTACTTCGCGAATTAACAAATTGCCAGCAAAAGCATTCCAGGCAACCGCTGGCGGGTGAAAAACAGGTAGAATGCGCGCCCTGTGACTTTAAATTCTGCGCACCGCCTTCATTATTAGAAGCATTGACAAGATAAGGAACGATTCATGAACGACGCTGTATCTCATCACCGCCTGATCATTCTGGGTTCTGGCCCAGCCGGCTACACTGCGGCTGTGTATGCTGCCCGAGCCAATCTCGACCCGGTGGTCATCACTGGCCTGGAGCAAGGTGGACAATTGACGACCACGACTGACGTGGACAATTGGCCTGGTGATGTCGAAGGCCTGCAAGGTCCTGATTTGATGGACAGAATGCGTCGTCATGCCGAACGCTTCGATACCAAGGTGGTCTTTGACCATATCAACACTGTGGACCTCAAGCAGCGCCCTTTCCAGCTAAACGGTGACAGCGGTGCCTATACTTGTGATGCCCTGATTATCGCCACTGGTGCTTCGGCGCAGTATCTGGGCCTTGAGTCTGAGCAAGCTTTCATGGGCAAAGGCGTGAGCGCCTGCGCTACCTGTGATGGTTTCTTCTACCGCAACAAGAAAGTCGCGGTGATTGGCGGTGGCAATACTGCCGTGGAAGAAGCGCTATACCTGTCCAATATCTGCTCACACGTCACAGTCGTGCATCGCCGCGACAGTTTGCGCGCCGAGAAGATTCTGCAGAAGAAACTTTTCGAGAAAGTCGAGGAAGGCAAGATCACCATGGCCTGGGATCATGAGCTGGATGAAGTCACCGGCGATGAGATGGGCGTTACAGGCATCAATATCAAGCATGCCAAGACCGGAGAACTGCAAGCCCTGGATGTGGATGGCGTCTTTATTGCCATCGGACATATCCCCAACTCGGAGATATTCAAGGACCAGCTGGAAATGCGCAATGGCTATGTCGTCGTCAATACTGGCCTGGGCGGCAATGCCACCGAAACCAGTGTGCCGGGCGTCTTCGCCGCTGGCGATATCGCCGATCAGGTCTATCGTCAGGCTGTTACCAGCGCCGGATTCGGCTGTATGGCTGCGCTGGATGCGGAGAAATTTCTGGATTCCTGACGCCAAGCGAGCGTTACTATGCCCCTGCCCTGGCTGGATGCTGAACCTGTAGAGTTTCCTGCAACGCACACCGCCCTTGATGATCCCAATGGCTTGCTGGCGGCAGGCGGCGCGCTGACTGCCGATTGGCTGGAAACCGCCTATCGGCACGGCATATTCCCCTGGTTTGAAGAAGGCCAACCAATCCTGTGGTGGACGCCTGACCCACGCTTGGTGCTATGGCCCGAGCAACTGCATCTCTCCCGCAGTTTGCGTAAATCATTGCGCCAGACCGCGTGCCACTTCTCCATGGACACCGCCTTCGCAGAGGTCATGACTGCCTGTGCCGAACCGCGCGACGACTATGGTGGCACCTGGATTACTCTGGATATGCAACAAGCCTATGAAGAACTCCATCAGCGCGGCCTGGCCCATTCCCTCGAGGTCTGGGACGGCAAGGAACTGGTCGGCGGTCTGTACGGCATCGCCATAGGCCGCGCCTTCTTCGGCGAATCCATGTTCTCTCGTCAGACAGACGCCTCAAAAATGGCCCTGGCCCGACTGGTCAAACAGCTGCAACGTTGGGGGTTTGAGCTGATAGACTGTCAGGTATCCAGCCAACATTTGCTGTCACTGGGCGCTCAGGAAGTGTCTCGCGAGTTATTTGAAGGCAAGCTGGCACATCTGACCCGCGCAGAGGGACGTAGTGGATTTTGGCGACTGGATGCCGATTTAATACAATGTGACGATGCAATCTAATTCGAAAGTTATCAGTTCGGTCAGGCTGTTCCGCACCTCACCTCATCCCTGTAGTTACAAGGAAGAGCAACAAGCGGCGACAGTATTCGTCGACCCCGATCTGGTCGTCGACAAGACTCTCAACAGCAAGCTGAGCGAATTAGGCTATCGGCGCAGCGGAGCCCATCTGTATCGCCCGGATTGTGATTTCTGCTCCGCCTGTATCTCCTGCCGAATTCCCGTCGATGAATTCAAACTGAAACGCCGCTACCGCCGCATTCTCAATAAAAATAAGGATTTGCATGTTGAGGAACGTACTGACCTGACGTGCCAGGCCTCTTATGATTTGTACCGCCGTTATATCGATACGCGGCATCGAGACGGCGATATGTATCCAGCCTCCAAGGAGCAATTCGAAGCGTTTATCAAGACCAAAACAGTCGATACACGCTTCTTCCTGTATTTCGCCGGCAACGATCTTGTTGCCGTGAGTGTGACCGACTTTCTCGAGCAAGGTCTGTCAGCGGTGTATACCTTTTTTGATCCCGATCTCGCGCATCGCTCATTAGGTAAATATGTCATCCTCTGGCAAGCACAACACTGCCGCAACTTGAATCTTCCCTACCTGTTTTTGGGCTACTGGATCAAAGGTTGCGAGAAAATGCAGTACAAGAGTGAGTTCCGGCCCCTGGAGTTGCTCATCGATGGCTCCTGGCTGCGCCTCAAATAAGCCCGCCACACCGCACAACTTCTTTGCCAAAGCACTGAAAATACGTCACAATGCTGCCCGCTTAACTCTAGCAAGGAGACCTAATGGCAAAAGAAGACCAGATTGAAATGGAAGGCGAAGTCGTCGACACGCTTCCTAACACCATGTTCCGCGTAAAACTGGAAAACGGACACATTGTTACGGCACACATCTCAGGCAAGATGCGCAAGAACTATATTCGTATTTTGACTGGAGACCAGGTCCGTGTGGAATTAACGCCATACGATCTGACTAAAGGCCGTATTACCTACCGCGCTCGTTAATTCCTGTTGCCGGTGCTAGCCGGCATGAAAACGGGATAACTCTTCGAGCTGACTTCGTAGTAAGCAACCTTTCGGCAATGTCAGCCGAAGCAGCCGTCAACCTTCATTACAGACCAGTGAAAAGCTGACCGGCGTCACGTGCGCGCCGAATCAAGCTCTTCTTGCTGTTGCTTTTTCTTGCCCTGAATATTCAGCTTGATGTCGTCGTTCTCGACGGTGACATTGACATCGCCCCCGCCATCAGACAACTCGCCAAAGAGAATATCTTCAGCCAGCGCCTTCTTCAGTTTTTCCTGAATCAAACGCGCCATTGGTCGTGCGCCCATGGCTTCGTTATAACCATGTTGGACGAACCAGTCGGTAGCCAATTCATCGACATGCAACAAGACGTTCTTGTCATCAAGCTGTACTTGCAGGTTGACCAAAAATTTGTCGACCACAGTTCGTATCGTAGCAGGCGTAAGCGCGCCAAACTGGATAATGCTGTCGAGACGATTACGGAATTCCGGAGTAAAGGCTTTCTTGATGATCTCCATACCGTCTGTCGTATGATCCTGTTCCGTAAAACCAATACTGGAGCGCGCCATTTCCTGGGCACCGGCGTTGGTAGTCATGATCAGAATGACATTGCGGAAATCGGCCCGTCGACCATTGTTGTCAGTCAATGAACCGTGGTCCATTACCTGCAATAACAGATTGAAGACATCCGGATGTGCTTTCTCGATTTCATCAAGGAGCAACACACAATGCGGGTTCTTGGTGACAGCTTCGGTCAATAGACCGCCCTGATCAAAACCGACATACCCGGGCGGCGCACCTATCAATCGCGATACGGTATGGCGCTCCATGTATTCGGACATATCAAAGCGCACCAGTTCGATACCCATGATCTTGGCCAACTGACGGCTGACTTCGGTTTTACCGACTCCCGTAGGACCAGCGAACAGGAATGAACCAATCGGCTTTTCTCCTTCGTTCAAACCAGCACGCGAAAGCTTGATCGCAGTCGACAGTGAATCGATTGCCTTGTCTTGACCAAACACCACCATTTTCAGATTTGGCTCGAGGCTCTTGAGTGCATCGATGTCAGAATTGGAGACGTGTTTGGGTGGAATCTTGGCAATCGCTGCGACAACTTTTTCCATGTCCTGAACCTGGATAAGCTTCTTGCGCTTGCTGACTGGTTGCAGACGTTGATAGGCACCCGCCTCGTCAATAACGTCAATCGCCTTGTCGGGCATATAACGGTCGTTAATATAGCGGCCTGCCAATTCTGAGGCCGCCTTCAAGGCACGATCGCTGTAGCGTAAATCGTGGTGCGACTCGAAACGGGACTTGAGCCCTTTCAGAATACGGTAAGTAGTATCGACATCGGGTTCGTCCACATCAATTTTCTGGAAGCGGCGCGACAACGCCCTGTCCTTCTCAAAAATACCGCGGTATTCCTGATACGTGGTCGAGCCAATGCAACGCATGTTGCCAGAGGTCAGAACCGGCTTGAGCAGATTGGAAGCATCCATGACCCCACCCGAAGCAGCGCCGGCACCGATAATGGTGTGGATCTCGTCAATGAACAAAATCGCATGTTCGTTTTTCTTCAATTCGGCTAGCAGTGCCTTGAAACGTTTTTCAAAGTCACCGCGGTATTTGGTGCCGGCCAGCAAAGCGCCGAGGTCCAGAGAGTAGATGACACTATTGGCCAGAACTTCCGGAACCTGCTCTTCAACAATCAGTTTGGCCAGGCCTTCGGCCACAGCAGTCTTGCCGACACCGGATTCACCGACTAATAACGGGTTGTTCTTGCGGCGCCGTGACAAGACCTGAATGACGCGCATGACTTCGTCTTCACGTCCGATCAGTGGATCGATGCGGCCCTGTTCAGCTTCGGCATTAAGATTAGTGGCAAAACTCTCCAGCGGGTTGCTGGAGGCTTCTCCGCCCGCCTCCTCTTCTTGCTGCTCATGGCCAGGCTCATTGGGCGTTGTTTGGCCCGGAATCTTGGAAATGCCGTGGGTAATGAAATTCACTACATCAATACGGGCAACATCTTGCTGCCTGAGGAAATACACAGCCTGGCTTTCCTGTTCGCTGAATATGGCGACCAGCACATTGGCGCCGGTGACTTCGCGCTTGCCGGAGGACTGCACATGGAATACGGCACGCTGCAATACACGCTGAAAACCCAAAGTGGGCTGCGTCTCAACTGCGGCTTCGGCTTCGGGGATCAGCGGCGTAGTGGCATCGACAAAATCAATGAGTTCAGCGCGCAAACGCGCCAAATCACAATCGCAGGCAACCAGCACGCTGGAGGCGACTTCATTGTCGAGAAGTGCCAGCAAGAGGTGTTCAACGGTCATGAATTCATGACGTTTCTGACGCGCCCCCTTGAAGGCGTAATTGAGAGTTGCTTCGAGGTCTTTACTTAACATAGTGCGCCTTTACTGAGGATCGGCGACTACCGATCTGTTCTATCTGTCGACTTCGACAGAACATAAAAGTGGCTGCTCGCATTCCCGCGAATAATCGTTGACCTGGGCAGCCTTGGTTTCGGCGACATCCTTGCTATATACGCCACAAACACCTTTGCCTTCGGTGTGGACCTTCAACATGACTTGCGTGGCTTTTTCCACATTCATATTGAAGAATGAGCGTAGCACATCGACGACAAAATCCATCGGGGTGTAGTCGTCATTAATCAACACCACCTTGTACAGTGGTGGTTGCTTGAGCTTGGGCTTTTCAGTTGTGGTGGTTGTGCCAATATCAGGATCATTGTCACTCTCATCCCCGGCGTTGCGAGGCCGCATGGGAAGCTGGGTCATGCCGGTCTGTAAGCCAATTTTATTCGTCATACCTGTACTACTAAGAAACGATCAAATCGTGGTTAAGGATTACTTGCTTGACCATGACAGAAGTTATTTTGCGCCAGATTTTCTGTCTTGGGAAGGGTTGATCTATAGCTCTATTTGGCTCTGACAGCCAAGCAAGCCTGATTGAATATGGCGCTAATTCATCATTTTTCAAGGGTTTGAGCGGCAATTCGCAGACAATAAATCAAGACATATTTTTGACATCGGCCAAGCACTCCTGTATAGGATTATTTGTGGCTAATTGTCACGCCTTAATAATTACAAGAAATAATAACAGTACGGAGTTTAGAATGAGTACTGGGCAAGTAAAATGGTTCAACAATGCAAAGGGTTTCGGCTTCATTCTTCCTGACGATGGGGGTGACGATTTATTCGCGCACTACTCGGCCATCGGGATGGAGGGCTATAAAACTCTGAAAGCTGGTCAGTTAGTTTCTTTCGATGCGATCGAAGGGCCCAAGGGGTTGCATGCTGCAAACATACACCCTCTCGCGGACTCTGAAGGCAGTGCACCCAGCACTGACAGCGTCGAAGGGGCAACAGGAAGTTCAGAGGAAGCTGCCAATGCGGAGCAAGCTTCTGACTCACCGCCCATAAGCGAAGAATCTGCCGCACAAACTGGATAGTCTTCAGCTCTGCTGAGCTGGGCAGTTTGCCGTGCATGTAGCCTGGGCAACCAGGCTACCACTTCATCACAGCAGTTCCTTGTGAGAGCATGCTACGCTCTTTTTTTGACTAAACTCTTGTTTGATTCACAGGTGTTCAAGTCACAGGTGTTTAAAGCACTGGTGTTTAGACCTGTGGGGTTTTAAGCAAAAGGGTTTTAAGCAAAGGAACTGGCGTGGCAGCAATTATTCTTCTGAACAAGCCCTATGGGGTGCTCTCTCAGTTTACTGGTAGCGAACAGGAACAAACCCTGGCGCAGCATATTGATGCGCCCGGGTTTTACGCGGCTGGCCGACTGGATAAAGACTCCGAGGGGCTGCTGATTCTGACCAGTGATGGCAAGCTGCAGCAACAGATCAGCAATCCCCGCTACGACAAGAAGAAAGTCTATTTGGTGCAGGTCGATGGTGACATTGATGCGACTGCTATCAGCAAGTTACGCGTCGGTGTCCAACTCAAGGATGGCATGACGCGCGCGGCAGAGGCCGAGAAGATTGCCGAGCCAGCGTTATGGCCAAGAACCCCGCCAGTTCGCTTTCGAAAACACATTCCCACCTCATGGCTCAAGCTCACTATAAGTGAAGGTAAGAATCGTCAGGTGCGGCGCATGACGGCAGCGGTTGGCTTCCCCACTCTACGTCTTGTGCGCACTCAGGTTAGCCAGTGGCAGCTAGACGACCTGCAGCCAGGCCAGTGGTGCTACGCCGATGCAACCTAGACGTAGCAAAAGGATTCTTCGAAGGTGAAAAAGGTCAGCTAACCGTTCTATCTTTGCGGCGCTCGTAACGAAGAATTCGGCAAGCCGTGTTTGCCATCAACAAGATTTTTGCCAGCGCGCGATAGCGTCGTCATCTGATTGCCGACTATCCACCCACTCGCTGCCGTTGGGCGTTTCCTGTTTTTTCCAGAACGGCGCATTGCTCTTCAAATAATCCATAATGAACTGCGCAGCATCGAAAGCATCCTGACGATGGGCGCTGGCAGTAGCTACCAAAACAATCTGGTCTTGCGCCTGCAATCGGCCAACTCGATGAATGATACGTGTGGCCAGCAAGCGCCAGCGGGCATTGGCCTGATCGGCGATGTCCTGTAAACACTTTTCAGTCATGCCCGGATAGTGTTCCAGTGTTAGCGCAACAACTGATTCGTTTTTACTCTCGCTCCCACCTTCGCTCGCTGTCTGGTCATAGACTTCGCGCACGAGTCCGGTAAATGTGACAATTGCCCCGGCATCGCCTGCTGCGATTCGCAGCTCAGCTTGTTCGCGACCCAGATCAAAATCTTCGGTTTGAATGGAAATCATACTCCTAACCGCCAGTCATTGGTGGGAAGTAGGCCACTTCATCGTCATCATGGACCGGATGATCCGCACCAACAACGGTTTGATTCACAGCGGTAAGCAATTTGTTTTCATTGCTAACCAGCGCCGAGAAATTCTCATCCTGCAGTGCGAGCAAATCTGTGAGGTCTGACACTTTCTGTATTTTATTGGTGAGCTCAATCTCATCTCTGTCGCGGGACAAGGCTTCTCTAACGCTGGCGAAATAATGCACAGTAATCATGATTACACCGATTCCAGTCGTTTGTAGTGGCCACTGCGGCCACCTTCTTTTTCCTGCAGACAGATATCACCGATGACCATGTCTTTATCAACAGCCTTACACATATCGTAGATCGTCAGCGCCGCCACCGACACGGCGGTCAACGCCTCCATCTCGACACCAGTCTGACCGCTGACTTTGCAGCGCGCCTGAATCTCAACACAGTGTTGCTCGTTATTGAGTTGCAGTTGCACATCAACCGAACTCAACATCAACGGATGGCACAAGGGAATCAGGCTGGAACACTGCTTGGCAGCTTGAATGCCAGCAATACGTGCCACGCTCAGTACGTCCCCTTTCTTGTGCCCGCCTTCGGCTATCAAGGCAAGGGTCTGCTCAGACATGCTGATCCTGCCAGCCGCAATGGCAATGCGCTGGGTGACGTCTTTGTCACCAACATCGACCATGTTGGCGTTCCCTTGTTGGTCAATATGGGTCAGTTTACTCATGCGGGTGTGCTGCCTTTGTCGGCCAATTGTCGCCCACTGACGACATTCGGCTAGGGTTTGCTTGGGTGGCGATATTATCCATGTTTATGGCGCTGAGCTAAAGCTGGGCTTCGCGCTTGCAGCGTGAATCCTGCTGTAGCTATTGAATAGTCGCAGCACCAAGGGCTAGCATTGCATCCTTTTGCGGAAACCCCATGCGTCAATTACCCCATGTCACCGTTGCCACTGTTGTTGAGCGCGACAATCACTTTTTGATGGTCAAAGAACACTCCGACGGCGTCGTGGTTTATAATCAGCCCGCCGGGCACCTGGAAATTGGCGAGTCGCTAGTCGCAGCGGCAGTACGTGAAACGCTCGAGGAAACCGGCTGGCATGTCACTGTGCACAACCTGCTGGGCATTTATCAATACACTTCGCCAGCCAACGGCATTAGCTATGTCCGGGTTTGTTTTATCGCTGAGGCCGATCATCAGGAGCCCAATGCCACATTGGATGCAGAAATCATCGAAGCGATTTGGTTACCGGCTGCGCAAATCCACAATCTTGGCGCGCAATTGCGTAGCCCCATGGTGAGCCGCGCAATCACGGATTACGAATCCGGCACGCGCTATCCACTCGAACTGATACAGCTTTAGCACAGGAAGTCACTCCCTCAAGTATGATTGCAGACCCCGCAACAACCCGCGTTATCGTCGGTATGTCCGGTGGCGTTGATTCATCTGTCGCCGCCCACCTTCTCAAGCAGCAAGGCTACCAAGTAGCCGGCCTGTTCATGAAGAACTGGGAGGAAGACGATGGCACTGAATACTGCACTGCCAAGGAAGATCTGGCCGATGCGCAGTCAGTTTGCGACAGTCTTGGCATCGAGCTGCATGCCGCCAATTTCGCCGCCGAGTACTGGGACAATGTGTTCGAACACTTCCTCAGTGAATACCAGGCTGGCCGTACCCCGAACCCGGATGTCTTGTGTAATCGCGAAATCAAATTCAAGGCGTTCCTGGAATACGCCCAGGAGCTCGGCGCCGACTTGATTGCCACCGGGCACTATGTCCGAAAACAGGCCAGCGGTGACCACACGTATCTGCTGAAAGGCAAAGACGACAACAAGGATCAGAGCTATTTCCTGTGTGAAGTGAATGAAGCCTGTTTGGCGAAAAGTCTGTTCCCGGTTGGCGAGCTACCCAAGAGTGAAGTACGGCAGATTGCCGCCCAGCTAGGCCTGCGCACCCATGACAAGAAAGACAGTACGGGCATCTGCTTTATTGGTGAGCGTAAATTCAAGGATTTCCTGCAGCAGTACTTGCCCGCCCAGCCCGGCAGCATTGAAAGCACTGATGGCGAGGTAATCGGTCAACATGCCGGGCTCATGTATTACACCCTTGGCCAGCGTCAGGGGCTGGGCATCGGCGGCATTGCCAACCGCCCGGAAGCCGCTTGGTATGTGGTTGAAAAGGATCTGACCCGCAACGTGCTGGTCGTGGGTCAGGGAAATGCCAATGAAGATCTGTATTCGTCTGCGCTGCTCGCGCAGCCCGCCAGCTGGGTCAATTCACCCCCGCCTGTGCTGCCGCTGACCTGTCATGCCAAGGTGCGCTATCGTCAGGCTGATCAACAATGTACGGTGTCAGCGCGTGACGACGGCCGGCTTCATGTGGCCTTTGGCAAACCGCAGCGGGCAGTCACCCCGGGGCAATATATTGTGTTTTATGATCAGGAGCGCTGCCTTGGCGGTGCGATAATCGATAGCTATGAGTAGTCAATTTACCCGCTGGGAAAACCAGAACATTGCCCTGGCTGCAGTTACCCAATGCGCATCACTGGTGCAGAGTCTGGCCGTATCCGGGCAGGCGCCGCAATCGGACCTGCTAGCCTGTATTAACCCATTGATGGTGCTCAACCCGGATTCGATCGACGCGGTCTATCCACAGGTGCCCGAACTCACCCGCGGGCTGCGCACCATGCAATCGCTGCTGGGCAGTGAGCGGTCACCGGAAAATGCCGATATGGTGCGCTACATTCTCGGCATGTTGCTGTTGCGCAATAAACTCGACGGTGATTCGGCCATGCAATCCACGGTACGCGATCGCCTGGCGCGCATCGAACCAATACAGGCCGTGCCAGAGGATTTTCAGGATCTTGATGAACGTGAGCGTCTGCAGGCTGCTCAAGATCGGTCCTTTCGCCAGCTGGCTGGTCTGTATCAGGATACAATCAGCACCCTGTCGTATCGGGTGCAGGTGCAGGGCAAAGTCGAGCACCTGAAAGACGAACAGGTTGCCAACCGTATTCGCGCCCTGCTGCTCGCCGGGATTCGTTCCGCTGTGTTGTGGCATCAACTCGGTGGCCGCCGCTGGCGCCTGCTGTTTTACCGTAAGAAAATTCAAGAATCTGCTGGAGATATCCGGCGTAAGTTATTGTCATCTGTATAGGAAATACGCATGTCGAACGACACAAACAGCCCGCTGCTGGCACTCTCGCCACTGGATGGTCGCTACCAGAGTAAATGCCGCGAACTGGCTCCCTTCTTCAGTGAATTTGGCCTCATGCGCTACCGCGTGCAGGTCGAAGTCAAATGGCTGCAAGCACTAGCCGGCGTTGCACAAATTAGCGAGTTGCCGGCTCTGACAGCCGCCGAAAGTGACAGCCTCGACAGCCTGTTTACGGATTTTTCACTGGCCGATGCTGAACGTATCAAGGCTATCGAAGCCACCACCAATCACGACGTCAAAGCAGTTGAGTATTTCATCAAGGAAAAACTCAGCGGTCAGGCCAATCTGGCAACGCATCTCGAGTTCGTGCATTTCGCCTGCACCTCAGAGGACATCAACAACCTCGCCTATGCTCTGATGCTCCGGGAAGGTCGCGACCAGGGCCTGTTGCCGGTGATGCAGGAAGTCGTGGCTGCCTTGCGTGACAAAGCACTGCAATTCGCCGAGCAACCGCTACTGTCGCGCACCCATGGCCAGCCAGCGTCACCTTCCACCGTCGGTAAGGAGTTTGCCAACGTGGTTGCGCGCCTGGAGCGGCAACTCAGCAGCTTCGCCAATAACGAGATTCTGGGCAAAATTAACGGCGCCGTGGGTAATTTCAATGCTCACTACAGCGCCTACCCGGAAGTTGACTGGCCCACCGTGGCCCGGGACTTTGTCACATCGCTGGGGCTGACCTGGAATCCGTACACCACGCAAATTGAACCCCATGACTATCTGGCCGAAACGTTCGCCGCTCTGGCCCGCTTTAACACCGTGCTGATGGATTTCGACCGCGACATCTGGTCGTACATTGCCCTGAATTACTTCCGCCAAAAGCCGGTGGCTGGTGAAGTGGGCTCCTCCACCATGCCGCACAAAGTCAATCCTATCGATTTCGAGAATTCGGAAGGCAATCTTGGTCTGGCCAATGCCCTGCTGACCCATCTTGGCGAGAAATTGCCGGTATCGCGCTGGCAGCGCGACCTGACCGACTCCACGGTACTGCGCAACATCGGCACGGGGCTCGCTTACAGCCTGATTGCCTATCGCGCCACCTTGAAAGGTCTGGGCAAGCTGGAATTGAATGCCGCGGTCATTGACCGTGATATCGATAATTGCTGGGAGATTCTTGCCGAGCCAGTGCAAACAGTGATGCGTCGCTACGGGGTTGCCGAACCCTATGAGAAGCTCAAGGAATTGACCCGTGGCAAGGGCATTGATCAGGACACGCTGCAGACCTTCATCGCGACCCTCGATATCCCCGAGTCCGCGAAGCTGGAGTTGCAGCAGCTGACCCCACGCACTTATCTGGGTAATGCCATTGCACAGGCCAAGGCGATTTGAGCGACTTGCAGCGCAGTAGCGAGTTTGATGTTCAAGAGTTTTTGACAAACTATTGGCAGCAAAAACCGCTACTTATCAAGCAATTCTACAGTCATTTCCATGACCCGGTGAGCGCTGAGGAACTGGCCGGCCTGGCCTGCGAAGAAGCGGTCGAAAGCCGTCTCATCAGTTGTTATGGCCGCAGTACAAGCGGTGCAACGGCAGCTTGGCAATTGCGCCATGGGCCCTTTTCAGAGGCTGACTTTCTGGCCACCCCGGAAGCGGACTGGACCCTGCTTGTGCAAGCCGTGGATCAATGGCAAGAGGCAGTCCATCAGATGCTGGAGGCCTTTGATTTTCTGCCGCGCTGGCGCATCGACGACATCATGATCTCCTATGCCACGCCCGGTGGCGGCGTTGGCCCGCATTTCGATTACTACGATGTATTTCTTGTCCAAGGCGCCGGGCGTCGTCGCTGGCGTCTCGGTCAGCGCTGCGATGCCCAGACAGCGACCGTGGAACGCGCTGGTCAGGCGATCTTGCCTGACTTCGAAGTTACCGCCGATTATGAGCTGGAACCGGGCGATGCGCTCTATGTGCCGGCTGGTGTCGCCCACTGGGGTGAATGCACGACCTCTGGCTTGTGCTACTCGGTCGGCCTGCGGGCACCATCAGAGGCGGAAATGATCGCTGGAGTCAGTGATCTGCTTGTGGATAGCAGTGATCCGGCCCGGCGCTATCAGGACCCGGCAACGAGCCAGCCGCCAGCTCATAGCGGCGAAATCATGGCGTCAGCTACTGACGGCCTTCAGCAAACCCTCTCAGAGCGCCTCTCAGACCCTCTATGGCTAAAACAGTGGTTCGGCATGGCCGTAACGCAACCGCGCTATCCAGAGCTGCTGGAGCCTCTGGAGCAGCCCGTGGAGTTCCCAGCCTTGCTTGCTCTGGTCAAAGAGCAACCACTTACGCGACACCCGGCTTCCCGCATGGCCTTCACGTATCTGCCTGCAGCAGATCAGGTATTGCTGTTTGTCGACGGCGAGTGTTTCGCCCTGCCTGCGGCCGAGCTTCAACTTGCCCGGGAGCTTTGCCAGCCAAGCCTCGGAAACCTCGCGGATTTGTTGCCACAAGTGAAGAGCCCGGGTGCGCAACAATTGCTTGCCCACCTGGTCAGCAGCGGATCACTGTATTTGGGTGACGAAGAGCGCTGAATACCGTGGTGATACTCTTAACTTGTAACCTGATATAAGCCTATTAACCGTTTGTTAAATAACAATATCGCGCTGACTGGCAGAGCAGAATTGTGCCTGTAGTTCCGGGTAGGTGTGCACGGCCGGAAACTGCGGGAATTCAGCGATTACATTGTCAGGCGACTTGAACAGGATGCCAGCGTCGGCTTCACTCAACATGGTTGTATCGTTGTAGGAATCGCCCGCGGCTATCACCCGAAAGTTCAGCTGGTGGAAGGCTTTGACGCACTGTCGCTTGGGGTCTTCCTGGCGTAGTTTGTAGTCAACAATCATGCCCTTCTCATCGGCGATAAGGCGGTGACAGAACAGCGTCGGAAAGCCTAGCTGGCGCATTAGAGGATGGGAAAACTCATAGAAAGTATCTGATAAAATAATAACTTGGAAGTTTGACTTCAACCAGTTTATAAAATCGACCGCACCTTCAATTGGGGCCATCGTTGCGATGACTTCCTGAATATCCGGTAGTCCCAGCTTGTGCTGCGCCAACAGATCCAGCCGTTGGCGCATCAAGACGTTGTAATCCGGAATATCTCGAGTTGTGGCCTTCAACTCATCGATGCCGGTTTTCTCTGCAAATCCGATCCAGATTTCCGGGATCAATACACCTTCCAGGTCCAGTGCTGCTATTTCCATGACCAGATACTTCCTCGAGACAAAAGAGCCAATTTACCAGATCATTTGAGCGGCGAGAAGCTGTGACAGTGCATCTGTAACCGGGACCAAGATATGGTGTAGGTGAGTAATCGCCTAACCCATATTCTGTGTAAAATTATAGTTTAGACAGTCTAACTCATTAATTTAATTGAATTTTTTCACGTGGAACATTCATCTAAAAACCGCCGTCAGAAGCATGGTTAACAAGCCTGAACCGGCAAGCCTTTACCACATGCCGTAAATACACGAGAATGTTCGGCCTCTGGCAGCATGGTCTGGCCCCTGCTCCAAGCGCCGGCACTCTTGTCTGGCTCTAATTGTAAGGACCCAATTGTAAGGCCCTAAACATCAATACGGATCGCTGAATGTTGTCACCTGAACAAATCAATGCCTTGAACTCCGAGCTTCAAGACGCCCACCCCAAGCAGATCATGGCCAAAATCCAGGAAGTGCTGCCCAATACTGCACTGTCCTTTAGCGGTGCCGAAGATGTCTTGCTGTTGCACTTTGCCAGCAAGATGCCTCAGCCTTTGCCAGTCTTTACGCTGGATACCGGCCGACTGCACCCGGAGACTTACCGGTTTATCGAACAAGTGCGAGACCACTACGGTATCGCTATTGAGGCATTGAGTCCCGATGCGGACGCATTGCAGGCCCTGGTCAAGGCCAAGGGGCTGTTCAGTTTTTATACAGATGGGCACAGCGAGTGCTGCGGCATTCGTAAAGTCGCCCCGCTGCGCCGCAAGCTGCAGACTGTCGATGCCTGGATCACTGGTCAGCGCCGCGATCAAAGCCCGACGCGGGCCGAAGTAGCGGTAGTCGAGCTCGACAGCGCGGCGTCTACGTCCGAGCATCCGGTGATTAAAGTGAATCCCCTGGCCAACTGGTCATCTGCCAAGGTCTGGGAACATATCCGCTTATTGGAAGTGCCCTACAACCCCTTGCATGACCAAGGCTTTATCAGCATTGGTTGTGAGCCCTGTACTCGCCCGGTTGGCCCGAACCAGCATGAACGCGAAGGCCGTTGGTGGTGGGAAGAAGCAACCATCAAGGAATGTGGCTTGCATGCTGGCAACCTGCACGAGGCGCCCGGCGAGTAACTAGTCCGCCACGGTCAGAAGATCTGCATAACGCGGCACTGTCAGCTCAGCCAGCAACGCCTTGCGCTCTTGCGTATTCTGAGTCAAAGCGCAGCTCTCGATCACTCCCCTGCTTAAGTGGGGCGCAAACATTTCAATAAATTCAATCATATAGCTGCGTAAGTGCATGCCCCTTCTAAAGCCTATGCTGGTCAGGCTCGGGGCAAACAAGTGACTGGCATCGATGGCTATCAGGTCGCTGTCCTTGTCGGCCTCATGGGCCATGTCAGCGACAATCCCGACCCCCAGCCCTAGCCGCACATAAGTCTTGATGACATCCGCATCCGCAGCCGTGAACACCACGTTCGGCGCCAGGCCATGTTGTTTGAAGGCTTCGTCCAGTCTGGAGCGCCCGGTAAAGCCAAAGGTGTAGGTCACCAGCGGAAACCGGGCCAGATCGGCAATGCTCAGTGTGCTGCCAGCTGCCAGAGGATGGTCGCGCGGCAACAGAATCGCCCGGTTCCAGTAATAACAGGGCATCATCACCAGGTCACTGAACTGCTCCAGCGCTTCCGTGGCGATGGCGAAGTCTGCCGTACCATTGGCTGCCAGTTCGCTGATTTGCACCGGCGACCCCTGATGCAGCTGCAAGGCAACGCGCGGGAATTTGCCAATAAAGCGCCCGATTACCGGGGGCAACACATAGCGGCTCTGGGTATGGGTCGTGGCAATGCCCAGCGTGCCTGCATTCTTGTCGGCATGCTCCAAGGCGATGGCCTTGATGGCCGAGACTTGCCGCAAGACCTCGTCGGCGTGCGCGAGTATGGTCTCCCCGGCTGCTGTCAGATGACTCAGGTGCTTACCACTACGTGCAAAAATCTCGACACCCAACTCTTCTTCCAGTTGGCGGATCTGCTTGCTTACCCCGGGTTGCGAGGTGTGCAGCGCCAGTGCCGCCCGCGAGATATTGAGATGTTGTTTGGCAATTTCGCTGACAAAGCGTAGTTGTTGCAGTTTCATAGTATGGCCAGTCATCATTAATAACGAATAGCTATTAAAATATAATTAAATATTCTTTTAAAGAATAACATTAATCACGTAATGTCGATTCCCTTTTGCAGGCAGGCTGAAACTGGCCGATTACTGAGCAAGCATGGATATTCTGTTACATATCATCGCGGGCGCTGGCGTCGGCTTTGCCGTTGGTCTGACCGGCGTCGGTGGCGGTTCCTTGATGACCCCACTACTGCTGTTGTTTGGCTACCCTGCGCCCGTGGCGATTGGCACCGACTTGCTTTATGCCGCGGTCACCAAAGCTGGCGGCGCCTGGTCCCATCACCGTGCCGGCAATGTCGAATGGGGCATCGTCGGCTGGCTGGCATTGGGCAGTATTCCGGCCTCTGTTTTTCTGCACTGGGTGCTGCAGGGCAGCGGTTTTCAGGAATCGGAGGGCTACGCCGAACTACTGACAACCAGTCTGGGCATCATGCTGATCATCACTTCTGTCATCCTGCTTTCCCGGGACCGGATTCGCTTCAGTGCTGTGCAGGATTCTCCACCGGCTTTGCTGAGCTTTCTCCACAATCACCGCACCGCCATGACTTTTGTTATGGGGGTATTGCTGGGTATTTGCGTGACCTTGTCGTCGGTGGGGGCTGGAGCCTTCGGCGCAGCCATATTGCTCACTCTGTACGCCCGTATTTCCACGGTTCGTATCATCGGTACCGATATCGCCCACGCCGTGCCGTTAACCCTGATTGCCGGTTTGGGCTACTTGCTGACTGGCTATGTGGATTTCCAATTGCTGGCGGGATTATTGATTGGCTCGCTGCCGGCGATACATTTCGGATCACGGCTGAGCAATCGGGTGCCGGATAAAATACTGCAGCGCTTGCTGGTGGTCGTGCTGCTGACACTGGGGATGTTTTACACGCTGGGCTAAGCCCGTTGCATAAAACGTAGCAGCCTTATTTGTTGGCGACGCCGTGTGGCACATGGCCTGTCGCCACATGATTGCGAGCTGATTCGCAATGGCCTTCCTGATCATCAAAGAAAACGTCGGCATCAAAAGCCTGCAAGAACTGACCTTTGTCCAGCCCGCCAAGAAATAATGACTCATCAATGCGGATGTTCCAGGCTCGCAAGGTACGGACCACGCGCTCATGGGCCGGTGCGGCGCGCGCAGTAACCAGGCAGGTTCGCAGTGGCGCCTCGCCGGGTGGAAACGCGCCTTGCAGTTGTTGCAAAGCCGCCAAGAACGGTTTGAAGGGACCGCCGCTGAGCGGCTCATTGGCTGCTTCACGTTCGTTCTTGGTAAAGGCCTCGAGGCCGCTATTCTTGAAGATGATTTCTGATTCATCTGAAAACAGCACGGCATCGCCATCAAAGGCGATCTTCAATAATTCATGGGGCGCCTTGGGCTTCTTGGAGGGCAGAATGGTTGCTGCCGCCACACCCATTTCGAGAGCCTGCCTTACATCCACGCCATCGGTGGACAAAAACAGATGACAATTAAACGGCGCGATATAGCGGTACGGACTGTCACCACTGCAAAATGCAGCCCGGGTAATATTGAGGCCGTAGTGCTCAATGGAATTGAAAATACGCAGCCCGGTGTCGGCGCTGTTACGCGACAACAGAATCACTTCCACTGGCGATTCGCCTAACAAAGTATTCAGTTTTAACAGTTTCTGAACCAGCGAAAAGGCGACGCCTTCCTGCAATGGCTCGTCTTCATGTTCAATCTGGTACTTCTGATAGGCATCGAGCCCTTCTTCTTCGAATACCCGATGACTTTCGGCCAGATCGAAAAGCGCTCGCGAGGAGATCGCAATGACCAGCGGATCAATGGCAGGAATTTTCTTGTCAGTCATGGCAGACATCCGGGAATTTTGCCGACAACCCTCAGGGCATCGGCGCAGTTAAGCAACACTGAGACAAGTATGCCACTACACCGCTCAGCAATATAGAGCAATGGGGTATTCGCCGTTACGGCGGTCACATCTTCCAAGCAGGTGTATTGCTCATTCAGCAAGCCCGATATAGTCTGGCTATCAGTCAGCTGACAACTAATGGATTACGGCAGCAGCAAAGTAATGACATGGGAATATTGAAAGAGGAACAAAAGCTGCGCACCGGATTGATTCTCTCCGGTGGCGGTGCCAGAGCGGCTTATCAGATCGGCGTGCTGCGAGCTATCGCCACACTATTGCCGAAACACGCTCCTAATCCGTTCAATGTAATTTCCGGCACCTCAGCTGGTGCCTTGAATGCCGTGTCACTGGCGACTCATGCACAGCGCTTGCGAACCGGTGTGCGGTCACTGGAGTTCATCTGGAAAAACCTCACCAGCGATCAGGTTTACGACCCTCGCTCCAGCAATATGCTCGGCAGCTTGTCCAATCTGGTCGTGCCGTTACTGGGCAAGAAAAGCACTTCCAACTCGATCGCCCTGTTTGATTCGGCACCACTGGCCAATCTGTTGGGCCGGGTACTGAAATTCGAACGCATTCAACGCAACATCGATATCGGTCTGCTCGATGCGATAAGCATTACGGCCAGCGCCTACAGCACCGGTGAGTCAGTCTCTTTTTATCAGGCCGTTAAAGGCATTGAAGATTGGGAAGGGCCGCATCGAATCGGTCGCCGTGATACGTTAACACTCGATCATTTACTCGCCTCATCAGCAATACCGGTAATGTTTCCTGCCATTAAACTTGGCGACCAGTATTTCGGCGATGGTGCCGTGAGACAACTGGCACCTACAAGTACCCCTTTGCATCTCGGGGCACGACGCATTCTGGCAATCGGTGTAAGCGGTAATCGAACCAAGCGCCCTTTGGAAGACGAGATGACTGAGCACCCTACCCTGTTACAATTGTTAGGGCACCTTCTCAATAGTGCGTTTGTCGATACGCTGGAGAACGATCTTGAATTCCTGCGGCATATGAACGAAGTGCTGCCCCATGTGCCGAAACGTGCCTTACGCAAGTACGGCATCGACATGACTGAAGTAGAGTTGCTGGAGATTTCGCCTAGCCAGGAATTGAACGTACTGGCTCAGGATTTCTACGACGAACTGCCGAAGCCGCTTTCGCGTTATATCAAACCGGAAACTTCGGGCAGTATGTTAAGCCTGATTTTATTTGAGAAAGGTTTTTGCTCGGCACTGTGGCGCCTCGGTTACGAAGACGCCATGAACAAAGAAAACGAGATTCGCGAATTCTTCCGCGTTCAGGAATAAGCGCGCCTAGTCTTGCTCTGGCCGATAACACGCGCCGGTGCCGGCAAGCCCGCAATAGCCGCCCGGGTTCTTGGCCAGATACTGCTGGTGGTAATCTTCCGCATAATAGAATTTTTCCAGCGGTTTGATTTCCGTAGTTATCTGCGCATAGCCTTTTTCATTCAGTGACTGCTGAAATGTTTTGGCGCTTTGCTCGGCGGCTTTCTGTTGCTGCTCATTGGTCGCGTAAATCGCCGAACGATACTGGGTGCCGCGATCGTTGCCCTGACGCATTCCCTGAGTTGGATCATGGGCTTCCCAAAACTGCGCAAGCAATTCCTGAAAACTGATTTGGGCAGGATCAAAAAACACCAACACTGCTTCGGTATGCCCGGTCATGCCACTACATACATCTTCGTAAGTCGGATGCGCCGTCAACCCGCCTGCATAACCAGCTGCTGTGCTGAACACACCAGGCAATTCCCAGAACAGCCGCTCTGCTCCCCAAAAACAGCCCAGGCCGAAAATCGCTTTTTCAAGATGGGCCGGCACGGGTTCCACAATGGGGTTGCCGTTGACAAAATGCTCGGGAGAAAAACTGAGTGCTTGCTCGCGATCCGCAATGGCTTCTTCGCGACTCGGCAATTCGACGGCTTTTGCTTGGCGACTGAACAACATGGTGGGCCTCATCTATTGAGTTCGAAATTGCGCACTTGCTCGGTGCGCAGACGCCGTGATTGATTGAATCGGTGTCTTGCATACGGCAAGATGCAGACACAACAATGATAACGGGTATTGTACGATATGAACCGGATAATGCATGTGCCTTTACTGACGCTCAGAGCAGCAATTTTTCGTTTTGGCGGTTTTCTCCCTCGGCTCGATTGCCTGCCGCCTGCCAATTCCCTGTTGGCAGTATGTCTGCTTTTTAGCGCCGGCAGTGCCTCTGTCACTCTGGCGAACCCCGCGTCAGTGCGTAGCGATCTCGACAATCCAATTCTACAGCTGAGTACAGTCATGCCCCAAACCCCGGACAAGACAGCCAATAACCCTGCCATTCAGCCCTTTACGATAGCCATTCCCGACAGCGCGCTGGAGGATTTGCAGTCGCGCCTGAGCAATACACGTTGGCCGGATCAATTAACCGATGTGAGCTGGGAGTACGGTACCGAGAAATCTGCACTGCAAGAGATCGTCAGATACTGGCAAGACGAATTTTCCTGGCGTGAACAAGAAGCCACCCTGAATGCCATGGATCAATACACTACTGAAGTGGATGGTCTCGACATGCACTTCATTCATCAGCGCGCCGCGAACAGCGACGCGATTCCCCTGCTTCTGGTACATGGCTGGCCTGGCTCTATTGCCGAATTCACCCACCTGATTCCGCAACTCGCAAACCCCGAAGCGCACGGCGGCACAGCTAGCGATGCGTTTCATGTCATCGCTCCGTCCCTGCCCGGCTTCGGCTTTTCGGAAAAGCCAGCCACTGCAGGCTATAGCCCGGAGCGTATCGCATTGGTGTTGGCCGAATTAATGGCTACTCTGGGTTATGAACAATATGCCCTGGCCGGCGGCGACTGGGGCGGCATTATCAATCGTCATCTGGCCAATCATTATCCGGAGCGACTGATTGCCTTGCACAGCAACTTTGTTCTCGCCGCGCCTCCTGAAGACCCGGCCCAGCGTGATCAAGCCACTGCCGAGGAACTGGCCTTGCGCGAGAGTCGTGCTAACTTTATGCGCAATGAATTGGCCTACCAGCAAATTCAGGGCACCAAGCCGCAATCATTGGGCTATGGCTTGAATGATTCCCCGGTGGGGCTGGCAGCATGGATAGTGGAGAAATTCCATGGCTGGACCGACATGCCGCAGGGGCCTGATGGTGATCTGGATGACTATTTCGCTAAGGATGACTTGCTGACCAACATCAGCATCTACTGGTTTACCGAGACGATTACCTCCTCGATGCGCATCTATTACGAAAACCGCAATACCCCGACCATCAAGCCCATGGAATACATCTCGGTGCCAACCGGCGGTGCGATTTACCCGGCGGAGATGTATCAAACACCGCGGGCCTGGGCCGAGGCGTCCTACAATATTCAACACTGGACCGAGATGCCGGCCGGCGGGCATTTTGCAGCTCTGGAGCAAACCGAAACCTACCTGCAGGATTTGCGCCGCTTCTTTCAGGCATATCGGCCCTGACAGCTGGCACAGTAGTTCTGCCAGGGACCGTGGGGTGAGGCATTTAGCGGAGAAATTAGATAAGCTTCACGTCACTATTATTCACGTCATTACAATAAAGAGTTGCCTGTAGCCATCGGCTGGGCAACGCGCACAAACGGGAATGGGAAGCCATGAGTGAAAGCACGCAAAGCACCGCCGCAGAAATGAAAGGCATACTGGCCTGGATCGAACGCTCAGGAAACAAGTTACCCGACCCGGTGTTTATCTTCTTGTGGTGTATTGCCGCGGTCGTTGCGATCAGTGTCGTGGCAGCCTTGCTTGGTGCCCAGGCCGCTCACCCTACCCAGGTTGACGCCGCTGGCAATGCTGTGCTGGTGCAAGCCCAGAGTTTGCTTTCCGGCGACAATATTCAACGTTTACTGGTCAGCATGCCAGCCACATTCACCAGCTTTCATCCGCTGGGTTATGTGCTGGTGGTCATGCTCGGTGCAGGCGTCGCTGAACGCTCCGGTTTGTTTGCCGCGGCAATGAGTGGTGCCGTTGCCCGCGCGCCCAAATTCTTGCTAACCCCGGCAGTCGCTTTGATTGGCATGATGGGCAATCTGGCAACGGATGCTGCCTATGTGGTCTTGATTCCTATTGCCGGTGTGATCTTTGCCGCCGCGGGTCGCCATCCAATCGCCGGTATTGCCGCCGCCTTTGCTGGCGTGTCCGGCGGCTTCTCAGCCAATCTGCTGCCCGGTCAACTCGATGCCTTGCTATTCGGTATCACCGAGGCTGCGGCTGAAACCATTCTGCCGACCTGGGATGCCAATATTGCTGGTAACGCCTACTTTATTATTGCCATGACTTTCGTTTTCCTGCCGGTCATCTGGTACGTCACGGACAAGATGATCGAGCCGCGATTGGAGCCCATCAAGCCCGGCGAGATGGAAAGCAGCAGCGCTGGCATGATCAAGGACCCTGATACAAAACTGTCTGATGTTGAACGCAAAGGCTTACGCAACGCCGGCTATGCTTGTCTGGCAGTCATCGCTCTGTGGGTGTTTCTCTGCGTTGGCCCCGGTACCCCTCTGGTTGATGAGAGCGCGGCGCCAGAAGCGCGTTTCAATCCTTTCTTCCAGTCACTTGTCGCGGGCTTTTTCGTTCTCTTTCTCGCCGCCGGTTGGGCCTATGGCGTCGCCGCCGGCACAGTGTACTCCCACCGCGATATCGTGAAAATGATGAGCGGAGCCATGGGTGACCTGTCCTATTACCTGGTATTGGCCTTTGTCGCCGCTCATTTTGTTGCCATGTTTAACTGGTCGAATCTTGGCCTGATTTTCGCCATCAAAGGCGCCGCCTTTTTGGAAGGCGCCAATCTGCCGGATTCCATTTTGCTGTCATTGATCATTTTGTTCGGTGCCTTCATCAATCTGTTTATCGGTTCAGCCAGTGCCAAGTGGGCTCTGCTGGCTCCAGTACTGGTACCTATGCTTATGTTGATCGGGATCAGTCCGGAGATGAGCACAGCAGCGTATCGTGTCGGTGATGGTGCAACCAATATCATCACACCGTTAATGCCCTACTTTCCGTTGATACTGATTTTCTGTCAGCGTTGGCAAAAAGAATTTGGTCTGGGCAGTCTGGCGGCCACGATGCTGCCCTACTCGGTGCTTTTATTAATTGCCGGCTTGGCGATGACCATTATCTGGGTCGTCATCGGTATACCACTGGGGCCAAACGCGCCAGTCGGTTTCAGTTTGTAGTAAGTTTTTAGAGGATTTAAGTATGCGAAGTACGATTGCCAGTTTGTTGTTGCTGTTGATGCCAGCGGCGTCATCGTTAGCACAGGACATCGACTATCCCGAAGGCTTTGGTGAGCCCATGCGTCTCTATACGGAAGCCATGGGTGATTTCCATTTTCCGATTTCAACCGATTCCGAAGAGGCGCAGGCCTATTTCGATCAAGGCTTTCAGTTGATGTATTCGTTTGCCAAGGAACCGGCTGCTCATTCGTTTCGCGCATCGCAACTGGCAGACCCGGATTGCGCGATCTGCTATTGGGGCGAAGCCTGGGCATGGGGCTCCTATCTTAACGGTGCCATGACCAGTGCTGACGCACCCCGCGCATGGCACTCACTACAGGAAGCGCTTGCGCGTATTGAACAGGCCAGCCCGAAAGAAGCCGACATGATCCGTGCTCTCTCAACACGCTATATTGAGGACTATGAACCGGAAAACCGCCGCGAACAAGACGAAGCTTATGCCGATGCCATGAGTGACCTGGCCGCCAAATACCCGGATGATTTGAACATCGTCACACTGTATGGCGATGCCTTGTTCTTGCTGGAAGAGCGTCGTGGCTATCGTTATCTGGAAGACCCAGGCACCGCACACTTACACGATATATTGCTCAGTGTTTTGGAAAAAGACATCCGCCACCCTGGTGCCTGTCATTTGTTAATCCACGCAACCGAATCTACACCGACACCGGAACTGGCAGCTCCTTGCGCACGTTATCTTGGCAACTCCATTCCCGGTGCCAGCCACATTAATCACATGCCCAGTCACACCTGGAATGAAATGGGCTTGTGGCACGATGCGGTTCGCTCCAATACCCTGGCCTGGCATTCTGACCAAAAAGCCGCCTATGACCTGGGCTTTACCATCTACCCAACGCACAACCTGACCATGCTTTATTACGCTGCCAGCATGGGTGGTGAGTCTGCCGCTGCCGTGCAAGCAGCCAAGGATCTGGCCAAGCTCAATGGCAACACTGCCATGCTGGCAATGGCCATGCTGCGCTTCGGTCGCTTTGATGAAGTGCTCGAGATTGATCAGCCACCGAATGGCGAAATCAATCGCGCCATGTATGATTTCTCTGTTGGCTACTCGGCGTTGAAAGAAGGTGACAACGACCAGGCACAACGAATCGCCACTGAGTTGGCGCAGCTGACAGAAACCACGACAGCGCGTTTTCGCTTCCACGACGGCGCAGACATTATTGGTACGCTGGCAGGTATTCTTGAAGGCGAGATTGCCTGGGAATCCGGCAACATCGAAGCGGCCGCGGCAGCCTTTCGCAAGGCAACCGATTATTACGATAATTTAAACTACGATGAGCCTGAACCACTGCCCTTCTCACCGCGGCACTGGCTGGGAGCAGCCTATATGGAACTCAATGCCTATGACCGTGCTCTGGCTGAATACCGCCAGGATTTATCCGAACATCCGCACAATATCTGGAGCCTGTTTGGCGCCGAGAAAGCACTGGAGGCTCTGGGCCAAAAAGATGCAGTGATAAGCCAGGATCTTGACGAAGCGTTCAGTTACGCAGATATCTGGTTGCTAAACACCAAACACTAACTGCTTTCGCTGTTTCACAAAAAAAGCATCTCTCGGCAAGTACCGTGAGATGCTTTTTTTATGCCTGTACTTTTTATCCTGCTTTTCCTTCCTATCTTGCCTTTGTTGCTTTTCCTGCCTTCCCTGCTTTTTGAATTTCAAGCAGAATTGCGCGAGGCGTTAATGTTACCGAACAAGCTACGCACAACCATCTTTTCATAGACTCGGGTCTGTTCTTTGTCTTCATCGGCGCTGCCAGCATTCTGACGAATTTTCATCAATGCATATTGCTGAATCAACAACAGCGGCAGCACCACGCGTTGACGCAGTGCAATGCTGTAACGACTACTTGGATTGTCTTCCAACAACACAGACTGACCAGACAGTTTCAATACCATTGCTTTGCTCAGCTCAAACTCGTCATGGATCATGCCCCAGAATTCACCGAATTTGGGATCATTCTTCATGTAGGCAGTTAGCATAAAATTGGATTTGCACATGCTCTGCATGCTGTTTTCGATAAGCGCCGCGAAGAAACGTGAGTCGCGATACAACGCCTGACATTCATCCCATCTGCCATTGTCTTCCATCGCCCTGAGCGCCGAACCGAGGCCATAGTAGCCCGGTACATTTTGCTTGAGCTGCCCCCATGCGCCGACAAAAGGAATGGCACGCAAGTCTTCAAACTTCAATTCGCTTTGCCCGCCACGTTTGGCCGGACGGCTGCCGATATTGGATTGCGCGTAATAATGCAGCGCGCTCATCTCCTCCAGATACGGCAAGAACAAATCATGCTCTTTGAAGTCGACATACTTTTGATAACTGTCGGCAGCCAATTGCTCGATCAGCTCACGCTGCGGCGTAGTGAGTTCGCGCTCTGGTCGATCATAAAGGTTGTTCTCCAATCCGGCCGCGATCAGCTGACACAAATTGAAATGGGCAGCGCCACGGGTCCCATAATAAGAGCTGATGGTCTGCCCTTGCACAGTTAGCTGAATCGCATTGGATTCAACCTGCTTGCCAAGCGCCGAATAAAATTTGTAAGTATTGCCGCCACCACGTGCGGGTGGACCACCGCGACCGTCGAAGAAAGTCACCTCAACACCTGCTGCACGTGACGACGCGGTAATGTCTTCCTTGGCACGATAGATCGCCCAGTTAGCCATCAAGTAGCCGCCATCCTTGGTGCCATCAGAAAAGCCCAGCATCACGGTTTGTTGATCACTACGTTGCGCCACGTGTTTGCGGTAGTCACTAACCGCATACAACTCAGCCATGCTCTCGCCGGCCGCGCGCAGATCGTTTACAGTTTCAAACAAGGGCACGAGATCGACAGTAAGCTGTTCGTCCTGCCAGCCTGCCAATCGGAACAGGGCAACCAGGTTTGCTATGTCGCGTGCGCCCCGGCAATTACTGATGATGTAACGGTGGCAGCCAAGCTCGTCATTGCGTAGTTGGATATCCTTGATCGCACGCAGAGACTCTATCGTGTCTTCCATGAGCGGGTCATCGAAAACATCAAGGGCCACGTCACCCTTGATATTCAGCAACTGCTCTATTTGCTGTAGCGGTTGCAGCTCATCAAAATCTTTACTGATCAGGATTGGGTATTTGGCCAATATGGTCTCAAGCAGGCGGCCAAGCACCCGTGAATCCTGGCGAATATCCAATGACGCAAAATGAAAGCCGAAAATGCGCAGCTTGCGCTTGAATGCAAGCAGCTGGTCGAGATACAGGCCACGATGCTTCTCGCGAATAATGACTTCCAGTTTATCCAGACGCTGCGTTATCTCATCTATACTCGCAAAGCATTGCTCGACCTCTCCGGCCAGCTCCAGATAAAACTGGTGTTCGATAGCTTCCAGTTCTTCATACACTTGTGCAAAACTGAGATTGCGTTTCAGGTCTCTGACGTTCTGGTGATAACAAGCAATCATATTGGCGCGCAGTTTTTCTGAAACGCGTCGCGTGATGTCGGCAGTAACAAAGGGATTGCCGTCGCGGTCTCCGCCCGGCCAGAAACCAATGCTGAGAATCCCCTCGCTGGTTTCCTCGTTGACGCCCGGTACATCGGCGAGTGCATCGAGGATGTCGCCAAACACTGGGTAGAAGATGTGTGTTAAATACCAGCTCAACTGCACCGCTTCATCGTAGGGCGACGGCTTGTCCTTTTGATAAAAAGGCGTATTACCCAGCTGCTGCAATAAATCGCGTACACGTGCTGCGTCATTGCGTTTGATGGCACGCGTCAGATCCGTGATGATGCCGAGCACCGGGCCTGGATAGAACTGGGTTGGATGCGCGGTAAGGATGACGCGACTACCGAACTTCTTGAGCAACTCACTAAAAGGTGCCTGCAAGCGATCGTTGCTGACCTGTTCCAACAGTTTGTTGAGCTGGTTGTGGGTTGCTGTCTGATGCACCTGATTGAAGGCGGCGTCTTCCAGCGCATCGATCAGTACAACCTGCCGTTCAACATACTGAATCACCTTGAACAGGAAATTGACCTGCTCTTTTTCGCTCATTCCAGCACGATGCACCTGCATGAAATCATCGATGATCTGCATGGGGTCAGCACCGGCATCAAGCCCCTGACTCGCTGCTTCGTCCAGCAAGGGCAGAAGCAAACCGGTCTGTTCCACCGCGTCGAGCTGCAGAGTCAGAAAAAGACTGTTATAGAGTTGATACTTGAGTTCTACCTGATTTTCGTAGGCTTCTTTAATGACTTCCTGTTTCACTACTTCCTGATCCTGAGCCATCGCCTGCCTGCGCTCTGGAGCGAGCCTTGTCAGGGATTGGCTGTTAAATGTCTTAGGGGCAGAGGCACACGCTGCTGCCGGAGTGAATTGTCTCACTCCACACCTAATCTATCGACATCTCCGCCAATGGCAATAGGATGACATCGGGCCAAGGGTAAGAATTACGTTGCTCAGTGCTTTATACCAATGCACAGGGGTGTTCTAATCGCCCTGCTCGACCTGTGCTCCAGCGCCAACAGCGAATGCCGGTGGTTTTAGGAACATTGAAAATACTGGCAATAGTCAGAGTCTTGCAGACTTTGAAGGTCTTGAGGGTCTTGAAGGTCTTAAAAGTGCGCCAGGAATTAAACCGAGCCCAAGAGAAGCCAAGTACAGCCAGAATAACGATCGAGAAGGTAAGCAGAGCGCACTACGAATGAAGCACCGCCAAGTCACCACAAAACCGTCAATAGACGGCCAGGACACAAAGAATCCGGATATGCCCCGAAGCCAAGCAGGAAAGACCACAAACCAACCTTCAATTGCCTACCACGTAGCCCGCTGCGCGCCATTTCGCGCCATCAGCGGCCTATTCGCATTGGCCTTCCCCGGCTTGCTCTGGGCTGCACAGGCCAATGACGCCGCCGGTAATGCAGAGCTGATCTGGAATCTGGTAATTGCCGCCACCGTGCTGGTGTTCTCCCTCGCCAGTGCCGTCTTGCCGGTTGCTGCGATCCGCCAGTGGCAAGGCGCCTGGCGCATTTCCGCTATTCTGCCGCTGCTGGCTTTATTGGCGTGGATCGCCCTGATTGCGATCAGCAAGAGCATCGATGCCGACAGCCATCGCTTGTGGCCCTTCGAGATCTTTGCCTGGTCCATGCTCAACATGATTTACATGGTCTCCGCCATGACCATCAAGCGTATCTTCGAAAAGGCCGATCAGGAGAAGCTGGAACTGGCCAGGCAGCAGCAAGACGGCAGCAATCACAGTTAGAATGGTATTCAGGAATGTGCGGCAACTCGTTGATACTTAATACTGTTAACGACCACTAACATGGTGTAATCCTGCTCTGGCTGCTGGCGCAGTCAGGCCAGACCTATTCTGGCTGTTCGGCTCTGTATCTAGATCTTGTAGATAGCCTCAATAGTTAGACCTTTTAGTTAATCCGGCCTCTAGCGTGTTCAGAGCTAATTAGTTTTCCTCAGCCCAGGCCTCAAAGCCGCCGTCGAGGCTAAATGTTTCATCAAAACCCTGCTCGGCAAAGTAAGCTGCGGCGCTCTGGCTCATGTTGCCGTGGTAGCACACGACCAATAACGGCTGATCGAGTTCCGCCTCATTGATGAATTCCTGCACATTGCTGTTATGAATGTGTTTGGCGCCCTCTATATGACCGCCGGCATAGGACTCCTCGTCGCGAATGTCGATGATCTGGAGCTTGCCGTCACTGCTGGTCATTAAATCCCGGGCTTGCTGACAACTGATTCGCGTAAAACTCATGATTATTTGGCCTGACTCCTGATGGTTAATGCTAATTTTTGAAAACGATATAGTGCCTGTCTCGCAATGTAGCGTGGCAGCAGTGGTCAACCCACGGCCGACCATGTCAGCGCGAGAGCAATACTCTATCAGACTCTCCGGTCAACCTGCTCACTCAACCACAGGAAATTCCTGCCAGCCACCGCCTCATGTTCATTGCAGAAGCAACTCTTAGACTGTCTAGCTGTCTTACCCTACAGCCCTAGACAGCTTAGTTATACTGTTTGACTTCTCTTGGACAGCCTAATTATACTGCCTGAACCACTCGGCAATTAACGCGAAAAACAGGCACTATCATGCTGAATTCAAAGCAATTAATGGAAGTTACCGGGATATCCAGAGCAACCCTGAACAACTATGTTGCCCAAGGCATTCTCCCTAACCCCGTGGTTCGTGCGCCCTCAGGCGAGCCCGGCCGGGCCACCCGCTTGGGCTATTTTGATGAGACCGCCGCTGACATAGTCAATCAGGTACAGCAACTCAAAAAAGAGGGTCTGAGCATGGCTCAGATCGCGGACCTGATTGGTACAGGGAGCGCGTTAGCCAATGAACAGGGTGCGGCGCAAAACGCCGCTGGAGCCGAAACATCAATCGCGCAGCGCGGCACACCCCGTCTGCAATCTACCTCTTCCCCCACGCCAGCGCCTGCCAGCCCCTTTTCGCCCCGCTCTGCCGGTTCTACACAACAGTCCGCACCGATCAATCTCAACAATCTCAACTTTGAAGAATCCACTCAGAGCTTCCCCGGGCCAGCCTACATGGTCAATAACAACTTCGAGCTGATCTGGTGGAACGACAAGGCCACCAGCGCGTTTTTCCAGGGTCAGGACAGCCTGTCTGGCAACCTGGAGTCTCGTAATCTGCTGAAAATGCTGTTTACCACGTCCTCGGCCCGAGACCCCGACACCATGCGCGACTTGCTCAAGCCCCATTTGGCGGCCGGCAAGCAGCGCTTGACCCAGCAAGCACTGGTCAAGATTTACTCGGCGCTGAATGCCGAACAATTGAATATTTTCAATAATCTGTATGAAGAAGTTGAAGCGCTGGGTAAAGAGCCTGTGGTGCACTTCCCGACTATTCTGCCAGCGCCCCAAGGCGGCCATCGTGACGCTTCCCTGTTCAATCTGTACGTGAGCTTTTACCGAGAAGGCATTTTGTTCGCCTATAGCCCGGTGCAACTAGCAGACGACTTCCTGCTGAAATTCCTTGGCAAGCGCGATCACGTCATCAATGAGCTACTTAACAAGCGCAAACCCTGCCTGACCAATGTCGCTGTCATGGTGGCCGACATCCAGGATTCGCGCCGCATTTGTTCGGAATTGCCCGCGGAAGAGTATTTCGAGCTAATTAACAATATCTGGCAGGAAAGTGAGCCTATCTTCCAGAAATACTACGGAACCTACGGCAAACATGCTGGCGACGGCATGGTTTACTATTTTTTTCCCCGGCCGGAGTGTGATTACAAACTCAATGCCATTCGTTGCGCATTGGCGCTACAGCAGATGATGCGTAGCATCACGCAGGATTGGCAGTCCCGTAAAGGCTGGTTCAGTGATCTGCATCTGAACATCGGGCTGGATGCAGGGCAGGAATGGTTTGGCAGCTTCCATGCCGGCGCACACGTGGAATTTACCGTGCTGGGCGAAACCGGCAACCATGCTTCCCTTATCAGCGACTTTGCCCGCCATGGCAGCATCTGGGCGACCAAAAACATGGTCAACCAGATCCCCTCGCCGACGCGTCAGAAGATCAAGTTTGGCATCGCCCGCCAGACTCAAAGCCAGGAATCCTTATTCGTAAATGACACTTATGCCAGCCTGGGTTCCTTACTGGAAGATGAGCGCGAAAGCGGCAACAAAGTCATGGATCTCGGCATGTTGCCCGTCACTGAAATCCGCGGTGTTGACGACTGACAACCCGCATGTCGGAGGTTAGATGGACTTTTGCATTCGAATGTTTTGGGCATCGCCCAGCCTTCGTTAGTCCATTTTTCCTGAGAGATTTGCCCGCCCCTGACCACAATCTACACAAACAGCCTTGATCCAAGGCGCGAAGCCTGCACTGATTTCCAATTACAAACTACTGTATTTTTACTCTGTTCCCATCTGCTTTCTAGAGCAGTTCCACTCCAAATCCTTTCGCGGCTAGCGCCAGCAGTCCGAAACACACCAGTGTCAAAAGCGCACTCAATCCTAAAGTAGTCCAGAAACCAAACCGTGACAGCAAGGCGGGAAATAAAACAAACATGGGCAAAGTTGGCAGGACGTACCAGAAAGTATAAAACGCATGGTCAGACAGCCGTTGTTGCGGCTGGCCTTCCAGATACATCCAGATAAGTACCAGTATTGTCACCGTCGGAAGCGCAGCAATCAATGCCCCGGCCCGTGGCAGATGCTTGGCCACTTCCGAAATAATTACGACCAGAGCAGCTGTTACCAGATACTTGGTGGCGAGAAAGGAAAGAGACCCCATAATTATTCTCCGAAGCTACGAATTGACGGCTACTCTCCCTTCCCTAAAGTGCACCAGTCGGTACAGTGCCGGTAGGACGAACAGTGTCAGGATAGTCGAGGAGATAATGCCACCAATCACTACAGTCGCCAGTGGCCGCTGCACCTCAGCGCCAATCCCCGTATTGATCGCCATGGGTACGAAACCCAATGAGGCCACCAGCGCTGTCATTAATACAGGACGCAGGCGCGTCAACGCACCTTCAGTGATAGCTGTATGTAAATCTTTACCCTGATCATGCAGGCGACGAATAAAAGTCAGCATCACTAGGCCGTTCAATACGGCGATACCAGACAATGCGATAAAGCCAACTCCGGCGGAGATCGAAAACGGAATACCCCGTAGAACTAGCGCCAACACACCGCCGGTCAATGCCAAAGGCACACCGGTGAAAATAATCAGGGAGTCGCGAATCGAACCAAGTGCCATGACTAGTAGCGTGAGAATCAAAAAAAGTGTTACAGGTACCACTATCGCGAGACGCTGCGAAGCTGACTGCAGCTGTTCATAGGTTCCTGCGTATTCGACGAAATAACCCGTGGGTATTTCAACATTGGTTTCAATTGCACGCTGCACATCTTCGACGAAGGAGCCCAGGTCTCTTCCCCTCACGTTTGCCGCTACCACGACGCGGCGTTTGCCGTTTTCTCGATAAATCTGGTTATAGCCATTCTCAACGCTAATATTGACCAGTTCCCCCAGAGGAATGACTTCCCCTTTTGGCGTGACCACTGGCAGATCTATGAAGGTATCCGGATTTTCGCGCTGCTTGACAGTTTGTCTGACGACTATGTTGGATCGTCTGTCACCCTCATAGAAAGTCCCCGCCTCAACGCCGCCGAGCGCCGCCGCAACGGTATCCTGTACCTCAGCCAGGCTCACACCATAACGTGCCATCGCATCCCGCTTCGGCGACATGGTCAGGACTGGTAGGCCAGTGGCCTGCTCAACAGCCACATCTGCCGCGCCGGGCACAGCCATAATTGCTTCTTCCAACTGACCTCCCAACTCAATCAATTGATCAAAGTCATCCCCGAATACTTTTACAGCCAGCTCGGTGCGTACACCTGCCAGTAATTCATTGAACCGCATCTGAATGGGCTGCAGAAACTCATAGCGATTACCGGGCACCGGAGTCACCAGTGCCTCCAATTCTGCAACGAACTGCGATTTGGGCTTGTTGGGATCAGGCCATTCTTCCCGAGGCTTGAGCATGATGAATGTGTCAGCCACACTGGGAGGCATCGGATCGGTGGCCACTTCCGCCGAACCAATTTTCGAGAACACCCGTTCCACTTCCGGTAGATTGCGAATCTCTTCCTCGAGAATGAGTTGCAAGTCAATGGCCTGTCCGTACAAATCACCTTCTGTGACTACTTGATTTATGCACAACCTAAGTGAAGGAATCACGTCCCAAACAGTTACTCAGATATCCCGGCTCACCAGGATCGCTATTCCTATATGTTTCATTTCAAAATTGGCTTCACCAAATTGTTTGTGGCCCAGGTTGGCTAGTCGAATGTTGCTCTTTACGCAATCATAGCAGCGCCGAGTAGCAGGTAGTAAGCAATTCCTGGCAACGCACTGACAAAAATCACCGGCAACATTCCCACCTTGAAGCGTAATATGGCTATTAATGCACCCAGAGCCAGTACGACACTGACGACTTGGATACTGCCCCATCTGGGAACTAGTAGTTGCATGCCAAAGGTTCGAATCGTATCCACCTCGCCGAAGGCGACATGTAGCGCGAACCAGATAGCCAGGTTCAGCATGACGCCCACTACAGCGGCAGTTACAGCCGACAACGCCGCACTCACCGCCTGATTCCCCCGCAGCCCTTCCACGTAGGGTGCGCCCAGGAATATCCACAGAAAGCACGGTATAAACGTCACCCACGTCGCCAGAATTGATGCCAGAATACCCGCCGTGTAGGGATTGAGCAGACCGGCATCCCGGTAAGCTCCCAAGAAGCCCACAAACTGTACCACCTGGATCAGAGGGCCGGGTGTAGTTTCGGCCATGCCCAGGCCGTCCAGCATTTCGCCAGGCGCAAGCCAGCCATAATTCTGCACGGCCTCCTGGGCCATGTAAGCCAAGACCGAGTAGGCGCCACCGAAGGTGACGATCGCTAACTTGCTGAAGAATAGCCCGATCTGGGTAAATACATTGTTATAGCCTGCGGCCACGAACAAAACCACAAGGGGTGTGAACCAAAGCGGTAGCCAGACCGCAAGCACCTTGAGTGCCCGTTTGCGCGTTGCCCTGGTGTGGTGGGCGGCACCACCATCCATCATGGCATCGATTGTCCGTCCGGCATTTCCGGGTGTGTCATGCCCTTTGATGACCGCGAAACGCTCCGGGTCCACATACCGTCCCAGCAGACCGAACAGCCCGGCGGTCAGGATCACGAGCGGAAAGGGCATGGCAAAGAAGAAGATTGCAACGAAGGCGGCGGCTGCCAATGTATACATATAAGCATTATTGAGGGCGCGTTTGCCGATTCGGATAACTGCCTGAATCACGATCGCCACTACCGCGGCCTTGATGCCGAAAAACAGCGCCTGCACCAGGCTTGCTTCCTGGAAGCCGGCATAGAGCACGCTCAACGCCAGTATGCTCAGGAATCCTGGGAGCACAAACAGGCCGCCTGCAGTCAACCCGCCCTTGACGCCATGCAGCAGCCAGCCAAGGTAGGTAGCCAGTTGCTGGGCTTCCGGCCCGGGCAGCACCATGCAGTAGTTCAGGGCATGAAGGAACCGGCTTTCACTGACCCATTGCTTCTCATCCACCAAAATACGATGCATGACTGAAATCTGCCCGGCGGGCCCGCCGAAACTCAGGATCGCGACCCGCAGCCACACGCGCACGGCTTCCCCAAACGAAATTTGATGACCAAATTCGCTGTGAATGCCACCCGACAACACTGTTGTGTCTCGCTGAGCCGTGTAGGGTGGCGAGGTCGAGTGGGGGGACTCCGGCATGATGACTTACTCTTATATGCAAATAGCGCCGCTACGCTCGACTACGAGCTGTGTCAAGGCGTTGGGCCAGCGTGTCCCAGTGAATATTACGGACAAAAGCGTCGATATACCGCCCCGCTGCAGCGCCATAATCCATGTGATAGGAATGTTCATACATGTCCAATACCAGGATCGGCTCGACATAAACTGGACAGTGCAAATGGTCCGCCATCCAGTAATTCTCTAATGTACCGAGATGGTGATTCCATGCCAGCATGACCCAGCCGGAGCCGCCCCCCAGCCCCGCGGCGATGCGGCGAAACTCCCGCTCCCATCGGTCTGTGTTGCCAAAGGCGACAGTTAATGCCCGGTCCAGTTCGCCATTACGACCGCTTGGAGGCGCCATATTGTCGAAATACAGTTCATGCAGGACGACGGAGCCGGTGCGCATCAGGTGTTCGCGCTTTAAGTCGTTATAGACGAAAGCGGGAATATCATCATCTTGTAAGGCAGCTTCCAAGCGAGTCTTTATGATATTGAGCGCGCGGACGGAGCCAGCGTAATTATTCTCCCAATGAGAGACAATGATGGCCTCGGATATCCCGTCCAGTTGATCGGGCTGAAAATTCAGCGGTTTGATAGCTATATCCGCCGCAAAGGCCGAACCGACACTGGCAAGTGTCACCGGCCTTTGGGCGCGTGATTGATGTGCCCCGCTTGCCAAGGCGAGAGCGAAGGTGCCAGCACCGATTACTTTCAGGGTGTCACGTCTATTTGTCATTGTTTTCTCCGAAAAAAATACCAATTATTGTAACTTCCAGCGAAAGCCCTACTACTGATCTCTAGCAAGGCTTAGGGTATCAAATTGCAGAATCTGAAAAAGCCAGACAGTCCTGACGAAGGTACGGTTGAATACTTTAACGAACAATGACGGCTTCTAACGCCAATCGATTGGCTTTCTATATAAATGTCAATATCCAAAGTTTCAGCGATACTATCAGTGCTGCCAAATTCATTAAGCCCAAAAGTTTCAGCGATACTAGTCAGTGCTGCTAAATTCATTAAGCCCAATGCAGCGGACCCGGACCGCTGTTATCACGCCAGCCTAGGAAATATCCTCAGCTTGCGGCTTCTTGCGATAGCCCGCTTTCGTCGCTTTAAAATCCTCATCGGACACCACCGGTGAACGTTGGTTAATGAGGTCAACTAGTTGGAACCCTGCCAAAAGCAAGGTCAGATCGACGCTCCCACCGGTTATGCTCAAGCCCAGTGGACCTCATTAAGAATAGCTATGAAGGCAAGCATGGCTGTTTGCCAGCGTTGATTCAGACTTATGTAGGTAACAACAATGAGCCCAAAATATTCAGACAAATAAGCAATCTCCTTGCCGATGGCTGCCAATTCTCGCGACTTCACCGACCGCTGTATCCTGCTCTATATTTATAATCGAAAATGCAGGTAGGCCACGATGACCCGATTCTTGTTCTCAACCATATCGGTCGGCCGTCGGGCATGTATATAGTAAACTTGCTGAGTGGCTGACTCCTATATAGTCAATGGCGCTTACCGAAAAGGCATGAAAATTGATAAGCGATGAAAAGCTAGCAGTTGCGGCATTACTTTAATCTCTGTGAAGCAATGATTCCAAGGTTAGTATCACACTATTCTATTAACACAATATTAACCCGAGCCGTGGATCAGCAGGAACTGGAGCGTATTTTCGTTAATACTGCCTTAATGAATTACTGGCACACTGCATGACCACATGTAGCCCCGTAGTTTTACATTGAGTTACTCAGGATAGTTTTATTATGCGCCTGCTGATTATTGAGGATGAGTTAAGGCTTATTCAGGAACTAACCACCGCACTAAAAAAAGCAGGCTTCGCTGTCGATAGCGCTGAATGCGTCAGCGACGCGCAGCCAATGCTGGACAACATTCAATACGACGCCGTGGTGCTTGACCGCGGCTTGCCCGATGGTGACGGGATCAATCTGCTACAGTCGTTACGGCAGGCTGAAAATCACATTCCTGTATTGATTCTGACAGCCAAGGACGAAGTGACCGATCGTGTGCTAGGCCTTGATCAGGGCGCTGATGATTACCTCGTCAAGCCGTTTGCCAATAGCGAGCTCATTTCTCGTATCAAGGCCTTGCTTCGGCGGCCTGGGGGGGCACTGGGTACTGTTCTTCGTACCGGCAATCTGGCATTGGACACCACTGCAAGAGAGTTGAGCATTGATTCGAATCTGGTTCGCCTGCCACGGAGGGAATTGGCATTGCTGGAGCACTTATTGCGACGCCTTGGCCATGTTGTCCCCCGACAGTTGTTGGAGGACCGCCTGTATGGCCTTGGCGAGGAAATCGAGTCCAATACGATCCCGGTTCATATACATCATCTGCGCCGCAAATTATCTCAACATGGTTCTTCAACAATCATACATACAGTGCGGGGGGTTGGATACTTGCTGACGGAAGCAAGATCTTGACTTGGTTTCGCACTCAATCACTGCAACAGCGTCTGGTACTGCGTCTCGGCCTGCTTTTTGTGACGATAGGCATCGCAATGGCGGGCCTGTTGTTATACCAGACACTACAATCAGCCCAATCGATGAGTAATCAATGGTTATTACAACGGGCCCGAATTCTGGCCCTCGGTACCAGTGCATCAGGCGAATTTGAACTGCCGATTTCCCTACAATCAACGGCTGAATCCTTTCGATTCGTTATCCGAGGATCTAACGGGCGCGTTATTTCTGCATCCTCAGAAGAGATGGCTATTTGGGGTCAAGGGCGTGGCCCCGCGGCGAAAGTGCCTCGTTTCTTTTACTTACCAGAAGCTCAAGGGAGTGACAGAGAGCTATACGCGGTTGATGTCTCTGTAGATACACCTATAGGAGCTGTTTCCGTGCTGGTTGCCGGATTGGATGAAGGCGGTGAGGCTCTGACTCATGCCATGCTGCAGGAGTTCTTCTTAGAGATTGCATGGGTAATACCGCTGTTTATTCTAATTACACTGGCGGTGGGCGCGACCGCTATCCGCAGCGGCCTGCGGCCACTGCATGACACGGCCACGAAATTGGCTACTGTGAAGCCGGATTCGTTGTCTACACGTCTTGATACGAACAAGCTGCCGGACGAAATCAGACCATTGGTGACAGCTGTCAATAGTGCCTTGGATCGGTTAGAGGCAGGATTCGAGAGGCAAAGAGAATTCACTGCCAATGCCGCTCACGAATTGAGGACTCCTCTTTCCATTATCAGCAGCACCCTCGAAAATATGAATGGAAGCAATGGATATTTCCAACTTCGCCAAGACGTGTCTCGAATGAGTCGGTTGGTAGCACAACTGTTACACGTGGCGCGCCTCGATAGTACGCACTTGGACATGTCATCAACAGTGGATTTGTGCACCTGCGCCAGAGAGCTGACACAAGCCATGGCACCACAAGCGATTGCCGCTGAGTGCACACTTTCTCTGGATGTTCCTTCGCAGCCGGTGCTGATTACAGGGGATTATCATGCGATTTATGACGCTCTACGTAATCTGGTTGAAAACGCCATTACCTATTCGCCTGCGGAATCAGAAATCCAGATTCTGGTTAAGGTGCCGGGTAGAATTCAGGTGATTGATCAAGGTCCAGGCATTCGGATTATCGAGCACGAAAAGGTTTTTGAACGATTTATGCGCGGCCAGGAGACGCGGGGAGAAGGTGCAGGCTTGGGCCTTGCCATTGTCGGGGCAACTATGAAAGCACACGGTGGCAGTGTGGAAATTGATAAACAGCGAGCTAAAGGGGCTTGTATCACCTTGCTCTTCCCTCAAGCTCCATCAAGACAATGACAACAGAAATTCGAACTACTACCTGAGATAGTAGAAAAAGAAAGTCACGCAATGCAAAGAGAATAGACAAGGAGATTACAAGAATGACAGTAATACGACGATCGACATTCCCATTTATCGTGAGCGCTAGCTTCCTACTCTGCGCCCCGACGGTGTGGAGTCAGTCAGGTACCAGCGTCTATCAGGGGGATTGGCCGGATCACAACGGTAATATGGCAGCCCAAAACTATTCACCGCTCGAGCAGATTAACGCACAAAACGTCGGCTCACTGGAAATCGCTTGGCGCTTCAATACTAAAAAATTTGGCCCTTCCCCTGAATTTAATAACCCATCCAAGCCACTGGAAGTGGACGGTGTGTTATATGTCACTATGGGCGCTACGCGAAACGTGGCGGCGCTTGATGCTACCAGCGGGCAACTACTGTGGTTGTGGCGACCACAGGAAGGCGAAAGATACGACAGCGCACCACGCAAGGGCGCCGGTCGCGGGGTCGCATTCTATCGCAATGATGACGAAGCCCGAATCCTGACCATTACACCTGGCTTTCAGCTGGTGTCACTAGACGCCAAGACCGGTATCCCTGATCCGAATTTTGGTGACAACGGCTATGTGGATATGTTCACTGGATTACGGAATGCCTTTGAAGATGGTTATGACGACATCGATATTGGCTCCTCCATGCCACCCTTTGTTATGAATGACGTGATTGTTGTCGGACCAGCACACTCGGTAGGAATGCGCCCTCGTTCCAAGACCAATGTGGTAGGAGACGTGCGCGGTTATGACGCAATAACCGGCGAACATCTATGGACATTTCACACCATCCCTGAACGCGGCGAAGTGGGCTTTGAAACCTGGCTCAATGATGGCGCGGAATTTACCGGCAACGCTGGCGTCTGGGCACAAATATCCGGTGATCCCGAGCTTAATCACGTCTACCTGCCGGTCGAATCTGCAACTGGTGATCGCTTCGGAGGTGACCGCCCTGGTGCCAACCTGTTTGCCAATGCTCTGGTGGCGCTGGACATCACCACTGGCGAACGCCAGTGGCACCATCAATTGATCCATCATGATATTTGGGACTGGGATAACCCCTCGGCGCCGGTTGTGGCAGATTTGCCCAATGGCCGCAAGGTGGTCATGCAGGTGTCCAAGCAATCCTGGGTATACACGTATGACCGGAGGACCGGTGAGCCAATATGGCCGATTGAGGAGTTGCCAGTTCCTTCTGGTGACGTTCCAGGCGAATGGTACTCTCCAACCCAACCGTTCCCGACAAAGCCCGCACCGTTTGATAGGCAGGGAGTTACCGAAGAAGATTTGATCGATTTCACACCGGCACTTCGTGCCGAGGCCCTCGAAGCAATCGCCGATTTTCGCTTGAGCCCGAATTTGTATACGCCGCCATCGCTGGCGGATGCTCCTGACGGCACCAAGGGCACACTTAGCCTGCCATCCGCCACGGGCGGTGCCAATTGGGAAGGTAGTGCTCTAGACCCTGAAACTGGCATCATCTATATCCCGTCAAGAACAGCCTTGACTGTACTGTCGGTGGCCAAAGATGAGAATTCCGATCTCGATTTCAGCGCCGCTTTCGGCGTTCGCGTACCACGAGTACAAGGTCTGGAGATTGTGAAGCCGCCCTATGGCCGAATTACAGCAATCGATATGAATACCGGTGAGCATCTGTGGCAAATCGCCAACGCCGATACGCCGGACAGCATTGCCAATCATCCGGCTCTGAACGGCATTGATATCCCTCGTACCGGCGTACCGACTCGAGCTGGGCTAGTACTGACCAGTACGCTGTTGTTTCAAGGCGAAGGTGGCGGCGGCCCTGGCGCCAGCCCGATATTCCGGGCGCTGAACAAGCAAACCGGTGAGATTCTCGCCGAGATTGAATTGCCCAACAATCAGTCGGGGGTACCCATAACCTACGAGCACGACGGCAAACAATACATCGCCATGTTCGTAAGCGGTGGCGGTGGCGATACCGAGCTTGTTGCTCTGGCTCTGCCATAAATTCATTATCAGGAGAAAAGTAGTATGCGAACTTTCATTTCCCGAGCGGTATTCGTGCCGCTCTTGTTTTTGATCGGACTGTCTGCCCAAGCTGCCGAGTGGAAGCTGGATCCACGCGAGTCCCAAGTTATTTTCAAATATTCCTATGAAGGCGCTCCCTATCAGGGAGAATTCAGGAATGTACAGGCGACTTTCGATATCGACCCCATGAGCCCGGATTCCTGTGAATTCGAAGTCACCATTCCCATTGCTGATATTCTGGTGGACTCTCCTGAAGTTCTGGATTATCTGCTCGACATCGAATTGTTCGACGTCGACCAGTTTCCGACCTCAACCTTCACTGCCGAGAACTGCCGCCTTGAGTCCATGAATTCGTTCGTGGCTGATGGAACGCTCACCATTCGTGATCAGACTCATCCTGTCAGTTTCCCGTTTGAGTTTGATATTGACATGGTGGATGGCCAGGTGCGTTTTCATCTCACCAGTGAAGTAACTATCGAGCGTCTGAAGTATGGAGTTGGTCAGGGATACTGGGCGAATACCGCCGCCATTCCCAACGAAGTGGGTATTGAGGTCGACGTTTATGCGATTCAGCAGTAGTTATTCAATTCCCATGGCCAATAGGTTGTTTTGATACTGGAATTTACACAATAATGGAAACTGCGATAATGAAAGCACTCAGGCTGACTCCTCCCGCCCTGTTGATTACCCTGTTGATGACGGCCGGGCTCACTGCTTGTGACAGCGACGATAACGGGATACCTGACAGACCTGAAACGGCCGATGTCGGACCAAGCTTTACTGGCCAGGCCGAGCCCGGGTCGGAACTCTATGCCACTGAGTGCGCTGCCTGTCACGGCGATAATCTGGCTGGCACACGCTTGGGGCCGTTACTGTCCGGTTCCGCTTTTATGCAGCGCTGGGGGCAGCAGTCTCCGGCCCTGCTGTTGGGAAATATCCAGGCCAATATGCCCCCGGGCGGTGGGAACAACCTGAATGATGAGGATTACCTGAACATCACCGCTCACATTCTGAATGTCAACGGCATGGATAACACCATCGGGCCGTTGACGCCAAATACTGATTTCACCATTGCGGATAACATACTGGAATTCGCGGAAACCAGGGAGTTACCAGAATCAGCGACACCACAAGGGCTGGCGGTGGTCGGCAATACTGAGGATTTCGTACCTTTCGTGCCGCTCACAACTACGCGCATCAACAACCCGGATCCGGCGGACTGGCCGGCCCACCGGCGCAATCCTCACGCCCACAGTTACAGCCCGCTCGACCAGATCAACACCGGGAATGTGGGCAATCTGACTCTGGAATGGGTGTGGAACATGCACGAGGGCGATTCCGAACCAGCACCGCTGGTGTATAACGGCATCGTCTATATGATAAACCCCGGCAATGTTATCCAGGCACTGGATGGTGCCAGTGGCGAATTGATCTGGGAACACTGGACCGGGCCAGCCAACGGCCAGGACATGCGCAACATTGCCATGTACGAAGACAAGATTATCCAGGCCACCACCGATGCTCGACTAGTGGCCCTGGATGCCCGAACCGGGGAGAAAGTCTGGGAGACCGCAGTGGCTGACAACAGCAAGGGTTTTTCCAATTCTTCCGGTCCCATCATCGCCGACGGCAAGATAATCTTAGGCTTGGCAGGTTGTGCCCGCTATATCCCGGAAGATTGTTATATCAGCGCCCATGATGCCACTTCTGGCGAACTTATATGGCGCTTCAACACCATCGCCAAGGCCGGTGAACCCGGTGGCGATACCTGGGGCGATCTGGACAACATCTTCCGCGCCGGCGGCGAAACCTGGGTTACCGGCAGCTATGACCCGGAGTTAAATCTGACCTACTGGGGTACGGCCCAACAAAAACCCTGGATGCCGGTAAGCCGGCATCTGAGTATTAATGATGCTGGCCTTTTTACCAATTCCACAGTAGCGATTAATGCGGATACAGGGTCACTGGATTGGTATTTCCAGCACGTGCCAGCTGAAGCTCTTGACCTCGACGAGGCCTTCGAGCGAGTACTGGTCAACCGCGGCGATCGGCGGCTCGTATTCTCCATCGGTAAGTACGGGATTTTGTGGAAGAATGACCGGGTCAGCGGCGAATTTCTTGGCTACAAGGAAACTGTATTCCAGAATGCTTTCACGCATATTGATCCGGAAACTGGAGCGGTAACCTATCGCGAAGACATCCAAAATGCCCAGCTTGACCAGTGGATACCAGCTTGTCCGTCCAGTACTGGCGGCAAGGACTGGCATTCCATGACTTATCACCCCCCGTCCGGGTTAATTATTGCACCATTGAGTCAAACGTGCCTGGAGAGCGCAGCACGAGAAGTCGCTCTGGTTCAGGGCGGCGGCGGCTTGGCGGCTAGCCGCCGATTCTTTGAAATGCCGGGTACGAACGGCAATTTGGGCAAACTCGGCGCATATAACGTGGACACCATGGAGGAGGTCTGGAATTTTCAACAGCGTGCTTCCTATCACACTGGAGCCCTTTCTACCGCTGGCAATCTGGTCTTTGTGGGAGACCTGGACCGTTATTTTCGGGCGCACGAGATCAATACTGGAGAAATCCTGTGGGAAACCCGGCTGGGCACTTCCGTGCAAGGACATCCTGTGTCTTTCGCAATCGGTGGCAAGCAATATATCGCAGTCACCGCGGCTCTGGGTGGCAGCAGTCCTCGCACGGTGCCCAGCGTGATCGCTACAGAAATTACATATCCGGATCATGGCAACGCGCTCTATGTTTTCAGCCTGCCGAATTCAGATTGACAGGTCAAATGGCTTTTGCTGGTAAGATAAAAATGAAATGAGTGATTGTCCGGGTTTCGTGAGCTAAGAATCCGATTGAGCTTATTATTCGACCAATTTCCTAAGGGAAGCAATTGCTTTATATGAATTAGTTTGGGCCAAATCTGACACCGCTCTTGAAAAAGTGAGGGTTACCGGTTTTGATTGAAGGTGACAAAACCCTAAATCAACCGAAACCAAGAGGTAACCTTCATGCTCCATACTAATGACAAGATTGTTAAACACAAGGTTGGTCTGCTGAATTTAGCAGATGAGCTGGGCAATATAGCGCAAGCCTGCAAGATGATGGGCGTGCCCAGAGATACGTTTTATCGCTACAAAGAAGCCGTTGATGATGGCGGTGTAGAAGCACTGCTGGATCGTAATCGCCGTGTTCCCAACCGCAAGAATCGAGCCGATCCGATGATCTAACTGGCTGTTGCAGTGTTTGCCATTGTGGAGCTAGCTCATGGCTATGTCTCAGCCAATGGAAGTTCGTACAAAAATTCAAGACGCTGATAATGCTTAAAGCAACCCAACACCAAAGCTTTTCGCCACCAATCCCAATAACCCAAAGCAAGCCACGGTCAACATTGTGCTCAATCCCAGGGTAGTCCAAAAATCAAAACGTGACAGCAAGGCGGGAAATAAAACAAACATGGGCAATGTTGGCAGGACGTACCAGAAAGTATAAAACGCATGGTCAGACAGCCGTTGTTGCGGCTGGCCTTCCAGATACATCCAGATAAGTACCAGTATTGTCACCGTCGGAAGCGCAGCAATCAATGCCCCGGCCCGTGGCAGATGCTTGGCCACTTCCGAAATAATTACGACCAGAGCAGCTGTTACCAGATACTTGGTGGCGAGAAAGGAAAGAGACCCCATAATTATTCTCCGAAGCTACGAATTGACGGCTACTCTCCCTTCCCTAAAGTGCACCAGTCGGTACAGTGCCGGTAGGACGAACAGTGTCAGGATAGTCGAGGAGATAATGCCACCAATCACTACAGTCGCCAGTGGCCGCTGCACCTCAGCGCCAATCCCCGTATTGATCGCCATGGGTACGAAACCCAATGAGGCCACCAGCGCTGTCATTAATACAGGACGCAGGCGCGTCAACGCACCTTCAGTGATAGCTGTATGTAAATCTTTACCCTGATCATGCAGGCGACGAATAAAAGTCAGCATCACTAGGCCGTTCAATACGGCGATACCAGACAATGCGATAAAGCCAACTCCGGCGGAGATCGAAAACGGAATACCCCGTAGAACTAGCGCCAACACACCGCCGGTCAATGCCAAAGGCACACCGGTGAAAATAATCAGGGAGTCGCGAATCGAACCAAGTGCCATGACTAGTAGCGTGAGAATCAAAAAAAGTGTTACAGGTACCACTATCGCGAGACGCTGCGAAGCTGACTGCAGCTGTTCATACAATAAGGGGACAGATTTATTTTTTAACAAAGTTTAGCCAATAGCATTAATTACAACTATAAAAAAGCAGTGTCTCATCAATAAACGCTGCCAACATGCCTCGCACAGCTCGCATAATTTTGCCGCACACTCCTCATCATATCGTTCAACGAGGCCATAATCGCAGTGCTGTTTTCATTCAAACTAAAGACTATCTCTATTACCTCAACAATCTGATCGAATGGTCGGCCAAACTTCAGGTAAAGGTACACAGCTACTGCCTGATGACCAATCATGTGCACCTGCTACTGGAGCCTGAGGAGGATATATGTACCATCAGTGAGCTGATGAAGCGCTTGGCTGCTCGACAATGTCGTTATGTGAACAAACTTGAGAATCGCACAGGTAGTATCTGGGAGGGACGGTTCAAATGCAGCCCTATAGAACGCGACACTTATCTCCTACAGTGCTGCCGCTATATTGAGTTAAATCCGGTAAAAGCCAGGATAGTCACTCAGCCAGAAGACTACGCCTGGTCAAGCTATCGACATCGAGTGGCATCAACACTGCCAGCCTGGATGCAGCCGGACAAAGTACTCTCTTTACTGGCAAATGATGCTAGCCAGGCAGCTGAGCTATACAAGGGTTTCGCGGCCAACGGATGCCCTGATCAGGAATTCATTCAAGGAACTACCAGCCGCAATCAGCTATTGGGTTCACCACGTTTTGTCGACGAAGTTGAGCAGCGCACCGGAAAGAGGATTGAGAACCGAGCCCATGGGCGGCCTAAAAAATAAATCCGTCCCCTTTTACAACGCCACCAAGCCCACAATAAAGAAACCAACAGTAGCGATGCCCGCACTGATCAGCGCATACGGCAGTTGCGTCCGCACGTGATCGATATGATCGGTCGCCGAGGCCATGGAAGAGACCACCGTGGTATCGCTAATCGGCGAGGCGTGGTCGCCAAACACTGATCCTGAGAGCACAGCGGCGAGGAACAATACCGGTGACAAATCCATCGCCAGCGCGATCTGCATGGCCAATGGAATCATGATGGCAAAGGTGCCCCAACTCGAACCAATAGAAAAGGCAATGAAGCTGGAGACCAGAAACAGCAGCGGCAACATTAGCGGAACGGGAATCGAATCCTGAGCGACCTGCGCCACATAAACTCCGGTGCCAAGCAAGTTGGCCACATCACCCAGCGCCAACGCAAACAGCAGAATCATGGCGACCGGTAACAAGCCCCCTGCTCCTTTCAGAAACAGCTGCATCAACTCTTCAACATTAGCCCGGCGATGCGCCAGAGCCAATCCCCAGGCAGCGCCCAGCGCAGCCAGAACAGCCCACAACACCGATGTTGAACCCGAGCCATCGCTCAGCACGCCATTGCCTGTGACATACAAGCCCAGCGGCATGGCGAGCACCATGACAGCAATGGGTACCAGCATGAAGCGCGCCAGATCCTGACTGCTCACATTGTCCTGCTCTTCAAGAATACTGGGGTCCACCATGGGCGTGGCATTGCTCCATAACAGCTCGCCTTTGTCTGTGCGGGCTTGCGCCTTGGCCATGGGGCCAATATCGATATTGCGCCAGATCACCACTGCCGAGACTGCCAGGACGGTCAGCGGATAGAGGTTTAGCGGGATCGTAGCGATAAACACTTCGACAGGATTGATCACGCTGCTGGATTCCAAAAGGCCAATGACTACGGCTCCCCAGGCGTTCAGGGGAATCAGAATACAGATGGGGGCCGAGGTGGAATCGATGATGTAGGCCAGCTTTTCCCGAGCGATGCGATAGCGATCGAACAAGGGCCGGGAAATGGCACCAGCGACCAACAAGGTGATGTTGGATTCAATAAACACCACTACCCCGGTCAGATATGCCAGCCATTGCGCGCGCTGTCGATTGTTGACCCACTGCCGGTTCTCCAACAAATGGATAAAGCCACGTACGCCGCCGACCTTCTCAATCGTGCCAATCAGGCCACCGATAATGAGCGTAAACACCAGCACCCGGGTATCCCCGGCGTCGCTGAAGACATTGATGACGCCGTCGATGGCCAATCCGAGCCCGGACACCGGATTCACTGCCTCCAGCAGGCAAAAACCTATCCAGATACCAATACTGAGCGAGATGATGACCTGACGGGTGACAATGGCGAGGATAATAGCCAGTAATGGCGGCAAGACCGACATCCAGTTGGGTTCTTGCATACAGTGCGTGTCCAGGCTGCGGTGAGTAGCCTGCAGTATAAGTAAAATCGGGCGCTGGAGACAATTCGTACAAACCGCCTGCGGCCAGCAACCTAAAATACTGGCGCAAGCAATTACGCTGTGTTAAATCTAGAGCTGCCCGGTGCTTGAGTTAAGCAGTAGCCCCGGTCCGTAATTCTCCAATTAAAAATCAGCATGCTGCCAAGCATGCAATAAAAAAACAGGAGGAGACCCCATGGACCGAAACACACCCCGCAAGGAATCTTGCCGCAAGCTATTCAGTCGGCAACTGCGAACCGCCAATCAACCTCTGGGTTATTGGTCCATTCAACGTGGGCGACCCGCATGGTCAGCACCCGTTGAGCAAACCCATCGACACAATCAGCTCTGAACCAGTAATTACCGACAGGCAGTGAGCAACAACGTTCACAGCAGCCCTGTCGCGACCAACCATGATTACCTGGAATCAGGATGTTGATGCCTACATCGCGGGACTGCCCCCGTTACGCCGGGCGGCTGTGTCACATCTGCGCGAAGTGATCATCAACAATTTACCCGAGCCGTTTCAAGAGTCATTCGATGGCATGCCCGTCTATGTGGTCGATGCCAACGTTATTTCTACCGTGCATCAGCCCGACGGCGACGAATCTGTGTCAGCTGGCACTTCCTCCCTGCCCTGTTTGAGCTTTATCAACAAGGAAAACTGCGTGTCCCTCTATCATGTCGGACTTGATCGGGATGTAGATCTGCAACGCTGGATCGAAGAACACTGCCGGGCCAGACTGACGCCCCTGCCGGAGATCGAAAACAACTGGATTCATTTTCGGCAACCGCAGAACATCCCCTTCGAGCTGGTGGCGAATTTGATCCGTTTGCACTCAGTGCCAGACTGGGTCGGCAAACCAGCGCTGCGTGCGGACAGCGATAGCGAGGGCAGCGACCGTTCTGCGACAAATTGAGCGTAGCTGGGCTGAATTGACTCTTTAAAAACGGCAAAGTGCCGCCATATTATCCTGGTATGTATTTGTGGCGCGCATGGCCGTGCAGGAGTGGTAAATGAAACGTATCTTTTTGTTCGTGGCGACCAACTTTGCGATTATGATCGTGCTTGGTATCGTCCTCAGTATCCTGATGCCTATGCTGGGCCTCGACCAGTCCAGTTATTCCGGCTTGCTGTTTATGTGTGCCATCTTTGGCATGGGCGGCTCGTTTATCTCTTTGCTCATGTCCAAATGGATCGCCAAGCGCAGCGTCGGCGCCCATGTGATTGAGTCTCCCAACAGTGCCGAACAGCGCTGGTTGCTTGAGACGGTTCGCCGGCAGGCGCAACAAGCCGGCATCGGCATGCCTGAAGTTGCCATTTACGACTCCCCGGAAATCAACGCCTTTGCCACCGGTGCCAACCGCAACAATGCGCTGGTAGCCGTGAGTAGCGGTTTGCTGCGCAACATGACCCAGGATGAAGCCGAAGCGGTGCTGGGCCATGAGATCAGCCACGTCGCCAACGGTGACATGGTGACGCTGACCCTGATCCAGGGCGTGCTGAACACCTTCGTCTATTTCTTCGCACGCGTAGTCGCCAACGTCGTCAACCGTGGCAGCAACAATGCCATGGTGTACTTTATGACCGTCATGGCCTTTCAGGTTATCTTTGGCATGCTGGCCAGCATTATTGTCATGTGGTTTTCACGCTATCGCGAATTCCGTGCTGACAGCGGCGGTGCCATGTTAGCCGGCAAAGAGAAAATGATCGCCGCCCTGCAGCGCTTGCAAGGCAATCAGATGGAGAGTCAGCTCGATGGCAAACTGACCGCGTTCGGTATCAATGGCAAACGCGCCATGGCGCAATTGTTCATGAGCCACCCGCCGCTGGCCAAACGTATTGCCGCTCTGCAGAATGCCTAACTGCAGTAGCTGGTCAAGAAGAAGCTACCAAACAGGAACAGCTAAACAGAAACAGCCAGATAGAAACAATTGGATAGATAGAAACAATTAGATAAAAACAACCAGGCAGAAACAACAAAGCCGCAAGACACTGACTGTCTTGCGGCTTTTTTTGTGGGCGGATTAAGCGGGGTGGTTAGCGTGCCCGGATTCTGGCGTCACCGACACCCACTTCAACTTCGATCGTGTGTTCGCCATCACCGTAGTAATAGGCATCGGCTCCTACCAGCATACTGCGCTCATTATCCGTGCCTTGGCCAAAACCGCGAATCACCGCATCGCCAACACCAGCCGTGGCGACGATTTCACCGTAGTTGGTATTGGCCACATCCACCTGAACCGCGCCGACACCAAGCTCCAGCTTCAGGGAATTTTCAAGGTCCGAGATTTCCACCTCACCGACACCTAAATCAATCTCCAGTGCCAAATGCGCAGGTATTCTGACTACCCAGGTTTGATGGAGATCGTCATCATCAATGCCCAGATAAAGCGAATCGCCGCGCTCGCGCTGCTCAAGCTCGATGTCATCGACATCGTCGCGGCGCAGTGAGAACCAGCGCCGCTCAGCGATCAACTCGATCTCCAGCTCGATGGACTCGCCATCATAGATCTCGATATCCATTTCACCGATGGACATCTCCATCTGCACGTCGGTAAACGAAGCGGCATCGATGCTGTAGGTAACGTGCTTGGAAGAAGCCGCAAACACGGGGGCTGACAGCAAGATATTGCCGGCGATCAGGAAGGAGGTCAGGGTTTTCATGAAAGGCGCCTTATTGATTGGTTGAACTGGTGACAGGGTTGAAAACGGCATAATGCCGCCCTTTTCTGTCATCTATTAATCATAAGACGTTGGGTGTTGTGGTTTGGTTACAGTAATTTGGCAATAGAGATATTTTATAAACTAATTCCTATTCTCCCGGCGCAACGTCTTCCAGCCGGTAAATATCTCTGATATTGCAACGCTCACGACCAATACCGGGACTGTCGACCAGAACCTCACCGAAGTTATCGACTCTTGAAGTCGGCGAGGATAAGCCAACAAATATTGCGCTGTTGAGACTTAGACAAGGACTCACTAACTCTATCAGGTATTCATCATCCACACCGGAGCGAATGATCAGGTGTTCGTCATCAATAGAAGACCAACTGTTAATCGAGTAGTTGAGCAGGCGCTGATCGCCTGGGCCGATGAGATAGCCCCGATCGGCGAGTCGCTCTTCGGTACCGGGTTGTTCAGTTGATGTGCCTGAGCAGGCTGTGAGAGCGCCTGATATCAATATGGCAGTTACGTGTAAGAAATTCCTCATCGCTCTAACTCCTTGGCATGGTGCTATCTGAATAGCCGTCCTGCCTGTTTGAGTGAATTGTGTGTTTCTTAAGTATGTATTTGGGGGCTTGTTCGGGATTAACAAGTGTCGAGCTGGAAAGTCGCGTGAAGCTGTACTCTGCATCAGTTTCGAGAAGACTGACGAGAACTCAATTAAACACGTTATAAGCGCTGAAAAAAGGCAAAGTTCTTTAGTGTGTTAGGTGGCACCTTAATGCTTATACAGCACAGAGATGAACCGGTCGGTTTGCAGTAAAACTGACAAACAATGATAAGTTGGTGCCCGGGACCGGAATCGAACCGGTACGGTGTTTCCACCGAGGGATTTTAAGCCCGTTGAAGCCTCCCATGCCGCGGCAATGAAGCTGCAAATACCGGGACTAGGGTGAATTATTCCGAACTATAAAGGCGCAAAAAGGGTAACACTTAGGGGTTACACCTATGAGCGACTTGATGGATCGAATTGATCTGCGTCATGACTTCATTGCAACCAAAATGGCGCAGCATGTAATTTCAGATACAGGGTGCTGGGAATACACCGGCTATCTGAAAGAAAACGGCTACGGGACCATGAAAATCTATGTTCGTGATTTTTACCCCAAGAAGCGAACATTTCTTATCCATCGCGTTTCCTACGCCTATTTCAATGGCGAAGACCCCGGCGAATTATTCGTCTGTCACAAGTGCGACAACCCTTCCTGCATAAACCCTGATCACCTATTTCTAGGGACGCCATTAGACAACACTCGGGATATGTGGAACAAGGGTCGAGCGGCCGACCAAGGCGGCATGAACAACGGGCGCTGCAAGCTCTCAGAGGACGTTGTAGAGCAGATCGTAGAAAGCATCAAGAACGGCAAGAGCAACACAGCAATAGCTGCTGAGCTGCCTGTCACGCACTCTCAAGTGAGTCTGATCCGCGGCGGGAAGTCTTGGAGGTGGCTCACCGAAAAACTTGGATACAAGCCGGAGGACTATTACCGTAGCCGGGCCGCGTGAGGCTTGCTATGAGAAATCTCGCCGCGGCATTACTACTCCTGCCCACCATTTCCCTCGGGCAAGTCTCTTACTACTTCGATAACTCAGTGCCCTATGATGAATCTGAGGCTGAGGAGTATATCTACAGCATGTTTCAGGTTCGCCCTGGTGATGACTGTAGGGTCAGCTTCTTATCTGCTGGCGAGTATGAGAACAGGTATGGCGAGGACAGCAAGGCCATACAATTTGATTCACCCTGCCGAATCTATTTCAATGGCTGGTACTACCCACCCTTATTCGGGGTAAGCGAGCATTTCTACGCCCTGTTAGCCCATGAAATAGGCCATGCTCAAGGGTTAGAGCACAATCTCGATCAGCCTGAATCGATCATGTATCCCACTGTAGGGCCTGAGAGCGTAATGACAGTGGCTGATAAGATTAATCTATGGCTTCTGAGGCGGGGCCAGTGAGGGTGTTTCCGGGCCACCCGACAGTCAAGTCAACCTTTTCCAGCGCGGGGATATTCTTAGCACTATTTATACCCCTTGAAAGCGCAGCGTCATTAGCTCGCACAGCTCGAATATGCTTTGCCACCGCGTCATTCAATTGCTGAGCTATCGCTACAGTAACTGTCAGCACCGAACCCGATCGGGTAGCTATATCCTGTGTGGGATCAACCTCACCAGCTGCAGCTCTGTCTTTCAAGTCATCGAGTAATGATCGAATTTCACTCTGTGCTTGGGGGGTGGTTTGAATAACTGTCCCGGACACCGTGACACCAGAATCTCTGGCCTTTTCAAATAGACGACGGAGCTCGCCTCTCATATTGGCTTTAGCGCGCTCTAAAGGTAAATCGACAACGGTATAGCCAAAAACCCAATCATCACCCTGCTTGGTTGGCTCAGTATTTTTGGTAATCGATTTGGTCATCCAGTTGTATTCTGGCTTGTCACGAACACCCTTGCGAACAATATCACCACCACGATTGTTCACGACCTTATCGCTTAACTGGGCGGGCAAAGTTACTCTGGGAAACAACTCTCGAAACTGCTGCTCGTTGACTATATTGCCTGTCTCTCTAATTCTGATTTCCACTATATTTCCTCCGCCCTTATAACCATGTAAATGTAATCCTGGCTCGCGCTGAGTGAGCTGGCTGTAATGGTGCCGCCCGATTCAGCCAGTCTTGCAACAGTGGTTTCTGCCGCGGTTGTATTTGCTACTAAAAGATCATCACTGCCAGTAAAACCGGGGGTTCTTGCGGTATCGTAAATCTCCCAATTTCCAGTGGTCCCCGCAGCCTTTAGCTGAAGGTACTGAGAGCCATTATCCCAGCCTGTCGCTATCTCGCCCTCACCACTTCCGTCAGTCGTAAATTCTCCGCACTGAACAATTCCTTCCTCATCATGTGCCCACGCATAGATGCTATAAGTACCTGTCGGAGCAGAACCGCTAAGCGTTGCAGTGGTGCCGGATACGGACAGCCATGCGTCCGTGGAGCTTTCAGCCGCTGTGGTGTTGAGGCGTAGGTTATTACTGCTTGTGAGGCTGCGATGCCACACAATCCAGTCGCCAGTGGTTGTGGTGATCTTGGCGGCCACCATGCCGACAACGTTTAGTGTGGATAGATCGGCATCTGTGGTAGCGCCGTTGGTGTGGGTGATTTCGGTAACTTTAAAGAATCCGGGTGAATTTCGGAAAGTCCACGCTGCATAATTAGTCCCGCTACCGTTTCCAAGCCCGCCGTTAGTTCCAGAAACCGTGAACCCAGAAGCCCCGAAAGCGGTGACTCCTTGCCCAGACACTGATTGACTTGGGCTGGTATATACAGGTGAAAGGTATTGCTCAACGCCTCGCTCGGTATCCCATAGTGCGTGCAGAACCGCCACATTCCTGCCTTTAAACCAAACCAAGCCGCCTTCGCCATCGAGATCAATACCATTATCAATGCTTTGAGAAGTAGCATTACCTGTATAAAGATCAGTGCTGAACACGTCACTCACGTCAACACCACCACTGGGCAAAGGCCTGCGCCCCATGAGAGTCAGTAAACTAATCATGCTGCAAAATTCCCGTAGATGGTTGTTCCTGCATCACGGGCGTACAAGATGAAAAAATCTGTTCCGCTGGTCTGTAGTGCTGTTCTACCAGTTTGAGCGGCTAGCCATGTGGCGAAAGTAGTCGTTGTCGTGCCGTCTGGCATAATCCAATTGATAGTAGGTAGGGTTATATCGTGCGCTCCGAAATCTACTGCTTCAAGAAGCAAAATTCCCAAGTTACCAGTGGGTGGCCAGTTGCTTGTGGTAATGGTGAAATCGTCAGTAGCGACAATGCGTTGGTGGCTGCCGGCAGTGTAATCCAAATCCTGAGTTGTTGTGCCGGAGTTACCCAGATCGTTATAAACAAGACCTGAATCGATCAAGAAAGCCTTGCTTATCTCGTTATCATCGCCATCGAGATTGCCGCCGAGTGTCGGAGTCGTGTCATTGCTTACATTGTCAATGGCGTTGGGGTTTGCTGTAGCACCATTAGCAACATTGAGGATTGAGCGGGCATTGGTAGGGGTAAGGCTTTCGACTACGCCTGTACTTGCCGACACGCGGCCAAGAAATCGACTTGTGGCGATTTGCTCAATCTTGTTCAGGGCAATTGTCTTGTTATCGACATAGGCTTTTGTGGATTGTTGGCTTGGCGGCTTAGTTGCTGAATCGCTGGCGAAGTCATCTTCATCGAGCAGGCCGGGAAACACCGCCCCCAGTCTAAATAGCAGATCCCAGTCTGAACCCGTGTAGAAAATCATGTCCCCTACTTCATAATCCGTTGCAGAAATGGTTCCGGCTACTGATATTCTCCATATATCCCCGCCAGACGGTGTGGCAGGGTAAGAACCTGTAGATGCGTCATGCTCGCCTTGGTATTCTCCGCCAACGCTTTCGATTGTCTGGAGAATTTGATCAAGCTCGTTGTATGAATCCTCAACGGCCTCAAGCATGTCATTCAGCTTATCTACAAGCTCAAGGGTATCTCCGATATCAATTTCGTATTCCGACAAATCAAGTGCTGACATTAGTTTTCCTCCAGCGCCAAGCCAAAGCTATTAATGTTGTAAGCTGTTTGAATGAACCCTGTGTCACTAGTTCGGCGATATATTGAGGTTCCCTCAAAAAACAAAGATTGTGCGTCGTTAGGGTCGGGGGTAATAAGCAAGTCCCCGCCCTTCTTTGCTCGGTCAAGAATGTTTCGCAATGTGTGGCGCTCTGCATTAACCACGAGAGGAAACTCTAAAAGAAGCGTGCGATAGGCTTCACGTTCTACCGTATCCATGCCGCCGCCCGGCTTTCGGAAATGCTCGGACATATCAATCAGTTCGCTACCAAAGTCTCTGCGTGGGCCGTGTGTCGGGGCGTAAGCCCACCCCAGCCACAGCTTATCGACTGACAAAGTGTCATTAGTCGGACTCGGGCAGCCAATGTCGATCTGTGCTGACTTGAATGTGACGGTATCGAACCACAGGGAAAAATGAGTTTTCATATTCCCCTCATCTTCAAAATAGCCGCCTGCAGGATCAATACCTGCAATTGATGAACCGAAGGGTATTGCGTGCGGCACATCGGTCGCTGTTGAGTCATAGACCGTTGTCCCGGTCTGACCTTCACCAGAAAATAACCGCAGTCTTATGGTCGCATCGGAGGCCAGGTTATGATTATGGAATGCAAAACAATTGGCCGCTCTTTCGGTGGCTGATGAAAAAGTCCATTCAACCGTTGTGTCAGAAGTCATATCCAGAACAGTTAATTCATTGGCGTTCTGGTTCTGCATGTTGGTCAGTGGGTAGGCGGATTCGGCAGACACGTCTGATGTGATCGTGTATTCCGGAATGTAGTTTTTCCAACTGATATGAAACTTATCTGGCAGGCTCATCTGAATACCCTTAGCTCTCGCTCATCCTTGCTCCAGTTAATCCGCTCTCGAATTACCTGAACCTTGTCATCCTCGGAAAACTCCGGGTGCTTAATATCCCCAACCACATTGATAATGCTGCCAATGCCAAAATTGGATAGCAGGGTCTGCCAAGAGAGGTTGGTGTGCCATGTGTAGACTTGACGGTCTGCTGACCAGAGATCGGCAATGTAATCCCGAACATCTTCAGCTTCTGATTGCTGTGAAAGAAATGTGTCGAGAATCATATCCTCCGGGTCAATATAATCTGTCAGCGAATTCGTGACGGTGGCAGTTTCATAAGGCCTTGAGTAGTAGGACTTGTTGGCCTCGGTAACTCCAGAAGCAAGCTCTGATTCGTTCTGCACTGTGAAATTTTTGTCATACCTGATAGTGATCTTGCTTTTTGCTGAATCGGTTGAGATGTGCCTAATGTGGTCGCCAGTTCTGTTTCGGAAAGCTGAAATATCAATGTTGTAAACATCAACCCAGTCTTCTAGAGTTGCGTTGGGATTTTCTAATCTAGCCGTGAATATCCCGCCAAGCCTTCCAATGGAATAGTTGGCACCTACACTTCTTACAAGGTCTGAGATAATTGCTCCAACTCTCACTTCTCGATTGTAGAAAACCCCAGCCAAGAATGAATCCTGATCTGCGGTGTAGCTTGACCTTATCAACTCAGCAGGCAGCAAATATCCGCTTATTCCGCTGAACTCAAATACTTCAGAAGAAGACATGACGCCAGTTCTTACTGTTAAATAAAACTTATCTCCTGACGATCCAATGTGGAAGCTGAATGGGGTTTCAGTATTGTATTTCGAGAACTCATGAGCGAAGTATGACTTAGCTATCTTGAAGGAACCCTCCAAATCGAATTCGCTAACGCAGGCATATTGAATGGTTGAGTAGCTGCCGGATTGCTGAAAATAGGCATACCGACCATCCGGCGAGAAGCGCATGTCCTGAAAGTCAGTTCCATCAAAAGGCTTAAGTCGGAGAACTACTTTCGCCCCGGTGGCAGTGCTTATATCGGTAGATGTGTAAGATAGCTTGTAGACAGTGCCATCTTCGTGCAAGACGTAAAGAAGGTTGAGTGATGGTATTACAGCAAACCCTCTGCAGCGACCAGCCCCTCCAAGTAAAGAGGTTGTATCGAATGCCGTTCCGCCGTCCCCCGCATCTATATCCCAATCCACAAATAATGTCAGGGGCTTTATATTTGTTCCGTCTGAGTAGCAGAAAAAATTCGCCGACACGGCTTGGAGGGCAGTATAAAACCCGCTGGCGCTTGATATACTCCTGCTCTTGCTGCTCGCCCCCATCGTGCCAACTTCGCCAGGGGTGGACATAGTCCTTTGCCTTATTGCGTTACTCGACGCGTCGATATAATAAAATTCAGCATCATCGTCACCAAAACAGGTTCCAGCGCTGTTTGCCGTGATGTACTCAAACGAGTCATCACTTTCCGGATAATCAGAAACCAGATTTTCAACGCAAACGCGAAACGCAGCTTTCAGTATCTCTCTGTCCGGATTAACAAAAGAATCGGCGGTTAATTGGCCGTCCGGTTTTGAATCTAGGTCAACTTGAGTTAGAAACCATCCTGTTGGCTCGCCTTCAGCTACTCTTGTATAGTCGGACCCGTGAGCAAGCTCAACCCCCTTATCCCTAACATCAAAATAGGAGTTTAAGTAGCTGGCCGACTTTGTGCTGAATCTGTATTTAAAATCTCCTGCATCGACCAAGACGGCAGGCAAGTTTCTATGGCTTCCGCCATAATGGATTGGCTCATCAATCGACCCGATCACATTATCTAATTTGTACTTGATCGGAACACACCCAAGCACAATTTCATCAACATTGACCGACACGGATTTAATCTGGCCAAGGAAAGCCTCAACAAAGCGGTACGGGTAACTTGTTTCCATCAGAGACCATGATTGATCGCCGCGCAGCATTGTGAATCGGTGCCCGATAATATTTTCACCAGAAAGAAGCGAATTAAATCGGCCATCGCCATTGAATAAAACAATGTCATCAATCCGGGTGCTGTCGAAACTTTCATCGGTAACGAGATCGGATTTAATGCCCTGAACTGGTGCCGGGTAAGTGTCGTGGTATTTTGTGCCGCCCACCCCTTTGTCATAGTAAGGCTTGTCAGTCAGGGTTAATCGATTGGCAGCAGAGCCGTCACCGCGATCAATCTGCATGACGTGAACTCTGGTTTTAGAGCCTGTGCGCTCCCACTCACGATAGATTTCAAGCGGCGTTGCGGTCATTGTACTTCTTGCCTCCTACGCCACTGTCATCCACGCTGTTGCTGATCTTCTCAAGAGTGCTGTTGGCTTTGTCCTGCTGCTTCATTGATTCGTGCTTACCTAGCATGTAGAAGCGCTCAATTCTTGCTAGACGGTCATCGAGCACGGAAATTCCTTCTCTGAACGAATCTTTCAGTGAATTAAAGTCATTCTCTGGAACGGTTATTTCTTTTCCGTGGTGCATGGTGAGGTAGCCAGACGCGGGACCGTCAGACCATCCGCCATCTTTAAAGCCGGGGATATTCAGCTCACGCCCAAGCGCTGCGATTTCATCGGCAGACGCATTAGCGCCGGGATTAGCTGCATTCCATGAGTCGGCCAGTTGCTGCGCGCCCACTTTATTATTGGCAGCCGCAATCAAGATATTTTCAGCCGCTGTCATGAAGCCGGGGTCGTTCTCTGTTAGCGCGCCTACAGCATCAAACTGACCTTGAGCAAAGGCGGCAATGTCGCTACCGGCCAAAGATTCATTAACACTGGTCATTGGATTGAATCCGGGGATCGCGTTTCCGCCGTCACCGGAGGGAACAGAGCCGCCGCCCACCATCGACCGAATGACAGACGCCAACTGAGCAGGCAACTGACTCAAAGTGAGATTCATTTTCAGGAAGGCGTTGACCGAATCGACCCGGATTGCGTCTTTAATGTCTTGCAACTGTGAATCCAGTTGATTCAATTGCTCGATCATTTGCGCATCGCCGGGCGGTACGAATGTGCCCGGATTTTGAGCCGAACCCAAAGCACCCTGTACGGACTCCAGACGGCCTGTAACAACGTCAAAGATTTCCTTGAACTGGGATGATGACGCGTACATTTCACGCGCCAGCGCAATCACAGTGCTGCCAGATTGGGTAAGTTGAGAGGCAGCGTTGTTATCGCCATTCACTGCGCGTTGTGACAGGTCGAAAAAGTCTTGTTTGGCGAAGTCGAGTTTCTGCTGAGTCGATAGCGCCGAATCGCTGCCGGTCATTATTCCGGCCAATCCGCGACCGATATTGTCAGCCAGGCGCAATTGTTCCTCGTAGTTTCTAACCGCCGCTTGATGGACTTGTTCTGCAGCTCTGACTTCTTCGCTGTAGCTGTCGATCAGGTCTTGGCGCAGAGAGAGAATGCGTTGAACTTCATTCTGGGCTTCTGGGCTGGTTGCGCTGTCAATCAAATCAATCATGCTGAGATTGGATTGAATGTAGGCGTCTAGCTCCTGAATCTTGGAATCAGTCAGTTGTTGTGTTGCTCTTGCCGCGTCAGTGGTCGCTTTTTCTTGGCCTTCGAGTGATTTCTTATGCTCTGCAATGGCGTCATTGAGAATGGTCATTATCTGCTCAACAGAGCCTGCAGACCTGACCGTATTCATAAGCTCAGCATCAAGGCCGTCGAACTTGTTAATCAGTTGCGAGGCATAGGAGAACAACTGCTGGATAAATTGATCATCAGTGGTTATGTCAGACCGACCAAACAGCGTGCCATTGCCTGTACCATCAAGACCAAACCCATTCAGGCTGCCCGGATTGCGAACATTGCCACCCAATTCGAGCCACGCATCAACGATGGACTTATCAAGGTTGCGGAAAATATCAATCAGGGTGTTGGCTTGCTCTCTTGATACTGGGCCATCTGCAAAGCCCGTTGGCGCAAATCCAGATGCAAAGGCGTCGACACCGAACTGAGATGAACTTGGGGCGCCAGGAGTATTACCAGACAGGAAGCCGGCAACGCCACGGTGACGGCCGTCAGGGTCGTTTGTGGCGTCGTGGATGACTTTACCGGCAATGGCTGCCATAGCAGCGATACCAGCAGGAGATGTTAGGAAAGCCCCCATACTGGCGCCCATGCTCGCTGATTGGGTCATTGGGCCCATGAAACTGGACGCGCCCTGCCCGATCCCGAATAAGCCTTGAGCAAATCCGCCCGCACCACTGGCAAGCGCCGCAAGATTGCCGCCGCCACCAATGCCAAGCACAGTTGAAAGCAAATCAGCAGAGCCAGCTTCTGACACCGCCCGCATGCCGCCTTTGGCAATAACATCAAAGAAGTCGCCAAAGTCTGCGCTGCCAAGCGTGTTAATCAGGTTCGCCCATTCACGCTGAAGGTTTTCAACCATATTGCGTTGAATGTCTAAACGACTGGTCAGGCCATCCATTGCGATGGTGGTAGAATCGATTGTCTTGGCGCTCGCTTCCTGCGCCTGTTCTGCGTCCTGAAGGGCTTTTTCTTGGTCGTAGATTCTTGCGGTGACTTCGACAGTTTTTGCAATCTGATCAGGCAATGAGTCACGGCTAATCGCGTCCATTGTTGCCATGTAGATCACGGCTGCGCGTTCTGTCATGCCGAGGGCTGTAAGCTGTTGCTCAAGAGCGACGATATGCGCGTCCACCGACTCTTTGGTTTTTCGATTAGCCTCGCTTGCCGAAATCATCGCGTCAACATGGGCATCCATTGCCACCACTGCTTCGTCGGCGGCGGTATTGGCTTCTTTTTGGGCGGCGCGCTGAAGCTTCAGGGACTCTGCATAACGCTCCATCTCTGCGACAAGTTCGTCAACACGATCTCGTTTTTCCTGTACGCGCTTGGCTCCCGCGTGAGCCATGTTCTCGAAGGCTTTGAGCTGCTTGCTTGCCACCAAAATCTCTTTGGCAAGCTCAGCCATGCGCAATTCCGTGGATCGTATGCCGGCTGTATGCAGGGCAAACATGCTTTCGCGGGCTTCATCGACTCGATCTTTAAGCTTGATGTATGCCAGCGCCAATGCACCAACACCAATGGCAGCGGCGCCCAACGGACCTCCCAGGAGCGTAAGAGCACCACGAAAGGCTGTTTTTGTCGCTACAAGTTTTGAAGTGGCCATTGCGTGAGCGTTTGTTGCGGCGGCCGCCCTTATTTCTGCGGATGTTTGAGCATTTATTGCAGCCGTCAGAGCGACACTATTGGCCGCCAACTGCTGCCGAAGCACGGCTTGCCTTGCTGTTCCTGCGGCTTGCTGCACCTGAGACGCAAGCGACGCCTGAACGACTCGCAGATAAGCTGTTTCAGAAGCGGCGGCGGCCGCTGTTGCTCGGGACTGGTTCATGGTGTGCAGTGCATTTTCTGCAAGCGCCTTACCATGAGCGGCTGTAACTGCGCTCGCTTTTACAAATGATGCAGAAGACAGCGCAATGGAAGCGGCAAATTTCCCGCCGTAGAAAGTAGCAACCCCTATTCCAGCGGCTTCCAAGAGCTCGATGTTTTCAGTCATGAACAGAATGGCGTTGCTCGCAATATCAACAGCGCCAGCAAGCGTTGAGTTGTCGCCGCTCCCACCAAACGCTAAGGCCAAGGCCGTCAGGTTGTTTCCCAACAATTTAATTTTGCTATCGAGAGTTTCGTAAGTCGCTTCTGCCTCTACATTCAATGCAGTGGCGTTTTCTACTTCAGCATTGGCGAGGCCGAGAGTCTTGGCGAATATCTCGGTATTGTTGGAAAGGGGAATGATTGCTTGAGCCAGACGAATACCGCCCAGCCCTGCATTTTCAAGCGCAAGGCCAGCGCCATCGCCCAGTTGACCGACTTGCTCAAGGAAGTATTGGAAGCCCGCAATCTTGTCATCGCGGTATAGCTGGGCAAGCATGTCGCCATTCAGCCCAAGGGCTGCGGCAAACTCTTCTAATGCAGGGCCACCAGCCGCAACAGCGTTATTGATACCAGAGAACGCTTGACCGATAGCAGTACCGCCCGCCTCTGCCTGTACGCCCACTGAGGCCATAGCAGCGCCCAGGGCAGCCGATTCCGCGCTTGATATTTTGAACGCACTTGTGGCTTGAGAAACACGGGTAGTTATTGCGGCAATCTCTGATTCAGTGGCCGCCACGTTGTTACCGAGCGAGACAATGACAGACGCCAAAATATCGACTTGGGAAATACTCTCGCCCGAAACATTAATGATTCGAGCAAGAGCGGTTGCAGCTTGCTCGCCAGCAAGGTCAGAAGCACGGCCCAACTTGGCGACGGTTTCGGAGAACTTTTGAAGGTTCGCTGACCCGGTGACGCCCATTTGACCGGCAGCTTGAGAAAGGCTTAGCAATTCACCCGTACTGACAGGGATTCGCTGAGAGAGCTTGATCATTTCCTGCGAGTACTTGCGCAGCTCTTTATCAGCAAGGCCAGTGGTTTTGGCAACGCCTACCAGCCCGGTTTCAAACTGGCGCAGATCACGCAGAGCTGCATTGAAGACACGGATACCGCCATAGGCGACAAGTGCGGTTCCAGCAGCCTTGATAGCTCGCTCAGTAGTCAAAAACTGCTTGGCAGCGCGTTCGTTTTCACGATTCATACGCTGCGTTGCAGTCTCTGTTCTCCGGGCGCTGGTAGACAGGCCATCAAGCGACCTCTTACCTTTGTCAACGCTTCGGCTATCGGCGACTAAACTAAGTTCTGCAACATCTACCACAGGCTTTACCTTTTAGATTTCGGGGCTTGCGATTCTTTTCGCGCCCGAACACCGCGCAATTCATCTGCATTGGCTGACATAAATGCGTTATCCATTTGCGTCAGCATGTCGATCTCTTCGGGGTTGATGTAGATCCGCATTCCCATTGCCCACGCTGATATTTCCGTAAATGACAGGGGCTGCGGCCCACTATCGGACCCTGACCGTCTATTGCTTATTGACCAGAACCAATTCCATACATGACTAACGACATCGGGAAACTCCGCCTCGGGGCCAGGTTCGACCCCGAAACGCATGTTGTATTCCCGCCGCGTCTCCGGCTCTGGTTTGCCGAAATCTCGCGGGACGTCATAACGAACAGCGATTCGCACCGCTTCGCATAACTCTGCCGTTAGCCCTGATAAAAAGATTCGCGGTTGTTGAACTCATCCATCAGTTGTTCACGAATGAACACCGCCTGCTCCAAGACTTTGCGAACGTTGTCTTCGGTGAATTCAGGCTTCTCGCCATTGAAGTCTGCTTCGCCGTACCAGTCCCAACCATCAACGGCAGCCACAAGCTGCTCAAAGCTGTTGGCCTCAAGTTGTGCTGCAGTCAGTTTCAATTTGCGCTTGGCAAACTGCTTGTCCTGGACGGCTCGCTGAACTTTTTTGACCTTCGGGTCAGTATCCGGCAGCAAATTAATGCGCAGACCGATTCGCTCTTCGGTTTCCGGGTGTACAATTTCGACTTTGCGAGAAGTCGCTTTGATGTTTGTAATATCCATTGTTTGATCCTTATGAATTGATGTGATCCGAAATTGATTGCCACACAGCCACCAGAGCGAACCGGATCAGATTCCGCGCTGGCTGTTACTAGCTGTGTGGCAAATTCAGGGGTTATGGAGAGGCGTCTTTGTGGACAGGCGCCTGGACAAGGCCGAGGGTGAACATATGAAGATCGAAATCCTCATTCCGTCCGTTCGGGCTTACCGGGCCAGTACACAGGCCGCGCAGGTAGTCGATTGAGCCGTCTTGACGCAATACCTTGTAGGCATAGGAATCGTAGACGGTCGGGGCGCCAGCGGTGCGCATGGCAGTCTGACCAGCGTCATCATCGTCACGAGCGCACTCAATAGGCGGATCGCCTGCGTTGGTGATGCCCTTGGCTTTCTGTGCGACAACCGTGTCAAGGGTGTCGTAGGTCAGCATGTTGGTTGTGATACCAAACTCACCGATAGAGCCAACTTTGCCAACTTGAGTAAAACTCAAGCCATCAAAGCCGGATTCATCGAGGTCGGCATTTTGCGCGGTGGTCGAAATATAAAATTTGTCACCGGCATGGCTATATATTTGCGACATAGCTTTGCTCCTTTTTTTGGGTACAAAAAAACCGCCACTAAGGACGGTTTGTTGGTGAACCGGGGCTACCGGCGTTATGGGGTTAATCCCCGTTCAATAGCTGCGCGGTCCAGCCGCCCAAACTCTTGACTTTGCCCCTGAGTTGCGGGGCGACTTCGATCCAAGTCTGTTGATATTTTTTGGCGTCATGCCATTTGCTGGGGTTGTAGATGTGCGGTGTTTCATCCATACCGACACCGGCCAAGATAATTTCATCAGCTCCCAGCTTTTCGAGTGCGTACTTGGCGGCGTACAAACCGGAGCTTCCAGAATTGGCGCCGATTCGCCACAGGCAGTCGAACTGCTCATTGACGCCCTTCAGCTTTATATGGCTGACCATGTGGGCGACTTTCAGGCTTGCGAAGTCTCGCGGATGCAGTGTCAAATGGTAGTCGACAGGGCCGTACAGAATGGCCGCTCGGTTGACGCCGATAATCACATCAAAGTCATCACGGTTGATCTGGGCCAGCTCGTTCTCAACGTTGTGGCCTGATCCGATTACCAGCACTCTCATTGAAACTTTTGCCCTAATGTTTCCCAGAATACGCCCTGCGAAAGCTCTCCTTTCTGCCACTGGCAGTAAGCAATCTTTCTGCCCCACTCTTCACGATCACCCAGGTCACGATCATCCCGCCAGCCATGACCGGCGATCTCATAAACCATTGAGCCATCGTTTTCGCAGGTCACCCGCTTTCCCGCCATCGCAGCCAATACACCCACGTTGCTGTTGTAAGTGATGACTGAATCACATTGGACTAATGCTTGTTCGAGTGTTCGGCTCTCGCCTTGAAAGGGTTGTTTCTGTCCGCGCTCAATGGCTGATGGATGCGGTCGGAAAGACCACTGAACGCCCATTGCCGATAATTGTTTGCCGACATCCTTTGCCCATCTGAGCAGATCGACGCCAACTGTTGCCATGTCGCCTTGAACCTGGCCGATTAATAAAACACCTTCGCCGGTTGATTCAGGCTGCATTTGATCGCGCCAATACTTTTCCCATCGATCAGATGGCGCATTGGTGTTACAAAAGTCCGCCTTGCCGTTCAGCCCGTTCCAGCCCAGCGAGAGCCAGTTAAATCTATCTCCGAGATAAGCCCGCTCCATGACTAAAACGTTATCGCAGTAAAGGAATGGCTCGTTTGCCCTGACACCCCATGTGATAGCGAAATCAGCTTTTGTCCGGGGCTCCACGATCTTTACGCCGTGGCGTGACAACCCATCAAGAACAGGCTTGACCCACTCCTGTTGGCGCTGTGATCGCGCCCAGTTTGAACAGGTAATCATGCTGCAGGAAATATCAGCCGGGTTTCAGGCTGGCCGCCTGCGTTGAATATCTTAGAATTGAACGCGGCATAATGGTTTTGGATCTTGCCTTGCGCTTCTTTCAATTCTGAATCTGAAAACCGAAGCGGATCAGGAGTACCCCTGCCGTAAAAATGGGTCTTTCCTGATTTGTAAATCATGTCACACCCGGCCAGATGCACTTCTAATTCACACCCATCCAGTAATGCTTCGTTGAGCATGTGTGACAGCGCGGAGAAAACTATGGTGGACGGCTTTCTCACCCATAGCGGTCGGTGTATCCAGTTGCCTTCTTTGTTGGTTGCTCTCGGGTATCCTGGATGATTGTTCGGGATATGGTCTGCCCGGCACTTGCCCTGATAGTCGTTAGGAATAAGCCACAGATGCAAATCATCACCAGCCACTTCACAGGCATTGTTGACTGCGACAATCTGAAAGCCTTTGTTCAGGTATTTATCACGATTCGATGCCCACCACTGCGGCAGGTAGTCTGCAGAGCCCAGCAATAGCACCTTGCGAACGGTTTTAACGGATTTATCTGTTCGCCAATACTTGTGAAAGGCTGACTTGTGGCCGATGCTTGCTCTGCCAGCGCGGTAGATTGAAGGCAGATCAATCACAGGAATAGTTGAGCCTGATTCGATATGAGCCCACTGTAAACAGAGCTGATCCCATTCGCCGGGGCGTTTCTCAACCATCTCTACCCAGGCATCCATCAACTGCATAACCTCGGGCGAGCGCCGGATAGACATCACGCCTGAATTCCACATACCGTGCTTTACCGCGTGATAACGGTAGCGCTGCGCAAACCATCCGGGCTTGAACTGATCAGCCGTGACGATGTGTAAGCGGATTCCATCGTGAGGCTTTAGCAGGTCATCGATTGGCGCCTGAATTCTTGCGTCAGCATCGAGGAACAAAACCTGCTCATACTTTTTCAGCGCATCCCGAACTACGCGGGACTTCATGGCGCAATTCGCTTCCCAGCCTCCCTGCTCTTCAATGGCTGTTATCTCGATTTGATAACCAAGCCTTTCAGCCGATTGCCTGAGCGCGGCCGCCTCTTCGGCATAACCTGGTGTGTAGAACGAAATAATCACAGCAGGTCTTTCAGGAAGTCCAGTTTCATGGTGTTGCTTACAACCGTTGTCCACGGTGCGTAGCGCTTCCACTCAACCCGGTATTTAAAATCCTTCAATGCCGGCTCATAGCCATAGAGTCGATGTTCTGAGTCATGGCAGACAATCAGGTCGGCTTTATTGGCTAATGCGCGAACACACTTGGCGCGATCTGCGGCCGGGGCATGATCAACCAGAGCAACAGACCATTTGCGATTCAGGTGGTCTGCAGGTTTACCCAGAATGACTGAATGAGTACCGCAGTCGTACTGCTTGAATCGTGAAATCCATTCCTTATTGCTTTCAACGCTGACCAGATCCCGGTCAAAGCAAAGCGCATGCAGTATGGGTGTTGAATACAGGCCGCAGCCCAATTCCAGTACAGCCCCGTCAGTGGCCGCGACACAGCGGGCCAACAACGGCAAGTGGGTGCCGTAGGCGTCAATTTTCATAATGTGATCCTAGATTTTGTCGCGGATGTAGAAGTCGCCCGCGTAGATGTCTCGAACTATTTTCCGTAGTTCGTCGGTGTAAAAATCTTCAACGTTCAGGCCGGTCTTTCTGTCGTGGCTCAGCTTTGGCAGCCAGTCGTACTGCTCCATTAAGGCCTCCCACACCTCACCAATCTGGCCCAATCGATAGATGGTGAAGTCAGGGCGATAAAACTGTGCCTGAGGGATAGTGTGGACGTTGAAGGCGTGTAGCTTTGGCAGTAATCGAACAAATCCCGCAAAGTCGCCGACCGGGAAGCCCAATGCAATTAGGTTTTTCTGACCTATCGTGTCATCCGGTGTTTTCAGCTTATCCGCCCATGCCGACAATGTTCTGGCATAGGGGTCGCGGATAAATGAAATAGTCCCTTCTGGCGCTTCGGAAGGGTTGCAGAGATTAAGACTTGCAAAATCGCCAGCGACACTGAGCAAGGCATTGGAAATGCTCGTGGTGCCACACTTTGTTACCCGGCTGATCGATAACCCTTTGTACCGAACAACACAGTTCAGATTTACAACAGCATCTGACCTCATTGTTATCGCGTGGCTCGCCAGTAGATTGTCACGGGAATCATTAGCCAGGGATCATCTTGAATCGGGCCTGTTATCTCCGGCGCCCTGTCTGTTCTGGCAACGTTAAATGTCGTGCCTTTGGGAAATGCCGTTGCAATCAGTTCGGCAACTGCTTGCGCGGCTGACTGGCCTGATCCTGCTGGTGCATTGACAATAATGCGAAAAAATCCACGCTCAATGCTCGGGCCTGAATCGCTCATGCCGTAGTTTTCATTGCCGTTCCAGAAGGTGCGGAAATCCAGCCACATTCCTTCGCTGGGTGGGTCAAAATTCAAATTGGGGTAGGCAACAGGTAATGCCGGTGATAGCCCGGCCGCAAAGGTTGTTACCAGTGGCGCAAAGGCGTTGTAAATGTCGGTGGTCAAACTCATCTGATTGTAGCCTTCGCCTCTATGGTTGCCATTCTCACGAACTGCGGCCACTTCTGGGCAGCGGCATCGCGGAAGCCGTTCTTTGCGTTTTGTACTCTGGAATAGTTGGCTGACCAGCCAAGGGTTATTGAATCGCCGATCTGGGCTTGAGCAATGACCAGCAACACATCATCGGAATTGCCTGCCGGGTCAAATCTTGCGTCGCTTGGGCCGTAGACATCGCCATTTAGTGCAGCGCCAAACGAGTTTTGTAGAAAGCCGGTATCCTTCGGCAGTCGTCCGCCTTTGGTAGCGTCAGTATTGGCCTCAATAGCCATGTTCTGAACAGCGGTTTTGAATATGGCGTCAAGTCTGTTGCTGGATTGTCTGGCCCACGCTTCGACTTGCGCACTGAAGCTTTTTGGCATATTTCACTCACAAAAAAGCCCGCACTTGGCGGGCTTGGTTGGCTTGGTTGGCTTTAATTGCTTGCTTTAGTCTAGCCAGCCCCACCCTTGACGAAGAATGATCTTGCAGACTTGCTGGGGAGATATTGAAAACATCTTGCCAATTTCTCTGTAAGATTTAACACCTTTCAAGGAGCGAATTCTAACAACCTCGGATCTTTTTAGTTTTGAGGTCGGCTGCTTCGAACCTCTTAACTGAGTTCCGTGCTCAGTTTTTTGATGGTTGTTTTCTGATTTTGATGCCCAGCAGAGATGGCGAGGGTTTACGCACCCGCTATCTCCCCTGCCGCACAAATGCGCCGCCTCATGGTCGGGTGTAGGGGGTTTTCCATGAATTAGCTCGCACATTACTCTGTGTGCGTTTTTATACCCTCCAGCCCATTTGCAGTTTCCGTAACCAGCCTTGTTTTTAGCAAAAGGCCACTCAAGACAGGAGTCGCCATCATGCGCCTTGTTATTGAGCAGCCATTTTTTTATTTCCCCAGGCTTTGCTCTGGGCTTTTTGTGTAGAATGGTTTTAGCCATGCTTTCCTCCTTGTTAGGTTGGCTTGGTGAGGGCCGATCTGGTGTTGGTAGCACCCTTTCGGCCCGATTATTATATCACGCCGCCCTTCTGGCGGCCTGCTCAATGAAATTATATCTTTGGATTCTAAAACACCTGCAATTCAACAAATCTTCTGGGCCCGCGCCTAGACTTGTATCGCCGGGAAACATCATTCTGGCCCCGGTAGATGAGACAAACGGTTCGCCCTGCATTCGCTTCTGGCCGTCCATGAATAAGTGTGAATCACGAGTCCTGTCATCAGAAGTCGCATCCCATTCGCCTTCCATCAAATCAGAGCTGATAACTCCCTCATCAATGGCCTGCAAAACCGCCTCATCGCGTCCGGCATTCAATGCGCCAATGCTTTCTGTTCTGGCTATGGCATCCCCACGGGTCTTTAGTAACCGGTCAGCATAGCGACCAGTGAGCCGGTCAACGTCTTTGGTTGAAACGGGCCTGCCCTGCTCGATGGCGCGATTAACAATGCCGTCAAAGCGTCTGTCACGGCGGGTGCGGTTGAAATACTGGCGCATCTGCCGCTTGTCGCCACTCAGAAGCTGTTCGCGAGCGTTGGCGACGTACTCGGCCTGAGTTTCAGACAAGCCGATAATCCCGCCTGTGCGCCGCCCTGTTGAGCCCATCCGACCGACAATATCAAGCGCGGTCTGTCGTGGGTTTCTGCCCAGGCGCATGTTTGATTCAAGCGTGATCTGTATGCCTTGACGCTGGCTTTCGGTGATTCTTGTCACCAAGCTGCTTGATTGATTGCGAAGCCAGTTTTCTGCGCGGGTGTTGCGAATATCGAATGTGATTCGTGCTTCAGGGGCTTCAAACTGACCGCCGCGAAGGTAAGCAGTGCGTATCGCTTCATTCACGCCGGTTAACGCGCCAGCCCCTACACCGATATCCCGCAAGGCATCTGCTATGGCTGCCGACTCAATTGCTCGCTCAATCTCAGCAATAGTGGCAACCCCAACAGCGATGCGCACGTACTCAAGGAATTCGCGCTCAATGGGATTAGCGACGTCATCGAGTAGTTGCAGGTATTGTCTGCGGGAGTTTGGCATTGACTTGGTTACTTCCGGGCCAGAAACGTATACATGACGACAGTCCCGCCAACTCGAACAGGTTCAAGATCAACAAAGCTATAAGCCACGCCGTCATCAAGCTCGATCTCATCGGCCATAGTCGGAACAACATCAATATCAGGGGATAAAAGCCCCGCTCTGTCGCCGACCTTTACCAGAGATTCTGGGCGATTGGACAGGTTGAGTTTGTCATCGACAATCCAGCATTCGTGCTTGGCTGGCACTCCCGGTTGCGGGTCGTGCTCTGGGCCTGTAGGCGCTCCCTCTCTTACGATATAACCGGAATACCCATTCTCAGGGTTTTCAATCTGGCGCTTCGCTAGAGCGTAGAATCGTTCGGCTTTTGTCGGCATTATCTTTAAACAACTCTCACGGCCGGGTAGTCGTAACGAGCAACCAAAACAGGCGCAATGATTTCGTCAATCTCGGGAATGATTGGCCGGTTCGGTGTTTCCACGCCTTTCGGCATGCTCATTTTGGCGGTGTCTGAATACTGCACCTCAATCGGGCCGACTTTCTCTTTTGTGACCTGTTCGGTCATGGTGTAGTCAGGAGAAAGACTGCCGGGGCTTGCCGCTTCTCGCAGCGCAGCTTCATACGTGGCCTTCTCGACCTCTGTCGGCGTTGTGCCGTCAGTGATGGCTAAACCTTCATAGTCGGTCGCGTCGTCGCGGGGCCACTCTCTGTCCTGGCTGCGGCCTCCGGTTTTCGTGCCACTGAACATTGACACCCACCGGCCAGACTTCAGGTGTTCACGGTAGCGCTGATCAACATAATCAGAGCCACGAGTAAGCGCGGCTTCCTGCTGGGCCGGGGTATAGCCAGTCCATGCAGAATTACCACGGGCGTCATGGTAAACACCCGCGTCAGTGAGTGTGCCGTAATAAGCCATTATTCAGACTTCGCTTCATCCAATAGTTCGCGCAGCTTTTCAATGCTGGTGCGACGGTCGCGGTTGACGCCGAAGGTTTTCAGCTCGGCAATGATTTCGTCCTTCTCATCCATCTCAGATGAATCGTCAGACTCTTCTTGCTCGGCTTGGTCTTCGGGCTCTGATTCGCTCGCCTCAGTAGCAGGCTCATCGGTTTCAGATTCAGTGTATTCCTGCTCTACCACTGCGGCAGGCTCTGAATCATCATCGGCACGACTAACTGTTAGAAACCCTTTCTCAACCCAGCCAGCAATAACCTTGTTGTCTGCCAGCTCATCCCAATTGAAGCAGTTGATTGATTCGCCAGCCTCAAGCAGTGGGTTGCCGGGAATACCAAGCGGCGATCTGCCTGTGTTTGTCAGTTTGACTTTGTTCATTGTGTGATCCTCGAATAAGTAAGGCGGGTGATCCAAGCCCGCCAAAAGGGTTTAAATGCCTTCGATGTAAGCAACTTCTTTCGGAAGTCGAATGTCGAGGCCTCCCAGACGGAACACGCCAGGCACCTTCCATGACAGACCATCCCATCCCGCAAGTTGCGTTAGGAATCGGTGAGGCATTGGGATATGCAGTTTTAGCACTTCCGGTGCGCGTCGATAGCAAACCATACGGGGTTCGCCAGAGCCGCCTAGGGAATCCAGACCGCGAATACCGCGAATCGTCAAAGGGTTCCCGGTTGTGGCGGTATATACGTTGTTGCGTCGCAGATAGCTCAGAACAGTTTCATTGCTGTCTGTTAGTCGCTTGGTGCTGATCAAATGGAATCGAGACCAAGGCAGCAACAGGGTGTCGGCCATAGCAACCGTGTTGGTTGCCGTGACATGAACGTATGCCAGTCCGTCATTGATATCCTGCAAAATCTGGTCTGGAGTTTTATTTGTCCATGTGCCGTTTGTCGATGCTACGGTGGGAACCGCAGAGTGATTCAGCAGGCCCTCAAAGCCTTTTTCTGTGTCACCGTTCATCGCAACGCCGTCAACATGCTCTTCATAAGCACGGCGGGCAGCCATCGCGTCATCGGCTGGCAAATTGTGGCCCAGCATTTGAGCCTGCATGATTTCTTCCCAGCCGTGAGAATAACCAATGCCTGCCATGTGAACGGCAGTCGAGTGTTTGGTTTTTTCCGTGCCGGCTAAAGGGACATCATCGGCATTGCCGTTGATCCATCGAGCAGAGCCGAACTTGTCAGAACTGTAGTACTCAACAGTTTTGGCGAATGGGTGGGCTGTAGTATCAACCGGAATCAGGTTCTGATACTGGATATCAGCGTACCGGATCTGGTAGACCTGCGTCTCCACATGCGCGGTTTGCGATGTTACAAATCCGGCTGCGGCCTGTGCGTCAAATTGACTAACTTTCATGATTTACTCCTTAACCGAGCCGAACGATGGCCAAAGCCTCGCCGGTAGTTGATGTGTCCCATCGAGCGCCAGCAATCTGAACGGCGGACGATGCGCTTGTTTTGGCGAATGCGCCAGTGGCAGGAATCACGTACACCGGATCGCCTGCGTTAACTGCAACGCTTGCCATCACCCATACTGGGCCCTTGGTGATTAGTCGTGCAGCCTCATACTGCGCAAACTTGTTGGGCGTGTTCGGGTCTACAGAGCGTTCACGGCAGGTGATGCCAAGAATAGCTGTATCACCTGAGCCGAATGCGGTGCACTCGTTGTCCTCTGTGCCTTGCGCGGCTGCAATTCCAAACCCAATACCGGCAGAGTCTTCAACAGTTCGACTGATGAGGGTTGCGTCTATCAGGTTTGCAATTTGACCGGCGACGGCTGCATTCATCGTGGATGAATAGGTGCTTTGAACAGTCATTAGTGTGTCTCCTTGCTTTCACCCTTCCAGGCGTTGGTTAGATGGTCGTTGTTTGCCTCATACGCAGAATCAGCATCAACAACGTGCGCAGATTGGCGCTGATGATTGACAGCCGTGCGCACCGGGTCTTGAACGCCCGACTCGACCAGAATGTCGAAACGCGCATCGATGTAGTCCTGCGACTTGTCTTTGATTGACTCATCGCCGAACTTGGCCGCAACCACGGCTTTGCGAATATCTGCATCTGATTTGCCGGTGTAGTCGGCGTCATGCAGAGACTTCGCTTTAGTGATCAGGTCAGCACGGGCTTGGACCTTGGCATCCAGATCAGAGTCGGAAATCTGCTTGCCCTTCAGGTCGTCGATCTCGGCGTCCTTTTTGGCAATTTCCTTGTCTTTGGCTGCAATATCGGTCTTGTGAGAGTCCGTTGCTTCGACGTAAAGCTTCTCCGCGTCAGCAAGGTCTTTCTGCAACTTCTCAATTGCTTGGGCGCCCGCGTCAGTTGTCTCGACGGACAGCCCATCGACCAGGATGGTCCGGGTTTTAATGTCACTCATGGTGGATTTCTCCTTAATGGATTGATGGTTGTCGTCGCCGATTCGTAATTGATCCCCGCCTCGCGCCCGGTCGACAAGCGCAAGGTGGTTCATTCGTAAATTGGTTTGAATGGCGTCGTATTTCTCGCCGTCAGGTGTTTCACCGTCACCGAACACAATGTCAGCGGTGTATCCCATTGATAGTTCACGTTTGCCGTCTTCAAAGGCTTTGATTGCTGCTGAGTCCATGAGAACCAGCGGGACGCGGACAAATTCACCGTCTCGTGCTACGTCTTCGCCGGTCTGACCGATAGCAAGGTCTTTCCAGTTATCAGCGTTCACCATCTCTGCTGGGTGATTGTCGGTCATTGGGCGGTGTGCATAGCTGTGCATGGCATCGCGTGAAAAGACTTCATTTTCGGGGCGGTACACACGCACGCGGTGCACTCCAGGACGGCCTACCTCAGAGCCCAAGTATTCCTGAATGCCGGTGCGGGCTACTTTTGCATCAGCCACGAGGTAGCCGTCAGCGGTCCGCCGGGTTTGGCCGGCAGCCACATAATCAGTGAATTGCATGTGATTACTCCTAAGAGGGGGTCTTGCCTGAATCTAGCGCCGACAACAGGTCGTCTTCGCTGTCTTCTTCGCTGGGAGCGCCAATATCGTCAACTGCTTGCTGGAGTCCTGGCATTACGCCAGCCTCTGAAAGCGTTGTGATTGCGGCTTGAGAAAGCGCGTCATGGTTAATCAGTTCGGTTTCTGACACCTTCTTGATCATGTCAGCGATGTTATTGCCGATCTCGGCGCGCTCCTTGTCAGTGCTCTGCCATAGGCTTGACCAGTTGTAGGTAACGTCTAGGTCGTTTTGACCCAATGCGTTGAAGACGATCAGCTTGTCCAGGATTTCAAGCGCTGGTTCGACCTCAAGCTCCTGCATGGAGCTGATGCGGTCATAGTAATTGCGAATATCGTTATCGCCGGTTGCCTGTAGTCCGCCAGGGGACTGACCAAGGAGGCGTGTTATTGGAATATCTGCGGCGCCGGACACAACCTGCATGAACGAAAATATAATGTCTTTCAGGTTTGAGAAGTTGGCGCTCTTTTGTTCGTACTCTTCTTTGGCGTCCAGTAACAATGCGCCGTTGATGCCTTTTGCGCGGGCCGCTAGCTCAAGTCTTGTGAGCATTTCTGTTTCAAAGGCGGGGTCGGTGAGCTTATCCATGAAATCAGGGATCTTGATCACGTCGACCTTGGCCTCAAAGATCAGGCTTGCCACGTTGGCCGTGGTGCTGTCTGCGTCTTCAATAGCCTTGAATATGGCTGTCAGGACAGAATCGCCCCACCCGAATTCTTGGCCTGTTGCCAACTCTTCGTCGGGCAGCGGTGCTCCCTTGAAAATCACAAGCCGTGAGGGATGGATAATCTGCGCTGTGTTGGCAACTGTGTAATTCTCTGGCTGCCCGTATCTCGATGACTCGCTATCTTCAACCAATTGCCCAGGAGTAAGCTGCCGGCGGATAAAGACGGTCAGGTGCTTTATCTTCGCGGTTTCGCTGATTGGCCTTGAAGGGTCCGCATCGCCTGTGCCAATGTAGATTGCAGCACCACCAAACAATCTTGACTTGGTCAGCGCTTCAAGCACCTTGCCTTTAACACCCAATTTTTTCTCAAGCAATTCAATCTTTTCGATCTGCTCTTTGTCGGCCTGCCACTCACGCCACTTGCGACAAGCATCGAGCGCCGGGATATCAACAATCTTGCGTGGCAGCCAGGCGCCTCGGTAAGCATTGATAAAATCTGCGTCGGTATAGCAAGGCATCGTATAGGCGTTGTGGTATGACTTGTCACGACTCGTGCCAATATTCGCAACAATGTTGCTGAGCGAGTCTTTGATTTTTCCGACTATCGTCATTTGCCTATAGTCCTGCCAGTGTGTAGGTGCTTGTTACAAGGTGCGGGCAAGCACCCATGACAAAAGCATCCGCCTTGTTGGGTGATGAAATGCCGCGCTTCGAAAGCTCTTCTTTGGTTTCAACCATATCCAGCCCGCGCTTGCTGTAACGCTTCCGAGGGGTGGATAGCTCGATCTTCAGTTGCTCAATATCTTTGATGTCGCTGGAAATGCTGAGCAGCTCATCAAGATCAAACTTCATACCCTTAGTCACGGCGTTGTAGGTATTGCGAAACCGGTCGGCAACGTCCTGCCATGCTTGTGCCTTCAGGTTTTCGAACTTTTCTTTGTTTGTTATGCCGGGGGCGTAATTCTTCTCGGGCCTGATGATTGCCCCGCCTGCATTGAATTTGTAAAACCCTGTCCGAACCTTCATGGTCTTCAGGGTTGAGCCTACGTGAGCCCCGACACCGATTGAGTCGTAAATCAGGCGGCCATTCCGAACCTTTGCCCAAGCCCGGCGAGTTGATTCGTTCAGCTCATCCTCTGGTGCTGACCATTCATCAATTTCTTTGCAGATACCGCCATCAAACACCGCGCAGGCGTTGTTGTCTTCGCCGCCGTCAGCAACGTCATAGCCAACAGAGCGTGCGCCCGATAAATCCAGCTTGAGCTTTTTGTGCGCATCGATAGCAGCCTCAATCCAACTAAACTTGATCACCGCCGCATCGTCGTTCGACAGCGGCATGCCAAGATAGATATGGTTGTAGGCTTCTTGGTCTACCTTCTTCAGCCGGAGCGCTTTTTGCTTCGCTGTGTCCGATAGAAAGGGGTTTTCCGGGTAGTTGATGTGGCGGATTAGACAGCTATCGCCAAGCAGCTTGGGCAATTCAGCCTGAACAAAATCTGTTATCAGGTGCGGGTTCCAAAGAATCCAAACCTCTGCACCTTCTTTTCGAATGGTCGGGTCAATGATTGCCCATTGGTCTTTGGTTAGACCCTCGCCCTCTTCGATCCAGCAAATATCGACACCTTCCGTGCCTTTGATTTCCTCAATATTCCTGGCGATACCATAGAACAGGAATTCTGAGCCGGTTTCCTTGTGGCGTATGGTTGATACACCAATATCAAACTCATCCCGCCATCCTGCGTCGATGATCTTCTGTTTAACCACTGTGTAAACAGAATCTGTAATCCTGCTCTGGAATTGGCGCAGACAGAGAAAGCGAACAGAGAAATTGCGCGCCAAGAACGCTGCCATTCCCCCGGCGTCCTGCGTCTTCGACGAGAACCTTCCTCCCTTGAGTAACTTGTAGGGTTTCCGGGTATGCCAGAAGTCTTTAAGGTTTGGGTTTAGCTGATACATCAGCTTCCCGGTAAAAATCGTCTAGGCTTCTGCCTTTGGGGCTCATGCTGCCATCTGGAGAAAAGTGCTCGACCTTTTGCCTATTGGTGTACTGCTCGCCCATTTCTTTAGCCGCCTGCTCAACAAGGCTGGCTGCCAGGGCGTAATTTTTCATGCTCTCGGCAGTTGTCGCCATGCGTTGAAGTGTTCGCAGCCTGACGGACTTGTGGCTGATAGCAATATCGTTCGTGTCTTCGAGAAACTGCTTTCTGGTTTCATTAAAAAGTAGTTTCCAGCGCTTTGCCAAGACCTTGCCGGCAGCCTTTGTCGGGTCATGCTGTTCGACTGCCTGACGGGTCACTTCTACTCCCAGGTCTTCCAATACAGCCTTAGCAACTACCGAAGGGGCGTCAAAGCACGCCACACGCTGAACAATGTAGGCTTTTACGTCTGCGGTTAGTCTTGCCATGATGATCCGTTGCGTCTTGGTCTGTATTGATAAAGTGTTTCATTCAGGCAGCGGCCTTCAAGCAGGTTCCGCACGCCTTTGCAATATTGGCGGCGCCAATTTCAGGCTTTGACTGGGCTGCTTCTACCAGTGCTTTTGCTTCAGCTCCTGCAGCACCGACACCAAACCGGCGAACCACAGAAACAAATTCTTCAACGTCGTGGCCGCGCATGGTGAAAGTTGGCATTCCGGTCTGTTTGTTAAACTTGGGCATGCCGAAGGCGTCACGGTCTTGTGCACAATGTGTCAACTCATGGTCAACCAGTGCGAGAAAGTCCACGTTCGGGCATACAGCGCAGTAATTAGCGTCAAGGGTGATCAGGAAATCAGGTATCTCGCCGAACCAGTCTGCAAGCTGTTGCATTACCCTGGCTCTCAACCATTTGCCACCCATTGTGCTTTTGGCCGGGATCTCGGCTTGGCCGATGATTGCCCTACCCTGTCTGGTGTTGGGTTCGGTAGACCAGAGAACACCGATACTGGCGTGTTGTAAGTGGTCATGGTCATCCGAATACAGCGGGCCGGTGTCTTCGATATAATTGGTGTATATCCATTCCCGGAGCTCTGGGTCGGGGGTCATGCGTCCAAACGATTCCAGAACAGCTTCGCTGGGATAGGGGCGCTCAATGTTCATGTTGTGCCGCCGAATGGCTTTGTTCCGATAAAGACCCCGCCCAATCTCTTAGCGGGGTTGCGTAATGTACCTGCACTGCGCTCAAGGGGAGAGATGCCGTGGCAGTGTCAGTGATCGCCGCAAAACTCTTTGATTTGATCTGCTGTCCAGTTATCAGGGGCTTTGACAATAACTACTTCGCCCTGTGTGTCGGTCAGATAGCCTTCCACATGCAGAGTGCCGCAAGCGTGAGTAGCGCCTTCCAGCACTTGCAAGCCAGTAGAGGTGCAGCTCAGCATTAGGAGTGACAGTGTGATGACGATTAGTTGACGCATGGTTTACTCCGGCAAAAGCTGGGGCGCATTCTTTTTCACCCATTTGCAATTGATGTTGATTTTGCCTTTCGCTAAGCGGCGCTCCATTTTTCTGTGCTTGCGCTGGTTTTGCTTGTCGTTTTGATGAATCATGATTTGCTCCTTGCGCTCCCAATCCGGTCAATTGTTTTGCCGGATGAGTTTTCGATAAAGGCCATGTCGTATCTGTAAGGGATTTGGTCTTCTCTCGACCATTGGGCGCGGCATAATGGTTCGCATTGAATGAGTTGGATCGCCCTCAGTCATGGCTCTCGGAACTATTTCAACCTTTTCGTTGCTGTAAACCACGGAATAAGAAGGACATGAAAGAATGTCTGCGTCTATGATGCTTCCGTCTTGGTTGTATCTCATTAATTTAATAGTGAACATGGTGTTGCCTCATTGGTTGGTTAGTTGGTTAGTTGATTTGCCGTTTGAAGTGTTGGCTTCACTTGAAAATCTTGTTTTTTACGCCTTTGGCAAACTGATAAGTCCTTACCGGGAGCCACAACCCCCAGCGCTGATAGCCCTTAACCCCGCAGACTTTCAGGGCTTCGCGGAATACAGCGTCTGCTTGGCTTTGAGTGATTCCGTAACTCTTCTGGACCTCGGGGTCGCAGAGATAGTCATGCACTACCGCGGCCTTGCGGTTTTTGCCGGTAGCCGTGGGTACGATGAACTGGAGTAATTGAGGAACACTGGCCAGATCAGTAAAGAATCCGCTTGGTACCACTACCCGGCGCTTGAGTAGCGTTGAGTAATAGACAAACTCCCTGGTCAGCAGCCATCCTCCCTCCACCATCTCGGTTTTGAGTGCATAAGGGAAAAAGCTCATTGGATTAGTCTCTGGGTAGAATAAACTCGCCGACCAGCTCGTAGTGAGGCAGGTCGATAAAGGTCTGGTCATCAACTTCAGTGTCACGATCCCAGTCGCCACCCCATCTCAGGTCATGCAGGATCTTGCCTTCTTCCCTCAGGCGTCTGGCAACTTCCATCACCCTGCCGGCGAAGTAGTAGAATCTGTTGGTGTCACCCCAGTCTATATTGCGGATGGTGGCGTCATAGGGCGCTACATCGACCGCTAGAGACGGGTAGGTGTTGTGATTGGAGTTTGGGTACTGGACTTTACTTAATTGGGGTTTTGCGTTGTATGCCGCCTGCTGGTCGGCTTCATTGCGGTGGCCGCAGACTATAGTGCAGTCCATCACCTTAATAACTTCATTGAATATGGTTTGTAGATCAGGGTGGCAAGAGCAGAGTCTGGCTGTGGAAGTCTTGCCGAAGCGGTAGCTCACTTATCTGCCTTCCCTTCCAGCTTGCTTTCTATCCTGTCCAGCTTCTTGAATATCGCATCGGATAGCTTGTCGATGTCTTCACGTTTGACGTAATTGCCTGCAACCATTACTTCGATGCGTTGAACCTTGTCTGTAAGCGCCTTGTCCTGTGTTCTCAGCTCTTTTACAGCATCGCGGATGTTGTTTAAAAGCCAGCCGCTAAGGCAGCAAACTATTGAGAACAGGCCGTTAAAAAGCCACTGGGGGTCAATCTCAGACATTTCCTGTTTCCATAACGAAAGAACCCCCGGCCATTTCTGGTCGAGGGTTCTGTGAGTTTGGTTTGCGGGTAGTTCCCGCAGGATAGGTTCTAATTTTGTAACAGTGTTACAAGGGAGTCAAGGGGTAATTTTTATGAATTCCCAAACCATATTTTTTCAATTTCTGGCCTCTCGTTTTCGGCCAGATGGTCAAAATCTATATTTATGGTGTCGCCGACATTTAAGTCGAATACAGTTCCAATATCTGATTTTCCAGCCCTAGCTAATACTGGCTCGCCATTTATAAAAACTTTTACCAACCCGGTCGAGAAATTGATTTCGCGACCAATGATTACATGAGTTTGCCGGGCTTCTTCGGCCCATTGAGCTACAACGCTCTTTTGGCCGCCTTGTAATGGCTTCAGGCCCAGTAGCGCACCACCACCGAATATGGCTGTATTGGTCAGGAACTTTCTTCGGGATTGTTTCATTTGAAATCCAGCTTGTTAGCTTCACTCAGTGATTTTGAAAACTTGCGCACCCTCTCTGCAACCTGCTCGGCAGGCTCTCTCATGGCATCAAAGAACATTTTTGAGGCGTGGTTGATATGTTCACAGGTTTCGTTCGTGGAGCCAAATAGAACTACCCTGCGGCCTTCTACGCGGCATTCTTGAAGTGCTTCTTGAAAAGTGATCACTGGGCTACCCTCAAACCATTTCCTTATCACTCAGCATACCATACAGAAAGCCCAGCATTGCATTCACATCCTCTCGGAGTGTGTGGCGCTTCTTGCCTTCGATCTGGGCCAGTCGGCTCAATGGTATCCGGTAAACATAGTGCTTGATCAGTGTTTTCTTGTCATTGGGGTTGCGTCTGCCCAATGCGCAAATTGCTGCATCCAGAGTCATGGCGTAATCAGGGTCGATTGAGCCGATTAGTTCAGAATCTTTCGGGGGATCTGGATAGGCGCGTTTCATCTGCTGAATCCAGAGAGGGTAGACTTTGCCGTTTCCTTCCCAGGCCCACTTCCCCCACTCTTTGATTTGCAGGGCTTCTTCAAGGGATTGCTGGTTTAAGCTGACAATGCTATTCACGCTACTTTCTCCAATGGCGGAAATTTTCGCCAGTCTCGGGGTTGGTTTCTATTTTGGTGCTGCTCAAGACTTGACTCCTTTAAAGATTACGCAGAGAAATTCCTCGCTATCAACGCAGTCCTTGCACCAAATAAATTCAACCTCCTCATTCTCCATATCAATCCACGGCAGAAAGCCCTTTTCACAGTTCGCGCACCGATACTCCTCATTAGGGTCGATATAGTCGTAGTGTTGCCATATCTCCTCTTTGGTCATTTCGCTCATACCCGCCCTCCAGTTGCTTTATGGGTATTTTCTCCAGTCTCGGGACGGTTTGCCGTACTGCTCAATGTATCGTTGTTCTGCTGTATACATGGCGCGCATGATGCGTAATTCATCACAGGTGTAGTTAGGCATTGGGTGAGGCCCTTGCAGCCAATCAACAGCCTCATTGCCTATACGATCGCGCAGTCTGATTTCATATTCTTTGGCGACCAAAGCAGGATTCTTGCCCCGGTTCATTTTCCTGCTGCCGGCTTGGTTACATGGCCGGCACTGGCCGTGGATATTGAGCAATTCAAAGCGAAGCTCTGTGCATGAGCCAACAGATCGGAAGTGGCCGGCCTCCAATGGCGCTATCTCGCCGCAGCTAATGCAGGTCTTGCCTTGGTCAGGCATTCTCACCAGTTTGTTGCATTCGATTCTGGTTAGCTCAAGCTGGTGCGGCTTATGGTTGTGGAGAAATTCCCGGCGCTGCGCCCTGCTCTGCTGTTTTTCCTGCTTCTCAACCTTAGCCCTTGCCTTCGGCGCCTTGTCTCTGGCGTACTTCACAGCTTCATCCATGTTGCAAAAAGGGGCGTTATTGATAATCACCATGTCTTCAGGCTTTCCGTATTTAGCTGGTCTGCAGTATCTGCATTTGCGTTTAGAGTTTGCCATTCTTTAATCGCTTGTATTGCTTCTTGCTCTTGCTGGTTAAATGCCAGTATCCACATTGATTGCAGTGGTAGGTTCTAGCCTTGTTGCCTTTTGCTTTGCGATGATTGGTCGCATTTAGCAAGGCTTCTTTGCGAGATAGATACATGATCTTTCTGCACATGGTTAAAAGGCGACCCCATCCAGTCGATAACTTATGCCTTCAAATCTTCCGTCAGGGGTCATTAACTGGATATCCTCTGCTTCATCAGGTTCTGGAATTCAGGCTTATCGGTATGGAAATCCCCAGCTTTTACTGAGCGCGCATTCATCTCAATAACTCGGTGATAGACAATCGTTTCCATCTTTCCATTTTTCGGAATCCTGCGCCTCTTGAAATACCACTGAAGCAGTCTGAATTTATCTCCAAGAGGTTTTAACTGTTCTGACCGATACCGCCTACCAACATAATCATTCATCGCCGGCTCTCTTGTTTGCGCTCCCACGTCTTAATTGAGTGGCAGTTAGCGCAACGGACAACGCACTCCCCTCTTTCAATTTCTGCTTCCAGCCTCGCAATACTGCTTCTTGCATCCGCAATTTCTACGCTTTTTTCTCCTTCATGATCTAATTGTAGTGCCGCGTAGTGGTCGCTATACCCGCAGTCCACGCACCCGTGTTTTAATTTGTATTGAGCCAGCCACTCTCGAGCCCGAGCTCGATAATTACGACATCCAGCTCTATGAGCAGCCATTCTTTCTGGGTGTTTCTTTGTTTGGTTATATGATCGCACCCTGGCGTTTCGAAGTTGTTCTGGTTTTGTAGATTTTAGAACCGCTCTTTTGCGCCTGAGTTTGCATGTGTTTGTGCAGTATCTAGCGTTATATCCACCAGGTTTGGGCAGGAATGGCTCACCGCATTCTCTGCACTCCCTCTCACTCAAAACCTTTAAGTTTCCCACCCGCTGATCATTCATGATGAGAACCCCATTGTCTGGAGTATGCAGCGCTCCGCTTCCTGCTCAGTCATCCCGGAAACCTTGGATAACACCAGCTGCCAAACAACATCGAATACCGCCTTGTAGACATCCTGAAACCGCTCGGGGCTCATATTTGCAAAGCTGATGGACTCAGCCTCATATCGAACCTCATTCCGGATATTCACAACCATCGTTCGATAGCCTGCGTATATCAGCAAATCCTTTCTGAACCGCTCCCTATTCTTCTCAGGAGTGACGAACTCACCCGGCCGGATCTCGACAGGCTGCGGCTCCCAGTAGTCAAATGCAAAATTCACCATGGCGAAAAACCGTTTGTGAAACTCATAATTTCTGGGTTGTGTGAATGACACCTTGAGCGTTGCGCCATTGCCAACACTCTGCATCAGATCAGAATCTGACTCGCCGGCAGGCTTCAATAAACCTCCTGGCTGCTTCACCATGAACACTGAACTTGCCATCTATTGCCCTAAAATGGGATGTCGTCGTCAAAGTTATCGAAACTGCCTGCCGGTTGTGGCTGTTGACCTGTTGGGTGTGACCCACCCCCGGTATCCCTTCCGGGTTGCATGGCGGGTGATGCACTTTGATTGGCATTAGCATAGCTTCCTGCTGTGTCCTGCCCTCCGCTGCGTGTATCCAGCATCTGCATCTCACTCGCCACAATTTCAGTGCTGTAGCGCTTGATGCCATCCTGCTCCCAGCTCCGAGTCTGAAGCCGGCCTTCCACATACAGCTTGGCGCCCTTGCTTACATACTGCTCAACGATTTCACCCAGGCGATTGAAGAACACCACGCGATGCCATTCAGTGCGCTCTTGCTGCTCGCCAGTATTCTTGTCTTTCCACGATTCGCTTGTTGCGATCGACACATTGGCAACAGCGTTACCATTGGGCATGTAGCGCACTTCAGGATCGTTGCCTACATTGCCGACCAAAATAACTTTATTAATGCCTCTGCTCATGCTTACTGCTCCTGATTAATATCTTAGCGATCCGAGAGTCGCCGCATAGATAGCCAGTCTCTGTCGGTTCCTGTGTTTGACTCGCTGCGCTGGCGTCATGTTTGCCAGCCGCTCTCTTTCCCTCGCATCCCTTTCGGCTCGCTTCTTTGCGCGAATAATTTCCTGCTCTTTGTGGCGCTCGATCGATTCGGCCTTTCTTTTATCGAATGAGCCGCGACGCTTTGCTTCACCCATTGGAATAATCCTTTAAATTCTCACTATGTTTGTTTCGGATTTACCATGCTGCGGTCTTACCATTGGTACCGATAGCCATTTTTGATTAAGCTCTCTATCTTTCCGTTTGCCCTCACCAAGAATCCTTGACAGCTCATCGTGGTCGGTTTCTAGCTGCGAGAATTCAGAACCGGTGGCAGTCTCCATCTGGCGCCGCTTTGATTCCATTGCGTATCTAACGAAATTCAGATCAATCATAGAGCCATCGCTTGTTGTGCTGTTTCGTCATGGAAGCGCTTAACTGCTGCTGTGTAGTAATCCGCGTCAATCTCGATACCAACAAAATCAAAGCCGCCGTAATGGGCTGCTATGGCGCTGGAGCCGGAGCCGAGATGGGTGTCAAGGATTCGGTCGCCCGGTTTGGCGTAGTGCTCAAGAATCCATTTGTATAGCGCTGTTGGCTTCTGTGTTGGGTGAATCCTGAGCTCGTTCTTAGATTTGTTTCCACAAAAACCCTGAATCATTCCATTCCACGGATAGCTAAATTTTCTAACTGCAGTTTCAAATGACGTGTAGGCCAGCTCACAGTCAGCAAAACCACCAGTGGTATGCTTATCCCATACAAGCCAGCATGGGCTGCAATTACCGATCAGGTCGGCGAGATGATTGCCGCCCCAAATAATTTGATTCTGGCTAACTCGCTCAAGCTCTCTAAAATACTCGGATATTGGTCGCTCCTGATCCCATAGCGCTTTGTGATAATTCTTGCTCGTCGCTAGTTTGCTTCGATTGTTTTCGCGGTGGCCGTCTTGTCGAATACCATAAGGCGGATCAACAATCGCCAGCTCAAAGGCGTTATCCTCAAGCTCTCGCATGTAGTCCATGCAGTCCATGTGGAGCAGATCAATCATCAAAGCTATCCCCTTTCTCAAGGCAATTAATCGTCTTATTCGCCCTCACCAACGTCTCAGCATTCATTGACGGCATGTAGTGCTCGATCAGTGCGATTGCACAGCCTCTGTGATCATTTCCGTACTGATCGGCTATGGCCTCAACTTCTGGGCTGCGGTCGTTTGTGCCGGACGTCTGAGTGTCTGAGTAGTTGTTAATTGCGTTGTTGATTTGATTGAGTGCGCTCATTCGGCTAACAACCTTCTGGCGTTTTCAAGATGTTGTTTGGCAACGCCGGGAGCGGATACGGGTTCTGGTTTTTTCACCAGCGCCAGGTTCTCGGGTGTTTGAAGATCATCGCCGGACATAACTTGTTTGACTCGTGCTGAGTAGTGCTGGAAATATTTTTTCTTCATCACGCTTTCCGGCTGGCTGCGTAGGTCAAACCATCCTGTGTCGGCTCCAGCGTGGTATACGGCAGGATGGCTCCACTTGTGCTGGGTGACTGGGTAAGGGGCTGTAGCGGCTTCACGGTAGGCTTGTTCGGGTGATGGTAGGCCGAGGTCTTCGGGTGGGACGCGGCACATTTCGCGGAACGCTGGAACCGTCCAGAATCCAAAAAAATCCCGACACCGCAAGACGCCATGCGATATTTCAGCATCGGAAAGATCATTGCAGCTTCTGGCCCATGTGAGGAATTCGGGGGAGCCCGGCATCTGGTGAACCAGTTTCAACCGCATAAGTTCCTTCCAGTTCGCTACCATGAACTCCTGCCTCGCCGCTTGTGCTTGCGAGGTATTCGGCTGCTGCGCGTTCGATTTCGTCATCTCGGTTGCGCTTTCCAGAGCCTGATTGATTTGCTGCATTGCTGTTCCTCCGATTTTGGAACCAGTCGAATTTAAATCCCGACCATCCAGCGTCGAGCTGTTCGGCTAAACAATCGTCAACGCTGTATCCGGCATCTGCTGCCAGTTGTAATTGCGTTGCCATTTTGTTGATCACGGTTTGAGTGATTGGTGATTTTTTGGCCTGCCGGTGTTTTTTGAAATCCTTCCAAACTTGCTCGCTTGGTAGTTCAGGCCATTTTGTAAAGTCCAGGTCGCCAAGATATTTGGCGTCACGTGGAACATCTGATTCAGAATCCGCGTTATTACTATGGTCTGATACTGGTATGTTATTGGTCTGTTTATTGCCCGTAACCGAACTGGTTACCGTAGATGCACCGGAGTGGTTACCGTTGTTGGCACTGGTTTGGTTACCGTTACCAGACTGGTTACCGTTACCGATTTGGTCACCGTTGTTGTAATCTTCGGTGTCCGGACTGGTTACCGTTTCGTCTTCATCTACCGTAACCAGATCGGGCACCGTTATTCTGTATTCGCATGATTTTGAAAAACCGCCCTTGCCCGCTTTTTCGAGCCAGCCAAGTTTGACCAATTGAGTGGTTACTCGGGTAATGACCCGCTCGTTGTATCCGCAGCGCTCTGATATTTGAGAACGCTTGGGCCAGATCGTATCCGAGTTCTTGGCGCGAAAAGAAAGCAAGGCTATCAACACCCTCAGTTGCATTTTCGTTAGCCTCGGATCACTACAGACTTCCACGGGCACTATTGAAAATGGTGTTGTCATAAATACTCTTCTGATTCTGATTAGTTGGCCCCTTGCGGGGGCCGGTCTATTCCAACTACAAACCCTCGGGGAAGTAAGGGCTTGACCCTGGAATAACGGGTCAACTTGATTTGGTGCGGTGGCAGGTGCTGCTTTTCCTGCATAGGAACGACCACATGCTACCGAGATAGCGGCCAGACCTTTTTAGCTATCGACCACGTAATTGCACGTCAGCCCGTGCATTCACCGCATAAACTTGTTAAAAGTCCGGGCAGTGTCACGCCTCCCGGCTCACGCTGTGTCGGCCTACCCCTGATCTGTCCGTGACAACAAATTCAGAGGATTGGTACTGCTCCTCTAGAACTACCCACGGCCTCTCGGGGTTGATTCGTTAAACCGGGCTTATCCCAGCACCGTAGACAGTCTGGTACTCGGGTAAGCCCTTGATCGTTAATCCTCAATAAAATTGTGCTGCACGGCGCAAAGAAGAGCGAAAGAGAGGACTGCAAAGCAGGCGCTCAAAATTGCATCCAGACTAGAGCCAAAGAAACAGCCACCAGCAGCCCAGCCAACACAAAAACAAACCGCTCTAATTAAATAGTTAAGCCTCACCCCGTAACCCCTCCATTGCCCGACTTCATGATCGAAAATTTCAGTGTTGTTATGCCGTAGCCTCGCGCTTGACCGCCGCCGTCATCGACACTGTATCTTTACTGATAAAAACAGGGCCTAGTGCGTGATAGAGCTTCCCGCTAAGAGGCGACCGCTGAGGCGTCGTTAACATCACTACGCGTCCAAGAAGGTCATTAATATCTAGGTCTTCTGCCCATTCCAAAACGTCCTCCCAAAGCTGGTTGTCTTCCGGGCGATCACCAAACTTCTCCGGGTAGGCGGCTACGAGCAGTTCGTATAATTCAAGCTCAGTTAATGGTTGAGTCTTCATCCTTTTTCCCTCTCTGACGCGGCGCTAGTGGCCGTCCTCATTTGACAAGCCTTCGGCACCGTTCTCGAATGCTGTCGCTGCCACCTTGTCTAGCATTTTGTGAATTGCTGTTGTTCCGTCCTCTTCCTCGCTCTTGAGGTAATCGACAAACTCAAGAAAGAAGGTTTCAGGGTCGTCAATCCGGCATGGGCCAAATGTGTCTGCAAGCCCGTAATCGAGACTGTGTTGCAGAATGTCTAAGCCGATGGATATTGATAGAACGCCATCCACAATCTGAATATTTAACTGCTGGTCTCTGCTCATACCGTCACTCCCCCATTGCCCGAACCTGGCGCTTTAGATAAGCAATCTGATCATTTGGAATCACCGCAACAGACACCAGTTCCCACCCGTCATCGCCAAGTGCGTCTAGTTCGCTGATGTGGTTGAAGCGGGTTTCCATGTATTCCCATCTGGGAGCGCAGAAGTGTAGTGGGAATGTGGTCGCTTTCTGCTCATATCCTTCTGATAGCGATGTTTTGTTGTTTGCGTCTTCTTTCATACCCTTCCCCTGTTCATCTCTACACGCCCAATGGCGGAATTGACTCAATGTTCTATAAGCTGTAGCCAGCGAGCCCCACCACTAAGCAGGTGGCGCAACCTCTGTTATGCTGTGATTGCGAAATACAACACACAGAGGAAATACTATGATCGGTCTATCAAACCCCGCGTACTTACAGGGCGTTCTCTATGCTCAGCAAACTCTTTTGGTCAGCTTGCTGGTCGGAGAAGCATCACAATCGCCTGATCCCAAAATGCACTTACAAAATCAAATCGATTATTTACTTACCGAAATACCCAAAAGAGACAGCTTTAATAGCCTTGACCAAGTAGGCCAGGATGCAGCCATTAATCTGTTTCAAGGCATTTACGAAACCGCGATTTTCAACGCAGAGACTCGGCGGACGGACTAGCTCGCTGGGCCCCGGGCCAATAGCCAAAAACGGGGCTCTGCTATTTCCTGTGAATTGATTCATGCCTACTCCTGTCTTTCTCTACACGCCCGATTGGGTCTGGTAGGTGAAAAAAATCCCGATATGATTCGGGACTATGGAATTAATTGTTAAGCGGCTTGGTTGTCTTCGGAATTAGAGCCAGAGCCACACAACTCAGAGGTGATTACTTGGTCAATCTGGAACTGCCGAAGCTCGGGGATTTTCCCGCCCCACTGATAAATAGCCTGCGGCTTAATCCCAAGGCGGCGAGCCATTTCGGCTGGCGATCCGAAGTGCTTAATAGCTTCCTGATATGAATAAGTTGTGTGCATAGCCACAATGAAAGCATACTTTCAATAATGATTGCAAGCACACTTTCAGAAACTCCATGTAAGATTACTTACATGGAGCTATCAAAAAGAATTGCCGAAATCAGGGCAGAGACAGGGCTAAACCAAAGTGAATTTGGCCGCGCTCTGGGAGTAAAGTCGCAGGCGGTAAGCCAGTGGGAGAGCGGTAAAACAAAATCAATTAAGCCGGTCATTCTTGAAAAAATACACCGGCTTTACGGGTACAATCCTTGGTGGGTAAGTAATGGGCGTCTTCCAAAGAAGATCCCTCGCGGCCGGGTTGTGGGGGTTGCTGATTCTGCCACAGGATATGACGACGAAGGGAGGTCCGGGATCACTATCAGAAGCATTTCTGTCAGGGCGTCTCACGACTCGGCGCTGGGGTTTGAGGTCCAACACACCGAAGATGACGACCAAGGAGTTGCCTACTACCGCAAAGACTGGCTTGAAAAAAAGGGTTGGCGAGAAGAGGCTTTAAGTATTCGGCCAGTTTCCGGGTCAAGCATGGAGCCCGCCCTTTATGATGGGGATCAGGTTCTAATCAATGAGGATTTGCGGACACCCAGGCACGGCATGGTATTTGCGGTTGCCAGCGACGGGCACCTAGAAATCAAAAGATTACAAAAGCGCGGGAGCGAGTGGTGGATAACCGCAGATAACCCGGCGTATTCCAGATTTGATCAACGATTAGAATCTCTGGAGCACATAATAGGGCAGGCCGTCGATAAAAACAGCAGTGTTATTTAGGCGCACAAAAAGGGGTTAGAAAATGGCTATTTTTGGATTACTTGTGATGATCTCGGGGCTCGCTCTTCTCGTCATTCCTGTCGGCAACAGCGACATCATTAACTTTAACGTGCAGTTCATTGGTATGACGCTGGGGATCAGCGGCTCAGTGATTTTTGTCGGTGGTTTTCTCCAAGACAACCTTGTTTTGATTCGGAAGGCTATAGAGCCCGCCTCCGGTGAAATTGCTCAACCCCAAGAAGTAAAGCCCAGTGAGAGCACTGACGGGTATATGCTAGCCACAGAGTATGCGGAATCGAAAGGACTGGGCGTGCCCGACGTCATTTACAAGATAAATAACAAGCAGCTGGAAGGACAGATTATAAACCAAAAGTGGTATGTGAAATCTTAATTCAAAAGCGCCCCTCACGGACACCAAGGAAATCGCGGCCCACCCTTTAATGATTCCTGTAATTCTTCTTCTGGTTGATCCCAGTCGATGGAATCTAGCCACTCTTTTTCTCGTTTTCGCCAACGAGCAACACGCCACTCGGCGCTGCGCTGACCCAAATACGCGCAAGGAATTGAAACGAGCAAGGATAGGAAAATGCTCATCGCCACGACTAGGGCCTTCTCATGTTCATATATGAATTCCTCCAGCGCAACATCGAAAGCATCGTCATCAGCATCGTTCTGTCCACTGCGGTCACCGCCTACGTCAACCACCGCTTCAACCTCTGGCGCGACCGCCGCATAGAGTTTAACAGGGCTGCGGACAGACTCTTCCTCGCCTGCCGCCCCGATTCCTTCCATCCCTCCCCAAACGACCTTGAGATATTCAGGCGGCGGTGCCCAAGGCGCCGGCTCCGCCAGTTCGAGGCCGCCTGCAGCCGATACGCCGCCGCCGTAGAAGCTCACGATAAGCGCCAGGAAAAGCCCTGGAACCCCGAGCCCAGAGGCCCGGAATTTAAAGAGATTGTGAAAGAAATAAAGCACTCCCTGCGGCCCCTGTAGCCCCTCTTTCCCCGCAACTCCCAGAACCATAGCCGTCTCCTACCCAAATAAATTGTTTGGCTAGTATAGCGACTAGTGGAAATAATTGTAAGCATACTTGCACACCTATTGAAAGTGTGCTTTCATTAGACCATAGCTTGAGGAACACAGTTATGGAAATGCAGATAAGACAGCCCACAAAAAGAGAGATTCATTTAGTCCTGCTTTTAGCCAATGGCTTCAAATACAAAGGGGCGGCTGAGGCAATGGATATCTCTACCAACACGGTCAAGGGCTACCTCAATAACCTGTTCTTCAAAACAGGTGCTACCAACACCGCCAACTTGATCTACATCCTGACCAAGCAGGGGCTATTAGCAGTAGTGCTGACAGTCTCCCTGTTGGGCACTGATACCGATAAGCACCGACGACATACACCGCGCCGAATTAGACCGGCCGCTGTTTACATAGCCAAAGCATAAACGACAGAAAGTCCTACAAGGCCCATAACGGGCGACATTGGGTAAATATTTAGGAGAAGAGAGATGGAAGATAAGCAATTAATTGAAGTAAACGGAATCAAGTTAGAAGTGGATATGCGCTACGCAAAACGAGTCGATACTTTTCGCGTCGGCGACCCCGTGAAGCTGCTAGTCAAAGACGGATACTCCGGGCTTAAAGTCTGCGCGGGTATTGTTGCTGGCTTCGAGCCGTTCCAGTCAAACCCCACAATCATTATCGCTTATATCGCTGATGACTACAGCAGCGCCGAGCTTAAATTCGCGTACATCAACGAAAGCAGCAAAGAGAAATACGAACTGGTTTCAAGCATGGATAACGAGCTTCCCATCGAGAAGGCTTGGGTTATCGAGAAGATGGAAAGCGCCATTACAAAAGCGGAAGAACAGGTCAGAGACTTGAAGGCAAAGAAACGGCTATTTCTTGAAAAATTCGGTCGGCATTTTGAGGCGGAAGAAACAGCAAACGCCTAACCACTCCCATTTACATCGCAAGGGGTAACGCATGAACACAGAAGATCTTCCATTAAATATTCGCTTTTTTGAATCCACTGCCAAACGCGGTGAAACCATCGCCAACAGCGACACGGTTCAAGATGAACTACACGAGATCATTCAGGAATTGAAATCAGATTCATTCCACAAGCTGGGCTTTGCTGATCACGAAAAGATGCTGAAAAAGTTCGGTGAACGATTGGTCAACGCAGTCGAATTGGTCTGCGAAACCCGCCGCGATGACATTGGTTCAGAGCAGCCCATTGATGACATGGCAGAGGCAAAGCAAGCAGATGATCTGGCGCGGCAACGAGATGTTGATTCAACAAGACTCAGCCTAGCGATAGCGAGTGGTGCAGCATGAACACCCTTATCAACAAAGCCAAGCACATAGCCAACGACATTCTTTGCTCAATGATTATATCTGGAATGATTGGGTTTGTGCTTTGGAATTTCTTTTTGGGATAGGCATTCAACGCAGGAGATAGAGAGATGGAAAAAGAAAGCGAAAAAACACAACTCAAAAGGCTTGGTTCATTAATGGATGATCTTGAATCTGCCGCCCACAAGCTACGATTTGATGGAAATTCTTTTGTTTTAGAGGATCGAATCGCCGGGCATCTGGATTTGGTTGACGAATTCAATCTTATTGATTGGTTGGATGAAATGCTTAGTCCAGTACAGTTTGAGGTTAAACGGCGTATCGGCGAGCTCAAATAATCCCCAACCAATTAGGAGAAGGCCAATGAACCTCCCCACCACAGACCAAGCAAAAACTATGAGCAAGCGCGGCTTAGATAGATTGGAATTCGGCATCATCAACTCCAGCGCATTTAACTGGGGAGTAAGGTCATACAACTTAGGTTATCCAAAGTCTGACAACCCATTTACTCCAGGTACTGACAATTTCACTCACTGGGCAAGTGGCTGGTTAAGTGAACACGCAAAATTCATCAACACACTAAAGCGATTTAGTGCGAATACAAAATAGAGCCATAGGGGGTTTTATGAATCAGGTAGCAGAGCAAGACGCATCGAAAAACATGAGTGTCTGGGAACAAGTGCAGAAAACAGATCCCGGCCAAACGAAAAACTACAAAGGTCAGGGCGGATTTGAGGGAACGTCAATCAACCCTACCTACCTTATCCAAAAAGCAACAAGGCTTTGGGGGCCGCTCGGCGATAAGTGGGGGTACAATATCCTTGAAGACCGCTTTGATATGGGCGCTCCGATTATTGACCCGGATACGTCCGTCCCCACCGGCACATGCTTTCAAACACACACGATAAAACTGGAGCTATTTTACCCCAAAGCAGGCGGTGAATCAGCAACGGTTACGCACTACGGCCACACTCCTTTTGTGTTCAAGAACAAATACGGAATACAGATGGATTACGAGGCCCCCAAAAAGTCATTAACAGACGCGCTCAAGAAGTGTCTGACCATGCTTGGGTTCAGTGCTGACATTATGCTTGGGGATTTTGAGGATGCCGACTACCGACAAGAACAGGAAGAGCGTGTTCGCGTCGAGAAGGCCGAGGACAAGATCAAGGAAATCGAAACCATCAAGTCAGAGCATCGTGAGTGGCTAGACAAGCACTGTAAAACGCTTGAGACGGCCGCCAGCCTTCACGAGCTTGAAAAGGTGTTCAAGATCGTCGTGCGAACCCTCAAGGGCCGAAATGACGAAGACGGCATCAAGCGGGCCACCAAGATCAAGGATACGCGAAAAGCAGAGCTTGATAGCAAGCAGGAGTCTGCGGCGTGAAAGAGCACCTATACGAAATATCCAAAGACTTCATGGAGCTTCAAGAAGCGGCCAACAACGCGGAGAGCGTGGACGAATCCATGATGCTGGCCCTGAAAGACACAATGGAGGGATTGCAGCTTAGCTTTGAGGAAAAGGCGCAGAACATTGTCAATGTGATGAAAAACGTAGCTGTAAACGTTGACGCCATAGATGACGAAATCAAGCGCCTGCAAGCAAGAAAAGCCACCATCAAAAACAAGGAAGAATGGTTCCGTGAATATCTCAGAAGCAACATGGAGAAAACCGGCATCAACAAAATTGAGTGCGAGTTTTTTACTATCACCCTAGCCAAGTCAGCGGCGAAGGTTGAGATAACCAACGAATCACTGTTGCCAGACGATCTGATCGACATTGAAACAAAGATCAAGCCAAGGCAGGCGCAGATAAAAGAGCGACTAAATTCTGGCGAAGACGTGCCGGGGGCAACGCTAATCGACTCCAAACGACGACTAATCATCAAGTGAGGTCAATATGAACAAACCAATAACCACTAGCCAATTCATCGGCTCACTATTCGGATTAACTTCTATTGTTCTGGTGTTGATAGTGCTTCCGGTGTTGGGGGTGTTGGTATGAGTGAGGCTAAGTTTACAGAGGGGCCGTGGAAGTGCATTGAATGCGAATTCGGGGATTATGAAACAGGAAATGTCGCTTTTGTCGTTTCTTCCGAAGCGGAAATCATGGTTGGCAGCGTTAGCAATTGCTCTCTAATCGCAGCCGCGCCGGATATGTTTGGCTATATAGCGGAGATGCCATGCCCAAATAGCTGTACTCCATGTAGAGGAAAGCCATACAACCCAGATGAAGTTTACGAAGGCTGCCCATTTTGCGTGAAGCGGGCAGCGGTGCTCAACAAAGCAAGGGGCGAGCAATGAACCACTTCCAAGACTCACTATCAGCCGCTCTAAAGCAGAATAAGCAATCACCTGACGATCTTATCTGCGAGGTTATCGGCAACTTCATGGAAGCCTCAGACCTTGATAGAGCTGCTGTAAGCATGACGATAGCCTCGGAAACTCCAAGCACTGAAACCTGTAACGAGCAAGATGCAATAACTGGGTCTTTGTTTAGAAAAGCTATGGAGAACTATCTAAGCAAATATCACAGCATGGAATGGGAAGCGATGCCTGGAATTGACGATCTCGAAGACAACGAAGCAGAAGCCAGAGCGGGAGAGTTAAAGGATGCTCTCACAACCCAGCGGGAGTATCGGGAGGCGTCGTGATTGGCGTCGAATTGATACCGGAATTAGAAGCAGCCGGTAAAGAGTAATACCGGATAGAGAGTGAATTATGAGCTGCAATCACGTTACCGAGGTTAGTCAAGAAGTGTTTGAAAATCTGCTAGCCGAAATTGAAGAAAGCAAGGCCAAAAGAGCTGAGAAAATGCCAACAGAGAATGATGCATTTAAGCAAATGTTTGAAGCCTACCAACGGTTACAGGAGCTTGGCTGGAAAGATGCGATGTATGCCCCTAGAGGTGGCGGCGATAGATTTGAATCTTATTATCCGGGCAGCACAGCTAAAGCTAAAGATACGCACAGAGATGAACAGGGGCGTTTTTGGGTTTTTGAGGCTGGCGATATTTGGCCCGCCATGCCAGCACTAATAAAGATTCCAAGTAATACTGACGCCACTTCAGAGTAATACAGGAAATAAGGTGAATTTATGAGTGACAAAAATCCGGACGCTGTGAAAGAAATTCCAGACTGCGCTTGGTGCGGTGGGGAATGTGAGGACGAACACAGGAACAGGGGCGGCGAAATATTTTGCTCAAAGAATCATAGGTCTGCATCAAATCGCGCATTGAAAAGATTTGTAGACCGAAGCGCAACCGCCACAACAGAGTAGCACCGGAATTAGTAACGAATTATCGGAAATAGACATGACACACAGCGGCGGCAAAAAACACAATGTTGGTTATGTGCGACAACGGTTTGAAGTAAGAGTATTTGACGAAGATAGCAAGGAAGAAATTGTTGTTGGCTGGAGTAATTCTGAGAGTAGTGCAAATAGCTGGGCAGCTTCATTAGATGCTCGACCCGGCTGGCGAGATGGTCGCGTGATAGACCTTTTTGCTACCGCCACAACAGAGTAATACCGGCTACAAGGAGAAAGTTATGAGTGAGACAAAACTTTGCACATGCGGTAACACAACCAAAAAGAGCAAGTGCGGTAAGTGCGGGCGGCCACTTTAGAGTAATACCGGCAAGAGGGTGAAATTATGAGCAATAGATCGCCGCAACAAGAGCAATTTTATCGCTGGAAAGACGATGTTTTTGAGATGGAATACAAGTGCCCTGAGTGCGGGAACTGGACTGATATGGACAACGCCTCGCCTGTTTACTTTAGTGACCGTCCTGCTTGCAACAACTGTTTCCAGGTCATTCTGTCACTCACCAAAACACCATAAAACGCTACCGCCACTTCAGAGTAGCACTGGAAATAACGCCGGATTACCGGCAATAGGAATCGAAATGGCAATACTGAACTACACGACCTCAATCGCCGCCGAGAAAACAGCGAGCGAGATTCAGACCATGCTGGCAAAGGCCAAGGCGCAAGCTGTGCTCTGTGAGTACGACGATGACGCGGTTATGTGTGCTATGTCATTCAGAATAATGACGCCTCACGGGATGATATTTTTCAGGCTCCCCGCTAACACGGACGGTGTATTCAGATCGCTTAGTAAAAGCCCCAAAGTCCCGAAGAGGCTCAAAACTAGAGAGCAGGCGGCTAAGGTCGCATGGCGCATCCTGAAAGACTGGATTGAAGCGCAGCTCGCCATAGTTGATGCTGAAATGGCACAGATAACAGAAGTGTTTCTGCCATACGCGCAGAACGAATCAGGCCAGACGGTTTATCAAAGCCTTGAGAGCGGCGGGTTTAAGCAATTGACTCACGATTGCTAACCCCACTTCACAGCAATACCCATAAAGGAGAAAGGGATGGACGATAAACAGAAAGAGTTTAGAGAAGCAGCAAAACCAATGGTTGATTTTTTGCGAAAGCATTCTAACCCGCATTGCACGGTCACTATCACGCAGACTGATGCGGAATTGTACGAGGGGAAAATGTGTAAGCTGTTTTACGAGGGAGAGGAAAATTCTATACACGACCCCTGCTACGTCGCAGGAGAAGGATTGTGACTGATAAAACAGACCTGGAAAAGAACTTAGACAGCGCAATTGAGAAAGTTGGCAATGATATGTATTCGTTCGTTTCAAAACCACTGCTCATTGAATGTCGTGACGTACTGATTGAGAACCAATCCCTCACATCCCGTATAGAGGGGCTGGAGAAAAGCAACGCTGAACTAATAGATTGCATCGACCATCTTTGCGATGACATAAAAATGAATTGCCGGGCAATGATGAATTCCGATTCATATGGAGAAGCTAGCGGCTTACTCTCCAACCACAACACAGGAGGCGGGGATAATGGGTGATAGATACCAAGCAGTAATAGGTGGCAACGGAATCGAGCTTATCGAGAATACCAGCGCTTGCTCTTATACAACGCTCATAGAATCCGGCAGCGCTTCGCTTCGAGACTGGCAAAAGATAGCCGAACTTCTTAATGGCCGCCCATTATCGGGCCAGCTTTGCATATCAAAAGAAGAAGGGGAGTTGCTGGATTTTGTGAAGAGCGTGTTAGCAGCCCAAATAGAGAGCTGCAAATCCTCGCCCGGCAGCCCACCTGAATGTAACAGATTGGCTCGCAGCATTAACGCCATTTCTCGCGCCACCGCCACCCTCTCAACCAAACCAGAAGCAGATAGGGGGTAGTGGTGAAAAAAGTCAATGGCATTAAATCAAAAGTGCGCCTTAGTGTGTTTGTTGAGGATGGCTGCAATCCAGAGGAAGAAGAATACTCACTAGAGATAACCGGACTTATCGGAACAATTAACATTACCGGCGTCGGCGGCGAATGCGACATTGATTTGATAAAAGAGTGTTTCGAGGAAGACTGTAAAGAGCACGTTAAGGAGTGCGGCATCTATTACTTTGACTTGATAGAAAGCGGCGAACAGCAAGACGTGTTTTTCAATAAGTTCTATGAGCTAGAAAGCTGGGAATTCTGCCAGCTATAGCCCATAACCCACAGCGTATAAGGTAGGAGTGATTGGATGAACGAGCAAGAATTTAGAACACATCAGTGGATAAACACGAAAACCGGAGGCCCTGTGTTTGGAATACAGGCCAAGGTAAACGGGAAGTGGCTGCATTGCTGCGCCAACAATGAGCCGATTTTATTCGGTAAAAAATGCGAGGCAGAAGCCAAGATAAAGTCGCTCAAGGACCCTAACCCCCACTAAGCAACACAGAAGCAATATGAAGAAGCTCCTAACCATAGCTCAAGCCGCAGAATCTCTGGCGGTGTCCCCGGAACACTTCCGGCGAGCATTCGTCAATACTGGCGAAATAGCGGTTATTGGGCTTGGCAAGAGCGGCAAAGGAGATAGAATCGACCCCCTTGACATAGAAAAACTAAAAACCAATCGGAGGACGCAGCGTTGCTGTACAAAAGGGGAAACATCTGGTGGGTCAAATTCAAGGCCAAAAGTCGTACCTATCAACGATCCACTGGGGAAACCAGCAAGCGGGAGGCTCAGAAGGCGGAGCGTCGGATAAGGGATGAAGTCGCCAAAGAGCTGCACCTTAAGCGGATCGGACCGAAATCCAAGCGCACCTACGAACAGGCATTATTGAAGTGGATAGACTCCGGCGCACCCAAAAGCATGTGGAGCCACGCCAGAAACACCCGCCCCTATCTCGATCACGTCTTGCTGCATGAAGTGGTGCCCTACGCCCACGAAATGAAATCATCCATGTTGAAGGACGGGCTATCGCCACAGACAATAAACAGAAGGCTGGCAGTCGTTCGCAGAGTGCTGAATATGGCATTCAAGGAATGGGAGTGGATAGAGCAGCCACTGGGCCAGAAGATCAAGCTATTGTCAGAGAAAGGGTTTTCGCGGGAATTCTATCTATCGCAAGAGGAAGTGGAGAGCCTGGTCAACTATGTTGATGGTGAGGAAGCGAGGAAGGTAATAAAATTAGCGGCCTACACCGGATTGCGCCGCGGCGAATTGCTCGGGCTGAAGCCTGAGAATTGGCAGAAACCCTATATCGTGCTAAGCAGTCAGACCAAGAGCAAGAAGCCGAGAACGGTGCCGGTCATCAAAGAGCTGCAAGAGCTGGTTACTCCGCCATTCCAGATTGACGAGCATGAGCTAAGAATAGCTTTCGAGGATGCGCGGGACAAACTGGAGCGCCCAGACATCCGCTTTCATGATCTGCGGCATACCTACGCAAGCTGGCTGGCAAAGAATCCAGAGATACCACTGACCACGATCAGGGACTTGCTGGGCCACAGTAATTTGACCGTGACAAGCAAGTATTCGCATCTGAGAAGTGATAGTTTTGATGCTGTGTCGAAAGCCCTGAAGGGGTGACAGTGAGGGTTACAAAATACTGGTGCGACACACTCGAACAATGCTATAATTTAACACGTAAAACGTTGATTTTGTTAACAATGGTGCCCGAGGCCGGAATCGAACCGGCACGCCTTTCGGCGAGGGATTTTAAGTCCCTTGCGTCTACCAATTTCGCCACCCGGGCATTGTAGAGGGTGGAACAGCAGTCACTCACTGGGGAGAACTGCGAGGGGGAAATGGAGGCTAGGGTCGGAATCGAACCGGCGTTAACGGAGTTGCAGTCCGCTGCATGACCACTCTGCCACCTAGCCTAAATCTTGTTACTTGGTCTGTTTCTACTGTTTCTGGTTCCTTGCCGGGGTTACCGGGTCGGATTGATTCACTATTGAGCTTAGCTCAATAGTTCACCCTATGGGGCGCACTTCGTGCGCTCTGCGCTGCTGTCGCAGCTTTGACTCGCATAAAAGCTAAGCTTCTATGCTCGCCCTACGGGCCGCGTGCTTCGCTCGCGGTCTGCGTTGCTACGCAACTTTCAAACCGGCGTTAACGGAGTTGCAGTCCGCTGCATGACCACTCTGCCACCTAGCCATCACTATCTCTTGAACATCTTGCTGAGATAAATCACCTCGAGAATCCAGTGATCTGGAGAGTGCTTCCCGAAAGATCGCGCACTATACCAAAACTCTCGCGCTTGAGCATGTTTTTATTGGCTTTTTTGTCCTGTGAGCCGCATTCTTGCTGGCCTGCTTGCTATTTAGGGTCAGGCAGCGGAATGAACTCTTCGGCATCATCCGGTACCACCGGAAAGCGCCCTGCCTGCCAGTCATCCTTGGCCTGCTCGATGCGCTCTTTGCGGCTCGAGACGAAATTCCACTCGATATGGCGCTCGCCAAGGTTTTCGCCGCCGATCAACGCGATGCGGCTGTCTTCGGTGGCGGTTACCGTCAGCCCTGAGCCGGGCTCCAGCACAGCCATGCAGTGATCGGCAACCGCCGTTTCAGCGATCTCCACCGCCCCGCTCGCCACATACACTGCCCGTTCGGCCGTGTCTGGCAGCTCCAGAGTCTGTCCGGCGGCCAGAGTTGCTTCGAAATACAGCGTCTCGGCAAAGGTTTTGACCGGCGATGTCATGCCGAATGCGCTGCCCATCATGAGTCTGACCGGCACGCCATTGATCCGGGTTTCCGGAATATCGCTGGCTGGATAGTGATAAAAAGCCGGGTCGATCTCTTCATCGGCTACCGGCAGCGCCAACCAGAGCTGCAAGGCATGCATCTTCGAGCCGGATTCGCGCAAGTCATCCGGCGTGCGTTCGGAGTGCACGATGCCCTTGCCTGCCACCATCAGGTTGATATCGCCTGGCTTGATGACCTGGGTCGTGCCCAGTGAATCGCGATGCACGAAGGCACCTTCGAAAAAATACGTCACCGTGGCCAGATTGATATGGGGATGGGGCCTGACATCGACGCCCTCGCCCGGGCCAAATTCAGCAGGTCCGGCGTGATCAAAAAAGATCCAGGGGCCGACCAGCCGTTGGCCTGGATGCGGCAGACTGCGGCGTACCGAGAACCCGCCCAGACTCTTCTTGCCGGGTCGGATGATTAACTTGATCGCAGCGCAGGGCTTGATCGTTTCATTCGCGTCTTGTTCGGCGGTGTTGTTAATGCTCATGCTCCAACCTGGGTTTTAATTGAGAGGTTTAATTAAGAGGTTTAGTTGAGAGATTTGTTTACAGGCCCTGATCAATTGGTTTGTTCGACAGGTTTAATCAAAAGCCGCATTGAATAGTACCGATAATGACGCCAAGCATAACCCAGACAGGCTGAGGAGACGATATTCGGCCACGGTCTGGGCATAATGCCAGGGACCGGAAAACAGAATCTAAGGGTTTTGGAGTGGAGAAGATTGGAGCGGGAAACGAGATTCGAACTCGCGACCCCGACCTTGGCAAGGTCGTGCTCTACCAGCTGAGCTATTCCCGCGTAATCGGTTTGATAGGACGTATTATCTCTGGCATTCAGTGTCTTTGGCAAATGTTGCCGCTAACCTTTTTCGCGTTGCCCGCTAGTCGAAACCACCGTGCGAGGCGTGAATGCCGCCGTCCTCATCAAGCAGACGCGTATTCTAGTCACGTGGCGGCTGGAGTCAAGCGGATAACGCCCTAATTCAATGACTTGAAGCATTTTCTTTAGCTTGTGCGCCTCTGCGGCTTGTTTGTACCGGGATAAGCCCGGTTCAGGCCTTGGGAAACAGCACGTGGGAGGCATTGCGGAAGTATTGCAGCATGGACCAGATACTCAGAATGGCGGCAATATTCAGCAACAGGAAGCCGCCGTTATAGAGCATTGGCGGGAAGAACGGGTCAGCCAGAATCAGCGTGATGATGGCGATCATCTGCACGGTGGTTTTCAGCTTGCCGGAGAATGCCACTGCTACCGCGTCGCGCTGGCCTTTCGAGGCCATCCATTCACGCAGCGCCGAGATGAGGATCTCGCGGCCGATAATCACACCGGTGGCCAATAACAGGCCAGGATAGGCGGCGACCAGCATGATCAGGGCGATGGCAACCAGCAGCTTGTCGGCTACCGGATCGAGAAAGGCCCCGAATTCGGAAGTTTGGTTGAGGCGTCTGGCGAGATAGCCATCCAGTAAATCGCTGAGGGAGGCAATACTGAACAGTGCAGCGGCCCAGACATTGGCATACTCGATATCCGCGTTGTAACACCAGACAACAGCAGGTATGAGCAAAAGACGCAGATAAGTGACGAGATTAGGCCAAGTCATGCTGTTGTATCGTCCATTGCGCGAATCTCTTGCATCTTATTGTTTCTTGTCAGCTGCGGTTCAAATCGTTCCGGCTATTTACCCAGCCTGAGGCCGGGATACTTGACCTGCGTCGGATCAATCGTCGAGTCAATGGCCCGAAGTGTACAGCATTCGGGGCCTATTAAACGAGATTGAAATAGTCGACCAAGTATGTCTGCAGATGAGGCTTTATCAATGCGAATGCAGGTGGGCATAAATGGTCTCAGCCAGTTTGCGACTAATGCCATCGACCTTGGCCAATTCCGATTCACTGGCCTTGATGATCTCCTGCTGACCGCCGAAATAACGCAGCAATTCGCGGCGGCGTTTGGGGCCAAGGCCGGGAATGGCTTCCAGTGGTGATTGCTTACGAGCTTTGGCCCGGCGTTGGCGGTGCCCGGTAATCGCAAAGCGGTGCGCCTCATCGCGAATCTGCTGCAACAAGTGCAAGGCCGGTGACTGGGTATCAATGACGACTTCGCGAAAGCCGCCTGCCCAGGGCACGAATAAAGTCTCCTGCCCCGCCCTGCGGCTGATGCCTTTGGCGATGCCCAGTAGCTCCACTTCCGGCAGACTGAACTTTTCCAGGATCGTGCGCGCCTGCGTCAACTGCCCTTTACCACCATCGATCAGCAGGATGTCCGGGATCTTGCCTTCGCCTTTGCTGAGACGGGTAAAGCGTCTGTCCAACGCTTGCTCCATGGCAGCGTAATCATCGCCCGGTGTAATGTCCTTGATATTAAAGCGCCGGTAGTCACTCTTTACTGCGCCTTGCTCGTCGAACACCACGCAGGAGGCAACAGTGCCTTCGCCGCTCGTATGGGAAATATCAAAACATTCAATGCGCGCAGGCCGCGACTCCAGCTTCAATGCTTCTTGCAAGGCAATAAAACGCTTTTGGGTATTTTGTTTGTTGCTGACAAACCCCTGCAAGGATTCGCGCGCATTAGTCACCGCCATTTCCAACCACTTGGCACGATGACCGCGCACTCGGGATGCCAGTTTGACTTTGCGCCCGGCCAGATAGCTCAGCGCTTCCTGCATGTTTTCAGCGTCTTCGAGCGCCTCGGGAATAATAATTTCTTTGGGAATCGTCGTGGACTTGTCTTCGCTCAGATAAGTTTGTGAAATAAACGCGGCCAATACTTCATTAGTTTGTGTAGCCAAACGAAAACGCGGGAAGAAACTCTTGCTGCCAATAATGCGACCACCGCGCACATAAATCGCATGCAAACACACATAGGGTTGTTGCAAGGACGCGGCGATGATATCGGCATCGTCACCCTGGTTGGCAACCGACTGATCCTGCTGAATACGGCGCAGATCAATAATCTGGTCGCGCACCTTGGCCGCCTTTTCGAACTGCTGGGCAGCTGCCGCCTGTTCCATGGACTTGTTCAACTCATTGATCAACTGATTGCTCTTGCCCTGCAAAAACATCGTCGAGTAGCGCACGTCGCGGGCATAATCTTCTGTGCTGATGAGATCAACACAAGGGCCGGTACAGCGATCAATCTGATATTGCAGACAAGGCCGCGACCGGTTCCGAAAATAGGAATCTTCACACTGCCGCACGCGGAATACTTTCTGCAGAACCTGCAAAGTCTCGCGCGTGGCGTGGGCACTTGGATAAGGCCCGAAAAAACGCCCCTGCTTGCCTCGGCTGCCACGATAAAAAGCCAGGCGCGGATAGCTATCGCGATCGGTCAGCAATATGTAGGGATAGGATTTGTCGTCACGCAGCTGGATGTTATAGGCGGGACGGTGCTGTTTGATGAGGTTTTGTTCGAGCAGCAGTGCTTCGGTCTCAGTGCTGGTGACCGTAATGCCAATGTCGGCGATCTTGTTGACCATCGCCATGGTCTTGGTGGCCAGGCCGGAAGCGCGAAAGTAGCTGCCTACCCGGTTTTTCAGGTTGCGGGCCTTGCCAACGTAAATGATTTTGCCATCAGCATCGAGCATCTGGTACACGCCGGGGCGTGTACTCAAATGACTCAGGAAAGTCTTGTGGTCAAACTGACTGGTGGAGTCCTTGGGCATAGCTTCGCACATTCGCCCATGGTGAGCGGGGAATCAATGCCGCAGGAGAGTAGCGGATGCCGGCACAAGGCTCAACCGGCAAAGCGCTCCAGTTGCTGTAATTCGTCCAGTTCCCGGGTGTCATCAGCCAGCCCGTGACGCACGGCGAGAATTGTCAGCTCCACATCACTACGGATACCCAGCTTTTCGAATATGCGATAGCGGTAGCTGTAGACTGTTTTCGGGCTGAGATCAAGATAGCCGGAAATCTGCGAGACCTTCTTGCCGTCGGTGAGCATCTGCGCGATCTGCAACTCTCGGCGCGACAGCTTGTCGAACAACGACTGGCCGCGTTGGTTAAACGGATCGACAGCCAATTGCGTGGCGGCGTCGGCACTTACGTAGTGCTGCCCCAGATAAACCATGCGGATGGCTTTGTGTAGCTCTTCCACTTCAATGCTCTTGGTAATAAAGCCTTGGGCACCAGAGCGCAGCATCTGGGAGGGAATAACCCCGGAAGAGACTGTGGAGATACCAATAATCTTGGCACCCGGCGCCATATTCAGTAACTGGCGCGTGGTCTCGATGCCGCCAATCCCGGGCATACGGGCATCGAGAATAATAATGTCTGGCAGTTTTTCAGGGCTGTTTCTGGCGAATTCGATCATCTCTTCGCCACTAGCAAACTGTCCAATAATGCTGATGTCTTCAGCGTCGGCCAACAAGCGGGCAATTCCTTCCCGAACAAGGGCGTGATCATCTACCAAAAGCACAGAAATCTTGTCACCTGGCAATGCGTCCATGACTATCTCCAATAGCGGTGTGTACTTACGTTGATGTACTTATCGTTGGTGTACTTACGTTGCGGTTATCCTGCCCAATACTCAACCATCAAACAGGTCATGAAAGGTGAATAGGTATCGGTTTGGGCTAGAACGCGATGGCCTGACGTTCAGGCTCACGTTCAAGCTAAGTAGGCACGGATAAATTACCCGCCGATTTAAGGATTTTTATCACGCGCCTGTTGTGTCGGCAAATTTGAGGCGTGAAAACGGGAACTGGATCACATAAATAAAATTCGCGGCTGGAATTCAGGCCCCAATTAGCGTTTTACCCATGAATCAGACGGACTTCTGGCTGTAAGGCGACCCCGAATTTATTCAGCACCGAAGCGCTGATTTCCTGGGCAAGCAGGAAGATTTCTTCACCCGTTGCGTGACCGTGATTGACGATGACCAGTGCATGTTGCTCATGCACCCCCGCCTGACCGCGGCGTTTGCCTTTCCAGCCTGCCTGCTCTATCAGCCAGGCTGCCGGCAGTTTCACCAGTTTGGCGCTATCGGTCGCAAAATGGGGCACATCGGCGTGCTCGGCTTGCAGTGCCGCCAGCTTGTCAGCAGAAACCAGCGGGTTTTTGAAAAAACTACCGGCATTACCCAACTCAGCAGGATCCGGCAACTTACTGCGGCGAATAGCGCAGACCGTCGCAAATACGGCCTTTGCCGACACCTGGGCATCCCCCTGCTCCGCCAATACCTTCTGTAAGGCGGCGTAGCTGGTATCTGGCTGATCTTTGGCCTGCAGTTGCAATGTCACCGACCAGATGAGCCACTGTGTCTCAGGGTCGCTCTTGAACAGGCTGTCACGATAGCCAAATTCACAGGCCGCCTTGTCCAATGTATGGTGCTTGCCGGTTTGCAGATCAATGGCTTCCAGCTCCACAAACACGTCTGCCAGTTCGCGGCCATAGGCCCCGATATTCTGGATTGGCGCGGCGCCCACCAGCCCGGGAATCAGAGCCAGATTTTCAAGGCCGTAGAAGCCTCTCTCAATACTGAGACTGACAAAGTCATGCCAGTTCTCGCCGGCTGCGACAGTCACCCGGCGCGAGTCATCAGACCACTGTATGCCGCGATTGGCCACGTGCAATACCAGCCCGTGATAGTTGCCCAGGAAAAGAGTATTGCTACCACCACCCAGTACCAGCAGTGGTAGTCGCTGCTCGGCGGCAAAATCCAACGCCTGCTGAAGTTCGTCGGTATCACTGATACGCGCGAAATGGGCCGCTCGGGCCGGGACACCGAAGCTGTTCAGTGCAGTTAGGTCGGCATCATGCTGGACGACAGTTGGCATCACGAGACAGGTCTATCCAGGCTATATTCGTCTTGCAGGGACTCCAGCAGCTTCTCGCAAGCATCTTCGACCAGATCCAGTACTAACTCGAAACCCTGGGCTCCGCTGTAATAGGGGTCGGGCACAGCATCGTGACTGCCCGAGCCGTAATCGAGAAACAGTTTCAATTTGTGATGATGCCGGGTTGGACACTGGGCCCGCAGATCTTTCAGATTCGTACGGTCCATGGCCAGAACAAGGTCAAACTGGTCGAAATCTTCGGCGCAGACCTGACGCGCCCGCAACGCTTCCAGGTCATAGCCCCGCAGTGCGGCCGCTGCCGAGGAGCGTTTGTCGGGCGCCGCTCCAATATGCCAGTCACCGGTGCCCGCTGAATCCACCGCAATACGCTCTTGCAGGCCGCGGTGCTCGATCAATTGCTGCAACACACCGTGTGCGGTGGGCGAGCGACAAATATTGCCCAGACACACGAGCAGGATGCGCACAGCAGGCTTGGCCAGATCAGTTTTGTTAACCATCTTTGCCTATTCCGCGAGTAATTTGCGGACGGCGGCCAGGTCGGATTCGGTGTCGACGCCGGCAGGAATACGTTGGCTGGCCACAGCAACGTGAATTTGTACACCGTTATACAGCGCGCGAAGCTGTTCCAGTTTTTCAGCCACTTCCAGCTCCGCTGCCGGCCAGCTTACGAAGTCATGCAGTGTCGCCACGCGGTACGCGTAGATGCCAATATGGCGAAAACAGTTGCCTGCAGAAGCGCTGCCATTGTGAGGAATGACCGAGCGAGAAAAATACAACGCCTGCCCGGTTTTACTGATGACTACCTTGACGGCATTGGGGTCAGCGATTTCATTCTTGCTGGTCATGGTCTCACACAAAGTAGCTATGCCCATGTCTGGATTGTCAGCCAGATTACTCGCCACCTGATCAATGACTTCGGGCGGAATCATGGGCTCGTCAGCCTGCACATTGACAATGATCTGTTCATTGGCAAGCCCGAGCTTGGTCACGACTTCCTGTATGCGGTCGGTGCCGGAACGATGCTCGGCGGACGTCATGATGACATCGGCCCCAAAGGCTTCCGCGGCTTGCTGGATGCGCTCATCATCGGTGGCGACATACACAGCCTCGGCGCCGCTGGCGCAGGCACGCTCCCAGGTATGTTGCAACATGGGTTTGCCGGCAATATCCAGCAAGGGTTTACCGGGTAAACGCTGCGCGCCGAAGCGAGCCGGGATAATGGCGACAAAACTCAACGATATTGCTCCGTTTCATCCAGCGTCATTTCTCGTGCCTCGCCACTCAACATCACCGGCACATCATCCTTGATTGGAAACGCTAGTGCATCTGGCAGGCAAATGAGTTCCTGGGCGGGTTTATCGTAGTGCAAATCACCTTTGCATACCGGGCAAACAAGAATGCCCAAGAGTTTTTGATCCAGCATGTGATGATTCCTTGTTAATGCTTCTTTTGTTGAATGAGGGATTGTACTTGCTCGAGGAAATTCTGCAGAAATTCCTTCGGAAGTTTGACATCTACCGACAGCGCCCAACAGTTTCCGGTGATACCGCGCGGCCATTTTATCGCATCCTTGTCGGTCATGACGATGGGTTGCGATAAATCCACGCCAGCCTTCTGCAGGTCGTCTTTGCTGATTTTTTGATGATCCGGAAAAGCAAAGCTCTCAATGGGGTAAGGCAGCTTTTCCAGCAGATCGAAAAAGCGTTGCGGGTTACCAATAGCGGCGACGGCTTGAATGCGCTTGCCCATCTGAAAAGGCGCACCGGCAAAGGCTCGGGTTTCGCAGCTATCGAGATTGCGTAATTGCGAGGGCGACAGCCCCATGTGTACGGCTTTGGCTAATGCAGGATGTATTGGGGCTTCTGCATTCTCATCAACCTGCGCGCCATTGACGATGACACAATTGACAGTGCGAAGGCGTGACAGCGGTTCGCGCAAAGGACCTGCCGGTAGTGTCATGGCATTGCCAAACAAGCGTTTACCATCGACGACCGCAATCTCGTAATCCCGTGGTAAACGGTAGTGTTGCAGACCATCATCACTGAGCACCACATCGACGTTGTGATGGGTTAGCAAATGATTCAGAGCCCGACACCGGTCCGGATCGACAACCACCGGGATGTCGCATGTTGTTGCAATCAGTTTGGGCTCATCACCTACCACATCGCTGTCTGATTGCGCGGTGACGGCTAATGGATAGCTATTACTCTTACCACCATAACCACGACTAATGACGCCAGGCATGATGCCATGATGCTTGAGATGATTGCTGAGCGCCATGATGATGGGCGTCTTGCCTGTTCCACCCACGCTAATATTGCCAACAATGACAACTGGCACTTTATTGGCAGCCGCATCCGTTTCTTGCAGTTTGCGCCGACAGAAACTCAAGCCCCGAAAAAGCATGGCCACCGGCCACAACAAATACAGCCATGCGGCGCGTTGATACCATGCGTTTGCTAGTCGACTCATGAGTTAGTCGCGATACGAGGCTCGGAAAACTGCATCTGGTGCAGTCGAGAGTAAGCGCCATTGGCAGAGATCAATTCAGCATGAGTGCCACGCTCAACAATTCTGCCCTGCTCCATCACCAAGATCTGATCGGCGTTTTCGATCGTGGACAATCGGTGGGCTATAACAAATGTTGTACGGCCTTTTATGAGTTGCTGTAACGCTTCCTGAATATGCTGTTCGGATTCCGAATCGAGTGCTGATGTGGCCTCATCAAGTATCAGGATGGGCGCGTCTTTAAGTAACGCCCTGGCAATTGCGATGCGCTGGCGCTGACCACCGGAAAGCAAACTCGCATCATCGCCGACCTGAGTATGAATGCCCTTGGGCAGGTGTTGAATAAATTCCATGGCATGAGCGGCTTCGGCGGCAGCGATAATGCGCTCTTCGTCGATCGCTTCTTCCCCATAGGCAATATTCTCGGCCACCGTGCCATTGAAGAGGACAACCTGTTGGGTAACCAGGGAAATCTGGTGGCGTAAATTCTGCAAGGTATAGTCACGCAGCGGCTTGTCATCCAGCGCGATTTCGCCGCTGTCATAATCGTAAAATCTGGGAATAAGGCTCACGAGACTGGATTTACCGCTACCCGATTTGCCCACCAGTGCAATGGTTTGTCCGGGCTCAACAGTAAAGCTGACGCCTTGCAGTGCCTTGCTATCCTGATTGTAAGCAAAGCTGACATCGCTAAAGCTCACACGCCCGGCCGCCCGCCCTACCGTGTGGCTGCCAGTGTCCGGTTCCGGCGGCGTATCAAGCACTTCAAAAATACTGTGCGAGGCAGACAAACCGCGCTGGATGACCGCATTGACTTGCGTCAGCTGACGAATAGGTTTGGCTAGCAATCCAGCTGCCCCGAGGAAGGCAACGAAGTCACCGGGCGTCTTGTCAGCGAAAAATTCGGGCGACATAGCCAACCAGACCAGCAATGCCAGCGCCATGGCGACAATACATTGCACCAGCGGTGTACTGATGTTGCGGGTTAATTCCATCTTCATGTTTTGGCGTCGATTGCGTTCACTGGCATTGACCAGCTTGGCACTGACAAAATCTTCGGCATTGAAAATGCGCACAACCCGGTTGCCCTTGATACTTTCGTTGGTGATCTGCGTAACCTCACCCATGGAATCTTGCATCTGCGAGCTGTAACGACGGAATTTTTTGGAGGCAAAGGAAACGATCAGGCCAACCAGCGGCGCGATCACCAAAAAGGTCAAACTGAGTTGCCAATCGATATAGAGCAAGTACGCGAGCAAGCCGATAACTGTAAAGCCTTCGCGGAAGACAACCGCGATCGCATCGCTGGCCGCACCGGCAATCTGGGTAACATCATAAGTGACCTTGGAAACCAGACGCCCGGTCGAGTTGCGATCAAAATAGGTGGCTGGCAAACAGACGAGCCGGTCAACCAGTTGGCAGCGCAGTTTGTGCATGACCAGATTGGCCAGGCTCGCCATGGAGTAGCCGCCGAGGAACGAGCCAATGCCGCGACCAAAAGTGATCGCAATACAAATCAATGGGCTGAGAATGCGCAGGGACTCGTAATTATCACTGGATAATGCATCAACGGTCCAACCGAGCCACCAGGTCGCGGCTGGCGTACTGGCAGCGAAAATAACATAGCCAATCAGCGCCAGGACAATTGTCATCTTGTGGGCCAAGACATAGGAGAACAGTCGCTTGTAAAGCTCCCAACCCCCTGCGTCAGCGTTTGCTGCTGCTTGACTGTTTGTCGTGTGCGCCGTATCCATTACGTTACTTTAATAAGTGCCCTGTCTGCTGATGGTGGGACAATCCGTTAATTCGGATTGAGCTGCGTACTGTTCGGGTCGTTTTCTACAGGCCGTTGCGTGGCAATATTCAGGCGCTGAAAGCCCGACTGCCCTATGGCATCCATGGCTGTGACGACGGACTGGTGCGTCGCTTCCGCGTCAGCAATCAATAGCACGGGCAAATCCAGATCACCACCGGATTCAATTTCCAAACCACTCATCAACGTCGCCATGCGACTGTTAACCAGAGTGCGACCATTAATAGAGAAATTGCCTTCCCTGGTGACCAGCACTTCAATCTGCTGCGGTTGTGCCGCGGCCAGGTCGGCATTGGCCTCAGGCAGGTTCACCAGCAACCGGGTTTCCCGACTGAATGTCGTAGTGACCATGAAGAAGATCAGCAACAAAAACACCACGTCAATTAGCGGCGTGATATTGATTGCCAGTTCTTCGCGATTAGTGCGTTTGAATTTCACCGTTTACCTGTCGTGCTTTGCATGTCGTTTTTGCTACTGGTTTTACCTGTTTCGCTTCCTATTTCACTTCCACCTTGCGATCACTGTGCAGTGCATCGACCAGCTTGATAGATTCCTGCTCCAGATTGAGAACCAGCGAATCCACCTTGCGCGTGAAGTAACGGTGAAACATGTAAGTCGGAATGGCGACCGACAAGCCGGCCGCAGTCGTGATTAGCGCCTCGGAAATACCCCCGGCCAAAGCATTGGCATTACCGGTACCTTCCAGCATGATTTCACTAAACACATTGATCATGCCCACCACTGTACCTAGCAGACCCAGTAAAGGAGTGATCGCGGCGATCGTGCCCAGCGTATTGAGGTAGCGCTCCATATCGTGAATGACTTGCGCCGCGGCCTGCTCAATACTGTCGATCATGGCGTGACGACCGTATTTGGAACTCAGCAAGCCGGCCGCCAATATCTGCCCAAGTGGCGATGACAGCCGTAGTTCCCGCAATTTGCCGGAATCCAGTTCGTTATTCTTCAGCCACGTCCAAACCTGCGCCAACACATATTTGGGGGTGATTCTGGCCGCGCTAAGGGTCCAGAACCGCTCGATGATGATGGCAATGGCGACAATTGAACACAGGAGTATTGGCAACATCAGCCAACCACCCGCACTAACGATTTCTACCACAAACTTCCTCCGTCCAGTCAGCGCAGCAGATTAACATAATCACACTACCTCGTATCTGTTTGTATCGGCACTATTGCCCATACCCTGACGCCCGCCAGTAGCGTGGATTGGCCTGTCTGGCGGTAGTAATGTGCAAACTCCCAGCAACAGGGCTGAGCAGAATACGCACCGCCCCCTGCCTGGCCGTCGACCACTGAGCAATACCCAGCGTCTGATAGCGTGCCGTGACGTCTTCAGCCGGATGACCAAAGCCATTGCGATAGCCGGCCGAGAATATCACTGCCTCCGGTTGCACTGTTTTGAGAAAAGGAAAACCCGAGGAAGTATTGCTACCGTGATGCGGGGCAATCAGCACATCGCTTCGCAAATTGTTACCCAGCGTCAGGACCAGTTCGCGCTCGACAGCGGATTCAATATCCCCCGGTAGCAACAGAGTCTGACCCTGAGTTGCGACCTGCAAAACACAGGACTGATTGTTAGGGCTGGCATTGCGAACATCGCCGGGATGCAGAACCGCAAACTTTACTTCATCCCATTGCCAGCGCTGCCCTGTCCGGCAAGGCTCACCGGCAGGCTCAGTAGCGCCAATAGCCTGCCCAGTGAGTAATTGTAAAACGTCCACATTAGCCAAAATACTGGTCACGCCCCCGGCATGATCATTATCGCCGTGGCTGACCATTAACAAATCCAGCGCTCTAATCTGTTGCTTGTTAAGCACCGGCACAAGTACGGAGCCAGCCACACTGCTGCCAGCATCGCCTGCCCCGGTATCAAAGAGCATGTTGTGCTGATGCGTTCGCACGAGAACGGCCAGGCCCTGCCCCACATCAAATACCGTGACTTCCGCATTGCCAACTGCGGGACGCCACACTGCAGGCCAGAACACCGGCAATAACAACACTGGCGCTAAAAACTTGCCGGGAAAGCTTCTGGGCAACAGAATCAGCAGCAAGCCAAGCATGGCTAACAGCATCACTGGAATGTTGGCCGGTGTGACAGCCAACTGTAACCAGGTTGAGGCAGGATCGAGCATCTGTAATCCAGTGAGCAGCCACTGCAAACAGCGGTCTGCCAATACCAGTAACCAGCTGGCTGCTGCTGCAGAGAACAACGCGCACAGTGTGCCAAGCAGCACCAGCGGCACAATCAACAAGCCGACAAGCGGAATGGCCAGCGTATTAACCAAAGGTGAGATGACGGTGAAGTAACCGATTTGCGCAGTCAGCGGAATCAGCAACAACAAAAAGACTACCCATTGCGGTCGCAGGATCGACTTCAGCATTGACGTCAACATTGACCCGATACCACTATCGGCCGATCGACTATTTGGCGGTGAACCTGCAAAACACAACAAGCCTCCTACGGCCAGAAAGGACAACCAAAAGCCAATTGCTGTCGCCGCCAGTGGATTGACAAGCAACACTACTAACAAGGCAAGCTGAAAACGAAAAGACAATGGCATGGCCCGCGCGAACAAGTGGCTCAACAAGAATGCGGCGGTCATGATGAAAGCGCGTTGGGTCGGCAACGTTATCCCGGCGAGAATGCTGTAAAGCCCGGCCGCGACCAGCGCTATCAGCACGGCTGACTTTTGTCGCGGCCAGCATCGACCACTGCCAGGCACAATCGCAAGCAGGCGATTACCCAGCCACAGCGTCGCCACCGCGACGAGGCCGATGTGCAAACCCGAAATCACAAACAAATGATTAGTGCCGGTGCGACTGAACAGGTCCCACTGCGCTGGCGATAACTGCCCTCTGTCACCAAGGGCCAGCGCCTGAATAAGCCCGCCCTGGGGCAAGTGTTGAGTGATTGGTTGCAAGCGATCGCGCAAGGCTTGTCGCAGAGTGGTTATTGAAAGCGGTATTGAGAACTGTAATGTGTTCGACAATACGTTCGACAAAGAGAGCTCAGTTGCTGGCACACTAGCGCTGTCAATGTTATCTCGCACATAGCCTGTCGCCACCAGCTTGTTCTGCAGTAACCAGCCAGCGAAATCAAAACCCGCCTCATTCACCAGACTACGCGGACGCTTCAGACGTACCACGAGCGAGTGTTGGCTGGCACCTTGCCAATTACGACCGCCACCGTAGTCGGTGAGTAACAGTCGTCGCCCGGCAAGCCAATCGCTATTGGCGTCACTCCCCGATATCTGTGATTGCCCGACGTTGTCGGCGACACTATCAAGCACTTGAAATTCGAATTGCGTCCCGTGAGGCAGTTGCCTTGGCAGACTGCCGACAAAGCCCTGCACATAGACATCCCGGCCTTCCAGCGCCAATGGCAGTCGCCCTTGCAGCTGATTGTGCGCCCACAGTGCGTGATAAAGCACACCCAAACCTACACCTAAGCCCACAGTCACACTCACGCCCACTGTCACACCCACTGACCGAGCCCACTCAAAAGCCGCCGTGGAACTGCGCCTGAGCGCCAGCCAGTGACTCCCAAAACAAACCGAGCCAACCGTCACCACAAGCAATAGTGCCATGCCAGCCAGCATGCCGTGTATTGGCGTTGGCATCCAGGTAGCCAGCAAGATACCGGCACTAATGCTCGGCAACAGCAGGTGCAAGGCTTTCTCCATTTAGCACTGGATTTGGTTTGAGCTTCTGCCTTTTTAGAAAGCAGTCAAAGGGCGTGCCCATCCAAGCGTGCCCGACCAGATTTACCTATCCAGGTGTACCTATCCAGGTGTACCCATCACTGTAGATGGCAACAGGATTAATGCCAGCAAGAGCAGAAGTTCAGTAAAGAGAATTGAGAAGAGTTAACGAGAGCTAACGAGAGTTTTGGCACCTAATCGGCACGCAGGGCTTCAGCTGGCTGGATTGCCGCAGCACGTCGGGCCGGAAAGTAGGTGGCCAACAATGATAACAAGAATACGCCAATCAACACCGAGACGATGTCGCTGATGCGGAGCGCAGATGGCAGAAAATCGATTGGATAGACATCGGCACTGAGTAATTGCAGATCAAACACCCGCTCGATAAAGCTGGCGAAATTGGAAATCTGTAACGCACCGATCACGCCAAGCACCAACCCTATAGCCATGCCCATCGCGGCGATAAAACCGCCCTGCCACATGAAGATGCGACTGATCATGCCGGGGCTCGCTCCCTGCGTACGCAAAATGGCAATGTCGCCGCGTTTGTCGCGCACAATCATGATGAGACTGACGACCAGATTGAACGCAGCCACACCGACCAGCATCCACAGCATCAGGGAAATAATCGAGCGGGAAAAGCGTATGTTTTCGTAAATGCTACCGTACTGCCGCGTCCAGGTGGTAAGTGACACGCTGTCTGGCAAATCACCCCTGAGTCCATCGGCAACCGAATCAGCAACCAGCACATCATCCAGCCGTACCCGCAAACTGTTATACGGTGTCCGCAGTCGAAACAATGCACGGGCTGACTCAATATTAACCAGCACCAGACGCTCATCAATATCCTGATTACCCACCGCAAAAATACCACTCACAGTGAAGGAGCGGTAAGTGGGTAACGGCGTTAAGGGATTCAGGGAAATCGCTGTTGAAAACAGGTCCACCTGATCGCCCACGGCAACGCCAAGCTGTTCTGCCAAGGTGGCACCGATTGCGATATTCCAGCGCTGTTCCTGTAAAGCCTGCAAGCTACCACTGCGAAAGAAACGCCCTATCACCGAAAACTGTAATTCATCATCGCCGGCCACGCCATTGACAATGACACCCTGACTGGCAGCCGGGGTTGCCAGCACACCACCGGTCTCTATCAATGGTGAAGTACTCTCCACTTGCGGCTGACTCTCAGCAATCGTTTGTATCTCCTGCCATTGCCCTGCATTGAGATTGGCGCTGCTGCTGAGTGTCAGGTGCGGCACAATGCCCAATATATTCTGGCGCATTTCCTGGTCGAAACCATTCATGACTGACAAGACCGTAATCAAAATAGCGGTACCGAAAGCCAGACCACCTATCGCAATGGCCGACATAAACGACACCAGTTGGCTGCGCTTGCCGACACTGACATAACGAGCAGCAATATGGCGTGGCAGATTGATACTTTGATTACTCATCTATTTTTTTTGACTTACTCAACCAGGCAACCATCACGTATAGTTAATTGGCGCGACATGGCACCTGCTAATTCTTCCGAATGGGTCACTACCACAAAGCTGGTCTGCAGGGTGTTATTCAAGTCTGCCATCAATGCCTGAATTTCCAGCGCCGTCGAGCGATCCAGATTACCGGTTGGCTCATCGAGCAGGACACAACGCGGCTGGGTCACCAGCGCTCTGGCTATTGCCACACGTTGTCTTTCACCGCCTGACAGTTCTGACGGCTTGTGTTCAACCCGCTCTTTCAGACCGACCTTTTCCAGCATATGCTGACTGGCCGATTTGGCTGCTGCGATTGATTCACCGCGAATCAGCAGCGGCATCGATACATTTTCAAGCGCTGAAAATTCACCCAGCAGATGATGAAATTGATAGACAAAACCCAGATAGCGATTGCGCAACTGGCCACGCTCCACTTCGCTCACCGTCGCCAGGTCTTTACCTGCTACTTTGACGCTTCCCGAGGTTGGCAAATCCAGACCGCCCAGCAAATTGAGCAAAGTAGTCTTGCCTGACCCAGAGCTACCAACAATGGCAATCTGTTCGCCAGCATAAACACGTAAATTCAAATCCCTCAGCACCTGGACTTTTTGCGGCCCCTGCGCATAGGTTTTTTCGAGTTGCGTGCACTCGAGGACAATGTCGACTTGGGCTTGTTGATCTGAAGTAGTCATGAGTAGTTGTATTCTATTCGTAGCGCAGCACTTCGGCAGGCTGTATGCGACTGGCGCGATAAGCCGGATAAAGAGTAGCGATAAAACTGATTGTTAAGGCTGCCAGACACACGAGTCCAACTTCGCCCCAGTTAATTTGGGTTTGCAGATGCGACAACAAATAGATATTGCCATTGCTGATCATGGCGTTGATAGCCCGCTCAATAACGAGACTGACACTCGCGACATTACTGGCCAACATTACACCCAGCACTGCACCAATAGCCGTGCCAAACAGGCCGGCAAGCAACCCCTGCACCATGAAGATTGCCATGATGCCGTTCCGGCTCGCCCCCATGGTTCTTAATATGGCGATGTCGGCACTCTTGTGAGCAACGACCATCACCAGTGTCGAGATGATATTGACGGCGCCGATGATGACAATCATCAAGAGCATGAAACCGGTGAGGATTTTTTCCATGTTTAACGCATCGAACAGGCTGGCTTGGGCCACATTCCACGGTACGATCTGATAATCCTGCCCGGGCCTGGCCTGCGCCAATGCCGCGTTGGCAATCTCACCGGCCTGGTAGACATCAGCAACCCGCAAGCGCAATTGCGTGCGCGGCGAAGACTGCCCCTCCCAGAGGGTTTCTGCCGAGGCCAGATTAACCAGCGCCAGATTGGCATTGCCATACATGCCAAAATCGGCAAACCCGACTACTTGCAGTCCTAGTGCATCCTCGACGCGTCTGGCTAACAAACTGTGCAATGCCGTCGCACTGACATTGCCACTGCCATACAAGCGCAGATTGCCCGCCAGCCTGGCCCCGAGAATAATGCCATTGTCTGTGGCAGCTAATTGCTGCAGCAAGGTGCCAAAGCGCGGATCGGCAGCGTCCATGACTTCAGCTTCTGCCATTGGGTCAATACCGCGCAAGCGAACGAATTCATCCTGCCCCTGATAACGCAGCAGTGCATCACCTTCCATAAAGGGCGCGCTGGATTGCACACCCGGCGCCGTGTTCAACACAGGCAACAGCGATTGCCAGTCATCTTGCAGATTGCTGCCAGAGACTGTGACATGAGGAACGGATTTGAGCGCTTCTCCGCGCAAGGTGGCGATAGAGCCGTTGATCACGGCCAACGCCACAATCAGGATCAACACCCCGAGACTGATACCCAGCATGGAGATCAAGGAGACGAACGACAACAGCAGGTTGTTTTTACGCGCCAGCGTAAATCGCAATCCGACGAACAGGGAAAACGGTTTTACCATGATGCCATCACCGCAAGCTCCTGATGCTCACATGCGCCTTGCCGCGCATGTGGACACCTGTTCGCCCGGGACACAAAGCCTAGCTGTGTAACTGATCGGCGTGTCTTTGCAGAAGACGCTGAACTGTTTTAAAGCTGATCGGCATAACCGGGGTTGAGACTTCATTGGAAATGGCACGCAAGGATTTGCCTTGCTTCTTCAAATCCATAATGCGTCGCAAGACGCGCTGTTCCATCGGATTTTCAATCAGACGGCCGTTTTCATGAATCATGTAGCCAAATGGCCGGCTGCCGCCGAGATAGCGACCCTGCTTGCGCTGGCGCTGTTTGACACCCTTGATGCGTTCGGCTGATTTACGTTTTTCCAGCGAAGAGAACAGGCGCGTTACTTTTTCAAATGGCACGTTAAACGCAGATGACGTGATATCGCCACCAAGTTCCACCACATGAAGACCAACTTGTCGTTCACGAAATTTGCCAATCAGCTTCACAGCTTCCTGACTGGAGCTGACGATGCGCTCCAGTTTGCTGACCAGCACCACATCCCCGGTACGCACCATGCTCAGCAGGCGCTTGCCGTTGGGCCGTTTGTGAAACTCTTGAGTCCAGTTGCAATCTGAATCCCTGACGGATTCAGTCATGTACCAGTGCTTCTCCAGACAGTACGTCTGCACGGCCAGCATCTCAGGTTCGAGAATAGCCTCCAGCGCTTCTGAGTCCATGGTGGCTTCCAATTCAGAAGTCCGGCAATAAGAATAAATTGTCATCGGTGTCCCCGCCCCTCACTTGTCTTACCAGTGCGGTGTCGCAAACCTGGCCCGGCCAATCTACTCAAATTCCAGCGGTAGTCAGAGCGCTCCCGTGCGCTGCTCAATTTGAGCTACGCCACAGAGAATGCAGCTGCCTGGATCCGTCTGAAGTTTTCCCCGAGTAAACCCTGCCCTCATCGCACCCCCTCTCATGGGTGGTCTGAGTCTTCGGCACAAAAGCTTGGCGAACAACTGTCATCACGACAGCCACGCACATAATCACTAAAATGATATCGACCTTGATATCCCCGTTGCGGCTCATGCCCTGTCGGCCAGCAATACCCATTGCCTGAATTTGTTCTACGCCTGCGATTCCCCATCGTGACGCTAACTTCTTATTTTCAATCTTCCGACGTTTCAATTTTGCGATCTTGCAATTTTCCGATTTTTCAATCGTCCAATCGTCCAATCGCCAGGTCGGGCCCGGTCACTAGCACCGGTTAACGGGTATTGTGTCTGTGTTTCGGCAAAGCCACGTAGCGCCGTATTTTAACCACAGGTATTTTAGCAAGGCAAGGTAACTGCCCGGCTTGTGCATGACTTGTGGATAAATACAGGCACTTTTTCAAGTGCCCTCCGCAGGCCTTTGTTTTTTGGAGAGTTTTTTAGCTCATTTCCCACACAATTAGTTGAGCACCCCAGGGAATACTGCTATATTGCAGCGCAAGGCAGCGTAGGCCCCTTTGTAGCCCCCTGCTCATCGCGTCTGGCAAGACCCCAAAAGGATGTCCAAGCCTGTAATTCCCGCGCGATTACTGCGACACCGGCACCCGCTTCGGACCTGACCCGCCTTACAACCGACGTCAGCTGTACTAAATAAATCCGGATCGGAACCGACACAGCACTAAAGTGTCAATTTAGATATTAAAGAGACAACGGCCACGTGGCCAAAATGGCAGGCAAGCAACATCATAAGACTCGCCTCAATCGCCAGCAGATGAACTGCTGCCCCTGCCATCAAAGATTAACTAACCGCCATGCCCAATTGGCATGGTCATAGAACCAGATTGAGATTCTAGAAGACAAAATTCGAACAACCCGGCTCGCCAGACCACGTCTGTAGCCATAGCGGGGTTAAGCAGAACGATACGGCAAGGCAATTTTAAGAGAGAAAACAATAAGTTATATGCAATACAGGAACTGTTCTCCAAACTGAAAACCGCTAGACGACCCACTTGTATTGGTTGTCCTGGCGTCCTGTGCGTTGGCTTGCTATCCCTCCCGGCCTGTTGAGATCACTCCGGAACCCTGTCGCAGGGGCCCTCCGTCGCGAATCATGTCCCCTCCGAATCCCCTTCTGGTCACACACATAGAAGTGATGACTAATGAAGAGAATGCTGATCAATGCAACCCAGGAAGAGGAACTCCGGGTTGCCCTCGTAGATGGCCAGAAGCTGTATGACCTGGACATCGAAAATCGCACCAGAATCCAAAAGAAAGCCAATATCTACAAGGGCAAAATCACCCGCGTAGAACCCAGTCTGGAAGCCGCATTTGTGGATTTCGGCGCAGAACGCCACGGCTTTTTGCCACTGAAAGAAATTTCCCGCCAGTTTTACGCCAAGACCCCGAAAGGCAATGACAAGAGCTCCATGAAGGAGTTGTTACCGGAAGGCACCGAGGTCATCGTTCAGGTTGAGAAGGAAGAGCGCGGCAACAAAGGCGCTGCACTGACAACCTACGTCAGCCTCGCCGGCCGTTATCTGGTATTGATGCCAAACAACCCCAAGGCTGGTGGTATTTCCCGCCGAATTGAGGGTGATGAGCGCACCGATATCCGTGAAGCCCTGCGCAGCCTGACTATTCCGGATGGCATGGGCCTGATTGTCCGCACCGCCGGTGTTGGCAAGGAACATGAAGAACTGCAATGGGATCTGGATTACTTGCTGTCCCTTTGGGACGCCATCATGGAAGCCGGCCAGCAAAAAACGGCCCCGTTCCTGATTTATCAGGAATCCAATGTCGTAATCCGCATGATCCGCGATTACCTGCGCAAAGACATTGGCGAAGTCCTGTTTGATACCAAGGACTCCTTCGAAGAAGCAATTACCTTCATCCGTCAGGTGATGCCGCAATATGAAAGCCGCATCAAGCTCTATGACGAGAAGCTGCCGCTATTTAATCGCTTCCAGATTGAAAGCCAGATCGAAAGTGCCTTCGAGCGCGAAGTGAAATTGCCTTCTGGCGGTTCCATTGTTATCGACCCTACCGAAGCGCTGATTTCCATCGACATTAACTCCTCACGCGCAACCCGTGGTGCGGACATCGAAGAGACAGCCCTGAATACCAATCTTGAAGCCGCCGATGAGATTGCCCGTCAATTGCGCCTGCGCGATATGGGCGGCCTGGTCGTCATCGATTTCATCGACATGAGCGCCAACCGTAACCAGCGCGAAGTGGAAAACCGCATGCGCGATGCCCTGGAAAAAGACCGGGCACGTGTTCAGGTAGGTCGCATCTCGCGCTTTGGCTTACTGGAGATGTCACGCCAGCGCCTGCGCCCATCACTGGGTGAGACCAGCGCCATCGTCTGCCCCCGCTGTAGCGGTCAGGGCACGATCCGTGACGTGGAATCTCTATCCTTGTCCATCCTGCGAATCTTGCAGGAAGAAGCCAACAAACAGAAAAGCCAGGAAGTGCGCGCCACTGTACCGTTGATCGTGTCTTCCTACTTGCTCAATGAAAAGCGCAGTGACCTTGCCGAGATTGAGCAGCAAAGCCAAACACGCATCGTGATTCAGCCTGATCCGGAGTTGGAAACACCCCACTACGACATCACTGGCGTGAATCGCAATAAAGAAACCTACGAAGTTGAGTCGCATTCCGAACCGGAACCAGCGCCAAATATTCGCAAGCCTCAGGCCGAAGCGGCAGCCGTACAAAGCCCTTCTGTAGCAGCTCCGCCACCACGCGCGGAAATGCCGAAAGCGCGCAGCAAACCGGCGCCCAAGAAGAAAGGCCTGCTGGCACGCATTGCCGCGGCATTGTTCGGCAGCTCCGATGCTGACGACTCCGGCAGCGACAAAGACAAGAAGTCACAAGGCGGTCAAAACCGCAGTGGTGGCCAGGGTAATCGCAACCGTCGTGGCCAACAGTCACGCAGTGGTCAGACAAGTGTTCGCGACGATCGTCGCAAGCGCGATGACAGTGATCGTCCATCTGGTCAGAAGCGTCGCAAGCAAGGCGCCAGCAATAGAGATGACGACCAGGCGTCCGGCAATAAGCCGCGTAAATCTGGCGGTCGCAAATCTGGCGGTCGTGGCAATGCCAATAAAGACCGTCCGGCCGATCAGAATGCCAAGTCTGATGCACCACAAGGTGACAACGACAACCAGGAACAGTCTTCCGACAAGCCGCGTCGCCGTTCTGGCAACAAACGGCCGCGCAATACCGCACAGCGCCGCCGTGGGCCACGTCCTGATCAAAACGAGCAACAGGCAGATGGCAATACAGCTAACGCTGATAATCAGCAATCTAAAGACAACAAGCAGCCGAATCAGGCAAGCGCACCAGCCACCGCTGATACGCAACCGGCGAGCAACCAGCCGAACGAGCGCGGCAATCGTCAGGAGCAAGCCAGCGAGCAAACCCAGTCTCGCTCTGGCAATGAGCAAGTAGTAAAAAGCGAAACTAGCGAAAATACAGAGCAGCAGTCTGCCGGCGACACGCAATCAGACAACAACGAGAGCAACACACGTAGCAAGCGTCCACCCCGCAAGCGTCAACCAAGACAACGTGGTGGCCGTGGTTCCGGTGGTTCGCAGACTAATCAGGATACGGCAGCGCCAGCTGACAACGCGGCTGATTCCAGCAGCAATGCCAGCAACGACAATGCTCCGGCAGCTGCGGCAGTGAGTAACGAGCGGCCAACTCGTGCACCGCGAGCGGGAAAATCCCCAGAGCAAGTGCAAGACACTGCTCAGGAAAAGCCGCCAGTGGCAGCAAAAGCCCCGGATACCAAGCCTGAAAGCAAGGTTGCCAGCGCTGACGACAATGCCCAACCGCAAGCACGTCCTGCTGCGCCGGCACAGAAGCCTCAAGCCGAACCAGCAGTGGCCAGCGAAAGCAGCAAACCTGCCAGTGCGGCCAAACCGGCTCCGGAAGCAAGCCCTGATAGCAAGCCCGTAGCGCAACAGGCCGAACGCAAGCAAGAACAAGCCAAGCCAGCGGAAGTAAAACCTGCTGCAAGCGCCAAACCAGAAAAACCGGCAAAACCTGACAACGGTAATGTTAAGCCGGTGCCTGCTAGTGGCCGGGCCCCAAATGACCCTCGCGAGATTCGCAAGCGTCAGCAAGTGGCAAGTTCTGCCGGTCAGGACGCAGGTGCAAACCAGCAGTCACAAACTGACTAACGCACACGGTAAAACAGTGACGCATAAAAAAGCCCGGTTAGACCGGGCTTTTTTTTAACTTCGCATTAATGAAGTCTTGCAGATAACTATCACATTCTCTTATACGTGCAAGATTACAATGCCTGTTCGAGTTCAGGCAGCACCTTGAACAAGTCTGCAACCAGACCATAATCTGCCACCTGGAAAATCGGCGCTTCTTCATCTTTGTTAATAGCAACAATGACTTTACTGTCCTTCATGCCAGCCAGATGCTGAATAGCGCCGGATATGCCGACAGCAATATACAATTCAGGCGCGACAATCTTGCCGGTTTGACCCACTTGATAATCGTTAGGCACAAAGCCTGCATCTACAGCTGCGCGTGATGCGCCAATGGCAGCGCCGAGTTTGTCAGCCACTTTTTCCAGCAAGACAAAGTTCTCGCCATTTTGCATACCGCGACCACCAGAGATAATCACTTTGGCAGCAGTCAATTCAGGACGCTCTGATTCAGACAACTGTTCTTCAATGAAAGTTGCCATAGTTTGTTCGGCGACAAAGTCAGATGCTTCAACTGAGGCACTTCCACCCTGCTCGGCTTCAGCAAAAGCAGTGGTTCGTACTGTGATGACCTTGATGGCATCTTCGGTCTGCACTGTCGCCAGCGCGTTACCCGCATAAATGGGGCGCACGAAGGTGTCAGCACTTTTCACTTCGATAATGTCGGATATCTGATCCACATCCAGCAGTGCCGCCGCTCTGGGCAGGAAATTCTTACCCCCGGTCGTGGCCGCAGCAAGAATATGCGAATAACTCTTACCTAACTCAGCAATGAGTGGCGCCATGCTTTCGGCTATTTGATGCTCATAACAGGTGTGGTCGGCAAGAATAACTTTCTGCACACCGGCGATTTGCGCGGCAGCATCGGCGACTGCCTGGCATCCGGAGCCAGCAACTAGAATATCGATGTCACCATCGATTTCGCTTGCTGCAGTTACGGTATTCAGAGTAGCTGGTTTCAGTGAACTGTTATCGTGTTCAGCGATTACGAGAATTGTCATGCTAATCCCTATATAACCTTGGCTTCGGTTTTCAGTTTATTCACCAGCTCTTCCACTGATTCGACTTTAACGCCTGCAGTGCGCTCAGGTGGTGGTGCCACGCTGAGTGTTTTTACTTTCGAAGTGATATCGACACCGAGTTCAGCAGGTGTGGTGCTGTCGATTGGCTTCTTCTTCGCCTTCATTATATTCGGCAAGGAAGCGTAGCGAGGTTCGTTCAAGCGCAGGTCAGTAGTCACAATGGCAGGCAGATCCAGTTGCACTGTTTGCTCACCGCCATCGATCTCACGAGTGACAGCGATCTTGCCATCCTGAAGTTCTGCCTTACAGGCGAATGTGCCTTGCGGGTAGTTACACAGCGCAGCCAGCATCTGGCCTACTTGATTGTTGTCGGAATCGATCGACAACTTGCCAAGAATGACCAGGTCGATGCCTTCTTTTTCGATAATGGTTTTGAGAATTTTGGCGACTGCCAGCGGCTTAACCTCTTCCTCGGTCTCAACCAGAATGCCGCGATCAGAACCCAGCGCCAGAGCGGTACGCAGTTGCTCCTGAGCAGCTTGCGGGCCAATGGAGACGGCAATGACTTCATCGGCTGCACCGGCTTCTTTCAAGCGAATGGCTTCTTCAACGGCGATTTCACAAAAAGGATTAATCGCCATCTTGGCATTGGTCAAATCAACACCGGTTCCGTCAGAATTGACCCTGACTCGCACATACGCATCTACGACGCGCTTAACTCCCACAAGAATCTTCATGGATTCCCCACTTTGAATAGCATTACTTAGGATGGATGCTGACAGTTAAAGGCTCAGAATCCATTCCCGACCATTGCTGTAAGCACCTGAAAAAAGGGGGCTTATAATGCCGTTTTTGCTTGTTTAGGTCAATTCCCACCGGCATCACTGGACTGCCAACTCAGCGGCAATCTGCACAATCGAATCCAGGAGCGAACTTGTACAGAGCGCCGACGGCAGCGCCAGGCTGCACAAGCCATCAGGCAGCGTACTAAAAGACAGATTTTCATAGCGCTTTATTCAGGCCCTCTGTCCAGACTCTCTATCCAGTCTCTCAATCCAGACTCTCTATCCAGTCTCTCATCCAGGTCCTCATCCAGACTCTCAATCCAATCTCTCAATCAGGTCCCGCTTTCAATCCAGTCTCGCCTTAAGCTTTCCCGGGAGCTGCTGACAAGGGGAAGAAGAGCCCGCAACTCCATACCCCCATCTCCTCTTGGTCACCCTCTTGTTCGCCTTCCCCACGGCTTACAGCAAGTTCAACAAGACGGTAGAACACCGCGCGAGTGATAAGCGCATGCAATCCTGAGCGGACTTTGATGACTGGATGGGGTGCGTCACTTTGACCGGCGTTGTCATCTGGCCCGGCGCCGATAGTCAGTGGATGATTGCTATCCAGTCGTATCTCTTCGCCCACGTTGCTAGTAAAGATAATCTCCTGGGTCGCTGCAGCAGATTCTGGCTCTGGTGTCTTAGCCAGGCTGCCGGAGGCACCAGCACCCACCCCTTCAGGTGCACTACTGTTCCTGCTACCGGGAGTATGCACATCCATCGCCACTGCCAGAAAGGGAGTGTCCTCAACCTGAATGCGTACTTTCTCAACCGGGGTCACCAGAAAATACTCATCACCCTCACGCTTGAGAATACTGGCAAACAATTTCACCATCGCCATGCGACGAATGGGTCGCCCTTCATGTACCCAGCTGCCGTCGCGGCAGATGCGCATGTCAATATCGCCGCAGAATGGCGGGTCCCATAAGTGCACCGGCGCCGGGCCCTGGGTTTTGATCGCATTGACCATGGCAAAAGGATCAGGCGAAAGATGGTTGCTTGAGTCTGTCATATTGCTAAAGCGCTGCTATCGGTTGGTTGTCTGTTTGCTATCTATTGACTACCGAGTTGGTTGAAGAGTCGCTTGGTGACGACGCGGATATTGTCTTCCACACTATCACAAAGCCGGCACGGGATAGAATGACGTGCCCGCCCATCTTTGCCGTAATTTCAGTCAGAGATACCTCTCACTTTCCCTCATGACACTGATACACTTGAGTATTGTTTCAGCGTCCGGATTTTCCCACTTGCTCAATGTCTGACCTCATTCCTGCCGCACGATTTGCCCAGCTGTTTTTACAGGGTACTCCCCTGCTCGATGTGCGTGCGCCAATCGAATACCAGCGCGGCGCCTTCCCGAACGCAGTCAATATTGCATTGCTGGATGACGAGCAGCGTGAAGCAATTGGTATTCGCTACAAACAAGCCGGACAGGCTGCTGCCGTTGAACTGGGACACGAGCTGATCAATGGTGCGACTAAAGATCAGCGGCTGACTGACTGGCGTGAGTTCATTGGCATGCACGACAATCCGGCGCTTTATTGTTTTCGCGGCGGCATGCGATCACAAATCGTACAGCAGTGGCTAGCCGACGCCGGCATTGCAATACCCAGAATTGCAGGCGGCTATAAAGCCCTGCGGCGTTTTCTGATCGATACTCTTGAAACCGCTATCGACCGCTATGATTTTATAATTGTTGCCGGCCAGACAGGCAGCGGGAAAACCCATATGCTAGCCCAGCTTCCCCATCATATCGATCTTGAAGGGCAAGCCAATCATCGCGGCTCAGCATTTGGACCAAGACTCGGTGGCCAACCCTCGCAGATCGATTTTGAGAATCGCCTTGCCATTGATTTTCTGTACATTAACCAGGCAAATCCGCGCCATGTTTTCCTCGAAGATGAAAGCAGCGCAATTGGTTCGCTGTCCCTGCCCCGTCCACTCATTAGCAGAATGCGTGAATCGCCGTTAGCGGTACTGGAAGTATCATTCGCAGAGCGTACTGAGACTATTCTCAATGATTACATCCTTGCCAACTTGAGCGATTGGCAGACGCATTCACCCGATGATGCGCTGGAACAGTTTGCACACTACTTGCGCACAAGCATGGGGAAGATTCGCCGGCGCCTCGGCGCTGATGGTTTTGCAAGAATAAGCAGCTTGCTCGAATCGGCTCTGACTACGCAGATCAATACCGGCTCGGTTGATGAACACCGCCATTGGATCGACGAGCTCTTACGACACTATTACGATCCCATGTATAACTATCAGCTTGGCAAAAAGCTTTCACGAATCATTTTTCGCGGTGATGCAAATGAGTTTATCGCCTGGGCGAGTCACTTGTCGGAACCAAACAAATGAGTGGCGCTCGCTTCAACATTGCCTTGCTGGATGAAGCATTGTCGCAAGGCGCAACCATTCTTGTTCCGAATAACCGGCTGCGCGATGCCATGCTCATGGAAATTGGCAAACAGCACGCAGGCGTCTTTCGCGCCCCTGATATCTTTGCGGTGGATATCTGGACACAATATGCCTGGACTCAATTAGCCGGTCGCGGCATTGCCCCGTGTTGCACAAAGAGAATTTTAACCGGTCATGAAGAGTTATTCTTGTGGACGCGCATCGTTGAAGACTCCATCACCCAACTACCGCTAATCAATCCTGAAGAAACCGCTGCGTCACTGAGTCGTGCCTATCAGTTCATGAAGCAATGGCAGCTCGACCAACCTGACGATAGCGCGCTACAACAATTTACTGGCATTCCCGATATCGCCGCGTTTCTTGCCTGGAGCGAGCAATTTGAAACTCACTGTCTGGCAATCAATGCACTGCCGCTGGTCAATGCGACTGCCGAGCTGGCGCGCTTATTCAGGCAAAACCCGGAGATGGTAATCAGCGACGCTTTCACGCTGGTCAACTTCTTCCAGCCACCACCGTTATATCGTGATTTTTTTGCCCAGCTCGGCCAAGTGAACACTATATTCACGGCAGACCCTGACAAAACCATCACGGCAGACAACAGCTCACGAGTTGCACTTTCTGATCCTGCCAGTGAAATTCGTAGTTGCGCACAATGGGCTGCAGGTCATTTGGCCAGCGACCCGAATGCCCACATCGGTGTGATCTGCAATACAAGGGAATCCCGGCACGGTGAATTCACCCGCGCCATGGCAGACGAGCTCAACGCCGCATCGTTGTTTAATTTTAGCGGCGGCGAAGTCTTGTTTAACAGCGCAGGCTCCGCCAACAGCCTCATGTCCTGCGGCATTATTCATGATGCTTTTCTGATAATGGGCTTGAGCCAGACACAACAATCCAGTGACGAACTCTGCAGACTCTTGCAATCGCCCTACCTGCTTGCAAGCTCACGCAACGATGCCAGCGATTCCGGTGACGAAAGCGAAGCGCGCCAACAAATGGAATTACTCATGCGGCGGCGCTTTACCAAACGTTGCGACCTGCATGAATTCAGCAATTACCTGAGCCAGGCGGATCGGGACTATAGCTGTCCGCAACTGGCCAGCACCTTGGTCCAGTTCAATACACAACTACGTGCCTGCCCCGGCAATCAATCCGCCATTGCCTGGTCAGAAACTTTTAGCGAGCTACTTGCGCTTTGCGGCTGGCCCGGCTCGAAATTGACCAGTTTCGAAACGCGTTTGTTGGAGCAATGGGATGCCACTCTGGCGAATTTTGCCCAAGCCAATGCTGCACTGGGCCCAATGACAGTACATACCGCAATCAATCGGTTGCGCGTACTCTGCCAGCGTACACCGCAGTGGCAGGAAACGGGATTGCACAAAGCGCTCTCATTCTATTCCGTTAACGAAGCGCTAGGTTTGCAGTTCGATCATTTGTGGTTGCTCGGTTTTGATGATCAGAGTTGGCCACAACCCACCGCACCAACGCCTTTTCTACCCCATCCATTGCAACAGCAATTCCAGCTGCCGGCGGCGACCAGTGCACAGCAATATGAAAAAGCTCGTTTGGATACAGCAGTACTGCGCCAGTCAGTATCGGGCGAGTTAATCGCCAGCTATTACGAGCGTGATGGTGATCAGGAATTTCGCCCCAGCAGTTTCATTCAGGCGTTACCAGCCCGGGACATTGAGTCCATCACGGCGCCCGGCATTAATGCATTTGCGTTGGCCGCGCGCGGCACAACCGGACTAAGAGAGTGTGCCGATCCTGCGCATTTGCCAGTCAGTGACAATGAGCAGATCCGCGGCGGTCATGGCGTGCTTAGTCACCAATCATCCTGCCCATTCCGCGCCTTTGCTGAACACCGCCTCATGGTGAAACCGCTCGAAGAGTTCGCCACTGGCCTGACCGCCATGGCGCGCGGCTCAGCAATCCATCTTGCTCTTGATGAGTTGTTTGTCAGCATTCAGGACTTGCAGACCCTGACCGACCTGTCGCAGAGCGCTCGCCAACAGCACTGCGACGACGCCGCAGAAAAAGCCATTGAGTATCTCGGTAGACACCATAAGTATTTGATGACACCCCGGTTTCGAGACATCGAGAAACGCCGTGTCGCACAGTTACTCGAGCAGTTTCTGGAACTCGAAGCGCAACGCAAACAATTCACAGTCTTGTCCAAGGAGGCCGAGCTGCAGTTTTCACGACACGGCCTGTCGCTCACTTTGAAGATTGATCGCATTGACAGACTTGCAGATGACACGCTGGCGGTGCTTGACTACAAAACCGGCAAGTCTGCTGCACGCCCGTCCACCTGGCTCGAAGAGCGACCGGAAGACATGCAGTTGCCTGTATATAGCGTAGCCGCGCTGCAACTGCAGGAAGGTTCTGTCAGCGCCGTCACCCTCGCCCATTTACACAGTGAAAAAAGTGACTATTCAGGCTTGCTGGCCAGCGACAATTTTCACCCGCGCAAGAAGCCGGTCAGCGAAGACAAACAATTACAGATGCAATGGGATGAGTTACAGCAGCGCTTCAATACTTTAGTAGATCGCCTGGCCATGGATTTCATGCAAGGCATCACTCGCGTTGATCCTGCTCACGGCGATAGCAGCTGTCAGTTCTGCGGCCGGCAATCCTTGTGTCGCATACGCGCCACCACCGCATCGGTCGAAGCAGCTGATGAGGGGGACGCCCTATGACGCTAACGCTTCCTGATCAGGCGCATCGCGCGGCAGCACTCGACACGCAGGGCTCGTTTATTGTGCAGGCCCCGGCTGGCTCGGGTAAAACCGAACTGCTGACGCTACGCTATCTGTCACTGCTGGCCCAAGTCGACCAGCCGGAAGAGATTCTCGCCATTACTTTCACCAAGAAAGCGGCCAGTGAAATGCGCGACCGTATAGTCCGTACGCTGGTCTGGGCACAAAAGCATTGCGAGGAACAAAGCGAACCGGAACCGGCGTTTGAAAAAGAACGGCTCAACATCGCTCGCGCCGTATTGCAGCACAACAACGAACTGAACTGGCATCTGCTGGAAAATCCGTCCCGATTGCGCGTACAAACCATCGACAGCTTTTGTTTTTATCTGGCCAGTCAGTTACCCGTGCTTTCCCGCATCGGTGGCGACATCAATATCAGCGAAGACGTCAGCCTGTGTTTTAACGATGCCATTAACAGCACTCTCGATCTACTCGAAACTGAAGATCCGCTTGGCGACGACATTGCTGCACTGCTGACCCATCTGGATAACAATCAAGACAAAGTCGTCAACCTGCTGACCAACCTGCTTGTCAAACGTGATCAATGGCTGACTTACGCACTTGAATTTGGCTCTGCAGGAGAAAACGCCAAGCGTTATTTACATGAATCATTGGATGGATTGATTAGCGAAAAGCTGACCGAGCTGCACGCGCAGTTGACGCCCTATTCTGCTGCACTCACCCAGTTGTTGAATTTTTCGACCAGCAATTTGATCGAGACTGAGAAACTGCATTGGCCCGAATTCGAGGCACTGAACACGCTCCCTGAACCTGACTGGGAATCAATCAAGTACTGGCAGCGTATTCCCGAGTTGTTGTTGACCAATGCTGGTACCTGGCGCAAAGCGGGTGGCATTAGTGTGCGTAATGGCTTCCCACCAGCTGACAGCAATGGCGACAACAAGAGCCTCCACAAACAGCGCAAGACAGAGCTAGCCGAACTGATTGGCCAATTACAAGAAACACCGCACCTGGCGGAAGCATTGCAGGAATTGCGCATGCTGCCTGCCCACAGTTTTGCTGATCAGCAGTGGCAAATACTGGAGGCCATTCTGCGCATTCTCGCGCGCTTGAGTATGCAACTATTGCTATCGTTTCGTAAATTTCGCCTGGTTGATTACTCACAGACCAGTGCCGCGGCACTGCAAGCGTTGGGCGATAGTGATGCACCAACCGATATCGCTCTGGCGCTGGACAATAAGCTGCAACACATTCTGGTTGACGAATTCCAGGACACCTCGCGCGCCCAGCTACAATTGCTGGAACGACTTATCGATGGCTGGCTGCCGGATGATGGCCGCACCTTGTTTCTGGTCGGCGATGCCATGCAATCCTGCTACAGCTTCCGTAATGCCAACGTGGGTATCTACCTGGATGTGCGGCAACGCGGCATCGGACAATTTCCACTGCAAACGCTGGATTTATCTGCCAACTTTCGCTCCCAGTCGAAAATTGTCTCGTGGGTCAATACGCTGTTCAGCCAGGCATTTCCTGAAAACGCCGACAGCAGTCGCGGCGCTGTGCCCTACTCCTTGGCCAACCCGGTGCACGATGCCGACCCACAGTTCGGCATTGGCATTAATCTGATCCGTCACGGCAATGAACATAAAGAGGCTGCCAAAGACTATGAAGCCCAGCGCGTCATTGAGCATGTGCAAACGCTACAACAAAGCGACGCTGACGCCAGCATTGCCATTCTGGCGCGCAGTCGCTCGCACTTTACGCGAATTATTGCCGCACTCGAACAAGCCAACATTGCCTGGCAAGCAACAGATATTGATCGCATGGCCTCACTCGGCGTCATTGAAGATGCGCTAAGCCTGACCCGCGCCGTGCTTAACAAAGCCGATCGTCTGGCTTGGCTTGGCATTTTGCGCGCGCCTTGGGTTGGACTCAAGGTGAATGAATTGCTCATCGTTACCGGTCAGGCAGAAAAGGGCTCGATCTGGCAGGCGCTATTACATTTGCATGATGGCGGTTTTACCGATTTCACTGCTGACACTCGACAACGACTGCAGGATTTCGTCAAGGTAATGCGCTTCGCTATTGCCCTGCGCTACCGTAAGTCCCTGCGGCAACTGATTGAAGCCAGCTGGACGTTATTGCGCGGCATCGATTGTTGTGAATCTGACAAAGAGCTGGACAGCATTGCTCACTATTTTTCATTGTTGGAACACCATGAAAAAGCCGGCGGCCTAGCCAATTTTCATGAGTTTGAAGAAACTGTGCGGCAATCTTTTGTACCCGCCCGGCACCGCGAAAGTGACACCAGCGCCGTGCAGTTGCTGACCATGCATAAAGCCAAAGGACTGGAATATGACCATGTTATTCTGCCTTGTCTGGCCGCTGGCACAGCCCGGGATAGCAGCGAACTGTTACGCTGGCACGAACGACTTGATAGTCATGGCGAATCGCGCCTGTTTCTTGCCGCGCTAACCGCTACCGGGGCTGACGATGACCCGCTGTACCAACTTCTCAAACACGAGGCCAGGTTAAAAGCCGAATTCGAAAGCACACGATTGCTGTACATCGCCGTCACTCGCGCCTGCAAATCAGCCTTGTTATTGGCGACGGTTCAGGAAGACGACAAATCCGATAATCAGTTTGGTGTCAGGGACCCAATTAACAATAGTCTCTTGGCCAGAATCTGGCCCCACTTTGACAAAGTTGCGAGCGATATAGCGGTCAGCGATCTGCCTGCTGAAGCCAGTCACACCCAGGCTGTTGCGACAACTCAGGAGACGACTGCTTTAGCCACCCAATTCAATCAGCTTGACCGCGGCATAGCCTTGCCTACAGAACTTGCCGAAACACTGGCCAGGCAATTACAGGCCTTGGCTGATGAAACTGCCAGCGACGATGCTCTGCTGACTGACAATGAAAACACAGCTGCGCAGTCGAATGCCGATAGACCAGCATCTGAAGAGCCCGAACGCGATCCAGTGGCTGCCATGCGCGGCATCCTGATCCACAGTGCGTTCGAAGCGTTTGTGGCAGACCCACAAGCCTTTCGCGAACGCCTGCCTGGCTTACGGGATTATTGGGAGGGCCAGCTCTGCGCGGTAGTCGGCGCTGCGAACGAGCGTCAGGCCCTGATAGCGGATATCGAGCAGGTTATTAACAAGTGCCTGAGCGATGGGGCCACGAACTGGATATTTGACAACCAACTAACAGACCACGCCTGCGAACTGCGGCTTTGCTATGGCAAACCTGAGGGACTCAAGGAATACGTTGTGGATCGCACCTTTGTCGATGCCGACGGTGTGCGCTGGATCATCGATTACAAATCGTCAACGCCGCGCGCAGACCAAACATCTGCGCAATTCGTCAGCGAACAGATTGAGAAATACCGCGGCCAGCTGCGCAACTATCAATTCCTGTTCTCGCGCATGGAAGACAAACCGGTTAAAACCGCTCTTTACCTGACCGCACTGCAGCAACTGGAAGTCGTCACCGCGGACCTTTCTATTTAGCCTACCTAGCCAACTTAGTCAGCTTGACTACAGCTTCAGGATGCGTCACTGGCATCTACCGCGTAGATACCGTCCACGTTACGCAGGTAACCTTTGTAATCCATACCGTAGCCATATAGATAAAAATCTTCTGCTTGCAGCCCGACATAATCGGCATTGATAGCATTCAGTTTGCGATCATGAAGCTTGGCGATCAGCACCGCTGAGTACACCGCACTTGCGCCCTGCTGCCGACAGTATTCCACGATACTGGCCAGTGTCGCGCCCTGATCGAGAATATCATCGACGATTAATACATTTCGGCCTTGCAAGTCGGTATCAGGCTCACGCAACCAGGTAAGTTCGGCACCAGAGGTGGAATTGCCGTAGCGTGTCGCATGCAAGTAATCCAGTTGCATCGGAAAATCGAGTCGCAAAGCCAATTGCGCGACAGTTATTACTGCGCCATTCATCACGCTAAGCACAACCGGATTACTGTTGCGCAGATCTGCAGTAATAGCCTGCGCCATGTGATCAAGTGCAACAGCAATCTGTTCACTGGTAAAAAGACAACTGGCCCGCTTATGAACAGCGAGGACGTTTTCGGGAGTCATAAACAGTCCGTTAATAGTGAGTGCAAGATATCAAGACGAGGCAGGACCCGATTCGGGCTCTCGCTCTTGCCCAGGTTCTGGTTCAGGCCGCAAGGCATCCAGACCGTCGAGCGTCATGGTTGGGAAGGCAAAATCCGCATCATGCTGATGCACTATTTCGACAATTTTCAGCAACACATCTTCTTTAACGCCATGAAATTCAATCCAGTTGACTGTCTTGGTAAAACAGTAAATGAAGAAATTGAGCGAGCTGGCGCCATACTCATTGAAATTCACAATCATGGTCTGAGTCGTGTCTATGTCGTCATGGGCGGTGAGCATGTGTTTCACATCATCAACAATACTCTGCATCTTGGCAGAGTCCTGATAACGAATCCCGATAGTTTCACGAATGCGGCGATTGTGCATGCGCGAGGGGTTTTCCAGTGCCAGCTTGGTAAATACGCTATTCGGGATATACAAAGGCCGTTTGTCGAATGTGCGCACCACAGTCAAGCGCCAGCCGATATGCTCAACAGTGCCTTCTATCTCACGATCAGGAGAGCGTATCCAGTCGCCTATGGCGAAAGGTCGATCGAGATAGATCATCAGGCTGCCAAAAAAATTGGCTAACAAATCCTGCGCCGCAAAACCAACAGCAATTCCGCCGACACCGCCGAAAGCCAGCAAGGCGGTAATTTCTATGCCCAGCGTGGGCAGGATAATCATGACTGCGGAGATAATGACTGACAGTCGCAGTAACTTGGTCAGCGCATTCAGCGTTGTCGCATCAAGCTTTGTGCCCTCGGATTGCGCCTCATCGCGCATCTTCTCCAGCAGCTGCTTCTCAGCTTCGTTGATGAAGCGCCACAGAAACAACATGACCAGAATGATCAGGGTCAGTTGTCTCACAACCGCCAGATTCGGATCGGACACTAATTCCAGATCAACATAACCCTCGCTGATCTCGATGCTCCAGATCAGCCCCATGATGAGGATGAACCAACTCAGTGGTCCGCGCGCCGCCGCAAACAAGGCATCGTCCCAGGTGTTTTTGGTTTTAGTCAGTTGCCGACCCAGCACGCGCAGCAAACGCAATGCTACCGCGCGCACCAGCAAGGTTGCTGTGACAACCAGAAAGAGTTCAAGCCCCCACCCCAGTTCACTCAAGCTTTCCAAACCCAATATTTCTTCCATCTATTCTCTTCTATCAGTTATCAGTCGATTTGATTTTCAAAGTAGCGCTATGCACGGGTACCGCTAGTGATTCATTAATTCAGCGATAGCTTGCTCAGCCGCTTGCCAGCGTGACTGCGAAAACAACTCCTGAATACCCTCAGCCGGATTGGCGCGCAGCCGGTGCAAACGTGTGCTTTGCTCGCAGCCTTGCGCAACCAGCCAGTCTCGCGCCTCGAGCGCCGCAGTACGATCATTGCAGACCAGCATCATGTCACAGCCCGCGGCCACCGCTTTGGCCATTCTGGCGCTGACACTGCCAACGCTATGCGCGGCGGTCATGGTCAGGTCATCGCTAAAGATAATCCCATCAAAGGTCAATTCCTGCCGCAATTTCTCTTGTAGCCAGTAAGTGGAAAAACCGGCACATTGGGAATCAAGATTACTGTACACCACATGCGCGGGCATAACTGCGTCCAGCACGTCTGTGCAGCGCTCGAAGACATTGAAATCTTTACTCAGAATCTCCTCGCCAGCCCGGGTATCTTCAGGCAACTCCAGGTGTGAATCGGCAACTACATTGCCGTGCCCGGGATAGTGTTTGCCAGTCGCTATCATGCCGGCTTCATGCATGCCGTCGATATAGGCATGGGCCAGCGTTACTACGGAGTCAACGTCAGCGGCAAACGCGCGATCGGCAATGATTTGGCTCGCGGCCGAATACAGGTCCAGCACTGGCGCGAAACTGAAATCCAGCCCCACACGCAATAGCTCCGCTGCCATGAGCCAGCCGCACTCGCGCGCCAGATCGATTGCGCCGTCGGGATCACTGCTATAGCGCTGACCGATTAAACTGAGCGGCGGCAGCAAGGTAAACTGCTCCTTGAATCGCTGCACGCGGCCGCCTTCCTGATCGACGGCGATCAGCATGTTGGAATTGATCGCCCGCACTGACTGTACCAGCGCCTGCACTTGCTCTGGCGAACCGTAATTACGGCTGAACAGTATCAAACCGCCGACCGCTGGGTGAGCCAACAGTTCCTTGTCATCCTCGGTCAGCATCTGCCCGTCAATATCGAGCATCAATCGGCCAAGTAACGGTGTTTCACTAGCCATGGTCGGTTCCCTGTGCTGAAAGTCGGCGAATTATTACAGAAAGGCCCCAAGTGGGCAAAAATGACAATTCGCTGAAACTCAAATGCTTAGACGCCAGTGTTAGATTCAACACTTACCTTGTTACAATTTTCCTGACGAAAGGGCTTTTCTTTTGCGATCCATTATATCTATAGTGACTCTTACTAACTCCCGTGCGTGATTCAAAACGCCGGGAAATATCGTTTATAGTCAGCTCAAGAGAGATTTGCAGCCGGAGAAAACCAAGACCAAAGTAATCAAAATTTATAGACATCACTAACTAGTGATCAGGAGACGCAGCCATGAACACCCTCATGCCTGAAGTATCCGCCTGGTACCAGGACGTAGTCAGCGGAAGCTTGTTCGAAGTTGTAGCGATCGACGAAGCCAGCGGGACCATCGAATTCCAGATGATCGATGGTGAAGTTGGTGAATATGACAACAGCACCTGGCGCCACCTGTACCTCACCCCCGCCGAAGCCCCCGAGGATTGGCGCAGCCCCTACGAAATCGGCCATGAAGACGGCGCCTACAATGATCAAACCATGGTGCCAGAGAACTTCTCCGGGGCCCTGTCAGAATACGAACCCGATTTGCTCGACTACGGCGACGATTTCCAGGTTCTCTAAGCCAGCAACTGCACCCCCCGCACTCCGTCCTGGTTCTCCTGCGTCACCACTGCGCGCATCGACGGACCAACTCCCGGCTACCGCAGTCCGGGTATGATCTGAGATCCCCCGCTACACCTCCAGTACTTACGATCTGGCGCCAACATTTTGGCCAATCAGCCACTTTATATTGCCCGCTAAAGAAATCTTGAGATCATCAGATAACTGTATATAATTACAGTTATTCGCTCCTCAGAGGTTCAGGACATGCTCAAACTCACATCTCGACAGGAACAGATTCTCGACTACGTGCGGGATTATCTGCAGGAAACCGGTTTCCCACCCACCCGCTCGGAAATAGCCAAGGAAATGGGCTTTAAATCCCCGAATGCGGCCGAGGAGCACTTGCGCGCGCTAGCCCGCAAAGGCGCAATCGAGATGTTACCCGGTACTTCACGGGGTATCCGCCTGCCTATCAATGAACAACTCGGCTTGCCCATCATTGGTCAGGTGGCCGCAGGCAGCCCAATTCTTGCCGAGGAGTCCATTGCCGACTACTGCGATATTCCGGCCGATATGTTCTCGCCGTCTGCTGACTATCTGCTTACCGTCAAAGGTACCAGTATGATTGATGTTGGCATCTATGAAGACGACCTGTTGGCAGTCCACAAAACCGACCGCGCCAATAATGGGGATATCGTGGTCGCCAGAGTCGATGACGAAGTCACCGTGAAACGTCTGGAAACTTGTCGCAGCAAGTTCCGCGTTAATTTGATTGCCGAGAATCCCGATTTTGCCCCTATTGAAGTTGATATGCGCGAGAGAGCATTCGCCATCGAAGGCATTAGCGTGGGTGTCATCCGACGAAATTTGTAATTTAGAAACAGATAGTTCTTTCGAAATAGATAGTTCTTTCGAAATAGATAGTTCTTTAGAAATAGACAGTCCTTTCGAAATAGACAGTCCTTTCGAGGGCTACAAATTTTTTCTGATTAAGTGCCATATGACACTGTAAAGAGAGTTTTATGGCCTCCTTATCACCGATTTACCGGTTTTTCGCCTCACAACTTCCTAACACCTGTCTTGTGTCTCCATTCACGCTGCTACACAGCACGTCTGACACAACAATCTATCCACAGATATTTATCCACAGCACGCTTGTTTAGCGAACTGTGTACTCGATCAGCTGTATCGTATTGGTAAAGTAAGTGCGGCAATGGGTGCTATAAGTGGCATGCAAAAGCATGGAAAGGAATCCACTAATTTGTGCTGACAGTGACTCACACAACGCTGGGTTGAGAAGTTATGGAAGCAGACTAGCCGGCTCTCACTAATTATTAACAATGAGAACCGGCCTAAGTCGTCAGGTGGGCTGGCTTGTAACTATTACTATCTGACCGGGTCAGATTGAGCAGCCAGGTAATTATTCTGCAGCTTTTTTACTGGCGGCTTTCTTGGCTACTTTCTTTTTCGCGGCTTTTTTCTTGACCGTTTTCTTCTTGGCTTTTTTCTCTGGCAAAGTGATTTCCCACTTGCCGTCACGGTAGAACGCTTTCCAGCCGGTGGCCTTCTTGTCTATCTCGGTTTGAACGTACTGCTCTTTGGTCTTGCGACTAAAGCGCACCAGAGTCTTGTTTCCCTGGTGATCTTCTGTAGGAGCGGTTAACAGGTAATCGTACTTGGGGTCGATCTCATCTTTATGCGGTAGCAATTCAACCAGATATGGCGCACGGGTTTCACGATTTTTTGGAAACTGACTTGCCGCGAGGAACATGCCAGAGGCACCATCACGAAGCACGTAATGATCTTCAACCGTTTCACACTCCAGTTCTGGCATATCCACCGGGTCCATCTTCGGTGGCGCAGCTTCGCCGTTACGCAGCAGCTTTCTGGTGTTTTTGCAATCTTCACTGCTACAGCCAAAGTATTTGCCAAAGCGACCAGTCTTGAGCTGCATATCGGCGCCACATTTATCACATTCGATAACGGGGCCATCGTAGCCGCGAATCTTGAATTCGCCATGTTCGACATCGTAGCCTGCACAATCCGGATTTCTGCCGCAGACATGCAATTTACGCTTCTCATCAATGAGGTAGGCATCCATGGCCGTGTTGCAGATAGCACAACGATGCTTTTTGCGTAGCAGGATATTCTCCTGCTCTTCGGCTTCTTCAGCAGTATCAGTACGAATTGCTTCTTCGCCAGGCGTCAGGTTGATCGTACTCTTGCAGCGTTCTTTGGGCGGCAAGGAGTAGCCTGAACAGCCCAGGAAAACCCCTGTGGATGCCGTGCGAATCTGCATGTGGCGGCCGCACTTCGGGCACGGAATATCGGTATCAGTTGGATCGTTCGTGCGCATGCCACCATCTTCGGCTTCCGCCTTGGCAAGCTCGGAAGTAAAGCTGGCATAAAAATCATTGAGCAATTTCTTCCAGTCGGTATCACCGGCTGCCACTTCGTCCAGTGAATCCTCCATGCGCGCAGTGAAATCATAGTCCATCAGCTCGCCGAAACTCTCCTGGAGTCGTTCTGCAACAATATCGCCCATTTTCAATGCATAAAAGCGCTTGCTCTCGACTTTGACGTAGCCGCGATCCTGAATCGTGGAAATAATAGAGGCGTAAGTTGAGGGCCGCCCTATTTCACGCTTTTCGAGTTCCTTGACGAGGCTGGCCTCGGTATAGCGTGCCGGAGGCTTGGTAAAGTTCTGAAAAGGTTCCAGCTTGGCAAGATTGAGAGCTTCACCGACTTCAACATCGGGCAGCACAACATCTTCTTCTTTACTTGGCATGACTTTCAGATAGCCATCGAACTGCATGATGCGGCCTTTGATACGCAGCTCATATTTGTCCGCAGCAACGGTAATGGTACTGCTCAGATACTTCGATGGCGGCATCTGGCACGCCACGAAGAATTGCCAGATGAGTTGATACAGACGCACGGCATCGTTTTCCATGCCTTGCAGCTGATCAGCCCGAACCCGGACATTCGAAGGACGAATCGCTTCGTGAGCTTCTTGCGCGCCTTCTTTTGAACTGTAGTAAGCCGGTTTTTCTGGCAGATACTTATCGCCGAAATTCTTTTCGATAAACTCGCGACACTGGGCAATTGAGTCATTGCTCAAGTGCGTGGAGTCGGTACGCATGTAGGTGATGTAACCTGCTTCATACAGGCGCTGCGCCATGAGCATGGTCTTCTTCACCCCGTAACCCAGCCGCGTACTGGCCGCTTGCTGCAGAGTCGACGTGATCAGCGGAGGACGGGCTTTTGACGAGGTCGGCCGGTCTTCGCGTTTGAGAACCTTGTACTCCGCCTTTTCAAGAATCACCAGGGCGGCATCAGTTTCGTCTTTGCTATTGGGACGAAAATTATTGCCGTCGTCTTTTAATACCTGGCACCGCAGCTTGTTGTCCTGAGCGGTTTCGAGATTGGCATAGACTTCCCAATACTCTTCCGGAATGAACGCGCGAATCTCCTGCTCACGTTCTACGACAAGCCGCACGGCAACAGACTGTACACGCCCCGCTGACAGGCCGCGAGCCACTTTGGCCCAGAGCAAGGGGGAAACCATAAAGCCAACGACACGGTCGAGGAAACGGCGCGCCTGCTGAGCTTCAACGTAGCGCATGTCCAACTTGCCTGGCTCGGAGAAAGCCTCGGTGATGGCACGCTTGGTGATTTCATTAAAAACAACTCGCTTGTAACGCTCGGGATCGCCACCAATAGATTCCTTGAGATGCCAGGCGATGGCTTCTCCTTCTCTATCCAAGTCAGTCGCGAGATAGATGTTGTCAGCGTTCTCGGCGAGTTTTTGCAGTTCGGAGACTACTTTCTCCTTGCCGGGCAGTATCTGATAGTTCGCTTTCCAGTCGTGTTCCGGGTCAATGCCCATCCGAGCCACCAACTGTTGCTTCGCCTTCTTCTTTTTATAGGCTACTTTTTTCTCTGGATCCATTTTGCGGGTTTCGGCGGCGGCCTTGGCCCGTGCTTTCGGATCTACTTTCTTGCCACTACCACTGGTAGGCAAGTCGCGAATATGACCGACACTGGACTTAACGATGAACTCGGGTCCGAGGTATTTGTTAATAGTCTTGGCTTTGGCTGGGGACTCGACTATTACTAAAGATTTCGACATAGATAAGGCTGACTACGTTGTTTGAATGACAGTTGCTGAGCTTTAAAGTGGCGACATATATAAGGGCAAGATAAGCGGGGGTCAAGTTTTCTCGCCATAAAATGTTAACCAGACACCCCTGAACAGCCCAACAAGGAGTGCAAAAACATGAGCAATAACAACATCTAAGCTGCGAAATAAAATATTTTTTCATGACCAGGCTAAAATTTCCGCAATCACCCCCTTCGAGCCGACCCTGAAGATGCAGCGCAGTCACGCACCCCAAAGTGTGTGATAGGGAAAGAATTCGGAAGGCTCTTGGCAAGAGGACTGTCTACAATGAATGTCGTTGCAATAGCAGACGCTTGGACAATCCTGCACACAGGTGCCAGCTATCACACATTTCAAGGTGGATAAAAGATTCTGGAATCGCCAATAATTCCAAGTATTGCAGCTACAAAGTGAGAAAATAGACGAAGTGTTAGAGCAGGTTGTCAGTTACGCAACCCGGTGCGTATCTGACAACCCGCGTCGAACGAAAATCAGGTAGGGCTCTGTGTGCTCTACTGTATAGAGTGCTTACAGCTCAACTTCATGCAACCAGGAGAGCGGATCAGGTTTTTCTCCACGCTGGATGCCGATAAGCTCATCGTAGAGCTTCTGCATCACCGGTCCGGATGAGTCACCATTGCCATTCACATCGTGCCAGGCATTATCAAACCAAACCCGGCCCACTGGCGAGAGTACCGCTGCAGTACCACAAGCAGCCATCTCCCGAAAGCTGGCAAATTCATCACGCAGGTCAATTGGGCGCTCTTCGGTTTTCATCTTCAGGGTCGTTGCGGCGATCTCCATCAGTGAGCGGCGGGTAATACTGGGCAAGATCGCGCTGGATTTTGGTGTAATCAGCGTGTTGTCGTCTTGCGCAATGATGATATTGGCGGAACCGGCTTCATCAATGAACCGCCCTTCTCTCGCGTCCAGATACAATGCTTCGGTGGCACCCAATTCCTGCGCCTTTAGTGTGGCCAACAATCCGCCCGCATAATTGGCACCCACTTTATAGCTACCAGTACCGCGTGGCGCGGCCCGGTCCAGTTCAGAAACGGCCAGACTGATCACGGCCAGCCCGGCTTGCTTGTAGTAAGGCCCAACCGGTGAAACAAACACCCGAAATTCGAAGCGCTTGGCCGGCTTCAGCCCCAGATTTTCACCAACACCAATCAGCATTGGACGAATATAAAGAGACGCACCTGAGCCATAGGGAGGAATCCAGGCGTAGTTGGCCCGTACCGCTTCTTCAACGCCGCGCATGAACAACTCTCGCGGCACTTCCGGCATGAGCAAGCGACTCGCCGCTTCATTCATGCGCACACTGTTCAGGTCAGGGCGAAACAACAGGATTCGGCCATCTTCGGCGGTCTGCGCTTTCATCCCCTCAAAACATTGCTGCGCGTAATGCAGCGTCGGAGCACCTTCATGAACTTCCAGAGTCGGCGAGCTAATCAACTCACCCTCATTCCAGACGCCGTCGACGTTCACCGCTGAAAAGCGATAGTCGGTTTTATGATACTGAAATCCCAGGTCGGCCCAGTTCAGGCTCTTTTTTTCAACTTTGGCGTCCACGTCGTTAGTCCTGCATTGTGTGGTAAATGAATGACAATATTATCAAGAATTGCGCAATTAATAACCAGATTTCGCTGCCTTGGCTGGAGTGGCCGGATGCTTTTGGCTAGACTCTGCGCCTTTGTTTAACCCTGTTGCCAGGCGCAGCTCATTCTGGAATCCATCAGCACATGCAATTAGTCGACATCGGCGCCAATCTCACACATGAATCCTTCGCCCCGGACCTGGCTGAAGTCATTGCCCAAGCCCGGCAAGCGAGCGTGGCGCATATCATGCTCACCGGCACTGATCTGGCTTCCAGCCGAGCAGCTCTGGATTTGGCGGCCAGACACCCTGACTATTTCCGCACCACTGTGGGTTTCCACCCACATATCGCCGGTGAGGTCAGTGCTGAGGATTTACTGGCAGCCGCCAAGTTGGCACGCGAGCAGTACGTGGTTGCCGTTGGCGAAACCGGACTGGACTATAACCGGAATTTTTCGCCGAAAGCTGAGCAAATTCGCGTCTTTGAGCGCCATTTGGAACTTGCTGCAGAGCTTAATAAACCGGTTTTCCTGCATCAGCGCGATGCGCATGCCGACTTTCTGCCCATTCTCAAAGCTCATAGAGCCGGTTTGCCTGGTGGTGTCGTGCATTGTTTTACCGATACGCGTGCTGCCTTGGACGATTATCTGGCGCTGGATATGCATATCGGCATTACGGGCTGGATATGCGATGAACGTCGTGGGCTGGATTTACAGGAGACCGTGCAAGCAATCCCGCTCGACCGCCTCTTGATTGAGACCGATGCGCCCTATTTACTGCCCCGCACTATCCGCCCAAAGCCCAAAACACGCCGTAATGAGCCCAGATATTTACCCGCTGTACTGGACAAAATCGCCGAGTGCCGGCAACAGTCGGTCACGGAATTGGCAGCAGCCACAACTGCCAATGCCAGTAAACTTTTCAATCTCACCCTAAACTCTTCGCCATGAGTACCGATTCTCTTAAGAGAACAGCAAACTTGGGGTATATTCTCGACACCCATCAATTTGCTATATTTCTTACTCAGGGCTTGAGGTAGAAAAAAACATTGCACAAACGGGCATTTCTGGAAGGTTTTCTGACCGCCAGTGCGGTAGCGTTCGGCGGCCAATATATGTGGCGCCGGATTAACCGTGCGCCACTCGCGCTCGCGCCCATTATTAACCCAAACCCCAGCATGGCCTCCTCAACACCTCTGGCCCGAGCCGATGCCGTTGCTGACCCTGCCCAGCCAACGCCGCCGCGCGCCGAAACCGGCTTCGAATTCGCCCCGATCGAAGTGGAAAAGACCATTCCGCAACAGGGTATTCCCAAGCCAGCACCGAGCGCCGACATCAAGCATGGGTTCAACATCACTGGCCTGAATGACACCGAGGTCGCCAGCTACCTGCGCAAAATCCGCAACTTCGATGCAATATTTGCCAGTGATATATATCTCGACCGCAGTTATGAGTCTCTGCTTTTACAAACCACTCAACACCTGACTCGGGTCGAAGCCTACATGGGGCATGGCAATTTCAATCTGATGAGTTTCGATGAGATGTTGCAGGCTGGGCGTAACTTTCCGGCTATCGGACGCTTCACTCCTGAAGAGCTGAATTTCCTTGAGGAAGTGTTTTTCGCCAACCCGCATCGCTACGGTTTCTTTGGCGAGAAAATAAGCGCCGATATTACCGACCGCATTCCCCGCAAAGATGTCGCCAAGATCCCCCGCTCGGGCCACTTCCTGTTACGTGGCGAATCGTTGAATCTTTACAATCAGATTCGCAAGGATGTCGGCGATGAAGTCATCCTTACTTCAGGTGTGCGCAGCAATGTAAAACAAATGCACTTGTTTCTCGCCAAGACCATTGAGGCAAAAGGCAATTTGTCACGCGCTTCACGTTCCCTCGCCCCGCCTGGCCATTCCTATCATGGCATTGGCGATTTCGATATTGGCAAGGTGGGCTTTGGTGAACGTAACTTCACCGTGGATTTCTCTACAACGAGTGAATATCGCAAGATTGCCGGTCTTGGCTATGTCGATATTCGCTATCCAACAGATAATTTGTTCGGCGTGCGCTTCGAGCCCTGGCACATCAAATTAGGCTAGCCAGATCTTCCAGAGAAAATGGCCAGCCTAATTCCTGCTCGGTCTTTGCCGCCTTCACAACAGGTATGCGCAAACCGTACTGATCGACCAACGTTTCACTCTCGGCGATATCAATGGCCTCGATACTCACTTGTCGCTGATCAATTAACTGAATCAACAGCGCTTCTGCCTGTTCACACAAGTGGCAGCCTGCGGTTGTGTAGAAAAACAAATCGGCTTTACGGGTCATAGCATTCAATCAATCAGTGGATTTGAGGGTTGGCTATTCTACTACCAAGCTCTTTACGTCCAACCTCCATTTGGCAATCTCCGCAGCCTGATTAACGTGTTAGTGATGCGGTGATTTGCGCCAGTGTCAGCAATTCGCGCAACGCCACTGAAAACATCGCATAGTCAGGCTGGGCTTCGGACTGCAGCTGGCCCAGTATCTGCCCGGTGCGCGACAATGCCTGCTCATTCAATGCGATCCACTGTTCAACTTGCTGATGCGCAGATCCTGAACAACCAGTATCAGTAATCACATTGCTACTCAAGGCGCGCTGCTGCCAGGCGAGATCATCCAGATAGGTTTCCCGGGCCAGCGCTTGCCAGTAGTTGTTAACCGGCAATTGATTGATAATTTTGCCAAGCCAGTTCAACTGCAACTCTTCGCCAACGGTGTAATAGATGTCCACCACTTTGGCCAGGCTCTCACCAGTGCTCTGCTGGATTTCAACGAAACTGCTGGCAGAGAAAATAAAGTCGCATTGGCAAATCCGGTTGGCGATATCCTCAGGGACTTTTTGTTCACACAAGGCAGTGAATCGCTCGTTAAACATTTGCTGATAATCCGGCGGCAGTTTCGCCGGCAGCATCCTGGCAACCTGTTTGATGCCGCGACCCAGAGTTTGCACTTCATCACTGAAATCGCAATTGCCGCGCCGGTTGCGCAGCAACCAGCGGGTTGCGCGGCGCATCAAGCGAATGACGCGCGTCATCATCTCAATTTGCAAGTCGGTCGATACACGCAATTCCAAGGCTTCAAGGTCGGACCATAAATCATCCACGGCAAAGGCATCACGCGTGATCAGCGCCGCACGCACGACCTCGTCAATACTCGATGCTGTAGATTCGACCATGCGGTAGATAAAACTCGGCCCCAACAGATTGACCAATGTATTGGCTATCTGTGTAGCGATGATTTGCCGACGTAGCGGATGGGCACGAATCGCTTTCTTGTCTTTGTCGACCAATTCCTGTGGAAAAGCACTAAACAGGAATGACTCCAGATACTCATCATTGATAAAGCTCGCCTCGGTGAGCTTCGACTTGAGCAGCATCTTCATATAAGAAGTAATGACAGCCAACTCTGGCCGCGTCAGATACTCATCCTTGGCTGCCCGTTCTTCCAGCGATTCAGCAGTGGGCAAGAATTCCAGCGCCCTGTCCAGCCCGGCTCTTGCCTCCAAAAAGGCGATCAAATCTGCATATTCTTTGTGGCGGACACGCGCATCAGTACTGGCCAGACTAATGGCCTGGACCTGTGAATAATTATTATCAAGGACCAGGTCGGCCACCGATTTGGTCATGGATTTCAGTAAGCTTTTGCGCTTACTCAAGGTTAGCGAGGATTCAGCCATCTGACGATTGAGTAAAATTTTGATATTGACCTCGTGGTCAGAGCAATCCACTCCCGCTGAATTATCAACAAAATCAGTAACGGAAATACCACCCTCCAGTGCGTATTCAATACGCGCCCGCTGGGTAAGGCCGAGATTGCCGCCTTCACCGATGACGCGTGCACGCACATCCTGGCCATCAACACGCAAGGCATCGTTGGCTTTGTCGCCCACGTCCGAGTGCGCCTCGTCAGAGGCTTTGATGTAGGTGCCAATGCCGCCGTTCCAAATCAGGTCCACTGGTGCTTTCAGAAGCTCATGAATGAGCTGATTCGGCGTAAGCTTGTCTTTGTCGATAGCGAAGCATTCCTGCATCTCTTTACTTAGCGCGATCGATTTGGCGCTCCTATCGAATACACCCCCACCTTTGGAGATCAATTTGCTGTCGTAGTCTGACCAGCCAGAGCCCTGCAGCTTGAATAAACGCTGGCGTTCTTTGAAGCTGGCAGCCGCATCCGGGTCAGGGTCGATAAATATATGACGGTGATTGAATGCAGCAACCAGTCGAATGTGCCGGGATAACAGCATACCGTTGCCGAATACATCACCGCTCATGTCACCAATGCCAAGTACTGTGAAATCTTCTTTCTGGACATTGACGCCAAGCTCGCGGAAATGCCGCTGCACGGAGACCCACGCGCCTTTGGCGGTGATACCCATGGCTTTGTGGTCGTAACCATAGCTGCCGCCCGAAGCAAAGCCATCGCCCATCCAGAAGTTGTAGTCGTCGGCGACACCGTTGGCGATATCGGAAAAACTTGCCGTACCCTTATCGGCAGCAACCACCAGGTAGGTATCTTCCTCATCCTGATGTTTTAGATTCGGCGGCCCTACTACCTCCCCTTCGACAATATTGTCTGTCAGGTCCAACAGACCACTGATAAAAGTTTTGTAGCAGCTAATGCCCTGTTCCATCTGCTGTTTGCGGTCTGCATTCTGGATGGGTTGTCTAACGATAAAGCCGCCTTTGGCACCTACAGGAACAATAACGGCGTTCTTAACTTGCTGTGCTTTCACCAGCCCAAGCACTTCGGTCCGATAATCTTCGCTGCGATCCGACCAACGCAAACCACCGCGTGCTACTTTACCACCACGCAAATGCACACCTTCAACCTGACGCGAGTAGACAAAAATCTCAAAGCGCGGCTTGGGTCTTGGCATGGCCTCAATGGCCTGCGGATTAAACTTGAATGAAAAATAGTTTTTCGGCTCATTATTTTTATCAAGCTGAAAGAAATTGCTGCGCAAGGTCGCCTCAAGTAATTCAAGAATTGCTCTGAGCACGCTGTCTTCAGCCAGATTCACGACCTCGTCAACACTACTGAGAATCTTTTGCCGCAAGCGCTTGCTTGCTCGTTCGTTCATATCGGTCTGTTGTGGATCGAATAGGACATAGAACAATTGCAATAAGTCCTGCGCAATATTTTGGTGCTGGGCCAGCGTTTCGGCAATGAAGTTGGTTACATAGCCAAATTGAATCTGTTTCAGATAGGCGGCGTAGGCGCGTAATAGCGCCACATCACGCCAATGCATGCCAGCAGTCGTGACCAGCGCATTGAAGGCATCGTCGTCACACTGGCCTTCCCAGATTGCCCTGAAGGCGTCCTCGAATTTATCGGTTATGGCCACATCAAACTTGCCATTGCGATGCTTTCGGAACAATGAAAAATCATGCAGCCAGATTTGCTGCTCATCTTCTACTTGCAGTTTGAATGTTTTCTCGCTAATGATATTGAGACCAAGATTTTCCAGAATCGGATCCACGTCAGACAATAGTAATTGTTTGCCCAGACTGAAGATCTTAAAGCGCAACTCAGCACCACTATCGCCACGACAAGGCGACAACTTCAGAGCAAGACCACCGGTGCTCAATACTGATTCGATACGGCCAATATCCGCGACTGCTTCGCGGCCACTATAACTTTCCTTATAGCTGCCGGAGAAAGTCTCACCATAAGTGCCTTGTAAATCATGGGCAGCGGCTTCGCCATGCTTACTGCGTAACGCCTCCAGAAAATAGTCTTCCCAAGGTTTAACAAGAGTGACTATGGATTGCTCCAATTCCGCCGAGTCATACTTAACTCGATGAATTTCTGGAACGCGCAAAATAAAATGCACGCGCGCCAGCATGGACTCCGAAAGAAAGACGTTGTAATCCAGTTCACTGGCTTGCAGACGCTCTTGCAAGAAATCCTGGATACGTTGCCTGACGCGAGTGGTATAAATGTCACGCGGCACATAAACCAGACAGGAAAAAAACTTGCCGTAGGTATCTTTACGAATAAACACCTTGCTAGTGCGAGTATCCTGAATCCGCGTAATTTCCATAGCCGTATCGAACAACTGATCAGATGACATCTGAAACAATTCTTCCCGCGGGAAAGCATTGATCACTTGCATCAAATCCTTGCTATTGTGTCCGTTAGGCGAAAACCCGGAGCGCTCCATGACGTTACGCACCTTGGCACGAACCAGCGGGATATCCATCGCTGGACGATAGTAAACCGACGACGTGTACAAACCCGTAAAGCGGTGTTCGACGACGACATTGCCGTGGCTGTCGAATTCTTTTAATAGCAAATAGTCGTAGTAAGCCGGACGATGTACCCGGGAGCGAATAGAGGATTTGGCGAAACTGCAGATTTGCCGCCGCAGGATAACTTCAGCGGTGCCTTTGGGAAGCTTGTTGAGCTTGGCGCGATCCTTGATTTCTCTTTTGTAGCGCGACACACCGAGTAGTGACTCGCGTTGTAGCTCCATGGTTTTCGACTTGCCACGATGCGTGAGCCGGTATTGCTCATAGCCTAAAAAGGTAAAGTGATTATTGATCACCCAGGCAATGAACTCGCTAGCCTCGGTTAACTCTTCCTGACTCACTGGCAAGCTATCACTGTTCGCCAGTAGCGATTGCCGCACTTCTTCCGCGCGCTCGACCATCGGCGCAAAGTCTTTCACTGCGGCAGTAACAAATTTCAGCGTAGTTTTAATTTCTTTGGCAATAGCCGCGCACTGCTCATCGCTCAAATAGGCACAGCGGATGCTGCTAATTGCTTCACCGCGATAACCGGTTTCGGCATTGGCAGCAATGGCCTGCAGCTTGCCACCCTTGCCCTGCTTTCTTGGCGTACGCTTGCAATGAACAACCGTATTGTTGACTTGATGAACAACAGCGCCCATTCGATTCAGGCATTGCCGAATAGAGTCGATGACAAACGGCATGTCGTTCAGCAATAAAAAGATCTGCGTCTCACTCGAGAACTCACCGGATTGCTCCGTATGATGCACAAGCTCCAACTTGGGCGTTGTCGACTGACGGGTTTGCAAGAATCGCCAGACTGCTTGCACATCGGCAAACAATTCTTCTTCATGAGTATTCGCCAATAGTGAATTGGCCGCACTGGCAAAATACTTGCGCGCGAACAGTTTTAATTGCTCTGCACGTTTGGCACTGTATTCCGAATCGATTTTCTGCAGCACAGGTGCTAGCAAGACGTTGTTGGATGCCGATCTTTCAATCATTGGAAGTGAGTCTCCATAGAATCATTGCTCTGATTATTGTCATCGTCGTAAGACATTACGACCAATCATCAGTACCACTGGATTTGGCCCTACTCAGCGTCAGGATTTACGCTGCAATCGGAGATTGAGGTTCGCCTAGACATTAAAGGGAAAACCTTTAAAATCCCTGTCTTCTTCTAAAAGCGCCCCTCAGAGTATAGAGATATCTTGATATGAGCCATCACGGAATAATAACAGAACTCAAAAATTGGTTATCGCACCAGATCATTGGTCAGGAGCGTCTGTTAGATCGCCTTTTGATAGCCCTGCTGGCAGATGGCCACCTACTTGTTGAAGGTGCGCCCGGTCTGGCAAAAACCAAAGCCATCAAGGATTTATCTCGCGCCATCGAGGGTGATTTCCACCGTATCCAGTTTACGCCCGATTTATTACCCAGTGATATCACGGGTACTGAAGTCTTTCGACCCGAAGATGGGTCGTTCCGCTTCCAGCAGGGTCCTATCTTCCATAATCTGGTTCTGGCTGACGAAATCAACCGGGCCCCGGCCAAGGTACAGTCGGCATTGCTCGAAGCCATGGCAGAACATCAGGTCAGTGTCGGCCGTGAATCTTTCACCCTGCCACCCTTGTTTCTCGTGATGGCCACGCAAAACCCCATCGAGCAGGAAGGTACCTACCCACTGCCGGAAGCACAGTTAGACCGCTTTCTTATGCACGTTACCATCGGCTACCCCAGTTCGGATGCCGAGCGCGAAATCCTGCATTTGGTCCGCGATGAAGCCGCTAACAAAATTCCCGAGCCCCCCAAGCAAGTCGCCCAGGACGACTTGTTCGCCGCCCGTCAGGAAATCCTGCAAATGCATATGGCGCCGGAAGTCGAGGAATACATTATTCAAATCATCATGGCGACGCGAAATCCCGAGGTCTATGGCGAAGATCTGGCCTCCTGGCTCGAATTTGGCGCCAGCCCCCGTGGCACAATCTCTCTGGACCGTTGCGCCAGAGCTCATGCCTGGATTCAGGGGCGCGATTTTGTCAGCCCTGACGACGTTCAGGAAATCATGTTTGACGTCCTCCGTCACCGAATCTTGCTCAGCTTCGAGGCTGAAGCCAGTGGTGTGACACCGGACAAAGTGCTGGAGACCATTCGCGAGCGCGTCCCGTCAGCCTAACGGCAAAAGGACCCTCGAGATGTCTACAAGACTGCAAATCGACCCCCAACACGCCCGCTACCAAGCTCGTGGCGCGGCCATTTCTCTGCAACAGCTAATCGTGCAGCGCTATGCGGCCAGGACCCTTGAGTATCTGGCCCAGCACCGTTCAATTGCAGGTATTTCCGGGCTGCACTTGTCCAAGATGCGTGGCCGCGGTATCGACTTCGAAGAGTTCCGCCCCTATCAAGCCGGCGACGATATTCGCTTGATTGACTGGCGCGTCACTGCTCGGACAAACAGGCCATTTACCAAGGTATTCCGCGAAGAGCGCGAAAGACCCGTCATTATCGCGGTAGATCAGACTCACAACATGTATTTTGGCAGCCAGGTGGCCTTCAAGTCGGTCATCGCCGCTCAAGCTGCCGCAGTTTTTTGTTGGCTGGCTATTGATAATGGTGATCGCGTGGGCGGGCTGGTATTTTCAGACGTAGATTCCGCGCTAGTGCGCCCCAAGCGTAGCCGCCGATCTGCCCTGCATCTGCTGAATCAGGTTTATCAATACAACCAGCACTTGCAGGACATCAAAAACCCCGAAGCGCAGGTGCCGACGGACCCGGATTTCAAGCCGGGCCTGGCCAGTGCTCTCGGGCAGATTCGTCGTATCACGAAGCCAGGCAGTACGCTGTATGTGATTTCTGATTTTGTAACACTCGATGACAAAGCTATTCAGTACCTGAACCAACTTTCACGTCATAATAATGTCGTGTGTTGTATGGTTTACGATGCACTGGAAGAGTCCCTGCCAGTGCCGGGAATGTACTCTATTACTGATGGCAGCAAGAAAGGCGCGATTAACACACATAACAGTAAGACCCGTGCTCGCTACCGCGAACAATTTCACGAACGCATGGCACGTCTGGAATCACAACTGGACAAACTACAGGTTCGTCTTATCAAAATGCGCACCAATGAACTGGTGGTAGAACAGATTAGAGAATGGATAGCGAAGAACTCCTAGCCCAATTGGCAGACATTCATCTGCCAGCACCCGTGAGCTGGTGGCCTCTAGCCCCCGGCTGGTGGGTGCTTGCCGTTTTGTTGGTGGTTCTCGCCGGGTATCTGGGCCACCTGTACTGGCGCAGCGTGCAACAACGCCGCGTGCGCGACTATGCGTTAGGAGAATTGCAGGCCTGCCATCAACGCTTTGCCGACAGCCCGGAACCTGGCACTGAGCGCACAATTCGCTTTGTCAATGAAAGCAATTCCGTACTGCGCCGCGTGGCAATGGTGCATTTCCCCAGTGAAAATGTCGCCAGCCTTGCCGGTACTGACTGGGTCGACTTCCTGCGCCAGCATAATCGTAGCGGCACCCTGGACGAATCACTCGCCCATGCGCTGGCCTATGGGCGATTTCAAACCTCATTGAAAGTCGACTGCGACGCCTTGTACAACTTTGCCAAGCTGTGGATTCGTGACCTGTATGAGCAACACAAGACCCTGCCACAACCACAGGGAGCTAGTCGCTAATGCTTGAATTCACCTGGCCCTGGGTATTTGTCTTACTACCTCTGCCCTATCTGATTTACAAATTCATGCCGGCGGCACCGCGTCAGGATGCGGCGTTGTATGTGCCATTTTTCGGCGTGCTGTCGAGCCTGCAAGCCGACAATGACGACATCAGCAGCGGCCGGCGCCTGAATCTGATTTGCTGCAGCCTTATCTGGCTGCTCGTCATACTGGCTGCCTCGCGCCCGCAGTGGCTGGGCGAACCCGTACAATTGCCGTCAACAGGCCGCGATCTGATGCTATCTGTAGATATCTCCGGAAGTATGGAAGCGCAGGATATGGTCGTTGGCAACCGTCAGGCCTCCCGCATCGACGTTGTTAAAGCCGTTGTCGGCGATTTTGTTGAGCGCCGCGAAGGTGATCGACTGGGCCTGATCCTGTTCGCCGCCCATGCCTATGTGCAAGCCCCACTGACTTTCGACAGAGAAACTGTTGGCACCTTATTGGAAGAAGCGGAAATCGGCATTATCGAAGAATCAGCCACCGCTATCGGCGATGCGATTGGTCTGGCTGTCATTCACCTGCGCAACCGGCCAGAAAACAGCCGCGTGCTGGTCTTACTCACCGACGGCGTGAACAATGCCGGCTCGGTGTCGCCTGAACAGGCGGGCATGTTGGCGCAACAGGAAAACATCCGCGTCTATACCATAGGCATCGGCGCTGATCAGGTTGTGCAGCGCTCATTCTTTGGCGCGCGGGCTATTAATCCCTCAGCCGAGCTGGATGAGGCGGTATTGACGCAAATCGCCGAATCTACTGGCGGCCGTTATTTCCGGGCTCGCGACGTCAATGATCTGGTCGGCATCTACGAAGAGCTGGACCGTTTGGAAACCATAGAACAGGATGACCAGACTTACCGCCCAACTCGAGTACTCTTTTACTATCCTTTAGGCACCGCATTGGCCATCAGCTTTTTGCTGGCATTGGCCTCGATTCCTTGGCTCGCCCTGTTTGGGCGCGCCCGTGTCGAAGATTTTGACGACGCCGACAACAGCAACGCGAGCGGGAGTCAGGCCTGATGGATATTTCGATTCCAGCCTCGCTCTTGCAAGACTTTCATTTCCTGCGCCCCTGGTGGTTGCTCGGCCTGATACCGGCCATTATTTTTTGTTTTGCCCTGTGGCGCAGCAACTCGATGCTTACCGCCTGGGACAAAGCAATCGACCAATCACTGCTGCCCTTCCTGCTCGATCGCAGCAAGAGTAACGCGCAGCGTACACCGCTGATCGTGCTGTTAATTGTCTGGTTGCTCAGCACGATCTCCATGGCCGGGCCAGTCTGGGAAGAACTCCCACAGCCGGTACAGCAACGCGAAGACGCCCTCGTCATTGTCATGGACTTGTCACTGTCCATGTTTGCCAGCGACCATGACCCAAGCCGACTCGACCTGGCCAAGCGCAAACTACGCGATATCCTCGCCTTGCGGGAAGAGGGTCAGACTGCCCTGATTGTTTATGCGGGCGATTCGCACACTGTGACGCCACTGACAGACGACGTCGTGACCATCGCGTCACTCGTGCCGTCACTGAGCCCGAACATTATGCCGTTGTTCGGCAGCAATCCGGTTCCGGCAATACAAAGAGCGGTGGCTCTGTTGGATGAAGTGGAATCCAACCGCGGCAAGATATTGCTTATGACTGACGGCATAGCCGGGTTTCAGGAAGAACAACGCCTGACAGAAGTCATGGAAGGGACTGATTACGAATTGCTCATCATGGGTATTGGTACTGAACAAGGCGCTCCGATTCGTACCAGTGACGGTGGCTTCCTGATGGATGATGCCGGCGTCATGGTTACCCCGACCCTCAATCGCAATGTTTTACAGTCCCTCGCCAACCGCGTCGGGGGCCGCTATCACGACATTCAGCTAGCCGACTCAGACCTGGCCTATTTACTACCGGATAACGACTTGCTCGATGATTCCCAGTTGTCCGATGTCGATCAGCAGTTTGACGTGTGGTATGAAGCCGGCCCCTGGATACTGTTACTCGTACTGCCCTTTATCGCACTGATTTTCCGCCGCGGCTGGCTATTCGGCATGGCCTTTATGATCGCCGGTGGCACTCTCCTGCCCACCGAACCTGTACACGCACAGGGCGGCTGGTGGGATAGTCTGTGGCAAACTCCGGATCAACGCGGCGCCGAGGCCATGGCCAATGAACAAATGGATTCCGCCGCAGCCTTGTTTGAATCCCCGGACTGGGCCGGCGTCGCCAGCTATCGCTCCGAGAACTATGAATCAGCCATCGCCGCATTCAGCGCATTGGATACCCCTGATGGCCATTATAATCGCGGCAATTCACTGGCCCTGATGGGCAACTATGCCGAGGCTATCGCCGCCTACGACCGTACCTTGATGATGGACCCTCAACACGCTGATGCTATTCAAAACAAAGAGATCGTCGAGCGCCTTCTAGAAGAGCAAGAAGCCGAACAGAGCGAGCAAGAACAAGGCGAAAGTGAAGAAAACCAATCACAGCAGAATTCTGATCAGCAGCAGGAGCAGCAAGAAGAGAATAACGATCAGCAAGATCAGGAAAGCCAGGAAGGTAATCAGGATCAGCAGCAACAGGAACAACAGCAGAATCAGCCCCCTGAAGAACAGGAAAGCTCTGAGTCCAACAGCGAACAAAACACGCCCAGTGAATCCGAGAACGAAGAATTCGAAGAGCAACAGGCGTTAGAGCAATGGCTGCGTCGCATTGAAGATGATCCGGGTGAATTGCTGCGCCGCAAATTCCGCTATCAATACCGTCAGCGACAGCTGGATGGTACCGCCAATGCGCGCGATGGAGGTCAGATATGGTGAGCAAACTGATGCGAGTCTCAATACTCCTACTGGCTTTACTTGGCATGTCTTCATTGATTGCCCAGGAACAGGAACTGGAAGTCACTGTTGACCGAACTGAATTGGCTCGTGGCGAAACATTGACTCTCACCGTGCGTGTCTTTGATCAACGCAATGGCATGCAATTAGACCTGACGCCTTTGACTGAAGATTTCGACGTGCTTGGCACTCGTACGTCCAGTCAGATTCGTTCAATCAACGGCAGGACAGAATCCTGGACTGACTACACCATCACCCTGTTCCCCTTAAATGAGGGCGAACTGACGATACCAGCCTTGAGCGTTAACAATCAGGAAACTGACCCCATCGAAATTTCAGTCGTCAATCAAGGGCCTCGTTCAAATCAGTCCAGCGATGATCTCTTCCTTGAAATCGAGATTAACAAAGAGTCTGTGTACGTACAGGAACAGCTTTTGTTCAGTGTCCGGCTGTTCTACACAATCAACGGCATCCGCAACCCGAATTTCACAGAACTGGACATGCCGGACACCGTGATTCAGGCGATCGGCTCCCCTAACCAATATGAGCGTCTTATCGATGGCCAGCGTTACGGCGTGTATGAAAAACGCTACGTGATTTTCCCGCAGCGCAGCGGCGATCTCGTTATTCCGGATATTCTGTTCCGCGGTGAAGTTACCGACGGTACTAGCAACTTTGTCTTCCGCAATCTCAACACCCGACGCGTTACGGCATTTATTGATGGTGTCACCATTGAAGTCAAAGAGCGCCCCGCTGCTGCCGCCGGCCTGCCTACCTGGTTACCGGTGTCGAGCCTGACTCTGGAAGAACAATGGAGCGATGATATCAGCTCTCTGGAAGTGGGCGACTCCATAGAACGTACTATCACTATGGTTGCTGAAGGTGTTGATGGAGCGGTACTGCCGCCCTTTAGCGAGACGTCAATTGCCGGACTCAATCTGTACCCTAACCCACCCGAAATAGATCGCACGTTTATCGATGGCCGCATCGTGGGCACACGGGTCGAATCGACCACAATGGTGGCAACCAGCGACGGCCAATTGGAAATTCCGGAAACATCGATTTCCTGGTGGAACGTAGACACCGACCAACTAGAAAGCACTGTAATCCCGGCAACGCGCATCCAAATCGCCTCAGTCGAGGGCGACGTCCCTTCGGAACAAGCTGTTGCCAGTTCGCAGAATCTTGCCGACTTGCTCGACTCCAGTCCGATCGTTGATCAATCCATGATCGATGCACAAGCCGAAGCCGAAGTAATTGAAATTCGTGCCATCTGGTTGAACTTGTTAATTGCAGCAGCGATCACTATTGGCCTGCTTAGTTTTTACAAGCTGGCAATCGCGCCACAGCACTCAGCCATGGGACGCACTGCCCGGCGTTGGAAACACAATTTCCAGAGCCACTATGATCCAGACAACAACGAGCGCATAGCCTATCGTGAGTTACAAACCGCCTGCCGCGCTCGTGACATAAAACGTGTGCGTAGCGCTCTTATTACCTGGAGCGCTCATTACATCAACGAACGCCCTGTTCAAAGCATGGAAGACATCCTGCAGCAACAGCAGGTACCTGAGCTGCATCGCTTCGCCCAAGGCATTCAGTCTTACCTGTTCAATACAAGCTCAGCCGAAGCGGGCTTTCAACCGGATGAATTACTCAAGGCTGCCAAGGAACTACGCGCGCGTCAGGCGAGCTCTCGCAAACAACAGGCACAGCAAAACAAATTCGCCTTGCCTCCGCTATATAAAATCTGAACGCCCTGACATACACCGACTTTCCACATGGCTAATAGCAAACTGGTCTACTCCACTTCCGGCGATAATCTGTGTCGACGCTGTGGCAAAGCACTGCAAAAATGTCGATGCGATATTGGCAAACAGCGCCAGCAGTCCGGCGACGGCACTTTAAAAATACAGCGTGAGACCAAAGGCCGCGGCGGCAAAGAAGTCACGGTCATCAGTGGTTTTATCCTGGATGCTGACGAGCTAAAAGTGTTGGCCAAGCGTTTAAAGGCATCGTGCGGGACAGGTGGTAGCGTCAAGGATGGCACGATTGAAATTCAGGGTGATCACCGCAACAAACTCCAACAGTTGCTCGAGCAATCCGGTTACAAAACAAAACTCAGTGGCGGTTAACGAGTGAGCGGCGACAATCTCAGCCGCAACTGCAGCAACTGCTTTTTGAACTGGCGCAGCTTGTCGGCCGGCTCATCATATTGCCGATAACTAAGCTCCACATACAATTCAGTCAGCGTCCCCATTGGTTCCTTTAACTCAGGCCGAGCGGCCACCACACGATCGCGGTAAGAGTACGGCCCTTCGCCTGATTGGCGCGGCAAACCGATCTTGTCCAATTCCCGACTCAATCGGGCATACACTCTGTTCACCGGATCAGATGATTTTGTCGGCGTGCCACGAATGACAATAAAGGCCAACACAGCAACCACAGCACTGGCCAGACCGCCCAGTAGTAACAGAATCTTCTGATCGGTTACTTGGCCGAACAAGCGCGCGAACAAATCATACTGCTCGGTCTCATCGTAACTTACCACGCGACGATTCCATTCGTACTCAAGCGCATCAAGACGTAAACGCAAGGTATTCATCCACCCTACTCCGCCAAACCGATTGGCACCGAAGAAAGATTCTTCCATGAACGATGGATCTTCGGACAACGCCGCTTCGACACCAATCTCAACTCGCTCCGGCGATACCGCCGCCGTCGGATCAAAACGAACCCAGCCCTCACCCTCGAGCCATACCTCGGTCCATGCGTGCGCGTTGTACTGATAGACCATCATATAGTCTTCAAAGCGATTGTATTCACCACCGTGATAGCCAACCACAACCCGCGCCGGGATACCGACCGCGCGCATGAGAAAAGCAAACGTACTGGCGTAGTGTTCACAAAAACCATTGCGGGTATTGAATAAAAAATCATCAATACGCTGATCGCCCAATAACGGCGGATTGAGAGTATAGAAAAAAGGGTTTTGCTGGAAATGGCCTAATACAGTAAATGCATAGTCACGGTCACTGTTTACGCTCTGGCGCAATTGCGCTGCAAAGGCCCGGCTTGCTTCATTACCTTCTTCAGGCAGTTGCGTTGCGCGGCGTCGTGCGCTGTCGAGCAGAATCAGATCCGTCTGGTTATTGGTGTAACTTTGCAGATCATAGCTTAAGCGCTTGTTCACCAGACCGTTATTGAAGATCTCAAAGTTTCGCGACTGTAGGAGACTACTCGTTTGACGTTGCGCCAGATGCAAACCGAATAGCCAGGGCTGTTGTGTCGGCTCAAGAATAATATTGTAATTCAACGGCCCACCCTGCGTACGCACCCTGTCTTCCCAGTCAAGATTAAAATCCGCACGTTGTGCGGCTTCGGCGTAGGCAGACCCGGGTCTGGTACGACGCCAGGTCTCACCATCAAAATGTTCCAACACAAGCCCGCGCCAATATAGCGCCGCATGCATTGGCGATGGCCCGCCTTCAAATTGCACGCGGAAGGCCAGCTCACTGGACCGGCCCAGCAAGGCCAGATCACCAGGGGTCATCTCGTTGCTAACACCTGTTTCACCGCTGTTGCTCTGAAACGGCACCGACCACAGCGGCGCGATACGGGGGAACACCAGAAACAAGACAACTGTTAGCGGGAGCGCTTGTAGTCCAAGCTTGCAGGCCAGCCAGAAATTACTCCGGGTGCTGGTTTCCGCCTGACTGCGATGTAAAGCGATCATGCTGGTGAGAATAGCGATGACACAGCTGGTGATATACAGGGTAATTACAGCGCTCTGGGTATAGAGGAATGACACCATGCACATCACAAAACAGAGACTGACCACAACATAGACATCGCGTTTGCTGCGCATTTCAATTAGCTTGAACACAAAGCCCAGCATCAATAGAGCTGCCGCACTATCCAGCCCCAGACCGATATTACGCATCTGGGTCAGCGTGATAATCAAAGTGCAGATAACCACCGCGGTGCGCAGCCAACGGCCCGGATAATCGAATTTGCCCAGAAAGATCAGTACTCGCCAGACCACGCAGGTAATACCGATTATGGCGATCCATAACGGCATTCGCGCGGCCTGTGGAATGCTTACCAGCACCACGGCAGCCAGCACCCAGATCAGTGCCGCACGCGGAATTTGATAACTGATATCCATCAAGGGTTACTCTTGCTGACCGTACAAAGCCAGCATTTTAAGAACCTTGTTACGATGACTGGTGCCGCTTGCCGGCGCAATTTCAGTGCCGGGTATTTTAAGCCCATAGGGTTTGCCGCTACGTGCTAATTGTTGCGCGCAATAGCACAAGCGAGAGAGTCGCTCTTCCACACCGAATCCGTAAAACATATCCCAGTCCAACCACACCTTGTCATCGACATAGTCAACAAACTGTTTCACATGCATGCCCTGCCCGCGCGCCACACTTTTCCAGGCAACCTGACGCAGTGAATCACCAGGCACATAGTCGCGTAAACCGTAGAAGTCTTCACTACCCGCCACAGCCATTGCCGAGTCGTCTTCACCACCACTACCACCGGCAAAAGCATCCATCACAAAAGGTATCGGTTTTGGGTAGACCAGACAGTATTGATCCAGGTTCACTACCGACCAGGTCCGACACAAGCCCAATGGAAAATAAGTAGTAACTCGAAGCAGCGGCGCTTTGAAGTAGCCGCGTTGCCTGGCTGTTGTGAACACCTTAACCTGCTCCCGGTCCAGCAATGCCAGGTCAGCGTGTGCGAGTGGGCCATCGGGAAAGCACAATTCGAGACTCTCGTGCTTACGATCAAGCGCACGGCTCAGCACAATATTGAACGCCACATCTTCGCCGCAGTACACGGGCATACAGGGTTGTGAACTAAGCTGCAGTTGATTGAGGTTGTTAAAGCAATGCAGGATCGACAGGATGAACAGGCTAACCATCATAAAGGCCAAGCCAAAAGCCAGACTGACCGCGTAATTGATTGCCCCGATGAATATCAGGCCAGAGGCCAGAATAAACATCAAACCGTTACGCGTTGGCAGCACATAGATAATGCGGCGATTCAGCGTCACGGCATCCCGGGCGGGTACACGGCGCGCGACCCACAGGTCAAACCGTTTTCGAACCCGCGCTCTGATGTTGTCGGCCATAGCCTCGCTCGCCGGTTGGTCTAGTCGATGATGTCCACTTCACTCAGTAGACGTTGAACCAGTGCCGCGCCGGTGTGGCCATCCTCATCAGACATGGCTCTGAGACGATGTTCCACTACAGCAGGAAGCACAGTTTGCACATCTTCAGGAACGACATGATCGCGACCACACATCAGGGCCCATGTCTTCGCCGCACGCATCAGAGCAAGACTGCCCCGAGGTGACAGACCAAAATGAAATTCTTCATGACTGCGAGTAAAAGCGATCAAGCGCTGCACATAGTCCAATAGCGCAGAGCTGGCTTTGACTTGCGCGGAACGCTTGCGAAAGTCGGTGACCTGTTGCAACTGCAGACATTGCTGAACTGATTCGACTTTGTCGCGCTCCGTATCCATCTCCAGCAATTCCCGCTCAGCCCGTTGATCAGGATAGCCGAGCCGCAAACGCATCAGGAATCGATCCAATTGCGACTCGGGTAAAGGATAGGTGCCAGCTAGATTGACTGGATTCTGGGTCGCGATGACGAAAAAGGGATCTGGCAAGCGCCGGGTTTCACCTTCAACTGTGACCTGATGCTCTTCCATCGCCTCCAGAAGTGCACTCTGCGTTTTCGGTGTCGTTCGGTTAATTTCATCAGCCAATACCAGCTGATTGAAAATGGGCCCTGGATGAAAAGAGAATTGCCCGGAGCTCTGATCGTAGATGGAAATCCCCAGAATGTCTGCAGGTAACAAATCACTGGTGAACTGGATACGGTTGTATTGCATTCCCAGCGCTTTCGCCAACGCATAGGACAAAGTGGTCTTGCCCATACCAGGCAAATCTTCCAGCAACAGGTGGCCACCGGAGAACAGGCAGCACAGTGACAAGCGAATCTGATGCTCTTTGCCCAATAGCGCTTTACTGACTTCCGCGACAGTCACTTGCACCATCTCGGAATACTGATTCTCGACCAATTGCGTTCGAGTGTCCTGCTGTTTATCCAGATTCAGAGAAAACATGGTAATGGCAAATCACCTCAAGCATCGCTGGACAGGTCAGCAACCAGATTTTGCTGCTTGCTGCTGGTTTCCTCCCCGTTCTTGGCCTTCTTGGCGGCGTCATTGCGGCGGGTTTCAAGGCGGCGCAAATACATTTCGTCAACATCGCCGGTAACGTACTCGCCATTGAAAACTGAGCACTCAAACTGGGATATGTTCGGGTTACCTTCGGCGCAAGTGGCAATCAGGTCTTCCAGATCCTGATAGATCAACCAATCGGCCCCAATAGCCTCTTGCACTTCATCGTTGGTCTTACCAGCGGCAATTAGTTCAGCAGCGGCTGGCATATCGATACCGTAGACATTGGGATAACGCACCGGTGGCGCTGCGGATGCGAAGTAGACTTTTTTGGCACCCGCGTCGCGGGCCATCTGAATAATCTGCTGGCAAGTCGTACCACGCACGATCGAATCGTCGACCAGCAAAACATTCTTGCCTCTGAACTCCAACTCAATCGCATTGAGTTTCTGACGCACTGACTTACGGCGCTGGCTTTGCCCTGGCATGATAAAGGTTCGACCGATATAGCGGTTTTTCACGAAACCCTCGCGAAACTTCAGGCCAAGGCTATTGGCCAGTTCGAGCGCCGAAGTGCGACTGGTGTCTGGGATAGGGATAACCACATCGATATCGTGATCTGGGCGCAGGCGGCAAATCTTCGCTCCCAGTCGCTCGCCCATTCGCATGCGGGATTTATACACTGAAATGCTGTCCATCAATGAATCAGGACGGGCGAAATAGACATGTTCGAAAATACAGGGAGTATGCACGCCAGGCTCAGCACAGACCTTTGTGTGCAGCTTGCCATCAACATCGATATAAACAGCTTCACCGGGTGCCACGTCTCTTTCAATAGAAAAGCCTTGTGCATCCAACCCAACGCTTTCCGAGACAATCATGTACTCCTTGCCATGTTCTGTCTCTCGACTACCGTAAACCAATGGCCGTATGCCATTGCGGTCGCGAAAGCCAACCACGCCATAACCGGTAATCATGACCACTGCCGCATAGCCGCCCCGGCAGCGCCTGTGTACACCAGCCACCGCAGCAAACACGTCTTCTGCAGAGGGTTTGATTTTGCCGCGCTGCTGAAGCTCATGAGCAAATACATTCAGCAAGACTTCGGAGTCTGAATCAGTATTGATGTGCCGTAGGTCTTCGTTGTAGAGGTCGCGACTCAATTCGGCCGCATTCGTGAGGTTGCCATTGTGGGCCAGAGCCAGACCGTAAGGCGAATTCACATAAAATGGCTGTGCCAGCGCCGGGCTGGAACTCCCCGCCGTTGGATAGCGGACATGACCGATACCCATTTGTCCGGTCAGGCGACGCATGTGCCGGGTTCGGAACACATCCCGAATAAGGCCATTGTCCTTGCGTAGATTCAGCTTGCCGTTGTCGCTGGTCATAATGCCAGCGGCGTCCTGTCCGCGATGCTGTAAAACGGTGAGCGTATCGTAAAGGCATACGCCTACATCGTTACTCGTTACTACACCGACCAATCCACACATAGTTTGCTCCGCAGTTAAATTAATTCTGGGGGGTTAGCCCCGTCGCCAGACCGCCTGTATCCCCAATAAACAGTCGCGACCATTCGATAATGGCCTGACCATGAGGAATTAACACCGACTGTTGCCAATATTCGCTTTCCGAAACAAAAGCACCAGTTATAAAAATAATAACGAGACAGATCACAACGCCTCGCGCTATACCAAAAATACCGCCCAACAAGCGATCCGTCATCTTGAGCCCGGACAGGCTCATCAACTTGGCCATAAGATGATTTAGCAATGTTCCAGCCATCATGATGACGACAAAAATGACTGCAAAGGCCGTGACATAACGTGCACCGCTATTGCTGATCAGGCCGGTCATGGTATCCGCCAGCGGTTCGCTGTATATGCGCGCCACCAACAAAGCCGCAATCCAGGTCAATAGCGACAAAACCTCTTTGATCAACCCCCGCCACAGCCCAAACAGACAGGAAATCACGGTAGCAGCAATGATTACGGCGTCAACTACATTCATATTCAGTGTGGCGTTCAAAGGCTAGAGCTGCTGTAGTTCGTAACGCACGACCATCCCTGATAGCTGGAATTGTGCGCGCAGCTCATCAAGATAGTCATCTGCCATGGCACGTTCCAGCCAGGGCCCCACATAGATTACCGTTAACTCGCCCTGATCATTGCTCGCGTTGCGGCTATAGGCCTTATAGCCAGAATCCTGCAGTCGCTGCAGCAAGGCACTGGCATTACTGGCGTCGGAAAATGCCCCCAGCCTGACACTCCACCCTTCAGGCAGACCATCGGCGTTCAATGTTGGTGTTTCGCGTGTAAAGGCTGGCTGAGACTCCACAACCGCCACTTCATCTGGCGTTTGATCTTCTGGCGCCGCGGCCTCCGGGGCAGCCTCAGCCAAGGTGTCATCAGCTACAGTCTCGGCGGGCAGATCCTCTGCCACGAGCGTGTCGTCTTGAGTGACTGTCGTGTTTACTGGTTCATTGATGATGACGGGCCGCGTTGGCATCGGGTCCGGCATAGGTTGCACGACAGGTGGTTCGGGAATGCGACTGCTTATTGGCACCTGATAGCTGCCATCACCGTCAAAAATAATCGGTAAGAAAATCAATGCCAGACAAAGCAGGACAATGGCACCGACGATGCGTTGTTTGGTTCCCTGTTTCAATCTACCGAATTCCGGGTTGCTTGCATGCAGCAGTGAGTCGAGTTGATTGTATGGCTTGGCACTAGGCTATTCTGGGTTCGCTTGCGGGGCACTGGCGTGACGAATCTCGGCTACGGTATAGAACGAACCGGTGACCAAAATCAGGTCATTTTGGTGCGCTCGATGCAATGCCATGTCGTAGGCCTCAGTGACCGTTGGAAAATGCTGTATTTCGGCGTTTGTGACGAGTGCTTCCACTCGTTGTGCCGCTTCTCGAGCAGGCATACAACGCGCTTCTTCGACCTGCGCAATATACCAGATGTCGACCTCGGATTGTAACGCGATAGTCATGCTTTCCAGATCTTTATCTGCCATCACGGCCAGGACCGCAATTATCCTTCCTGTATGCGGCTCCAGCGCCCGTAATTGCTGCAATCGTGACGCCAAACGTGTGGCCCCGCCCGGGTTGTGGGCCACATCCAAAAGCACCTGTTTGCCTTGCTGCGCATCCAGACGCCGCTCAAAACGCGCCGGAACCGGCACATCGGTGATCTGGTTCAGCACTGCCGGGCCAGGTAAGCGACCCAGCAGAGCCAACGTTTGCAGGGCGGCGGCCAGATTGTCCGGATGAAAATTGCCAGATGGTAGCTGCGCCTCGAGCCGCTGCGCAGTATCTCCTCCGGCTTGGCCATACCACGACCAATTTGCGATGCTACTCTGGGCGGATATTGCTTCATTGCCCTGCGTAGAAGATGCCGCCGGGGTTAAATCAAACTCGCTGCCGATATGATAGAGGTGACTGCCAATGGCCTTGGCGTGCTCTGTGATAGTGGCAGGCAAATCGCGCTCAGAACACACCAGGGGTTTGCCACCTCTGGCGATGCCCGCTTTTTCAAAGCCAATTACATCACGGTCGTCGCCCAACCAATCCACATGATCGATACTGATACTGGTGATCACCGCGATATCGGCATCGACCAGATTGACAGCATCCAGACGCCCGCCAAGCCCGACTTCCAGCACCACCACATCAAGTCCCGATTTGGCGAATAAATAGAAAGCTGCCAGCGTGGCAAATTCGAAGTAGCTTAGCGAGATGTCACCACGAGCCTGCTCGATGACCGCAAAAGCTTCACACAATTGTGCATCGCCAACGCAGCCACCATCGATACGAACTCGCTCATTAAAGTGATCAAGATGGGGAGAGGTATAAGCGCCTGTTCTCAGTCCTTGTCGCCGCAGACCAAATTCAATCGCCGCGACAGTGGAGCCTTTACCGTTGGTACCGCCGACAGTAACGATCTGCGATGCCAGCTTGCCCAGTGCCATTCGGGTAAGGACCGCTTGGCCGCGCTCAAGACCCAGCTCAATGCTACGCGGATGGACTGACCCGATATAACGCAGCCAATCATCGAGAGAAGCCGCGCTGTCGGGAGTGTCAGTCATCGGTGCCAGTTTGCTTGTAATACATCAGTTTGGTGAGGATTGCCGCTATACGGTCACGCATTTCCCGGCGATGCACAATCATGTCAATGGCACCGTGCTCCAGCAGGAACTCACTGCGCTGAAAGCCTTCTGGCAATTTCACGCGTACAGTCTGACGGATGACATCAGGGCCGGTAAAACCAACCAGCGCATTGGGCTCGGCGATATTAATATCGCCCAGCATGGCCAAGCTGGCTGAAACCCCGCCATAGACAGGATCGACCAGGACAGATAGATAAGGTAGTGAGTGTTGCTTGAGACGCTCAAGCGCGGCTGAAGTTTTGGCCATCTGCATCAGAGACACCAGCGCTTCCTGCATACGCGCGCCGCCACTGGTAGAAAAACAGATTAACGGCAGGTTCTCACGAATGCAGGTATTCACCGCGCGAATGAATTTTTCACCGACAACGGCGCCCATGGAGCCGCCAATAAAAGCAAACTCGAAAGCGGCCACAACGACAGGGACGTCATTGACGCGACCTTTCATGACGATCAGTGCGTCTTTCTCACCGGTGCCCTTCTGCGCTGCGCTCAGTCGGTCTTTATAGCGCTTCAGATCCTTGAACTTGAGAATATCAACAGGTTCAAGATCGGCGCTAAGTTCTGAGCGATGTTCGGCATCAAGAAACAGGTCGAGACGTCGCCGGGCTGTTATGCGCAAATGATGATCGCACTTGGGGCAAACATCATGATTCTCGGCCAGCGATTTTTGATACAGCATGGCGTCACAGCGTGGGCATTTCTTCCAGACGCCTTCGGGCACCGCGCTGCGCTTGCTCTCGCTGCCGGGGGTGCTGATGGAGGGTAAAATCTTGTCAATCCAGCTCAAATCTAATCCCTTTTAAATTCAATGAGATATGGGGGCTATTCTAGTGTATCGATAGCCTGTCTTGCTACCGCTATCACATCAGTAATTTCGCGTAATTGCGCCGTTGTCGGTAATTCACCACGAGTCAGAGTCGCGATACGCTCGACCAGGGCACTACCGATGATGACACCATCGGCCAATTTGGCCATTGCCGCAGCACTCGGTCCATCCTTGATACCAAAACCGATCATTACCGGTAACGCCGACAGCGCGCGTAACTCGGCGATCTTGGTGGCCACCGACTCATGATCAATCAATGCAGCGCCTGTGACGCCCTTGAGCGATACATAATAGAGATAGCCACTGGAGTGCTCTACGATCGACTTGGCCCGAGCGGGCGTTGTGGTAGGAGCTACCAGATAGATGGTGTCGATATCGGCGGCTCGCAACATGGTATGCAGGGTACTCGACTCTGCCGGCGGCATATCGACGGTCAGAACCCCATCAATACCGACTTCCAGCGCCGCTTTGACAAATGCCTCATAACCCATGATTTCTATGGGGTTGAGATAGCCCATCAGCACAATTGGCGTGCTGTCATCCTGCTCTCGAAATCGGGCAACTAACTGCAAGGTATCAGCCAGAGTTGTACCGCCGGCCAATGCCCTTTCCACGCCACGCTGTATTACCGGTCCGTCGGATGAAGGGTCGCTGAAAGGAATACCCAGTTCAATGATATCTGCGCCACTGACCACCAGCTCATGCATCAGCGCCAGCGAGGCATCCGTGTCCGGGTCTCCGGCAACTATATATGGTACGAGTAGTTTGCGAGACTGGCTGGCGGCCTGCTCGCAGACTTTTTGAATTCTGCTCATTTAGTGTTCCTTTTCGAACATCCCTGCCAATGGGCGCAAAAGCGCCAGTTACAACTTGATCCCTTCAATGCGGGCAACTGTTTCTATATCCTTGTCCCCACGCCCTGACAGATTAATCACCACATGCTGATCTGCGCTCATGCCCGCAGCCAGTTGCAGCGCATAAGCGACTGCATGACTGGATTCCAGCGCTGGAATAATTCCCTCCAGGCTAGTGAGCTTGTGAAAAGCATCCATTGCTTCTTTGTCAGTAGCCGAGACATAGTTAACTCGCTTCGAGTCTTTCAACCAGGAATGTTCCGGACCGACGCCAGGATAGTCGAGGCCTGCAGACACCGAATGTGTCTCCATTATTTGTCCAGCTGGGTCACTCATTAAATAGGTGCGGTTACCATGCAATACACCCGGTTTGCCGGCACACAATGGTGCCGCATGTTCATTGGTTTCAATCCCGTGACCACCGGCTTCAACGCCATACATCGCCACGTCAGAGTCTTTCAAAAACGGATGGAACATGCCTATAGCATTGGAACCACCGCCCACACAAGCCACTAACGCGTCAGGCAAGCGACCAATCTGCTCCAGCGATTGTTCTTTGGTCTCGCGGCCGATGATGCATTGGAAATCGCGCACCAATTGTGGATAGGGATGGGGGCCTGCAACCGTACCAATAATGTAATAGGTATCATCGACATTGGTTGCCCAATCTCGAAGCGCTTCGTTCATTGCATCTTTTAATGTTCGCGAGCCTGACTCTACCGCAATCACATTGGCGCCAAGCAACTTCATGCGATACACATTTGGCGCCTGACGAACTACGTCTTCTGCGCCCATGTAAACATGGCACTCCAATCCCAATCTTGCTGCAACGGTCGCACTGGCAACGCCATGCTGCCCTGCTCCGGTTTCTGCAATAAGTCGAGTCTTACCCATACGTTTAGCCAACAATGCCTGACCAATCGTATTGTTAACCTTGTGAGCACCGGTGTGATTAAGATCTTCGCGCTTCAGATAAATCTGCGCGCCACCGGCATGCTCGGTTAGCCGTTGCGCATGATAAAGCGGTGATGGCCTACCCACATAGTGCTTGAGTTCATAGTTGTATTCTTCCCAAAACGCAGGATCTTTGGACAGCTCAGCATAAACCTCTGCCAACTCTTCCACAGCAGCGATCAGCGTTTCACCAACGAATATTCCACCGTACGGTCCAAAATGACCTTTGCTATCAGGACCATCAAAACCGATATCTTCAAACTCAATCTTGGCCACTACGGGCTCCTTCAATAAATTGCCTGATTCTTTCATGATCCTTGATTCCCGGACCACTCTCTACTCCAGTACTTACATCAACACCGTCTGGCCTGACAATTCTGACTGCCTCGGCAACATTGTCAGGAGTCAAGCCACCGGCCAGTACCAAGCGACCGCTAAATGCCTCACGCATTTCTGCTAGCGGCTGCCAGTCGAATGTTTTTCCAGTTCCGCCTGGCGCCTGTTTGTCGTATTTATCGAGCAAGACAAATTCGGCTGATTGATACAGGTTCGCCAATTCGGCTGCATTCGTATCCGGATCCATATGAATCGCCTTCACATAGGGCCTGCCGAATGACTCACAGTAGGCAACCGATTCACTGCCATGAAATTGCAGCCAATCAATCATGCCGGTCGCACAGACTTGATCCACCAGCTCACGTTGCGGATTGACGAACAGCGCAATGCGCCTGACGGACTCCGGCACTGACGCGAATACTGACGCCAGCTTGTCGCTGGTCATCGCCCTTTTGCTGCCCGGATAGAACACAGCCCCCAATGCATCAGCGCCCAGCTTGACGGCCGCAGCAGCGTCTTCAGCACGAGTAATTCCGCAGATTTTTATCCAGAGTTTTGCCAAGGTGGGTATGGTCTCGCTACGTCGTTATTCTAACAAAAATCAGGTGTGTTCAGCTAATTCTCTCATAGCCGGAGCTGCCGAGCAGTAGCGGCGGCAGATTAAGCTGAATCGGAAGTGCAAAGCTGTCTGGATAGGTGACAGACGATAAATACAGACCGTCACCCGGTGCCGTCATACTCGCCTGGGTGCGGTCAGCTTTACCAAGCAACTCTCGCATCCAGCCGGCCGGATATTTACCCTGGCCGATGTCCAGCAAAGTGCCCGCGATATTGCGGACCATATGCTGCAAAAACGCGTTGGCAGCGATATCCAATACGATATAAGCCCCATACTGGACCACCCGCGCGTGATGCACATTGCGATTTGGCGTTTTTGACTGGCAACCAGCAGCGCGAAACGAACTGAAGTCACGTTCGCCGAGCAGCATCTGTGCGGCCTCATGCATAGCAGCCACATTCAACTTGCCACGCCAATGCGTCACTTTACCTGCCAGCAATGCTGACGCTGTGTCGCGCTGCAGTATTACGTAGTGATAACGTCTGGCCGTGGCCGAAAACCGTGCATGAAATTCATCGCTGACTGCGTGCGCCCATAATACCCGAACGCTATCGGGTAGCAGGCTGTTAACGCCTTCGGTCCAGGCTTTAATGCCGCGGTCAACAGGTGTATCAAAGTGGACGATTTGACAGGTCGCGTGCACACCAGCATCGGTGCGCCCTGCACAGGTCGTAGTAATGGAGGTATCAGCAACCCGTGAGATCGCAGTTTCCAGACTCCCCTGCACGGTTGGCAAGGCCGGTGATGACTGTTTCTGAAACCCGCTAAAAGCGCTGCCGTCATATTCCAACCCTAACGCTATACGCCGAGCTGGTGTTTGATTAGCTGCTGTGTTCAAGGTCGGTCAGGAACCGAATCAGGATTCGAGATCGATTGAAGTCAGCAGTTTCTCCGCTTCCTTAACCTGATCAGCATTACCTTCTTTGAGGACTTCCTTGAGAATTTCCCTGGCACCCTCCGCATCACCCATCTTTTGATAGGCATAGGCCAATTCTAACTTGGTCGCCGCTTCATCGTCGTCTGACAATAATTCAACGTCACTGATATCCAGATCATCGTCATCAGCCAAAAAGTCCAGATCTTCCAATTCGTCGCTGCTGTCTGTTGCTTTTGACGATTCCGGTTTAGACTCTCCAACCTCACTGACATCTTCCACTGCATCGAGATCGAAAAATTCATCGGGCTCGTCAGAATTCTTTGTTGCGCTAGCAACTGGCTTATCAGCATCGGAAGCGTCCTCGGCTTCGCTTTCGTCAATCTCGAATTCACCCAGATCGAAATCAAAGTCATCACTCTCATCCGGCTTGGCAGATGCTTCAGGTGCAGGGGAATCGTCTGCATCGAGCTCAAAGCTGACTTCATTCTCATTTGACTCAGTGGTAGCACTATCGTCATTGCTTTGGGGCTTATCGATGAAGGTGTCTTCAAGATCGAAATCAAAGGTTTCGAGATCGTCAGTTGCGACCTCACTTTCGTCCTTTGGCTTTGCTGCGTCGCTGTCGTCCGAATCCAGATCAAATGCAAATTCGACGCTGTTTTCATCACCAGCTACCGGCTCATCCCGACCGGACTCTTGCGCTGGTGTGGACTGAGTAGCGTCCGCGTCATCAGCATTGAATTCGAATGTTTCAATCTCAAGCTCATCAGAGTCTGACGCACTGTCGTCTTTGACAGACTCATCGTCAGCTGTATCCAGCTCAAAATCGAAGGTTTCGATTTCCAATTCGTCTATATCTTTGCTGTCACCGCTGGCGAGCTCTGCGGCTTCACTATTGTCAGCATTGGAATCGAGATTATCGCCATCGTCCAAATCAATATCGAGATCATCATCGCTGTCATTATTGGCAGGCACCGCACTGCTTTGCTCATCGTCGCCAGAAAGATCAAAGCTCAATTCAAATTCATCGTCATCTTCTGAGCCGGAGTCATCAGCCTCGGCAGACTCATCTGTCTCTGCTGATGGCTGCGCTTGATCAGCTATTGGTTCTTTGTCGGTATCCTTGTCGGTATCCGCTTTCGGTGCTTCGTTTGTGGCGGCAAGATCCAGGTCGTCATCGTCGAATGCATCCAGATCAATACCCAGATCATCCAGAAAAGAATCGGTTTCCACGTTTTCCGAAGCAAAGTCAGCACCCGCTTCGGTAGCGTCGCTAGCGAATTGCTCACGCAGACTGGCAACAACGATATCCAGATCAGGGCGCTCAGCGGCGGCGATCAGCGCGGCCTGTTCTTCAAAACCCGCTTTGTCATTCTGCTTAACCAGCACTTCGGCCAATTTCAATCGCGTTTCTGCATTGTCCGGATCATCATCCAGCGCGCCACGCAACATTGCATTCGCCTCACCAAACTTGGCCGCTGCAATCAGTTCGTCTGCTTCGCCGGTGACATCTTCATCATCATCGTTATCGAAATCCAGATCGAAATCGTTGTCACCGTTGCTGGCTGAAATAATGTCATCCAGCTCGGAATCCAATTCGTCTTTAGTCAGCTCCTCATCGACAAGTGGATCGCTCTTGGTCACAACTCGCGCATCGGAAACTTCTTCACTAGCCGCGTCGAATTCCTGCTCGGCTAACTCATCAAGCTCATCATTGGATGTCACTTTGTCAGCACGGTTGCGACGCAGAAGTAATACCACCAGCAGCAAAATAACCAGCACGACGGCAAACACCATCATCATGGTGTTACCTGACATGATTCGCATGATGTCATTAACAATGCCACCCGATCGGGCTGCTTGCTGAGCTTCAGCTTCTGCGGCAGCAATGGCTGCTTGTTGAGCCGCCTCCGCCGCTGCTTGCGCTTCAGCTTCTGCGGCAGCTTCGGCCAATGATTCCTGTAACTGCGCGAGCTGCAAATCCTGCAGGCGGATAATTTCCTGTGCCGCGGCAATCTGCTCATCCAGTTCGGACATGCGAGATTCGAGTTCTTCGCGCTGCAGACGAGCCCGATCAGCTTCTTCTTGCTGCAATGCCAACGTGTTTTCCAGGTCAGCGATGCGTTGATCAAGTTCTTCAAGTTCAGCGTCATCGGCGACACTGCCATTGCCATCACTGTCACCAGTGTCCGTGACAACGCTTAACTCGCCCTGCGGTTCGGTGCTATCTGCTTGCTGCGCATCCGCGATTGCAGTCAATGGCTGCAAATCAGCGAATTGCTGGTTCTGACGATTGATTTCAGAAATGGCCTCTGCGGCAGTAATTTCCTGCACGTCAGTGAGCTGTGGTACCCGCAAAACTTCACCGCTGCGCATACGATTAATATTGCCTTCGATAAAGGCATCCGGATTCAGGCGCTGAATCGCCAACATGGTTTGCTGCAGCGAGACGCTGTTATCCGGGCGCACTTGCAGGGCAATGTCGGTCAGCGTGTCATTGGGGCTGGTTTCAAGCGTTTCCGGGCCGGCCGGTTCTTCAGGCTCTGTGGCAACGATGGCTTCTTCGCCAGCATCGGCTTGACTGTCAGCCGGGGCTGCTGCTGGAGCCGGAGCTTGCGCAGGCGCAGGGCTCTCTATAGTTGCGTTTGCGTCGGCAGCGGCGTCAGCATCTGCTGCTGCCGTTGCTGGGCTGTCCGGCGTCTCACTCGCAGCCGGTTCGTCTTCTGCCGCAGCTGGCGCTACCTCTGGCTCAGATGCAGCTTCAGGCTCAACTTGCTCGGGCGCAGGTTCTGCGACTGCTGCAGCATCTGGCGCAGGAACTTCCGGAGGCGGTGTCGGAGTACGCTCAGGCTCTGTAATTACCGGCGGAGCAGGTTCTGGAGTGCGTACTATCGGGGAAACTGGCTGCTGTACTGGCGTGCTGGGCTGGCTCTGGTTACTAAACGCAGGCAGATCCAACAAGACTGTGTGCTCACTCAACAACCGACCATTGGGCCAGCGTGTGTCGAGGATAAAGCTAAGATAGGGTTCGCGGACAATCTGATTGGATGTGAGAACAACGTAATCGCCCTGATCCGTGGCCTCGATACGAAAACGGATATCGGAGAGGAATCCGACTCGATCAATATTGAAACGCTGAAAGTCGGCCAGAGCGGCCATTTGCACAGTCACGTCGTCAAGACGTGTGTCGCCTAACTGGATAATTTCAATACGGACTCGTAGCGGCTGATTAAGTGCCGATTCTACTGTGACCGTACCCAGCCCCAGAGCAAATACCTGAGTCGCCATACTGCACATCAGCATGGCCAGAATGACGACGGATTTACGTAGCATGATCCCTTGTTCTCATCGCGTGACCAAAACCGAAGCAAACACCCTTCTCCCCTGGAAAGATGCTTCTGAGCGTCTCATCGGCTTTGCCACTGTTATCCCCGGGGCAAACTCTTCAAAATCTCGAGTAAAAAAGGCTTAAAAACCGCGCACAGCAATTAAGCCTGTTTCTTCACTACTGGCTGCAAGTATTCATTATAAGTAGGTTTTTATCAACTCTTCAGCTATCTGAACCGAGTTGAGAGCCGCGCCTTTTCTGACATTGTCGGCCACTACCCAGAGATTGATACCATTCGCCATAGAGATATCCTGCCGGATACGTCCCACAAAAACTGCGTCCTGGCCCGCAGAATCAGTTACTGCAGTGGGATAGCCGCCGTCTTTACGCTCATCAATGACCGTAACACCAGGCGCTTTTGCCAACAGCTGTTGCACTTCTTCGGCAGAAATGGCCGTTTTGGTCTCGATTTGCACGGCCTCAGAATGCCCATAGAACACGGGAATGCGCACACAAGTTGCACTGACCTCAATGCTGTCATCAGCGAATATCTTGCGTGTCTCCCAATTCATTTTCATCTCTTCTTTGGTGTAGCCGTTTTCCATAAACACATCGATCTGCGGCAGCGCATTGAAAGCGATCTGGCGGGGATACACAGAACACGTAGCTTCACGGCCATTCAGCAACTCGGCAGTCTGACGCGCCAGTTCTTCAACTGCGGATTTACCGGTACCCGAGACGGCCTGATAGGTGGCCACGCTAATGCGCTTGATACCGACCGCATCGTGAATGGGCTTCAGGGCCACCAACATCTGAATCGTGGAACAATTGGGGTTAGCGATGATATTGCGATTGGTGTAGTTGGCAATGTGCTCCGGGTTTACTTCCGGCACGACCAATGGAATGTCGTCGTCATAACGAAAATGCGAGGTGTTATCGATAACGATACAGCCCGCGGCGCCTGCTTTGGGGGCATATTCAGCAGACACGCTGCCGCCGGCAGAGAACAGGCCAATCTGGGCCTTGGAGAAATCGAACTCAGCCAGATTTCCAACCATCACTTGCTTGTTATTAAACATCACTTTAGTGCCGGCTGATCGCTCACTGGCCAAGGGATACAGGTTGTTTACAGGAAACTTGCGCTCCTCGAGGATGCTCAGCATTGCCTCGCCGACCGCGCCAGTGGCACCTACTACTGCTACGTCATAACCACTCATGTTAATTACTCTTTAATTATCGTCTTTACAATGTGTTACAGGTTTTTTATCCGGCAAATTATTAGCTTTTACTCAGCTATCTGGCGCGACAAAATACCACGGAGAACGCGAGCGCCAATCGGCCTCAAACGCCTGGATTGTGTCAGCGTCTTCCAGGGTCAGGCCGATATCGTCGAGGCCATCGAGCAGACACTGCTTGCGGAAGGCATCCACAGCAAAACTGATTTCGCTGCCATCCGGCTTGATAATGACCTGGCGAGGCAAATCCACAGCCAGCTCATAGCCTTCGGTAGCGGTCACTTCTGCAAAGAGCTGCGAGACAATTTCCCTATCTAAAACAATAGGTAAAATCCCATTTTTAAAGCAGTTATTAAAGAAAATATCAGCAAAACTCGGGGCAATCAGCACACGAAAGCCATAGTCATCCAGCGCCCAGGGCGCATGCTCGCGGCTTGAACCACAACCGAAGTTATCCCGACCCAGCAGGATGCGACTGCCCTGATAACGCGGCTGGTTCAGCACGAAATCCGGGTTTAGCGGTCGCTTGCTGTTGTCAGAATCCGGCTCACCCTTGTCCAGATAGCGGTGCTCGTCGAACAAATTGACACCAAAACCGGTGCGCTTGATGGATTTCAGGAACTGCTTGGGAATAATGAAATCGGTATCCACGTTGGCACGATTCAGAGGCAATACCAGGCCTTTTTCTACATTAAACTTTTTCATGACTAGTCCTCTTCCTGTGCTCAGGCGTCCAGTTCGCGAACATCAACAAAGTGTCCGTGAATCGCCGCCGCGGCGGCCATCGCCGGGCTGACCAGGTGGGTTCTGCCGCCACGACCCTGGCGACCCTCGAAATTACGGTTAGATGTGGACGCGCAATGCTTGCCATCGCCCAGTTGGTCGGCGTTCATCGCCAGACACATGGAGCAGCCCGGCTCACGCCATTGCAAGCCCGCTTCAATAAATATCTTGTCCAGCCCCTCCTCTTCGGCTTGCTTCTTCACAAGCCCGGAGCCTGGCACCACCATGGCCAACTCGACACTGGCAGCGACTTTCTTGCCCTGCACTACTTTGGCGGCCTCGCGCAGGTCTTCGATACGCGAGTTGGTGCAGGAACCAATGAAGATACAGTCCAGCTTGATGTCACGGATCGCGGTACCCCCCTGCAAACCCATGTATTTCAGGGCTTCCTCGATATTGGTGCGGCGCGTCTCGTCGCCCTCATCTGCCGGTACCGGGATGCTGCCATTGATTGGCGCCACCATCTCTGGTGATGTACCCCAGGTCACCTGTGGCTCGATCGTGGAACCATCCAGCTCAATGACGCGATCAAACACAGCGTCCTCGTCACTGACTAACTCACGCCACGCATCGCAAGCCTGATCCCACATCTCACCTTTCGGTGCAAACGGGCGGCCTTTGATGTAATCCAGCGTGGTCTGGTCGACGGCGATCAAACCGGCGCGGGCGCCGGCTTCAATGGCCATGTTACAGACCGTCATACGGCCTTCTACACTCAGTGAACGGATCACATCGCCAGCGAATTCGATGGTGTAGCCAGTGCCGCCAGCCGTGCCGATCTGCCCGATAATGGCCAACACGACATCCTTGGCAGTCACACCGGTTTTCAGGGCGCCATTGACCAACACCTGCATGTTTTTCATCTTCTTTTGCATCAAACACTGGGTTGCCAGCACATGCTCGACTTCTGAAGTGCCAATGCCGTGAGCCAGAGCGCCCAGTGCGCCGTGGGTGGACGTATGCGAGTCGCCACAAACAATGGTCATGCCGGGCAAGGTCGCGCCCTGTTCGGGCCCAACCACGTGCACAATCCCTTGACGTATATCTGTCATTTTCAGCTCGAAGATACTGAATTCCTTGCAGTTATCATCCAGCGTGCTGACCTGGATCTTGGAGACCGGGTCCTTGATGCCTGACAATCCCTGACTACGCTCATCAGCCGTGGTCGGGATATTGTGATCCGGAGTCGCAAAGTTGGCATCGGCGCGCCAGGGCAGACGCCCTGCCAGGCGGAGGCCGGCAAAGGCTTGCGGAGAGGTCACTTCATGAATCAGGTGGCGATCGATGTAAATCAGCGCGGTGCCGTCCGGGCGCTGTTTAACCAGATGGGCATCCCAAATTTTGTCGTATAAAGTCTTACCACTCATATCATTCACCAACTTAACTTTAAATAGCAGAATATCTATATAACTATATGTTATTTATAGAGTATTCTAGGGTTTATCTTACGAAATTTAGCGTGTTACTGCGTGATTCTGGGCGCGATCTCGAAGCAGATGATCCATCAACACCAGCGCCATCATCGCCTCAGCAATCGGTGTGGCGCGAATCCCCACACAAGGGTCATGGCGCCCGGTCGTAATGACCTCAACAGGCGCGCCATGCACATCCACCGAGCGACCCGGCAGACGGATGCTAGAGGTTGGTTTCAATGCCAAATGGGCGATGAGGTCCTGACCGCTTGAAATCCCCCCCAGTACGCCACCAGCATGGTTGCTGAGAAAGCCGTCTGGAGTGATCTCATCACGGTGTTCTGTGCCCTTTTGCGCAACACAATCAAAGCCAGCGCCAATCTCTACGCCTTTGACCGCATTGATACTCATCAACGCCTTGGCCAGATCGGCATCGAGGCGGTCGAAGACGGGCTCACCGAGACCAACCGGCACTTGTTTGGCGGTGACGGTGATCCTGGCCCCCACCGAATTACCCTCTTTGTTCAACGCCGCCATGTAGTCTTCCATGGCAGTCACCTTGTCCACATCCGGACAAAAAAAGGGATTTTGATCGATCTGGGCAATATCCACTTTCTCAATGGCAATTGGCCCTAGCTGGGAAAGCCAGCCAACAATCTCTATACCAGCCGTCTCGCGCAGATATTTCCTGGCGATCGCCCCGGCGGCCACACGCATGGCCGTTTCCCGAGCCGATGAACGCCCGCCACCACGATAATCGCGAACACCGTACTTTTTCAAATAAGTGTAATCGGCATGCGCGGGACGAAATTGATCCTTGATCTTGCCGTAGTCCTTCGAGCGCTGATCGGTATTCTCAATCAGCAAACCTATCGGCGTGCCCGTGGTCTTGCCCTCGAAAGTGCCCGAGAGTATCCGCACCGCATCATCTTCCCGGCGCTGCGTAGTAAAGCGGGACTGACCCGGCTTGCGGCGATCGAGATCGCGCTGCATGTCAGCTTCGGTCAGTTCCAATCCGGGAGGACAGCCATCCACAACGCAGCCAAGCGCTGGGCCATGGCTCTCGCCAAAACTGGTCACTGTAAACAGTTTGCCAAAAGAATTACCGGACATAAGAAACTCGCGCGGACGTGGGCCGTGACGGCAGGGGCATCAAAAAAGCACGCAATTGTACACTAATTCAGTGCACTGCTGTACTGCAGTAACTGACTGGCAGAAAGCGCCAAAACGCCCTCTCCGCCCTCTTCAAAATCGAGCCACAAGAACGGGATCTCAGGGAGTCTTGCTTGCAGGCGCTCGGCGCTAAGACCGACTTCCATCACCAGCACACCATCTTCGCTCAGGTACTGGCCTGCTTCCCGCAGGATCCGCAGCGGTATCGCCAGCCCGGCATCGGCACTCAACAGCGCACTGTCTGGCTCGTGCCGGTATTCCTCCGGCAATTGCTCCACCTCCTCGGCCGACACATACGGCGGATTGGAGACAATCAGCTCGTAGCGCTGGTCGACGCAGGCAAACAAATCAGATTGCAGCACCTGCACCCGGCCCGCCACGTCATGTAGCTGTATGTTCTCCTCAGCCAATGCCAGGCATTCCGGCGACAGATCTACCAGATCCACTTTCGCCTGTGGAAACTGCAATGCCGCTGCAATGCCAATACAACCACCCCCGGTACACAGATCCAGAATCCGGCGCGGCGTTTGCCGGAGCAATGGCTGAAAATCATTGACCAACAATTCGGCGATAGGAGAACGCGGAATAATCGCCCGGGGGTCACAATTAAAGCAGCGCCCGGCAAACCAGGCCTTGCCTACCAAATAGGCAATCGGGACATACTCTTCAATCCGCCTGGTCGCCAAGCCATCCAATTCGCTTTGCAGCGAGGCAGGGAGTGGGTCATCAACGCTGCTGATATTTCTGTCAAAATCGATATCGAGATAGCCGTACACCAAATAGACAGCTTCATCGAGCGCGTTGGCCGTACCGTGCCCATAAGCCAGCCGCGCCTCGGCGAAACGATGTGCCAGTTGTTCTATGTATTCTCTGACTTGCATAACGAATTCAAATCTCTGCTATATTCTGCTTTACCGCAATTCCTGCTTGTCGTACTTTAGCCGCCGGATTGCCTCACACTTTAGCTATTTATCACGTGATTATTATGGAAGACGACTTTTTAAACATCCTTCGCGCAATTGGCGAAGATCCCGAACGAGCGGGACTCAAAGACACGCCAACCCGCGCTGCCAATGCCATGCGCTTTCTGATGCAAGGCTATAGCATGGATATTGATGAAGTCATCAATAATGCCCTTTTCCCGTCAGATAACGATGAAATGGTGATAGTGAAGAATATTGAACTGTATTCCATGTGCGAGCACCATATGCTGCCATTTATTGGGAAGTGCCATGTCGCCTACATACCCAACGGCAAAGTTATTGGTCTATCAAAGATTGCCCGCATCGTTGACGTGTTTGCGCGCCGCCTGCAAATTCAGGAAAACCTCACGAACGAAATCGCGAGCTGCATCGTGGACAAGACTGGGGCGGTCGGCGCTGCAGTTATTATTGAAGCGCAACACATGTGCATGATGATGCGTGGCGTAGAGAAACAAAATTCGGTGATGACCACATCCTGTATGTTAGGGGCATTTCGAAGTAGCTCCAGCACCCGAAACGAGTTTCTGTCTCTGGTCGGATAGTCAGGGGTTAATAACCAACTCGATCCTGTCAGCGCAGTCGGCTATTTCACACGCTGGAGCCAATGGCCCTACGCCTTGAGCTTCCAGCCTGTTCCCTGCAATACCTCTGCGTATTAATTCCTGACGGACCAATTCAGCTCTTTGCGTGGAACGCTGTATCAACTGGTCGAGACTGGCATCGCCGGCCAAGTGTCCCACGACGAAAAAGCGCAGCTGACGATTACTTTGCAACAGCTCTATCACCGCTGACAAATCCGTGCTGTCGCTGAGACTGCCGTCCGCGGCAAACTGTACTCCCGGTACCGTCACCACACCACGTTGGTTCAAAGTTTCCAGCAGCTCCGGCGAGGCAATAGCTACTACACCACTACTCAGATCTTCCTCAACGATCTCCATGTAAGCGTAAATGCGCCGATTGGCACGGGTAATCACATACAAAGACAAATGCGCCGTTGCTGCGCCTTCCTCGCCAATTCGAAAGGCCGAGAAAAACTGATTACGCTCCGGACCATAGAGGATACGATTACTGAATATATCGTTGGCCCAGTAATTACTGCTCCCACAACCACGACTTGAACAAGAAAACAGCTCGGTAAAATCTTTGGCTTCGAATTGCGTCTGGAAGTAGTCATAGACTTCTTGCGACGTATATTGCTGCGGCACTTGATAGACTATCTTGGTGACATCGCCGCGCAACCGCAGCGAATTTTCAGGCACGACGACTTCTCTGTTGCGCTGCAAAGACCCCAACACCAGCCGATAATTGGCATTCTCTACTACCTCGATTTCCTCAAGGGTGGAATCCGGAAATCGACTCACCAGCGGGTGATCGCCAAGCATCGATGTGCTGCCCTGCGCCAATGCTACGTGTTGCCAAATGCCGAGTAGCAGCAGCGCAACAATGTTGATCAATAAACTGTTTCTCATAGACTTATGGGCTTAGTTTGTAGAGTAGTTCGCCACAACCAATGGCCACTTCTGATAATTCGAGGCAAATCAGATCACTGGTGCCGAAAATTATTCGATCCGTATAGGCCCCATCCAGCAGCAGATTGGTCAAATTGCTGACCAGAGGATTATGACTGACCAATAACACGGAATCATCCGATCTGCCGGCAAGTGCGCTCAATACAGTATGTGCGTCGGTATCAGGAGTGATAAGCGCCCAATCTTGAAACTGCAATTCAGGTAAAACCTGCTGAATATCAAGGCTGGTTTGTTGGGCCCGCACATAGGGGCTTACCAAAGCGGCAGTCACAACCGGTCGGCGCCCTGCCCACTGCGAGGCAACAGCCATATTTTGCTTGTGACCGTGTGGCGTTAACTGTCTGGCACTGTCGCTGGCACCCCGGTTTTCCGCCTCACCATGTCGTAACAAATAGAGAATCATAAACTACTGTTTGCAACGACTGGAACACACATTATGGATCAGTCTGATGCTGCCGAATCAGACTTCTTGTCGGCAGTCTCATCTGCGTTTGTGCCAGACGCATTTCCGGCCGCAGCTTCTTTATTGGTCTCTTTATTGGTCTCTCTATTCGCCTTTTTACTCGCGTCTCTAACAGCCTTCTTCTTGGCTGGAGATTTCCTGGCTACCGATTTTTTGGCCGCGGCTTTTTTACTGGCAGCAGGCTTGTCAGCCGATTTCCTGACCTCTGGCTTTTGGGAATCTGACTTGTTTGTTGCACTGCTCTCAGAAGAATCGTCCGGCTCGTCATCCCAGTCAACATCGGGGAATTCGGCAAAGGGAAATGGCCGCAGGTTGGAATTGTAAGTCAGAAAATCGATGATTTGTTTTATGTAGACCCCGAGTGCTTTGCCCAACTGCCGAAGATTGCGATTACTTTCTCCTGAAATCACAGAAAACAGCGCCTGCACGATAAGCAATACGGCGATAATAGGTGCCATGATCAAATAGAGCACCAATGCAAAGCCCACCATGAATATAATGCGAATCCACGCTGAAGGTTCACGGAGATTATCAACAATATCATCCAGTTCGTCCGACATAATTACTCCTCAGTCAGTGTTTTTTGATCTTTGGCAGCGAACTCAACATCAAGCGCCTGCTCACCCATCATCAGCGATGCAATAATGCTCTCAATGGAATCCTGCTCATAAATAATACGATACAGCCCGCTCGCTAGCGGCATATAGACACCTAGCTCATCAGCCTTTTCTTTGACTAACTTTACCGTGTTGACGCCCTCGGCTACCTGACCTACTTCAACCGTAGCTGCTTCAATGCTCTTGCCTGAACCCAGCGCCTGACCTATGCGAAAGTTGCGGCTCAGTGGTGTGGAGCAGGTCACAACCAGATCCCCTACGCCTGCCAGCCCCAAAAAGGTCATAGGATCTGCACCGAGCTCACGCCCAAAACGCGCCATCTCGGTAAGACTGCGTGTTACCAGCATACTATTGGTGTTATATCCCATACCGATCGCTGACGCCATGCCAGCAATAATGGCGTAAATATTCTTCAGCGAACCGCCCAGTTCGACGCCGAACATGTCATCGTTGGTATAGACACGAAATGTCGCCGACGCGAGAATCTCTTTGACACGTTCTCGCACATCTTCATGCGGGCTTGCTATAACCGTACCGGTCAGGTGCTTGAGTGCGATTTCCTTGGCGAGATTCGGCCCGCTCAACACACCGACCTTGGCCTTGGGAGATTCCTGTTGGAGAATTTGGCTCATGAGTAAAAATGTGCCCGGTTCTATACCTTTAGTGGTACTCACCAACATCGCACCTGGTGGAGCAAACTTCACTAATTTGCTGACCACTTCGCGAAATGACTTGCTCGGTACCGCCACAAAGATCACATCAGCGTCGGTAACAGCTTCAGCCATATCGGCTGTCACCATGACGCGTTCGTTTAACTGATATCCGGGTAAATAGTTGGCATTTTCCCGGGTACGGTTTACCTCGGCAGCCACGTCCGCACTTCGCATCCAGAATTCCACGATGTGCCCGTTATCAGCAATTATATTGGCGATGACGGTGCCAAAACTTCCACCGCCCATGACAGCTATTTTACTCACACTAGTTCCGCTTCGGTTGTTGACCGGTTCAAGTACTTGTTCAGTGGGTTGCTAGCATAACACGGTCCGTTGACTGGCCCGCCTATGTCTTACGAGGGAATTGTCTGGTTTTTCCTGCATACAACAACAGTTAACGGCCAGCTCACGGTTTTTTGCACCCCTTCAGACCAGTGCGGTTGTAACTGTTTTACCAGCTCGGGGATCGGGTCATGTCCCGTGGCCTCTTGATAGCGACGCGTGGCAGACCACGAAGCGAGATACTGACAAAGCTGCGTGCAACTCCAGTCTCTGCTCATGGTGAACTCTGGAACCGCCAACTTTTCATAGGGAAATTCAATGGCTTGATATTTGCTGGCCACCAACTCTCTTTCCGGCGGCCAGTAAGTACCCACGACATTTCGATAGTAGTGCTCAACCTGGACATCTATAGACGGCGCAATATGACAAACGTCATAGCTCCACACTGCAAGTATCCCTTTGTTTCGCAACACCCGATCTACGGCAGCGAAAAAATCGCCGATATTAAACCAGTGTAAGGCCTGGGCAACCGTCACCAGATCAACTGAACTATCAGCAAAAGGAGGCTGCTCGGCAAGAAACTGGGAGTATTGTATTTTGTCATGCGGGACCGCTTGAGCAATCTGTTGCGCGCTGGCATCACTGGCAACAACGCGAGCAAATCCAGCGGCTAGCGGAATGGCAACCTGACCGTTACCCGTCGCACAATCCCAGGCCAGTTCCTTGTGCTGACATTGCCCTGTTAGCCAATCGATCAGAGCGGGTGGGTAATCCGGGCGTGCAAACGCATAGTCTGCAGCATGTGCCGAAAAGTGATCCTGAAAGGCCATTCAACCTCCCGATGAAAATGCATGGGCGTGGAACGGTGGAACGCGCTAGCCCATCAAACTGGCAGCAGACTCCAGTAATGTCATCACTGGTGCAGGATAGACTCCTAACACAACCAGTAACAAGAAGAGTATGGCGAGTACGCCATAGGAAGTGAGACTTTCGATACCAGCCTCTTTATAAGCCACCTGTTCTTTGATTGGCATCAACATGCGGAAAACAATACGCAAGTAGTAATAAAGCCCTATACCACTACCTAGCACCAGGGTGCCGAGCAATACCCACAAACCAGACTCAACACCGGCAAAAAAGACATAGAACTTACCGATAAAGCCGACTGTTAGCGGTATACCCGCAAGCGATAGCAGCATCGCGGTAAATATGGCCGCCAGCCAGGGCTGACGCCAGAATAATCCACGATAATCATGTATCACATCGAATTCTTTTTGACTCGACGACACAACCGAAGCCACGCCAAATGCACCCAAGGTCATAATCACATAGGCCAACAAATAGAAGCTCACCGCCTCAATACTCAACGAACCCTCGACAAAGTAACTGGCGATCAGGGCAATCAACAAATACCCCATGTGTGCTATCGACGAGTAAGCCAGTATGCGTTTCAAATTATTCTGCAATAGCGCCAGCAAATTACCGATCAGCATGGACGCCATCGCCAGTAAACCAACCACGCTGAGCACCGATGCGATCGACAAGGCATCGGTTATCTCGATGAAACGCACCAGGGCTACAAACATGGCCGCTTTACCCACCGTGGCAAGGTAGGCCGTTGCCGGTAATGGCGCACCTTCATAGACATCTGGTGTCCATAAGTGAAATGGCGCCAAAGACAATTTAAAAGCAATGCCAGAGAGCAGGAATAGCACCCCGACTGTACTCAACCATGAGCCCGAGGCAACTGCTAGCCCAGCCGAATTTTCACTAAGCGAAGAAAATGCCAGAGTCCCTGTATGACCATAGAGCAAGGCCATGCCAAACAACATAATTGCCGACGCCGCCGCCGAGAGCACCAGATATTTGACTGCTGCTTCCAGTGGATACTTGCTCACGTCCCGGCAATGCAACGGATAGGCAATCATGCCATACAGAGCCATGCTCATGGTTTCCAGACCTAACAGCAGGCTTACGAAATGATTACTACTTACCATCACCAGCCCACCGATAGTTGCCAGACCGATCAGTAAAAAGAATTCCTCGCGATGATCCCCGAGCGTGTACAAATACGGAAAACTCAGGATGGCGATAAACAGCCCTGCAATACAGACCACGAATGAAAAGAACAGACTGAATTTGTCGATGATCAAGAGCGGGGTAATCTGGCTATTGGTATCTGGCATCAACACCAGTGCAGCAATTGCTGCGGTAATCAACCCGATTATTGTTATCGCCGCAGTCAACGCGTAATGGCGGCGAATGCCAATCATCAACATCGCGATTACCACTGTACCGGTAGACAGTAGAATCGGTAGTAAGGGGATCAGATCGGACCAAGTCATTGTCATTGTCATAACCTACCCCCTACCCAGCGCTGCAAACAGTTCACTGGATGATGACAACAATCCATCGAGTACTGGTTCAGACAGCGCAAGAAACGATTGCGGATAAAGCCCCATCCATATCAGACCCAACATCATCAAGATGAAATAGCACATTTCGCGGCGATCCAGATCAAGTAACTGACCTTGCTGATCGCTGTCGCCTGTAAATGCACCGTGAAAAACTTTCTGGATGACCCACAATGAATAGACAGAGGCCAACACAAGCCCCAGAGCCGATATGGTGGTCAGCGTGATGTTGGCCTGGAAGGCTCCGAGCAAGGCAAGAAACTCACCGACGAAATTACCCAGCCCCGGCATACCCAGGGCGGCAATAGAAAAGAACAAGGCTACTACTGACATGCGCGGCACTTGCGCCCAGAAGCCCCCCATCGCTGCCATGCTGCGAGTGTGAATGCGATGCTGCAGACCACCGGCTAACATGAAGAGTGCCGCCGCGCTCAAGCCGTGCGCCAGCATTGTCATAATCGCGCCTTGCAAGGCCTGTTCGTTCCAGGCAAACACACCAAGCGTCACAAAGCCCATATGGCTGACGCTGGTATAGGCAATCAAACGTTTGAGGTCGTCTTGGCCAAATGCCACTTTGGCACAATACACAATAGAGATCGCAGCCAGCGTCATGGCAATAGGGGCAAACTCCATGGCCGCCTCGGGAAACAACGGCACTGTAAAGCGAATCAGGCCATAGGCACCGGTCTTGAGCAGAATCCCTGCCAGTATCACACTACCGGCAGTAGGTGCCTGACTGTGGGCATCCGGCAGCCAGGAATGAAACGGTACACTGGGCAGCTTCGTGGCAAAGCCGACAAAAAAGCCCAACATGAGCCAATAGCCGAGCGCCCCACTCGTCTCGACATTCAGCAAGTCTTCATAGCGGAAACTGAAGGCACCAAATTGTGAATAGTGCAGATAGGCCATGACCAGAATGGCGATCAGCATGAGTAAACCGGAAACCTGCGTGAAGATAAAAAACTTCATCGCCGCATACTGCTTATTCTCATGCCCCCATATCGCAATGATGAAGTACATGGGAATGAGCATGACTTCCCAGAAAAAGAAGAACAGGAACAAATCCAGCGCCGTGAAGACACCCACCACACCGGCCAGCGTCCACAATAAATTAAAATAGAAGAAACCGGTTCGCTCAGTTATTTCAGTCCAGGCGGAACCGACCGCAATCACACCAAGAAAGGCAGTCAGCAATATCAGCAGCAGACTGAGACCATCAACGGCAAAGTAAATCGTAATGCCAAAGCGCGCTATCCAGTCAGCAGTGAAGCTGACCAGCCAGGCACCATCCGCATCAGCGCCGAGCAAGGTAAGCATAACCAGAAAATCGAGAATAACCGCCAGTAGCGCTACCAGTCTTGGCAAACGAGGATCAATAATTTCCGCAAGCCAGGCCAATACGCCACCGAAAAACAGGATTGATATCAGGAGTACAATAATCACAGCAACACTCCCAAAGTCATCAGCAACACCAGACCAAATATCAACGAAGCCGCGTACCAGCCAAGCATGCCATTCTGCAGTTTGGCCAACAGACCATGACCGGCGCGACTGAGGGTCACTACCAGGCCATAGCACTGATCGATAATATCCAGACGATTCAGTTTAGCCAGATAAACAAAGGGGCGAACGAATAGCGTGTTATACAGCGCATCCATCCCCCAATGAGAGAACCAGAACTTATGCAGGGCCGCTGCCAATGGATTGGCCATGAGCTTGTCAGCCGACAACTGCCGCCCACCGTAGAATAAATAGGCGACCAAAATGCCAAGCAGCGGTACCGCGATCATGATGCCGTGGATGAGTCCGCTGACGTGATGCTCTTCGTGGGCCTCACCGTGATTGAACACGCTCTCGACCGGGATGTGGATAAACCCACCAAGCAAAGACAGCACCATTAAAATAAACAGTGGCCCGGCCATGTTCCAGCCTGCCACTTCCTTGTCATCGTGATGGGCCTGACTCTCACCAAAAAACACCACAAAGACCAACCGAAAACTGTAAATCCCCGTAAAGAACGCACCGACGACACCGCCCAGCCATAACCAGGTTCCCGGTCCTTCCAGCGCCAGCGCGCCGAGCAATATTTCATCCTTGCTGAAAAAGCCGGAGGTAAACGGAAAAGCCGCCAGTGCCAACGAGCCGATCAGGAATGAATAAAAAGCAACGGGAAGCTGTTTGCGTTTGCCACCCATTTTGAAAATATCGTGTTCGTGATGCAGGCTTAAAATCACTGTACCAGCGCCGAGAAACAACAAGGCTTTGAAGAAGGCATGCGTCATCAGGTGAAAGACAGACGCGGACCACGCCCCTACACCCAGGCCGAGAAACATGTAACCAATCTGACTAATGGTTGAATAGGCCAATATGCGCTTGATGTCGTGCTGCGTCATCGCCGTAAAACCGGCCATGAGCAATGTTGCCAGACCGATCCATGCCACTAACAATTGCACGGTGGGCGCTAGCTCAAAAAGAATATGGGTACGGGCAATAAGGTAGACACCCGCAGTGACCATGGTGGCAGCATGGATTAGCGCGCTGATTGGTGTTGGCCCGGCCATGGCATCTGGTAGCCAGGTTTGCAACGGTAGCTGAGCAGACTTACCTACTGCACCACCGAGCAGCAACAATGCCGCAGCTACAGCCACGCCAGAACCGCTTGTCCAGTTGGCCTCGGCTGCCCCCATCAGATCCTGAATGTTCAACGTGCCCAGCTGTGCAAACAACAGAAACAAGCCGAGTGCCATCGATGTGTCACCAACGCGGGTAACCACAAATGCCTTGCGCGCGGCTGCGCCGTTGGCCGGGTTGTCATACCAAAAACCTATCAACAAATAACTGCACAGACCAACTCCTTCCCAACCCAGATAGAGAAGCACGAGGTTGTCCGCCAGCACCAGCATCAGCATCGAGGCAACAAACAAGTTCATATAAGAGAAGAACCGGCTGTAACTGGGGTCGTCGATCATAAAGCCGGTGGAGTACAGATGAATCAGAAAGCCCACGCCTGTGATAATAAGCATCATCACCAGCGACAAACCATCCAGATAGAAAGTGAAGCCCGGCGTGAACTGGCCAACGGACATCCACGTCCAGGCTGTCATGCTATAGAATTCTGCGCCACTGTTCAGGAACTCAACGGCGATCAACGCCGCGACTAAAAAGGACAAACCGATTGAGCCGGCACCGACTAGCGCCACCACTTTTTTCGAAAGCTGGCCACTACTCAATACCAGAATGAGAAAACCCAGTAATGGGAACGTCGGCAGGAGCCAGATTAAATCAAGCATAGCCACCTACCCTTTCATCTGACTGAGCACGTTGATGTCCACGGTGTGGAATCGACGATAAATTTGAATAATCAAGCCCAGGCCTACAGCAACCTCGGCCGCAGCCAGTGTCAGAATCATGAGAAACATGACCTGACCATCAGCATTCCCCCAGCGCGCAGCGCCGACGATAAAAGCCAGGCCGCAAGCATTGAGCATGACTTCGAGTGACATCAATACGAAGACAATATTGCGCCGCGTCAGAACGCCGACAATACCCAGACAAAATAAAATGCCGGCAACTATCAGTCCATGTTCGAAAGGTATCGGGCTCATGAGATCGTCTTTTTTCTCTTTATTGTTATTACTGTCATAGGATCACTACGGTTATTTTTTGGCCAGATGGTAGGCAGACACCAGTCCCGCCAGAAGCAGAATCGAGGCCAGCTCCACAGCCAGCACATAAGGGCCGAACAGCAAGCCACTCACCGCCATCACATCAATGCGTTGACCACTCAGGTCCTGATCAATCTGCGCGAACACGCTCAGCAATTGCACTAACAGCAATCCCGCCATGACGCCCGGCGCTATCCAGCCTCTGGCACTCAACCAGGACTTTTCCTGATCGCGGGTATGCTGCCCCATATTGAGCATCATGATGACAAACAGAAACAGCACCATAATCGCACCTGCGTAAACAATCGCCTCAAGTACTGCCGCAAACGGTGCACCCAACACATAAAAAATCACCGCCACGGCAAGCAGGGAGAGAATCAGGTAAATCAAGGCATGCACGATATTGGTCTGCAGAATGACACACAGCGTAGAGATAATGGCGATAGCCGATGCAAGATAAAACAAGATTGTCATGGCATCAGGCTCCTCACATCGATTGGCTTGGCTTCGTTCAATGCCTCACCCTTGTCCTTGTCCTTGATCGACATACCGGCAACACGATAAAAATTGTAGTCGTGATATTTGCCAGTGCCATCGATTAACAAATCCTGTTTTTCCCAGACCATGTCCTGACGTTTGTACTCGGCCATTTCAAAATCCGGCGTTAGCTGAATCGCATGAGTTGGGCACGCCTCTTCGCAAAACCCGCACATGATGCAACGACTGAAATTGATGCGGAAAAATTCCGGGTACCAGCGGCCATCGTCTTTCTCGGCTTTCTGCAAGGCGATACAGTCAACAGGACAAGCCACCGCACACAGATTGCACGCAACACAGCGTTCTTCGCCATCCGGATCACGGCTGAGAATAATGCGCCCACGCCAGCGCGGGAACATATAGGGCTGCTCGTCTGGGTACTCCACCGTGTCGGTCTTGACAAACAAGTGCCTGAATACGGTCCAGAGTGTAACGACCTGGCTTATGAGTGTATCTTGAATCAGCTTAAGCATATGCGACGTCGATCAGTTACTGTGAATTAAGAATAATGGCGCCTGTCACTAACAAATTGATAAGTGACAGGGGCAACAGAAATAACCAGCCATAACTCATGAGCTGGTCGTATCGCGGACGTGGTATGGCCGCCCTGAGCAAAATAAAGAAGGCAATAAAGGCAAAGGCCTTGATTGCAAACCAGAATACCGGCGGCAAGAATGCCGGCCCGTACCAACCACCGAAAAACAGCACGGTAATCAGTGACGAGATGAGTACCAGACCCAAATACTCACCAACAAAAAACATGCCGAACTTCATACCTGAGTATTCCGTGTGATAACCGGCACAGATTTCCTGCTCGGCTTCGGGAATATCAAACGGCAGACGATGACTTTCAGCCACACCCGCGATCAGAAAAATAACAAAGCCGACAAATTGTGGAAGCACGTACCACATGTCTTCTTGAGCCAGAACGATTTCGCGCAGATTGAAACTCCCGGACAACGCGACGACACCTAGCAGAGAAATCCCCATAAACACTTCATAGCTGACCATTTGCGCCGCGGCTCGCAAACTGCCCAGCAAAGCGTACTTGTTATCCGAGGAAAGACCGCCCAGCATGACGCTATAAGCCCCCAATGAGGCCATGGCCAAAACGAACAACACACCAATATTGGAATCAACGATTCCCAGGTTAGGCGCGAATGGCACCACGGCAAAACTGAGCAGGATAACCGTCATGATGATGGCGGGGGCCAACACAAAACTGAACTTGTCCGCGAAAGGCGGCGTCCAGTCTTCCTTGGTAAAAATCTTGATCATGTCGGCCACGACCTGAAACAAGCCGAATGGCCCAACACGATTCGGGCCCAGTCGGTCTTGCCAGAAACCCAGCAACCGTCGTTCAACCCAGATCAGCATGGCAGCAACGCCAATGACAGTGCCGAGTATCAGTCCAATTGTCAGAGCTGAGCCGATTTCCAGTGTCATGGCCTAGTACCCTTCCTCGTAAAAATCACTCACGATCAAACCCTTGATTCCCGTGCCGCCAGCCTTGTTGCCAGCAGACTGCAATTGCACGGTCTCCTCAAGTTCATGCGGGTTGATGTCATTGTCGCCTGGATATAGCGCGGCAGTGCCGGGCTTCATTTGACTGCGAATACAGACCGAGGCAATGGCACCGTTACCATTCAGGCTTACTTGATCACCCTGCTGCAAGGAAAGTGTTTGCGCATCCTGCGGCGAGATACTGATATAGGCCGAGGTCATGCGTTCACGAATCGCTTTTGTCTTTGCGCTTAATTCGTCACTACCAAAAATCTGGAATGCCGGGCTCAAGGCCAGACCATCACCGACCGCTCTTCTGTTAGCCGACACATCTGTGAAGTAGGCTCCCGAATTAGCGACACGTTTGATAAGCAGAATCCCGGTATCCCCCTGCTTCAATTCACCATTCACCTCTTCCTGAAATTTGCTGATCGACTGATTGGAGTTCCAGCCAGGTGACCAGGCGGCGCCCAGAACGCTGGCATTTTTTTGTGTCGAGATGCCTTCCATGGAAAAGGCCAGAACCGACTGATCATCCACCGCCTGTTTCGGTTCGTGGACATTGAGATTGGCCTTCATCGCTGTGCGACCACTATAACGATGCGATTGTCTTGGTATTTTCATGCCGCCGACAAACTGTGCAGTATCCGGCAACACTTCCGGCAATTGCGCGAACTGTTGTAAATCTCCGGCACAGTCAGCCACTAAATCATTGATTTGCACTACAGACGCATCAGACAACCAGCGCCAGGCAGGTTGTGCGGCACTGTGATTGCGATGCACCTGATAACTCAATTGGACACGCCCTTCGTAGTTAACAAAAGTCGACTCTTGTTCGGAAAACGTTGTTACAGGAAATACATAATGGGCTTTGGCTGTCGTGTCAGTCGGCAGTACATCCAGCACTAAAGATGACTCCAACTTGGCAAACGCGGAATCGACTTGCGCTCGACTGGCCCGGCGATACAAATCGTTCTCAAGCACAATTGCCTTGGTCGCTACGCTGTTGCTGATTTTTGTTAAAGCCGCACCAAGCGATTGACCTTCATTGGTCATCATCGTGAGCCCCATGCTGTTAACTTCCGGCATCAGGGTACATAACGCTGTTGGCGCCTGGCGTTTTTCGTGCAAGGCTCTGGCGATATTGGCTGCGGCTTGCACCAGGCCGACATTGCCATTGCTGCTACCGACAATAATCAGCGGATTCTCAGCTTGCGACAGTTGCTCGGCAATCTTGCCAGCCAGCGCTGCATCGATCGAATCGGTGCCCGCTGCTGCCGGCGCTTGCGCAGACAGCTTATTGGCGATAGCACAGCCCATCGCTACCTGACCAGACAAGCTATCGATATATTTGTCAGCGGCGATATCATCCAGTCGCGTGGCATAGCTGCTAACAATACTTAGCGGGCTTAGATCGTATTGCGCCAATTCACGTACAGCTGCATCTTGCCAGGCTGGAATGTTGTTCGCTGCTGCGAGCGACTTGGCTTTGTTTCTTACCGCTTGACGCAGTGCCAATGCAACACGTGGCGCGGTGTTAGTGATATCTTCACCGAGCACGAGAATGGCGTCGGCTTTTTCGATGTCTTTGATACCCGGATTGCAAAATGCTGAATCTTGCGCCAACTCGAGCATCAGGTGGTTACAGGCATTCTCGGCATCGGCTACACCGCTGTAAAAGTTCTCCGCACCGACCAGACGCCGCAATGCATAGTTGGCCTCATTGCTTGCCCGTGGCGAACCAATACCAATGACACCTTCACCTGTAAACTGGGCAATAACTTCAGCCGCCTGACCCACAGGTAAACTCTCGGCTCTCCCATTGACTGTGACGGCAGGTTCTTTAAGACGCTCTTCAGAATTCACATAACCAAAACCGAAGCGCCCTCTGTCGCACAGGAAATAACCGTTTACTTCACTATTGTAGCGATTCACAACCCGGCGCAATTGTCCGTAGCGTTCTCCTGGAGTGGTATTACATCCGACGGCGCAACCTGTGCAGACACTTGGCGCGGTTTGCAAATCCCATTTCCGCGAATAGTGCTCGCTGAACACTTTGTCAGTAAAGACACCTGTTGGACAAACCTCCACGAGGTTGCCCGAAAATTCGCTTTCTAAAACCCCTTCTTCATGACGGCCAAAATAGACGTGATGATGAGAAGCTTGAGCGGCCAGATCAGTGCCACCAGCATAATCGTCGTAATAACGGACACAGCGATAACAGGCGATACAACGATTCATCTCATGGCTGATAAACGGCCCTAGATACTGATTGTTATGGGTACGTTTCTTCTTGTCGTAACGGCGATAGTTGTGCCCGGACATCACCGTCATGTCTTGAAGGTGACACTCGCCACCCTCTTCACAGACTGGACAGTCATGCGGGTGATTGATCATCAAGCTTTCGATGACGCGCTCACGCATCAATTTGGCCTGCTCATCGCTAATGGAAATAATACTGCCGTCGCTGGCTGGCGTCATGCAGGCCATGACCACCATGCCTTTGTCATCATCGGCATCTTTATATTGTTTTACTGCACACTGGCGGCAGGCACCAACAGAACCCATGCAGGGATGCCAGCAAAAATAGGGCAAGTCGAGACCCTGCGACAAGCATTCTTGCAGCAGATTGTTATCAGGGTTGGCTTCGTACTCTACCCCGTCAACAATAATTTTAGCCATTACTCAATCTTCCTCTACTTCGGTCAACTCAGTGATTGTATGGACAGCAACGCTCGTCAATATGACGTTTGAAGTCGTCTGCAAAATATTTCAATCCACTTCCCAGCGGTGCCGTCGCACCGGGCGCCAGAGCACAAAATGTTTTACCCGGCCCCATGTAATCAACATGGTCGTGAAGAATCTGTAAATCTTTTTCTTTACCGGCACCACTTTCCAATTCTTTGAAAATCGCATCGACCCACGGCAATCCGTCACGACAAGGTGTACAGAAACCGCAAGACTCGTGCGAGAAGAAAGTCATCAGATTGCCGATCATGCCAACCGGACAAGTCTGATCATCCAGCACAATCATCGTGCCAGTCGCCAGACGACTGCCGACTTTGGCGATCTCATCATAATCAAGCAGCAAATCCAGATGTTCCGGCAACATGAAATCAGTGGAACCACCACCCGGTAAAAAGCCGCGCAGACTCAAACCATCCTGCATACCGCCGGCCTTGCCTTCGAGTAGTTCGCGAATAGGTGTGCCCAATGGCATTTCCCAGCAACCTGGATTCTTGACGCGTCCACTGACACCGAACAACTTCGTTCCATGGTCTTTGCCTTTGGTGAGTCCGTGGTACCAGTCAATGCCATAGCGCATGATGCCAGGCAGGTTGCAGATGGTTTCTACATTATTAACAATCGTTGGCTTGCCCCATAGACCGCTGACTTGCGGAAATGGCGGCTTGGCTCGGGGATTGGCACGCTTGCCTTCCAATGCATTCAGTAAGGCCGTTTCTTCACCGCAGATATAGCGCCCGGCACTGGTATGAAGAATGATATTCAGATCAAACCCGGTACCGGCAATATTGGTCCCAAGAAAGCCGCGTTCTTTGGCTTCGTTGATGGCTTTTTGCAGGGCTTTCTCAGCCACCTTGTACTCGCCACGCAAGAAGATATAGCCAACAGACGCACCTATGGCATAGGCAGCGATAATCATGCCTTCAATTAACAGGTGCGGATCACCTTCCATCAAGAGTCGATCCTTGAAAGTACCGGGCTCCATTTCGTCAGCGTTCACAACCAGATATTTTTGCTTGGCTGAGTTCTCACCCTGCGGCACAAAACTCCACTTCAGCCCAGTGGGGAAACCGGCGCCACCGCGCCCCTTCAAGCCACTGTCTTTGACTTGTTGCATCACATCACCAGGATTCAAGCCGGCGGCGATGTTCTTGATACTCTGATAGCCATCAGCTGCCTCGTATTCAGTCAGACTGAATGGCGCGCGGCTCATATCAATATTTTTTGTCAGCGGATTAGTAACCACTTCGTTGTTCAATCCTGTTTCTGATAGTTGGCGATAATTTCATCAATTTTTTCAAAGTCGAGTCGGCGATGCAGGTCGTCTCCGACCATCATGACCGGGGCGTTATCACAATCCCCAAGACATGGCACTGGCAGCAGCGTAAACGCGTTATCCGCCGTCGTCTCACCAAAGTCGATACCGAGTCGATCGCCAATATGGCGCTTCATCTTGTCGCAGCCGGTAATCCAGCAACTCACGCTATTGCAAAAAAGAATCACGTTCTTACCGACCGGTTGTCGATAGACGAGATTAAAAAACGTGGCAACACCTTCTAGATCTGCCACCGGAATGGCCAGATACTTGGCGATAGCGAGCAGACTCTCATCCGAGACCCAACCCTGATGCTTCTGGATTATCTTTAATGCTTCAAGACCCACCGCCTTCTTGTCTGGATATAGCTCCATTTCGTGCTCAATCTCGGCAATCTCTTCCGGCGTCAGTTTGCGAGCCCGTTTGGCATTACTGACAATCACATTGACGTTGTCTGACATTCCTACTTCACTCATCGATCCACATCCGCCATCACGAAATCAATACTGGCAATAATCGCAATCAAGTCCGGCACCATGAATCCGCGACTAATCTCTGGAATCATCTGCAAGTGTGCAAATGAAGGAGTCCGAATACGCGTGCGATACGAGGTGGTGCTGCCATCACTCACCAAATAATAACTATTGATGCCCTTGGTTGCTTCGATTGACATGGTCACTTCTTCTGGCGGCACAACCGGCCCCCAACTCACACTCAGGAAGTGATTAATCAGCGTTTCAATATCATGCAAACCTTCTTTCCGGCGTGGCGGGGTCGTCAATGGATGATCAGACTTCACCTCACCTGCGGGCATGTTTTCCATACACTGTTTGATAATGCGCAAGCTCTGGCGCATTTCTTCAACACGCACGGCGCAGCGGTCATAGCAATCGCCATTCACTGCGATAGGCACATCAAATTCAAAATTTTCATAGCCGCTGTAAGGGCGTTGCTTGCGAAAATCCCACTCCAGACCCGTCGCACGTAAACCGGCACCAGTGACACCCCAGTCCAGTGCTTCGTTGGTGTTGTAGCTGCCGACGCCTTGCGTACGACGTTTGACGATACCGTTATCCATGACCATGCGATCGTATTCGTCGAGGCGTGGTGGCATAAACTCCAGCAATTCCTTGATGCGTTTGTCCCAACCAGCCGGCAGATCCTGCGCCACACCACCAATTCGAAACCAGCCTGGATGCATACGCGCACCACAGATCGACTCGATGATATTGAAGATGCGTTCACGCTCAACAAACATGTAGAAGATAGGTGACAGTTGTCCCACGTCTTGCGCAAACGTGCCGTAGAACAGTAAATGACTGCAAATTCGAAACATTTCGGCGAGCATGACCCGAATAGTCTTGGCGCGAGCTGGCACTTCAATGCCCGCCATCTTTTCAACCGCCATCACATACGGCAGGTTGTTCATCACGCCGCCAAGGTAGTCGATACGATCGGTATAGGGGATATAGGTGTGCCATGACTGGCGCTCCCCCATTTTTTCTGCACCGCGGTGGTGGTAACCGATATCAGGCACCGCATCTACCAGAATCTCGCCGTCCAATTGCAGAGCGATACGGAATGCACCATGAACACTGGGATGGTTTGGCCCGAGGTTTAAGAACATGAACTCGGAGTTATCCGACTGCCGCTTCATCCCCCACTCTTCGGGTTTGAATAACAAGGCTTCCTGTTCAATGGCTTCCTGTTCATCGCTTAGCGAGAAAGGCTCCATTTCGGTTGCCCGCGCCGGATGTTCTTTACGCAGTGCGTGACCTTTCCATGTTGGCGGCAGCACAATGCGGTACAAATTCGGATGGCCTTCGAATTTGATACCAAACATGTCCCAGGTTTCACGCTCGTACCAATTGGCATTGGGCCAGAGCTCGATCACGGTCGGCAATTGCAGATCGGCATCCTGCAGAGGCACTTTGACGCGCACATCACAATTGCCGCTGAATGACATCAGGTGATACACGACAGTGAATTCACTGGCCGGTTGTCCGTCTCTGTGCACCCTGACCCGCTCATCGATGGCGGTAAGATCAAACAGCATTTCAAAGTGCGGCGTGGTTTCCTCGTGCAAGTAGCGTAACAAGGCTTTGGCATCGGCCCGATCAACCCAGACCGTGGGTATGCCGTCGCAAGTTGACTGCTCGGCAAGAATTTTGCCGGCAAAGCGCTCTCGCACCTGCTGCAGCAGTGCGCTTGAAGCTTGCGAGTCCATGTTGTGTTCAGCCACTTGCATAGTCTGAGTTTTACCTGATATGTGCCGTTAAATTATTGATATTATTATATTTTATGTGTCATCCGGAGAGCGCAGCTCGGTAGCCGCAATCCGGTCTGCCCTACGCGTGTCGCGTTGCACAGGTGTCGCCTCTTTCTGAATAATGCCTTGCTCATTGATTACCCAACTCAGCGGTCGTCGTTCGCGGCCGATCTGTTCCTGCAGGAGAATCAAGCCTTGCAGCAAGGCTTCCGGACGTGGCGGACAGCCTGACACATAGACATCAACGGGCAGAAACTTGTCGACGCCCTGCACGACGGAATAGATGTCGTACATGCCACCCGAGTTTGCACAGGAGCCCATGGAAATCACCCATTTCGGCTCGAGTAATTGGTCATAAAGCAGTCGAACGACTGGCGCCATCTTGCGAAACACAGTTCCGGCGATCACAATCATGTCAGCCTGGCGCGGCGTTCCGCGGATTACTTCCGACCCGAATCTCGCCAGGTCATGACGGCTTGTAAAGGCAGTGGCCATTTCCACGTAGCAACAGGAAAGCCCGAAATTAAAGGGCCAGATAGAATTCTTTCTGCCCCATGACACCATGTCCTCAAGCTTGACCATCATGACGTTGCGACGGATAAAATCATCAACTTCGCTGCCTCCGGGTTGCGGAGATGTAGCTTCGTCGACCGACTGCAGTTGCCAATTCATAGCCTGAATTCCTTCTTGTTAACCACGCCACCGGGGCCGGCCATGGTTTTGAGTTCTCGCCGCTGAGTCTGCGTACGCCAGTCGAGCGCACCGATACGCCACAGGTAGAAAAGCGCCACGACAAGAATGAATATAAAAACGGAAATTTCGATAAAACCCGGCCAGCCGGCTTCACGCACAGCAACAGCCCAGGCAAACAGGAAGACGACTTCCAGATCGAAAATGATGAAAAGTATTGCGGTAAGGTAGAAATGAACAGAAATCCGGAACTGGGCGCTGCCCACAGAAATAATGCCGGATTCGAATGGCGTGTTTTTGTATTTGCGATTGATTCGCTGCCCGAGGAAATAGGACAGGCCAAGCATAGTAACTACCACCGCCAAAACCAAAGCGGTATAGAACAGGAATGGCCTTAGGCCATCAAATACTGCCTGTGCTGACTCCAAGTCCGACTCCAGATATCTCGAATCGTTTACATGGAAGGCGTGGCGATCCAATAACTGTACTGCGGCGTCCCTGACTCGCTGGCGAGCTGGGCAACCATCTCAGGTATTACTTCAGAATCTGACAAACCCTCTTCATAAACGTGTTAACAAACTCAGCCTATAACCGTACCGCAAAATCAGGCGTGACGCATGCAATGCACCCCAAATCCCGGGCAAACTAGACGGGGATTTTCGGGAAGACAATTGTCGGGAGTTAGAGATGGGCCGTTGGAGACTCTGGCCACTCATACTTTCTGGATAGATAGACGCGCTCTGCTTCGCAGATAAGCAATCATGCGAATCAAGCAGGCTGACTTGTGTTTGTCTGTCTATACCCATGAGGTTTCCACACTACGTATGGAGCCCAATAAGCTGCTATTCGCACCCTCTGAACTACAAACTGCTGCAAATTACTAACAGTCTGGCGACGAGTCGCGAAAGATCAGAGTGTTGTGAATTTCAGATTAAAGAGTACGGCTCTTTTATTATCTTTGCTGACGCTTTGAGTTCAAAACAATCAGCAATTTATTGTGCCAAGACTTCTGCGCTGTATCGACCGAATCATACGGCTTCAACGCGTTAGCATAGTTACATGGATGGATCGGTTTTAGCAAGTATTTTGTCCGGGACAGCAATGGGCAGCTATCGACTCACACGGCAGACGCACGAGAACGCGATCTGTACCAGATAGCTGGCTTCACTCCACTCACTAGTCAGCGAGTGGCCTGCACTTCCTTCCAGTTTTCGTAGTACTCCAGGCTCACCATTTCATTGAGTTGCTGCAGTTCTTCGGTGGCTTGCTGGAGGTTGGCGCGCATCACATCCCCGACCGAGAGAATGCCGATGTAGTCACCACCCTCTTCAATCAACAGATGACGAATTCGGCGTCCGAGAAACTTATCATAAAGTTGGTAAGCCGTGTCATTGACGTTTGCAGAAATGAGATTGACGCTCATATTGTCACTCAGGCGTGCTGTTTTGGGGTCAAAACCTTCTTCGAGCGCTCTGAACATCAGATCACGCTCTGTCCAGATCCCGACAATTTTGTCGTCCTCGACAACGACAATCGCACCCACTTTGTTTTGGGTCATGATTGTCAGCGCTTGATAAACTGTTGCATCGGAACTGGCCGTAACCAGATGACCACCTTTTTCTTGCAAGATATCTTTGGCAGTTCTTTTCATTATTGTCTCCTGACCGAGGGCTCGAAGATGGGGTGGTACTGGAAATCAGCGCGCCCCTTTGACTTCAAACTACCCGCCAATCGGCTTATTGGCAAGCACTGTTGGCGCTGACTACTCGCCAGTTCGTCTCAGAATACCCGGTTCAGACCATCCAGTGCCGCAGTGCGATACGCCTCGGCCATGGTTGGGTAATTGAAGGTCGTGGTGAGGAAATATTTCATGCTATTGGCCTCACCTTTCTGGCGCATGATCGCCTGGCCGATGTGGACAATTTCCGAAGCCTGGTCACCAAAGCAATGGATTCCTAAAATTTCCAGGGTTTCGAAGTGGAAGATCAGCTTGAGCATACCGACCTGTTCGCCGGTGATTTGGGCGCGGGCCGTATTCTTGAAAAATGCTTTGCCTACTTCATAAGGGATTTTCTCGGCGGTCAGCTCCGCCTCTGTCCGGCCCAGCGTGCTAATTTCCGGTATCGTATAAATCCCGGTAGCAACTTCTTCTACAGGATAGCACTGCTCTGGCGCCACGATGGCATTGCTGGCGGCACGGCCTTGATCATAGGCTGCGCCGGCCAGTGCCGGCCAACCCACCACATCACCGGCGGCGTAGATGTTTTGGACATTAGTCTGGTACTGTTTGTTGACCGTTAGCTGACCTCGGCCATTAGGTTTCAAGCCAATTGCCTCGAGCCCCATGCCTTGCGTGTTACCGGTACGGCCATTCGCCCAAAGCACGATGTCACTTTTGATTTTCTTCCCTGACTGTAAGTACGTAACGATATGATCATCGTGATATTCGATTTTTTCATAACGTTCGTTATGGCGGCTGCGAACCCCCAAATTACGAAGATGATAAGTCAATGCATCGCTTATCTCCGTATCAAGAAAATCCAGCAGACTATTGTTAGGGTTGATCATCTCCACCTTGTATCCAAGCCCACCGAAAATAGATGCGTATTCACAGCCAATAACGCCCGCACCTATGACTGTGACCTTGCGTGGGGAGTGATCCAGATCGAGAATCGTGTCGCTGTCGAAGATAAGCGGATGATCGAAATCCACATCGGGCGGATGATAGGGTCGCGAGCCAGTCGCGAGAATGAAATAATCGGCGGATATCTTCTTGCGCTTGGCAACTACTTTGATGGTGTTTGCATCGATGAAAGCTGCCCTGCCTTTTATGACAGGGACATGATTGCGGTCATAAAAATCAGTCCGCATTCGCACCTGCTCAAAGATAACGCGATCAGCATGTTTGAGTATCTGCTGAAAACTCAATTTACGCACATCACCAAAATCCCGAAACATCGGATTGGTATTGAATGCCATGACTTCTTTGACCGTATGGCGAAGTGCTTTTGAAGGGATAGTGCCTAGATGTGTACAACTACCACCGACTGTATCCAGATCGCATATCATTGCGACCGTATAGCCCTTCTTCTTGGCATTCATTGCCGCCGCTTCACCAGCAGGTCCAGCACCTATCACGATAATGTCATAGTGCTCTTTTTGCCGTTCATAGCTCGACGACTGTGCTTGCTTTGTGTTTTTTCCAGCAGGTTTCTTTTTGGCCATGGGTAATATCAATTAAGTAGATTTGAGTTCTTTACACTTGTTCGGGCTGCCACCACACAATTCACATTCATCGAGACCTTCGACATTATTAAGTCCACCGCATGAACCCTGAACTGGTTTTCGCCCCATAATGACACCAACTGACATGATGCCAATGACGATCGCAATAATTAAGAATGTAATGACTAATGTGGCCATTGCTTATTCATCCAGATAAACGCTGAATGCCTCGTTGACGTAATCGGAAAATGTGCCATCGTCGTCTTTATATATCAGATATATCGGCTGATCGATGGAGTTTGCCAGAGCGACTGATTGCTCAACCCCCATTATCATGAGAGCTGTGGCCAGGCCATCTGCGCGTGCCGCCGTATTATCGATGACATAAGCCGCAGCCAGTGAATGCGTGATAGGTGCCCCCGTGCGAGGATCAATTTCATGGGAGTAGCGCCGCCCATCCTGTTCGAAATAATTGCGATAGTCGCCGGAGCCTGCAACCGCTATTTGCTCACCGCGGCTAAAAAAGATCTCGTAAATTTGCGTTGCAACATCGGTTGGCGCCTCGATGGCAGGCACCCAGCTCAAGCCGCCGGGTTTTAGCCCTTTCATCTTCAACTCACCGCCGATCTCCAGAAAGTAACTCTGAACACCCAGACTATCAAAGTAGTCCCCCACCCTGTCCACCGCATAACCCTTGGCGATAGCACTGAGATCAACAGATATGGAGCGAGTCTTGATGATAGTGCGAGAATCGGGCTGTAACTGCAAATACCGGTGACCAGTCATGGCCTGAGCTTGCTCGATATCAGCCTGTGATGGCACGGTATCAGGAGGTAATCGGGGATCAGGGCCGAAGCCCCATAAATCTACTAGCGGACCGACAGTGACATCAAATGCGCCGTCACTAAGCGCGGCGATTTCTTGCGCCATTTCCAGAACATCAAAAAGTTCTTGAGAGGCGCTAAAGGGCTGATTAACTGGCAGTGCGTTGAAACGAGAGAGTTCGGATTCAGGGGCGTAAGTTGAGAAAATCTCCCGGTCCAGACGCTGCAATAAATCGGCGACGGCCGCACTGGCGTGATCCAAAGTGATTGTTTCGGGCAGGTCCACCACTTGTACGTCATAACTCGTACCCATGGTGTATCCGGAAAACCGGACAATTTCCCCGCTTTTGCCACTTTCCCCGCTATCACTACCTGAAAAAAGCAGATAGCCCAGGACAAGGGCGGCAAAGGTAATACTGAAGGCGTGACGACGAAGAATTCCACTCATGAAAATTCATCGAGTGAAATGTTCTCATCCTCCACACCGAGATCCTTAAGCATCTTGATCACCGCTGCGTTCATCATCGGCGGCCCACACATATAGTATTCACAATCTTCCGGGGCCGGATGATCCTTGAGGTAGTTCTCCAAAACCACATTGTGAATAAAGCCGGTCATGCCATCCCAATTGTCTTCAGGTTGTGGATCAGACAAGGCAACATGCCATTCAAAGTTATCATTCTCGCCGGCCAATTCGTTGTAGTCTTCCTCGTAAAACATCTCGCGCAGACTACGTGCGCCGTACCAAAAACTGATCTTACGCTTGCTATTGAGCCGGCGCAGCTGATCGAAGATATGTGAGCGCATTGGCGCCATGCCTGCACCACCGCCAACGAATACCATTTCCGCATCCGTATCCTTGGCAAAAAACTCGCCAAAAGGCCCAAATACCTTGATTTTATCGCCAGGCTTCAGGCCGAATACATAGGACGACATCTTGCCAGGTGGAAAATTGGTGCCCGGCGGCGGGGAGGCAATACGAATGTTGAATTTGATGATGCCTCGTTCTTCCGGGTAGTTGGCCATGGAGTAGGCACGAATGGTCGTGTCGTTGACCTTGGATACCACATCGAACAGACCAAACCGTTCCCAGTCGCCGCGGTACTCTTCACCAATGTCGAAATCCTTGTAATGCACTTCGTGTGGCGGCACTTCAAGTTGCACATAGCCACCGGCACGAAAGTCGACGCTTTCGCCGTCCGGGATCTTCAGTACCAGCTCTTTAATAAAGGTAGCGACATTGTCGTTGGAAACGACTTCGCATTCCCATTGCTTGACACCAAAGAATTCAGGAGCGACCTGGATCTTCATGTCCTGTTTAACTGCTACCTGACAGGATAAGCGCCAGTTGTCTTTTGCCTGGCCTCGAGTGAAATGGCCCGCTTCGGTTGGCAGCATCGAACCGCCACCGTCCAGCACCTGACATTTGCACTGCGCACAGGTGCCACCACCGCCACAGGCAGAGGACAGGAAAATACCTGAATCAGCCAGTGTATTAAGTAACTTGCCACCAGCCGGCACCGAGATCGACCGGTCTGGATCGCCGTTAATCTCAATATGCACTTCACCACTGCTAACCAGTCGGGAACGGGCGAACAAAATGATGCCTACCAGCAGCATTACTACTACTGTGAAAAGTGCGACACCACCAATGATTGCTGCAAAATCGATCATGAATAATCCGTACTACAGAGAAATGCCACCGAGTGACATGAAACCAAGAGACATCAACCCTACCGTAATGAAAGTAATGCCCAGGCCTCTCAGCCCCTCGGGCACATCGCTGTACTTCAGTTTTTCCCGTATTCCCGCCAAGAGAACGATCGCTAGCGCCCAACCTACGCCAGCGCCGCTTCCGAATGCGACACTTTCCGCGAACGTATAGTCACGCTCGGCCATGAACAGAGTGGTACCCAAAATGGCACAGTTGACCGTGATCAATGGCAGGAACACACCGAGTGCGTTGTATAAGGCGGGGACAAATTTATCGAGGAACATCTCGAGAATCTGCACCATGGCTGCGATCACACCGATGTAGCAAAGATAGCTGAGAAACTGCAATGAGAGATCGTTAAAGCCCAACCAGCTCAGTGCACCTTCACGCAACAGATAATTGAAAATCAGGTTATTGACCGGCACTGTGATCAATTGCACCACGATCACCGCCACACCAAGACCAATGGCCGTTTCTACTTTTTTCGAAACCGCCAGAAACGTACACATGCCCAAGAACATTTGTAGTGCCATGTTCTCGATGAAAACCGCTTGTACAAAGAGACTGAGAAGCGCTTCCACTAAAACGCCTCCTCGGCTGTCGTGTGCGGCGCCAGCTTGTATTCATTGCTCTCGACTTGTTCGGTGCGACGACTGCGTAACAACCAGATAAAGAAGCCAATAATAAAAAAGGCGCTGGGCGACAACAGCATCAAGCCATTACCTTGATACCAACCGCCGTTTTCAATTAGCGGCAGGATTTGGAAACCCAAAATAGAACCCGAACCAAACAACTCGCGAATAGTGGCCACGGTAATCAATACCAGTGAATACCCCAGCCCATTACCAATACCATCAATGAAACTGATACCGGGAGGGTTTTTCATGGCGAAGGCTTCGGCGCGGCCCATTACAATACAGTTGGTAATGATGAGACCGACAAATACACTCAGGCTCTTGCTCACTTCGTAGGCAAAAGCCTGCAACAACTGATCAACCGTAATTACCAGCGAGGCGATAATCGTCATCTGCACGATAATACGAATGCTGGATGGCATGTGATGACGAATGATCGAGATAAAAAAATTGGAAAAGGCGGTAACCGACGTCAGCGCCACACACATTACCAGCGTGACACTCAGCTGTGTCGTCACAGCGAGCGCAGAACACACACCCAGGATCTGCAATGCGATCGGGTTGTTCTCAACCAAAGGTGTCAGTAATACCTTTTTTGGGCTTGCCATAGTTAGTTCCGAGTACGTTCGCTAAATTCTGATTGCTTCAATTAATTGCCTGCGGCAGACCGAAATTGGTCAAGTATCGGGCCGTAGCCGTTATCACCTAGCCAATACTCAATCATGTTGTCGACGCCTCTCGTGGTGAGTGTAGCGCCAGACAGTCCATCGATTTCATATTGCCCCGAACCCGTGCCCTTCACTACTGTCAGAGCAACTTCACCACTTGCGTCGTAAATTTGTTTGCCGGGCCACTGCGCCATCCAACTGGGGTTGCGCACTTCTGCACCCAGACCTGGCGTTTCGCGCAATTCATAATAAGAGATGCCTTTGACAGTATTACCGTCACCTTCCAGAGCCAGAAAGCCGTACATAATGCCCCACAAGCCATAGCCATTGATGGGGAGTACGATTGTTTCCACCACGCCATCGATTTCTTGCAGATAAAGCATCGGGTATTGCACGCGGCGCTTGATATCGGCGATGTCTTCGTCAGCCGGCACGGCATTCGAGTAGGCCGGATCGTTGAGCACTGTGCGTTGGTCATAAGTGGCGATATCAATACCCAGATCACTGACCTCTTCACTGGACAGAAATTCGCCCGCCTGCAGATCGACAATGCGTGGCGTGAATTGCGCAAACAGCGCCGCTACATTGCTGTCATCATCCACTGCCGGGTCGTACAAGCCAGCCGCAGAAAGCACATTCTTATTGCGATCCAGAATCCGGTTTTCATCTTGACGCGGCTTTAAAACCACGGCCGTGCCGGAAACGATAATCGAACACGCAACACAGAGGCAAAAGGCGACGAACAGGGTCTTGTTGATGGACTCTTTAGAGGACACCGCGCGCTCTCCTGCGGGCAACATTTGCCTTCACCACAAAATAATCAATCAATGGCGCAAACAGATTGGCGAACAGAATGGCCAGCATAATGCCTTCCGGATAGGCCGGGTTCACAACCCGAATCAGCACGGTCATCACACCAATCAAGGCGCCAAATATCCATTTACCTGTATTGGTCATAGAGGCAGATACGGGATCAGTCGCCATGTAGACCATGCCGAATGCAAAACCGCCAAGCACGAAATGCCAATACCACGGAGTGGCAAAGGCCGGATTCGTATCAGAGCCAATCAAGTTGAACAGTGTCGACATGGCGCACATACCCAGAAACACACCCAGCATGATGCGCCACGCGGCAATACGGGTAATCAGCAGCAACGCTGCCCCGAGCAGGATTGCTACTGTGGATGTTTCGCCAATGGAGCCCTGCATCTGCCCCAAAAACGCATTCATCCAGGTCAGCTCCAAACCATTCGATGCTGCCAACGCTGGCAATCCATCGGAGGCTATCTGTGACAAGGCAGTGGCACCGCTAAAGCCATCAACTGCAGTCCATACTGTATCGCCGGACATATTCGGCGCATAAGCGAAATACAAAAATGCCCGACCAGTTAGCGCCGGATTTAAAAAGTTTTTGCCCGTGCCGCCAAACACTTCCTTGCCGACGACAATGCCAAAGCTAATGCCTAGCGCCGCCTGCCATAGCGGGATATCAGGCGGGACGATCAATGTAAAAAGAATTGAGGTAACAAAGAAGCCTTCGTTGATTTCATGGCCGCGGCGTATCGCGAAAAGTACTTCCCAGAAGCCACCAACAATAAAAACAACCGCATAAATAGGCACATAAAAAGCCGCGCCATACACCATGTTGTCCCAAAGACTGGCTGGGTCGTGCCCTGCAAACAACGCAATAATGGCCTGATGCCAGTCACCACTGCCTTCCAGACCCATCGCGGCTATTGCGCTGTTAGCCTGGAAACCGAGGTTATACATGCCGTAAAACATCGGGAAAAAAGCCGCAAGCCAGACAGTAATCATCACCCGCTTCAAGTCTATGCCGTCGCGAACATGAGGTTCGGCTACGGTGACTTTGCTGGGGCTGTAAAATATGGTGTCTACGGCTTCATACAGCGCATAGAAAGATTCGTATTTACCGCCCTTCTTGAAATGCGGCTCAATGTCATCCAATACCCGTCGCAAACCCATCGCTCTAACCTTCCTTCTCGATTCGCGTCAGGTTATCCCTGAGAATTGGTCCATATTCATACTTGCCCGGGCACACGTAGGTACATAGCGCCAGGTCTTCCTCATCCAGCTCCAACGCGCCAAGATTCAACGCGCTTTCAAGATCACCAACAATAAGCGAGCGCAGCAATTGCGTCGGCAAAATATCCAGTGGCATTATTTTTTCATACGCGCCGATTGGCACCATGGCTCGCTCACTACCCTGCGTACTGGTTGAAAATGGAAACAGCTTGCCCTTGGTCAAACTGGACACATAGATTCCCATCACCGAATGGCGCTCAACGCCGGGCGACAGATAACCCAGCAAAGGCCGCTCGCGGCCCTCGCGAATTGCGGTAACTTGTGAATCATAACGACCCAAATAGGCCTCGTGCCCGCTGGCTTTACGACCACTGAGAACAGAGCCTGATATAACGCGCGACTCACCAGAGGCGAGTTCGCCAAGTATCAATTCGTCCAGGTTGACACCAAGACGAGTGCGCAACAAGCGCGGCTCCGCCACCTGGGGACCAGCAAAGGAAATGACGCGCTCGCAAGACAATTGCCCGGTGGTAAACAGCTTGCCGATAGCAATTACATCTTGATAACCGACATGCCACACTTCATTGCCCACGCCTGCTGGACGCAAATAATGCATGTGCGTACCCACCAGGCCAGCTGGATGAGGCCCGGCGAATTGCTCCGTAATTACATTATCGCGATAGCTCTGCCCGGCCAGTTCCGCTTCATCGCGGGGATCCAGACAAAGAAATAATTGGTTTTCAGGTAACAATGCCAGCAAATTAATACCGAGCACAAAGTCAGCCAGTTGCTCTTTAATGACAACAGCAGGCTTGGCAGCCAGCGGATTGGTATCCATAGCTGATACAAACAGCGCCTTTGGCGTTGCTTGCGGGTCGGGCACTTTACTAAAGGGTCGCTTGCGGATAGCCGTCCAGAGTCCAGACTTGACAAGATCAGCGATGACCGTGTCGCGACTCAGTTCCGGCAGTTGTACTGCTGAATATTGATTAAATTCAACCTGCGCATCGCCTTCCAATTCAATGACGACGGACAGCAAACGCCGCTGGTAGCCGCGATTAATCGCTGCCACTTTACCAGCACCGGGTGCTGTATAAGTCACTTCAGGGTTTTTCTTGTCGTCGAACAGAGGCTGGCCCAGCTTGACCTGGTCACCTTCTGCGACATGCATGGTTGGCTTCATGCCGACATAATCGCGGCCGAGCACGGCCACGCTTCGCGGTGAATGATCACCGACGACAACTTGCTCCGGAGCTCCGGAGATCGGCAGATCGAGGCCGCGCTTAATTCTGATCATGTGAGCAATATTGCTCGCAACACTACGAGCCTGTTGAAATCGAATCAAACCAGAACCGCGTCATGAATCTCTTCATAATCGTCTGGCAAACAGATTTAGGAAATTGAGCTTGTAAACGAGTTTCGTCCCAGCTGGCACTTTCGCCTATCTACTAGCCAACTCTATTACGACCTAAAACTAGCTAACATTAGGGCCCCGTTCCGGGACCCTAAAGGCAGCGCGTATTATAGAGCTAAGGCCTTAAAATAGCTAGTGAAAGCTCAGTATTTACTAGGGCTCCAGCGGGTAGAACTGGTAATTCACCCCCGCCATTTTATAGACCATACGGCCGACCTGACAGCAATAGCCAAACTCGTTGTCATACCACAGATAAAGAACGCAGTGATTGCCATTTACGATGGTGGCATTGGAGTCCACCACACTGGCCTCGCGAGTACCAACGAAATCCGTGGATACCGCATCCGGGTCCTGAGTAAAACTGATCTGGTTCTGCAGTTCTGAATGCAGCGCAATCTGGCGCAGAAAGTCGTTCAGCTCCGCCTTGCTCGTTGCCGTCTTCAATTGCAGACTCATAATGGCCATGGACACATTGGGGATCGGCACGCGGACGGCGCTGCCGGTCAACTTGCCACCCAGTTCAGGCACAGCCTTGACGACGGCCTGGGCGGCCCCGGTCTCGGTCAACACCATGTTAAGCGCCGCACTACGGCCACGACGCGCACCTTTATGGTAGTTGTCGATCAGGTTTTGGTCGTTCGTATAGGCGTGCACTGTCTCGATGTGACCGTGTTCAATACCAAACTTGTCATTAACAACCTTGAGTACCGGCGCAATGGCGTTAGTGGTGCACGACGCCGCTGTGATGATCTTCTCATCATCACTGATTTGATGGTCATTAATGCCGTAGACAATATTCGGTAGATCACCCTTGCCCGGCGCAGTCAGAATGACCTTGGCGGCGCCTTTAGAGTTCAGATGACGGGACAAGCCTTCGCGGTCACGCCAAGCGCCGGTATTGTCGATAATCAGCGCATCATCTATTCCATACTCTGTGTAATCAATCTCTTCCGGGGAGTTGGCGTAGATGAATTGCAGTTCATTGCCGTTGGCAATAAGCACGTTACGCTCTTCATCAATACGCACTGTGCCCTGAAACGTGCCGTGTACTGAGTCATTGGTAAACAGGCTGGCACGCTTGACCAGATCACCTTCCTTACCCGGGCGCACAACAACCGCGCGCAAGCGCATCACTTCACCGGTACTGGTGCGCTCAATCAGCAGGCGCGCCATAAGACGCCCGATACGACCGAAGCCATAGAGAACGACATCCTGGGATTTTTCACAGGGACTCTCTTTCTTGCCGTCCAGATAAGCCAACTGCTCATGCACGAAAGTATCCACGTCCATCGCGGCATCACCCTTGGCTTCCTTATGCTCCATCCAGCGGACAGTCAGCTTGCCTAGGTCAATCTGCGCGTGCCACAAGTCCAGCTTTGCCATGGCAATCAGCACAGGGTGAGTTTCGAATTCCGACATCTCATTGCGCTCCACCTGACGCACAAAGCGATGCGATTTCATAATAAAAGTCACAGAGCGGTTATGGAGCGGGCGACCATATATAAAAATACCAACATTGCGCTGGCTGAATAGCCGGCCAATAACCGGAATCATTTCCTGGACCAACGCTTCTCGTTGTTTCCAGTCGCCAAAGTAATCGTCTACGCTAGGTCGTTCCACAGCTGCCCCTTTTTGCCGGTTGGGTGGTTAAAAAAGGCGGCTATTATCGTGTGAAAACGAGGGGTGTGCAACACGACTTCCTGGCCGTCCCACACTTGGCATCAGGATCTGAGCCAGCCAAGACGGATGTGGCCCAAATTCAGGTCACGGCAGTTCTGTCAGAGCCAGGCAGATACGCTACAATTACCACTTTCCAACTATCATCCGGGCCAGTCCCTCGACACCGGATATCCGTACTGATTGATGATTACTGCACTTAACCCGCCGCTGCCCGTCTCCACTGATTCCGATTGCTACTGGACTGACGCCCATGGCGCAGCCCGCTCATTGGCAATCTATGCGGCAGCCAGCCGGGCCGATGCCCCGCTGTTGCTTGTGCTGCCGGATAATGAATCCGTCGAACAAACATTGAGGGAGCTGCGCTACTTCTGCGCCCATGAGGGCAACTTGCCGGTTCTGGGCCTGCCTGACTGGGAAACATTACCGTACGACAATTTCTCCCCGCATCAGGACATCATCTCCGACCGCCTGCAGGCACTTTATCACCTGCCCGACTTACAGCGCGGCATATTGGTAGTGGCTATGAACAGCCTGATGCACCGACTTGCCCCGCAGTCTTTTATTGCCGCCAATGGTCTGGATCTGCAGCGCGGGCAAACCCTGGCGATTGATGAATTTCGCCTGCAACTGCAAAAAGCCAATTATCAGCTGGTCGAATCCGTCAATGAACACGGCGAGTTCGCGGTACGCGGTTCGATTATCGACGTCTTTCCCATGGGCTCGGAATTGCCCCTGCGCCTGGATTTGTTCGATGAAGAAATCGACTCGATTCGCACCTTCGACCCTGAAACCCAGCGCTCACTCGACCAGATCGATGCCATCAAACTCTTGCCTGGCCGCGAATATCCATTGGACAGCCGGGGCATTACCGCCTTTCGCAGTCGTTTTCGTGAGCGTTTCGATTTGGATCTGCGGCAATGTCCACTTTATCAAGATGTCAGTGACGGACTGAATTCACCCGGGCTGGAGTATTACTTGGGCATGTTCTTTGAATCGCTGGACACCCTGTTCGATTTTCTGCCGAAGAACTCCATTATATGCAGTGCCGGCGATCTGGCTGGAGCCGGTCAAGCATTCTGGCAGGATATAGAGAATCGCTACGAAGACCGGCAGATCGATCGCTTCCGCCCGATTCTGAAGCCCGAAGAAGTCTTCATCCGCAGCGATGAGGTTATGAGAAACCTCAAAGCTTTTCGGCGCATTGATTTTCGTCAGCACGACCAAGCTACCTCACTGGGAACCTCGCCCCTGCCTGAATTGGCCAGCAACGCACGCCTGCAAAAACCCTTTACCAGCCTGGAAGCCTTCATAGCCACCGCTGGTAATCGTGTTTTGCTGTGCGCTGAATCGGCCGGTCGACGCGAGAACCTGCTGGAAATCCTGAGGTCACTGAATTTGCGCCCCACGCCTGTGGAACACTGGCTGGATTTTATCGACGCAGATTGCTCACTGGGTATCACAGTCGCACCTTTGGATCAGGGGCTGTGGCTGGCCAAACAACAAATTGCCCTTGTAACCGAGGCACAGGTGTTCGGCAATCGGGTTGCACAACGCCGACGTCGGCGCCGCAACGAGACCAATACCGAGCTCGTTATCCGCAACCTGACCGAGTTACATCTCAACGATGCTGTTGTGCATATTGAGCACGGAGTGGGTCGCTATCGTGGTTTGCAGACTATCGATACTGACGGCCAGAGTACTGAATTTCTAACACTCGAATACGCCAACAACAGCAAACTCTATGTCCCCGTCAGTTCCCTGCATCTGATCAGCCGCTACAGTGGCGCCGACGAAGACACGGCACCATTGCATACGCTGGGCACCGATCATTGGCAAAAGGCCAAACGCAAGGCCGCCGAGAAAATTCGCGATGTCGCCGCCGAGCTTTTGGATATTTATGCGCGACGTCAGGCGCGCAAGGGCCACCAGTACAAACTCGAACAGGATGAGTACGACAAGTTTGCGGCCACATTCCCGTTTGAGGAAACCGCTGACCAAGAGACGGCTATCGAGGCGGTCCTCGACGATATGGCAAGCGAGCGCTCCATGGATCGACTCGTGTGTGGCGATGTCGGGTTTGGTAAAACAGAGGTCGCCATGCGCGCTGCGTTTGTGGCCGTACAAGACAACAAACAAGTGGCCATGCTGGTACCCACCACCCTGCTTGCCCAACAACATTTCGAAACATTCCGTGACCGCTTTGCCGATTGGCCGGTGGTCGTCGAAGTCGTCTCACGCTTCAAAACCGCCAGCGAGCAGGAAGCCGTGCTCAAGCAAGTACAGGCCGGCAAGATTGATATATTAATCGGCACGCACAAATTACTGCATGCGCAAATCGATTACTCAAACCTGGGCTTGCTGATTGTCGATGAGGAGCACCGCTTCGGTGTGCGCCAGAAAGAAAAACTCAAATCGCTGCGCGCCAATGTGGATATTCTCAATCTCACTGCCACACCGATTCCGCGTACGTTGAATCTGGCGCTATCGGGCATTCGCGATTTATCGCTGGTCGTTACGCCGCCATCAAGGCGATTGTCAGTCAAGACATTCATTCGTGAGCATCAAGACAGCCTGATCAAGGAAGCCGTCTCGCGCGAATTATTGCGAGGCGGTCAGGTCTTTTATGTTCACAACGAAGTGAAGACCATCGAACGTACCGCCAAACAAATCCAAAACATAGTTCCGCAAGCACGCATTTGTATTGCCCACGGCCAAATGGCCGAGCGCGAGCTCGAAAAAGTAATGGCGGACTTTTATCACAAGCGCTACAACATTCTTGTGTGCACAACAATTATTGAAACGGGCATCGACGTACCCAGCGCCAACACGATTATCATAGACCGGGCTGACAAGTTTGGCCTTGCGCAACTGCATCAACTCCGCGGCCGCGTTGGACGCTCCCATCATCAGGCTTATGCCTACATGTTGCTGCCCAGCCAGCGTCTCAGCAATGACGCACAAAAACGTATCGACGCAATACAGGCGGCCAATTCGCTCGGCGCCGGTTTCACTCTTGCCAGCCACGATCTCGAGATTCGCGGTGCCGGTGAACTGCTTGGAGATGAGCAAAGCGGCCACATACAAAAGATAGGCTTCACTCTGTTTGCTGAAATGCTGGAGGAAGCAGTTACAGCAATCAAGGAAGGACGCACACCCAGCGTTAGCCTCGAGTCCAACAAGGCTGTCGAGATCAACTTGCGCATTCCGGCCCTGATACCAGATGATTACTTGCCTGATGTACACACCCGGCTGATTATGTACAAGCGCATCGCTTCCTGTCAGGATGCTAGCGAGCTGGAGGAATTGCAGGTCGAGATGATCGACCGCTTTGGACTCTTGCCTGAACAGGTGAAACTCTTGTTCCGGCAGACGCAATTAAAATTGCGCGCCCAGGAATTTGGTATTCGCAAGATCGACGCCAATATCGCCGGTGGCCGCATAGAATTTGCCGCTGAAACCAGAGTCGACCCTCTGTCACTGGTGCAGCTGATACAAAATGATCCGCAACGCTTTCAACTGTCGGGAGCAAATCAGCTGCAATTCAAGCAGCAGTGCGAACAGGCCGATGAAAAACTGGCAGTGCTCAATCAAATCATGGACATGATGAAACTGGACAACAAGAAAGCAGCATGAAGCGCCCCTCTATTAAACAACGCACTCATGACAACCCCACTCGCAAATTGGGTATCTCACTGTGCGCATTATTATTGAGCGGTTTATCAATTCACGGTGCGCAAGCTCAGGAGCGCTGGTTTAAAATAGAAGTCTCTATTTTTACCAACGAGCTGGCAGCAGACCGCAACGAGGAACGCTGGACACCCGAGCAACTTGAACTCCAATACCCCAATCGCCTACGTCGCCTCGACTCCTTGCTAAGCCAATTTTTCACTCCGGCGTTATTACCGGAAACCGGGAACGCCGATGCTGATTTCAGCGGCATTGATACAACCGAAGTAGAGTTCACAGCCCAGCAACAACTGCGTGAGTTCATTTCACTTACTGGTCCGTTCCCGCCCGAGTCAGGCGATACCTATCGCGTACCCGATCTGGAGCGCGACGCCTTTATCCGCCTACCCGATTCAGAAAGCGACTTCCAGCAATCCAATCGGGCCATTGATCGCTCGCCGGAGCATCGATTGCTGTATCACGCCGTGTGGCGTCAACCTGTCCGACAAGCTGGCGCCAGCAGTCACATTTTCATCACTGCAGGACAGCAGTTTAGTGGTCGCAGCGAACTGGAAGGCAGTCTGGGGATTTATTTTAATCGCAATGAAGACCGCGTCGTGGTCGACGCCAATCTCTGGCTGAGTGAATTCACCTCTTTGCCGCTTGCCGATGAAGAAAGTGCCTGGATGTTACCGAGCCGGCCTACTTCGCTAACGCCGTTACCCTATGAAAATGTCACTTCATTGGAAGCTACCGACAACGCCGTCGCTTATCGGCCCAGCCGCATTTTCCATATGCAACAAACCCGGGAAATGCGCAGCACTGAATTTCATTATCTGGACCATCCGGCATTAGGCATCGTCATCACTGTTGAGCCCTACGAAGTGCCAGATCTCCCTGAACCAGCCCCCGAATTACCAGAAGAGTCACTGCCTCTTCTGCCCGATTGATCAATCTTCTAGCAAACCATCAATCAAATCGGCCACCAGAACCATACCGTCACGCACGACAACGCCGATTTCATCCAGCGTAATTACCGACTCTGTTAGTCCAGCGGCCCAGTTTACCGACAAAGCCAGCATCGCATAGTCGATATCCAGTTCCCGCGCCAGTGCTACCTCAGGCATCGCCGTCATGCCAACAATGTCGCAACCGTCGCGTTTCAGGCGCTGAATCTCCGCAGCTGTCTCCAGCCTTGGCCCTTGGGTACAGCCATAAACGCCGCGCCCCAACAGGGTAGTCTCTTTGGTTTCTCTGGCGAGCAGTACTTCTACACGCTGCAATAAATCCTGACGCATGGATTCCGAAAACGGAAATGAAAAATCAATGTGTGTGACCTGCTCCAGATCATCTTCGAAAAATGACCCTGCGCGACTGTGGGTATAGTCAATAATCTGATCCGGCACTATATAGGCGCCCGGGCACATGCGCTGATGGATACCACCAACGATATTAATGCCAATCACCTGTTTGACACCCAACTCTTTCAAGGCCCAGAGATTGGCTCGGTAGTTTATTCGATGTGGCGGAATCGCTGAGTCACTGCCGTGTCTTGCCAAAAAGGCAATGTGTTGCTCACCGCGAGCAAAGAACTGTACATCAACGGCCTGCGAATCCCATGGTGTCATCACTTGCTCACTGCGCACGGGCGACAATCTGTCAATTTGGGATAGCCCGGAACCGCCTATAATTGCTAGCATGCCTTTCCTCATTTAGCGTCATTAGCTAGCAGGACAACCCTGAAGCCGGTCGAAACCATAAACCAGCAGTTTGATGCTGACAAGCTGAAACGCTCTGGGTCAGAAATCAGGGGTACATGCCGAACAGGGATTGTGATGCAGCGGCCTGTCAGAACCCAACAAGGCGAAGCTGATTGATTGCAACGGGATTTGAAAAGCCAAACTGACGTAGAGAAAGCAAAACTATTGTAAGGCTACTGTAGAAGAATCGCAGAAGTAACAGGGCGGAGATCGATTGCTACTGCGTCGGGAAGGCCAAGCCTCCCCGACTTGAATTCGCATAATTCATGGTATCCAGGCGAACCAACCAAGGTTTAGCGAAGATGGGACGAATAGTGCGAGTAGCTGGCAACCATTATTACGCCCTATTGCTGAAAATAAACAGGAAAACCGTACTTTCTGGTCAAAAATGCAATACATTTCACAAAAAGCCCGCTTTTCGCGCTGTCGGCGTTATCGCTATAGTTTGGAGCGACAATGGCAAAGCGGCACTGGCAAAGTCCTTTTTATCGGCCTTAACCCTTCAACTGCAGACCACCGTCAGGATGACCCGACAATTCGGCGTTGTGTCCGCTTTGCCAAAGACTGGGGCTATGCGGGCATGGAAGTGGTCAATCTGTTTGCTTTCCGCGCCACTTATCCTGCCGACCTGAAGGCGGCGGCGGACCCAATCGGGCCTGCCAACAATCGCTGGATCAAACATTGCCATGCGCAGGCTGACCTGACGGTCGCCTGCTGGGGCAATGACGGTGTTTTTATGGACCGTGCTCAGACGGTGGTCCAACAACTGGACACTCTCCACTGCCTGCAAATGAATCGCTCACTGCAACCCGCCCATCCGCTGTATATGCGCGCCGAGCTAACCCCTGTACCATTCGCAAAACCTGCGAATTTGCAGCAATCTGGATAACGAACCCATGACGGACCACGCAAACCTGAGCACATGGATATGGCGACAAGCCTGGTTGCCACTGGCGATTCGCAAACTGGCCTACAAGCAGCTCAGCAAGCAAAAAGAAGCTCCGGACTATCCGTTTACCTGCGACTTTTACGGTCTGCAATATCAAGGCAACCTCCGCAACGGCATCGAATTCGCCATCTATTTCTACGGCGCCTTCGAAAAGCCTCTCCTGCATTTTTTACGTGATGCCATGCGCGCGCTGCGCCCCGAATCAGGCGTCTTTTGTGATATAGGCGCCAATATTGGCCAGCATAGCCTGTTCATGTCGCAGTGCTGCGCCCACGTTCATGCTTTTGAACCCCTCGCTGCGGTGAGCGACCGTCTCAAACAACAAATCGCCCTCAACAATCTCAGCAACATCACCATTCATGAACTGGGCTTGAGCGACAGCAATGGCAAACTGCCCTTCTATGCCCCGACCGGCAGTAATCAGGGCGTGGGCTCGTTCGATGCTGATTCCCAGACTCGTGGCAACCAGCCAATCGGCGAGTTGGAGATTGCCAGGGGGGACGACTACATGGCTGCTCTGGCGATAAATCAGATCGATATTATGAAGATCGATGTGGAAGGCTTCGAACAAAAGGCAATAGACGGACTACGGGAGACGCTGCGCCGCACGCGACCGGTTATCGCGCTGGAAGTCACTTACGGCGACGCGCACTCCTTTCCGTCTCAGCAAGCCCTGTTGGACGCCCTGCCCGTGAACTACGCGCTCTATATTTTCGATACCCGCAAAGCCAATGGCAAAACGGCGCGCCGGCGTGGTGCCAAAGCCAAACGCACAGGTCACTACGAACTCCAACCACTGCAGCAATGGCGTAGTCAGGATCAGGACGATCTGGTCGCCATTCCCCATGAGTTACTTGCCCAAATCCCGCTAAGTAACAAGTAACACAACGATTACCAGCTACATCAGCGGCATTTCTAAATAGCCAAAAACGCAGAAGGCCCAGCACCAGGAATTCAATCCTGATCTGGGCCATTTGTGGGTACTGCTTCCTTAAATTTTATCGACTTTACATCACATACCTTTAGCATCTTGTTGTTTTTAATAGCTATGTTTTTCGTGCCTGCTGAAGACCTGGCCGACTGCCATTCCCGTTAAGCATCAGTGTCAGCCATTACAAGCACGACTTTGCCCTGATGCCTGGCATCCAGAAAATAGCGCAATTGTTGCGGCAACTGCTCGAAGGGATAGGGCCCATCGATGGGTGTGCTCATTTTGCCCTCACCTAGCAATCTGGCGAACATACTGAGATTCTCGTTTTCATGTAACGCCACTATGCCAAGACGCTTACCGGTCACGATCCTGATAAGTGGAGCAAACAGTAAAAGCAGCAGATGCAAACCCAATTTGCCGCCCACGGTTACGTACGCGCCACCAGGAGACAGTCCGCGGCAATACTGCCAGGGTTTGCGATCGGTTTTTGTGTCGATGATGAGGTCATATGGCTGCTCCGTGGCAATGAAGTCCTCGGCCTGATAATCAACTACAGCATCGAAACCCCAACTGCGCATCTGCACATGTTTGGCAGCTTTGTCCACACCAGTAACATGGACATCGAAAGCCTTGGCCAGTTGTACTCCATAAGCGCCAACGCCCCCGCCGGCACCATTGATGAGAATGCGCAATCCATCGTTTAGCGGCCCCTTCAAGGTCAGCGCTTGCCATGCCAGGACAGCCGCCTGCGGCACTCCTGCTGCCGCGCTATATTCGACGTTTTCTGGCAGTGCCGCGACTGCTGATTCACTGCAACACACGAACTCTGCAAAACCGCCAAACTGACTGCCGCTCATATCGCCAAAGACGCGGTCACCTGCTTGCCAACGTGTGACGTCCGCCCCTACTCGGTCTATCACTCCAGCGATATCACAGCCACTGATTCGCACTTTAGGTCGCCGCCAGCCAAGGAAAAAGCGCAGAATCCAGGGTTTGCCAGCGACAATACCCCAGTCGAAATCATTCAACGACACCGCTTTAACGCGCACCCGAATCTCATCGGCAGCCGGCTCTGGCGTGGTAACTTCACTAATATGCAATTGTTCGGGCTGTTGCAAATAGCTATCCGTGTAAGCTGCTTTCATCACGCCCCCGGCGTAGTTATTGGTTCAGGCACGTCTCACTGTGAGTAAAAGAACAACGGCACAGCTGTTGTACATCTCATTGGGCACACGAATGCTCTGCGATTTTGTTACAGGAATATAGAAAGCAATCAGGACGGGGCAACTGTCTGCCCACCTACGCCTCTTTTGTGTTTGCCATCACTGCAAGACCATGAAGAAAAACAGCAAGGCCATACTGGCAATCAGAAAAAGGAATTTTTGTTGGTTGTTCGACGGTTGCATATTTGGCGCCCTGCACTGTGTGCGCAAAATGGAGCAAGTTGCTGACCGGAGACTGAAAGGCTATGGTCACGGCCGGGTTCATGAGCCGTAGTCAGCAGCGCAATAGTTGCGCATATCCTGACCGGCTACAGGTAGATGGCGCGCCCGGTAGGATTCGAACCTACTACCCTCGGCTTAGAAGGCCGATGCTCTATCCGAATGAGCTACGGGCGCAAAAATTGTTAAACAAATATCCGGTGATCGAGTAATTCTTCACCTTCCAGCATCGACTCTCTATGTAAGCCGAGCTCGTTCCAGCCAGTCAAGCGGGCGGTATTGTACACCAACATTGCCATAGCCTCAGTGGCTAAATCGGCCGATTGTCGGGTTTCTTGTCTGCCCCAGCATCGGAATAGCCATCTTCAGAATCCAAGTTCGATTGCTTGTCTTCATAGCTGTGGTGAGTATGAGGCGTGCCATGGCAGGTTAGTCCGGTGTACATGCCAGCCATCACCAGATTGGCGTTGTGTAGCCAGCGCCGGCAACGGGTTAAGAAACTGGCCGACTCAGCATCTATCTTGTCAGGCGCAGCTGACTTGCGGCCCAGATTGATCTGCTCCACGCCGGTTCGCTTGCCATCAAGAGTCTTTACGCGAGAATTCGTCATACACCATGAGACCGCTTCGGTTGCGTGATAATTGCTATTTGATTGTACTGAGTTTGCAACTTGGGCAGAGACGTCAGCTCTACACAGGCTAAACCATGCGCGCTGACATGCCCAGCCCCGTAAGGGGAAGTTTTTGAGGTCATTCGGAAGGGAAAAATGGGGTGACTGATGGGGCTCGAACCCACGACAACCGGAGTCACAGACCATAAATAACCCCCTTTAATATCAATAACTTACTGTTTTACTTCTTTTTGTTTACAGCACTTTACAAGACATTACAGCATGTTTGCTCTATTAGATGGTCACTTTGTGGACACTACCGGGCATTTTCCCTCAAGACGATCGACGCGCTTCTCAACCCGAGACAGATCACGCCACAAATATCGAATCTCAATTCGGATACCGGCATAGATTGCACCGCCGGCAATCAAAGTATTAAGCACCTGAGTCAGATCAATTTCCATATCAGATTTCCCGCGATACGCCCTGGCGCTTCTCATACGTGCGATAGCCAGCCAACCCCAGCAACCCCAACAGCAACGGCATCAGCTCGCCTGTATCCATTGAAGGCAACTCAGGCGGCGCTTCCATCGTTATTGCCAGCACCGTTCCCACAATTTGTTTTATCACGTAGTTGTAGCCCAGCGACGCGGCACAAATCCAACCCACCATTGGACGCCAGCCAGCCACCAGCAACGACTTATGCGCTGCCTCAACTTTGTTGACTTCCAACTGACCAGCCAACAACTGCAACTCGCCGTTGGTTTGCATTGTCTTTAATGCTTCGGCCGCTTTTGCGCGTTGGTTTTTGTCTGGTATCAGGCGATCCAGCACCATGTCCAGCATTGAAACAATAGGCTTAATCATGCCAGCGCCAACGCTTCGGCAATGTAGGCCAGTGAATATGGATTGACGCCGTTTTCATGCTTGATAATGCCCGCCACGAACGCAGGCCTGTCGGAAGGCATAACCCGGCGAATACCGATCAGGCCAGTCTGATCCTTGATCGATTTTATATAGGCTTCGGTATCGTTCTCAGTGCCTGGCGCCCAAGTTCGGATAATGTCACGCACTGTGAATATGCCACGCGCCTCGTAAGAATCCAGAACGCGACCCATTGCCCGGATACCGTATTTTGGATCGGTAAACTCTTCAAAAATGGGATCATCGTCAGTCGCGCGCTCGCCGACCCACTGTGTTGAATCGCCGGGCAGCTCTTTCAGGTTGCCCGGATTATTGTTACGCAGCCCGCGAGATTTATGCAGCACTTTACCGCCCCCAATGAACAACACCGCGAGCAGAGTCGCGGTGATAAAAGGATGTTTTCGAATAAGACCCATCACGCATCTATCACATTACTGGGCCAGCCAGCCTCTATATTGACACTGGCCGGATCAGCCGCCGCCTCGGCCTGCCCTAGCAAATCGTGCGCGTGATCCATGACTGATTGGTGATAGTCCTCTACTGCAGAATGCAGCGCATCAAATTGCGCCTGGCTCAATTCTGCTTTCACGCCGCCCCCATTGCGCGTGACGATCTTGCGCGACGCTCTTGCCTTTTGCTTGGCTCCGGCAATCTCGGCTTTTGCACGCGGGTCAGTGGCGACCGGCAGACCGTTAAACACGATGCCGCCGTCCTGCTTTTCAGCCATGAGAGAGACAATTCTCTCTTTAATGCTTGCCAGCGTTGGCGCTCGTGACGCTTCGAATTGAGCCAGCTCAGATGCGCCCATTTCTACACGCTCGCCATTAATCACTTTATTCATTTTTATAGCCCTTTAAGACCATCGTCCCAGAAAACGTGCCCGCTCCCGGCGCTATTCTTACTTTGTCAACAGTGGCATCGCCAGCAGTATAACCGCCGCCATACTGATTGCGGTCATGCGAATAAGCCGAGAACGAAAAGAAAGTTCTAGTGCCCGAAGGGCCGGGGGACAATATCACCAGCTTCCCGCTTGCTAGCGAAGAACTACTAAACTGCGACGAAAGCAACTGTATATTGCTCTGCGATGTTGCGTTGTTCACACTAGCTGAACTAGATGCCACCTCTAGACGCATGTATTGCAAATCACTACGCCACGTCGCACCGTCGTCGGATGAAAGCTGGGCCACAAGATAAGTCGTTGACCCTGATCCCGCTAGGCCATAAATTACTATTTCAAAATAATCATAATCACTTGATAAAGAAAATTCCGACACCCCGTCGCCGGATAGCGTATTAACTGCTACGACCTCGCCGAGCGGTTTAATTTCTATATCTTCGCTACCTAGCAACGATTCCCCGTTGATAGTTTTTATATTATCTCCACTTACCAAGTTATCTTGTTTGGCAGAATCCAGCGCCGCAATGCTGTCGGCCAAAGCACTGTCGGCGGCTTCTCGTGCCGTCTCCTCGTCGCCTATGGCATCCGATAGCGCACTGTCTGCCGCAGCCCGTGCCGTCTCCTCGTCGCCTATGGCATCCGATAGCGCACTGTCTGCCGCAGCCAGCGAATCCAACTTAGTTTGCAGGTCATCACCGGACGCGGTTCCGATTTTCGACGCGCCAGAGTTTTGCTTTAGAATGGTTGGTGAAGCTACCGAAGTACCCATTATGGAACGTCCAATCTATTGAGTGTCACAGTCACGTCGGCAGCGCCATCGCGCACAGCCCAGACAGCAGCATTTTGAAGCTGCAAAGAGGCAGTCATTCCCGGCCCGATCCAGCGACCCTTGCCACTGGTCACAGTGCTATCACCAATGCGGATTCCATTTGTCTGGTCATCAGGTATGGCAATTTCTACAAACAGCGAATCAGAATTCGCCGCGACAAGTTGCGCCGGGGTAGACGTAACCGTTTCATCACTCAGCGGAATGATTGCGGTCGGTTGCGATTCATTCACCGTCACCGATCCGCTCGAAATATTTACGTCAACAGTATTGCCGATGCTGACGTTATCCTGTCCAGGCGGGCTGTAGTCCCCCGGCCCATAGAATATGCGAACTGTGTTGTTTGAGCCGCTTAGATCAACGACCCTGAACTCGTCGAAATCCCGCTCTTTTAATAGGAATTGCCCGGCCGCGTTGTGCGACTCGACCAGGCGATTACCCAGATAGAAATCGACGCGGATCAGGCCAGTTGCCTGATACACATACAGATAATTTGACTGACCGCCCGCCGGTTGCTTGTGTTCGGCACCGGATGACAGAGTTATGGGCAGAGTATCACCGCTCAAGCTTGCATCTCCTGTTCAGTCAACTTTTTGTCAATCCATCGTATTGCATATGTCGCTAGCACCGACGCACCGGCCGTGACCATCAATTGCAATACCAAAGAATCCATTTTTCTCATGATGCCCTCACCGACGCCCAGGCGACCACGCCGACCATCAAAATGGCCGCGACGCCCAGCGCCTTATTAACGCTATACTGCAATGACTCGCCGCCGGTCTGGACTACTTGCGCCAGCTCGGCCACGGTATTCAATGCGCTTTCAGATTGCAGTGAGCGCGACTCGTCCAAATCCTCGATCACTGTCACGAACTCACCGGCTCGCCGGTCGAGAAAATCAAGATTGGCGCTATTCAGATCGTCGGCGAAGTCGAGCGTAGAGATAGTCAGATCGACATTGGCTTTATTGGCATCCGATACAACGAACAGTGCATCACGGCCAAAGTCGAGTGATTCTTGCGTGGCTTGCTTACTGGCCGCAGCCGCAGCCGCCGCAGATGACTCGACAGAAAAAATAGAGTCACGCGCCAGATCAAAGGCGCGTTGCGAAATATCGCCAACGAATTTACCACCAGCGTTCAGCGCATCACGAATCAGCAAGTTATCTTCGCGGTTACTGTCCTCGACAAAATCAAAAGCTAGCCCCGCAATTTCACCAGTACCAGCAATCAGACCGCCATCAGTCACAAACTGACTGATAGAGACATTGCCGTCAGTATTTACCGATGCAACATGGCCGTCGTTCGTCTGACCAGCGGCAGATGAATTGTCAACTTCAGTTTTCTGGTTAGTGGTTGACTCATTGCCTATCAATGACATTTAGCCCACCTTCTTGAATACGTAAATTGCTGCCAATCCACCCACTACGATCAGCGCCAATTGCCCGGTAGTGATACCAGGCGCAGAACTACCAAACGTGATTCGCGGGCCGGAAATATCACCAGAGTGTGACGCAGCCGACTGAGAATCACCCAACCCAATACCGCCACCGCCAGCAGCTTTTGCAACGAATGCGAACGGATCAAACATCAGATAATTCCCTGTTTTTTGGCTATCAAATAGACCCCGGCACCGATGCCAACTGTCACAGCAATGTCGCGGGCCGCTTTCGCGGAATCCTCAACACCATCACCAAACAGCTTGACACCGGCACCGGCACCCAGCGCAGCCAAACCCCAATACACGATAATTGGCATAGTCGCTCCTTAATCGAACACGACGGCAGCAGTTAGCCCGCCAATCACCAACACCGCAGCCACACCGGCAAGCAATGTCGTATTGCTTACACCTGAGACAATCGGCCGGTTCACCAGCGTATTACCGTTGCTATCAACGCCGTTCTCGACGTACGGATGATCGGACGGGAGATTACCCCGCCCGGAATTGGTCGAGTTGACAGTCTCGACCTGGACATATCCGTTAACCAGCGTTTCTACAAGGTCTTGTAGTTTCATGAGCTACCCCCTTTGCTTGGTAGCCTATGCAGCAGCCGGTTGGCGCGTCATTTCCAGATAATCGACAATCGACGTGACCGCATTACTGTCACCAGTAGTCATAGTCACGGTCAGTGACTGACGGCTGAAAGTGTCGAACAGATCGATCAGCGTATTACCGCGAAAAATCGGATCAAACACGTAACAGGATGACGGCACAGTTTTGCCATGACGGGCAAGCAACGAATCGTTAACCGCTTTCAGCAATTTGTCCTTGCCATACGGGAAACGCTGATCCTGCTCAATGCGCAGGTGCGTGACGTTGCCATAGTTGAACATGCGGCGAATACGAATCTCGTTCGTAAAATTACCAGAGCGCAAACCCTTGTAATCGTTATCGCCAGTCAACGTAATTGGCACCGCTTCCGGCACAACATAGCGTCGCAGTTCTTCAACGCGGTTTGGTGAAGTCACGGCATACAGATCGAATGCCTCAGAACCACCCAGCGTACCCAGAACGATTTTCACCAGAACGCGGTCGCCCGGCTTAGTCACCAGACCGCCAGAGGCTTCGCCCTGAATAGTTCGCGCCAGCGCATCAGAGAACGAGAATACAAACTCGTTCGACGTGGCCGTGCGACCTTCGTAGGCTTCCAGATCAAGCATTTGCTGGCCGGTCAATTGCACACGCAGATCGCCATTTACTTCGACGATAAATTGCGCAATATCAGCCGCGACCACGTTGGCGCAGTGCAACTGCAACTCCTCGTATGTCGGGCCACCGTCCAAAAATGTCTGGATGGTATTGCCGGTTGCAATGTTGCCCTGAAAGGCAGGCATTTTGAAAAAGTTGATACGGGCTCCCATGATAGTCGCCCCCTTAGTTCAACACTGAGCGTACAGAGCTACCCAGAATTGGAAGATTGTTGTTAGCGACATAGATCGCAGCACAAGCCCCCAAAAAGGATACGCCGAACGCAATGGCGTGTGATTTCTTCATTACTCAATTCCCCCCACGGGATTTCAAAAGTCGCTCAACTCTAACGGCGACAACGGTTTGCACTGCAAGGGGAAATTTCGATTAAACCTATAGGTTAAATATTCTTGTATTTGAGTGTTATCAGCGACGATTCTCGCCCAATTTTTCGATAAAACTGCAACGGCTGTAGCGCGTAAAGTGCGTCGGCGCCACCAGCCGCCCGGCCAATTCGCGCCAATTTTTCGACCTGCTGCTTGGTAGCCGTATCGTTCGGAAAGCCAATGTAAAAATTATTGCTCTGACTGACTGCCGTTTTGGGAATTTCTTCCACGCGCTGACTTGTCCAGTGGACAATGCCGTGATACTTGCGTGACTTTCTCATTATCTGACCGAACCAGTTGGACGCCTTGCCAATCGACTTTTGCACGTCGGCCAGCTCCTCGATAATGATATACAACGCACGTTCACCGTTGAGACAGACAAAGCACAGCTTGCAGAATAATTCGAATTGCTCCTCTGACACGGCACCAGCCCACGCCAACCGAAACCCGCCGCCGGACTTCATGCCCGCCTTAACAGCTTGTACAAAGTGCCGCCAGCTCGTGTAGTGCGCCGCCTTGTGATCCTCGTCAGGGTCCCACAGCAAAACCCGCGCGCCTTTGTTCATTGGCGGTATATCCGGGTTTTGCTTGAGCGCCTGAGACTTGCCGTAACCAGAACAGGCGACGTAGCCGGTATGCCTATTTTCCAGACTGGGATTTTGATTTATCGCCATCTTTCTTCCCGGGCTCCTGTTCCGGTTTCGGCTGCTGAGATTGCTGACTCATATCCACCAGCAGACGCGGACCGAACACGCCCAGGCACACCATCACTAGCGCAAATTCTGGCCCGGCCTCGACGTTCGGCACGTACTTATCCAGCACTGCCGCCGCAGCATCACCGACCGCCTCGGACTCCTCCGGCTTCAATTGCCAGTGATCACCACGACGGGCCGACACCACATTGCAAACAACGGCAACCAGACCGCCAAGCACTGCACCAGTTTCGGCACTGGATGACTTAGCACCCGGGCTCGAGCCCGGCTTGCCGTCTCCGACTCCGGCGGCCACCGGGTCAAACTCGTCAGTCAGCAGTGCATCCAGCTGTGATATTTGCTCTGCCTTGCCGCCGTCGTTGCTTTCTGTTTTCGCTTCCACAGTCACCCCCTCGCCTTAGCCAGACCGGCCAGCACCAGACCGGCCGCAGCCAGCCCGAGAGCAAACAAACCCTTGCCGCCGCCGGTACTGGCCGACTCCGGCGGCGGGCTTGCTTCGCTCTCGCTTTGGTTATCTGGATCACCGGCACCGCTTTCCGTCTCGGCCTCCGGTTCAGTGGCTGGATCAGCATCCGTGCTGACGTTTTGAAGAGGATCATTTACAACGGTTTCCGGTTCGGCTTCGACCGGCTTGGAAACCGCGCCAATTCTGGCGTTGTACTCCTCCAGTGGCAGCGCATTAGGCGGCGGATCAGACGGCATTAAGCCATGATTCCAGACCGTACCGTGCCAATAATGCGATTGCGGCATCACGCCACTGCCCTGCAAGCAACCGCACTCGCAACGTTGGTACAAATAGCGCGATCGCTTACCAGCACAGGCGTAGATTGACGCCACCGTGCCGCACTCTGGACAGTCACGCTTGCCCAGCTCAATTTTCGGGTCTTTCGCCATGCTCCCCCCTTTCCTGCTCTAGTCGGCTTTCCAGCTCCTGCACCAGCGCCAGCGACGCTTGCAAGGTTCGCTCTGCACGCTGAGTGACCGGATGCAACTTCACCACTGCATTCTGCTTGCCCAACTCGTCCTGCAAATTCTTGACCGCCTGGCGATAGCAGAAGCATCGGTGCTGCCATTTTTCCGGATCAGTATCAGGCGTCACTGTCAGCCCCCAACGCCGCCAGAATCTGACCACGATCCATGCCGCGCTTTAGCACGCCAGCATGGGACGCAGCCGATTGCAGCTCACGCCAACCCATTGCGCCATAATCAGGCACGGACCCGGCTCCGGTTTCGCTTTGCTGGCCATCGTGGCCAGCGTTGATTTGTTTCAATTGAATCGATTTTCTACTCATTAAATCCCCCGCTTATCGTGACCTTATGTCACCCGCGTACAGTTATTGACAGAACTCCAAGGCGGGGCGTTCGCCCCGCAAACCCCAACCGGCACCGGCACGCCAAACAGCATTCGCGTGCCGGACTTCACCCGGCTTATTGAGTCGGTAAGATTCGGTTTAAAAGCAGAGCGCACGCGGTCTATAGTCCAGCTATAGAACCGCGTGCACACGGCCTCCAGCTCCCCCCAGAGCAAACCGAAAAGGCGGCCGACAACCGGCTCGCCGTATTTGTTAGTGACCGGCGAAACCTCACCAGTCGCGGTATCCAGCTCTTGCCAGTAGCAAGGCCTTATTGGCTGAGCACGGCCCGAGCCCATCAGCTCGCAATAGTCGGCCCAGTTTGCCGTATCAGCCGCGATCCGCGCGGTTTCCAGCGTGCCGGGCTCCTGCTCGTCAAGGCGGCGCAATTCGCGCCAGACCGTGACAGACGGCCCGCCTATTTGCTGAAACTGGCGAATGCCATGAACGGAGGCCCAGGCATCAATGCGATTGGCCGACACTTCGGCATCGTGGCCGTATAGATCAGCCTCGACGCCGTGGCCGTCGATGTTTTTGGAAATGTATTTGGCGATATAACCGGCGGCACTTCCCCGGCGCTTGTCTATCGGTTCATACTTAAATCTGTGCTCGCTCGCACCTTTCTCAAATGGAGAATCAGCCAGCGCATAAGAGCGAAAGACATCACGACATTCGTCAACAGAATCAGACCCAAGAAAGAGCAAATAATGCCAATGCGGACAACCGTCATGATGGGGTTCGGCAACTCGAAAACCGAAAACAGGAATATCCCGACGCTGCAAAGCACTGCGAATGCGACTGCCAACACTAACCAAATAATCATGAGCGTCCCTAACACTCGCTGATCGATAGTTCCCATTGTCTTTAACCCCCAGCACGTTGCCGCGCTTATCTCGAATGATTGTTTTTCTGTGAAACCGTGACGGGCATGTGATCGTGTAGAACTCAGCCACGTAGCCCAGCCGCTCGGCGTACTCTTCAAACCCGGCAATGCGCACCATCAATTCCGCGCGTCGGATTTTCGGATTTGATACTGACAAGTCGGCCAGCTCCTCCAACGTGAAGGACTCGCCCAGCTCGTTTGTCGCTTCCAGCTCACTCAGCAACATGCGGTTTCTTTTTTTTTGCTCTTGCCGCGCACGCACATTTTGATCACTGCAGTAGATTTGCCCGCGACTGTGAACAATGCCGGACAGCCGGGCGTATTCCTCCTGCTCTCGTCTCTGCAACGTGCGCACCTGGCGACGCCACCAGCCGGAGTCAGACAGCTTTGCGTAAGCCACTTCGAACGGATCAAAACACGCCAACTCCAACGTGGCTGACACCTGCAACGGAAACTCGATACCGTAGGCATTGAGCAATTCGCAGATGTGCTTTTGATTGCGGATCGGATCAGAATCACGACGGCTGACAGTGAGCCGGCAGTGTCGCGCTTTGGCTTCGCACCAGTCGCGCAATCGGGCATCGTCCATCGACAACCACAGATCACGGCGACGCATGCGCTTGTGGAATTTGATTAATGCCTGATTAGCGTCGAACTTGCCGTGCGCCTTGAGCATTTGCAGATAGCCAGAGCGCAATAGCCCCTGAATGGGCGCGTGTTCGGTCAGATACTTGTCGAGCCATGCCCTGTCATCGAGGCTTAGGCCATACTGATCGAGCGTGTGTTTCGGGTAGGTTAGGTGCGGGATGGCATTCATAGCGCCCACCCCCGCAATATCTCAGCGTCGCGCGAAAATATGGGCAATTGATCCAGCTCGATCCGCAGACTCTTGGCAGAATTCTCGATTGGCAACGATATGTCGCCATCCTCCGACCACTCAATTTCATCAGCAGCCACATAATTAGTCACAACGCCGTCGACGATTACACGAATTGCCTGAATATCTTGATCAAGGTTTTTAATCACTAACTCGTGATACTCACCCGGAACAGAGCCACCAAAGTACGAACCACCGCGACCAACAGCAGGGCCAGCCGCAACACCCAATGCTAACGCGATTGAATCGCGCAGGAATTGCCGACGCCCGCGCATCATGACTCTAACTCCGCAACGCTACGGTAATAATCAGCCGCTTCGATATCCTTCACGACATCGACTCTCACCGCGCCTTTACTCGGCGTGTTTATATTGAGCACCCGGACACCATCGAATGCGCACCGATCACGCATTGCCATAGCCAGCATATCCACGACAAGAGCCCCGCGAACAAAAACCAGCACGCGTGCATCGTCATGTAGTGCAGCAGGATCAATTGCAATCATGACTGCACCCCCGGCCGACGCGAATACAATCGGTGATACTCGTCCGTTGACTCACGAATGAAACCGGCCACCATTGCAGCCGATCCCAGCTCACGTACTACTTGATGCTGAACAGATTTACCCAACAGCTCCCACGAACGCTGGGCAATGACGGGCACTTGATCGAAAGGGATTCCGGCCATAACAAGGAATCCCTGCTTAGCCAGATCGGGCATGTTTGACCACCAGAACGCCATTTTGGAGAACGGATGACCATCAGCCGATGATGGTGGATATTCACGACCATTATGGTCGGGTTTATTTTCGGTTAAGGTTTGCTGTGATAGGCTCAATGGTTCTTGCTCCTTAGTCGGGGGTAAGTCTGTTTTGAGAGTTGACGCTCTCGGAACTCGGGCCACTGCCTGTTGACGCAGGTAGTGGCTTTCTTTTCTTAGTAACTGGCCTCCAACGCTTGTACGGCCAGCTTCATTACATTCACCAGAACGATTGAATTTTTGCCTTTCACGTTCGGTGAATCCTTCTTAATCCGGGGCAGTCGGCCATCGGAGAGCATCTTTCGGACTGTATTTAACGGGATTCCTGTCATTTGCGCGTACAACTCGGGCCGCATGCCGTCGGCACCGCCCAGCACGATCACGGGCTGAGTCGGCGACAACGCTTTAATAGCGGCCTCGTCGAGTATGCAAATTTTGGGTGGTAGTCCGGTCATTGTGCTAACCTAGCCGATTGGTACGCCTGACCACACCATATGGTGCACATGGTCAGACTATATTCAATATGTGGTATTTGAGTACCACGGAAAATTATCTGTAAAACACATAGATGTCAACTACTATCGGTCAAAAAATCTGCGACTTGAGAAAAAAAGAAAATCTCAGTCAGCAAAAATTCGCAGACTTAATCGGCACAACGAAAGCTATGGTTTATCGATGGGAATCGAAAGGCGCAAGCCCGTCGGCAGATTCGCTCGAAAAAATCATGAACCACCCGCGATTTTCTAAATATGCCGCCTGGCTAATGGGGATCGATCGCCAGACACAGGAATCTCCACCGCCTCACTATCTGACTGAGAAGTTCGACAAGCTACCGCGCACAAAGCAGCGCGAATTGCTGGATTACATGGATTTTCTGTTGGCTCAGCAGGAGAAAGGTAAGACTTGACCAGCATGCGCTGGTGGGAGTTGAGCTTGTGGTATTTGGTGATGAACAGGCGGCGGCAATCACGGATCGGCATGGCGGCTCCTCAAGGCATTATTAAATAGTGGCACTTAATAACGCGCTCAATTTTTCCATGCCCGACTGTTAGTGGCCTGATCCATAGGCACACCGGGTAACTGAATCGACGTTCTTAAACTGTACGGATATACAGTATCTATATGGCACAGAAAAAGCAAGGTCATTGGTGGGTTGATATGCGCCCCGATGGTCGCGACGGTCGGCGCTACCGAAAGAAATTTGAAACCAAAGCAGAGGCCACGGCCTTTGAAGCCTATATCACCGAGCAGCACCGGCAGAACCCCGACTGGGAGCCACCCAAAAAAGACCCCCGCCGATTATCCCAACTGGCCGCCGACTGGTACGAACTGCACGGCACCAAACTGCGCGACGGCGCTGGCCGGTTGCAAATTCTCTACGCACTGGCCGACCGGCTTGGCGATCCCCCTGCCCGACTGCTCACCGGCGCTGACTTTACCCGGTACGCCAATGCCAGGCTAAAAGGCAACAAGGCCAAAGACGAGAAGCCGATCAGCGCCAACACCATCAATCACGAACTGTCCTACCTGAAAGCCGTTTACAACAAACTGATTGCGCTCGACTTGTGGCCACATGGCAACCCGGTCGACAAGGTAAGCAAGTGGAAAACGCCCGACAATGAGCTGACCTATCTGACCACAGAGCAGATCGAATACCTGCTCTATCAATGCACTCAGGGGAAAAACCCGGACGTGGCACTGTGCGCCGAACTGGCGCTCGATACCGGGGCACGTTGGGGCGAAGCCGAAACGCTGAAACTTCGACACGTTGGCAAAGGCCAGATTACTTTCTACAACACCAAAGGCGGCAAGCCGCGACCGATCCCGATCACCGCCGACCTTGAGAAGCGACTACGCGCCCACGCCAAAGCGCGAGCACTGCCCGATGGCCGCATTTTCGGCCCCTGTTACGATGCACTGTATAACGCCCTGAAACGGGCTGAGATTGAATTACCGGCGGGACAAGGCACGCACGTACTGCGACACACCTTTGCGAGTCACTTCATGATGAACGGCGGTAACATAGTGACACTGCAACGCATCCTCGGACACCACAGTATCACCATGACGCAACGCTATGCGCACCTGGCACCGGATCACTTCCTGGAAGTGTTACGGCTCAAGCCGATCAGAACGCCTTAATCAAATCGAATTGAGCACCATCCGGAAAATTGCACACTGACCCGGGATCAGCGCTACATGCCTCCAACGACAAAGCGGCAGTCGTTGCAGTTAAGAATTCCAACATCAGAACGACCGAGCCGGAATTTCCACCAAGCGCATATTGCAGACTTGCCTGATTCCCCTGCCGAACGCCCTGCAGGACTTCCCATGTAAAGTCAGACGGATCGAGCGTGATAAACAATATCGTATCGCCATTTTGGTGAATCGATACAAAGTCGCTATAGTCCGGCACCGCCTCGTAAGTCATTACATAGATGCCATCATTCGGCCCGGATGCTTGAGCAGTCAATGTAAAACAGAGAGCCAGACCGGCCAGTATGTAACGCATAACGATGCCCCTATGTGATAGATTCAAGAGTGATCGTAGTATGTCACACCTTTACGGGGACTGAATTAAATCAATGTGGACACTTTGTGGACATTTTCCAGAACGGCGCAATTAGTGCGACCCGGCACGGCGTCGCAACTCATTGTTTTAGATGGGGAAAAATGGGGTGACTGATGGGGCTCGAACCCACGACAACCGGAGTCACAGTCCGGGGCTCTACCAGCTGAGCTACAGTCACCATAAAACGGTCAAAATTTGGTCGGGGTAGAGAGATTCGAACTCCCGACATCCTGCTCCCAAAGCAGGCGCGCTACCAGACTGCGCTATACCCCGAGTCGATCCAGGCACTCGATACTATCTTTAAACCATCTTAAAACTATCTTTATACTATCTTGATACTATCCGAATACTCACTTGCAACTACACAAGTATGCCTGAAATTCGAAAGGACGGCATCATACTCGCGTCGTACTTGCCCGTCAATGCGCGGCGGCCGTGGATTTCACTAATTCGGTAGCTTATTAGCGCTCGATACGCCAGGTACTGCCACCTGTGCCGTCTTCTACCACCACATTCAGGGCAGTCAGTTGGTCGCGAATCTCGTCCGCTTTCTGCCAGTCCTTGTCAGCTCGGGCCTGATCCCGTGCCGCCACCAGCGCATCAATCGCCTCCGCATCCAGCTCGTCGCCGCCGCTGCGGCGCAGGAATTCTTCGGCGTCAGATTGCAACACACCAAGAATATCAGCCAGGCGTACCAGCAAGGCCCCCAACTGACTGGCCATGTCTGGATCGGTTTTCTTCAAACGATTGATCTCCGACACCATGTCAAACAAGACGGCAAAGGCTTCCGGCGTATTGAAGTCATCATCCATGGCCGCCTGAAAGGCTTTTTCAAAACGACTATTGGTCAGTGATTTGGCATTGCCAATATCCAGTCCTTTCAAGGCATGATAGAAGCGTTCAAGACCTTTCTGTGCCTGCTCCAGACTATCCAAAGAATAATTGATAGGACTGCGATACTGACTGGCCACTAACAAATAGCGCACGGCTTCTGCATCATGTTCCTTGAGCACTTCGCGAATGGTAAAAAAATTACCCAGTGACTTGGACATCTTCTCGTTATCGATTCGCAGCGGTCCATTGTGCAACCATACGTTGGCGAACGTGCTATCAGTTGCGCATTCGGATTGGGCAATTTCGTTTTCATGGTGTGGAAATTTTAGATCCGACCCGCCACCGTGAATATCAAAAGTATTACCCAAGGCGCAAGTGGACATGGCAGAGCATTCAATATGCCATCCCGGCCGCCCATAGCCCCAGGGCGAATCCCAGCCCACGCCATCATCAGGTGAGGCTTTCCACAACACGAAGTCACGCGGGTCTTTCTTGAGTTCACCCACTTCGATACGCGCACCATCGAGCAACTCGTCCATGTTTTTCTTGGAAAGTTTGCCGTAATCCGGGCAACGTGCCACAGAAAAATACACATCACCGTTATCAGCCCGGTAAGCGAAATCCTTGCTGACCAGAGTTTCGATCATGGCGACAATCTGTTCAATGTGTTCTGTAGCACGCGGCTCCTGATCAGGCGGCAAGATTGCCAGCGCCTGCTCGTCGGCATGCATAGCCTTGATGTACCGCGCCGTGATATCAGAAAACAACACACCCTCTTCCTGTGCGCGCTTGAGAATCTTGTCATCGACATCCGTGATGTTGCGCACGTAGGTGACATCCAAGCCGCGGTAGCGCAAATAACGCACAATCAGATCAAATGCCACCAGCATGCGCGCATGACCAAGATGGCAGTAGTCGTAGACAGTAATGCCACAAACATACAGCCGTATCTTGCCTGGCTCGATGGGTTGCAGTGTTTCTTTACGTTGCGTCAGCGTGTTGTAAACAGTAATCACAATAAATATTCGCCGTAGTCAGGCGCTCAGTTGGACCAGGAATCACGCAAGGTGATTGTGCGGTTGAAAACAGGACGGGCGTCAGAACTATCTATGCTGTCAAAACAAAAATAGCCTTCACGTTCGAATTGGAAATTGCCGGCATCGTTACCAATCACTGACGGCTCAACGATACAGTTCTCCAACTTGATCAATGACTCGGGGTTGAGGCAATTATGGTAATCAACATCCTTGGCTTCAGGCTTTTCCTCGTTAAATAGCCGATCATAGAGTCGTACCGTCGCCGGTACGCCCTCGCTGGCCGAAACCCAGTGAATCACGCCTTTGACCTTGCGCCCTTCCGGACTCTTGCCCAGTGTATTTTCATCAACACTGCAATTCAGTTGCACAATTTCACCACTATCATCTTTAACCACTTCGTCACAGCGAATGACATAGGCTCCACGCAGGCGCACTTCCCCGCCCGAAATCAGGCGCTTGAAACCTGGCGGTGGCACTTCCTCGAAATCACTTTTGTCGATGTAAATTTCGCGAGTCAGCGGCACTACTCTTTGCCCCAGGGATTCATCTTTGGGATGGGCGCTCATCGTCAACTCAGCCCTGTAGTCTTCCGCGAACGTTGTCAGCACGACTTTTAGCGGATTTAAAACACACATGGCACGTGGTGCATTCTTGTCCAGATCATCGCGAATCGCATGCTCGAGCATCCCCATATCGACGACACTCTCACTACGGGCAACGCCGACGCTTTCACAAAAATTGCGCAGAGACGCCGGCGTAAAACCGCGCCGACGCATACCGGCCAAGGTTGGCATTCGCGGGTCATCCCAGCCATCGACGATACCTGACTCAACCATCTCACGCAGTTTGCGCTTGCCCATCACCGTGTAGTTGATCTTCAACTTGGCGAATTCGGTTTGCTGCGGCAGTACGTAGTCAGCCTCGCTGTCGGCAAGATCACTCACGACTCTTAATGAATCGATATCGAGGTTATGCAGGATCCAGTCATACAACGGGCGATGATCTTCGAACTCCAGCGTACAGAGTGAATGAGTAATGCCTTCGATCGCATCGGAAATGCAATGCGTATAATCGTAAGTCGGATAAATGCACCACTTGTCACCGGTCTGGTGATGCTGGATGTGGCGAATCCGGTACAACACCGGATCACGCATATTGATATTGGGCGAGGCCATGTCGATCTTGGCACGTAAAGAATACGCACCTTCATCGAACTCACCATCGCGCATGCGCTTGAAAAGATCCAGGTTTTCCTTGATCGTTTGGTCACGGTCGGGGCTGTTGGTACCCGGCTCGGTCAAGGTGCCTCGATACTCACGCGCCTGATCCGGGCTCAAGCTGCACACGTAAGCCTTGCCTGACTCAATGAGCTGCACGGCAAAATCATACAAGTGGTCAAAGTAGTTGGAGGAATAACGCACCTCCCCGTGCCAATCAAAACCCAACCATTTGATGTTATCTTTTATCGAATCGACAAACTCCTGACTCTCTTTGGCCGGATTGGTGTCATCAAAGCGCAAATTGCATCGGCCGTTGTATTCTTCAGCCAGGGAAAAATTCAGGCAAATAGACTTGGCGTGACCAATATGCAAATAGCCATTGGGTTCTGGCGGAAAACGGGTATGCACACGGCCAGCATGCTTTTTGTTGGCCAGATCTTCACCAATCATATGGCGGATGAAATTGGAGGGGGCTGCGGCGCCACTGGCGCTTTTATTACCCGATGCTGAATCGGCCATGAAGTGTCTCTTTCCTGATAGCTGTTTGTGGATTCGGTATGTGTGTTTACTGACTGACGAACTGAGGGCTTGTCATGCGTGGGTTACAAGTGCTGCGAGCCTGCGCCGAACGCAATAGCGACCGCCATTGGCTCCGACCTGCCAAAACCCTTATTATACCCGCTCCACGTGCTTGTGTTCCAAATTTTAGCCATATTTACAGCGAATACTCACCTTCAGACTCATCCCAGCCTTATACAGGACAGCTTCATGATAGTTTTCAATACCAACAAAGGCGCAATCACCATCGAACTGGATTTCGACAAAGCGCCAAATTCTGCCGCCAACTTCCTGCAATATGCCAAAGACGGTTTCTATGACGGCACGATTTTCCATCGCGTCATCGACAACTTCATGATTCAGGGCGGCGGTTTTACGGCCGACATGGAGCAAAAATCCCCAGGCTCTCCAATTGAGAACGAAGCCGACAACGGCCTGCCCAATCTGGTTGGTACGCTGGCAATGGCGAGAACAGCAGACCCACACTCGGCTACTTGCCAGTTTTTCATCAATGTCGGTGACAATGATTTTCTGAATCATCGCGACAAGAGTCCACAAGGCTGGGGTTACGCTGTATTCGGCCGCGTGACCGATGGCATGGATGTGGTCAACGACATCAAAGGCACGCCAACCACGTCGGCTGCCGGTCATCAGGATGTCCCTGTCGAAGCAATCGTAATTGAATCCACCACAGTTACCGAAGCCGACTAACCTTGCCAGATCGCCTGTTATTTATCTCTGACCTGCACCTGCAGACCAGCCGGCCAGAACTCACCCGGGGCTTGCTCGATTTCCTCGGGCGCGAATCTGGTCGGTGTCAGGCGCTTTATATTCTCGGCGACCTGTTTGAAGTCTGGCTGGGTGATGATGCAGCCGATGCGCTGGCTCAGGAAGTTGCCGCTGCCTTGCGTGACTTCGTCGTCGCTGGTAGTCAGGTTTATCTGATGCATGGCAATCGCGACTTCCTGCTCGGCGCTGCCTACGCACAATCAGCCGGTGCAGAATTACTGCCCGACCCCGTGGTTATCAGTACCCCAATCGGCGAAGTACTGTTGGCCCATGGCGACAGCTTGTGCACGGACGATGTGGACTATCAACAGTTTCGCGCCCAGGTGCGCAACCCGGCATGGCAGACTGCCTTTTTGGCCAAATCCGTACCCGAGCGAATTGAGTTTGCTCGCCAGGCCCGGGAACAATCCAAAGAAGCCACTGCAGACAAAGCCATGGCAATCATGGACGTTAATCAACAAGCCGTCGTTGAATTAATGAGTGCGCATCAGCAATCTCGCCTCATTCATGGCCATACCCACCGGCCCGACCAGCACGCCCTGACTGTCGATGGCAATTCTGCCTGGCGATTAGTGTTAGGCGATTGGGGAAAGCAAGGTTGGGTTGCAGAGATCTCTGACGCGGGGGTGAACCTGTCTAGCTTCGATCTGTAGCAGCGAGTCTTGTTTTTACCGCTGATTATTAGCCAGCCGCGACAAGCTGGTACGCGACCGAATTCAGGCCGACTGGCTGGCAGCAGGCAAGTAATAGCGCTGAAAATGTGCCTCGCACAACTCCCGTAATTCTTCCTCTATCAACTGGCACAGGGCCGGCAAAGTCAGCCCTGCATATTCGTCCAATACATAGACACCATAGTCTTGCAGCGAACTGATTTGCTGATGCCGCTTGCGCAGCAGATTGTGTAGCCAGCAGTACGGTGAGAGTGTGGGGTCGAAAGGCACGCTGTGTTGCTCAAGCCCCAACTTTAGATTTGGTACGGAAAAAATGCGCAGCTTGTGCTCCAGAATCTGGCAGACCAGCTTTTCAATGCGGCTCAGGACGGCACTTTTTTCGTCAGCACTGTAACCGTTCCAGGCAATGACTTCGAATGAGTAACGCTTACAACCACGACAAACCTTGTCGCCCAGTGACGTAGTGGAACAAATACCGATACAGGGAGTTTTAACTGCTTGCATGAAAATTCAAAAGTTGTCGGCCTGAGTTGATAGCTTGGCATTGGCTGCTAGATACAGCCAGCCTGAAAGTAGAGTCGTAAACCCCAAGCGCAGACTTTAGCAAGATTGCCCGGATTGTCCACCGCCAAGTTTTCCAACCCACAGTTTGCCTCAACGCGCCGCCAAGGCCAGTCAAGCGGGCGGCACGCCCCGGCACAACTGGATTTTTACCTGCAATTACAATAGAATACGCCGACTTTTTTAGTGCTACTCAGCGTGACCAAAAGTGATTTGTTATACCCAAGACAGAACCCAAGAATCGCTTCGGTCAGGCCCGACAAATTGTCTTCACCAGTAAGTCTGAGTGATTTACAGCAGCGACCAGGCGCCGGCACCATGGCCCTTGCCACTGCTACTGCGGACAGCCATTGGTAGCACACCCTATTCTCTCTGCGCGTCAGGTTACGAACCAGGCAGCTAGCCCGCAAGGTTAGCGGATGGTCAGCCAAGGCCCGCAGTCATTACTTAACGAGGAACATCATCGTGTTGAAGGCTTATAGACAGCATGTCGCTGAACGCGCCGCGGAAGGCATCGTCCCCAAACCACTGTCGGCAGAACAGGTTGCCGAACTGGTTGAACTCTTGAAGGCGCCACCAGCTGGCGAAGAAGAGTTTATTCTCGACCTGCTGACTAACCGTGTCCCGGCAGGTGTGGACGAAGCTGCCTACGTCAAGGCCGGCTTTCTCTCGGCAGTAGCCAAAGGCGAAGCCCAATCACCACTGATCGATCGTGCCGCAGCCGTCAAGTTGCTCGGCACCATGCTGGGCGGCTACAACATCGCCACGCTGGTTGAGCTACTTGATGACAGCGAACTTGCCTCGGCAGCCGCCGCGGAACTCAAACAAACACTCTTGATGTTTGATGCCTTTCACGACGTCGCTGAAAAAGCCCGCGCCGGTAATGAACAGGCCAAAGAGGTCATGCAATCCTGGGCCGAGGCCGAGTGGTTCCTGAACAAACCAGAACTGCCTGAAAAACTCACTGTTGCAGTCTTCAAGGTCCCGGGTGAAACCAATACCGACGACCTCTCTCCCGCACAGGATGCCTGGTCGCGTCCGGATATTCCTCTGCATGCCAAAGCCATGTACAAGAATCCCCGCGATGGCGTCGACAATGCCGAAGAACAAATCAACGAATTGAAGAAGACTGGCTTTCCGGTCGCGCTGGTAGGCGACGTGGTCGGCACTGGCTCATCTCGCAAGTCTGCGACTAACTCAGTGTTATGGCATATCGGCCAGGACATTCCCCATATACCCAACAAACGCGCCAGCGGTGTCTGCATCGGCGGCAAGATCGCCCCGATCTTCTTCAACACCATGGAAGATGCCGGCGCCCTGCCCTTTGAGTGCGATGTTGATTCGCTGGAAACCGGCGATGTCATTGATATCTATGTCTACGAAGGCAAGATCACGCGCCACGACAGCGACGAAGTTGTTTCTACCTTCGAATTACGCACCGAAGTACTGCTCGACGAAGTTCGCGCCGGCGGCCGTATCCCGCTGATTATCGGTCGCGGCCTGACCCAGCGCGCGCGCGAAGAGCTGAACCTTGAACCATCGACTATTTTCCGCTCGCCCATCACTGGCGAAGAGTCCAGCAAAGGCTGGACGCTGGCTCAGAAAATGGTCGGCAAGGCATGTGGTGTGGACGGTGTCCGTCCTGGCAGTTATTGCGAACCGCGCATGACCACAGTCGGCAGTCAGGATACCACTGGCCCGATGACCCGCGACGAACTCAAAGACCTGGCCTGCCTCGGCTTTTCTGCCGATCTGGTCATGCAGTCTTTTTGTCATACCGCAGCTTACCCAAAGCCAGTCGACATTGAGACGCAGCACACACTGCCAGATTTTATTCACACACGCGGCGGCGTAGCCCTGCGTCCCGGTGATGGCATTATTCACTCTTGGCTAAACCGCATGTTGCTGCCCGATACGGTCGGTACAGGCGGTGATTCCCACACTCGTTTCCCAATCGGTATTTCCTTCCCGGCCGGTTCTGGTCTGGTTGCCTTTGCCGCGGCCACGGGTGTTATGCCTCTGGATATGCCAGAGTCGGTGTTGGTGCGCTTTAAAGGTGAAATGCAGCCCGGCATTACCCTGCGTGATCTGGTCAATGCGATTCCTTATGCCGCCCTGCAAAGTGGCGACCTGACCATTGAGAAGAAAGGCAAAAAGAACATCTTCTCCGGCCGTATTCTGGAAATCGAAGGCCTGCCAAATCTGAAGGTTGAGCAAGCCTTTGAAATTTCCGACGCCTCAGCCGAACGTTCCGCTGGCGGCTGTACTATCCGTCTTGGCAAAGAACCCATTATCGAATACTTCAAATCCAACATCACTCTGCTGCGCTGGATGATCGACAACGGTTATCAGGACGCACGCACGCTTGAGCGACGCGCTCAAGCCATGGAGCAATGGCTGGAAAATCCTGAGTTGATGGAGCCTGATGCTGACGCTGAGTATCACAAGATCATCGAGATCGATCTCAACGAGATCAAAGAACCATTGCTGGCCTGCCCGAATGATCCAGATGACGTCAAACCGCTATCTGAAATACAAGGTACTCAGATCGACGAGGTATTCATCGGCTCTTGCATGACCAATATCGGTCATTTCCGCGCCGCCAGCGAAGTCCTCAAGCAAGTCGATGGCGGCTTGCCGACAAAACTCTGGGTCGCACCACCGACCAAAATGGACGAACACCAATTGACTGAGGAAGGTATTTACAACGTCTTCGGCGTTTCCGGTGCGCGTACTGAAATGCCAGGTTGCTCTCTGTGTATGGGTAATCAGGCACGCGTGGCGCCAAACTCGACCGTTGTCTCTACATCAACGCGTAACTTCCCGAACCGACTCGGTCAGGGTGCCAATGTCTATCTCGCCTCCTCCGAGCTCGCTGCAGTAAGTGCGGCGCTGGGCAAGATCCCAACCATGGATGAATACATGCAGTTCATGGGCAACATCAACACCATGGCTGACAGTATTTATCGCTACCTGAATTTCAATGAGATTCAGAATTACATGGAAGCAGCTGAGCGCGCCAAGCAAATCCCGGCAACCAATGTGCAGGATGTTGCATAACGCCAAGTCGTGTTGAGCCCTGGCGGGCTGAACGCACTCACTCGTGACAAAAAACCCGACCTGAGATTACTCACGTCGGGTTTTTTATTGCCCACATAATCCGGCAATTGGGATCTAATTCAGCAATTTTCTGACCTGAGCGGTATTCGTTGAGTCTTGAATTCTGAGACCCAATCCTTAAGAGCCAATCCTTAAGACCCAAGCCTTGAGACCCAGACCTTGAAACTTACGCGATGACAATCACACCGTGCTTTTCTCAACGACTTCGAACACATCTTTCGACAACGTCGGATCAGCTTTTATGCGTTGCAGTTGTGCTTGCATCAGAGCCTGCCGCTCACTGTCGTATTTACGCCAGCGCGTTAACGGCGTTAACAATCGAGCCGCAATCTGCGGGTTCAGCTCGTTCAGCTCAAGCACGCGATCAGCAAGAAACTCATAACCGGAACCGTCATTGTGATGGAAAGCGATATGGTTCTGGCCACAAAATGCACCGATCAAGGCGCGAACTTTGTTGGGATTGCGTAACGTAAAGTCGTCATGCGCCATCAGATTACTGACCCGCCCCAAAGCACCCGGCAATGGCGACACGGCCTGTACTGAGAACCATTGATCCACCACCAGCGCTTCGTGCTGCCATTGCTCATAAAAGCTGGCCAGCGCCGATTCGGCATATTGCTGACCTTGCTCGGTGTCGCTGTTCACAAGACAGCGCAAGGCTGCCATCTGGTCGGTCATGTTACTGGCAGAGTTATATTGGCCATGACATGCCTCCAACCACTGTGACTCGCCGGTGCGCACCAAATAGGCTAGCGACAGATTCTTTAAAGCCCGCTTGGCAATAGCCTGCGCTGTCACGCTAAACGGCCCACTCTCGACATTGCTTTCATAACAACGCGCAAACAATTCCTGTGCTCGCTGCGCCAGCTTATCGGCCAGACTTTCTTTCACCTCGAACAGCTTGTCGACTTGCGCGACTTCGGCCCGCTCAATGAGAAACCCCAGGGTCGGCAGCGTCAACAGATGCGCCACCATGGCTTTGTCGACAGCCGGATCATCCAGACTGGATTGCAGCACCTGCTCCATGGCCGACAGCAATTGTTCGACTTGTGGATCATCTTGCCCGGCATCTTCTTTTGCGCACAAATAATCGATGACCTGACAGGCTAGCGATTGCATGGCGCTCCAACGATTGAAACCGTCGCTGTCATGCACTATCAGAAAAGCCAGTTCTTCCCGCGTGTATTGATAGTCGAGCTTGACCGGCGCGCTGAAACTTCTTAACAATGAAGGAACAGGCTTCTCGGACACATTCACAAACGTGAAAGATTGTTGTTGCTGCGTGACTTCCAGAACGCGATCAGTCGAAGCTGCAGTCGCATCATCTTCGCCAGTCAACTGCAGCGGTATTTCCTGACCTTGTGAATCCAACAAGCCGAGCCGCAACGGGATCACCATAGGCTGCTTGTTGCTCTGCCCCGGCGTAGCCGGGCAGGTCTGCTGCACTGTCAGTGTGTAGGTTTTCGCACTAGTATCGAATTCACCGCTCACCGACAAACGCGGCGTGCCTGCCTGGCTGTACCACAGGCGGAATTGGGTCAGATCTTTACCACTGGAGTCTTCCATCGCCGCAATGAAATCTTCCGTTGTTACTGCCTGACCGTCGTGACGATCGAAATACAAATCAGAGCCGGCGCGAAACGCCTCTGGCCCGAGCAGTAAATTGATCATACGCACAACCTCGGCGCCTTTTTCATAAATGGTAACTGTATAAAAGTTGGCAATCTCCATGTACGAGTCGGGGCGTACCGAGTGCGCCATCGGCCCACCATCTTCAGCAAACTGGACAGTTTTGAGGAAGTTGACATCTTCGACGCGCTTGACTGCTCTTGAGCCCATGTCTGCCGAAAATTCCGAATCTCGAAAAACCGTAAACCCTTCCTTGAGACTGAGCTGAAACCAGTCGCGGCAGGTCACGCGATTGCCCGACCAGTTATGAAAATATTCGTGCGCAACCACAGCCTCAACGCGTTGAAAGCCAAGATCGGTGGTTGTTTTAGGGTTAGCCAACACACAAGAGGTATTGAAGATATTCAGCCCCTTGTTCTCCATAGCGCCCATATTGAAATCATCCACAGCAACAATCATGAAGATATCAAGATCGTATTCGCGGCCATACACCTCTTCGTCCCAGCGCATGGAGTTTTTCAGGGAGCGCATAGCGTGCTCGCATTTGTCGGCATCCTTTTCTTCCACAAAAATCCGCAGCTCGATTTCACGGTTGGTCATGGTGGTAAAACTGTCGTCAATCGCCACCAGGTCTCCGGCCACCAGCGCGAACAAGTAACTGGGCTTCTTGAATGGGTCTTCCCACTTTACCCAGTGGCGTGTGCTATCAGACGGATCATCACCACTCGCCACCTGATTGCCATTGGAAAGCAGAACCGGGTAACGCGACTTGTCTGCGCTGATCGTCGTCGTGAAACGGGACATCACATCAGGACGATCAAGATAGTAGGTGATCTTGCGAAAGCCCTCTGCCTCGCATTGCGTGCAAAACATTTTTTTGGATTTGTACAAACCTTCCAGCGCTGTATTGTTTTGTGGTTCGATACGGGTATGACAAATCAGCGTAAACTTATCCGCTTTGCGACCCAACAACCCTGCCAAGCCATCTATAATTAGCGACTCCTCATCGTTGGAGAACTCACTTTCCGTTAACTGTCGACCATCAAGAATCAACTTTTGCAATTGTAGATTCTCGCCGTGTAATACCAATGCATCGGCGTCAGGGTCGGAGCTATCTGGATTGCGCTGCAAAGTTAGCTCGGCAATAACCAGCGCGTACTCCTCGTGCAGATCAAAATCCAAATCTGTGGTTTCAATCAGAAACTCGGGCGGCTGGTAGTCTTTCAAATAGGTTGTACGTGCCTGGGCATTTTTCATGGAAATATCTTAATAACCTTTTTCAAGTTGGTGCCGAAGAGAAATCGCCTGCCAATACGGGCAAACCGAATCAAAGACTGAGCGTGACGTTGTAACCGGAGAAGCGCCGAATATTTATGACGCCATCATCGAGAATCAGATACTGCCCCTTGATCCCCAATAAAGTACCTTCAACGTTGGGATCCTTGTCGAAGTTAAATGAGCTGATTTTGTCGGGGTATTCGCTGACCGGGTACTGGATCGTCACCGGCTCAACCCCGTTGATGATGCTAATGGCAAAAAAACCGAAGCGTTCCTGCAACTCCTGCAATTCTGATTCACACTCAGCCAACAGACGGTCACGCTCCGCCATCATATCCAACTCCCGCGCATCGCCTTTTAGCATGTCACGCCAATTGGTTTTATCAGCCACATGCTGCTTGAGCATGACTTCCAATGTGCCGGACTGTAAACGACTGCGCACGCGCACAGCGGCCAATGCCTGCGTTGCACCCTGATCTATCCAGCGCGTCGGGACTTGTGTAGCCCGGGTAATACCAACCTTCAGCCCCGATGAATTGGCAAAATAAACGATATGATCCTGCATACAGAAACGTTCACCCCAGGCAGGTTCCCGGCAGGTGCCCTGGTCGAAATGACAGCGCTCGGGATGAATAATACAGGCATCACATTGCGCCAGCTTTTGAAAACACGGGTAGCAATAGCCCTGATTAAAACTCTTGTTCGTCTTGCGACCACAATGCACGCAGAAAATTTCACCGCTATAACTTAAACGTAGCGGTTTGTTAAGCAGCTCATTGAGCGGCACATCTTCCTCACCTACCCGCATGGCGTAACTGACCGGCGTATCCAGCCGGCTCTTCATCTTGCGCAAGATACCTGTTGCTACTTCTTTCATTTTCCCCGCCTTGCCGGATCCTGCATCATCACCGGATTGGCGCCGCAACCTTGCGGCAAATTACTGTAAGTACGTTGCCCGACGGGCAGGTGCTGCTCTTCATACAGGATGACCAACTGCAGGCAGTTTTCTACCTGCTGGGCACTCAATCGCGTGCCATCTTCAAATTTACCCAACTCAACAGCCTGTCGCAGTGAAGCGAACATTTCCGGCGTCATATTGGCGAGCAATTCCTGCAGGGATTCCGGTGGCGGCATGACGCTGCCAGCACTTATCCAATCCAGTTCTTTGTTCATAACACTCTAATCTTCTATCTTGATTTGTTTGATTACATCAGTGGCTGAGCCGCGGCACAATGGCCAGTAAACGCTTGCGTAACTGATTGTTTACTTGCCTAGATATCGCTAACGATTATGACGACTAATGGTGTGACGGTTGAGCACAAAACGATAGTAAAGTACGACCAGCAAACCCAAGAGCAACCCTGACACCAGACCACCGACGTGCGCGGCTGTTGCTATCCAGGATCCTGCCAATAACTCCATCACCACCAGCGCGGCGACAAACACTACAAACATGTTACTGCGAATCAGTAAATTGGAGCGAGGCATCAATACGTGAATCACCCAGGTATAACCCACCAGCCCATAGACAACTCCAGACATGCCACCGAAATTGTTGTACTGAATAAACAGAAACTGCGTGGTATTGCTCACAAACGCTGTGATTACAATCAGCAATGCAAAGACCCATGCGGGCTGGATTGCCTCAAGCTGGCGACCAAAATACCAGAGCCAGAGCATGTTAAAAACCAGATGTAGCTCGCCAAAATGCAGAAACATGGGGGTAAGACTGCGCAGTAACTCTGCCGGCGTATTGATATCTGCCAGCAAGGCCAACACGCCATCGGCACTCACCAATGGATAAAACAGAAACTCAACCCGCTGCGCTTGTGCGCCCAGACTACTGACTACCGCCACAAGGCCGCAGGCCGCTATCAATGCGGCTGTAACAGGGCTTTCCAATAACAGCTTCAGCCAGCCAGGAGCCATGCCGCGCGCTGATCGCGTTGGTGAGCCTTGTGACCAGGCTGCTGATGGCTCAATCGGAGATGACGGGGACGATGAAGAGTCTGTGGAATCCGGCCCATGCCACTGTTCAGGTTGAAAACCTGCCAGGTGCTGCCTGACCAGCGCCGCATCTTCATCAGTGGCCACATAGATCACCTGTTGACCTGACTCTTCAGTGATGCGGTGATTAATACCCTGCTGCCGTAAATAGTGGCTAAATTCTCGAAGATCCGTCTGTATGCTCAGGCTAATTGCTTCAATCATTCGGACGCACCAGGCGGCTACCCCAACCTAATTTGCTGCGACAGGCCTGATAAAAGCTGTGACTGGGGGGATGAATCAGTTGCAGAGGAACAAGCTTCTTGCGCACCAGAAGTTCATCGCCCGGCACAGTCGCGTAGCGTTCCTGGCCATCACAGCTGAGCAAAGGCTGCAGCTTGCCCTTATTGGCCACAACAAGGCGAATTTCACTGCTGCCATCGACCACAATAGGCCTGCTACTCAGCGAATGCGGATACATGGGCACGAGCACGACCGCATCGAGATGGGGATGCATGATCGGCCCACCGGCGGATAATGCGTAGGCGGTTGATCCGGTCGGCGTGGCGACGATCAAACCATCGGATTCCTGACTGTATACGAAGCGATCATCGACAAAGAGTTCGAATTCGATCATTTGTGCAGCCTTGCCCGGATGCAGTACCACATCATTCAAGGCCGAGCCCAGGTGTTCTTCGTTGCCATCGCGGCGCAAAAAGACATCCAGCAGAAAGCGTTTTTCGACAGTGTAGCTGCCCGCCAGTACTTCGCTGATACTGGATTCGATCTCATCGGGCACGATATCAGTCAGAAAACCCAATTTGCCACGATTCACGCCAATGACCGGCACCTGATCCGAGGCCATCGTCTTGGCAACATTGAGCATGCTGCCATCACCGCCTACCACGACCACAAGGTCGCATTGCTGAGCCAGAGCCTCTCGTGAGCATTGCTCCAGATTCGCGTCAGGAATCAGTTTGGCAGTATCGGCATCAAGTACGACGCGCAACGAACGCGCCTGCAGAAAACTTACCAGTCGATTGAGTGAATCCACGACGCCAGCGTGATCAGGCCTGCCGACCAGACCGATTGCCTGAAAATTTGCCATTAGTGTTTAACTGCCTTGTGCATGATGAAAGTATAGCATGGAGGAGTGCAGCTAAATCAGTACTGCTTACGTACAGAAAATGCACAACTCCCTCACATTCATATGCTTGGAAAGGTCGCAGCTTCCCCCTCAATTCGAGTAGAATCGCCGACATTCAGTTCAATTGAGCTTAAACAGTAACGTGACCTGCCCTCTTTCACCGACAACTCCCGTAGCCGTGCTCGGACTAGGCTACGTGGGACTGCCTCTGGCACACGCCTTGGGAGCTTATTATCCAACCACTGGGTTCGATATCAATAAACAGCGTGTGGATGAAATAAAATCTGGATTCGATAGAAACCTTGCTCTCAATAGCGAGGATTTCAAAAGTTCTCGGCAAATTCATTACACGGCCAATATTGCCGATTTGGCCGACGCCCAAGTCTACATCATCACAGCACCAACTCCGGTCAATCAGCAAAAGCAGCCCGATCTGGAGCCTGTACTGAATGCCGCGCGCATGGTTGGCAAGCATCTCAGCCAGGGCAATATTGTTATCTTCGAATCGACTGTCTACCCTGGAGCGACCGAAGAAGAGTGCGTGCCGGTACTGGAAGCGGTTTCAGGACTCAGCTTCAACAAGGACTTTTTTGTCGGGTATAGCCCGGAACGAGTCAATCCGGGCGATGGCGCCCACTCCATTGCCAACATTGTAAAAGTGACTTCTGGCTCCACTCCCGAAACCGCCGATCTGGTCAACGAATTATATGCCAGCATCATCGACGCTGGCACTTTTCGCGCTAGCAGCATCAAGGTTGCCGAAGCCGCCAAGGTGATCGAGAACACGCAACGAGACTTGAATATTGCGCTGGTCAATGAGCTGGCCATTCTCTTTCACAAGCTCGATATCGATACTCAGGAAGTGCTCAAGGCCGCCGGCAGCAAGTGGAACTTCCTGCCCTTTTCACCCGGCCTGGTTGGCGGGCACTGTATTGGTGTCGACCCTTACTACCTGACCTACAAAGCGCAACAAGTTGGCCACCATCCCGAAGTCATTCTGGCCGGGCGCCGCATCAATGATGGCATGGGCAACTACGTGGCAGAACGCGTGATTCGCTTGATGCTGGCCAAACGCATTCATGTCATTGACGCGAAGATTCTGGTTCTGGGCCTGGCTTTCAAAGAAAACTGCCCCGATGTACGCAACACCCGGGTAACCGACATCATCAGCACATTGCAGTCCTACAATGCCACGGTGGATGTCTATGATCCGTGGATTGATACAGACGACTCGGAGTTACTTGTCGAACATCCCGAGGCGAGCCACTACGACGCCGTCGTTGTTGCCGTCGCCCATCGCCAGTTCGTCGAGCTTGGCCTTGCAGGCATTAAAAAATTCTGCAAGAAAGAGTCAGTCATATTCGACGTCAAACATTTGTTCCCGGCCAACAGTGTCGATGGCAGTCTCTAAGGGCTTAAACTCATTATGGATGTATTGATCACTGGCGCAGCGGGCTTTATCGGCCACTCATTGTCAAAAAAATTATTGGCGCGCGGCGATCGGGTCATCGGCGTCGACAACCTCAATGACTATTACGACGTCAATCTGAAAAAAGCCCGCCTGGCACAACTGCAAACGCACGAATCATTCAGTTTTTATCAATATAACCTCGAAGACGCCGAGAAGCTGAATGCGGTTTTCAAGAGCGAGCAACCACAGCGAGTTGTCAATCTTGCCGCACAGGCCGGGGTACGTTATTCACTGGAAAATCCGCAAGCCTATGTCAGTGCCAATCTGGTCGGCTTCGTCAATATTCTCGAAGCCTGTCGCCATCATGGCGTTGAGCATCTGGTCTATGCATCCAGCAGTTCGGTCTATGGGGCCAATACCAACATGCCGTTTTCTGTTCACAATAATGTGGACCATCCAATCAGTTTGTATGCCGCCAGCAAAAAGTCCAACGAGCTGTTAGCCCATACCTATAGTCATCTGTTTAATCTGCCTTGCACCGGCCTGCGGTTTTTTACTGTTTATGGCCCATGGGGCCGCCCCGATATGGCATTGTTCAAATTTACTCGCGCCATATTGAACGACGAACCCATTGATGTGTTCAATCATGGCAAGCACATAAGAGACTTTACCTATATCGATGACATTGTCGAAGGGGTCACTTGTACACTGGACAGGATCGCGCCAGGCAATGCTGAATGGGATAGCGACCAACCTGACCCGGCCAGCAGTAAAGCACCTTATCGCTTGTACAACATTGGCAGTAACAATCCTGTAGAGCTAATGCACTATATCGCTGTTCTGGAGCAAGCACTTGGCAAGCAAGCCGAGAAGAACTTCTTGCCCATGCAGGCAGGCGATGTGCCGGTGACGTTTGCCGATGTCGATGCGCTGATGAACGATTTAGGATACAAACCGACAACGTCTGTTGAAACAGGTGTTGCCCGTTTCGTCGAATGGTACAGGGATTTCTATCAGGTTTGAGGCCAGCTAAAGACCAGCGCAGAGCGGCTATGTTTTAGGGAGCTCTTTGAGAGTTTCTTTAAGAGTTTCTTTAAGGATCTATCCGCAAGCGCAGTGGCGCTGCCGTGAAAATCACATCGGCAAAGTCGTTGTACTGATAAGCGACAAAAAATTCTATTTCCTGCCCTACTGCCTCCTTATCAAAACGAAAATCCTGCAGGACAGTAATGCGCTCCCTCGACTTCAAGGCGCCAGATGTAACTGCTGAGCGCAAGTCCGTCCCGGTACCATCCCAACGCAGTAACCGGCCGGATTCATCCAGCTGGAACATGGCACCGCTCTGCGTACGAATGAGCACATGCACGCTACCATACAAACCGGTGTGCCGCGCATCGGTACGCAGATCAATCATGACGTCCACCGCCTCATTGCTGCGTACGGCATTAGTAAAGCTGAAGCCGTTATCTTTTGAAGCCGCCATGGCAATCTGACTGGAAGTCGCAGCACCATTAAGGCTGGTGACAGTAAATTGCGGCAAATCCGGAAGCCGCGCATCAAAATACGCAGCAATCTGATGGCGAACCAGATTAAGGGTCTGTACGGCATCAGCTGGCTCGTTATTGCCCTCAGTGACACCACAAGGCAACCCCGCGCAAGTCTGCTCAGGACTGGAGAAACGCGCAACCCTGTTATTGGTGTTAAAGGCCGCTGGCAACGCCATCACAGTAGCAAACGTATTGTCGACGCCATAACCAGTCGCAAAAGGTAACGTGCCACCCATGCCGTCTTCACGCTGTGAGTGCGTCAGCCCCATGTTATGGCCAAGCTCATGAGCGACGACCACATCATCGGGGCAATCAATACCGATCACTGAATAAGCCAGGCTCGCTTCGCTGCTAGCAGTAAAGTCACCGCCCGTCTCAAAGCCACCCACAGGCGCCAGACCGCAGCGCGAAGTTTCAGCCCCCAATGGACGCAATAACATCACCAGATCGCCGCCATATTGGGCCCGCAGGCTGGCGATGGATGACAAAGCTGCATGATTGCCATTCAACAGATTACTCAAAGTGGTATCCATGTCATGACTGGACGGGTAATTTACAGCGCCATGATAGACAGGGCGCAAAGTGATATTAACACCGCTGTCCGCATAGATTTGATTTGCCACACTGATCAATTGATTGATCCGGGTTTCGACACCAAAAGGATAAAGTTGCGCCGCATCGGCAGTGTAGAAAGCCATGACATCAATAGTGGTTGGCGAATTATCAACTGAACCAGGATTCCCCGGATCGGTGTTCAACAAATTTTCGTTGAAATCGCTAATGCCGTCACCGTCCGAATCCTGACGCACATCCTGCACCACGTGAATATAGTTATCGACTTGCAACCCGTTCATGAATAGCGAGCTATACACAATCGGGCCTGAACTGGCATCAGTCATAAAGGAATAGCTAAACTGCCGCGACTCGTTGGCTGCAAGAGAACCCAGATCGCAATACAGAACCCTTTGCAGTGAAAGACTTGTTTGCTCTCGGCAAAAGGCAGGCGCCGAAGCAAGTCGGCTATTCTCCAAAAAGAAGTAGATTTCCAACCCAAGATTATTTTGCGCTACACCACTGATATTACTTATCTGCACGCTAGCCTCTACCACGCCGCCAACGATCACTGGCGATGGGGCAAGGGTTTGCGTAAGACTGAAATCACCACCCGCTATTCCTGCTGCAGAAGAAGCCTGCCGGCTTCTTGCTGCGCCCGTTGCCAATGAAGTCTCCATGAGCAGAGTCAGCGCAGATTGTGTGCCTGGAGCGCCGGGCTGTTGCACCGTATTGCTGTCGGGAATCAGGAAATCATGCTGACTACGTGCGGCCGCCGGATGCAAACCGGCGGTCTCATAGATCCAGCCACTGTAATACGCCGAACCAGCGGCATCGTAGTCCCGAACTGATTCGATCTGAAAGGCCTGCGCCGCCGTGACCAGATAGCCATAGAGCGTCTCTGGCCCCAATGTCAGAGACAGGGAATAGCTTTGCCCTTCCAGTGTGGTCTGGGCCTGTATGACGCGATCATTGTTTATATAGTGGTGTGCTGAGGTGACGAGAAAATCGGTGACGTAATCATTCGCTATTTCAATAGCGATACTGTTGCCCTGCTGCACTGCGGCCAGACCCTGACTATCGATACGGATACTGTGTGCTTTAGCGGCATGGGCAGGCGCCGGGTGCGCCGGGGCAATCTCACTAAACCGCAGTAACGGCGTCTGATCGGCTAACAGTGGCCCGGGCAGGAACAAGGCCAGGCAGACAATGGCCGCTAACAGGAATTGGCTAGTGTGTAGTAGAGCGCGCATCGCAGTCGACTATGGCTATGGCTATGGTAAGGACAATGAGCGACACAATAGGCTTTTGTGGGAATATTTACCAGCTTTTCGTCGGAAAAATCTGTATTTTCAGGCAATTCCCACAATATTCATCGTTAAACACCCCTTTCTGGCGCATTGTGACGAACTACTGGCATCTCTGTCGCTAACCATACCCATTAGCAACCACTCCTCCTGCTTGTAAAGACATGTACGCGTCGAGGCACACACGACCAGCGTGCTGGCCCACCATGTTGTCGAGAAGATGAGCATTGATGGCCAAACGGCAATTGGCAAATAGTGGGTAATAGAAAGCAGCAGGCAAGCGCATATACAGCCACCAGCGTTAACCGGTGCCCGAAGGCGTAAATAGTTTCTTAAAAGCGACCAAGGGGAATTAAATGGCGGACCGGACGGGACTCGAACCCGCGACCTCCGGCGTGACAGGCCGGCATTCTAACCAGCTGAACTACCGGTCCGCGAATGACAAACAATGGTGGGTGGTGCAGGGATCGAACCTGCGACCCTCGCCTTGTAAGGGCGATGCTCTCCCAGCTGAGCTAACCACCCGTCAAAGAGAGAGCGCATTTTACCGACTCCCGGTCGCATGTCAATAAAAGGAAATAGCTATTCGCAACATCTCTCCCCACCCTGACGGAAAAAGCAGAATTTATCTGTTACTTGCTGGTATGAACGAAGGCACCATCCCAGTTTTCGGGAAGTTTGGCCGTTCTGAGCGTTGCTATGCGCTCGAGATAGATCTTGTACAGTTTGCTCTTGGGCTCGTCAGCGGCCAGCCGGCTAAACTCGTTTTCAGCTGCATCCCATTCCTGTCGATAATAATGTCGCAGTGCGCCATGATAGCGAGCAACACGATCCTTCAATTGCTCACCTGCTGACTCCACCATACACACAGGTTCATAGCAATCCACAGCCTTGTCTTTGCCTTTCACTTTGACCTTGTCAATCTGCCGCAGTAACACACCATCGAGCTCACCTGCAGTTTGCTCGCCGATTAGTAGCTTGATGCCATAAAACTTGGTCAGGCCCTCAAGACGCGAGCCAAGATTCACTGCGTCACCCAGCACGGTATAGGAACGCCGATAAGTCGAGCCCATGTCTCCAACGTTCATGAAGCCGGAATTAACACCAATACCGATATCCACTACCGGAAAGCCCTTCTCCTTGAACAAGGGTTTTAACTCTTCTACCCGCTCAAGCATTTCCATGGCGGCGATGACTGCATGCTGGCGGTGATCTGGATCATCCAAAGGCGCCCCCCAGAAGGCCATCACCATGTCGCCAACGTATTTATCAATCGTCCCCTGATGCTTGAAAATAATTTCTGTGATGGGGGTGAAAAAATCATTGAGCAATTCCTTGAGTTGGGTCGCACTCAAGGATTCGGAAATACTGGTGAAGCTGCGGATATCGGAGAACAAGACGGTAAGCTCTTTACTCTCCCCTTCAAAGGTGTAGTTATCTGGATCATCCAGCATGGAATCGATGTGTGCCGGCGGCACATACTGGTCAAACATACCTTTGATGGCCTTACGGGTTTGACTCTCAGCCAGAAAACCGTAAACAAGATTCACTGCCGTGATCAGAAATATCAGTAGCAACAAATAAAAGAGCGAAAAGTCCATACTGAATAGCGTCCACAACTGGAAATTGCCCCAGATGACAAACGTCATAAAAGCGACGGCAGTAGCCGCCATGGTCGGCGCACCGAGATGCGGAAAGATCAGTGCCATTGCCAGCCCTAACACGGTAACGGCAATCAGTTGGGCACCGGGTTCCCAGTCAGGTTTATAGGGGAACTTGACGCTTTCGGTGCGCTGAAAATCCGAGAACAGGGTCTGCGTGTCGCTCTCGCCGCCTGACACTTCTGCTACCGGCTGTGAATCAAGTAAGGCATGCAGCATATTGGCATGCACCTCGACGCCTGGATAAACTCGATCCAATGGGGTTGCTCGTATGTCCTGCAAGCCTGGCGCGCTGGTCCCAATCAATACCAGACTATTTTCAAAGACACCTGGCTCTTCTGTATCATTCAGCACATCCGTTGCTGAAACATACTTAAATGGAATATCGGTGCGCATGGAACTTGGGCCAAGAAATGGCACGAGTACCGAGGCACGGCGGTCAGTGGCAATATCAAAGGCGCCAGCACCGCGCCCGATACGCACTCCCCTGACCACTTCCTGATTACCGTATTCAGTGGTCAGCAATTCATATTGTTGTGCGAAGTTGTATACCCGCATCATTTCCAATGCCAATGTTGGGTACAACTCATTGCCGTAGCGCAGCACCAAAGGAACGCGGCGCACGACACCATCCGAATCCGGCAGCTGATTCATATTACCGCTACCACGTGCGGCATTTTGGAGAACCGGGATATTCCCTGTGTATCCCGCCATATCCTCCAACGATACTCGCGCTGCCAGAGCCGGGTCGATGGCCACGATAGAGTCGGGCAACTCGTTATAGGCCTGCTCTTCCTGACGATTAAAATTAATTGCCAAAACCACATCGGCAAATCCGTTTTCCATCGCATCGGCAAAATACTGATCAGAGTTTATTTGCGGCTCGATTTGCTCCAGTGTTTGTGTGAAAGCGGGGTCGAGTTGCTGCAAATCAACAGGCTCAAGCAAATCACGAATGCTACGATCTGGCTCCGGAAATGTGATGTCGAAACCGATTACAAGTGCACCCTTGCCAGACAACTGGTTAACCAGTTGACCAACCTTGAAACGATTCCAGGGAAACTGCCCTTCGATCTGTAAAGAGCGTTCGTCGAGATCAACGATGACAATATTGTGATCCGGGTTGCGCTCCTGTAGCGGCATCACTGCCAATCGCTGGTCATAGATAAGATACTCGATGCGCTCAACGAGCTGGAGAATAAAGAACGGCGGTGCCAGCTGTATCCAGACAATAAAGATAGTGACGAAGATACCCAGATAGCTGGGCAGGCGCTTACCTTCATTAAGAAAGCGGAAAAGTGGTTTCAGGCGTGTGCTGGCTGTCATCTCGGTTTGACTGGTAACGCCCCTTCCTTGAGTGGAACCCGGATTATATGCGATCGGGTCTGTACATAAAATCGCACTAAGGCTACCATGCCGCCTCGCTGGCTCCCCACGAAATCACGTTAAAATCCGCCAGAAACGAGCAATCAAGTGCAATTATTCAAGGAATTCAGCTTCGAAGCCGCGCATCGGCTGCCCAATGTTCCCGCCGAACACAAATGCGCTCGCCTGCATGGCCACTCATTCGCTGTACGAATCACGGTTCAAGGGCCCGTGGGTGAGGAGTCCGGGTGGGTCATGGACTTCGCTGACATCAAGGCTGCTTTTCAGCCCATCTGGGAACAACTGGATCATCACTATCTCAATGAGATAGCCGGTCTGGAGAACCCAACCAGCGAAGTGCTGGCGCAATGGATATGGGTACGACTCAAGCCTGGCCTGCCTGAGCTATTCGCCGTCGAAATACGTGAAACCTGCACCAGCGGTTGCACGTATTATGGCGACTGACAAGCCATCGTCAGGCTCTGTTCTTGCGAACGCGCACGCACAATTATTGAAGTGATTTCAGCAACTGCGTTAGATCCGCGTCCGGATCGGCTAACTGCGTCTTACTGGCCGCGTCCAGTATGAAACCGCCCTGAATGAATTGCTTACTGGCCATAAAAACCCTGGGCTGGGCAATACAGTCTGCCGCTACCACTTTATCGTTCTTTAGATAGAACACGGCAAAACCATCCCCTTCAGCAGGATCTGCACTGCCACGGCTAATTGTTTCATCGTAGTCGCTGTTCAGACCAGACATCTGAAGTTTCAGATCATACTGATCCGACCAGAACCAGGGAATGGCATCGTATTCCAGCTCACGGCCGGCGATATTCGCTGCCGCAGTGCGACCCTGGTCATTGGCATTTTGCACTGACTCCAAGCGTATCAGGCCTGCTTCGGGATACAGCTTGTGAGGATGCCGCGTGCAATCACCTGCCGCGAAAATATCGCTATCACTGGTACGCATACAGGCATCGACGACGATACCGCGATCCACTTCAAGGCCGGCAGCGCTTGCCAGTTGTTCATTGGCCATGACGCCGATGCCTACCAAGACCAGATCTGCTACGAGTTCACTGCCATCGTTCAACTGCACACTGTTGACTGTTTCATCGCCAGCCAAAGCCGACACCGTCGCGTTGGTAACTATCTTCACGCCATGAGATTCGTGTACAGCTTGCAAGTAATCGGCAACGATCGAGCTTGTCACCCGGGCAAGAATACGGTCTTCCCGCTCAATCACCGTGACTTGCCAACCGGCGGCAGTCAGTACTGCCGCAGTCTCAAGACCGATATAGCCACCGCCAATAATCACTGCCCTGCCTGCTGTTTTGAGTCGCTCCTTGAGCTGGATAACATCAGCAGCCGTGCGAATAGAACTCACATTGTCCCGAACGGGCTGGGATGGCAGGGTCATCACACTTGCGCCAGTGCATAGCGCCAACTTGTCATAGCTCAGTGTCTGGCCATCAGTCAATTGCAGGCTCTTCTCCGCTGCGTTAATTGTGGCAACTGTATTGCCAAGCAGCAGTTCAATATTGTTATCCAGATACATTTTCTCCGGGCGCAAACGCATGGCATCCAGAGCCTTGCTGCCCGCTAAAAATTCCTTGGACAGCGGCGGCCGGTGGTAGGGTAATTCAGATTCAGCGCCGATCAGTTTGATCGGCCCTTGCCACCCCTCCTTACGTAACTGCAGCGCCAATGAAACGCCAGTATGGCTGGCACCGACGATGACACAGGTCTGTTTTGGCTCGGCGGCATTCAATATTTCCATAAGTCCTAAAGCGGAGAAAGCTGCCAATCAATCGGCGTACTGCTCTGCTGCTCCAAATAACGGTTGGTTTGTGAAAAATGATGATTGCCGAAGAAACCGCGACTGGCTGACAACGGCGACGGATGGGGCGACTGCAGTACAAGATGTTTGCTGCGGTCGATACTGGCACCTTTCTTCTGTGCATAACTGCCCCAGAGCAGGAAGACAACACCAGTACGTTCTTTGTTGAGCTCCGCGACGACGCGGTCAGTAAATCTCTCCCAACCTTTACCTTGATGGGAAGCTGCATGGCTAGCCTGAACAGTCAGCACCGAATTCAGCAACAGAACTCCTTGCTGCGCCCACGACATTAAATAACCATGCTGCGGCTGTTCAATACCAAGGTCGGCTTTTAGCTCTTTATAGATGTTTTTTAGCGAGGGCGGAACAACAACGCCAGGTTGGACGGAAAAACACAGGCCATGCGCTTGCCCTGGACCGTGATAGGGATCTTGCCCGAGAATCACGACCTTGACCCGGTCAAATGGCGTGCTATTCAAAGCATTGAAAATCTCGTTGCCCGGCGGGTAGATTTTCTTGCCAGCGGCTTTTTCCGCAACCAGAAATTGCCGCAACTGGCGCATGTAATCCAGTTCGAATTCATCGGCCAGTACGCGTTTCCAACTGTCCTCCAATTGCACATTAGCGGAGGTTTCGGCGGCGCTGTTACTCGCCATCATGCTGTGGACGCATATGCGGGAACAACAATACGTCCTTGATGGATGCCGTGTCTGTGAACAACATCACCAACCGATCAATGCCGATACCCTCTCCCGCTGCCGGAGGCATGCCGTATTCCAATGCCGTGATGTAATCGGCATCGAAATGCATGGCCTCGTTGTCTCCGGCTTCTTTCTGCTCTACCTGGGCACGAAATCTCGCTGCCTGATCTTCCGGATCGTTTAACTCGGAAAAGCCATTGGCCAGTTCCCGGCCGGCAATAAACAACTCAAAGCGATCCGTGACTTCCGGATTGTCTTCGTTGCAACGCGCCAGCGGTGAAACTTCGGTTGGATACTCAGTCACAAAAGTCGGTTGATAGAGTTTGTCTTCGACACGTTGATCGAATATCTCCATCACGATTTTGCCTTTCGGCCAATTGCTATCCACATCCACGCCCAGCGATTCTGCCAATGCCAACACACTGGCCTGATTAACAAAATGCTCGGCCTTGGCAGATTCACAATAGGCCATAATAGAGTCTTGCACAGTAATGCGAGTAAAAGGCTGGCCGAAATCTATGCTTTCGCCTTGATAGGCAATGGTCGAACTGCCGACAACATCGTTGGCCAGGTGGCGAAACATGTCTTCGGTCAAGTCCATCAGGCCCTGATAACGCGCATAGGCCTGATAAAATTCCAGCATGGTAAATTCAGGATTGTGTCGTGTTGACAGGCCTTCATTGCGAAAATTACGATTCAGTTCATACACTTTCTCAAAGCCCCCGACCACCAAACGCTTGAGGTACAGCTCCGGCGCGATTCGCAAATACATGTCCTGATCCAGCGCATTGTGATGAGTTACAAACGGACGTGCAGTAGCACCGCCGGGGATCACCTGCATCATTGGCGTTTCAACTTCCATGTAGCCCAATTGGTCAAAATAACGGCGAATAAATGCCACTATGCGCGAGCGCAGTTGAAACACGCGTCGCGAGTCTTCATTGACGATCAGGTCAACATAACGCTGCCGATAGCGCATTTCGGTATCGGTCAGGCCTTTGTGCTTGTCCGGTAACGGACGTAATGATTTGGTCAGCAAGCGAAACGAGGCCACGCGAATAGTCAGCTCGCCCTTTTGTGTCTTAAAGATTTCGCCTTCGGCGCCAATAATATCGCCCAGGTCGAGGCCTTTCAGTTCCTGTGCCAATTCATCTGCAAACGACTTGTTGTTCATGTACAGCTGAATAGTGCCGCTGCCATCCTGAATCACAACAAAAGGGCCACGCTGCCTGATAATGCGGCCGGCAACCGATGTCGTTTTGGCCAGCTCTTTAAGCGCCTCACCCTCCTGTTCAGCAAACTCGGCCGTGACTTCGCTGGCTGATGCCGCAGGCGTAAAATCGTTTGGAAACGCCTGCCGCTGCTTGCGTATATCAGCCAACTTTTCCCGGCGCTGCGCAATTAGCTTGTTTTCGTCAAGGGCGTCTGTGCCGTTATCGGCTTGCTTGTCTGTCATTGCTGATGTCTTCTGTTAAGTCGTATTGATTGAGTTCGGTTTCGGTCGCTGTTACAGGCCCATCTTCAGGCTGGCTTCAATAAATTTGTCGAGATCGCCATCGAGTACAGCGCCGGTATTGGAGCTCTCAACATTGGTTCGCAAATCCTTGATACGGGACGCATCCAGCACATAGGAACGAATCTGGCTACCCCAACCAATGTCGGCTTTCGATTCCTCAACCGACTGCGCCTCTTCCTTGCGTTTGAGTTCTTCCAACTCATAGAGCTTGGCTTTCAATTGTTTGATCGCCATGTCTTTGTTCTTGTGCTGCGAACGCTGGGACTGACATTGCACAACAATACCACTGGGTTCGTGTGTTAAGCGCACAGCCGAGTCAGTCTTGTTGACGTGCTGGCCGCCGGCACCACTGGAACGGTAGGTATCGATGCGTACTTGCGACATATCCAGATCCACTTCGATATCGTCGTTGATCTCGGGAGAAACAAACACAGAGGCAAACGAGGTATGACGCCGTGACCCGGAATCAAATGGTGACTTGCGCACCAGTCGATGCACGCCGGTTTCAGTGCGCAGCCAACCGAAGGAAAAATCGCCTTCCATGTACACAGTGGCTGACTTGATACCGGCCACATCGCCGCCGGACACTTCCACCAACTCTGTCTTGAAGCCTTTGTCTTCACCCCAGCGCAAATACATGCGCAATAGCATTTCGGCCCAGTCCTGGGCTTCTGTGCCGCCGGAACCCGCCTGAATGTCCAGATAGGCACTCGACTCATCCAGCTCTCCGGAAAACATGCGGCGAAATTCCAGCTTTGCCAACTCGCCCTGCATGACGTCGAGATCTGCGGTCGCTGAGCCCAACAATTCCGGATCATTTTCTTCTTTGGCAAGTTCGAGAATTTCCTCGAGGTCCTGTATCCCTTGATACAAATTATCGATGGTGACGACAATCACTTCCAGACTTGCACGTTCCTTGCCCAACGCCTGGGCATATTCTGGCTTATCCCATACCGATGATTCACCGAGTTCCAACTCTACCTCGGCCAGACGGTCTTTCTTCACATCGTAGTCAAAGATACCCCCTGAGACTGTCAGTGCGACTTTTCAGTTCTTTGACCTGAGTGAGATAAGCATTGATTTCCATGGTTTTTTCGCGTCCCGCAGCTGTCTGTTTGGAGAATCGGCATTGTACCTGATTGCTTTACTGATACCAGTGGCTAACTCCGCACAATGGTTGGTTTTATGCGCCTGCGCATTGTAGTAGTCTGCCGCCATGCCAGCCTCGCCAGCACTTCGAATCACTCACTGTAAAAGCCTCAGGATTGCCCATGCGCGTCACTAATGCCGAAATCGAGTGGCAGGACAATGGCCTGCCCTTCTCGCGGCAGTTCAATGATGTGTATTTTTCCCGCGATGACGAACTTGGCGAAAGCCAGCACGTCTTTCTGGCCGGGAATCAACTGGCCCAGCGCTGGCAATCAGCTGAAGCTGGTCGCACTACTTTCACTATTGGCGAGCTTGGCTTTGGCTGCGGCCTGAATTTTCTGCAAACCTGGCTACTCTGGGCGCAACATCTGGACAAGACAAAGCAGGATGACGCGACTCTCAAGCAGTCGATCCCACACCAGCACTTGCACTATGTTGCTTTCGAACAATACCCCCTGAAGCGGGCAGATCTGCAACGAATCTACAAACAATGGCCCAATTTTTCTCAGCAAAGCGCACTTTTACTGCAACAGTATCAGGACCACAGCGCCGGTTGTCATCGACTTGTCTTTGGCGACTCTCTGACCCTGGATTTGTACTACGGCGACGCGCGCGAATTACTTTTGCAGCAAGCTAAATCAGGCCGGCTAACAGCTGATGCCTGGTTCGCCGATGGTTTTAGCCCGGCAAAAAACCCTGAGCTTTGGCAAGCCGAGCTGTTCAATGCACTGGCCGCTTGCAGTGATACCGGTACCACTCTTAGCACCTACAGTGTTGCGGGCGCCGTGCGCAGCGCTTTGCAAGAGGCCGGCTTCACAATCGCCAAACAACCCGGTTTTGGTCGTAAACGGCATATGTTGACAGCCACGTTTGCGGGCCAAAAGACAGCTAACAACTCACTAGCGAATAAAAAAGCGCCCTGGTTTAATCTCCCGCATCAATTCCCCGAACATGACTCCGAGCGACATGGTGAACGAACAGCCATAGTGATTGGTGCCGGCATTGCTGGCTGCAGCGCCGCCTGGAGTTTAGCCAGACGCGGATTTACAGTGCAGCTATTTGATGCCGCCGAGCAGGTTTTTGCCGGTGCATCCGGCAATGAACAGCTCGCCCTGCGCTGCCGGCTTCAGGCAGAACCCTCAGCGACAGCTGAGTTTTTCCAGCAAGGCTATTTATTTGCCCGCAATCAATTTGCAGCGCTTACATCGATGCAGCAACCGCTGTGGCACCCTGACGGCGTCGTACAGTTAGCCAATGCGCAGAACACGCGCGCCGAATCTGGCTATCAGGACTACAAAGCCAAACTTCTGGCACTGTATCCCGAGCAAATTGTTCGCCCGGTACAGCAAGCAGAACTTACAGGAATCGTCGGTTGTGAGTTGGCAACAGCTGAGGCCTTGTATTTCCCGCTCGGAGGCTGGGTTGATGGTCAACTGCTCGGACCAGCCTATCTGCAGTCACCGCGCATCACTGCGCACTTGCAACAAGCAATTGCCCGAATAAACAAGTGTAATAACGAGTGGCAGATCTTTGCTGAGCACGACCAGTTGTTGGCCAGTGCGGCCACGCTGATTCTCGCCAATAGCAGCGCGATCAGTCAGTTCGAACAATGCCAATCATTACCACTGCTTAGCCTGCGTGGCCAAGCCAGCCAGGTGGCTGCCAGTGACGCCAGTCAAACTCTGCGCTCGGTAATCTGTGGAGAGCGCACGGTATTCCCCGCGCTGCAGAACAGCCACACCCTGGCCGCCAGTTACGCCAGCGACAACCACAGTGATGAGATTGTAGAGCAGGAGAGTCAGGAAAATTTGCAGCTGGCGCGCAGTTGTTTTGCGGATCAGGCAATACTGGAGCAGGAAATAGTCGGTGATCGAGTCTCGTTTCGTGCCGCTACACCCGATCGCATGCCACTCATTGGCACTGTTCCCGATCTTCCCGCCATGGCACAGACCTATAGCGCACTTGCCCGCGACGCCTCGAGCCGTTTTACCGAATCCGGCGCGTATCACCAAGGACTATATATTACTGCAGCACACGGTTCGAATGGACTCAGTAGCGCCCCATTAGGCGGCGAGATTCTTGCCAGTTTAATAAGCGGAGAAGCATTGCCAGTGAGCAACACCGTCATGAACAAGCTCAATCCGGTGCGGTTTTTGATCCGGGATTTAAAACGCCAAAAGCCGATCGAAGAATTGGGGCTCTAGCGGTTGTAGAACGCCTTGACGACTTTGTGCAGGGCCATTGCATCATCAGCGCCTGCCAACTCCCGAATCGAATGCATACCGAAAGTCGGCACACCGACATCCAGTGTGTTTACACCCAATTCTGTGGCGGTGATAGGACCGATCGTACTGCCACAAGCCATATCGCTGCGCATAACGAAAGACTGGCTCGGCACTTTTTGTGCCTCACACAAGGATTTGAATAACGCAATAGACTGGCTATTACTGGCGTAGCGTTGATTGGCGTTGATCTTGATAACAGGACCGGCATTGAGCAACGGCCGATGTTGATCATCGTGTTTTTCAGCGAAATTGGGATGGACACCATGTGCATTGTCGATCGATAGCATGGTTGAATTGTGCAGCGCCCGTTCCAGTGAATCACTCGCCTTGCTGCTAGCACCCACCCAGCGTTCAAGCACCTTTTTCAGAAATGGTCCTTGCGCACCTGAAGTCGATGCACTGCCCACTTCCTCGTGGTCATTGCACACCATCACACTGGCAAACTGATCATTGGCTTCAATCAGCGCACGAGCAGATAGATAACAGCTCAGTAAATTGTCCAATCTTGCCGAGGCGATGAACTGCTCACGCAATCCAACCAGTCCGGGAGCCTGAGTGTCGTAAAAAAACAATTCATGAGACAGGACTTTGCTGGCGCTTTTACCTTGGCTGGTTTGCCGCAATTGCTCGATGAGCAACTCATCGAAACTCAGTTTCTCATCGGCAGGCACTTGCGCCAGCAAAGGCGGCAATTCTTTCTGTGCATTCACAGCCCTACCCTCGTTCACCCCACGATCGAGATGAATGGCCAAGCTTGGAATGAACGCGACTGGTTTAGTGAAGTCCACCAGTGCGGAATCTATCTTGCCTTTACTGTCCTGAAAATGAATACGGCCAGCAATGGAAAGATCACGATCAAACCAGGGATGAAATAATGCACCTCCGTAGACTTCAACGCCAAGTTGCAAGTAGCCGTGCTTACGCACTTCCGGATTCGGTTTGATTTTCAGGCAAGGACTATCGGTGTGGGCACCGGTCATTCGCAATCCGCTGACGGCGATATCTTTGCTACCAGGCTTGAAAGCGATTAAAGCTGAATCGTTACGGATCACATAGTAGGAGCCGCCGCGCTTTAGTTTCCAAGATTGCGCCTCATCAAGCGCTTGAAAGCCAGCCTTGTCGAGCATTGCTGCCAGGCTGGAGACTGCATGAAAGGGAGTTGGGGACTGCTGAAGAAACTTCAGCAGTCCCTGATTGAAACGTTTGCTGCTCAAGACTTATTGAATCTCCAGCAACTCAACTTCAAAGATCAAGGCAGAATTTGGTGGAATAGCCGGAGTCGGCGATGCTTCACCGTAGGCCAGATCTGGCGGCAGGAAAAGGCGCCACTTGTCACCAACGCTCATTAGCTGCAAGGCTTCTGTCCAGCCGGGAATAACTTGTGACAAACCGAAGGTTGCAGGCTCGCCACGCTCAACGGAACTATCGAATACCGACCCATCAGGCAAAGTGCCATGATAATGGGCAAGCACAGAATCACTGGCTGTTGGTGAGGCGCCACCTGCTGCACCCTCTTCCATCACCATGTATTGCAGGCCTGAATCCAGCGTCACGACACCGTCGCGCTGAGCATTCTCTGCCAAAAATTCCTGCGACGCGGCGAGATTGTCGGACAGGGCGCTTTGCTGTGCTTCTTGCTGGCGTTGCATAAACGTCTGCAATGCTGCCATGATCTGCTCATTTTGCATTTGCAGTTCACCACCGATCGCGTCACGCAAGCCGGTCATAAATGCATCGATTTCGATATCGTTAACGATTTGCTGTTGGACCAGATTCTGGCCAATATTAACGCCAATGGCGTAACCGATCTGATTGTCTTCGTTCTCGAGATCCAGTTCTTGTGCCGCAGCAGTGTTAACCAGGCTGACGCTCGCGCCGAGCAACATGATCTGGCTCATGCGCTGTAATATATTCATACCAATTTCCTTCAATTAATGGACAATGTCTTGCAGTACCGGCAAACGAGAAGGCTCTCGTGAGGGCAGAAAGACAGGGATACTAACTGGGAACACCTTGAAATAAAAGGGGTTGACGGACACAAGCCCGGTCAAAACACGACGAACTCGACATTTCTTTGCGGCTTCGCAACAAATGCCCGAAAGTTCGCGGCCAATCCCGATTATTATCGGGTAACCAGATACCGGGCTCGCCACCACCCCTACAGGAGTCACCGACAATGAACCGCATTTCGTCATTCAAGCTGGTGCGCAGTCTGCCACTTTTGCTGGTTGCCGCGTTACTGGCATCCTGCTCTCAACCTTTGACAGTAGCAGTCAACAACCAGGCAGTATACGACCCCAGCGGACGCTTGATCACGCCTGACTCCATCGCTGCGGATCTGCAAGGTTGTATCAACTACGCTATAGGCCAACAAGATCTACAATCAGCCGATCAGCTGACGGTACTGTCTTGTGCGAATGCAGAAATTCGTGCGCTCGACAACATTGGCCGTTTACAGCAACTCAGGTTTCTTGATCTGGGTAACAACAGCATCACCAACATCACCCCGCTGGAAGAATTAAAACTGCTCGGCGGGCTCAATCTGGGCAATAACCAGATTACCGATGTGACTCCCCTACTGAATATTCCGACACTGACTTCAGTGCGCCTGACTGGCAATAACCGCATACCTTGCAGCCAGATCGCCACGCTACGGGAACGATTGGGGGACGGCCTGACCGCTCCTGAACAATGTCGTAACTAACCTGGCGGCCCGCTGTGGAACCGGAATGTGTTATCTGGCGCGCAAATCAATTCCTGCTCGCGTTGTGCAAAACGCTGAACGCGCTGTGAGATATCCCCGCCATGATACAACGCAGCAAGATCGAGGTAGTCCTGAAAGTGCCGCGCTTCGGATTTGAGCAGACTACGATAGAACCGCGAGAGCTCCTCATCCAGTTTCGGTGCAAGACCAGCAAAGCGCTCACATGAACGCGCTTCGATAAACGCCCCCATGATCAGTATATCTACCAGCGCAGTTGCTGCCTGATGATCCACCAATTCACGCAATCCTGAGGCATATCGCGACGGGCTCAATTGCGTATAGTGGATAGAGCGCGCCGCCATCAACTCCACTACTTGCTGAAAGTGCAATAACTCCTCACGCGCTAACTGGGACATTTTGGTTAATAGCTCAGTGCGGGTGGTGTGCCGATACATCAAGTTCATAGCCGTCGCTGCTGCCTTCTTTTCGCAATTGGCATGATCAATCAGCAATGTCGTTTGGTTTTCCAATGCAGCGTCGAACCAGGCATCAGGGGTGGCACAGGGCAGGAATGAGAGCACGGCTTGCATAGTGATAAACTACTGTGAGATTGGAAGTTGAGTCTGTTGCGGAACTAGTGCGGTTGACTTTTTTTATTCGGGGCTGCTTCTTCAGACTGACTACCTTGCCCGGCAGACGAATTTTCCACCGAGACTTCAGCAGCAGAACCCTCCGGCGCTTCTATCGCCGCCTGGCGATGCGACTCTTTGGCACTGGCGAGCAAATCCTGATCTTGTTTCTTCGAGGTTTTAGCACCAAGTTCCTTAAGAGTTTCAATACGACGAATCAAATTGCCACGCCCCGACTTAAGCTTGTTGTAAGCCTTGTCATAACTCTTGCGGCTGGCGTCGATTCGCATCCCCACATCCTCGAGATCATCGACAAAGTTCACAAATTTGTCATAGAGATCGCCAGCGCGCTTGGCAATCTCAATGGCATTCTGGCTCTGTTGTGCCAGTCGCCAAAGATTTTGCACTGTCTTGAGTGTTGTCAGCAGTGTCGATGGCACAACAAAAATTATGTTGCGCTCGAAAGCGAATTGGAACAGATCCGCATCGTGTTGCACAGCCTGGGAATATGCCGCTTCAATAGGCATGAACAGAAAAACATAATCCAGCGAGTTCAAGCCAGACAAATTCTGATAGTCCTTGCTGGCCAGATTGCGGACATGCCCCCGCAGTGATTGTATGTGTTGCTTGAGTAATTCAGGCCGGCGCGCGGCATCATCGCTGGAACAATATTCGTCCCAGGCTTTGAGAGAAACTTTGGAATCAATAATAATGTCGCGCGACTCGGGCAAATGTACAACCACATCGGGCTGTAACTTCTCGCCTTCGTCACCTTTCAGACTCACCTGAACCTCATATTCTCTACCTTTCACCAATCCGGATTTCTCCAGAATCGACTCCAAAACAAACTCGCCCCATGTACCCTGGGCTTTGTTGTCGCCTTTCAATGCATTGGTGAGATTTACTGCCTCTTCGCTGATGCGGGCATTGAGGTCCTGCAGGTTTTTGATTTCTTTGGCCAGAGAAAACCGCTCCTTTGACTCCTTGTCATAAGTCTCTTCGACACGTTTTTCAAAACGACTTATCTTCTCCTGCAAGGGTGCCAATACATGGCTCAGACTTTCTTTACTGGTGCTAGTGAATTTTTGCGATTTTTCTTCGAATATTTCATTGGCAATATTTTTGAATGACTGTGACAACTGTTCGCGAGAATCGTTGAGCAAGGCAATCTTTTCGTCGAACTGCTTTCGTTCCATCTCAAGGCTGGTTTTCAAGGTTGCCGATTCTTCACGGCGCGACAGCAGCTCCTGATAAAGCTGCTCCTTTTCCTTGGCAAGAGTATCCTGCGCCTGACGAGCATTGAATAATTCATTCTCGCGAGACTGCAATTGCTGCTCGGCCGTGATCTGTGCCACCCGATACTTTTGCGCGCGTAAGAAGAAATAGACAGCCATAGCCGCCGTTACAATGGCGACTACAGCTAGGATTAGAGATGAATTCATATCAGGGACGGTAATCTGATGAGATGATTACAAGCGTGACCAGAGAGTTGGTCGTAAGCACTACCCAAGGTTTTCATTAATCACTTGCAACAGATCTGCAGAGAGCGGCGCGCCTTCTGCTTCGCCCGAGTTGGCATCAAGCACTTCTGTCACAACATTGATCGTCGAACCGGTTTCCATGAGCCGTACACTGAAATCGCGCGGCTGCACTTCTTCTTCGGTATTACCACGACGCAACAGACGTCCGACAAAACCCGGCTCGTCCTCTTCCGGGCTGATACCCGCAAAGCGAACTGTAATGACGGATTGATCACGGTTGCTATCAAGAATTTCGATCTCGGCATCCACAATGGCCTGCCGTATTTGCACCCAGGCGCGATCGATACCAACACGCAGTTCAAGAATCTGTTCCCCGTCTTCTGCTTGCACGATGTTGGCCTTGCTGGCAGCCTCGATACTGCCCGCCAATAAACTGGCCGATGAAGCCTGATAGATATCATTGCGGTCAGCCAGATATTGGGAGATCGAGGTCATGACTTCGCGCTCCAATTCCGGATCGTTGGAATCCTCAGGCCAGTTGATGACAGTTGGAATAGGGTCATCACGCTGATTCTGCAAATGCACAAGATAAATTTCTGAATACCCCGAGTGCAGGCCAGGTTCAATACGAATGCGGTATTTATGCCGCAATTCCGAGTTACTGCCTATTTCCAGCCAGGCTGTTTCCATCAAGCCATTGCCCGGGTTTTCATAATCCAGCTGAATTTGTAGTTCTGTCCAGTAATCACGGATCATGGGCCACACCTGTCCTGGCGTGGCATCAATTAGCACCCAGCTTTCGCCCGACAAACTTTGAATAATCACGCCTTCACGGCGGCGTGATTCGATGGGCTTCGGCAAAGGAGTTTCGGCAAAGGTAGTGGCGGTAAGATTCGCGCGTTCAGGGATGACATAAAGCTGATCGAGAGTGTAACTGTCCAGTTCCGCAGGAATCGACATTGCAGGCACGATTTGCGCCTCGGAATAGTCCCCGCCACGCTCACGGAACATGCCGTCTTCGCCACCCAGGTAATTACAGGCTGACAGCATCAGGGCCAGACCTGGCAATACAACAATTTTCGTCATGCGTTTAGCTATCCAATTCAAAATAATTATGCCGCTTCGGGTAATGTAATTTCTGCTGCGCGCAGGGCTTGTTCGACTTTTTCATGGTAAGCCGTATCGAGCACCACCATCGGCAAGCGAATATGGCTACCAATCAGTTGCATGCGCTGCAATGCCCATTTGACAGGTATCGGATTGGCCTGCAAAAAGAGATTTTCATGCAAGCCAGCCAGCTTTTCATCGGCAGCAGTCGCTACTGCTTCGTCGCCAGCCAGTGCTGCCGCGCACATACGCGCCATTTGCTCCGGTGCTACATTGGCCGTAACGGAAATGGTGCCTTTGGCACCTGCCAGCATCAACGGCAGTGTCAGCGAATCTTCACCGCTATAGACCGTTAATTCCTCGCCCAGTTCCCTCACCAGCTCGATACCGCGCTGCAAATCACCCGTAGCATCTTTGATTGCCACGATATTTTTTAACTTCGCCAGACGGCGAACGGTATCAAGGTGCAAGTCACAGGCAGTTCGGCCTGGCACATTATAGAGAATCTGCGGCAGATCGACTGCTTCGGCGATTGTTGCAAAATGTTGATACAAGCCTTCTTGCGGTGGCTTGTTGTAATACGGCGTCACCAATAAAGCGGCATCGGCGCCGTAATCTTTGGCCGACTGCGTAAACATCATCGCTTCAGTCGTACTGTTCGAACCCGCTCCGGCGATCACTGGTATGCGACCGTTTGCTGTTTGCACGCAATGTTTGACCAATCCGCAATGCTCTTCGGGGGTCAGTGTCGCCGATTCGCCAGTGGTGCCTACTACAACAATTGCGCCAGTGCCTGCTTTCACGTGCCAGTCAACCAGACGATCGAAGGCGGGAAAGTCGATTTCACCGTTTTCCTGCATCGGGGTCACCAGCGCGACCAGGCTGCCTGTAATATCCAAGGCCATGGGTTTTCCTTCAATAAATCAATTATCTATCACCGAAACAGCCAGGCTGCTCAGGCGCCAACTTTAACACAGGCGAACCCGCCCGAGGTAACTGCCTCCAGTTGTACTTACGGAAGTGCTGACAGGAGTGCTTACTCCTCGCCGCCCGCATAGGACTCATCCGGCTCGCGGGCATTCACCCGACTAGGCCAGGCATTCACAATGGCTTTGATCATGGTAGCCAGCGGAATAGCGAAAAAGACCCCTGCCATCCCCCATAATCCGCCAAACACCAGTACCGCTGCGATTATTGCCACCGGGTGAAGGTTCACGGCTTCTGAAAAAATCACCGGCACCAGCACATTACCGTCAATCACTTGCAGGATCATGTAAGCGATCAGCACCGTGTAGAATTCCCCGCCGATCCCCCATTGCACATAGGCTACTGCGGCCACTGGTACTGTCACCACCGTGGCGCCAATGTACGGCACGATCACCGACAAGCCGACCAGCACTGACAGCAACAAGGCATAGTTAATGCCGAGAATGACAAACATCAGATAAGACGCGCTGCCAACAATGATTATCTCCACCACCTTGCCCCGCACATAGTTGGAGATTTGCTGATCCATTTCTTGCCAGATGCGACTCATGAGTGGTCTGTTGCGCGGCAGAAAATTACCTGCCCACAACACCAGCTCATCTCTGTCTTTCATGACAAAAAACACCAGAATAGGCACCAGCACAATAAAAATGACCCAACCAATAATGCTTGGCAGACTGGCTAGTGAATACTGCAATACGGCCTGACCATAAGTGCCTAACTCACCACTGACGCCATCAATAAACTCCCGTACCTGATCTTCGGAAAACAGAGTCGGATAGTTCTCCGGGAGCAGCATCACGGAGTTTTGCCATTGCGACAACAGACTGGGGATTTCGTTGACCAGGCGGCGTAGCTGATTAATCGCACGCGGCAGCAAGTACAGCAACAACACAAAGAAGGTGCTGACGAATACAGTGTAGACAGTGACAAACGCCATGCGTTCGGAAAAACCATAGCGCAGCAACAAGTTCACCAGTCCCTGCAGCAGATAAGCGATGATGATAGCAGCGATGAGTGGTGCCAGAACGCCACCCAGAAAAGCCAGCACCAGCAAGCCGGTCGTCAGCAGAATAAGCAATATCAGGGATTCTTCATCGTGAAAATAACGATCGAAGAAATCCCGCAGTAGTTTCCTCATGGGAAGGGGCTCTTAACCTTTCTTGATCCAGTAAAAATAGACGGAGTCGTCTCTTTGGAAGTCCAGAATCTGGTGATTACTCTGGGCGACGAACAGGTGAAAATCTTTCTCCGATCCGGGATCAGTAGCGACGACCTTGATCACTTGCTCGGCTTCCATGCTATTGAGAGCCAGTTTGGTCTTCAACAAGGGCATGGGGCACTGCAGACCACTTAAATCCAGCTCGATGTCAGGTTTGTTTTCCATCTGCCTAGTTTAGCAAGCAAGCCGCCTGATTGCCTATTTTCCTGTGCCCAATTGCCCTCTAAGTTACTTAAAAAACTGGAATTATTTGTGCTAATCTGGGTCTTATCAGCTATGAAGTACAGACTTATGCCCAAAACCGTAAAAATACTGCTCTGCAGCCTCATTCTGGCGGCAAATGGTGGCCTTTTTGCGCAAAACTCCCTGCCCAGCCTCGGCGACCGGATTTCCGGTACTGTCAGCCTGAATCAGGAATATCGTATGGGCCAGCAGTTCCTTAGCCAGATTCGCCGCAGCGCCCCCACTATTCCCGATGCCCTGCTCAACGACTATCTCGAGTTCGTGACCTATCGACTGGCATCGCGCAGTCAACTGCAAGATCACCGCTTGTCTTTTGTCATCATCGACAGCGAAGAACTCAACGCTTTTGCCGCACCAGGCGGCATCATTGGCGTTAATACAGGCTTATTCCTCAATGCCCGCACTGAAGGCGAGTTTGCCTCGGTAATGGCCCACGAGATTGCCCACGTAAGTCAACGGCATTTCGCCCGCGGCGTGGATGAAGCTCAGGCCAGCCGCGTTCCGCAAATGGCGACCCTCCTTGCCAGCGTCCTGATTATGGCCACCTCTGATGCCGGCCATGGCCAGGCGGCGATTGCCGCTTCCCAAGGTATGGCAATCGAAAATCAATTACGTTTCAGTCGCAGCAATGAAGCCGAAGCCGACCGCGTCGGACAAGACACCATGCAAAACGCCGGTTATGACCCGGAAGCCATGGCCAATATGTTCGAACGCCTGCTGGCCGCCAACCGCTTCGGACGCCGCCCGCCGGAATTCTTGCTGTCGCACCCTTTGACCGAATCGCGGGTCGCCGATGCCAGAGGTCGTGCCGCTCGCTATCCATCGCGAGAGTATTCACCCAATCTCGAATACCAATTCATGCGTGCTCGTGTAGTCGGACACTATACGGAAAACAAAGCGGCGCTGGTCGCTGAACTACAGCGCGCCCTAGAAGAGAGCGACGATGCTTTCAGTCAAGACAGCAACCGCTATGCATTGGCTGTCGCGCACTTTGAAAATGAGAATTACAGCGAGGCGACTGCCACGTTGCAGCCATTGCTGGACAAGTACGCCAATCGCATCAGCCTGGTCGTTACCCAGGCGGAAATTCTGACTGCACAAAATGAACCACGGCAAGCACTGCAATTCCTTGCCCGCCCCATGCAGATTAACCCTAACAATCATCCTCTGACGATGGCTTATGTCGATGCCTTGCTCGAATCACGGCAATATCAGGAAGCGGCAGAGATGATGGAACGGCATAGCAAGTCGCGCCCGAATGATCATCATCTGTGGTATCAGCTGGCAGAAACGTGGGGGCAAGCGGGCAATATCAGCAAAGTGCATCAGTCCCGCGCGGAATATTTTCGCTTGCTGGCAGATTACACTCGCGCGCGTGAACAACTGCAGTTCGCACTGCGTATCGAATCTGAAAGCGACGGCTCACCGGCTGAGGAAGCCAAGCTACGTCAAAAAATGCGAGAGATTGAAACACTGCAGCAGGAACTGCGTGGTTGATCAGGCCTTGCCGCGCACCTTGAGTTGATTCTGCGCCGCAAAATCCAGCATCCTCTGTAACGGAACCATGGCCTGCTCGGCCAACCTCGCATCGACGACGACTTCATTACTGCCCTCTTGCAGTGACAACAGCATGGCCTGCAGAGAATTCATACCCATCCATGGACAACTGGCACAGCTTCGGCAAGTCGCATCACTGCCTGCAGTAGGCGCAACAATAAACTCTTTGTCGGGCGCCAGCTGCTGCAGTTTATGGAAAATCCCTTGATCGGTAGCCACAATAATTTGGCGATTGGGAATCGATTGCGCGGCTTTGATGATCTGGGTTGTCGAACCGATGACGTCAGCCAACTCCAGGACTGCCGCCGGTGACTCCGGGTGTGCCAATATGGCCGCTTCAGGATACACCGCCTTCATATCCTGCAGACCGCGCGCCTTGAATTCCTCATGGACGATACAAGCTGCATCCCAGAGCAACATATCAGCGCCGGTCGTTTTCTGGATATAAGCACCCAGATGCTTGTCGGGGGCCCAGAGCACTTTCTTGCCCTGCTCCATCAAATGCTCAACGACATCAACGGCAATGCTGGAAGTCACTACCCAATCGGCACGCGCTTTGACTGCGGCAGAGGTATTGGCATAAACGACCACTGTATGCTCTGGGTGGGCATCACAAAACGGCGCAAAAGTCTCAATCGGACAAGCGATATCCAATGAACAGGTGGCCTCAAGGGTTGGCATGAGAACCATTTTGTCCGGGCTCAGAATTTTCGCTGACTCGCCCATAAAGCGCACGCCTGCCACGATGAGAATGTCCGCATCCGTCTCGCGTCCAAAGCGCGCCATTTCGAGACTATCACCAACAAACCCGCCGGTAGCCTCGGCAAATTCTTGCAGCGCAGGATCGGTATAATAATGCGCGACCAGCCGGGCATTTTTTTCCTGCATGACACCCTTCAGCTCAATCCTGATGCCTGCCATTTGATCAGGCGAGAGCGCATCAGGCTCGGCGGCCCGATCCAGATAATCACGCACTACCTGCAAGTCGGCGGCCAGATTCTCCTGGCTGGAGACTGTGCTATTGCCATCACTCATATCGTTACTCGTTCACAATAGTTAGGGCTGGTTCGAACATCTATTTTAACACAGGGAAGGACTGGGAGGCGGCAGACACAGCGAGGTTGCTGCGACTGCGGATAACAAAGAATCACGTGGGGGAAAAATGGTGGGCCGTGTGCGACTCGAACGCACGACCAATTGGTTAAAAGCCAACTGCTCTACCGACTGAGCTAACGGCCCACGAGAGGGCGGTATAGTACTATCAAAATAAAAAAACACAAGTCACGAAGGCCGATTTCCGGCCCTATTCAGGCATTTTTCTGCTGGTAGCGGGTCGGATCGTCAACTCCCGCTTTGCTGAAGCCCTCGCGGCGCAATCGACAGCTGTCACAGACCCCACATGCAAGCCCCGCCGAGTCCGCCTGGTAGCAAGACACAGTTGCCGCGTAATCGACACCCAGACCAATTCCTGTCCGGATTATCTCCGCTTTACTCAGGTCGATCAGCGGCGTTTCCAGCTTGATCTCCCTGCCTTCAACACCAGCCTTCGTGGCCAAATTGATAACTGCCTGATACGCGGCGACAAACTCGGGGCGACAATCCGGGTAGCCGGAATAATCCAGCGCATTAACGCCGATATAAATCGCCCGGGCGTCCACGACTTCCGCCCAGGCCAGCGCATAGGACAGGAATACGGTATTGCGCGCTGGTACATAGGTAACCGGGATGCCTTCCGATGCGGATTCCGGAACCGCAATCGCATCATCAGTCAGCGCAGAGCCACCGAGACTGCCGATGTCGAGACTAATGATTTTATGCTGCGTAATCCCCGCTGCAGTCACCACTGCTTTAGCAGCCAATAGCTCGCTCTGTGAACGCTGACCATAATCAAAACTGAGCGCCAGACAATCGTAATTATTCGCTCTGGCAATCGCCAGACAGGTCGCCGAATCCAGGCCGCCGGAGACCAGCACGACCGCTTTCGCGTTCGCCTGTGTATGAGTCTGTGTTTGAGTCTGTGCTACACCTGAGTCAGTCACGTTTGCTTGCCGTTGTATCGAGGTTGTCGTTCAAAGGTCTGCGAATCTGGCCAGTTAGCGGCCAGGCTCATCGCCCCAAATTATTTTATGCAATTGTAATTGCATACGAACCTTGAGGCGATCCTGTAAAATCCATTGCGCCAGCTCCGCATTATTTACCTGACTGAATGATGGCGAGAACAAGACGTCTCCCACTCTCTCAACAAGGTTGTATTCGAGCAGTTTTGCCTTGGCCCATTCGTAATCCTGCCGGTCACAAATGACAAATTTCACCTGATCTTTCTGCTGTAGTAGCGCCGTATTTTCATACAGATTGCGATTACTCTCTAACGAGCCAGGTGTCTTTAAATCAAGCACAATGGAAACGCGCTCATCTACAGACTCTATCGGCATAGCGCCGCTTGTTTCCAGCGAGACGCTCAAGCCCTGATCGCATAGTAACTTCATCAATGGCAAGCAGTTAGGCTGCGCTAGCGGTTCACCGCCGGTAACTGTGACATGCCGGCAGTCATAAGCGACGACTTCCTGAACAATGCTTTTCAGTGTGAATTGATTGCCGCCTTCGAATGCATATGCAGTATCGCAGTATTGACAGCGTAGCGGACAGCCAGTCAGTCGTACAAATACAGTCGGCAAGCCGACAGTGCGCGCTTCGCCTTGCAAAGAATGAAAGATTTCCGTTAAACGTAAGGTAGCGTCAGCACTCATGGTGTAGGCAAGCAATTACAGATTTGGGGGCAGCCAATTTCAGAGGCCGGCAAGGTATTAGTCGAGTGACAACAGACGGGTATCAGCCAGATTGGCTACACCAGTGTTCGGGAACCGGCGCTTGATGTCATTCAGCAGCTGTCGTGCTCTGGATATATTACCCAGCCCTTGAAACGACAATGCCAATCCATACATCGCATCGGGCAGTTTGGCCGCATCAGGAAATTGGTCAATAATAATTTCGTAGGATGACTGCGCCTCATCGTAGCGATTCAAATACAGATAAGCCTGCCCCTTCCAATAATGCGCATTGGTGACGAATCGGCCTTCCGGGTACACACTTAGATATTGATCGAATTCGGCAATCGAGCGCTCAAAATTACTGTTGATGACTGAATCGTAGGCCATCTGATACAGCTGCTGCTCACTCAATACTGCCGGTTGCAGTGTGCCACGCCCGGCCGGCCTGGCATTGCGTGCTGGCGCACTGCTGTTGTTAGCTGCTGAGTTATTGACTGAGTTGGTCAACGGTGTGCGATTCAGACCACTGCTCGCGGCAGCAGGTGAGTTACTCGTGTTGGCGTTATTGCTGGCTGCAGTACTACGTGGATTGGCAGGCGAATCAGTGGCGGAAATTGCTGTGCCACCTGGACGTTGCGCAGTGCTTGTGGAGGATGCCACGGCATTGGTTTCCAGCGCCGTTAGCCGCTCATCCATATTGGTGTAACGATTCAAAGAATCACGCTGCAAACGCCGCAATTCAAAGCCCTGCTCTTCCACCATACCGCGTAAAGCTTGCACTTCCGCACGCAGTTGGCGATTTTGTTCGAGCAGTAAAGTCAGTGCATCACTGTTGCCTGAAGGTGCTGGTGCAGCCGTTGACTGATTACCAGCTTGCCCCGGCGTAATACCCTGGGATTCAACGATCAATCCGTTGTTCTGGGCAAACGCCGAGCAAGACAGGGTCCCTGCCAAAAGGCAGAACAACAATCGTGTTTTGACAGGGACCTGTTTGTTCATGGTTTAACGAGACACAATTTCTACACGACGGTTACGCGAATAGGCTTGGTCGTTAGAACCGGTAGCCGCAGGACGCTCTTCGCCGTAGCTCACTACTTCCAATTGTGAGCGCGAAGCGCCATTCACAATCAGAAAGTTCATGATGCCATTGGCACGTCGCTCACCCAATGCCAGGTTATATTCGCGAGTACCGCGCTCGTCAGCGTGACCTTCCAGTCGAACTCGCTTGTTCGGATTGGCAGCCAGATCACGAGCATGGTAAACCAGTGTTTGTCGGTCTTCAGCCTGAAACTCCGCAACATCAAAGTCGAAGTAGAAAACTGTCTGTTGAATCGCGTTTTGAGCGCGAATTTGTTCCTGAGTCAGCTGACCGCTTGTGGAGGCAGCACTGGATTGCGCAGAACTGCTGTTAGAAGTCGAGGACCCCTGGCTGGCATCCATTGCGTCATCTGATTCGCTGGTAGAACTACAGGCTACCAATGTGATCAGTGCAAAAAGTACAGCACCCAGTTTAAAAATTTGATTGCGTTGCTTTAACACTCTTTGATTCCTCCAAAGATTTAGCAAATGATAAATCAGTCGGGATTGCCTATCGCGGTGAGTTCGTGGATCACTATTGATCTGTATCGAACAAAGTCGCCCGGCATTTAGTCCCGGTTAAATTAAAAATTTGTTTTTGTTACGAGTCACTCTGACTGCGTTGCGATTGCGCTGCGCTTTTATATCTCCTAAAGACGACAAACCTGCCTGTCTCGGCAAGAAAATAATTGCTTATTTTTCAATTAGTTAAAAAACGGAGACCAGGCTGGTTCCCGCACGTCGCCCCGCGACGATGGTAAACGGAACTTTACTCGGCCGTCAATGGATACCGCGTCCAAAACACCTCTGCCGTCAAACTTTGTTGCATACATAATCATGCTGCCGTTGGGCGCAACACTCGGCGATTCGTCCAGCGATGTGCTGGTCAAACTGATGACTCGCAGCGTCTCTATATTGAGTATGGAAATCTGATATTGCGACTGCCTGGTCTCGCGCCGTACATGGACCAGATTCACACCATCAGGCAAAAACGCCCCTTTCATACACTGAAAACAGTCGTAGGTAAGGCGCTCCACTTCATAAGACGCCGCGCCGATGGCCATTTGATAAATCTGTGGTTGCCCGGTGCGATCCGACATGAAGACGATAGAGCGCCCATCCGTGGACCAGCTAGGCTCGGTATCGATAGCCGGGTGGTCAGTCACCCTGATCAGTTCATTGGTATTGAGGTTCTGAACATAGATGTCCGGGCTACCGTCTTTCGATAGCACCATTGCCAGCATGCTACCGTCTGGCGACCAGACCGGCGAGCTGTTGATGTTGGGAAAATTGGTAATTTGGCGACGCTGACCGCTGGCAATATTCTGAATATAGATACGTGGCAAGTCGGTTTCAAAAGAAACATAGGCAACGTCCTGACCGTCAGGCGACCAACTGGGCGACATGATCGGCTCGCCTGACTCCAGCAACACTTGTGGGCGCTGGCCATCGTAGTCAGCTTTTTCGAGACGGAAATTGTTGTACTCCGTGCCTTCGTTTTCGGCGACCACATAAAGAATCTGCGTATCAAAAGCGCCACGTGTTCCAGTCACCAACTCATAGACAATATTGCTGATTTCATGACCGATATCGCGTAATTGCGCTACACTGCCAGTCAGTACCTCACCAGCCAACTTGAGCTCACGATTGACATCGAAGAACTCATATTGGACCTGTACCAACTGACTGCCAGGCGCACGATTGATTGTGCCCACTAGCAAATAGTCCTGCGCCAGCGTGCGCCAATCGTTATAGAACACCTCACTCGCTTCACTCGGCATGCTAAGCATATTGCCCGGTGACAGGGCACGAAACTCGCCTACTTGCTCGAGATCACCGACCACAACATCGGCAACGTCTTCGCTGAGCACGCCAGCCCCGTCCCATGAAAACGGGACTACCGCAATGGGAATCGGGTTATCAATGCCTTGCGTGATCTGAATGCTAAGCTCGGCGCGGGCCGAGAAACTGATGACGAAAACTATGAGTACTGAAAGAATTTTTCGCATGATTAATTCAACAAATCCTGTGGTTCGAAAATTAATGACAAGGACCGAAAGTTCGCGTTAAACACGTTGATCGGTAGGTCCTGTAGCTCACTAAACGGTGCTGCCCTGTAGACAGCGTTCTCTGCCGAACGGTCAAATGCAGCATCACCACTACTTTGCGTGATTGTCGCATCCAACAGCTCCCCGGTTGGCAGCATACGAATTTGTATAATTGCTCGCATACCATTTCGGGCGCTCGGCGGCCGTGACCAATGCTCCTGCACGAGCTGTTGGATCAAACCGGTCGCACTTTGTACCAATTCAAATTCATTGCGGGCAGCCTGGGCAGCGGCTGCTTCTGCCGCTTCCCGCTCACGGCGTCGCGCCGCTTCTTCCTGGCGTTGGCGCTCGGCCGCCTGCGCTTGCTCACGATCCAGTTCCTGCTGGCGCTGCCGCTCGGCTTCTTGCTGGCGCTCACGTTCCTGACGCAATCTTTCCTGCTCAGCACGTTGCCGCTCTAACTCTTCACGTTCAACAAGTGCCTGGCGCTGACGCTCGGCCTCCTGTTCCCGGGCACGTTGTTCTGCTGCCTGGCGTTCCGCTTCTTCGCGGGCTTGCTGCGCCGCCGCTGCTTCTGCCGCGCGCTGTTGCTCTTCTCGTTCTTGTTGCCGTTGCACACGTTGCCGCTCGATGACTCGTTCGTTGCGCACTTGCGGGTTTTCATCGATAAACAATGCCGTAATCACTGTCGGCTGCACCAGCTCCAGAGCTTCTACTTCGTTGTTGGACTGCAAATAAAGCAACCCCGCCAATAACAGTACGTGCAGACCCACCGCCACGACAACCGCTAACGGATAGCCATTGAAAATGATCAGATTGTTAAACGCATTGTTCATTGCTAACAGCTTACTACCTGATTACTCGCCCTGCTTATCACTCGCTCAGTCATTACAAGGATTCCAGCGGCTGCGTGATAAAATTCGGATTGCTGACGCCAGCTGCCTGTAATGTGGTGATCAGCGTGATCATCGCCCCCCAGTCCGCCTGAGCATCACCCTCTACCAATACCTGAATCGTCGGATTGGCTTCCGTTATGCGCCGGACTTGTTCGCCGACCGTCTCAAGAGTCACTGATTCGCGATCTTCACCGGTGGCGCCGACACTGAGAAAGTACTCCCCGTTAGACGTAATCGAGACGACCAGAGTTTCCATATTCTCGTCGATATCCAACGGTTCGTTATTCGCTTGCGGCAGATCGACTTCAATACCTTGATTCAGCAACGGCGCAGTAACCATAAACACAATCAACAGCACCAGCATCACGTCGATATAAGGCACAACATTAATCTCAGCTACCGGTTTGCGCCGTTTACGTACCATTGTTTCCATGTCGGAGTACTCTTAACCTGACTATTTATGCGTGATTAATTGCTGTGAATCTGGCGATGCAAGATGCTGGAAAACTCATCAGTAAACATGATGTAACTGCTCGTCACCCCATCCAGCGATGCCGTAAAACGGTTATAGGCAACAACCGCAGGGATGGCGGCAAACAGGCCCATGGCCGTCGCCATCAGTGCCGAAGCGATGCCCGGGGCCACAACTTGCAATGTGGCCTGGGCTTGAGTCGCCAGCCCGATAAACGCTTCCATGATGCCGAGTACGGTGCCAAACAGACCGACGTAAGGAGAAACCGAACCCACGGTTGCCAGAAACGGCAAATGGCGCTCCAGCTTTTCTTCCTCCCGCGCATAGGCAACGCGCATGGCGCGCTGCGCGCCTTCCATGACCGCTTCCTTGTCGACACTGGACTGTTGCCGCAGGCGCATAAACTCTTTGAAGCCAGCCCGGAAAATCGTTTCCATGCCGACAACCTGACCGTCTTCCTGCTGAATCCGCGTCCCTTCTTTGTAAAGTTGACTCAGGTCCATGCCGGACCAGAAGCGCTCTTCGAAGCTGGAGACGCCACTTTTGGCTGCGCTCATCACCAGATAACGTTGCACGATGACAACCCAGGAAATCATCGACAAGACGAGAAGTGAAAGCATGACCAGCTTCTCCCCGGTACTGGATTCGAGGATTAACTGTAAAGGACTTATTTCATTCACTGATGCAACTCCAATTTGCAAGGGCTTTGGCTGACTTACTGTCTGACTTGCCTACTATGACATTGTTTTTCTGAGGGAATTCCTCGCTCTAGGGGAGTATTCGGCCAATTTCAGAAATAGTTTCGGGAATTGGCATTTAACTGCCTAAAAGTAACACCTGGAAGATCAATTCCGGCATAAAACAGGTTAATTGTGGCGAGATTATGGCAGAACGAAAAATCACGTGGATCAGGCGGGAATTACATAAATCTGACGACTCTCAGGAGTCGCTCGCATCCCCACCAGAAGAGAACAGGTCCACCACAGATTGGGAAGGTTTCAGCCCGAAATGGCGATAGGCAAATTGCGTCACCACGCGGCCGCGTGGAGTGCGCGTAATAAAGCCTTGCTGAATCAGATAGGGCTCAACCACATCTTCAATGGTATCGCGCTCTTCGCTGATCGCAGCGGCCAGTGAATCGATACCCACCGGCCCGCCATCAAATTTGTCGATCATGGTCATTAACAAGCGGCGATCCATATGGTCGAAACCATGTTTGTCGATATTGAGCATATCCAGTGCTTGCCCGGCTGTATCCAGATTCACTTTGCCATCGACTTTCACTTCGGCGAAATCGCGTACTCGGCGCAGTAATCGGTTCGCGATTCGTGGTGTGCCACGCGAGCGTCGGGCAATCTCTGTCGCGCCCTCCAAGTCGATCGGTGTGCCGATAATATTCGCCGAGCGTGTGACGATTCTGGTCAGCTCGTCCACTGAATAAAATTCCAGTCGCTGAATAATGCCAAAGCGATCGCGCAGTGGTGAAGTCAGCAAGCCGGCTCGCGTGGTTGCCCCGACCAGTGTAAACGGTGGCAGATCCAGCTTGATAGAGCGCGCCGCTGGCCCTTCCCCAATCATGATGTCCAATTGATAGTCTTCCATCGCTGGATAAAGAATCTCTTCGATGGCTGGACTCAGGCGATGGATCTCATCGATAAACAACACATCGCCAGCTTCCAGATTGGTCAGCATGGCAGCCAAATCGCCGGCTTTTTCCAGCACCGGGCCAGACGTCGTTTTAATCGCGACTTGCAATTCGTTGGCAATAATATTCGCCAATGTGGTTTTACCCAATCCGGGCGGGCCAAATACCAGAGTATGGTCGAGTGGCTCGCTGCGCTTGCGCGCCGCTGAGATAAAAATATCCATCTGGGCTTTGACTTCTTCTTGCCCAACATAGTCCTGCAGATTCAGCGGACGTATCGCCCGGTCCTGACTTTCTTCGATCGGCGATGAAGTCGCAGCTATTAGTCGATCTTCGTCCATTATTACAGCATGCTCTTCAGAGCGAGGCGGATTAGCGCTTCGCTGTCATTAATATCGGGGTTGTCTTTGGCGATCTGATTGATGACTCGGCCAGCCACATTGGACTTGTAGCCCAGACTCAGCAATGCCGACTCTGCTTCTTTAATAACACCAGATGACATGCCGGCACCAGACACTGACTGGGCACTCTCTTCACCGGCGCCCCACTCCGTCAAACGATCGCGCATCTCGACAATAAGCCGTTCTGCTGTTTTCTTACCGATACCTGGCATATTCACCATGGTAGCCACATCATTGTTGCGCACAGTGCGCACGAATTCATCAGCTTCCATGCCCGAAAGAATAGCCAATGCCATCTTTGGGCCCACACCATTGACTTTAATCAGGGCGCGAAACATGGTCTTTTCTTTGTTGTCGGCGAAGCCATATAACAATTGCGCATCTTCGCGAACAACAAAATGGGTATGTAACAACACACCGCTACCCACATCCGGTAATTGATAAAGCGTACTCATCGGAACCTGGATCTCATACGTAACACCAGCAACATCCACGAGAACTTCCGGGGGTGTTTTGGCAATGAGCGTACCGCGAATCTGACCGATCAATGTGAAGCGTCCTGTGTTATTACCGCAAGCGGCGCCGTGCGAATTTACTGGCACCAGCCATTTTAATGAGACTGTTATTGGTGTTGGCGTGACAGATGGCGACGGCCAATGCGTCAGCGGCATCTTCGGCAAGTGTATCACTGATCGAAAGCAGTGCTTTGACCATATGCTGCACTTGCGCTTTTTCAGCACCTCCGGCACCGACGATCGCCTGCTTCACTTTGCGCGCTGAATATTCGGCAACCGGCAAATCCTGAGACAGACAGGCCACCATCGCACTACCTCTGGCCTGCCCCAGTTTTATCGCCGAGGCGGCGTTGCGCCCCATGAATACCTCTTCAACAGCGGCTTCATCTGGCTTGAATTCAGTAATAACACTGCACAGTTCAGTGAAGATTTGTTTAAGGCGCGGGGGCTGATCTTCGCTGCTGGTCCGAACACAACCACAAGCGATAAACTCGAGCTTGCTGCCAACGGACCTGATTAACCCGTAGCCAGTGACCCTGGAACCCGGGTCGATACCCAGAATTATTGCCATGGAAGAATCCGTGAGGCCGCTACCAAGGCTGGCCAATGCCTGACATGTGCAGTGTGTAATCGCAACTTTTACAGTTGGACTTTTAATTGAGCTTTCAGTTGAGCTTATAGTTGAGCTTTTAGTTGAGCTTTAAGTTGTTCTTACAGTTGATCGGCAATCTCGTCGGAAATATTGGCATTCGAATAGACGTTTTGCACATCGTCCAGATCTTCAAGATGATCAATCAGCTTTAACAGGCTCTCGGCACCCTCCAGATCCAGGTCGATCTCGGTAGATGCCAGCATAGTCATTTCCGACCGCTCCCACTCAAGGCCATCTTGTTTCAGGCCATCTTGCACAGCCCCGAATGTTTCCAGCGTGGTACGCACTTCAATGCTGCCATCATCATTGGTGATGACATCATGGGCACCTGCTTCCAGCGCGGCTTCCATCAGCTTCTCTTCGCTAGTGCCCGCCGTAAAAGTAATAATGCCGGTTTTTTCGAACAAGTAGGCAACAGAACCACTGGTGCCCAGGCTGCCACCAAATTTGCTAAAGCCATGGCGTACTTCAGCGACAGTGCGATTCTTGTTGTCGGTCAGGCATTCACAGAGAACCGCAACACCGCCCGGCCCATAGCCTTCGTAGACCAGTTCCTCAAGATTATCGCTTTCGGCGGTACCGGCACCGCGAGCAATCGCGCGATCAATGGTATCCCTGGTCATGTTCGCAGCCAGGGCTTTATCGACGACAGCGCGCAGGCGCGGGTTATCGGCAGGATTCTCCCCACCCAGTTTCGCGGCGACTGTCAGCTCACGAATTATCTTGGTGAAAATTTTACCGCGCTTGGCATCCTGACCAGCTTTGCGGTGTTTGATATTGGCCCATTTACTGTGCCCTGCCATGTCTTACTCCAGCGTTTCTCTTATTCTGGTAACTCTTTTTACTCGCGCTCTTCTGGCCCTCTTCTGGCTCTCCGCTAACTCTGCGATTCCTCTTTAGGCTTTTCCCGCAAGCGAATATTCAATTCGCGTAATTGCTTGGTGGATACCGAGCCCGGCGCGTCGGTGAGCGGACAGGCTGCTGACTGAGTCTTCGGAAAGGCGATCACGTCGCGAATTGACGTTGCGCCAGTCATCAGCATGATCAGTCTATCCAGACCAAAGGCGATACCACCGTGAGGCGGACAGCCATAGCTGAGCGCTTGCAGCAGGAAGCCAAACTTCTCGTCAGCTTCTTCAGGGCCAATACCCAACACCTCAAACACAGCCTGTTGCATTTCCGGCTTATTGATACGCACAGAACCGCCGCCCAGCTCGGTGCCGTTTAACACCATGTCATAAGCACGCGAGAGGGCCGTTTTCGGGTTTGCCGCCAACTGGGCCGCATCACAGGATGGTGCAGTGAAGGGATGATGCAGGGGTGTGAGGTTGTTTTCGCTGTCCATCTCGAACATTGGGAAATCGACAACCCAGAGCGGCGCCCAGGTGTCTTTCACTTGACCGAGATCCTGCGCAACTTTAATACGCAGTGCGCCCAGTGCTTCATTAACGACATTCGTCTTGTCGGCACCGAAGAAAATAATGTCACCGGTTTCGGCCTGCAACGTTAGCATCAGTTTGCTGACTACCTCTTCACCGATAAACTTGATAATCGGTGATTGCAGTCCTTCGATACCGGCGTTGATGTCGTTGACCTTGATCCAGGCCAGCCCTTTGGCCCCGTAAATACCGACAAAATTGGTGTAATCGTCGATCACTTTACGGCTCAGTGACGCCCCTTGCGGTACACGCAAGGCAGCAACGCGGCTATCAGGATCGTTTGCCGGGCCACTGAACACTTTGAAATCCACGTCGCGCATTTCATCAGCAATATCCACAAGCTCCAGGTCAATACGCAAATCCGGTTTGTCAGAGCCATAGCGAAGCATGGCGTCGGCATAGGTCATACGCGGAAACTTGCCAAGATCGACATCGAGGTGCGACTTGAAGATATGCACGATCAATTCTTCCATGATCGTCATGATCTGCTCTTCATCCATGAACGATGTTTCGACATCGATCTGGGTAAATTCGGGCTGCCGATCAGCACGCAGGTCTTCATCCCGAAAACACTTGGCTATCTGGTAGTAGCGATCCATGCCTGCAGCCATGAGAATTTGTTTAAACAGCTGGGGTGATTGCGGCAGCGCGAAAAACCGCGAGGGATGCGTGCGACTGGGTACCAGATAGTCACGCGCTCCTTCTGGAGTCGCTTTGGTCAACAACGGTGTTTCAATATCAAGAAAGCCATTGTCATCCAGGAAATTACGTACTGTATTGACGATTTTGGAACGAAAGCGAAGGCGCTGGGCCATTTCGGGTCGACGCAAGTCGATATAGCGGTAGCGCAGGCGCACGTCTTCGCCCACTTTCTCGTGCTCGTCCAATTGCATGGGCGGGGTTTGCGAAGCGTTCAGGATAGTCAGCGACTGACCCAATACTTCGATCTGGCCAGTAGGCATATCCTTGTTCATCGTGCCTTCCGGACGCAGTCGCACCTTTCCCGTCAGTTGAATAACAAACTCATTACGCACACTTTCCGCGATGGCGAAGCTTTCTTCAATATCCGGGTCATAAACAACCTGAGCGATACCTTCACGATCACGAACGTCGAGAAAAATTACCCCGCCGTGGTCACGCCGACGATGTACCCAGCCGCAAAGGGTGACTTCCTGGTCGACAAATGTCTCATTGAGTTCACCACAATAGTGAGAGCGCATAATAAAATCCTGTAATGATGCCCTGCCGCGAATCCCGGCAATGCTTTAAAGAGTAATAATCTAATCAACTAGCGGGTTGCGATTTGGCTTTGCCGCTTGATGAATTGTTCGAATCTGAGGATTTGCTGGAGCCAGATGCGGTGTCGGCTTTCTTGTCTGTCTTACTATCTGACTTCTTGGGCGTGCTGACCGCTGAGTCAGACTCCGCCAGATGCTTTTTGCCATCTTTTTTGAAATCGGTCTCGTACCAACCGCCGCCTTTGAGGCGGAAACTGGCCGCCGATACCAGCTTTTTCAGAGTTGAATTGCCACACTCTGGGCAGTCCGTCAGTAGCGGATCACTGATTTTCTGTAGCGCTTCCAGCCTGTGTTCGCATTCGCTACATTGATATTCGTAGATGGGCATTCCTGCAATTCCTGCACTTTTGCGGCCCCGGGTAAATCCGGCCGCCCCGTAAAAACGGGCGATTATACATTAATTGCAATTTGACTCGCACCTTGTTTTGCCCTCCAGTCCAGGCCGAGACGATTCTCCAGCCAGAGCAATCACCAGTACAGTCTGTCAGGTTTGTATCAGGGCACTTGACTTGCTCGATCGGACGCTCTTCGAACATGTGGTTTTGCTCAGGTCGCGCTGCAACAAAACTGAGCGTTTTTTGATGCTGCCTCACTAACAAAAATTGTTCGCTCAGACTAGTCAAAAAACGAGCGATTTGTAACCTGCTTCACACTATGCCGAATGCAAATTGATACTATTTTTCTCGACTTTTTCTGAACTCAAAACAATTGCAGCAAAGTTACCATTAGTACTTGCTACCCCTTAGTGAATGCTTTATAAATACACCCCCTGAGAGTTGATGGGGAAGCGCCCTGCTTCTTCACGAATCAGAACTATCGAATTGAAACGCGCACTGGGGAACGATTCACATAGCGAGATTCGGCAAGGACGAATCATCAGATCAACTCACGGGTACTAAAAACACTCAAAACCTGTATTCAGTTCCACTTCGAATTTCGAAGTCGATCGAATACAACTGTAACCAACACAACCGAGAAGAGATGGGCATGGCTGTTAAGAAAAAATCTGGCAAAACTGCTGCCAAGAAAACAACTGCGGCGGCAAAGCGTAAAGCTCCGGCTATTCAAAAGAAATTTACCAAGACAGAAATCCTGAACGAGATTTCTGCTAACACTGATGTGAGCAAGAAAGAAGTTGCAGCGGTTCTTGACGAACTGGCCGTATTGATTGAGCGACACATCAAGAAGCGTGCCGTTGGCGAGTTTACTCTGCCAGGCCTGCTGAAAATCAAATCTGTAGTACGTCCAGCTCGTCCAGCGCGAAAGGGTGTTCCTAACCCATTCCGTCCGGGTGAAACCATGGACATTCCACGTAAGCCAGCTACAACACGTGTGAAAGTGTTGCCACTGAAGAAACTCAAGGAATTTGCACTCTAAATTCCAGTGGTCGGCGTTTCAGCACGGCCTTACTGAGTAAATCGGATCGTTATGATCCTGAAAAGGCAGCCTCGGGCTGCCTTTTTTGTATGGAAATAAACACATGCGAAGTAGCCAATACCTTTTAGCCACAGTCAAAGAAACCCCCGCCGACGCCGAAATCGCCAGTCACCAGCTAATGATTCGAGCCGGCATGATCCGCAAGCTGGCCACTGGCCTCTATACCTGGATGCCGCTAGGCCTGCGCGTACTGCACAAGGTGTCGCAGATTATTCGCGAGGAAATGGACAAGGCTGGCGCCATGGAAGTCTCCATGCCAGTCGTACAACCTGCCGAGTTGTGGCAAGAATCCGGCCGCTGGGACGTGATGGGGCCCGAGCTACTGCGCATCAAGGACCGTCATGAGCGGGACTTCTGTTTAGGCCCAACTCACGAAGAAGTCATCACAGACATCGTGCGTGGTGAGTACGCCAGCTATCGCCAGCTACCTGCCAACTTGTACCAGATTCAGACCAAGTTCCGCGATGAGCGCCGCCCAAGATTTGGCGTTATGCGTGCCCGGGAATTCGTCATGAAGGATGCCTATTCCTTTCATGCTGACGATGAATCATTGCAACAGACCTATCAGACGATGTACGCCACCTATTCGGCTATCTTCACTCGTTTGGGTCTGGATTTTCGTGCCGTCATTGCCGATTCGGGTAATATCGGTGGCAGCACGTCCCATGAGTTTCACGTCCTGGCCGCGTCGGGTGAAGATGAAATCGTCTTCAGTAGTGACAGCGATTACGCTGCCAATCGCGAATTGGCAACTGGCACGTTGCCCAAGATCGCTCAAGAGACTGAACAATTGCCCGCTGCAGAAATAGACACTGGCTCGGCGCATTCGATTGAAGCGGTTTGTGAACTATTAACTATTCCGGCCAGCAAGCTGGTTAAGACACTTATAGTCCACGCCGCCGACGAAGACGGCCAGCAGAGTGATGAGTTGGTCGCATTGCTGCTGCGCGGTGACCAGGAATTGAATGAAACCAAAGCCGCCAAGCTACCCGGTGTCGCCTCCCCTGTTACCTTCGCCAGTGACGAAGCCATCGAGAAAGCCATCGGTTGCAAGCCTGGCTGTATTGGCCCGCGCGATCTGCCAATTAAAGCGATCGCTGACCACAGCGTTATCGATCTGGTGAATTTTGTGTGCGGCGCCAACAGCGATGGCAAACACTTGCAAAATGCCAACTGGGACCGCGACTGCCAATTCACCAGTAAAGCGGATATCCGCAAAGTCAACGAAGGCGACATCAGTCCAGACGGCAAAGGCACGTTAGCCATGAAGCGCGGCATTGAAGTCGGGCATATTTTCCAGCTGGGCAAGAAATACAGTGAAGCATTAAAAGCGACAGTGCTGGATGTCAACGGCAAATCAGTGGTGATGAGCATGGGGTGCTACGGTATCGGCGTTACTCGTGTCGTGGCAGCTTGTATCGAGCAGAATCATGACGAACGAGGCATTATCTGGCCCGATAATATCGCACCTTTTCATGTCGTCATCGTGTTGATTGATGCGCAAAAGTCCGAACAAGTCAGTGAATTTGGCGAGGCGTTATATAAGGAATTGCCAGAGCTGGGTTTCGAAGTATTACTCGATGACCGTGACAAGAAGACCAGCCCCGGAGTGAAGTTTGCCGAATCAGAATTGTTAGGCATTCCCCATCGACTGGTTATTTCACCCCGCTCGCTGGCGGATGGCATCGTGGAATACACGGCTCGACGCAGTGGCGAAAAACAGACACTGGCTCCAGATCAGGTCATCGACTTCTTCAAGCAATTGAGCTGAACAACACGCCAATTAACGCAAAATCTCAAATTGTGCCGGATCGCCGGCGTCCGCAACTGAGCACGGGTCGATCAACAGCTGATCGACCCGTGCTTGGGGCGGTCCAGTGGCCAACCAGTCACGCATACTGGCGAGCGCTTGGCTATCACCGATAAGCGCAAATTCGACCGCACCATCGGCGCTATTACGCACCCAACCGCCCAGACCCAGCTGTCGCGCCTGAGATTGCGTCGCCGCACGAAAGAAGACTCCTTGAACCCGTCCTGTTACCCTGCCGCGCAGGGCCTGCAGCTTACTCATATCACATCTCCGGCAAGTTTTTCTTGCGGCGTAATGGGAAGCCCCTGTATATCTCGTATAATAGCGGTTCTGGGCCAGCTATCGAAACGGCTCGCCAATCAACAAGGCACGCATGGCAATGCAACTCACGCAGCTACGGCACTTTTATGTGCAGTCGCGGCGCACAATCAATAACTTCCTCTGGCATCAGCAGATATCACAACTGCCGTGGTGGCGGCGCACATTGGTGCGTAGCTGTCAGATAACTGTGGCCATTGGCCGCGATTTGACTCAGGAACAATTATCTCTGCGTGCCATGAGTCTGGTGTTCACGACCGTGATTGGCTTTTTCCCACTGTTCGCACTGATTTTCTCGGTATTAAAAGGCCTCGGCGCACACAATGCCATGGAGCCAACATTACTCGCTCTGCTCGAGCCATTGGGAGAGCGCAGCACAGAAGTCACCAGCCAGATTCTCGGTTACGTAGACAACCTGCAAGTCGAACTGATCGGGATTACCAGTATTGGCATGTTGCTTTATATCGTCATCGACATGATGCGCAAGATCGAGGCCGCGTTTAATTACATCTGGACTGTCAAACAAGGGCGCTCCTGGTCGAGCCGTATCAGCGAATATTTATTCGCCGTGATTGTCAGTCCATTGCTGCTGTTTATCTCGGTCAGCATCACCAGCTATGTCAACACCAACTTCTTTACCGCATTTTTGGATGATCTGGCTTACGGCACTGTCATCATCCAGTTCACTGCCGGTCTCGCGCCGATCCTGCTCATGTCTTTGGCGTTTGCTTTCGCCTACGGATTTTTACCCAACACCAGAGTGCAATTCGGCTCCGCTTTCATCGGTGGCCTCGTCACAACAATTATTTGGAAACTGATGGGCACCCTGTTTCAGGAATTTTTTGTAACGTCGGCACGAGAATCCCTGTACCTGGCCTTTGCATCAGCCATTATAATCATGTTCTTTATTTACTTCGGCTGGTTGGTGGCTCTTATCGGCAGTAGCATTGCTTTCTATCATCAGAACCCCGCTAAAACCCGTACCGGTCGTGAAAAATTACAACTCAGCGCGTCGCAAAGCGAACGCCTCAGTCTCGCTGTCGCCGCCACTATTATTGAACGCTTCAATGCCGGTGAAAGAGCCTTGACCGAAGAACAACTGATCGAGTCGCTGGACAGCAACCCCATGGCGATCGAGTCCGCCATTATCAGTTTGCTCAACATTGGCCTGATTACGGCAACCAGCGATGACCCGGCAAGGTTTCTGCCAGCCCATTCCATCGCCGATTGCACGCTTTATGAAATCTGGAAAGCGCTGCGCGAGGCAGACTCGGATTTGATCAGCACCAGCGGTGAGTCCCGCGAGCTGCATTTAATCAAGGAATTTCAGGACAAGCTCGACACCACCATCGAACGCGAGCTGGGTGATATCAAGTTTGTCGATGTCGTTAAAAATTGATGCGGAGTCAATCATGTCAGCTATAACCCTATACCATAACCCGCGTTGCTCAAAATCCCGCGCTACTCTGGCCCTGCTTGAAGAAAACGAAGTCGAGTTAGACATTGTCTATTACCTGGAAAACCCACCTAACGCTGAAGAGTTAAAAGCGTTGCTGGAAAAACTGGGCTTGGGTCTTCGCGACATCATTCGCAAATCAGAACCCGAGTTTGAAGAACTGGGGCTCGGCGATCAAACCCTGAGTGATGAAATTGTGTTGGATCTGGTCTGCAAACACCCGCGTCTGATCCAGCGCCCTATTATTGTTAAAGGTGATCGCGCCGTCCTTGGCCGTCCGCCCGAAAATGTATTCGCGTTGATTCGAGAGGCCTGATGAGTAGTCCGTACCTGCTAGTTCTTTATTACAGCCGCTACGGCGCCACGGCAAAAATGGCGCAATTGATCGGCCGCGGTATCGAGATGTCCGGCGACTTCGAAGCGCGACTGCGCACAGTTCCAGCCGTTTCACCCACTACCGAAGCAACCGAACCCGCAGTGCCCGCCGAAGGCGCTGTCTATTGTAGTAGCGATGATCTGCGTGATTGCGCCGGCCTTGCTCTCGGTAGCCCGACCCGCTTCGGCAATATGAGCGCGGCGTTGAAACACTACATCGATAGTACCGGCAGCCTTTGGGTATCCGGTGCATTAATCGACAAGCCTGTGGCAACGTTTACGTCGAGCAACTCACTGCATGGCGGGCAGGAAAGTACGCTACTCACTATGGCGATCCCCATGCTGCACCATGGCATGATTTATTGCGGCATCCCCTATTCCGAGTCGGCACTCAACACCACCACTACCGGCGGCACACCGTACGGTGCCAGCCATGTGGCAGGGCCGGACAGCAACAATCCTATAAGCGAAGCGGAATCTCAATTGTGTATTGCCATGGGCAAGCGCCTGGCCATGCTCAGCAGCAAACTGGCAATTTAATCCTATGACCGAATCAACTACTAACGCCTTAGTCTGGCTGCCGCGACTGCAGCGACTGGTCCTGGCAAGCTACTACGGTTTGCTGGCTTGTTTTTTACTGGGTGCGATCGTGGCACTGGAAGGCATCAGCGCAGCAACACCTGTTATCTGGCTAATTCAGGCCATTCCCCTGCTGATTTTTGCTCGCGGGCTGCACCAGAAACGGCTACGAACCTATGCCTGGATGTCGTTTGTCGTCCTGCTCTATTTTTGCAATGCAGTATTGATCGCGTTTGATCCGGAGCGCAGATGGCTCGGCTTGCTGGAAGTATTTTTTACTGTGAGTTTGTTTGTCGTACTGGTCATCTATATCCGCCTGTTTCGCAACCACTATCAGGTCGGTATCTGATCGCTTGCGCAGTAGTCGGCAGGTAGACAATAAGTAAGACACGAGAGCGAAGCAGGAGAAGACAACGCGTTTTCTAGCCCACTCTTGCCCTACTCACCATCCCATAGTGTCTTTCACCAGCGGCACAGTCAACGCTCGGCGTTGACTCAATGTGCTGGTATCCAGCGCTTCCAGCACGGCCATCAACGAGCTCATACTGCGCTCTTTTCTGGCCAAAATATATTCTGCTACCTTGCTGTTGAGATTCATGCCACGACTCGCCGCCCGCATTTGCAGCGCCGCTTTCTTATCGTCGTCTGCTAAGCTTTGAAGCTGATAAACGGGGGCCAACTGCAATCGCGAATGCAGATCAGCCAGTTTCAAGCCAATGTCAGATAATGCACAGTTGGCACCAAAGACGAGTTGGGTCCCGCTCAGCGCCGCTCGATTAAACGCATTGAACAGCGCCAATTCCCACTGACTATCGCCAGCTATAACTTCTACATTATCGATGCAAACAAGATTTAACGCTTCGATGCCTTCCAATATATCTGGCGAGAACTCCAGACGATCCTTGAGGGGCAAATAGATGGCCGACTCACCGATTGCTGATCTGGCATGACACACCGCTTGCAACAGATGCGTGAGGCCAGCACCCTGCATGGCGCGAATGTAGAGTATTTGGTCTGCGGCAACTTCAGAAGCTAGCAGATCAAGCAACTGCCGGTTTGCGTCGGCCACAAAAAAATTGTCAAAGCGTGCTTCGTCGTTCAGCTTGATGCCGAGAATGAGCTGCGTCGGACTGGTGGAGTTCATGGGCTAGCGGGTCCAGCGGTAGTGGAGAAAATCTCCGGTCTCATCTGTGGAGCTGTTTACAGGCAGCAGATCTCTGTCCAGCGCGATCAATTCGCTTAGTTGCTGAGGGTTACCGCGCAGATTCAGGCGCAGATCCAGACGCGACCCATCCAGGGCAACTGTGGTCACTGACTCGACCAGGCCCAAGCCTTGTACATAATTGACCAGCGCAGAATAAGCACGTAGATCGCCAACCCCATCAATGCGCAGACTGGCCTGCTGGGCCGTCATTGTTTCCGGTGAGATTGCAAAATAACTCGCCAGTTCGGTGGTGATTCTGTCCAGCGGGCCATGCAGATAATTCTGCAAGTCGGTATCGAAGCCATCGAAGACTTGCACTTGATCCTGAAAAATAAACTGCCACAAGCCCACTAACTCGCCGCCGGCAGTAAAGTGCAACCTGGCTGATAGTATACTGTCAGCGCCATAGCGCTCACTCGCCGCACGAATCGCGTCTTGTTCGAGATTCCATACCTGATTTTCATTGAGATTGCGGCGATCGGCGAAATCCAGAACCGGGAAGATAATTGGCAGGCCGCGCCGCTGTGCGAATTCTCGCATTAGCGCGATGATCTCCGGGTTGCTCTCACCGGTAAGCATCTCGCGCTCACCGGCTGAATTCTGCATCACCATCCAGACCAACACGCTGGGCCGATTGCTGTCCCATACAGGAATGCCGGCACTGGTTAAAAGTTGGTTGATCAATGACGGAGCAAACTCAACCGAAATAAAGCGCTGTTCCCGGGTTGTTGGTTGTGGTGCTACAGGAGCTGCCGGTGGCGTGCTATCCGCATCACTCGTGCTCACCTCTTCCTGGGCGGCGGAGTCCTCAGCTTCTTCTGTCGCCGCGACTTCAAGCTCTCCTGGCTCAATTGCTACGGTCTCACTGGAATAACTAATCGCCTCCACGTAGCGCTGTGCATTGCGAATGGCATCGTTGACCGCCGGGTTGCTACTCCAGTTCTGCGTGCCCGTAACCTTGAGAATGACAGCCTCTAGAGCCTCCTGAAATGCGCGATTCCGCTCGCTATCGCTTTCGTTCGCGACTGCGACTCGCTCGGTATACAAGCCAGTCACCGGCAAGGCCGAGATGCCTGCGATCCAACCCAACGCAAGCAATAGAATCGACAGGCGCACGGCCCTTTGTCCAAATGTGTACTTCATGGGCGCGATAATACTGTAAATGCCCGGCTTTCGCCTAACCGTCAGGCTAAAGTTGTCAGTCGCCAGTAAATTCTCCACCTGTCAGGTGGTCTGCGCGCGCTTTCAGCTCGGATTCAGCCTCGACAGGCTTCAATGACTCTCAGCAAGGCATTAATTGACCAGAACATGCAGACAAATACAGCACAAACTACTACCCAAAGGCTCAGCTCGATGAATGGAGCACTGACGTATCCTTTGCTTCTTGATAAACTGCGCCCCGGTGCCAGCAAGGCGACGACGACATCAGGAAGAGAGTGCATGACTAGCGAGCAAAAGCCAGACAACAAACCCAATAGCCTTAGCTACCGCGACGCCGGAGTAGATATCGATGCCGGCAACAGCCTTGTTGAACGCATCAAGTCAGTCAGCGCACGCACCCACCGACCCGAAGTACTCTCCAATCTTGGCGGATTCGGCGCCTTGTGCGAAATCCCGGCCAAATACCAGCAGCCTGTCCTGGTTTCTGCCACAGATGGCGTGGGCACGAAATTGAAGCTGGCCATGGCCATGCAAAAACACGACACCATCGGTATCGATCTGGTTGCCATGTGTGTAAATGACCTGATCGTCTGTGGCGCTGAACCGCTTTTCTTCCTCGATTACTATGCCACTGGCGGCCTGCAAGTAGAAAATGCTGCTGCCGTAGTAACCGGCATAGGCGCCGGTTGCGAGCAAGCAGGCTGCGCCCTGATTGGCGGCGAGACTGCCGAAATGCCCGGCATGTACAGCGGCGATGACTACGATCTGGCCGGCTTTGCTGTCGGTGTCGTCGAAAAACAGAAGATCATCGACGTCAATGATGTGGAAATCGGCGACTGTTTAATTGGCTTGCGCTCCTCTGGCCCCCATTCCAATGGTTATTCCCTGATCCGCAAGATTCTGGAAGTCTCCGACGCCAAACTGGACGACGATTTCCATGGCCGGCCATTGGGCGAAGTATTGCTCGAGCCCACGATTATTTACGTCAATATGGTGCGCGAACTGGCAGCAACAGTCGACATTAATGGTATTGCCCACATCACTGGTGGTGGCTTGATAGAAAACCTGCCACGCGTACTTCCCGAAAAAGCCTGTGCCGCCATTATTTCCGATAGCTGGGAACGCCCGGCAATCTTTCGCTGGTTGCAGGCACAAGGCAATGTCAGCGACACCGAGATGCTGCGAACGTTTAACTGCGGCGTCGGCATGGTGCTCTGTGTGCCGAAGAAAGACTGCGATGTCGCCCTGAAGACTTTGAATCGTGATGCCGAGAACGCGTTCTACCTGGGTGATATTGTCGAGCGCGATGCCGACTCTGCACAGGTAGTGTTCCGCTAGGAGTCGCTGATGGCGCAATGCAATGTAGTCATACTCATTTCCGGAAGCGGCTCGAATCTGCAAGCGCTGATTGATCAAAGCAAAACTGCTGAATACACCATTGCTTCAGTGATTTCCAATAACGCTGACGCCTACGGCTTGCAACGCGCAACTCGCGCCGGGATCCCCACTCTGGTCATTGATCATCGTGATTTCGCTGATCGTAAAGAGTTCGATCTGGCCCTTCAGGAAGCAATCGACGCAATCAATCCAAACCTGCTCGTGCTGGCCGGCTTTATGCGTATTCTCGGAGCCGATTTCGTCAGTCACTTTAGCGGTCGTATTCTGAATATCCACCCGTCATTGCTGCCGAAATTTCAGGGCACACGCACCCATGAGCGTGCACTGGAAGCGGGTGAGAAGGAACATGGTGCATCGGTGCATTTCGTCACCGAAGACCTTGATGGCGGCCCGGTTATCGCCCAGGAACGCATCAAGGTGCGCGCAGACGACACAGCTGACTCATTGCAACGGCGTGTATTACAGAAAGAACATCTGCTCTACCCGAAGGTAGTCAAATGGTTTGCCGGCGGCCGACTCGCAATGCGTGATGGCCAGGCGTGGCTCGACAACAACCCGTTACCTGCGACTGGAGTTCCAGCCTCATGAAATTCAGACTCGCTCTATTGTGTTCCAATCTGTTACTCGTCATCTCGGCCTACGCCGGAGATATGTCAGAATTTTCGGCTTATTACCAGGCCAGCACCAATGGCATTAGTGGCAACGCCGAACGTCATCTCATTAAACTTGACGATGACAGATACCGGTTGAACATCTCTTTGGAAGCCAAAATGGCTGGGGTATCGATTGGCGATCTGGAACAGGTCAGTGAGTTTTCTGTCGACGCCGGTCAAATCAAGCCGCAGCACTACAGTTACCAGCTCAGCGGTGTGAAACGGGAATCCCATGCCATCAGTTTCAACTGGGACGCCAACATTGCGCTTAGCACTGAAAATGAGCAAAGCTGGACTATTGCGCTGAATGACGACGCACTCGATCAACTAAGCTACCAGCAGGCTTTGGCACTAGCTATTTCTGAGCAACCTCTGAAATCGAGTAGTGAACTGTCATTCGAATTAGTCGATGGTGGTGTATTGGAAACACAACGCTTCCGAGTTCTGGGGCACGAAGTGCTGGCAACGCCGATGGGAAAATTTGACAGCGTCAAACTGGAAAGAATACGTGACGATAATAGCGGCCGCAGCACGACGATCTGGTTGGCCAGTGACTGGGATTACTTGTTAGCGAAAATTGAACAGATTAGCTCATCAGGCTTGCGTATCGAATTGGCGCTGGAGAATGCGTTGGTCGCCGGTGAACAGGTCACGCCCTTGCCTTGATCCATGTTATTTGGCAGATCAGGCTAACTGGACACAGCCTTGCCTGTTTTCAACAATTCCTGAGCGAGTGCTGATTCGTCTTTTTCGTTAGTCACTGATTCGCCAGCAACTCGCGCATCATTCACCTCAATCTCATCCTGATCAACAACATCATCACCCTCCTGTGCCCGCACCAGATTGTATTTGCGCATTTTCTCAACCAACGTAGTACGTCGAACATGGAGTCGATTGGCTGCGCGCGCAACCACACCGGCACTGTCTTCAAGCGCCTGTGAAATCAGATCCTTTTCCAGGTTCGATAAATACTCTTTGAGGTCCAGTCCATTGAGCGGCAATAGTGAGTCGGGACATTCTTCGCCGACACCTTGCTTCAATGGCGGCACGATAGCATCGTCCAGCCGCTCGCCCTCAATAAGTTCATCGCCGCGGAATTTTTCGGGCAAGTCGTTAACGCCGACAATGCCATGCGGATGCAGTATCGCCATGCGCTCGACCAGATTGGCCAACTCACGCACATTACCTGGCCAATCGTATTCAGTCAGACAGCGGATCGCGGCGGAATTGAAACGCACCGAACCACGCTCCTCTTTTTCCATGATCGAAATAAGCTCATGGATCAATAAGGGGACGTCGCCCGTACGATCCCGCAGCGGCGGCATCTCAATTGGAAAAACATTAATACGATAATATAAATCTTCACGAAACTGCCCGGCCGTGATCATTTGCTCAAGATCTTTATGGGTTGCCGCCAGAATGCGCACATTGGTTTGAATGGTTTGTACGCCACCCACACGCTCAAAACTGCGCTCCTGCAAAACACGCAATAACTTGACCTGCATGCTCAATGGCATATCGCCTATCTCGTCGAGAAACAGCGTGCCGCCATCAGCTAACTCGAAGCGGCCGGCGCGCGCTGCCACAGCGCCGGTGAAAGCGCCTTTTTCATGCCCGAACAATTCACTTTCAAGCAATTCTCTCGGGATTGCGCCGCAGTTAATGGGCACGAACGGCTTTTCAGCGCGCGCTGAATTGAGATGCAGATTGCGCGCCACGACTTCTTTACCAGTACCCGACTCGCCGGTGATCAACACGCTGACTTCTTTGTTGGCCACGTGGGCCATCATGTTGCGCACCTTCTGCACGCATTTACTATTGCCTACTAAAGAGTGAAACAGGTTGTAGTCGCGGATACCGGCCACTTCCCGAAGCCGGTGATAGTTATCATGAAATAACTTGGCTTTGTGCAACGCATCCAGCAACGGCTGATAACTGAAATTACCTTCCAGCGCCGCTGTAATACGTGAGTGTAATTCTGAAGGCAGATTGCCTGGCACAGGCTGGTCAGTGAGCAAGATAAAGGGCAAGCCTGGCTCCCACTCGTAAAGCTGACTCAAAAGCTGTGTCAATGAAACAAGATCGCAACGCCCTATCATGGCGGCACAGAAATCCTGAGGATCACTCTCTGTTGCGACCTGTTCTGCCCAGTCAGCAGAGCTACCAACCGTCGCTTGTTCACCCAAAAAATTCAATATAGTAGTGAGATCGCGACGCGTTTCGATGTTGTCGTCAATCAGCAGGATTTTGGGGTTTTCAGTCATGGGCCCGAAGCGTGTCTTTTCTAAAATTGCTCGTTCAGTTTCAGATGCTCTACGGAGTCTTACCAGTCTCTTTAATCACTATACGAGCAAGTAGTGGGCAGCTAGAGTAAGAACGAGTCTCAATAACAGTAAATGTATCACAGCCGCCAAGCAGAATGTGTGAAATTCACCGCAACTGATGGCGGTAAGGAATGGCGTAACTCAAGTACAGGATTGGGCTCGGAAAGACGTTGGAACTAGCTGCGAGGGCCATGGTTTTTTAATGCCAAAACCCTTCGGTACCCATGTTATGACCAGCTGACCCGCATGCAGGCCTGCGGCACACCACCAAACTGCTCAACTTGCAAAGGACGGGCAATCGATTGACCCGGTGTATTCACTCGGCCCTGCGCATTCGACTGACCGAGACCCGCGCCTTCCAGAGCAAACTCCTTACAACCAATATCTCGGGCAAAACCCATTGCTCGCCAAAGCAACTGCAGTATGGATGCCTGCGATTCGCTGTGGCTGACAGCATTGGCCATCACGAAGTAACAGCGCTGACCATTATGCACAAACAGCGCTGCCGGTTGGTCCATGTGCTCAAGGCTATGACCAAACTGCACTCCGCTGCGGGTAACCACGAAGCCCTGTTCGCCAACCAACAGTTCGGACAGCAGTTGCCAGAGCAGCTGGGGCTTGTCCTGCGCCGCCAAGATGGATGAGGCAATACTGTGCTTGCCTGGTATTTGCGCTAACTCATTGTCCCAGGCATGCATAATGGCCAACAATTCGTCTTTGTCAGTTGGCGCTTGGAGACAGCGCAGCGCATTTCCGCTGCGACTTTCATTGGCTGCGCTAGCCGATCGCCAACCGATTAACGCTTGATAGTCAGGCGCAATGGCGGCGTAGAGCTGCTCCAGATCGAGCTGCAAATTGATAACATGAGAGGTAGACACCTGAGGCAAACCACCGTGCTCCAAAAGAGTATGCGTTACCGGTGACAGCAAACCAAAATGCACTGGATCCATGAACTCGAGTTGGGCAGGCATCAGGTTGCGCAGCAAGCGACGCATGTGTTTTTGGGTAATCGCAACTGTAGAGTCACTAAAATTGTTGGTGGCCTTCTCCAAAGAATCGCGGTTAACCACGATGGACGCGGCATTGCCACGATAGCCCAGACAGCGCTGCCCCTGTCCATTAGTATGCGATGTAATCGCGCAACCCAGTAAGGGCTGATCATTGTTAGCTATAATAAACGAATGCTCGTCGTAGTGAGGTGCTGCATCGGCAGTATCCGCATCGCGCGTATTGGCAGAATGGCCAGAGTCCCTGGTCGCAAGCCGCGGCGATGCAGCATCAGGACTTTGCTTGGCTCTGACTGAAGCCGGCAATCCCGAGAGCAATGGGTTGCGATACCGATCCCGAGCCAAAAGCTGACGCCAGTGGCCAGCGAATTCGTTTTCGCTTGTGGGAATGATTCTCAACATAGAAGCGTTATCGACCCTTTTTAGCTTTTTCTTCTGGATTTGCCAAACTTGCTATTTTTACTGTTCTTTCTATTCACTCTGTTCTTACTATTCGCTCACAGTCGTGTTTCGTGAAACTGCGCTGAAGATGTATCGCTCTTTAGATCTTCCGTCCAGAATCATGTGCTGTCTATCAGTAATCTTTCGCCGGGTAACCTTGGCATGTCCCGGCAGCCCGGATATGGAAAGGCAACGTCAGCCACCCGACTAATGTCATGCTAGAATTCAGCCTCCATTGTAGACCAGAAGCAGCATTAAGTTTGTCAGAATTCCTGTGGGATTTGCCCTCTCCCTTCACAATTCGTCTCCAAGTTACCCCGGAAGATATCGATGGCATGAGTCACGTCAACAATGCCTGTTATATCGTCTGGTGTGAACAATGCGCCTGGCGCCATTCCGAAGCCCTTGGTCTGACGGTTCAGGATTATCAGCAACTGAACCGTGGCGTGGCCATTCGACAGGCGCACTATGATTACTTCGCTCCGGGCCTGGTTGACGATCCGCTGGTCATAGCTACCTGGCTCACTGAGTGTGATGGCAAGCTGCGGCTGCAGCGACGCTTTCAGATTTGCCATGCAAAGAGCGGCATTACCCTCATGCGTGGTCACTGGAATCTTATCTGTATCAATGTAGAGACCGGTAAACCCACCCGCTTCCCACAGACTTTCATTGAAATCTACGGCAACGCCGTCATTCGCGCTGAGGATAGCAAAGCCTGAACCGGACAAGGTCCAATTCAAGTCCCAATCCCCTGCCTGCAACAAGTGATTCCTCCTGACTTTCGCTTTATTTTCCCCAGCCTTTCTCCTGAATTCCCCTTGCTCTCTACTGGCCGTTCTTACGGGCTTATCGCACTTTTCTGCCCCCGGCAACTCGCTGTGAAGAAGTGCCTGCAGTCATATGCAGTGCATGGCTGGCAAAAAGTTTCACTTTATTTCAGATTCTGAACATTTCCTACAACCCCCAGTATCCACTAACCGTCTAGTACGCAACACCCGTGAATCATATATTTAATGTTAGGTTTTTGAAAAGCTGTAAACAGAGCTTGGCGGCAAAATGGCGCTTCTTGGTTGCCGTGCCCGACACAATTCATTTTTGGCCTATTTGCAGTGTAATCAATGTGTTAGCGGGCATAGAATGGATGGTAGGTGGGTCAGCAGCTAGCTCCCTCCGCGCAGGGATTTCACCGTACGGCTTTAAAGATATTTTTACACCAGTCGTTATAATTGAGACCCGCTGCTGCTGGCAACACTCGGCACCGGCGCGGGAACCGAAATTTTTGCGCAGAATTGAATCATTACCAATAGAAGTGCCGAGCAGTGAATAAAACCGAAATCAGCAAGCAATCCACACCCCCCACTTCTCCGGGAGTCGTCACGCAATTCAGTTCGCGCCGGCGTGAGAGCACGGCCGATCCGGCCAGCCTCAAGACTGACTTAAGCCCTCAGGATAATGCCTTGCTGGGGCAATTGTGCGAGGCCGTCGAGCAATTACCGGAAATAGATGCGACTCGGGTCGTGCAAATGCACCAACGCCTTCTCGATACCGAGTATAAAGTTGATGTGAACCGGCTGGCTGATCGGTTGCTCGGACTGGAAACTATGCTTGCCACACTGGATAGCGAATAACACGCAAACCACGACTGATTTCACCCCAAGTGGTGAGTCGTGCAACGCCGCTGAACCAGTTTTCGCCAATCTCTCATTAGACACTCTCTCCAGGACCTCACTCCAGGACCTCTCACCAGGCATTCTCTCCTGGCACTCTCTCCTGGCACTCTCTCCTGGTACTCACCAGTACAACCCAGCCGTCAGGCTCGGATAGGCAGACTGCAGGCGCTCCAGATCCTCTGCTACGTCAACATCCCATCTTGACTCCAGCAACCGATAGGGTATCTCGTGTTCGCACAGTCGGGATCGCGTGCGTGACAGCACCTGCTCATTACCCCACTCCATGTCCAGCAGGATCTCCGGCACTGGCCGGGTCATGCCCAGCAAGACATAGCCGCCATCTTCGGCCGGACCAATCACCACCTGCGCCGCATTGTCAAACTGCCCCTGTAACGCAGTAAGGGCGCTTTGCAGATACGCTTGGTCCATGCCAGGGCAATCGGTGCCGATAATAATAACTCGCCCGACACCGCGCTCTGACAAGACTGATTGAGCGGTATGCAGCATGCGCGCACCGAGGTCCTTACCCTGTTGCAAAAATATGTGCTCGCCATTCAAGGCGGAGAATGCCTCATGGTCAACCGTGTCCGTTACCCATAATTGCATGGGTGCCAGCCCAGCTTGTTGCACCGTACTGACTGTCTTCACCAGTAAAGCCTGATACAACTGCAAGCACCCTGTTGCACCCAGCGCAGGCTCGAGCCGGGTTTTCACCGCCCCCAATCTGGGTGCGCGGGCAAAGACCGCGATACGGGCATCTGGATAGAGATACTCAGTCACTGCCAATGCTCATCCCTCATTCCTCAATCCTGTGTCTCACTCGGGCCATGCCTGGACGCATGTGCCTGCGCCGGATAACTCGGATAGTAGATCCGTGCCAGGTGGTCCGGCGACGCACCCATAAAATACAGCAAGCGCAGTTTCCACATCAGCCAGACAGTGCGCATTACACCATGACTCTCCCAGCGGCGACCGGACGTGATCACCGGCTGCCTGATGACTACCGACCGAGCGCTGCGGCGCAGGGCTTTGCTGATTGCCACGTCTTCCATCAGCGGCAGCTCGGGGAAACCACCCACCGCTTCGAACTGTTGACGCGTTACGAACAATGCCTGATCCCCGGTACACACTCGTGTGAGTCTGGCACGCAGGCTCATGGCGCGAGCGATCACTCCCAGCCGCCAATCACTGCTACCAAGACAGGCATCGAACCACCCCCAACGCACAGTGGGGTCAGAGAACGCCTGACAAACCAGCTCCACGCCCTGCTCTGGTAATTGCGTATCGGCATGCAGAAACAGCAGCACATCGACGCTGCCTGCTGCCTCGGCCTGCGCCCCCTTGTTCATCTGCAGTGCTCTGCCTGCCGCGCAATTAATCACTTGATCAGCGTAGGGTTCGGCTAAAGCAACTGTGTCATCGTCACTACCACCATCCGCCACGACCACAACATGACCCGCCATTCGGGCCGACTGCAGAGGCTGCAATACAGCCGCAATAGTGCTGGCTTCATTCAAGGTTGGAATAATAAAAGCGATGATCGACAAAATTGTACATCTCTTGGCCGCAGACAGACTCCTGCGGTAGTCACAATTAGCATTCTATAGCGAGTAAAGCACAGAATTTTAAGATAACTGACTCAACCAACTCAGCCAGCGCGCCGTAAACCTAAAGAGCAACCCCGGCGAAAGCCTGTGAACAAGCATTGCAGCAGACTGTGAACCAGTTAGCAAACCTTTGATATTCCGGGGATTAAGCTTCGATTCAGGCGTAAAAAGAGACACTAAACCCAAGCTGATCGAGTCCGCACAAAAAGTAGGTCGAACGCGTCGGAACGATCTTGTATTACAAGGGCTGTTGGTTTTTAATACGCGGCCGATATTAGCCGTATATCAAGGGCATTACCCGAACCGACGGCGCACTTTTAGTTTTGAGATAACAGCCGCGAGAAGAACCTCTCGACTGAGTGAGATGTGGTAACCAACCCAGTGAACGCAAAGAACTATTACATCGTTGCAACAGCGCCAAACGAGCCAAGTTTGCAGGTAAAGATCTCAGGTCCCTATCTGACCCGTCAGGCAGCCCAGGCCGATCTCTCCGCCGCCATCGATGAAGCCATGGATATTGATCCGAGCGCCAAGACTTACGACTACAGTATCTCCCATGTCGAGAGTCGCAAACCGGGCGTGATTCAGCATATGGCCGCCCACGCCTGCGGGTAGTCCATCGCCCACGCCCCTGAGCCTCCCCCGGCTTTCGAACTCTCTTCGTAAATCGCTTTTCGCTGTCTTGATCTACGGTTTGGCATTGTCCAGCCAATGGCATAATGCTGTTCGATAATAGCACTGTACGGCAGAAGCCTGACCTGCCGCTTTCTAAAATCAGCGTAACGTGGCTCTCTGCTACTTTCACTTTTTACACTTTCTACACTTTCTACACTTTTTACACTTTGTAAACTTTGCACGCTTCGGTCACTTTATGGCCTCGTGTACTTTATAGACTTGTGCACTTTATAAGGAGTCTTGCCATGTCATGACAACCATGCAACTGGCAGAATAACCGAAATACAGCGACCACCTCATCATGACGGCTAGTGAGTGACTGATAGCGTTCAGTGAAGAAGCTGTATTAACTGTATGACTTGCCGGAAGTTTCAAGAGCGCCCCGGAACAATTTCAGAAGTGAAATTTCTCACGCAATGGGCTTGAACCGGCCCACCGATCAGATTGTTTCACGCTCGCACACCCGGTCAGTACAACTATCTTCCTACGTAACCTAACGTTCCAATGCGGGTTTCAAGAAAGTCCAGCAAAAAACCCAACAGTTCACCAAACACTGATGGAAAAGATGTTTCATGCAGCCGGTGCAATTTAACCACGCCTGTTATAGGGGCTTCGGAAATCCGCACCAAACCCTGTAATTTCTGTAAATAAATCACAAAAGCGGTTTGAAATGTCAGCGAACCGAAATAACAACAGCTTCGGCGTTGCTAATATTGCAAATTCCATCACAGATGCAATATTGGAAAGCGAGTAAGCTCTGTAACCATAAAAAGAAGTAAATCATAAAGAGGTAATCGGTAAAGATCTAAATTTCACTAAATTCAAGATCGATAACGATCTAAAGAGAGGTTCACGTGAAGAAACTTAGCGCTTTACACCACATTAGCATCATCGAATCCCGCGGCACCAACTGCGCCTGGGTTCGAATCAAATACGACGGCAAGAGCTTTCAGGAATCGTTTCCCTTCAAGAAATATGGCGGCAAGCTGAAAGCTATTGCGGCTGCCAAGAAGAAAAGAGATGAAGAAGGTAAGAAGATATACGGTGAGCATTGGCCCTATGCCAAATACAGCCCCCGTAAAATTTCGCCACTTAATAGCTCTGGCGAGATCGGCGTGAGCTATTCCGAAAAAGACCACTCCTGGGTCGCCACTTGGCAAGAAGGCCGAGGCGCGCGACGCAAACAGCGCAACGCTTATTTCTCCATTAACAAGTACGGGGAAAACAAAGCGAAAAAACTGGCTGTCAAGACACGGCGGGATGCGGTGAAAGAGAATCGCATTCAGTAGCTCGACCCAAGTAAGCCGATAGCAAGACAGCTTATAAGCAAACCCAGAACAGAGCAGCGTGCTATTTGAACGCCGGGTTAACTATTGACAGTGTATCTGCAACTAGTTTAACCCGGTCTCTGGTGCTATGCGCCAGATTTTCTCTGCATCCAGCTGCTTCGAATACAACAGCTCCGCGTCGAAGTTGAGCCGGTCCACGCCATACACTTCATACAAAGCTTCGAAACTGGCCACCGCCTCATCGGTATCGTGGTCGATTGAAGCAACGAGTTCATGTAAAGACTCAGTATCGGAAAGCGCTTGCGCGGTGTGCATCAAACCGGCATCACGCATACCAGCAACCAACACCACTTGCGTTTCCGAACTGACCGGGAACGTCGCAAAAAAACCATAGTCCCTGAATGGCTCACCCTTTTCCGGCAAGCCAGCGTCGCTAGTGTAATATTGCTCAGTATCGAGATTCAAAAGTTCATCGTAGCTGCGCCCGATGGTTAGCCCGGAGGCTGCAAACGCCATCCCTGTCAGCTTATCCAGCGCACTGATGTAGCCGATATAAACCACATGGTTGCTGCGTATCTCAGCAGTAGTTAGATCCGACATCATGGTGATATTGACCGGTTTGCCGCTGCGCTGCAGTAACGGCACAATACGCGCCAGGGCAAAAGCGCTGCCTTCTGGCATATAACTCAAATCCAGGTCGAGATAATTTTCGGCGGTTGCGATATCACTGAACTGCAACTCCTCCAGATCGCTGCGCGAATTAACGTTGAACTCTCTTACCATGCGGGCAATGTTGCCGTTGGCATTAAGTTCACCGAAGATGTAGTAGTCTCCCATCACCAACAGGATTGGCCGGTCGTCGCTGAGTATGGTTTGCCACACGGCGTGTTCCGAAGCTTGTGCAGGTGGCGCTGTCACCGGCGACTCATCTGACAGTAACAGCATGGCGTTGACTACAAGCAGCACGGCCACGCTAGCCAACAATGTGGAATTGAGCGTCCACCGCCAGCCATGAGAGGGGTCTTTAGAAGAGCCGCCGGAAAGCCTGCGCGCCAATGCCGACGCTAATTGGCTATTGCCACCATCTGCCGCTTGGGATGCTTCCAGTTCCAAGCGATATTGGCCTTTCGGGATTACGAGTCGAAACTCAGCACCTGGCGCATGTTGCTGATAGTAATTGTCCAGCTTCTTGCGCAGTTGATGCACATAAACACGCACCGTGGAATCCGCTGAGACATCATAGTCATCACCCCGCTTCAGGCCATCGATGGCCAGATCAATCTCTTTGGGTGTCTTGTCAGCCAGCGAACATTCGACAAGGTATTCCAGCAAATTACGGTAATGTCTGGAACGCCCAAGCACACCGCTGGCGATGATTCGCTGCGTGAGCTCACGCAGCGCGGCTGGGTCAAGTGTGGACGTGGACATGGTTTGCTGAGTTTTCCGTCAATTTCTGGCGATTGATTAATGCTCAAAAACGCATTGTAACAGTATTGCCAAGGGCTGCCTTGCAGTCAGTCGGATCACCAATACCACTAATTCAGAGCACAAGGAGTGTGGGCTGTATAGAGAGCATGGATTATTGCCGAGACTGAAGAGATTGGAGGGCCTGTAGAGTCTGTAGAGTCTGACAATTGAGTTGTTGCCCCACTTTTCCTGGCTCTCAGCTTATAGTTTTTCTTTTACTCTGCTCCCCATGCATTGACTGCATAGTGACGCGTTGCCTTGCGAATATCCGTCGGCCAGCTTGCTGTGTGTTGCTCAAAACCCGATTGATTCTGTGCATAAAGCGCACGCGTGGCTTCCTCAAAACCCGGTAAATCACCCGCCATCGCAGTCATGAAGCGGTTGGTAGCATCTTGGGAATGCCGAACAAGCTCTTCGGCACTGGTAGATTGCCGCGCCGCGTCAATTAGGCGACGCAAGGCCGCCGATGAGCCCCCCCGCTGCCGGTCCAACCATTCCCAGTGCCTGGGTAGCAGAGTCACCTCACGACCAACAACCCCCAGTTTAGGTCGGCCACGCTTCGGCTTTGATGCTTCTTCCGTTGCCTCGCTTCCGGACTGCTCAACGTTGTAGCGTGCCAATACCTCCTGCTCACTGCCTGACAAATCCAGGTCGAGTTGCTGACCATTGTCCGCCCTGAACAGCAGAACCTCCCCGATGATTTTAGCGTCAACGCCGGTCTTCAGCAGCACTGCAACTTCAGCTACAGTGCCACGGGTGAGTAGCTTGCCTTCGGCAAACGCTTGTATTTGTTGTGTATTCGTCATTATTGCCAACTCCAGCTGGGTAAGGGGGATTCTTTTAAGTACCCATCCCTATTTACCAGCACCCTATCTCATCTATTGATGCGCCGATTGACAATCTATTATTGCCCGGTCCAATTTATTAATACCCGGATATTATTATCATTGCGAACCCCGGTCAACCAAATTGACCGGACAGACAGTATTACCCTCGTCTAGCACTTAAAAAACGGGCGCGGCATCATAAGATCGATTGGTGGTTTCTTTGAAAATGAAGCAGGACGCTTCCAGGAAGGTAGCAGGCAACAGACGGCAGGCGGTCCGCTGAGATTCAGACCTTGATTAACAGTGATTTAAGCTTGTCGCTAAATTCAATTTTACCGTCAATGGCATAGTCTTCATGATTACGCTCGATGTAGCGCGGGTCATACAGGTAATTCACCATCGCACCAAGAGACTGGGCGATACCCCTGTCACTTAAATCAGCCCCGGCATGCAGGCGGTACAATGAAGCACCGTTACCCAGATGAAAGCGCTCAACCGGGTCCAGGGGAAAATCGCCGCGTTTGGCCTGCATCAAGTAATTGAACACGCACTTGCGTATGAGTTCAGCATTGTCCTCAAGCACTTCTGGCGTCCGCTCGAGTTTGGCAACAGAGGACTTCAAGTCAGTTATTTCATTAGGCTCATTGCGATCATTCTTCTCCAGCCAGCGCACAAAGCCGGGAATCGGCGAAAGCGTGACAAAGTGCTTGATCGACGGAAACTCACTGCGCAGTTCCTGCACTACCTGCTTGATCAGGAAATTACCAAACGAGACCGCTTGCAAGCCTGGCTGACAGTTGCTGATGCTGTAGAAAGCAGCTGTGGTGAAATCATCATCGAACTGGTCTTCATCGGCATCCACGCCGACATCATTGTCTTCCAGAATCGCATTGATCGAAGATGGAATATCCTTGAGCAGCGCCACTTCCACAAAGATAAGCGGCTCATCAATTAACGCCGGATGGAAGAAAGCAAAGCAACGTCGATTCGGCGGATCGATACGATTACGCAAATCGTCCCAGTCCTTGATCTCATGAACCGCCTCGTAGCGAATAATACGCTCGAGAATAGCAGCTGAAGTAGACCAGTTGATTGTTTGTAGCTGGAGAAAGCTGCGCCCGAACCAGGATTTGAATACCCGCAGAAAATCTTCATCGACTGCCTTTAGTTCCGGATGTTCACGGAGTAACTTCAACAAATCCGTGCGCATGGCCACTAAATCGTGTGTCGCGCCCGGGGTTTGGTTGAGGCGGCGCAGTAACTTGATGCGCTTGGGTTCAGCCGCAGTCGACAGCTTGCTCAGGTTGCCGCTACTTGGCTCAATCTCGTAGTCGCCGAATGCCTTGGCAACATGCACTGGATCGGCGTTGAAGTTTTGCTCAAGATCCTGAAAGAAAGCCAGTTTGGCTTCGTTATCCAATTGTTCGTATTGGTCGAGCACCTGGCGCGCCGTAACGATACCGGATACTTCACCCACAGTGCCCATGAGTTTTTCGAGGAGTTCGTCGATAGGTGACGATTCACTGCCGGAAAAGAGCGAGCGCTGGCGGGTGACCAGATTGGAGAGGAAGTCTTGAAAAAGAGTAAAGGCCATGGGTTTATGCTACTGACAATTGGACTCGAACGCGAGGGTATTAATGTTGAGCAGACTGTGAATCCAGAGCAGTCGCAATCTGTTTCACTGCTGCAGATGACGAGAATAAACGTGAGGCGAGCCCCTGCCCTCGAGACCGAAAGTCTATCTCGGCATTGAGATCCTCAATGAGATCGGCCATCTGTTGCTGAAGAGTGTTTACATCGTCACTAGTTGAGCAGTAACCAACCGCTTCTGAGTTGATCAACTGCTCCAGATCATTACCCGGATTAATCTTTGCTAGCACAGGCAAACCTGCCTGCATGTACGTTAAGAACTTACCGGGAATATTATGAGTGCGGTGTTTCGTGTCCAGTGCAACTAATCCTGCATCACATTGCTTATAAAGTGCGGGAATTTCATCCGGGCTGATTTCCGGGAAAAAGCGCACATTGCTCAGGTTTTTCTCGCTTGCAATCGCACGTAGCCGTTCAAACTCACTACCGCGGCCAACGAAGACAAAACCCATATCATCATGCGCCGCAGTGGCAATAGCCAATTCCAGAAAAACCGCGACGTTTTGAGCCACGCCCATGTTGCCCGCATAGACAAATATTTTACGACCAGCAAAGCCAGTTTTGGCAAGGTCTATACTGCACTCGGTAAGCGGCGCCTCACCGATCCAGTTGTGCAGTACTTCGAGTTTTCGGTTCGGACCAGTTAGCCACTTATCGAAATAGACTGCATTACCGGCGCTCTGAATTCCTATTGTATCTGCCTGCTCATACTGATAATTCGCGACCCATTTGAAAAACTGAAAAACCGGCCCCCTTCCCATTAATCCCATATCCGCAGCCCATTCCGGAAAAATGTCCCGGATGATCAGGTAGGCATGACAATTATTTTCCCGCTTCAAATATTTGATGAGCGGCCCAAAGAAAATACTCGGGGAGTACCAGATCACCCCATCCCAGCGCTCTTGGGCAACAGGTGTTTTTTTGAGCAGGCTGCGCATCACAAAAGGCATGAGAAATTCGCCAAGAGTTCGGCGCACATAGCCAACATCTTTGAATTTTGGCGTCCTCAGTCTTAGCACCTGAACGCCATCAAGCTGCTCAATAGTCCAGTTGGTTGCTAACTCAGGACTTGCTACGACTACAGTGATCTCATGACCGGATAATACAAATTGCCTGGCCAGATCGCGGAGCTGTACCGCGCCGGAAGTGCGCAAAGGTGGGTAAGCATCAGCAACGAGTACTACGCGCATGAAGCGTTGCCTAGTACTTCTTCCAGACAACGCGATTGATGTAGTCTGTATAACTGTGGATGATTCGAACTACTTTAGCAGACACATTGGGGGCATTGTAGTCAGAGACTAAACGTAGCAAACGGTCTTCACCACGCGGCTGATCTGCCAGAATGGCGAGCCCCTGCTGAACTCTTTCAAGACTCAAACCAACCATCATTACAGCAGCTTCTTCCATACCCTCAGGTCGCTCATGAGCTTCGCGCAAATTCAACGCTGGAAAATTCAGAATCGACGACTCTTCGTTGATGGTTCCACTATCGGACAGTGTCGCTTTCGCCTCAATCTGAAGTTTGACGTAATCACTGAAACCCAATGGCTTTAGCAATCTTACTAATGGGTTTAACTGTGCATTACTGGAATCAATCTGGGCTTGGGTACGTGGGTGAGTCGATACAATGACTGGCAGGCCATACTCTTCAGCCAGACCATTTAAAATATTCACCAATTGCTCGAAATGCTTGGCTGAGGCTATATTTTCTTCCCTGTGTGCACTGACAATGAAGTAATCGCCAGAAGTTAGCTCTAACCGGCTCAGTACATCCGATGCGTCTATTTTGTCTCGATAGAACGAGAGCACCTCAAACATCGGGCTCCCTGTTTTGATCACGAGATCGGCTGGCAAACCTTCACGTAACAGGTACTCGCGGGCAATAGAGCTATAGGTAAGATTGACGTCAGCAGTATGATCAACGATACGCCGATTTATTTCCTCGGGTACACGCTGATCGAAACAGCGGTTGCCCGCTTCCATGTGGAATACAGGTATTTTGCGGCGCTTTGCCGGCAACACTGAAAGACAACTATTTGTGTCGCCGAGCACCAGCAATGCCTCGGGCTGTATAGTTTCCAACACTTGATCTACAGCAATTATCAAATTGCCAATAGTTTGTGATGCACTCTGACTATTTTCAGCGCTTGCCAGGAAATGATCAGGCTTGCGAATACCCAGATCTTCAAAGAATACCTGATTCAGTTCATAATCGTAATTCTGCCCTGTGTGGACCAGTATGTGATCACAACGCGCATCCAACTCGGCCAGAATCCGAGACAGCCGAATAATTTCCGGTCGAGTTCCAACTACTGTGACGACTTTTAGTTTTTTCATATCAAACAGTCCTGGCAATCGTATCTGGCGCTTCTCTATCGAACACTTCGTTTGCCCATATAAGCACTATTAGTTCGTTATCGCCAACGTTGGTTATATCGTGTACCCAGCCTGGAATCGTCTCCACAACCTGATATTTCTGGTCAGAGACTTCCAAGTGCACTGTCTCATTAGTAACCAGATGCCGGAAGCCAAACCGTGCCCTGCCCTGAATAATAAGGAACTTCTCTGTTTTTGTATGATGATAATGGCTGCCCCGCATGATGCCGGGCTTGGCCGTGAAGAAAGAAAATTGACCGCTGTCACGGGTCTTGAGCATTTCCACGAAAACACCACGGTCATCGGCATGGGAAGGCAGATCATAGTGAAACTGCTCCGGGCGCAAGTAGCTCATGTAAGTTGAATAAAGTGCGCGCGTCAGCCCAGTACCCACCGGCTCAGTTGTCAGATTGCCCCTGCTGTCTTTGAAGGCATAGATCTGTGTGGCCAATTCGCCCAAGGTGGCCGAATACTCTGGTTCGACCTGCCCCGTAACCACCCCGGAAAGTGGCTCGCCAAGATCGCTAATAAACTTACTGATCAGATCATCGATATAGACTAGTCGCAATGACGTTGATTCATCATTGATCTTGATGGGCAGCCCCTGAGAGATGTGATGACAAAATGTAGCAACGACTGAATTGTATTCAGGCTTGCACCATTTCCCGAACAGGTTTGGCAAACGATAGATAACTACAGGATTACCACTTTCAGCGCTGTAATTGGCAAGCACCATTTCAGCATCTTTCTTGCTTCTGCCGTAATCGTTATCCCGATCCGCCTGAATTGAAGAAGTGAACAGTATTCGTGCCCGGCTTTCAGCTTTTAGCAAGGCATCGCATAGTAATTGGGTCAACTGCGTATTCACCAACTGGAAATCTGCAGGATCAGATGGCCGGTTCTCACCAGCCAGATGTATTACGGCATCCACATTGGCTACAAGCTCTGCCAATTCATCAGGTGAATTCCCGCGCCCAAACGTCAGAACAGTCAACTCATCTATTTCTGCTAACCTGACCATCAGGTTTTTGCCAACAAATCCCTGATGACCCGTGACGAGAATACGCATTTTATTCATCAGGGCTAATATACTCGCCTGCAACAAGGGATTGCATGAAAGGCAATTTCATCAGAAGTGCCTGCATCCCTTCGACATCAAGTTGAGTCGTATTATTGGAATTATAATCAACCGCTACTGAGATACCTGGCTCGCCTTGATCCATAAATTTGCCGTAATTCAGATCACGCAAGTCAGGGGGAATTCTGAAGTAATGGTCGAGCTCTTCAGCGCCAGCCATTTCCTCTCGACTGAGCAAAGCTTCATACTGCTTTTCACCGTGACGCGTACCGATCACAGATACCGGGTAATCTGGCTTTTGCAAAAGCCCTTTAATGGCTTCGACAAGAACCTCGATGGTCGCAGCCGGCGCCTTCTGAACAAAAATATCGCCGGAATCGCCATGCTCAAACGCATAGAGGACCAGATCCACGGCATCATCCAGCGTCATCATAAAACGAGTCATGGTCGGGTCAGTGACCGAGATAGGCTTATCTTGACGAATCTGATCGACAAACAATGGAATTACAGACCCGCGGGATGCCATCACATTGCCATAGCGAGTTGCACAAATGGTGGTGCCATTACTTTGCCTGGACTTTGCGACTACTATCTTCTCCATCATGGCCTTGGATATGCCCATTGCATTGATAGGATAGACGGCTTTGTCTGTACTTAAAGCGACCACCTTCTCGACGCCGGCATTGATCGCAGCTTCAAGTACATTCTCTGTACCGAGAATATTGGTCTTGACTGCTTCCAGCGGATGAAATTCACACGCCGGAACCTGCTTTAGTGCCGCTGCATGAAAAATAAAATCAACTCCCCGGACTGCATTCATGACAGACTGGTAGTCACGGACATCGCCCACATAGAACTTGAGCTTGTCACTTTGGTAGCGCTTGCGCATGTCGTCTTGTTTTTTTTCATCGCGGCTGAAAATGCGTATTTCGTTCAACCCAAGGTCCAAAAACCGACGCACAATCGCATTGCCAAATGAGCCAGTGCCCCCGGTTATCAATAGTGTTTTGTTAGCAAACATGGCGTATTCCTGGCAGTCTGTGGCACAATTATTTACTTAACTTGTTGTCTGCGGTATTCGCAATAAACTGAAACGTTTTTTGAGCGCATTGCTCCCAAGAATAGCGCTTTGCCTTCCCATATGCTTTAGTTGCCAATTCTGCCCGCAGATCGGTGCTCTCCATAAGCGTAACTAGTATCGCAGCGATAGAATCTGGTGACTCTGGGTCAAAATATACACCAGCATCCTCCAATACTTCACTCATTGGGCCGCAATCCGAAGAAGCAACAGGCAAACCCGCCCCCATGGCTTCGAGCAATATATTGGGTAAATTCTCACAACTTGACGCAAAGACAAAGGCATCAGTCGTCCCGTATGATTCATGAAGCGTTTCATACGGTTTAGAGCCCTGCCATTTCAAGAATTTGCTCTCTGGATCAAGGGCTGCCAATTCTGCTTTGAATTTTTCTCCATAATTGCCCCATTGAGCACCTATGAACTGTATTTCCACAGGAAAGCCATCCTTTCTTAATTGGCTAACTGCTCGGGCCACTGAAATCTGATGCTTGTAGGGCATAACAATGGAAACATATAAAAGCCGAAAAGGATTTTCGCTATCGCAGTCATCGATTGAGCGCTGCGATCTCGGCTCACTAAAAAATCTGGGTTCAATACCGTGGGGTACGAGATCAGTATTCACACAGCAACCATGCAACTTCGCTTGGATAGCTTGCTGCGCATAGCGAGTCAAGAAGATAAGCCCATCAGCATTCTCGAAGGAGCGGCCTTGAGACAAACGCAATAGTTTCATCTTCAGCCACATAGCACTTGGAATGCCAAATCTGGCTACTTCTTTGGGTTCGAAAGGCAGCATATTCTGCGACATAGTAATTGTCGGTATACTAATTTTTCGTGGCAGAGTGCCACCAGGCGAGAACAACACATCACAACCGCTCTCTAGCAACTCATTCGGGAGTTTAAATTGCTGCGCTACCAAACGGTTAAGTAGCCCTGCTTCTAGCCAGGGGGACGACTTAGCCTCCAACCAGCTATAAGTGGGCAAAGAATCAATGGTGGATTGACAGGCCCATATAGTGACTCTATCTATCCCGCATGCCAAAGGGTCACCTGCATGTAAAATGCGGGACAAGTGCGTTACACCGCCCCCCATTCTCAGATTGCTGGCATCAATGCCTAAATGCATCTGGTAAGGCTCATTTTCCTAACTGCTTTTTTGGAGGCATTGCTGCTCCCAGCGCCAGGCATCCCGACACATATCCGCGAGAGTTCGGGTAGCTTTCCAGCCAAGCATGTTTTCGGCAAGTGAGGCATCGGCCCAACACTCTGCTACATCACCGGCACGGCGCTCAGTAGTCACAAATGGGATTTTTATCTCTGTCACATTCTCAAACTCATGAATTAGTTGCAGAACAGAGACACCCTGCCCTGTACCTAAATTAAGCGTGATAAATCCCGAATTACATTCCAGATAATTCAGTGCGGCAAGGTGTCCCTCGACTAAATCCTGAACATGAATGTAGTCGCGCACCCCTGTCCCGTCGACAGTACTATAATCAACACCAAAAACTGATAGTTTCTCTAACCGTCCAGATGCCACTCGCACAATATAGGGCATCAAATTGCAGGGTATGGTTTGGGGATTTTCACCTAATAACCCACTTGGATGGGCACCAACAGGATTGAAATAGCGTAAGCAAGCAATACGCCACTCTCGGTCCGCACTACTCAAGTCAGCAAGAATGTTCTCCACCACTAATTTGGACCGCCCGTAGGGATGCGATGGATTAGTCACTGAGTTCTTTTCCGTCACAGGAATTTCAGCGGGAATACCATACACAGAAGCTGACGAGCTGAACACGAGGGTTTTCACCTGTGAGCGCTTCATCTGCTTAAGCAATGAGAGAGTACCGTTTACGTTGCAATCATAATAGTCAACTGGCACAGCGACTGATTCCAAAGGAGATTTCAGTCCTGCAAAATGAAATACCACCGAGAAATTAAATTCGTTGAATAAACGGCATAAGCATTCTTCGTCTCTGATATCGCCTATCTCGAGGTGTATTTCGCTACCAGCGATCTTCTCAATCTGCTCCCGCACAGAACGCTGACTGTTAGAAAGATCATCCAACACAACTACGCCATGACCAGCTTGAACAAGTGCAACGCATGCCTGGCTGCCAATATATCCAAGTCCACCTGTTACCAAAATGTTCAAGAGACTATCAACTCCATAACTTCCATAGACCGGGCGTAAAAACCCCTTGTGCATACGAATATCGTTTGTTGCTTAATATGCAAAAAGACTAACCATTCCCACTCAGATCAGATGCAAGCCGCCTGCTGGAAACATTGACCGCATAACAGTTAGTTACATACCAGTTTACAAAAAGGTAATCAACGACTCGGGTCAGCAACATAATAGTGAACAGCTTGAAATAACCAAAATTCTGTTACCAGATTGATAGAGAGAAATGCTCCCCCGGGTTGGAAAAAGCAGTAGAAAGCTCGAAAATTCTATTTTTAACTCACCAACTCTTGTGTCATATCAGGCACCCCTTCTCGCACGAGGTAGTGATGCTGACATTTCGCACAACAAAGCTGGTCGTCGCCCGCCTTGACTAGAGTGGAGCGGCAATTCGTACACCGAATAATTTCAAAAAGGTCGATCTGTTGGTTGCGCCTATGCTGTGACCCAATTCTCCGCATAAATTTTAATAGAGACGATTTTAACAAGCTCATTCGATGCTTGGCTCGCGGTTCACTTTCAAGGTTCGGAGCCGACCAACTAACTGAAACATCTGGATTCGTTACTTCGGCATCGATCACGTCCGACCAGTAATATCTCACGTGAAAGGCAAATGGGCGGCGGCGCATTAGTTCTTGTGTTACATATTTCTTAACGCGAGGCTGATAGAGACTTTGCAGTCCTTCGTCTACGCACCAATCTGGCTTCTTGGTAATTATCAGTCGGCCCTCAGACTCGGCAATTTCCAATCTATGATCTCTATACGGATTCAGCCGTTCCATAAATGCATCAGGTACTTCGATATAACCTGCTTTAGCGACTCGCTGCAATTCTGACAAAAATCTGACTGGGTCATGCGAATGCTCCAATACATGTGAAGCAATAATGAAATCAAAACTTTTGTCGGCGAAAGGCAATTTTTCAGCAAACCCAAATACTGTTGGGCGATCTTTAACCAGCGGCACCCAATGTCTTTCACGTGTAGCTTCGTAAGCATCTAAAAGCACGTTTGCCCTAGCATACGGATTTCCACCAGAACCGACTTCGAGAACTAGCGCACTCTTCGGAACCGGACAATGGATACGACGCAACGACCACGCCACGCTATCAACCCCAATCTTACGAAAGAAGCGCATCAGTAGCGACTCAGTCTTCATGAATTAACATTACACCTCTCACGACCGAACATTTCGGAAGTTAGCAGCACTATTATCAGCGTATCGTAACGACTTAGTACATTAATCGGACTTCCAGCTTCATTAAACTTCAAACAGTTTTCCTTATCCCGTTTCTGGTGTAATCAACTATCACTCTTGGTATTCGGGTAGCTGTTCAGTAATATCAAGCACGTAACGCATACGAGAGGTAACATCATGACCGTCCTGCTGCACTCTGTTTAGGCCTCGCAATGCTATAGATGCCCGAGCGGCTTCGTCGTTCAATACCCAGCTCAATTTGCCTCGCATATCAGTTATATCCTTAAAGAAAACGGCTTCTTTATCTTCGACAAACAGACTGGCCAAATCGTCAGAATATTCAGACATGAGTAATGTTCCGCTCGCAGGTATTTCGAAACACCTACGCGTATAAGTATCTCTATTCAATCGAGAAAAAAAACATAAGGCAACTTTTGCGCCACATATCGCTTTGTTGTATTCGTCACCCCATACTGTGTGGACCGGACCCAATGAAGACAGTAGTGAGGAGCGGGCCAACACGTCATCCCAGCCATACCCATGGCCAAAAATCCTAAGACTCCACCCTTGTCTAACAATCTCTTCAAGGTAATCGAGGCGCCCATCTTCTTCATAGTGCCCTATAAAAACCACGTCACATTCGTATTTTTCAAGCTCTTCATTCGTCAACACAACGGGGAAATTACGGCGGGGTAAGAACCACGATCTCAGCATAGCTACCTGACGCGCCCCTGCACCATTGAAATCTTTTATGTTACGAGCGCGGTATGCGAACACCAAATCATACAATTGAATTCCAGCTATAAAGTGCCGCCATAGCCATCCCGTGTAATTTGGAGAAAAAGGATCATCATTGTTGTAACCCAACAGCTTCACACCTGGCACAGCCAAGCGGAGTTTTCGCAACGTGCTTGGAAAGATATGTGTACCGCGATAGATGAATACAATTTCTGGCTTCTGGTCGACCGCGTATGCGACCAATTCGGCATTCAAGCGCCACACGCGCGGCCCTACTAGATACTTATTTTGCGCTTTGAGAAATGCAGACGATGCACGCTCAAGCCATGAAGCAGGTTTAAAATAGCTATGCCATGCAAACTTGAGAACGTTATGGTTCAATTCCGAAAATGCTTGATAGACAGCCTCTTCATGCAATTCGGAATGCCAGTCTCCTACCACCAGAATCTTCATGGCTATTCGCCCTGATACACTTTGCCCAATACAGGCGTATGCCCTACACGCCGCTTGATCCATCCGATCAAACTGTCTGTATTGCGCACACCCAGTATTGTAATGGCAAAAAAGTATAACCAGTAGATGGGGTAACGTCCGAAACCCAACCTGGCGAGTTGTCGCCCGTAGCGAACAAATTCACGTAATGGTTTTTCTGCTTGAATTGATAACAGTGGATAGGAATAGTTTGCCAAATCACGTTCAATTGCTTGATAAATCGTTACGCTTTGCTCTTGATCGACATACTTAGCGATATCGAGCATACCTTGCACAAATTTCAAAGATGATTCAGGCGTCCGATCCTTGGGTTTAAACTTACCTTGCTCAGCTGCACTATTACCGAAATCCGGAGTCCCCCCATTTCTATACAATGCGACGCATCGTGGACTAAACACTGCGCCGTTGGATACGAGCATCTCGGCAACCAGATACAGTTGATAAAGCAGCGTGCCATCAAACCGATCCGTGGTAAAAGACAGAGCCGTCGTGCGATGAAAGGTCATACCCGGAATAACCACAGAACGGCGATAAACAGTAGCAATTGACGAAGGTCCCGGCGGAAAATAAATCTCCCGATCGAAGTAACGAAATTCCTGGACTACATTGTCGGGTTCACCATCAAATGCGGCATAGCTTCGTAAATAAATTACAGCTTCACTATTGCGCTCCAGCACCGAATGTATATGACTTAGGCTTCCCGCAGGCATCAGATCGTCGTTTCCCATGAACACGACAAACTCGCCACTGGCTGTCTCCAGAACTTGGCGCAAGTTACCGTCGTAGCCTAGATTTTCCTCATTTTCAACATAGACAATGCGCCCGGGATTAGAGGCCTGATACTTGCTGATGACATCTCCAATTTGCCCTCTCTCAGGAGAGCCGTCTTCACATATTACGACTTCGAAATCATCATGATCCTGGGATAGAATCGAATCCAACAACTCGGGCAATACCGAAACTCGGTTATAGGCAGGAATACCGACTGACAGTTTCACTATTAAGCTCCCTGCCCGGAAGGCACTTCCAGATTTTCTAAAGATATACCCAACATCATTAGTGCAAATAAACGCGAGCCATTCGCCCTCCCCTTTCTGTGCCCTCTTTTTAGTTTCACTATAAAATCGGTTGCCAGTAAACCTTCGAAGCGTGTTTCCAATCCTTCCAAACGTGCTGCCCCATCACCTCGAAACCACTCGTCGATTGGCACAGAAAACCCCTGCTTGCGATTCAGATTCAAAGAAGAAGGTAATAAACGTCGACCCAGCCGCTTTTGTAAAATACGACCTTCAGAGCGCGTCACCTTGAGACGACTTGGAATATGGCGGTAAGCGAACTCGATCAGTCTATGGTCCAGAAAAGGGGCCCGTAATTCCAAACTGCTAGCCATGCTGGACCGGTCTACTTTCACAAGGAAGTCATCTGGAAGAATACTCCCAAAATGCGTGCGCATCATGCTATCAATGGGGCCGGCCCCGCTCTGAAATAGCTTTTGCTTGGTAGCTTCTGGGAACAAGAATTGCTCACCGAGACTAGCCTGCATATCCTTCGAAAGTATTTGCTGGCGAAGAGCCGCATCGAAATACGGAGAACCCCAGATCATAGCCTCAAAAGGTCCACGGCGAAGCGATGCCAAGCGATTACGCCCGCGCACACCAGGGGCAAGCTTTTCAGCAATATCGGCCACTGAACGAAGAACCGGCCTTGGAAGCCACCCTAAACGCCTCTGATCACCAACCGCTTGCATGTAGTCGCCATAGCCGCCAAACAGTTCATCCCCACCATCACCCCCCAATGCCACTTTTACATGTTGCCGAGTAAGGCGGGAAATCATGAACGCCGGAAGAATCGAAGAGTCCCCTAGCGGCTCGTCCACGAATGGCGCCAATTCGTCCAGAATTTTTAATGAGGGTGCCGCAAGATCCAATGCGTGAAATTTTGCGCCCAGATGATCGGCTACCTGCTTTGCATAACCTGACTCATCCAGCAGCGAGCCAGTCAGTGTCATGGTAAAAACATTAAGCGGCCCATTGGACAGTGGCGCAGCCAACGCAGCGATCAAACTTGAGTCTAGCCCCCCAGACAACAGCACACCTACGGGCACATCACTACGTAAGCGAATTTGGATTGATTCAGTGAGCAGGTCTTGCGCACTGTCGAGTAGCTCACTTGCCGAGAACACTTCACTACTTCGCTCTGGTAACGACCACCATCGCCAGATTCCGGGCTCGCCACTATCAAGTTCGAAACGCAGTGCATGCGCGGGAGGGAGTTTACGGACTCCTGTAAGTAGACATTGCTCACCCGGTATATAGCCAAGAGCCAAGTAGTGATTGAGCCCCTGGGGGCAAATATGCCCTCGCAGCGAAGGTGGTATCGCTTTCAGTTCCGACGCGAATGCGAAGTTCTTGCCATCGTATGCATAGTAGAATGGTTTTTCACCCGCACGATCCCGAGCGGCAAAAAGTGATGCTGGGACTTGAGCCGTGCCGCCGTCCCATATAGCGAAGGCGAACATACCATTAAGCCTATCCAGACAAGCCTCGCCCCATTGCATATAGGCGGACAGTAATACCTCAGTATCGCTACTACCGGTAAAACTGTGTCCTAGCTCTCCAAGCTCCGCGGCTAACTCAAGATAGTTGTAAATCTCTCCGTTATAAACGATCACATAACGACCACAAGGACTCACACGGGGTTGCGCTCCGGTAGCTGACAAATCAATGATGTTGAGGCGATTGTGGCCGAGTACTACGCGACCATCGTCACTACACCAGGAACCGCGCTCATCTGGCCCTCGGTGGTTGAGTGACTGCATACCCATAGGAAGCCAATCACTGAGTGAATCACTTCCGCTACGATTTACAATTCCCGTAATACCGCACATAACGCTAGCAGGTGATCCAGGCGTCAGGAATCAAACCCTTGAAGCCCCACCAGGCAACGCCTTCGCGACACTCGAATCCCGGCGCAATAACAATCTTACCTACGCTGTCAGATAGCCATGCCCCCCACCAGCTAAAGGTACTATTGGCGATAATAAAGTGGTTACACAACGTCATGAGCCATAAATCGGCATACGCATTCTCATCACCCCTATTATGCGAGACTAACGTCACGCGCTCTTCAGGTAAGGAAAGAGAAGCTCGAGCTGCATCGGGTTTATCAGAAAATATATAATAATGGCTGGCTGGGGCCAGACGCTCCATCGATTCAATTGCCCGGGCGTAATACGCTCTGGACGCGTTATTGGTAGAGCTGCCCTGCGGATCATCGAAAAAACGCAGATGTACTGCTACCGACTGTGTGTTTCGAATTTGGTCAGCCATTGCCAGATTTTCTGCATCAACGGGGGGGATAATCTGGAGATCCTGCCGAATTACTTCTGCTTGGTCCTTGAAATAATCTTCACTTTGCCAATAACCCTCTAAATGTACTGTTCCTTTAGGCTTGAAATTCAGAAGACGCGGGTCGAAATCAACACCCTCCTGGATCAAGTAAGCTCGTTTCTCGAACGGTATTTTTTGATTCAGCTTGCGCTTGATAAATCTCCGGCCTCGAGAAAAGGGCTCCAGCCTTTCAAATGCCCGAGCTTTACGACACGGTATGTGAAAGCGATTCAATTGGAACTGGCGTTTATACTCAATATCGAACTCAAAACCACTTACATGGTCTAAAACCAATTCCACATTGTTCAGCAACGCCAGCCTTCGCGCAGCGGCGTATGAGAATAACTGGTTACCTATCCCCCCGAATACCCTTAGAACGATTTTAGAATGCGGCATATAAATCAGGGAAGTAATGAAAGAAATATAGACAGAAGAATAACCAGCCCCCTAAATACTTTTTTATGGGAAAATAACTCACGGTAAACAAATAATTCCAGCCAAGCTAGCCTCTCTTTGAAGTTGATAAGGAATTATTCAAAGTAAAGACCGGGGGTTTAACTATGTTGATCGACATGTACTTTCTTTTTCGTAGCGATACAATGCCAACCAAAGCAAGCTAAATCGTCAGCTTTTATGTTTCTGCGAAATTTGAAATATATCAACGCCACTATCGAAAAAGCGTATGCAAAAGGCCAGCTCCAATTGCCTTTTTCACGCTCAAGACCACCTAGCCGCGATATTTCCTGTAACAATAAGGAGTACCAATCGCCATTGGGGATTAAAGAATCTATTTGGAAACCACGTTCTACCAGATGATGCTCGTACCAGTATTTTGAGAACCCGCTACAGTAATGATAAGGAGCCATATGCACGTTTGAGGAGAACGGCGCGGTTAGCAACAAAATCCCACCAGGTTTAAGTAAGCGAGTAAACTCGTCGAGTGCGAGCGTAGGTTCTGGTACGTGTTCTAGCACTTCGCTACACAAGATAACATCGAAGCTCGCATCGGGCTCGGGGATAGCAATTATGTCGCTGACTATATCTATACTGCTGGTATCCCAGTTTTCAGACTGAAGACCTTCAGCCGGTGCGTTTCCCATCTCTCCCTCGTATTGGCAGAAATCCTGGGACACATATTCCAAGTGGCCGCAATACTTACGATTTTTTAATTCACCAGCCCCAGCATCAAGCAACCGCACCCCTCCCGGCAATTCACTTAGGGCTTGCTTCAACCATTCTTGCCTATTGACTTCATTAACATTTTTTAGCGGCACAGAGAGTCCTATTTGGTATCTAGTTTTACAAAAATGAATAAACCTAGTTGATAGTTTTCTAGAGCCAGATTAGCAAGACTCTCATCATCAATGGCTGATTCCAGAGGCCCATTGGCTGCCGAAATGACGACCAGCTTTTGTAGTGACAGTCCAGCAGCCTCACAGCAACGTAAAATTCTTCGCGGATCAAATACCCAATTAGCATTAAACTCCACCCTCTCCTGACCAATAGGTGTGGATAGATACATAACGCCACCTACTTTCAATAGATGCACCATATTCGTGATGCCGCGTTGGTAACCTAGAGAATCTATCGGATCGCCATAACGACCCAACCCAAAATGTTCGATAGCATGGAGACAGGAGAGTGAATCGCAATAGCCCTCTCCAGAGAACAATGGTAGTGACGCTGGATTCATCAAGTCAGCTTGGCGAAACACCACACCGGGTACTTCAGAAGTGATGGGCCTAACGTCAAATACCTCACAATCCCGAAAGCTAGCAACATGCGCTACGAAACCATCCACTCTTGAACCGATATCCACATGCCTAACTGGCCCTGCATCATGAATAGCGCGCGCAACTAGAAGATCCTGCCAAAAGTACTCATTTCTAGTACCGCCACCTTCTTCAAAGCGGTCGTTTAGACAAGGGGTTAGTCTGATCTTCCCCTTATAACTCTTCCGAAAGAAAATTAAGTCTCGCACATAAGCAGGCAGCCCGCGAAGCGAGCGAAAGCACAGACGAGGATCAAATCCGAATTGAGTTGAGAGTATCCAATGGAGTTTTATTAAAGATACTTTAATCGATTTCACAGCTTTCCCTTAGCTATCTTATCTTCATTGATTACAATTATCTGAGATTGGATATCTTCAGGAACACCGTAATTGTTCAAAACAGTCTTCAAGTCGTATAAATAGTCACTACTCGAATATCGCGGATAAACTACTGGACCAGAACTATTTGGGTAAGCGGTTTGTAGCACCCTAGCAAGAGCATCCACAATAATTTCCAGACAATGGCCTGGAGGTAAATTTCTATATCGCTTCTGTAAAATCGCTGCAGGGGTAAAAATCGCCTGCATACTTAGAACGTTAAATTCGTTGTGTACACCACCTATTGAAAAGTATTTCACTTTACCCTTCAGCGCATTAGTGCACCTTGCCAACTCAGCTGTCCTGTAAACACCATAAGTTATATTGTCTTTAAACGACATAAAGGGAAGTTTCGTAAACTCCAGAACGCGCTTGAATGGATCTTCTGACTCTAAAAATTTCATACAAGGCAAACCAACCCTCCTTAGGACTGGAAAACGCCGAGACACGCATACCCATTTCGGTATCGTGTAAGAAGCATGGGGATTCCTTGAAAGCGCAGAGACGCTTTCCTCAAGATAATTTGCACTCCATAGATCATCTTGTGACGCCCACATGAAATATTTGGTTTCCGCCATATCGAGTACTTTGCGAAAATTTCCCAAGGGACCAAGATTTTCATGTTGCTTAATACATTGTATCCTTCGATCAAGCTTTGCGTATTCTTCAATTACTTTCAGAGTGTTGTCAGAGGACGCATCATCTGAAACAAGTAGCTTGAAATTTGTATAAGTTTGGCTCAGCAGTGATTCTATACTTTCAGCGATCGTCGAAAAACCATTATAGGTTGCAAGCCCGATTGTAAGCTCAGAGCTCATTCACACACCTTAAAAGCTGCAGCCAATAGACAAATAAACACTCTAAGTTTACTTCTAATGTTGAGCAAAATGTCATCTTCAAATATGAGAAACATCAATTCATTCTCATATTAAGTATTTCTTTAAGGCGTTTCGAAGCCAAATAATCTTCCCTCTTCCAGCCACCAACATCCCAACATACATCACATAAGCATATAGCCATTTATACCATTTGCTCGGTATATTCACTCTAAACCAATAATAGTTCTTTCGGATATGCTGATCAGTAATACTTGGTATATCTACGAACGTGAACTCGACCTTGTCTTGGCCTTCAAAATCATTATGGAAGGAAACGTCAGAGTTGCCACAATGCATGCCTGAGCCATCAAAACCTTTGTTAATTACTTTAGTATGGCGAGGGTAGATGCAATATTTATTATTGATTATTAAATTAATGGAATGCTGCTGATCTGCATGCAAGGCCCCTTCCAGAAATGCGCCTACATACGCTGGGAACAATGGTGGATTCGTTCGGTACATTCTGAAAAGAGTCAGTGGATTCAATAGTGACATTACCGGCCTTTCACCTACACTTTGAATTGGATGTTTATATTTGCTGCGCCAATAGCCAACACCCCAAGCCGATTGATATGGAGCAGAAAAAACATCAGTAACTGGCGGTTCCTCAACAAACTGCGAAGTATAGTTATATGCACATACAGCGAAGCAGTTAGAATCATCGGCAAATGTCCTCAAAGCTTTGTTCATATAAACCAGAAAATTCCTGGCTACAATATTGTCATCCTCGAGCAGAATCAAAGTCGTATGCGTCTCAAACATCTCATCCATAGCTTGATTAAAGTTTTCAACGGGCCCTAAATTAGCGGGTCGATTGATGATGATTACACTAGCGAAGCCAGTAATTCCCTCACAATAGCGCCGAATTTCCTGGTTGACACTGCGGATCTCTTCGGCATAAGGAGCATCAATCGCTATATATAGATCCGTTTTCTCAGCCCAAAAGCAATTTTGAAGTGATTCCACTAAATTTTTTAAATGATCAATTCTATCGCACGTTCCAATTAGGATAGGCGCATGATCTATTGCGAACTCATTCAAATATCTAAACCTCGCCCATTTCATCTCGCGAATTAACTTTTCGCAGCAAATCCATGGTTTGCGTAAACGCACTTAGCTTTAAGAATTTAACTAGCACATAGTAGACGAAGACTCCTGTAGCTATTTTTACTACCAGGATTAATGGCGAATGTTCCGGGAGCTGATACCCAACCAAGAAAACGGAAAGAATCATCAATAAGCCTACGGCCAAGATAGGGAGAACATCCTGAAGTTGGCCAACAAAGCCATAGCCAATATTTTTTAATGTAAAATAACTATTAATATAAAAACTAATTATGCTAAGTGCCAATGTTGCCCATGCGACCCCTATAACCCCCCCATACCATGCTCCAACAATGAGAAACGCAATGCCTGCTATTTTCTTCGTCATTTCCAGATAAAAGTGTTCTTTTGAATACCCTTGCGCCAGCAATAAATTCAGGTTTATCGAATGCATCGGTAAAAACAACCCCGCAATTGCCAAAATTTTCAGATACGGCACCGCCTGACGCCAAGGATCACCATAAAGAGTTAACACAGCACTTTCAGCCACAACAAATAAACCAAGCATTGCTGGAACATTGAATAGCATGGTCGCACGCACAGATAACTTTGCAGCTCGGTGCAAGCGATCCTTATCGTTGGCTATAGATGAGAATAGTGGAAACGAGACTCGCCCAACTACGGTAGAAAGAAGCGATGATAAAGATTCGCTAAGCCCGGTAGCTCGTTGATAATGGCCCAAGTCTGCTACTCTGAAGTAACGGCCAATAACAATCGTATAACTGTTCACAAAAATAATATTTAGTAGACTTGACGCAAAGAGATATCCACCAAATCCAAATAATTGTTTCAAAGCAGGGAAACTGAATACTCCTGACGGGCGCCAGGTTGAAAGGTGCCAAGTAAGAATTGTGCTCGCCAAGGACAAACTTAACATCTGAGCGGCAAGTGACCAAACTCCAAACCCATACCACGCCATCAAAACAGCAATAACCGATGAGATGATGATGGAAATAGCATTAATTTTCGTAAGCAGCCGAAAATTCAACTTCTTTATCAATATAGCATTAGGCACAGAAGCCAGAGCTGAGATAATGATGTTGACTGCCATTACCCGGATCAATGGTGACAAGACAGGTAGTTCATAGAATGCAGCGATCAATGGGCCAGTTATCCATAAAATCGCCATTGCAATAGTCCCAAGTATAAGATTGAACCAGAGCACTGTTGATTCTTCTGTAATATTGGTGACTTTTTTTTGAACTAAGGCGGAGGAGAAACCCGCATCGACAAAAGAGCCTGCAATGCCAGTAAATATGGCTAGCAAGGCTACAGTACCGAATTCAGTCGGCGTCAGTAGGCGCGCCAGTAGAATGGTAACTCCGAAATTTATACCATTCTTAATAACAATATCGCCAGAGCTCCACAACACAGCGAGCCTAGCCTTCTGTTTTAGCATTCAGTTAATTGTCTTGAGAGCGATCATTTGTATGATGAGAGAGAAAAATTCGAGAAATTACGTCAGCTTCGACCATTGACGCAAAATCAAGAAGGCACGCGACATAGCATTGGCTTTAAATTCTGGCAGTCACTGGTATTCCTATGAATCCCAGGCCTGCTCTTCGGCAATAAACTTAGACTTGTTTGATCCTCCCCCATTAAGATTTCGCCTTATCCCTATAAAGGGATCCAATAGAGTTATTCATTGGCTTTTAGTGATGATGTGAATTCTTTTTCTAATTCCAGCAGCTTTTGCTTGCGGTCGCTTATCCTCTTCACTGGATTTCCTGCATAAATACCAAAGGATCTACAGTCTTTATTCACGAGGCTAAGTGCAGCGATGGCCACCCCGTCTTCTAGCGTTGTACCAGGAAGCACTACGCTGCCACTGCCTACAATTACGTGGCGGCCTATGAACACATCTGCATTCACTACATTCTTAAATTTTTCTGGTACAGTAGGATTCGTTAAAGTTTCCCCCGAGTAGTCGTCACTGCTGGAATAAATAGAAACACGGGAAGATAAACCACTAAACTGAGACAATGTGATATTGCCAGCCCCAATCAGAGTGGCTCCCACAGCAATATGAACGAAACTATGAATAGTTATCCCACCTACTCCAGCTGCCAAGACTACAAAATCATCAATTCTGACATTACTACCGATAGTAATTAATTCTGGGCTATAGATAGAAGCCTTATCTGAGATCATGACATTGTCGCCAAGCTCTGAAAAACCCATCTCCACTAATTGATCGTGACTTAGCATGCCCATTATTTATCCCCCTATAATCTGACAAATACGATCAATCTGATGCGATTCCAAAGCAGGGTAAATTGGTAAACATAGGACTTTCGACGCCGCATCAGTTGCAACTGGAAGATTTCCTGTATCCGCTGACGACAGTCCTCGACACATTGGAAATTCAGAAATCAGAGGGTAGAAATAGCGGCGACCGTTGATGTCATTATCTTTGAGTTTTTGGTAAAGCTCATCACGAGTAGCTGGGTAGTCTGAAGTTACCATAATGGGAAAGTAAGAATGATTTCTAACTTCTGTAGCAGTTTGAGGTATGCAATGGATTCCATTGACATTGGCGAGTCCTGAGCGATACGCAGCATCGATCTCCGCACGGCGCTGGAGCACATGCTCCATATGTTCCAGCTGAACCAAACCGAAAGCGGCATTTATCTCGCTCATTTTTCCGTTGATGCCTGGCGCAACCACAGTAATTTCGTCCACAAAACCGAAATTCTTTAAATTATCAATGTGACGCTTTGTTTTTGCATCCGGACAAATGATCGCGCCACCTTCAAAAGTATTGAACACTTTAGTGGCATGAAAACTAAGTACGGAAAGATCGCCATGTATAAGCACACTCGCTCCGTCATCCTTAACGCCGAATGCATGGCAGGCATCATATATGACGCGGAGATTGTAGTTATCCGCTATTGTTTGTATCGCTTCCACATTGCAAGGATTTCCATAACAATGCACGGGCATAATTGCGGTGGTTTGTGGAGTAATAGCCGCCTCAATCTTTGTCGGATCAATATTCAATGTCTCAGGCTCAATATCGACAAACACGGGCTTATTGCCGTTCCATAATAAAGAGTGGGCAGTGGCTACAAATGAATACGGAGTGGTAATAACCTCACCAGTAATTCTCAATGCTTTCAGCGCAGTGATAAGCGCTAGCGTACCATTGGAGAACAATGCAATGTGCTCGACACCCAGATATTTACATAGTGCGTTCTCAAGCTGCTGATGAAATGGACCATTGTTGGTTAGCATCTTACTGTCCCATATTTTTCGCAGGTACGGCAAAAAATCATCCAATGGGGGAAGATAGGGTTGGGTTACAAAGATGGGCTTTTGATCTGGCATATTCAGTTCTTCTACAGATTGCGGGAAAATTATATTCACTACGGCTAGCTCTAAAGAGCCAGAGATTCTAGTTCATGAACTATAAAACCAGCCTTAAAATCTCCCGACTATCAGTTCAGGGCTTTTTTCTATCAGTTTTTTAGAAATATACGTACCGATTCCACCAGTATTAACTGCGGCATTTATAATCTAGGGATGAACAAGAACTCCACTTTTAAACAAAAATTGGCAACTTGCTTCTTAATGAAACTAATCCAGAGCTGCCGATACTGTATAGCCATTCGTTTGCAGAAGCGCCTGCTTTCTTGCCTCTGCCAGATCATGAAGCGCCATCTCCGAAATCATTTCGTCCAAGGTGATTTCTGGAACCCAACCAAGTTTTTCTTTGGCTTTTCTGGCATCGCCCAGCAATGACTGGACCTCTGTTGGACGGAAGTAACGAGGATCAATCTTGATAGCAACCTTGCCATTCAAGTAACCAATTTCATCAATACCTTCGCCTTCCCAGTCAATTTTCATCCCCAAGACACTCGCCGTGCTTTCTATAAATTGTCGCACTGAGTACTGTACTCCAGTGGCAATCACGAAATCTTCAGCCTGCTCCTGTTGCAACATCATCCATTGCATTCGCACATAATCTTTAGCGTGACCCCAGTCTCGCATAGCATCAAGATTCCCCATATAAAGACAATCTTCCAATCCCTGACTGATATTAGCCAATCCCCTCGTAATTTTACGGGTCACAAACGTTTCGCCACGGCGCGGGCTTTCGTGATTAAACAGGATACCGTTGCAGGCGTACATACCATAAGCTTCACGATAATTTACTGTTATCCAGTAAGCATATAGTTTAGCTACTGCGTATGGACTGCGCGGGTAGAATGGAGTGTTCTCACTCTGGGGAGTTTCTTGTACCAGACCGTAAAGTTCAGACGTAGAAGCCTGATAAAAACGCGTTTTCTTCTCGAGACCCAAAATGCGAATGGCTTCCAGAATCCGCAGGGTACCTAGCGCATCCACATCAGCGGTGTATTCAGGATTTTCGAAGCTTACTGCCACATGACTTTGTGCACCAAGGTTATAGATTTCATCAGGTTGAGTCTCTTGTATAATACGCACTAAATTGCTGGTGTCCGACAAATCCCCATAATGAAGTTTGAAGTTGGCTTTTCGAGTATGTGGGTCTTGATAAATATGATCTATCCGCTCTGTATTGAATGAACTGGCCCGCCGCTTAATACCATGCACAATATAGTTTTTTTCGAGTAGTAGTTCCGCTAGATAACTACCGTCCTGGCCAGTAACCCCTGTTATGAGTGCTGTTTTTTGTTTCATTTCTCTATTGCGCCCTCAGATGAACAAAGAAAGTCATTGTAGGCGTGCTTAAGACCTTCAGCTAAGCAAACCTTTGGTTGCCAGCCTAATAAGTTAAGACGCTTGCTATCCATGAGTTTTCGCGGTGCGCCATCCGGCTTGCTAGCATCGAATTCGATACTGCCTTTATAACCAACCACTTCAGCAATGGTTTCTGCCAGTTTGGCAATTGTACTCTCCTCACCATAGCCAACATTGATATGGCTAAGCATCGGCTGTGTGTACTTATCGTAAGTGGCCTTAGCCAATTGCATAACATGTAGACTGGCTGCAGCCATATCGGCGACGTACAGAAACTCACGCTTAGGAGTACCTGTACCCCAGATAGTGACTGCTGAAGCGCCACTCAATTTAGCTTCGTGGAAACGGCGGATCAATGCAGGGATGACATGCGAGTTTTGTGAATGGTAATTGTCCCCAGGGCCATACAAGTTAGTTGGCATGACGCTGCGATAGTCTATCCCGTGGCTTTTACCAAATTGCCGATTATAGCTTTCACATAATTTGATGCCTGCAATCTTGGCAATAGCATACGGCTCATTTGTTGGCTCAAGACGCCCGGTCAAGAGAGAATCCTCTTGCATCGGCTGATCCGCAAGCCTCGGATATATGCAGCTTGACCCTAAAAATAATAATTTTTTCACACCATGCACAAAGGCAGCGTGAATGACATTGGCCTCGATCATTAGATTTTGATAGATGAAGTCTGCCGGATAAGTATTATTTGCATATATACCACCTACTTTAGCAGCAGCAAGGTAGACTTGATCGGGTTGTTCAGAATGAAAAAAATCCATCACTTGGGATTGATTCGTAAGGTCAAGCTCTGCATGGGAGCGAGTGATTAGGCTTTCATGCCCCTGCATTCGCAGCGCACGAATAATTGCAGAGCCCACCATACCTTTATGGCCCGCCACATAAATTTTTGGCTTCTCGCTACTAAGAATCATAGCTACTAAATTGGCGGCCTAAACTGCACAGCACTGATTTTGCAACTTAAGAACCAGTATGAATACAAGCAGTTCACGGACCAAGGTATCCACAGTGACTACAACAAAGCAATACTAATACATAACGTCCGCCGCAGACTGAATCCTCCGTGCCATTATGAATTCTCGCTTGATAGGCACTACGATTCACAGGTAACTCTATCCATGCTAGTTCTACTCTTGTTTTCGTCACTTGGGTCACAGCTTTCGACATCTATTCGGCTTCTTTTCGTAACTGCGCTATCTCGGTCTTCAAGCGTTCGTATTCGCTGACCTTGGCTCGCAAAAAGCGCAACGTGATTTTCGCCTTCGCTTCCATGCCTTTGGGTGTCAGCAAATACAAATAACCCGCCTTGTTCGGATTCTGTTTGAAGTTGCGCGCTTTTACCCAGCCTTTATCGACCAGGGCATTGATACAGTAATTGAGCTTGCCAAGACTCACCCCTAGCGAGCGCGATAGTTCACGCTGCGATTGCGACGGGTTTTCTTCAATAGACTTCATAATCTTGTAGGTAATTTCATCCTGCATAGGCAACACTCCATTGAACTGGATTTTACTGCGACTGGGATTTCAACTAGCGAGGAGCTTCAGAATTAATCGAGATGTATAAAAAAGGAATTTGCAGTGTATTAATACCTGCAATCTGGTTTTGCTATAAGCAGGTCGATCGAGCCGAATTGCTGCTTCCATGACTCACGAGGCGAAAAAACTTTCTCAAGCAAATTTTGGCAATTGCAGATCTGCATACTGCAGCGTAGCGCGCGTCTCTTTGCCAATAATATCCATCAGCACACTAACCCGCCCCTCGCCACGCGACTCTTCAAAAATACAGCTGTAACCGGCAAAGGGGCCGCTTTCTATCTCCACGTTATCCCCTGCCTGCCATTTTGGGCGCTGCAGATTCTGCAGTTGCCGGCTATCCTCGTTGGCTCGCAATGACTCAATGAGCAAATCCGGCACGGCCTTCGGCACGCCCTGGAATTTCACCAGACCACTGACGCCTCTTGTGGATCGTATTGGGGCCCAGTTATCTGATGTTTTGTCCAACTTGATAAACAAATAGCGCGGGAAGAAAGGTTCAACTCTGGCGGTGATTTCGCCAGCTCGGCGTTTCAAAATTTCAATCAGCGGGAGGTAGACCTCGAAGTCCTGGCGCGATAGGTTTTCCATGGCGACTCGCTCTTGGCGAGACTTAGCGTGGACAACATACCATTGGCGTCGTGAATCTTGCGCTATCGAATTCAATGGATCATCCCCTAATAAACTGATTGGCTAATTTAGACATATAGCCTTTCTTGTCCGTGTAATCTTATTGCGCAGATTCACTGGCATTCAGGCACGCTACCGCCAATCATCTCACCGAATCTGGTAGACGAGTGTGCACAATTGTATTTGCAACTACCTCAGTCGATCATGCCAAGGCTAGTGCGACTAACCAGCCTCTTGGCCCCGAACACCCTGTTCGTAAAAAAGCTTACGAGCTAACTGGAAAGCACTTTCGAGTTTACGCGGTTCACAATGATGTTCAAGTCTTGAACGCCCATTGATTACATGTGGATTTACGAGACTCCTTAAATGTCATAAAACCGACTTACGCGCTTCGTATCATCCGCCGTGATGCCTATAATGCGGACCGGTCAGAGTTATTGAATACAGCAAGGACGGTAGAATGAAGATCACTATTTTCGGCACGGGATACGTCGGTCTGGTCACTGGCGCCTGTCTGGCCGAAGTCGGCCATCAGGTCCTGTGCATGGATGTGGATGCCAGTAAAGTCGCCAAGCTTGAAGCGGGTGAAATTCCAATCTTTGAGCCCGGCCTGGAAGATCTCGTGCTCGCCAACACCAAAGCCAGAGCCTTGTCGTTTACGACAGACACAGAATTTGCCGTCAGCTATGGTGACCTCATCTTCATCGCTGTGGGCACCCCACCTGACGAAGACGGCTCGGCAGACCTTCAGTATGTGCTTGATGTTGCTAGCAATATTGGCAAGCACATGGATTGCCCCAAGACGGTGGTGACCAAATCGACTGTCCCTGTTGGCACTTCTGACATGGTGAGCAAAGCCATTGCCTCTGAACTCGGCCTGCGCGACAGCGATCTTGGCTATTCCGTTGCCTCCAACCCCGAATTCCTTAAAGAAGGCGCCGCAGTCGAAGACTTCATGAAACCAGACCGCATAATCGTCGGCTCCGACTCCGATCACGCCAAGGCCTTGCTCACCGAACTCTATGCCCCCTTTAATAGAAGCCACGATCGTATGGTCTTCATGGACATCCGCTCAGCCGAGCTCACTAAATACGCCGCCAATGCCATGCTGGCCACCAAGATCAGCTTTATCAACGAGATTGCCAATCTGGCGGAAAAGGTCGGCGCCGATATCGAGCAGGTGCGCAAAGGTATTGGTTCAGACCCGCGCATCGGCTACCAGTTTATCTATCCTGGTTGCGGCTATGGCGGGTCTTGTTTCCCCAAGGACGTGCGCGCACTGGAAAAAACTGCGCATCAGAATAACCTTGAGATTGGTATTCTGGCAGCTGTTGAACAGGCCAATAATGCCCAGAAAGAGAAGCTATTTTTTCATATTAATCAATATTTTGGCAGCGAACTCTCAGGTAAAACCATTGCCCTTTGGGGGCTGGCTTTCAAACCCAAAACCGACGATATGCGTGAAGCGCCAAGCCGCACGTTAATGGAAGCGCTGTGGAATGCCGGGGCGCGCGTTAAGGCCTATGACCCAGAAGCCATGGGTGAAGCCCGCCGCATTTATGGTGAGCGTTCCGACCTGGCCCTGCTTGACAGCCGTGATGCTGTCCTCGAGAACGCTGATGCGCTGGTGATATGCACAGAATGGCAGCATTTCCGCGCGCCGGACTTTGCTTTATTGAAGAGCAAACTCAGCAATGCGGTGATCTTCGATGGTCGCAATCTCTACGATCCAGCAAAATTATCGGCACTTGGCTTTACCTACTACGGCATTGGCCGTGGTGCTTCTGTCATCAAGCACTGATTGTCGACAATATCCATTGATATTCCTCGCAATAGGCGTAATATCGGCGCACAAACTTAATTTGTGTCGACAATATGCCAAGCAACGCTGCTCTTCCCCCCGATAAGGTCCCTGATAATCTGGATAGTCCGGATAGCTTGGCTAGAAAGCCGCCGGGTAAAAGGACCCCAGACAAGATCCAGATTACTCAGACGCTGGCTGATAGCGCGTTTGAGCGCCTACGCAATGCCATCATTAAAGGTGAATTGCCGCCCGGCTCCAAGGTCAACGAACCATTGCTCAGCAAACAGTATGGCATCAGCCGTGGCCCGCTACGCGAGGCCATTCGCCGTCTGGCAGGTAGTAAGCTGGTAGAGATCAAGCCCAACTCTGGTGCTAAAGTAATTTCTTTAAATAAGTCACAAGCCATTGAAATATATCAAATAAGAGAATCTTTAGAAGGGTTGGCCTGCCGGCTTGCTGCCGCCCACGCCAATGCCGAGCACTGCCACGGGCTACGCGAATTGCTCGCCAATCACGAGGCGCAGATTCAGGCTGAAAACTGGGCGCAGTACTATCAGGAAGCCGGTGACTGGGACTTTCACTATCAAATCGTCGAACTCAGCGGCAATGCCCGCCTGTTCAGCCTGCTCTGCGATGACCTCTATGACTTGTTGCGCCTCTACCGCGTGCAAACCAGTGGCCAGCCGCAGCGCCCGGAACGGGCTTTCAAGGAGCATCATCAGATCGTCGATGCTATCGAAGCCAATGATGGCGAGCTGGCTGAGCTGTTGATGCGTCGCCATATCAGCAATGCCAGGCAGACGCTGGTTCGCCAGCTGGAGTCTTGATATGACTCTTATCGAACCAATAACCGCTAATCAGTATAGCCATATATCCCTTTTATTTCATAGTCTTGAAAGCACTATTTAAAGCATAAATTCAAAGGAGAAATCATGACAACGCCCGCTACTGGCCGCACTCCAGGACAACGTTTTCGCCAGGCTTTGCAGGCCAATTCCCCACTGCAAATCGTCGGCACTATTAATGCCTATTGCGCCATGCTGGCCGAGACTGCCGGTCATCAGGCCATCTACCTCTCCGGTGGCGGTGTCGCCAATGCGTCTTACGGGCTGCCCGATCTGGGCATTACCAGTCTGAACGACGTCGTTGCCGACGTTGAACGCATCTGTAATGCCAGCGAACTACCCTTGTTGGTAGATATCGATACTGGCTGGGGCGGCGCCTTTAATATCGCTCGTTCGATTAAAGCCATGGAGAAAGCCGGCGCTGCTGCTGTGCATATCGAGGATCAGGTGGCCCAAAAGCGCTGTGGTCACCGACCTAACAAGGCCATTGTCAGCCAGAGCGAGATGGTCGACCGGGTCAAGGCGGCCGTGGATGCCAGAACAGATGCGGATTTTGTCATCATGGCGCGCACCGATGCGTTGGCGGTTGAGGGTATGCAGGCCGCTGTTGACCGCGTTGCTGCTTGCGTCGAGGCCGGTGCAGATGCGATTTTCCCGGAGGCCATGCTGGAACTGGACCAATACGCCGAGTTCACTCGCATCGTGGAGGTCCCGGTACTAGCCAATATCACTGAATTCGGTCAGACACCGTTATTCAATTGCCAGCAACTGTCAGCCGCTGGCGTAGCTATGGTGCTCTACCCGCTGAGCGCGTTTCGTGCCATGAGCAAGGCAGCCCTGACTGTCTACGAGTCCATTGCCAGCAATGGCGACCAGCAAGCCGTCGTACCGCAAATGCAGACGCGTGAAGAGTTGTATGAGGTACTTGGCTATCACGAGTACGAGCGCAAGCTGGACGCGCTTTTTGCCAAAGAATCCAATTAAAATCAATGAGATAGCAACCAATCTAATCTAACAACCATGGCTTTGAACCGGCTACAGCTATCCCCGCCCAGGGCAGACAATACTGGTCAGGTTTTGGCAGCCATCAATGGTACGGAGGGAGGAAATCGCCATGAGCGAAAAGAAACTGACAGGCGCAGGATTGCGCGGACAAGTGGCAGGCCAAACGGCGCTGTGTACAGTTGGTAAGACCGGTACTGGCCTGACCTATCGAGGCTACGACATTAGCGTGCTGGCCGAGCAAGCCAGCTTTGAGGAAGTCGCCTACCTGCTACTCAAAGGCGCCCTGCCCACGCAAGACGAGCTGCATTCATACCATAATAAAATCATAAGCTTGAGAGAGTTACCTCAAGCACTAAAAGATGTTCTGGAACGCATCCCGGCCAGCGCCCATCCCATGGATGTAATGCGCACCGGCTGCTCCATGCTGGGTAATCTGGAAACGGAATCCAGCTTCGACGACCAGGATGATCATATCGACCGTCTGCTGGCAGTGCTGCCGTCCATCATCTGTTACTGGTACGCCTACTCCCATGACGGAAAACGCATTGAGACGGCGCTGGACGATGCCTCAATCGGTGCTCATTTCCTGCACATGCTGCATGGCGAGGCACCCGAGGAGCTGTTTACCCAGGTGATGAATACCTCACTGATTCTCTATGCCGAGCACGAGTTCAATGCCTCGACGTTTACCGCTCGCGTCTGTGCCTCCACCCTGTCTGACATCCATTCCTGCATCACAGGCGCCATAGGTAGCCTGCGCGGCCCGCTGCACGGTGGTGCCAACGAGGCGGCTATGGATATGATTCAGCAGTGGCAATCGCCGGATGAGGCCGAGCAGGCTTTGCTGGGCATGCTGGCCCGCAAGGACAAGATCATGGGTTTTGGGCACGCCATCTACAGCGAATCCGACCCGCGCAATACGATTATCAAGCAATGGGCTGAAAAGCTGGCCGATCACGTCGGCGACAAAGTGCTCTACCCGGTTTCTGTGCGCTGCGAGGAAGTAATGTGGCGCGAGAAGAAGCTGTTTTGCAATGCAGACTTCTTCCATGCCTCGGCTTACCACTTCATGGGCATTCCCACGAAGCTGTTTACACCGATATTCGTGATGTCCCGGGTGACGGGCTGGGCCGCTCATATCAAGGAGCAGCGCGCCAATAACCGGATTATTCGGCCATCGGCGGATTACACTGGGCCGGAAACCTCGCAATGGGTGGCTATTGAGGATCGTGGGTGAACAAAAGAGGGTCCAAACCGACCTTCATGCTGTGGGGGTATGTAGTCTGACGCTTCCCCGCTTGCGCGGGGCCCCTTCAGACTACCCACCATCGCCACACATTGGGCTGATCAGCTTCGTTGCGGTTCCACCCACTTTTTATGGCTGATCATAGTGTCCGCCCAGAGCGAAAATATAGATTGATGATTCATCTAACTTGTAGACAATCCGGTCTTGGCGGGATAGCCGCCTGGACCATAGTCCGGAGAGATTGTGCTTTAGCGCTTCCGGCTTGCCCAACCCAACGGTGGGATCGTTACTGCGGAGGAGTTCCTTGATTATTTTGCGCGCCGCGCTATGCAGCTTTGTGTCCTTATTGCGCATGGCTTCATACGCTTCCCAGGTCCTGCCCTCAAAGACCAGTGATCTCATCCATTTCCTCTTGGGTGGGCTGGTATCCTTGACGCTCGCTATGGGTTTTGGCCGAATCAAGCAACTGCTGCATCAGGCTGCTATTCTGCAAAACAGTCAGCGTTTCCTGTTCGCGCTCCCAGTCTTCGGCGCCAACAACCACAAAGTCTTCTCCGGAGCGCCGGGTGACCCGCAGCGGCTCGTGCTTGCCAAGGCTTTGTTCTACAAGACTTTTAAGATTATCTCTGAATTTATTAACGCTGACCGTGTCCATCGTAATCACCCAGTTATGTACGGATATACCGTACGATTGTATTGCATGTACTCTGTCATCAGCAAGCTGGCTGACATTTTTAGAAAAAGGGGACGGATTTATTTTTGATTTGGAAGTAAAAGAAGACGGTGGCCATTTTCGGAGTGCGGCACATAAACTCGGACCATCCTAAGGCGAAAAATAAGGCGAAAAATAAATCCGTCCCCTTTTTGCTTTTTGTAATAAATAGGATTAATAAGTAATTTCAACCAATTGATATTTATGGATATAAAGATATGAGCGCGAACGTTGATTTAAACACCCGGCCAGCTCCGGATCAGGTATTAGTAGATATTGCGGACTACGTCTGTGACTACGAAATCGAGTCCAGCGAGGCATTCGATACGGCACGTAATTGCCTGATGGACACACTGGGATGTGGCCTGTTGGCGCTGCGTTTTCCCGAATGTACCAAGCTGCTTGGTCCGTTGGTTGAAGGCACAGTAGTGCCCCATGGGGCTCGCGTTCCCGGCACCCAGTTGCGCCTGGATCCAGTCAAAGCGGCCTGGGATATCGGCTGTATTATTCGCTGGCTGGACTATAACGACACCTGGCTGGCGGCCGAATGGGGCCACCCGTCTGACAATCTGGGCGCTATTTTGGCAGTGGCTGACTATCTGTCCCAGACCCGTGTCGCGCGCGGTGAAGCACCGCTGACCATGCACGAAGTCCTGACAGCCATGATTAAGGCCCATGAAATTCAAGGGGTTTTAGCGCTCGAGAACAGTTTTAACCGGGTTGGCCTGTGTCACGTGCTGTTGGTGCGAGTGGCTTCTACCGCCGTCGCCACACGCATGATGGGCGGCACCAAGGAACAAGTCATCGATGCGCTGTCGCAAGCCTGGCTGGACGGCTCCAGCCTGCGTACTTATCGCCACGCACCGAATGCCGGTCCGCGCAAGTCCTGGGCCGCTGGTGACGCTACCTCGCGCGCCGTACGTCTGGCGGATATCACCCTGCGCGGCGAGATCGGCTACCCCAGTGTGCTGACGGCGCCGAAATGGGGCTTTTATGACGTGTCATTCAAAGGCAACGCCTTCGAGTTTCAGCGCGACTATGGCAGCTATGTGATGGAGAACATCCTCTTCAAGATCTCCTTCCCGGCCGAATTTCACTCCCAGACGGCGGCTGAGGCTGCGGTCAGACTGCACCCGGAAGTCAAAGACAAGCTGGATGATATCGAGAAGATCGTCATCCACACTCACGAATCGGCCATTCGCATCATTAGCAAGAAAGGCCCGCTCAATAACCCGGCCGACCGTGACCACTGCCTGCAATACATGACGGCTGTACCGCTGGCCTTTGGCAATCTCGTTGCCGAGCACTATGAGGATAGCTTCCATCAAGCCAACCCCATCATCGACCAGCTGCGGGACAAGATGGAGGTTCACGAAAACCCCACCTACTCCAAGGAATACCACGAGCCCGCCAAGCGCTCGATAGCTAATTCGCTGCAGGTGTACTTCAAGGACGGCAATTCCACCAAGAAGGTCGAAATCGAGTACCCGGTGGGCCATCGTCGGCGTCGCGAGGAAGGCATTCCGCTACTGGAGCAGAAATTCAAAGCCAATCTGGCGACTCGTTTTCCTGCCAAACGCTGCGCGCAAATCTTTGAGTTGTGTAAGGACCAGAAGCGCTTGGAAGAAACACCGGTTCAGGAATTTATGGATATGCTGGTTATTTAAGGCCCGCAAATTCGAGCAGCCCGCTCTGGCGTTGTCAGAGTGGGCTGTTTCCCACCGCTCTATAAACTGTTTTACTTCGTTCTACTCCCCTCCTTCCTTCGCTAGCCCCAACGAATAAAGCCCTAAAATGGAAACTTGAAAGTGAATTGACCTCGAGTCGCGCTACGGGGCATTTGCATCAGCCACTGGCGCCGGCCGTCCCGGCTTCCCTCTCTCCGAAAAAAGCCCAAAAGGCGGTCTTTTTTCTGCGCTCGGCGTAGCGCCTTTGACGTGCCTGATACAAACACCCCGCAGCACGATAGGCAATTTCGTAGACGGCTAGCTCTATGGTTTCGAAATAGTAACAGTAGTTGGTTGACCACAATCCCATAGGGTTTGGGTTTGGGTTTGGGTTTGGGTTTGGGTTTGGGTTTGGGTTTGGGTTTGGATTTGGATTTGAGTTTGAGTGAGAGTTTCAGCGAAGGCTATCAATACTGGATGGCTAATGGGAATTTCAAGCGCTGGATCAGAGGCCTGAGATTGACCGGCGTCGAAGCGCGGCACCGACCGACCAAGGAAGACCGCATTACAGGGCTTCCGACCAAGGGAGGGCCCTCTGGTTTAAATAAGGGGGGACGGGTGCAAGCAGCCGGGCTAGCTCAGGCCTCTGATCCAGCGCGGACTTGTCGAAGCAGGTACCAGAGAACGAAGCAGAACTGCAGCCCGAATATCAACCCAAACTATACATTCCCTAGCGCATAATTTTTCCTGCTTCAATCTGAGCAATCAGCACTGAATCAAAGAAATTCATCCCAGCAATCATTTTCACATGTAAAAAAATCGAAAAAAAATTATTCGAGTGACTTGAATTACGCCTCAAGCACCCTATCTATTAAAACAAGGCCAGCGCTTCCCAGGAAGGCAGGCTTGAACGCCCGATCTAATTGATGGGCAAACATTACTTTTTACATATTGCTTAATAGTGAGGATATGAATATGCGTACTTTGGATTTTTCTCCCCTTTACCGAACAACTGTTGGCTTCGATCACCTGTCGTCCCTGCTGGATGCCGTGAACCGAAGCGATACCAATTCTGGCGGATACCCTCCGTACAACATCGAACTTCTCGACAAAGATGAATACCGTATCACCATGGCGGTCGCTGGTTTTGTTCAGGACGAACTGGACATTCAAACCGAGAAGCAAACCCTGACTGTCAAAGGCAGCAAGGCAAACGATGATGGCAACCGCAACTTTCTGCACCAGGGTATCGCCGCACGTAATTTCGAGCGTCGATTCCAACTGGCTGATCACGTCGAAGTCCGTGGTGCGCGTCTTGAGAATGGCATGCTGCACATTGATCTGGAACGCCAAATTCCGGAAGCGGACAAGCCGCGCTCTATTCCCATTAATGGCAGCAAGAGCAAGCTGATCGACGTGGAAAAGCGCGACGCAGCCTAAGACCCTGCCAGCTAAGAATAGCTAGCCGATGCTCCAAAACTTTCTGGCCTCTTTTTCAATAGAAAGCCAGAGAGATCGATTTAAAGAAAGTGCAGTAAAGGCCGCGGGAATCGGGTATCACTCGAATTCTGCGGCCTTCTTACTATGCTGACGTTCGGGCAATCAACGGACATATACACAGGCCAGAAAGCCAGATGTCCTGAGCAGAAAAGTGATCGAAAATTGCATTGCAACAGTATTGTTTGCAGCCAACGCCATCCGGCTGCCAAAAACCTAGATTTAGATTGATAGAAATAAAGAGAAATAGAGAGAAAATGATCAAAAGAAAATTCAAAGCAATCAGCCAACTAGTGGGCCTGCTTGCCCACTATGCCTGCATGCGTTTCCAGTTTCGCAGCGGTGTTTGGAATCAGTCTCCTGCACAGCTGCTACAGCAATCCGCACAGCGTTGCGCTTGCCAGAATAGTTGTAGCAGTCACTAGCAGTTGCCATTCAGTCAATCTCATGTGCATTGAGCACTAATGATTGCCACTGGTTGAGCAGCAACGCAGTTGCTATGTTATGAAAACGAAAAACGCCGCATCAGACCTAACTCACTGATGCGGCGTTTTTTTGTTTCGAGCTTGTTCTAACCAGTGCTAGTCGAGCACGTGTACAACCAACCCGCTTTTCAACTTGGGTTCAAACCAGGTTGACTTGGGCGGCATAACTTCATTGGCATCGGCGATCGCCATCAGGCTTTCGATTGACGTTGGGTACAGGGCAATTGCCAGTTCCCATTCACCGCTGTTAACACGCTTTTCCAATTCCTTCAGACCACGAATACCACCGACGAAATCCACTCGTGTATCCCGGCGCTGGTCAACAATATTGAGCAGCGGATCGAGAATAAAGGTCTGCAAGATGGCGACATCAAGACTGTTTACCGGATCATTGTCATCGACCTGCGAGTTCAGTGCATCATTGGCTGTTAACTGGTACCAGGTGTTATCGATGTACAGGGCAAATTGTCGTGCACTGGCGGGCTTGACCGCATCCAGCGTCGACTCTTCGACGGTAAAAACTTCACTCAGCTTGGCAAGAAAGTCTTCCTTGCTCAAGCCATTGAGGTCTTTGATGATGCGGTTGTAATCCAGAACCTGCATCTGATTGTGTGGGAACAACACGACCAGAAAATAGTTATAAGGCTCATCACCAGTGTGGTTAGGATTTTTGTCCTGACGCATTTTTTTCACACGTGAGGCGGCCGCCGAGCGATGGTGGCCGTCAGCCACATAAAGTGCATCGAGTTTATTCACTGCTTGGGTGATCGCCGTTGAGACGAACATATTGTCTACTACCCAGAAGGTATGACGCGTGTTGTCGGGCGCTTCGAAATCATAGGCTGGTTCTTCGGCTGTCACTGTCGCGATCAAGCTGTCGATTTGGGATTGCGCCTCGTAAGTCAGAAACACCGGGCCTACTTGTGCATCAAGCGTGTCCATATGGTTAACGCGGTCATCTTCTTTCGCCGGACGCGTGTACTCGTGCTTCTTGATCTTGTTTTGGTCATAGGCCTCGACTGACGCTACTGCCACCAGACCAACCTGTTCGTGATCGCCCATGACTTGTTTGTAGACATACAGTTTTTCGTCTTCGTCACGCACCAGAGTGCCTTCGTCAATGAAGCGCTGCAGATTTTCTTTACCCTTGTCATACACTTGCTGGTCATACACATCGATGGACGTATCGACATCCACTTCCGGCTTGTTGATATGCAGAAAGCTGTACGGGTTGTCTTTGGCTAGCTCAAAGGCCTCTTCCCTGTTCAATACATCATAGGGGTGAGAAGCGACTCGGGCGGCCAGCTCTTCCGTGGGACGCAGGCCGCGAAAAGGTTTAATCAAACTCATGAATTAGTCCATTAGAGTAAGTGAATTTTGACTGACACAAGAATCTGTCGGGCATCGCTGTCGGACGTACGACTGTAGCGCAGAGGTGCCGCAGCGGATGCGCAGATTGTTCGTCCAGAGTTTATTTCTTGTCGAACATAAAAACGCCCTGCCACGAAGACTCGGGGGCTTGTTCCTGAAATTGCTCGATTCGATCCAGAAATATCTGGCAAAGAGCCCTATTGTCGCATGTTCTTTGCAGATCAGAAAATCGGCTTTTAGCGGCAACCCAATCCTGGGCGCGATAGGCTGTCAACGCTGCACTAAACGCATCAACTTCAGCAATTTCATCAGGTGTCGCTTCGGACTGCCGCGCCAGTAGCTCGAATATCTGCACAGGCTGCTTGCGTCCAGCCACCATGACCTTGTCGATCTCCCGGTATAGGAAGTCCGGAGCCGCTGCCCGACTGGCAGCGCTGACAATATTACTGACGTTATAGTAGCGTGTCAGACTCTCCAACCGTGCCGCCAGATTGACTGAATCACCGATTACTGAGTAATTCAGGCGATTGCTGGAGCCAAGATTACCCGCCACAACCGTGCCAGTGTGCACACCAACGCAGGCTGCCAGCGCGCTGTTGAGCGATTCCAGTGCCGCAATGATACGCAGCGCCGCAGCCATGGCATTGTCAGCATCCTTGGCACCCGCAATGGGGGCACCGAACAATGCCATCACGGCATCGCCAAGATATTTGTCGACAACGCCTTGTTCGTCTTCAACAATGTTACTGATAACGCTCAACACCTTGTTAAGCTCTTGCAACACTTCTGCAGGTGGCAGGGATTCGCAATAGCTGGTGAAACCGCGAATGTCCGCGAACAGAATGGTAACTTCACGTTCCTCGCCGCCTAGTTCAACCGGGTGGCTAAGTAACTCTTCGGCGATCTGGGGAGACACGACTTTACCCAGCAGGTCACGCACCTTTTCTTTCTCGGCAAGCCCGGTGGCCATGGAATTGACTGACGTGGCCAGCTGCCCTACTTCATCTGCCGAAGTAACCCCGGCCTTGATCTGGTAATCACCTTGCTCGATGCGACTGACCACCTTCGCCAGGCGCATGATTGGCCGGCTAAACGAACGCGCCAGGAACATTACGGCGATCAGGCTCACCACCAGCACCAGCAGATAGAATTCGAGCAACAAGCGCTGGAATTGCACAACATTGACGTTATTTTCATCGTAAGAGCGCTGAATGACCGCGTAGGTTTGTTCCTCGCTGTATTCAGGCCCGGTCAATCGCCGCAGTAACGTCGAGAACTCCTCATCGGCATAGCGTATGCGCTGTATCGTGCTGAGTGAGTCCGGGGAGACTTGTAGCTGCGCGAGCAATTCGTTTTGTTGGTCCTGGCCTAGTGTCGATGCAATCACATCGCTTGCCATCTCACTGCTGACACGGACGATGCTGACCTCCGAGACAATGGTTTCTTCCACCCGTTCGACAAATGCAGCATCCAGGGCGAAACCGCCGATAATCCATGCCACCTGCCGGGGTAAATAAAGCGGCAAGGCGATTAGCTGAAAGGGCTGCCCATCGATGGTGACTATGGTCTCAGCTTCGCGCTGCGAACTCGCATCGGCTTCATCAAGTAACTGTTGCCACTGGGCTGGCAGTTCCGCGAAGCCCTGCAGAGAGGTGTCGATAACGACATCCCCGCTCATCGCAACAATCATCAGCGAGTCAGCACTGCGCATGGATCTGTCCAGTACGTTCAACGCTGCGTCATAAAGAGTCGCCGGATCATTGGCTGCGTAGGCCGAGCGAAAGCCAAAATCCCAGGTCAGACTGCTGATAATGGCTTGCAAGGTATTGACTTGCTGTTGACGGGTGTAATCAAAGACATCCGCCCCCAATTCCAGATAGCGATTGATCGTCTCTTCGGTGTACTCGGTATTATTGGCATTGACGTAGTAGAAAATTACGCCCAGAACAGGACCAAGCAGGGCCAGCAAGAACACCAACAGGCGAGTGCGAAACGAGCGAAAGGCGAATATTGCTGACATGTTGACCCGCGCGATGCTAACCGAAACCGGCTAAATGGCTTTTAATTGTTATGAAATGTAGTGCCGTTGCTACTTCCACTATCGGCTTCTACTTTTTAAGTAGCGCGCAGTTCAACGATAGCGCTCCTGACTCGAAGAAGGTGCGCGGCGAATGCGGCGATCGCGCTGCAATGCTTGTTGCAGCTGCACTTCGGCTACCCCGGAATCAGGTATCACAATGTCGTTCTGTAGTACATTATCTGGCGTATCGAGACGCGCATGCCAGACTGCGTATGAACGCTCGCCGGCGGGAATGTCATTGATTATCGCGACGCCGTTTTCATCGGTGATGGCCATAAGACGACTCTGTCCGACATAGATATAGGCAAGCATCCAGTCGTGGATGTTGCAGCCGATTTCAATGACGCCCGGGTTATCAAACATTTGTGCAAAGTCGACATTGTCGCCCTGACCGTATAATGGAATATTGAACACCTTGGCTGGTGAGAACGAATAGACGTGATGCAAAATGGCATCTGAGTTCGGAAAGCGCACTTCACTTCCGGCAACAACCGCGCTCACTTCTGGCACAAATTCTTTATCAACTTGATCCACCGCCCATTCCATCGGTGCGCGGTATTCAGCAGCCAACGCTTCGGGCAGAAGAACTTCAACAACTGCACCAGTTACCGGGACGCCATCGGCATCGCGCAATTCCACCCGCAGCGATTGCGCCTGAACCTGACTAGAGATCAGCATGAAACTGGCGAGTAGCAGCCTGACTGCATTGAGACTGCACTTATTGAGCCACTGACAAAATTGCTTGAGTAAAATCATAACTACTACTTAAAAGTTCTGCACAAAGGTAAGAGTAAACAGCCTGTTTTGATAGTGATGCCTGGCAGGTCCGGCAATATCCAGATAGCGCGCAGCAAGGTCAATGGCACTGTCCTGCCCAAGAGGCAGGCTCACTGCCATCGACCAGTCATTCGTATTGGCATCCAGTCGATAGGCGAACCAGCCTTCGTTGAACGCCGGGTCGGCATAGAACGCACTGGACACCTTGTAGGTTTTGAAAGTGGGATTCGTCGTACTGGCCACTGTTGAGCCATTGGTACGCCGCACAGATGCCATCAGAATAATACGATTCACAAAGGTGTAATCGGCACTGACTTGAATGCCCTGACTGTCATAGTCAAACAGCTCATACGGCAACCTGATTGTTGGTGAATAGCCAAAGGCGGAGACTTCAGGATTGTCAGGCAAGGTGTCGGTGGCAACGGTCTGCATATCGATTGCGGCTGAGAAGCGAAGCGCTGGATTAAAACGCTTTTCCAACGACAATGCTGCGCTGAGTAATGTATTGTCCCGCGCTTGACCCCGGTAGAACTGCCTGGTTGCGCCTAATTCAGCGGCTATGCGCGGTGTATAGGGGCCAAAACCAAATTTGTGTTGCAGGGCGAGCGACACTCCGGCTTCCGAGTTATCAAAGCCGCTGAACGAAAAGTGCTTTTCCTTGGCTATTGATGCATTCACAGTCAATGAATCATTCAGCCCCAACTGCATCAGTTTGCCCGCACCTAACTCGGCTCGAACATAGGTCGACCGCTCCTCATCTTCGGCGTGCAACGCGCGCGCAACATTATCCTGCGTACCGGTACTGAGTTTTAATTGAGCAAACTCATTGGCAGACAGCGGCATTATGAACAGACCCAGCAAACCCGCCAGGCCGAGCCGGGCAAAATGTAGTCGATACATCATGATGAAACTCAACAGTACTATCCCCTCAGGTCGCAATATTCTAACTTACTTCACTGGTCAGGCGTTAAGGGTGAAGCCAGCGGCTTTTGCTCGCTACGCTAACACTCAATGGCTGAGTTATTGTTAGATTATGGACGCTATAGTGAAAGGGATCGGGAGAATGTCGGGTTTATTGGTATCTGGTATTCGCGTTTACCAATAACATCTAGGTAGAACGCAGTCTGGCATCTACAGCACGGCGTATTTGCGGGGCTGTGAAGCCTCTGGATTCCAGAAAGCGCAGAATCTTGCGGTGCTCTTTTGAGCCGAACTCCAACCTGCCCTGCTCGCCGAGCTTTCGGATTAACAACTCTTCTACGCTAAGCATCCAGCCGTCGTCATCATGGTGCAGGTAGTGCTCCACCAAAGACTCAGACACGCCACGCGCCTGAATATCGGCCTTGATATGCAAGTAGCCAAAACCACGCGATTTGCGATAACGCGCATAGGATTCGACAAAACGCTCATCGGACTGAAGGTTTTCCGAGCGCAAGTCATCCAGCACCTGATCAATCAGGCCGCGATCCTGGTCGGGAAATTTTTGCGTCAGCTTGCGCTGCAATTCGTAGAAGGAGTGTTCCCGGCGGGCCAAGAAATCCATGGCGGCCCGCCGGAGAACGGGGACATCGTTGACACCTGAGTCTGGCTCTTTGCCATCATAGCTTTCACGGCTATCACGATTTTCAAGACTCTCATTGTCTTCATGATCTTCGTGATTGTCGCTATCAGGTGTCATGTTATTAGCATGTTGAGTCATGCCAGTTTCAATTCAGGCCAAATTAGCCACTCTTGGTCTTGGACTTGGCATCAGCCAGATCGACTACGTCACCATTTTTTGCCTCAGCGTCAGCGGCCTTGCTTTTAGGCCCAGGTAACAGTTCGAGACGAATCTGGGTTTCGATTTCCTTGGCGATTTCTGGATTTTCGTCCAGATAGATAGCCACGTTCTTCTTGCCCTGACCAATCTTCTCACCCTTATAGGCATACCAGGCCCCGGATTTCTCGATCAAACCCTGCTTGACGCCAAGATCAATGACTTCGCCCATATGGAAGATGCCCTTGCCGTACATGATCTGGAATTCAGTCTGACGGAAAGGTGGTGCCACTTTGTTCTTTACTACTTTGACGCGAGTCTCGTTACCGACCACTTCATCGCCTTCCTTGATGGAACCGATGCGGCGAATGTCGAGACGCACTGAAGAATAAAACTTCAGTGCATTACCACCGGTGGTGGTTTCTGGCGAACCAAACATCACACCGATCTTCATACGAATCTGGTTAATGAAAATGACCAGCGTATTGGAATTCTTGATGTTACCGGTCATTTTGCGCAGGGCTTGCGACATCAGTCGGGCTTGCAGGCCCATGTGACTGTCACCCATGTCACCCTCAATTTCCGCCTTCGGCGTCAGGGCTGCGACGGAGTCAATCACAACCACATCCAGCGCACCAGAGCGAACAACCATGTCGCAAATCTCCAGAGCTTGCTCACCGGTATCCGGCTGACTCACCAGCAGGTTCTCCACATCCACGCCCAGATTTTCGGCATAGATTGGATCCAGTGCGTGCTCGGCATCGATAAAGGCGCAGCTTCCGCCAGCCTTTTGTGCCTCGGCAATGACCTGCAAGGTCAGTGTCGTTTTACCGGATGATTCCGGCCCATAAATCTCAACAATTCGCCCTCTGGGCAGACCGCCGACGCCCAGCGCCACATCCAGACCCAGCGAACCGGTAGAAATAGAAGGAATAGCGACTCGTTCGGAATCGCCAAGGCGCATCATGGAACCCTTGCCAAACTGGCGCTCAATCTGTGAGAGCGCCGCTGCGAGTGCTTTTTCTTTGTTGCCGTTATCTTCAATCATGAGTTGTAACTCCGTGTAATGCGATGACTTAAATACTATTTACAACTGATGCTGGTTCCATGAGAAATGCAGTTGTTACGTCCATAAAGTAGTTTGTCCCCTACTACTTGCCAAGCTTTTGGCGAAATTCCCGAAGTCATTGCAATGACTGCCGGCCGAACACGCCAAAACGAATACTACTGTATATTCGAACAGTAAAAATTAAAACAGAATTTTACTGTATATACAACCAGTATATTGGCAGAAATTGAAATTGCTTTAGAGGAAATTATTCAACCAGTGCGACCAGCCCTTCCAGAGCCGCCGTCACCGTGGCCAGCCTTACTTCCTGGCGATTGCCCTTGAATTGGAAGCGCTTGGCGAAGTGTGTCTCACCCCAGTGCCAGGCGATCCAAACGGTACCGACTGGCTTTTCGTCGCTGCCGCCATCGGGGCCGGCAACACCAGTGACGGCAACACTGAGTTCGGCACGCGAGTTGGCCAGCGCCCCATTGGCCATGGCCAGCGCCACTTCCTCGCTGACTGCGCCGGGGCCGACTATATCGAACAGGGAATCGGGAATATTGAGCAGATGCGACTTGGCCTCGTTGGAGTAAGTCACAAAGCCGCAGTCAAACCACTGCGAACTGCCGGGTACGCGGGTCAGGGCCTCAGCAATACCGCCTCCCGTGCAGGATTCCGCCGTGACCATGAGGGCTTCCTTGGCTATCAACACCTTGGCAAGGCGCTGTACCAGCTCATCTGTGCTGCCTATCGATATATCATTCATGACCCTATGGTAGCGCTTCGATGACTGGAAGCAACCCCGGCGAAAGTCCTACTTTTGATCTTCCTTGGTGGCGGCCAGAAGCTGCTTAACACTAGCGTCTGACAATAACCGGTTGGATCTTACAGCGTTGACTAACTGGCATTGTCGAATAGTGCTTCTCCTTGCAAAGCATCTACGATGAAAACAAAGCCAAATTAGCCAGAAGCCAGGCAAGAAGACAATCTATCGACTACACCTCTCTCATCTCCGCTCTCTGTATTACATGTGATCAAGAATCGCGCTAGGTCAAAGGGCTGGCAGTTTCCATTTAACATCCTGCAATCCAACCTCCCAGCCCCGAGCCGTGAGCCCTTATCAGCAGTCAGCAGTCATTTTTCGTAGTTCACGAAGTCACGAAGTCACGAAGTCACGAAGTCACGAAATTATCCGAATGCGCATCTGCCCAGTCGTGCTACGGGTTATCTACGCAAGGCACGTCAGAGGCGCACGCCGAGCGCAGCAAAAAGACCGCCTTTTGGGCTTTTTGCGGAGAGAGGGCAGCCTGGAAGG